>Ga0208118_100002_pt1 | contig 640906 bp, 543 predicted proteins | sample LakWasMet34_HOW6_2_FD_183876 | JGI IMG/M metagenome (GOLD analysis project Ga0208118, IMG submission 183876) | Freshwater sediment methanotrophic microbial communities from Lake Washington under simulated oxygen tension - Sediment Metagenome... | ecosystem: Environmental > Aquatic > Freshwater... | reverse complement strand
TTGGGTATCGGGCAGATAGGTGTTGACTTGCTCTTGTGCGCCCAGCGGCTGCGCACCGTCATATTCCGGTGTAACGTTAATCTCTACTGTGCGCGGGGCGCTGGCTCCACCGTCGCCATCACTGACGACAATACTGAGAGTGCGACTTGCTATTGGTGCCTGAGAGCTGTTGGCATAGGTAAGATTTTCAATCACTGCCTCGACAATCTGCGGGCTAGCAGCGGCATTAAATGTCACCACCAAATCACTGCCGTTAGCACCGTTTGAGGAAATGGTACCTATGGTTAAACCGCCGAAGGTGACATTAGCACCAGATACACCCACCTGATTTGCGCCAACACCTTGATTGCGGATACTTAATTGGTCCTGAGCAACAACATTTTCAGGTAATTGTGCATCGACAACGCTGCCATAGCCTGAAATTACGCTGACGATAAGTTGGCCGCCTGCAAAATTTGCGGAATCTGAATCTGTCAGTCCCACGCCCGCATCGATAATTTGCGGCGTCGCATTGACCAGATTTTCAGCAAAAGTTACCGACGAAGCAACGTCTACCAATAAAGGCGCTTCTTGGCGACTAACTGAAGCCGGATTGCCGAACAACTGACTGAAGATGCCATAGGTGTTGTTAATGTTTGCTTCTTGGTTGTAACCAGCCCAAGTCACCACAAAGTTACTGCCTGAAAGCCCCGCGATGTCTGGATAATATTGAGTGCTGGGTGTGGTGGCATTAACTGTGACAGGGCCGTCTACTTTGTTACCGCTAGCATCGAATTGCTGAATAACTACATCTTGGCTACTACCGCCCAATTGGGTTGATGGATAACCGTCCCAAGCCACAACGAAACCGCCATTATCCAAGGCAGCAACCCTTGCATAATCGGTCTGGTTGGCTGGAGCATCTGCATTGGTTGCGACAAACTCTGCACCCACCTTAGTTCCGCTAGCATTAAAGCGTTGACCGAGTACTTGATTGGTTTGGTTATCATGCCAGACCACGACGAAACCACCATCACTGGTAGCGGCCACATCAGCACCGAGCTGATTACCAGAAAAAGTGGCATTGACGATAATCTCGCTATCTTGCTTAGTGCCATCGTTGGCAAAGCGCTGCGCCTTGATGCCATAGCCACTGCCATCTGCACCGCTACTGTCAGTAAATACTGCTACAAAACCACCGCCGGTCAAGGCTGTCAATTGCGGCTCAGATTGTGACGAAGCAATGACGGTGTTGATGGTAAATTCACTACCTAAAGCCGTACCGTTGGCGGCATACCGTTGTCCCAGCACATCATAGGTATAACCCGCCTGGCCACTACTGTAGTCGCTGTAGTAAGTAATGACAAAGCTGCCATCTGACAAGCCAACCACCGCCGGTTGATATTGTTGACTGATGGTTGTGCTATTAGCACGGAACTCGTTACCTACTGTTGCACCATTACTATCAAACAGCTGCGCATATACGCCTGCATTACTACCATCTTGATTATCCGAACGCCAAGTAACCACGAAGCCGCCACTCTGCAAACCAGCAACAGCCGGTTCATATTGGGCATCATAACTACGGGTATTCACCTGAAACTCTGTGCCGACTGCAACACCATTGCTGTCGTAACGCTGAGCAAAGATACCGTAGCTATGACCATCCTCGTCAACCGAACGCCAGACAATGACATAGTCACCATTGTTCGTGCCATAGAGTCGACCAATCACAGGTGTATGTTGTTCGCCAATTTCGTAAGTATTTACTTGCTGTTCGCCGAATAGGAATGACGCTCCATCTGTGGATGGCGTAATGTCGATTTGTTGATTGAAACTGGTGCTGGCCACATTTGCGCCATCGCGAACGACAATGGAGATAGTGCGGCTTACGTTTGGACCATCTGAACTGGTTTGATAACTCAGATTTTCGATGACTCGTTCGATCGCTTGATCTGTGGCGCTGGCATTAAAGGTAATGATTAACTGATCACCGTTGACGCCGTTATCGCTAGCGTTGATGGTGCCAATCTGTACGTTTTGATAGCTAACATTGCTGCCAGATACGCTAATTTGGCCGGTTGCTGTACCTTCGTTACGAATGAATAACTGATCAGTAACACGACCCGTGCTGGAAACATAAGCAACGGTCAGCGTGCCATTATTAAAGCCGGTTGCGCCGTTGTAATTCAGCTCTACAACATCATCCAGCAGCACACCAGTTTGGGCTTGAGCCTCGGTCAGTGTGACGTTGGCTTCAATATCAGCAAGTGCCACAGTTTGCAATGTGACAGCCGTCGACTGAATTTGCAACTCTACTGAGGACGACAAGCTGGCACCGCCATCACCATCAAACAAGCGGAAACCGATAGTGCGATCGGTAGTACCCGCCGGTGGCGCGGTGTTTTGATAAGTGATGTTTTGCACCAGCGCCTGCGCGGCAGCCGCAGTTGCGGAAGAGTTCAGCGCAACAGTTAAAGGTGCCAACCCGGTGCCGCCTGCAAATGTACCGATAACAGTACCTGCATAGCTTACATTACTGCCAGATACACCAATTTGGCCGGTACCCGTGCCTTGATTACGAATACTCAGCGCTTCTGAAGCTGTACCGCCATTCAGTAGACTGACGATGAGACTTCCGGTATCAAAGTTTGCAGAATCAATGTCGGAGACTTTGACATCGCCATCAATCAGCTGCGGTGTGCCTGTATACAATGCCGAACCTGCATCACTGGATAGGATACGCTGTGCAGTAATGTCATCCAAAACCGGGTTAGCCGATGGTCGAACCAGCTCGGACGCGGTGCCGAAGATTTGTTGGTTGATTTCGTAGGTGTTGTTGCCGCCATTAGCGCTGGTATTGTAATCGGAATAAACGACAACGTAATTGCCGCTACCCAGATCGGCAATCGCCGGTTGATATTCGGTGCTGTTGGACGGCGAGAGCAATTTGCGTTGGCCGTCGATGGCATTGCCGACGGCATCGTATTCGCGGATGTAGACATCCGTAGTTGATCCCGCACCATTGACATCGTAGTTGTCGTTGTAAAAGCTGACCACAAAGCCGCCGGTGGATAGCGCAGTGACATCGGGCTGATATTGGCTTCCTGCACTGGTCTCGTTAACTTGGAACTCACCGCCAACCTTTGCGCCATTAACATCAAAGCGCTGCCCGTAAACTCCCCAGGTACTATTTGATTCTTGGTCGTAAGAACTCCACACCACTACAAAGCCACCACCCGCAAGCACAGTAACATTTGGTGCGTAATCTTCATTGGCACCGTAACTTTGATAGCTAGCGGTAGTGGTATTAACCAGAAAAGTATCGCCGAACGTGTTGCTGCTAGCGGTGTACAGACGTGCAAACACGCCGTAACTGTTACCATCGTTGCCGCCAGTATCGGCCCATACAATAACCAGATCACCGTTAGCATGAGCGGCAACATCAGGCAGGTATTGAGCACCAACCTGAACAGTGCTGCCGCCGGGAATAGTGCTGACCAACGTTTCGCTGCCTTGCTTGGCAGCCGCGTTATCGAAACGCTGCAGGTAGATGTCGCTGCCGTTGCTCCATACGCCGACAAATCCATTATTGTAGGCGGCGATATTGTCATGGTACTGAGTACTGCTGGTAGTGCTATTCAACAGGAATTGGCTACCTTGGGCCACGCCTGAGGCATCGTAACGTTGACCGTAAACACCGTAACCACTTCCGTCGTTAACAGTGTCCTGCCAAGCGATGACATAGCCACCATTGGACAACGATGCAATTTGGGCCCAACTTTGGTCTCCAGTAGTAAGGGAATTGACCCGGACTTCTGCACCTAGCGGTTCGCCGTTGTTACTGAAACGCTGGGCGTAAATGCCCCAACTGTTAGCTCCATCTTGACTGTAGGACTGCCAAGTGACCACGTAGCTGCCGTCATTCAGCGTGGCGACGGAAGGCCATTCCTGAGTGCTGGCGGTAAAGGTATTGACTTGTTCTTCGCCAAATACCGCCTGTGCGCCATCGATTTCTCTGATTACGTCGATGGTCACGCTGCTGGCTGCACTAACACCGCCGTCGCCATCACTTACCCGAATACCCAAGGTGCGCTCGGCTTGTGGGGCGTTGGAATTATTACCATAGGTCAGGTTTTGAATGAGCGCTTCAACCGCATCGACGGTGGCATTAGCCGTGAGCGTAACGGTTAGATTGGCACCGTTAACGCCACCGCTAAGTGTACCAATGATGTTACCTGCACTGCCGTAACTGACATTGCTGCCGGCAACACCGATTTGACCGGCGCTGTTGCCTTGGTTACGAACACCCAGTTGATCTTCGGCGCTACCGCCTTGGATGTAGAACAGGTTGATCTGACCACCAGCAAAGTTAGCGGAATCAACATCAGTCAGACTGATCGCGGCATCGATAACTTGTGGGGTGGCGTTGACGGTGTTTTCGGCAAAGCTCACCGTGCCGGTGAAATCACCGAATACAGGATTGGCTGACGCCCGCGCCAGTTCGGACTCGGTGCCGAATAATTGCTGGAAGATGCCGTTGGTATTGGCCGTGCCGGATTCTTCGTTATAGCCCGTCCAAATCACGGCATAGTTGCCGCTGCCTAAGTCGGTCACTACTGGCGTAGAGTCGGCTGTTTGGCTGACTCCAGGGGTGTTGACTTTACGTTGTCCGTCGATAGCATTGCCAGCAGCATCGTATTCGCGGATGTAAACGTCTTGGTAAGAACCTGTGCCGTTGACATCGTAATTATCGTTGTAAAAGCTGACCACAAAGCCGCCAGTGGACAGCGCGGTGATTTCCGACTGGTACTGATTGCCAGCGGTGGTTTCATTGATCTGGAACTCACCGCCCAGTTTGCTGCCGTTGGCGGTAAAGCGCTGGCCGATAACAGCCCAACCACTAGCATCGTTGTTGTCCGATGACCACACCACGACGAATTCACCATTAGCAAGGACAGTAACATTAGGGGCATGATCTCCATAACCGTAGTAACTCTGATTTCCGGCTGTGGTGGTATTGACCAGAAAAGTGCTACCGAAGGTACTGGTACCAGCATCATAGAGACGCCCGTAAATGCCATTAGTACTGCCATCGTTGCCGCCTGCATCATTCCAGACAACTACTAAATTGCCGTTAGCGTAGGCTGCTACATCTGGTACGTACTGAGCTCCAGCCTGAGGATTGGAGGTAGTTGGGATAGAACTCACCAACGTTTCAGCCCCCTGTTTAGCGCCCGCGTTGTCGAAACGTTGTAGGTAGATGTTGTCGCTATTGGAAAAGACACCTGCAAAACCGCCATTGTAGGCGGCAACATTGTCGTGGTATTGGGTGCCGCTAGTGGTGGTGTTCAACAGGAATTGGTTGCCTTGAGCGGCACCCGCTGCATTGTAGCGTTGACCGAAAACACCCCAGCCGCTACTATCGTTGCCGCCGTTATCTTGCCAAGTAATGACAAAGCCGCCATCCGATAATGCGGCAATTTGCGCCCAGCTTTGTTCACCGTTGGTAAGCGTATTAACTCGAAATTCACCACCCAACGGTTGCCCGTTATTACTGAAACGTTGTGCGTAGATGCCGTAGTCGTTGCCAGTGCTATCTTGAGTGTAAGACTGCCAAGTCACCACATAAGTGCCATCATTCAACGTAGCGGCTGAAGGCCAATCTTGATTGCTGGCGGTAAATGTGTTGACTTGTTCTTCGCCATATACCGCCGGTGCGCCATCGATTTCTCTGATTACGTCGATGGTCACGCTGCTGGCAGCACTAACACCGCCATCACCGTCACTCACCCGAATACCCAAGGTGCGCTCGGCTTGCGGAGCGTTGGAATTATTGCCGTAGGTCAGGTTTTGAATTAACGCTTCAACCGCATCGACGGTGGCATTAGCCGTGAGTGTAACGGTTAGATTGGCACCGTTAACACCACCACTGAGGGTGCCGATGATATTTCCTGCGCTACCATAGCTGACATTGCTGCCGGCAACACCGATTTGACCGGCGCTGTTGCCTTGGTTACGAACACCCAGTTGATCTTCGGCGCTACCGCCTTGAATGTAGAACAGGTTGATCTGCCCACCAGCAAAGTTAGCGGAATCAACGTCAGTCAGACTGATCGCGGCATCGATAACTTGTGGGGTGGCGTTGACGGTGTTTTCGGCAAAGTTTACCGTGCCGGTGAAATCACCCAATACAGGATTGGCTGACGCCCGCGCCAGTTCGGACTCGGTGCCGAATAATTGCTGGAAGATACCGTTGGTGTTGGCAGTGCCGGATTCTTGGTTATAACCTGTCCAGATCACGGCATAGTTGCCGCTGCCTAGATCGGTGACCACGGGTGTGGAATCGGCGGTTTGGCTGACTCCAGGGGTGTTGACTTTACGTTGTCCGTCGATAGCATTGCCAGCGGCATCGTATTCGCGGATGTAAACGTCTTGGTAAGAACCTGTGCCGTTGACATCGTAATTATCGTTGTAAAAGCTGACCACAAAGCCGCCAGTGGACAGCGCGGTGATTTCAACTTCATATTGACTGCCTGCCTCGGTTTCATTGACTTGAAACTCGCCGCCCAGTTTAGTGCCATTGGCGGCAAAGCGTTGACCGACAACTGACCAACTTGCGCTGTCATTATTATCCGATGACCACACCACCACGAACTCACCGTTAGCAAGCACTGACACGCTAGGGGCATGTTCGCCATAGGCGTAGTAACTTTGATTACCCGCAGTGGTAGTGTTAACCAGGAAGCTACTGCCGAAAGTACTGGTGCCAGCGTTATACAAGCGCCCATAGACGCCAGCACCACTGCCGTCATTGCTACCATAGTCACTCCAAACAACCACCAGATTGCCATTGGCATAAGCGGCTACGTCAGGCACATATTGCGCGCCCGACTGAGGGTTGGAGGTCGTTGGGATAGTGCTCACCAACGTTTCAGCACCTTGCTTGACACCCGCGTTGTCAAAGCGTTGTAGGTAGATGTTGTCGCCATTGGAAAAGACACCTGCAAAACCGCCGGTGTAGGCGGCAACATTGTCGTGGTATTGGGTGCCGTTAGTGGTGGTGTTCAACAGGAATTGGCCGCCTTGTGCGGCACCCGCTGCGTTATAGCGTTGACCGAAAACACCCCAGCCGCTGCTATCGTTGCCGCCGTTATCTTGCCAGGTAATGACAAAGCCGCCATCCGATAATGCGGCAATTTGCGCCCAGCTCTGTTCACCATTGGTAAGCGTATTAACTCGAAATTCACCACCCAGCGGTTGTCCGTTGTTGCTGAAGCGTTGTGCGTAGATGCCTAAGCTATTGTCGGTGTCATCTTGGGTGAGGGACTCCCAGGTCACGACGTAAGTACCATCATTCAGCGTGGCGGCTGAGGGCCATTGTTGATTGCTGGCAGTAAAAGTATTGACTTGTTCTTCGCCATATACCGCCGGTGCGCCATCGATTTCTCTGATTACGTCGATGGTCACGCTATTGGCTGCGCTAACACCGCCATCACCGTCGCTAACTCGGACACTGAGCGTGCGCTCAGCTTGTGGGCCGTTGGAGTTGTTGCCATAGCCAAGTCTTTGAATCAATGCTTCCACCGCATCGACCGTGGCATTGGCGTTGAGCGTTATTGTCAAATTTGCGCCGTTGACACCGCCTACGATAGTACCGATTGAGGTACCACCAAAACTAACCGCATTACCAGACACACCGATTTGACCAAAGCCATTGCCTTGATTAACAACACCAAGCTGGTCTTGGCTGCTACCGTACTGCGTATAAAACAATTCAACTTTGCCGCCATCGAAATTGGCAGAATCAGTATCGGTAAGACTAACAGCAGGATCAATGATTTGCAGACCGGCATTTACCAGATTCTCACCAAACGTTTTTGTGCCGGTGAAATCGCTTAAGTCTGGATTTGCCTGACGCACAATCTCACCCGCACTAGCAAAAATTTGCTGCGCGACTTCGTAGGTGTTACTGCCGCCATTAGCGGTGGTGTTGTAATCGCTGTAGACAACCACAAAATTGCCGTTACCCAAATCGGCAATCGCAGGCGTTGATTCGGTGCTGTTAGATGGCGAAATGAGTTTGCGTTGGCCGCCTAAAGCTGCGCCTAAAGCATCATATTCCCGAATGTAAACATCTTGAGTTGTGCCGGTACCTGAAACATCGTAATTATCGTTGTACCAGCTGACCACAAAGCCGCCAGTGGACAAGCCGGTAACTGCAGGTTGATATTGGCCACCAGTGGTAGTTTGATTAACTAAAAATTCCGCGCCGGATTTTGCACCTGCAGCGTCGTACTGCTGGCCGTAAACACCAGCACTTGAGCCATCTTGGCTATCGGAACGCCAAACCACAACAAAACCGCCATCGTTTAGTGTTGACACGCTTGCTTCATATTGCGCATCCGTTGTGACGGTGTTTACTAAAAATGTATCGGAAAAAGTTCCGGTAGAAGCATTATAAGTGCGGCCATAAATGCCGTAACTGCTGGTGTCATTACCATTTTGATCGGTCCAAACGATAACAAGATTGCCATTGGCAAAAGCGGCAATTTCAGGCGTTTGCTGGGTGCCGTTTTGAGCGTCGGCGGTATTGCCGGGAGTAGTGCTAACCCGAGTCTCATCGGTAACTACATTACCGGCGTTATCAAATCGTTTTAGATAAACATCGTAACCATCACCACCAGTATTTGCATATGAAATCCATGCCACTGCAAAACCGCCGTTATAACCAGCAACCGCATCTTGATACTGGGTGCTGTTTATCGAGGTATTGACTAAAAAATTGTCGCCCTGAGCCACGCCCGATCCGTTATAGCGCTGGCCAAAAACGCCCTGACTGCTACCATCCAGACCGCTATCATCTTGCCAGGTAACAACGAATCCGCCATTGCTTAACGCTGCAACATGAACATCATCCTGATTTCCTGCAGTTGACGCATTTACTCTGAATTCAGCGCCTAAGGGTGTGCCATTGGCGGCAAAATGCTGCCCATAGACGCCCCATGTGTTATTTGTATCTTGGTCATAAGAAGTCCAAACAATGACATAGCTGCCATCAGCCAACACTGAGACTCGCGGGTTTTGTTGATTGCTGTCCTTGAAAACGTTAACTTGCTCTTCGCCAAATAGGCTTTCATCGAGCACGCCATGCCATGCTTGCTGTGTACTAGCAGAAATGACTAATGGGGACGTTATTAGCCCTGTATGGAATTGCAATTGCCAATCGCCACCTAGCTCTGCATGCCCAGTTAAAGTTTCAGAAGCTGCGACAGGAACACCGGTTAAATCAGCAAACAGTTTTACAAACGATTTTCCTGCGTTACCTGCTGCCAAATTACAGCCGTAAAGCAATATTTCGGCATCTGGGCTTAGTAGTTTTTTCCAGCCTTGTAGTGTTTTTACATGGGTTGTTAAGGTGTCGCTATTGATTTCATAGGTACCGAATATCATTTGGCCTGGAGCAGCATGACTGATGATATGTAAGGATGAAATAGCGACCGGGGATTCGGCTATAAATTGTGAGACAGACAGTAAACCATCTTGTCTATTTGAAACGGTGTGAATTATACATTCCGGACTAAGCTGCTGTTTAAGTCTCAAAATATCTTCAACTCTGTCATCAATCAAAACCAATGGAATTCCATTTCTTTGATTTTCTAAAGTTTCTGATTGAATTAGCGAAGTATTTTTGACTTTCATTTTGAGCTTCTCCTGTCCTAGATATTATTTACATCGCTTGCATACTCGATTTTTTGTACGCAACGATCATGTAAAAAGAAAATTTGCGGCGAACTTCATAACTATTTACTTAAAATATTTAAAAACTGCTTTAAAAAACGTCCTTTATCTGATTACTTTTCCATTTGATGCATATAAGTCGAGCCTTAAACTGGTTGCTTATTTGCAAATACCACGTCGAGCAAGTAACTAAGCCCATTTTTTTATCAATTAACAACTAAGGGCTTCTCAAGCACCATTAATGCCAAATGAAATAAGCATTCAAATACAATTAGTTAGAAACTCACTCATTTTTTACATAGCTCAAAAATAAAATTTGTGTAAAGAAACCTGACACTTTTACCTTCAATATCCGAAAATTTCAGAGCTTTCTTTACAATTTATGCAAAAAATGGATTCATACAGACTTCATTATCAGTTAATTAAAACTTCTAACCCCTTGTTAGGATTCACTTTAGAAAATATATCTAAGCTTCACAAGAAGCTTCGCTTCGATAAAAAAGTGTAAAAAAATTTGACACTTTTCATCAGTTGCTTGTTTGTAGATATACGAATTCGCAATTATTTTGATTAATTGCCCGGGCCTGCATAGCCAACTGAATCCCCCTAAATTAAATGTAAGCCACAGATAAGCGTTGCCATTGCGCTGTCAAAATTCGACAATCGGCGAGTTAAACAACATCCTCGTTGCCTCAATAAACTGGACATTCCATGACCGAAACAAGCCACGTCAAACCGCTGGAAAGCGGCATTGCTGTTATTCACTCCAACAAACTGGAAGAACTCAGCGATGTTGTCGAATACTGGCTGCGCGAGCATGCCTTGGCGCCTTTGGAAAACGAGGTTTTCCTGGTGCAGAGCAATGGCATGGGGCACTGGTTAAAACAAAATCTGGCTTTAAATAGCGCACTGGGTATCGCGGCGGCGATTACTATGAAATTACCGTCGTTGTTTATTTGGAGCGTTTATCGCGCTGTTTTGGGCGAGAAAATTCCCAAAGAACAACCGTTAGCAAAAGCACCGTTGACTTGGCGCTTGTATCGTTTGTTGCCCACCTTAATTTCGCAAACCGGCTTTGAAACACTGGCCAGTTTTTTGACCGAAGATAGCAACAGCCGAAAGCGCTACCAACTCGCAGAACAATTGGCCGACCTATTCGATCAATATCAGGTGTATCGCTCAGATTGGCTTAGCGATTGGGCATCCGGACACGACACCTTACGTGATGCTCATGGTCAAAGCCAACTGATGCCGGAACAACAACGCTGGCAAGCCGCATTATGGCGGGCCGTACTGGCCGATTTGGGCGAGGACTACACGCCCGCCGCGAGTCGCGCATCAGTGCATACGCAGTTTATGGCTCAGATTGACCAACAAGAGCTGCGTCCTCCCGGCGTGCCGCGCCGGATCATCTTGTTTGGTTTATCGTCGTTGCCGCAACAATCACTGGAAGTATTAGCCAAGTTGGGCAAGTTTTGCCAAATTGTGTTGTTTGTCCATAACCCTTGCCAACATTACTGGGCGGACATTATTGAGGACAAAGAACTGCTTAAAGCCGAACGTCGTCGCCATGCTTATAAGGCAGGTATGAACGCATCATTGACTAGCGAAGAACTACATCAGCATGCCAACCCATTACTGGCCGCCTGGGGTAAACAAGGGCGGGATTATATTCGTTTGCTGGATCAGTTCGATGAAACCCAAGCCTATGCAAACTGGCATTGGCCGGACAGTAAAATAGATTTATTCAAGGACTACGGCGAACCTGAAAATCGAAGCTTATTACAGCATCTGCAACAATCGATACTGGATTTGGAACCGGTGCCGAGCACACCTGTTGAGCTTTTTAAGGCCGATGACTCACTGGTATTTCATGTCGCGCACAGTCCGCAACGCGAAGTCGAAATTCTTCATGATCAACTGCTGGCTCGATTTAATGCCGATAACAATTTACATCCACGCGATGTGATTGTGATGGTACCGGACATCAACAAATACGCGCCTCACATCCAGGCGGTATTTGGTCAAGTTCAGCCCGATGATCTTCGCTATATTCCTTTTGTCCTGGCCGATCAGCAACAACGCGGCCAAAACCCATTACTGGTTGCCGTCGAAGCGCTACTCAATCTGCCTGACTCACGCTTTACCGTCAGTGAGTTTTTGGGGCTACTTGAGGTACCGGCATTAAGACAGCGTTTTGAAATTGATGAAATCGCCATTCCCAAATTGCATCAATGGGTTGAAGAGGCCGGTATCCGCTGGGGTTTAAACGCCCAGCAACGCACGCAGACCGTAGCCATGCCCACGCATTTGGAAGCCAACACCTGGCAAACCGGCTTGCGACGGATGCTGCTCGGTTATGCAGTCGGCGCGGGCGCCACTTTTAACGGCATTGAACCTTATGAAGAAATTGGCGGACTGGAAGCGCAATGGCTCGGCGGTCTGTCATTCTTGTTGGAAACCCTGGAAAAATATTCCAGCCTGTTGAGAATAGATCAGTCATCTGCCAACTGGCAAAGTACATTGCTGGCGCTGCTGGAAGATTTCTTTGTCGTCAGTAATGAACCCGAGCGCAAAACCCTGGAAACGCTGACCCAGTCATTGGCGGGCTGGACACACAACTGCGAACAAGCAGGTTTAACCGCAACCGACACATTACCGTTAAATGTAGTTCGTGAAGCCTGGCTGGCGGCGGTAGATGAACCGAGCCTTCATCAGCGTTTTCTCAGCGGCCGGGTTAATTTCTGCACACTGATGCCGATGCGCGCCATCCCGTTTCGACTGATCTGCCTGCTGGGAATGAATGACGGCGACTACCCGCGCAGCCAGCAAGCGCAGAGTTTTGATTTAATGACACAACGCGGACACTATCGCCCTGGCGACCGCTCGCGTCGGCAAGATGATCAATATTTGTTTATGGAGGCGCTGCTCTCGGCACGGCAGCAACTTTATATCAGCTGGGTTGGCCGCAACATTCGCGATAACAGCGAACGTCCGCCGTCAGTGTTAATCAGTCAGTTGCGCGATACGCTTGAGCAAGGCTGGCGGCTGGCAGACAACCTCCCTACCCTGTTATCAGAGATAACCGTAGCCCACCCGTTACAACCTTTTAGTCGGCAATATGTGGTTAAAAATCGCGATGCCCGTTTGTTTACTTATGCACGGGAATGGTTTGATGAATCCAGGCTAATCAATGCCCCCTTAGCCATCTCGCCGCCCACTGAAAAGACGCTTACCCTATCGCTGGAATCTTTGGCGCGTTTTCTAAAAGCGCCGGTCAAAACCTTTTGTAATCACACGCTCAAATTTGGCTTCGATGACGAAACCAGCACCAGCGAAGATAACGAGCCATTCGAATTTAACCGGCTAGAAAGTTATATCTTAAGTAACGAATTATTAACTAATTTAAAAAGCCAGCAGCCAACCGACACCGCTACATTTTTTGCCGAACAGCGTAAAACATTGGCCGGCAAAGGCAAACTGCCGCTAAGCGGCTTTGCTCATGCGGCGTTTGCAGAGATTGCAGGCCCGGTTAATCAAGCTTGGCTGCAACATCAAACACAGCTGAACAATTGGCCTAACGAAATCCCCCCGCGAGCCATTGACTTAAGTTTCACCTTGGCTAAGAGCGTCACAGTGCAATTAACAGGCGACCTGAATAATTTGCGGCAACACAATGATAATCAGCTGGTCGGTATGCTCCAATTAACTGCGCAACGGCTTCTAAATAAAGGCAGCATCAAATACCCCAACCTGCTGTTGAACTGGGTACAACACCTGGCGGGTTGCGCCGACGGCTTGCCGCTGCAATCGCTGGTGATAGCCGCCGACACGGTAATTAGTATCGCGCCAATTGAACAATCTGCCGCACTGGCGCAACTTAACACGCTGGTGCAAGCTTGGTATCAAGGCATGCTGGAACCGCTGCCTGTATCCTGCAAAACAGCATTTGCGTGGTTAGGTGCGGCGCCGGAAAAAGCCTTGGATACTGCACAAGCGCAATATCAAGGCGATGACTGGAACAACGGCGAAGTCGATTTCGATGCGTATTTAAGCCGGTTCTTTCCCACCTTTGCCGGCTTAAACCCGGATGATCCGCAACATGGTTTTGTGGCATGGGCCGACATTCTTTATTGCTCGGCATTTACACACATCACGCAGCAGGATGTGCAATCATGAGTACCGCTACCCCTTTAAATCCGCTGGACTTTCCGCTGTCGGGCACGCGTTTGATCGAAGCCAGCGCAGGAACCGGCAAGACTTACACCATTGCAGCCCTTTACGTGCGCCTGATTCTTGGCCATGGGCAAGACAACGCCTTACCTGCGCGTGAGTTATTGCCTCCGGATATTCTGGTGGTGACCTTTACCGAAGCCGCCACCAAAGAACTGAGTGAACGTATCCGCACCCGTCTTACTCAGGCGGCACGCTATTTTCGGCAACAGTCGGATGACAGCGACAATTTCCTCAAGCCGCTGCGCGGCAGTATCGAGCCGAGTGTATGGCCAGCCTGTGCGCATCGTCTGGAACTGGCCGCCAATTGGATGGACGAATCGTCTGTCTACACCATTCATGGCTGGTGTAATCGCATGTTGCAGCAACACGCTTTTGACAGCGGCAGCCTGTTTCGACAGGAGGTCAATACCGACGATCAGGAACTGTTAAACGAAGTGGTGCGGGATTATTGGCGGACTTTTTTTTACCCCTTACCTGAAGTTTGCTGTCAGGCCGTTTTTAAACTGGCGCGTTCGCCTGAAGAATTGACGAAATTGCTCAAGCCTTTACTATCGGAAACCGAGGCCTTGGGCCTTGACTGTACCGACGATGATATTGCCGCTGTGTTTAAAGAGTGGCAGCAATGGGAGCACACCCGACATGAGCTGGAAACCGCTGCCCGCAAGGCATGGCACGATAATCAACAGACCATAGCAACGCTGTTAAACGATGCCTCCGATAATCGCTGGTTAAATGGCGTTAAATACAATCCAAAGACTTTCAGCAACAAATTGGCAGAACTGGCGGCATGGGCTCAGTTTGGCGATAACGTGGACATTGAAGCGCTAGCAAAATTCGGCCAAGCAAAATTGCATGCCGGGCTGGTTAAAGCACATCAAGACAAAGCCGAACAAATCCAACACGAGGCATTTCAAGCTATCGACAATTTAGTCAGCCATGCCCAGCAAGAGCTGGACATCAGCGAAAAACTCACCTTGCACGCCATCCACTGGATCAGGCACCGCTACGACACCGAAAAACAACGCGCGGCACGGATGACTTTCGACGACATGCTGACGCGTTTAGATACTGCGCTGCAAGGTGGCAACGGCGAACGACTGGCGACGGCTATTCGCCTGCAATATCCCATCGCCTTGATTGATGAATTTCAGGACACCGATCCGGTGCAATACCGGATTTTTTCCGCCCTGTATCCAGCCGATGCCGACACTGATTTAGGTTGTTTTATGATTGGCGACCCCAAACAGGCGATTTATTCGTTTCGGGGCGCGGACATTCATACTTACCTGAAAGCTCATGAAGCCACGGCGGGGCGTCATTACACACTGGGGACTAATTTTCGTTCCAGCCAAGCGTTGGTGCAGGCGGTCAATCAGGTATTTGTTCAAGCCGATCAGCAAAACGAAGGCGCGTTTCTGTTTAAACAAGGCGATAACAATCCCCTACCGTTTATTGAAGTCAACGCCAAAGGCCGTGATGAAGAATGGGTAGTCGATGGCGAATCTGCATCCGCCTTAACGCTTTGGCATTGGGATTCACCTGATCCCATCGGCATGCCGGCCTATCGAGCAGAATTAGCCGAAGTCACCGCCAGCGAAATCGTGCGCTTGCTGAATTTGGCTGCTGAGGGCAAAACCGGTTTTAAATTACAGTCCGGCGACATTCAAACCTTGCAACCGTCTGATATTGCCATTTTGGTGCGTACCGGCACGGAAGCCAAAATCATGCGCAACGCGCTGGCAAGAAGGCGGCTGCGGAGTGTTTATCTTTCCGAGCGCGATTCGATTTACGCCACCGGCGAAGCGGCCGACCTGTTGATTTGGCTGAAAGCCATTGCCGAACCGCGCAACGAACGCAAAGTGCGCGCGGCCTTAAGCACCGCAACTTTCGGCTGGCCTTATCAAACGCTACAGCAACTCACCCAAGATGAGCTGAGTTGGGAACAACAGCTGGAACATTTTCTTGGCTACCAGCAGCGTTGGCAACAAGACGGCATTTTGCCGACCTTGCGGCAGTTAATTAACGATTACGGCTTGCATGCCCGTCTGACGGAAGCCAATGACGGCGAACGCTGCTTGACCAATTTGCTGCATTTGGCCGAACTTTTGCAGCAAGCCAGCGGCCAGCTTGACGGCGAACAAGCCTTGATACGGCATTTGGCAGAGGAAATTGCCGGAACCGATCAAGCGGCGGAAGAAAGCGTGATTCGGCTGGAAAGCGATGCCAACCTGATCAAGATCATCACCATCCATAAATCTAAAGGCCTGGAATATCCGCTGGTTTTCCTGCCTTTTATCTGCAGCTTTAGGGAAGTCAGCGGCCGCTACAACAGTTTTTATCGCTACCACAATGCCGATCAACAGTTAAGCATTGACCTGAGTAAAAGCGACGAAACCAAGCTGGTCAGCGATAAAGAACGACTGCAGGAAGATTTGCGGCTGCTTTATGTCGCGATAACACGGGCGCGTTATGGCTGTTGGCTTGGAGTTGCCGCGATTAAAGTCGGCAATACCAAAGACTCGCAACTGGATAAAAGCGCCATCGGCTATTTGCTGGGCTGGCAACCGAAAACGCCTGCCACGGCTTTAGGCGGCCATCTCGCCCAGCTAAAAGGCGAATGCACTGATATAGCGATTGTGCAATTGCCCGAGCCTAATCTGGATCAATACCGTCCGCAGCAACAACATGACCGACGAGATGCAACGTGTATCGCAAGCACCAAGATTGCCGAAAACTGGTGGATAGCCAGTTACAGCGCCTTGCAGACTGACAACAAACAGCAAATCCAAAGCACTGCGGCTGACACGGCGCATGATGATAAACAAACTGACGAAGCCGACAGTTACCTTGGCCCAGTCGCAACGCTAAGTGGAATTCATAGCCTGCCCAGAGGCGCAGGCCCCGGCGTGCTGATTCATGAATTATTGGAAAAAACTGCCTATTTTGGCTTTAAAGCCGTGCAATCTGCCCCAGAGCCATTGGTCAACAAGATCTTTAGCCATACCAGTTGGGATGACAAGCACGCCATCATTGCCGAGACCTTGCCACAGTGGCTGACAATGCCCTTGCTGGAAGACACCGATGTGACATTAGCGGATCTTAGCAATGGCCAATATCAAGCTGAGTTGGAATTCCTGATCGGCGCCGACAATGTCGATGTGCATGCTCTGGATCAACTAATCACCCAACATACTTTTGGCGGCAAACCGCGGCCGCGTTTGTTAGCCACACAAGTTAACGGCTTGCTGAAAGGTTTTATCGATCTGGTGTTTGTTCATAATCAGCAATATTACGTCGCCGATTACAAATTTAACGCCCTAGGCAATAACGATGCCGCTTACACCCCGGAAGTGTTGGAAGCCGCCATGCTCAGTAAACGCTATGACGTGCAATTCGCGCTGTATTTATTGGCGCTGCATCGCCTGCTTAAAGTCAGGCTGGGGGCAAGCTACGATTACGACACTCATATCGGCGGCGGCCTGTACCTGTTTTTGCGCGGATGGCAAAGTCCGACAGGCGGCAGAGCGTTCAACAAACCACCTCGTGAAATGATTGAAACCTTGGACAACCTATTTGCCGGTAAGGGAGCAAACGCATGACAGTACTTGAACATGTTGATAATTGGATCGGTTTGGGTTGGCTTAGTCATCTGGACCGGGCATTTGTGCGTTTTCTTCAAGATCAGGAACCTGACGTTGACGATCTGGTGCTCTGGGCCGGAGCGCTGGTCAGCCATCAATTGGGGCGCGGCGAAGTATTTCTTGACCTGGAAAAACTCTGTCGGCAACCCGGATTAACACTGGCACTGCCCAACGAAGATGATGCCGGACAGTTTGAACACGGCGAATCGTTTGCCGTATTGCCAAAGCATCAATTAGAACACTGGCAATCAACACTTAGCCAATCATCGGTAGTTGGTTTGGCAGATGGCAACACGCCGTTGGTGCTGGCTGGTAAGCGCTTATATTTACGGCGTTATTGGCAATATCAGCAAATCCTCAATCAAGCCATCCAGCAACGCCTGCAACCAATCAGGGACACACTGCCGGCTGCTGTGCAGGACGACATTAAAGCGCTGTTTCCTGAAAGCAAAGAACATCCGGATTGGCAAAAAATAGCTTGCGTATTAGCCTTGCGCGCCCGCTTTGCGATTATTACCGGCGGCCCCGGTACCGGCAAAACAACTACCTTAACCAAGCTGCTGGCATTACTGATTAAACTGGCTAATGACGAGTCAACCACACCACACAAACTGAATATTCTGTTGGCCGCCCCGACCGGCAAAGCGGCGGCGCGGGTTAGCGAATCGATTAGCAAAGCGCTAGATAGATTAGAAGTATCTGATGCCATAAAGCAGCTGATTCCACAAAAAGCCAGCACCCTGCACCGTTTGCTGGGCAGTCGTCACGACTCGCGCCGCTATCTGCATGACCGCAACAACCCGCTAGTTGCCGACATCGTCATCGTCGATGAAGCCTCAATGATCGATCTGGAAATGATGGCCTCGCTGCTGGATGCGTTGGCAGATTCGACTCAATTGATACTGCTGGGCGACAAGGATCAATTGGCTTCCGTCGAGGCCGGTTCGGTCATGGGCGATTTATGCAATGGTGCCGAAAACGCGGCTTATGATGAACAAACCCGGCAATGGCTTAGCTCGCATACGGGCGAAGTGCTCAAGCAGCCTGCTAGCGCTGGCTCAGCGATCAACCAGCAAACCGTCATGCTGCGTTATAGCCACCGTTTTGGCCAACACAGCGGCATAGGTCAGTTGGCTAAAGCGGTTAATCAGGGTGATGTTTCAAGTGCTAATGCCATTTTGAGCGATTCCATCACTTACCAAGATCTAAAACACCTAGTATTAAGCGATGTTGCCGATAGACGTTTGAAACAATTGATAACTCACATAGGCGAAAAGAATTCAAACCGCCAAGGTTATGGGTATTATTTTGATGTTATCAAACAGCGTCCCAATAAAACTTTAAACAAGTTGATGTCCTTCGACTACGCTCAGAACGAACGTAGCCCACAAAATACCGTTCGTCCTGAGCCCTTCGACCGCGCTCAGGAGAGCCCTGTCGAAGGGCCTGATCATAGCTCCCCTAGTGATGCCACCCAATACAATCACTGGGCAAAGCATGTCTTAGACGCGTTTGATACGTTTCAGGTGCTATGTGCATTGCGTCGTGGGCCTTGGGGCGTTGAAGGATTGAATCAACGCATAGAACAATGGCTGTTTGCCGATCAACTCCCGGCCCTTTGGTACGAAGGCCGCCCAGTCATGATTACCCGCAATGATTACAATCTGGGCTTAATGAACGGCGATGTGGGCATCACGCTCAAAGACAGCACCGGTAAACTGCGGGTGGCGTTTCCTTCAGAGAACTCCGGCGATACGGTAAATATCCGCTGGGTATCACCGATGCGATTGCCGGATGTAGAAACTGCCTTCGCTATCACCGTGCATAAATCCCAAGGCTCCGAATTTAATCATGTCGCTTTGGTTTTACCGGAAACGAAAACCCCTGTGCTAACCCGCGAACTGATCTACACCGGCATTACCCGTGCAAAAGACAACTTCACCCTGCTGGAAAGTCGAGCGGATATTTTTAATCAGGCAATTGTGGCCACTTGTAAATAGGCTTATAAACCCAACCACGGCCCTAACGCTTGCCACCAACGGGTCGACCGGTTGGTGGCTAAATAAAAATTTTGTAGGGTGCATTTCATGCACAGAATAACTGGCATGGTGCGTAAAACGCACACTACTTTTGGACGGTTATTAATGTCAAATTATCGGAGAGCCAATACAAAAGGTGGCACTTATTTTTTTACAGTGGTGACTTATCGGCGGCAACGGTTTTTATGTGATGAGATGGTTCGTAATGTATTACATGACGGAATTAAGGCTACACAAGCCACTCGTCCATTCACTATAGACGCATGGGTACTGTTACCCGATCATCTTCACACCATTTGGACATTACCGCCTGATGATGCTGACTTTGGCATCCGCTGGGCAATGATAAAGCGATTTGTCACCAAACAATGTGCCCCGGAATTAAAACGTGATACGTGGATGAATCCATCAAAGCTGAAAAGAAAAGAATCAACCCTTTGGCAGCGGCGTTTTTGGGAACATCAAATCCGGGATGAAAGCGATTACCAAAAGCACATGGATTATCTACATTACAACCCGGTGAAACATGGCTTGGTGGAGAAGGTGGCTGATTGGCCGTATTCGACATTTCATCGATATGTTCGACAAGGTATTTATGGGATTGATTGGGCAAGCGTGAATAATGAACAAGAATTAAAGGGCTTTGGTGAATCAGATCAATGAAGCGGTGCATGGAATGCACCCTACAGGGCTTTTTAGCGCCATGTTATGTGTTTTTACATGCATATAGTTTCAATGACCCAATTTTCATATTCTTGAATATTGCGCGCTTTAAGCCCTAGCTTCTTTGCATCTGCATTGGCTCTCTGGATTGTGTAAAAGGCTTGGTCAAACGCACTAAATTCGATGGTTTCCTCTTCGCGCTTATCATGATGTTTTAGCCGGTTACGATGGAAATTCCATTCATTAAATGCCTCTTTCTTGGTTGTGTCGCCACCATACGCTATGCCTGTTTTTTTACGCACTTCTTCGATGTGAGTCCATGTATCCTCTGCCGCTGAAGTTTCGCCTTGCTGCTCTAATAATCCAGCGAGTATTCCATCTGCCGCACCAGCCAACGTTATTACTGAAATGCGTTTCCCCGCCATAAATAAATCAATTGCATCTCCAAGCTGAAGCATCGCTATTTCGGATTTTTTTAAAGAAACATTTGGTTCAAAGCTAAGCTTTGACTCAGTTGGCTTGTTTTTGGCCTTATCTTTTGAAAATGTTAAATCTACACTGATCTCCAACCAGTCGAAGCAAGATCGAAAGTCATTTAGAATCTCGATATCTTTCTTTTTCTTTGACTCGTCTGTAAAAGTTACCCCATCGCCTTCTGGGTATGGACTTGCCCAGTAGCCCAGTGTTCTGACTTTATCCAAAGACTTGGCGATTTCTGAATGATAATTATGAACCTCATTTGCATTCCAAAGCAGATTGCCCGTATAAGGTTCTCTTGGGGGTTTAAGTATGGCTTTCATTTTGCCCTGTACCCTGATACATGTTTCAAATAACGTTAGCTTGCAGCCGATGCCGAAGACGGCTCGGCTGCAAGGCATTGTTAGATGATCGTTCCAAGGAATTCCATTATTCGGTTCACCGCTTTCTGCGCAGACCGCTGCTTGATCAACCCTTCTTTGGCAGCACCGCTAACCAGCAGCAGGCAGGAGTCATTGTCGACACCGATCACTTCAACATGTACCAGCGTGGGGTTCATATTGAGAAGACCAGACCCCAAGACGCCCGATATCTTTGGGTACTGCGACGTGCCCGCCTCGCTGTCGTTCGCGATTCGCCCTTCGTTCGCGAGAAACGAAGCCAACTTGGTAAAAGCTGTCGTGACATCCCGCGAGACGCTCACTTGTTGCTGGTATTGCTCCGTGGGCAAGAACCGAGCTGCGAGACTTGCTCCCAATGAACCGCCAATTGCCCCAGCAGCCCCACCCCCGATCTTGCCTCCAAGTGATCCGACTTTGCCAAGTTCTCTCGCGAGTATGTCATCTTGTTGAGTGCTCATGTTCTTTCCTCAGGCTAACGTAAATTAGACATCCTAAATGACGCAAAACATTGCGTCATCGGGCCGCCTAAGTATGTATAAAAATAAAAAAACATATCTAATATCAGGTAGATGGAAGAATTTATCCTCTCCTAAAATAAATACAATTCACATCAAACAGCGTTATTCGAGAAACCACACTACTTTGACACATTCTACCTGATATATATGGTATGGCCTGTGTTGGATAATTATTTCTGTATTTGGGAATCCAACTCATCAGCTAGGGAAGCGGTGGGCAAAAAAGTGTTGCCCACTCTACACCTGTGAAAACCAGCCAGCTCATTTCAGATTCAGTTGCACCTATTTTTTGAATCCGTCAAATCAAGTCTAAAAACCAGGGTCAGGTCTTGCCATTAAGCATCTACAGCTAAATTGGCTGTTGAACGTGGAACGATAACCCCCCGTTTAGGCGTTAATTCTAACTAAATCCTAGCGGTTTAAACCTATCACTTAACCTTGCGCCTCTGTTGGGGATGCCGATAGTTTTGGGGATGCCGATTTTTGCTGTTCCGACAGCAACGTTCCGCCCACGACTACGCCCAACACTAATAGAAAAACTATCGATGCAACGCGTCGGGCTGTTTTGCTTTGTTCATAACTACTCATAAAGTTCCTCTATAAAATTTTGTGTTTTTATTATCGAATCAAATCTATCGGAGCGGTGTTAGATCGCGACGAAGGCGTTGCTCCCACATACTGCTAAGGATCGTTCAACTAATTTTACCCAATAAGTCGCGCCGATTGGCAATATGTCATCATTAAAATCGTAACTGGTGTTGTGCAGTGTACACGGGCCTTCGCCGTGTCCTGCGCTGCGGTGATCGCCTGAATCAGTGCCGTTGCCGATAAAACAATAGCAGCCGGGAATTGCCTGCAACATAAAAGCAAAGTCTTCCGCGCCCATGGTGGGTTGCTGCGCCAACACATGCTGGTCACCAACGATACCGGCCATCACCTGCCTAGCAATGGCAACAGGCTGTTCGTGATTGACGGTCGCGGGATAGCTGCGGGTGAACTCGACGTCGCAATCCATGCCATGCGCTAGGCAAGTATGATGCGCGATGTCACGAATTCTTTGTTCGATCAATGCCGATAATTCTTTGGAAAAAGTACGCACTGTCCCGGCCAGTTCGCAGTTGTCAGCGATGATATTGGTCGCTTCGCCGGCACGCAATATGGTCACCGACAACAAGCCGTTATCCAGCGGATTGGCACTGCGCGTCAGAATGGTTTGCAAGGCCATGATGATTTGCGCAGCTACCGGCACCGGGTCTAAGCCTAAATGCGGCATGGCGGCATGGCAACCTTTGCCGCGAATAACGATGCTAAAGGTGTTGAGCGACGCCATCACCGGCCCCGGACTGACTGCAAATTGACCGGTCGCCAGCCCCGGCCAGTTGTGCATGCCGTAAACTGCCTGCATCGGAAACAGCTCGAATAAACCGTCTTTGATCATCTCATCAGCGCCGCCACCGCCCTCTTCCGCGGGTTGAAAGATCAGATATACCGTGCCGTCAAAATCTCGATGCGCCGCCAAATACTGCGCAGCCGCGAGCAGCATCGCAGTGTGGCCGTCATGACCGCAACCGTGCATTTTGCCGGGATGGCGTGATGCGTGCTCGAAACGGTTTTGTTCGTGCATCGGCAATGCATCCATATCGGCACGCAGTCCAATAGCACGTGCGGAGTTGCCTGCCTTAATGATACCGACCACGCCGGTTTTGCCTAAACCGCGATGAATAGGGATACCCCATTCGGTTAGTTTTGTTGCCACTAATTCGGCGGTGCGCACTTCCTCAAAACACAATTCCGGGTGAGCGTGAATGTCGCGGCGTATTTGTCTAATGCCATCGATATTGGCAATGATCTCTGGTATTAAATTAGCGGTATCTATTATCGAATGGGCGACTTCGGCCATCTTAAAATTCCTCAGGCGATTAGTTATTTTCTTTAAACGGCAAATACGATGCTGCATCGATTTTATAAAGTTGCACGGCTTTTTGCTCTCTGATGACAAAGTCCTCTACTGCTTGGGCAAAGCGGGGATCTTTAAGCCAATGTGCCGAATAGGTAGTGATAGGTTCAAAACCCCGCGCAATTTTATGCTCGCCTTGGGCGCCGGAATCGAACCGCTGCAAACCATGTTGAATGCAATATTCCAGCCCCTGGTAATAACAGGCTTCAAAATGTAGCGAGTTATATTCTTCAAAGCAGCCCCAGTAGCGGCCGTACAAAGTATCTGCACCGACAAAACTTAATGCGGCACCGACGGTTTTATCATTGTTGAGAGCCAATACCAGCAACAATTGCTCGGCCATGGTGGCAGCAATTTGTTGGAAAAATGCCAGATTCAAATAAGGCCGGGAGCCTCGTTTTAAATACGTCATCGTGTAAAACTCAAAAAACAGCTGCCATTGCTGATCGCTGACATCTGGCCCGGCAATCCGCAACAGGCTGATGCCCTGCTCGCCAACCCGGCGGCGTTCTCGCTTGAGCATTTTGCGTTTGCTCGAGCTTAAGGTTTGCAAGAAATCGTCAAAATTTCGGTAGCCCTTGTTAAACCACTGGAACTGCACGCCCTCACGAATACTTAAACCCAATGACCGTAACAATTCCGCCTGTGGTTCGATAGGAAATAAGCAATGCCAGGATGAAATACCAAGCTGCTCGGAAAGCTGTTTGATAAATGTCAGCAGTAGCTTGGTAACGTCACCAAGATCGAGACCAGGTTTAGCAACAATGCGCGCGCCATGACAAGGGGTCAGCGGAATGGCTGTCAGCCACTTTGGGTAATAATCGAGTCCGTGTTGTTCGTAGGCTTGGGCCCATTGCTGATCAAATACAAATTCTCCCGACGAATGCTGTTTGAGATACAGCGGCATTAAGCCCGCCAGCTCATCTTTATCCATCACCAGCAAATGCGCAGGCAACCAACCGGTTTGTTCAGAAGCCGAACCGCTTTGCTCCATTGCCAATAAAAACTCATGGCGTAGAAAAGGGTAATCCACACCGGCAAGGCGATTCCAGTCTGCTGAATTAACTTGGGTGATACTGTGGATTTGTTGCACTTTCATTGTATGACTGCAGTTTTTAGCGGCAAATCGTCATTAATTGCGAAGACAAACAACTCGCCAATTGATTAAAATCAGGCGCTTTGGTAAAGGGTATAACGCCTAACAATGGCGCGCTCAGAGTAGACTTCAGGGTGTCAATATTTTCCTCTCGCACTAGCATGTCAGCATCAGTACAGGTTGCAATCCAGCCTGCGCAGGACACTCCGGCTTGCTTGATAGCTTGATGCGTTAACTTAGCATGGTTGATACAACCTAAACGAATGGCGACCACCATAATCACTGGCAACGCTAAGTTTTTGGCCAGATCGCTAATGTCTTGATCGTTATTTATCGGCGCTAACCAGCCGCCCGCACCTTCCACCAGGATGATATCTGCCTGCTGTTTTAGCACATCGAACTTAGCCAGCACTTCGCTCAAAACCACAGGATTATCTTTACCTGCAATATGCGGTGACACCGGCAGCTCATAAGCGTAAGGGTTCACCAATTCATAAGCGACATCAACCGAAGCATGCGCCTGAATCAACAACGCATCTTCGTTTTTCAGCTGTCCATCTTGCCAAACACAACCGGCGGCCACCGGTTTCATACCCACAACTGTGTTGCCCTGCTGCTTGAAATGTTCCATCAACGCCAAGGTCACCCAGGTTTTGCCTGCGTCGGTATCGGTGCCGGTAATGAAATAGCCTTGGGACATGTTGCTCATGCCTGTGCCTGTATCAAGAAACATTCGAAGGTCGCCGGAATCATGCCTTCGAGCCGATGTAAGTCATACGTTTTAATCATGCGTTGTAGCTGCGTTTGTGTAGTGATGGCTTTATTGCGCTCACCGATAACATTTTGCGCGCCGATGGCTTTTAACTCGCGCATCAATGCCAACACCGAATCATATTTTGATAAATGCGTGTTGCGTTCAATACGCACCCGTCTAAAACCTGCTTGCCGTAAAAAATGCTCGATGTCTGCAACACCATAAAACTCATTGACGTGATTGTAATCATCGACCTCAGCCCAGGCGGCTTTTAATTCCTGCAATGTGTGTGGACCAAAAGTTGAAAATACCAATTGTCCACCTGGCTTTAGTGTCCGCTTAAGCTCAGCAAAGACAGAGCTAAGATTGCGGCACCATTGCAAGGCCAGATTGGAAACCACGACATCGACCGTGCTTGCTGCAATTGGCAACTGCTCGGCATCAGCGCAGATATACCTGACATTGTTATGAGCAGCTAGTTTGCTGCGCGTGGCTTCAAGCATGCCAAAAGCAATATCAACGGCGATTACAGATTCTTGAGTGTTTTTAGCTAATAATTCACCGGTTAAAAAACCGGTGCCACAGCCTAAATCCAATACCGTGCCGGTCAGCATTTCTGCATTTAGATCAGCCACCAAGGCTCTGCCAACACAGCGCTGAAATTCTGCTGCACCATCATAAGTACTTGAGGCGGCAGCAAATGACTGTCTTATTCTGACTTTGTCTGGATTAAACATGGTGTTCGATAAAATCTGACATCAATTCCGTGACTTCGTTTGGATGAGATAAAAACGGCGCATGACCGGCTTTGTCGATGACTTTAACCGTCATATTCGGAGAGAGCGTTTGTAGATACTCACCGACAGCAACCGGTACTAACGCATCTTTAGCACCCAATATTGATAACATCGGCATCGACAGTTCACTCAATGTTGCTCTTAAGTCGGCGCTTTTTAAAATCTCTAAACCGCCTTGCAAAGTCGCCTCATTCGGGGCGGAATATTCAGCAACAGCCGTTTTCAATTCTTTCATTAATTTTTTGTAATCTTGCAGACCATTAACTTGTAGCGATAAAAAGCGCAATAAAGTTGCTTGGCAGTTGTCTTGCAAGGTGGCTGCAAAGTTCTCCAGCAAATCAGGCTTCATGCCCGGCCATTGGTGCGTTTTATCAGATATGCTTAGGACACTCTTCTCTGCCACAGGAACAATTTTTTCGTTCGTCCTGAGCTTGTCGAAGGATGAGCGAAAAAATTCCAGCTCGGAGTGGCAAGCCGTGCATGCTTCGACAAGCTCAGCACGAACGGCTTGCTGAGTAACGTTAAGACTTTGGGAGGTTATTTTTGACGGAATTTTTACTTGAGTAAAATGCGGATTACCCGTCATCATTATCAATGCCGTGCAGCGCTCCGGAAAACGTCTGGCAAAATCCAGCACTACCGTTGCACCTAGCGACCAGCCCAGCCAGCAAGCCGGTTCGTTGTCGATGTTGCTAGCTAATAATTCGCTAATTTGTTCAAGATTAAACGGCTGCAGCGGTTCACTTTGTCCATGACCGGGTAAATCAATGCACGTCACCCGATAATTTTGGGCCAACTGCTTTGCGAAACTTCGCCAGATGCCGGTGTGCATCGCCCAGCCATGCACCAGTACGATAGGCTTACCGCTGCCGTAAGTTTCTTGGTGGATTTTGGTCATTTGGATGATTTGACTGCTTTCGCGATGGCGCTCAATAACTGATCCACCTGCTCAAATTCGTGCAACGCCGAAAAAGTCACTCGTAACCGGGCACTGCCTTGCGGCACCGTCGGCGGGCGAATTGCACTAACTAAAAAACCATCGTTCAATAATTGCTTACTGATTACCATTGCCTCTTGGCTATCGCCGATGACTATCGGTTGAATAGGTGAAGCCGACGGCATCAGTTGCAAACCTAGTTGCTGCGCGCCTAAACGAAAATGCTCAGACAATTTTGCCAGTTTCTCCCGACGCCATGGCTCGGCAATAATGATTTTCAAACTGGCACGAGTCGCTTCGGCAACCGCTGCGGGCAAAGCAGTGGTGTAAACGTAGGTTCTGGCTTTTTGAATCAAGGTTTCAATTAATGCATCAGACCCGGCAACAAAAGCGCCGAACGTACCAAAGCCTTTACCCAGCGTGCCGACTAATACCGGCACATCTTCCTGGCCCAATTGAGCCAGCTCCAATACTCCGCCGCCGGATGCACCAAGAACGCCCAGCCCATGCGCATCATCAACCATCAACCAGGCATCATGCTGTTTTGCAGATACTGCTAATGCCGCCAACGGCGCTAAATCGCCATCCATACTAAATACGCCATCGGTGACAATCAGTTTATTGCCAGTGGCTTTAGCGAGATTGACGTCAAGATGTTCGACATCAGCATGCGGATAGCGTTTGAATTTTGCCCCAGACAATAAGCCACCATCCAGCAGCGAGGCATGATTAAGACGATCTTCGAAAACAGAATCGCCGCGCCCGACCAACGCAGAAATAGCGCCCATATTGGCCATATAACCGGTGGAAAACAGCAGCGCGCGCGCGCGTCCGGTAAATTCAGCCAATTCTTCTTCCAGCGCATGATGCGCCTGACTATGGCCGCAAATTAAATGCGCTGAACCACTGCCGACGCCATAAGTGTCTGCAGCGGTTTTAAAGGCTTTAACCACATCAGGATGATTAGCCAGCCCCAAATAATCATTGCTGCAAAAATTGACGACATTGTTGCCGACAATCTGTAAATGAATGCCTTGGGGGGACTCAATAACGCGCCTGGAGCGGTACAGCCCTTGCTCTTTCTGGGCCTCCAGACCTCGACTTAATAAAGCATCCAGGTTTTGCTCAGTCATCAAGCGTAGCTCGACCCGCCTGAATGCAGCCCTAAGCGATCAAACAAAGCCAAATCATGATTGGTCATCGGGTTATCGGTAGTCAGCAGTTTGTCACCGTAAAATATGGAATTGGCACCGGCCAAAAAGCACAAGGCCTGCATTTCATCGCTCATGTCTTTGCGACCGGCCGACAAACGCACGCGGGATTCCGGCATTAAGATACGCGCCACTGCGATGGTTCTGACAAACACCAATGGATCCAAGGCTTCAGTACCCATCAACGGCGTACCTTCCACTTGCACCAACATGTTTACCGGCACACTTTCAGGATGTTTCGGCATGTTCGCCAGTTCAATCAGCAAGTTGGCGCGATCCTTATCGCTCTCGCCCATGCCGACAATGCCGCCGCAGCAGACGTTAATACCGGCGTCTCTAACGCGCGACAAAGTATCTAATCTGTCTTGATAAGTGCGCGTGGTAATAACTTCAGAATAATAATCTTCGGACGTATCCAAATTGTGATTGTAATAATCCAGGCCGCCTTCTTTAAGACGCGCGGTTTGCGACTCAGTCAACATGCCAAGGGTTACACAGGTTTCCATGCCCAAGGCTTTAACGCCTTGCACCATTTCCACCACGCGCTCAATATCCCGGTCTTTTGGTGAACGCCAAGCCGCCCCCATGCAAAATCTTGACGCACCTTGGTCTTTAGCCTGTTGGGCGGCTTTTAAAACTGCGTCAACCGGCATTAACGCTTCCGGTTTTAAGTCAGAATCATAACGCGCGCTTTGCGGGCAATAGCCGCAATCTTCCGAACATGAGCCGGTCTTGATACTCAACAAACTGCTTACTTGCACTTCATTAGGATCAAAATGCCCACGATGCGTGACTTGCGCCTGAAAAATCAGGTCATTAAAAGGCAAGGCAAAAAGCGCTTGTACTTCTTCCAACTGCCAATCATGGCGTATTGCGGGGCTTGCAGACATGCTGTTATTCTCCAGTGTCGGATTGCTTAGAGGCTTTCAATGAACATTCGTCGACCTGTTCAAAGAATTAAAGTATACAACTGGCTTGATATTATACAGAAGCACTTGCTTCCGGCCACCTGCATCTTATGCAATTCACCTGGACAGACAGGACATGATATTTGCGACACCTGCTTACAACACTTACCCAGAGTGGTGTTGTGCTGTCACCAATGCGCAGAAATTCTTGAAACACAATCATCTTGGCCGATGCTTTGCGGCCGCTGCCTAAGCCGTCCGCCCGCTTACGACAGAACTTACGCACCGTTTATTTATCAGGGCGCCATCCGGCACTTGATCACCACCTTAAAATTTGGCGCCGATTATAAAAATGCGCGCTTACTCGGGCATTTATTAAGTGACTACCTGCACGACAGTGCCGACAAACCCGATTGCATTATCCCGATGCCCCTACATAAATCGCGTTATCGGGAGCGTGGCTTCAATCAAGCCATAGAAATTGCCAGAATCGTATCTAAAGAATTACGAATCCCGTTAGATCTTGACAGCTGCATTCGCCATCGCAACACCCCGCATCAAATCGCCCTGCCCGCCAAACAGCGCCGTAAAAACATGAAAAACGCTTTTTCTTTGCGTAAGCCAATCACCGCCCAGCATGTTGCGATTATTGATGACGTAATGACCACCGGCACCACGGCGCATGAATTGGCGGTGGTGTTAAAAAAAGCCGGGGTTGCTCGGGTGGATGTGTGGGTTGTTGCAAGGGCTTAAGGATTTAACTTCGCGCAACGGTATTTCGCTCACCAAACCAGCAACGCTTGATAACGCTCAAACAAAAACGACATTTAGCATTGTCGTCTATCGATCAGATTACTCCCTGCAGGATAACCCTCCCTAAATTATTGATGAATCAGGTAATGAAATATCGTGCTTGAAGCCCATGCTGGTCCACTGTAATTAAGTAAGATGTTAGAATAAACATCAACTTTTTATATCAGAGAAAATTATGAAATTTCACACTCGCCTCGCCATCGCTGCAGCTTGCTTCGTCAGTTCAGTACCTGCAATCGCATCTACAACAACCTATGATTTTTCAGGGGTTTACAACGTTGCCGGTGGTTCGCAAACCTACAATGGCACATTCTCAATCGTTGATCCGGTAGAAACTTCTATACGCCCTGCGAATGCCGCAGATGTGACATTGCCTGCATACACATCAATCTGGTCGGGTACTTCGAAGTTTTATACCGGCGGTATAGACCTGGATATTACCTTTGCAAGTGGCACAAAGGTTACTGCATCGTCTTTTGATATTGTGGTAAACAACACAACTTTTAATGGTAATGGCGCGCCTTATCCACTGGGCTTGTCTGTGCAACTATATCCTTCATCCACGACGGTCATTGCTCCGACTGTGTCAGTCTGCGATACATCCACCGGCGTTTGTGGTGAAGACGATGATCCTTTGTACGAAGACGCTACCCAAGCCGCGGTAATGGCAACCACAGGCGTGTATTTTGCCTTTTATAACGCGCCCGACCAAGTAAGTGCGGGCGTGCCGGATTTGACGCTCTTTGGCCTAAACGCCGGTTTAGGCATTTTCTCAACCAATGCATTGGGACAACCAACGACAACACTAACTAGCTTTAACTCAATCTCAGCGACAGTTACCGAATCTCCAGTTCCGGTTCCTGCTGCATGGATGTTAATGGCTACCGGCGTTTTGACATTCGCCTCTCAAATACGCCGTAACAAACGCGCTTTGTAAACCATCAAGCTGTCCTGCTCTCTCACTCTGCATCGCTGACATTAAGTTAAGCCGTTCGGAGTGAGCCTTGTCGGGCTACGATCGGCTTAAGATTGAAAGGAAAAATCCTGGACTTAATGGTAGTGGCGCAGAGTGTGGAGACTAAAAATCACCACTCTGCAGCCTTCCTCTCGCTAAAAGCTTAACCCCTTACTCACTCTCCAAGCCATCAACCCGCTGAAAACCTCTGGGTAAGGCCAAGCCGCGTTTGGCGCGACTGCTGGAGTAATGAGTAATATCGGCGCCTTTTAATTGGATATGCCGTTTTCCGGCAATGACTTTCAACGCTCCTGCTGCTGCGATGGCGATAATCGCCACCACTTTGTCGCTGCCGTTGCTTAAATCGGCGGACGGAATTTGTATCAATTTGTTGCCTTTGCCTTTAGCCAAGGCGGGCAGTTCAGAGACTGGAAAAATCAATAAGCGGCCTTGTAAAGTAACCACGGCCAGCAAGTCGTCATCTGTTGTAACAGCAGCAGGCTTAAGCACTTTGGCACCATCAGGCAAGGTAAGCAGGGTTTTACCTGCTTTGTTTTTACTCAGTAACTCTTTTAGTTGCACGCGAAAGCCGTAACCGGCATCGCTGGCAACCACAATCCAATCGTCCGGATTGCCGACTAATAAGTTAGTGAATGATGATCCCGCAGGCGGATTAAGTCGTCCGGTGAGCGGCTCGCCTTGGGTTCTCGCCGACGGTAAGTCATGCGCCGAGGTGCTGTAGGCGCGGCCGGTCGAATCCAGCAGATACACCGGTTGCGTCGAGCGAGTTTTGACAGCTTCCAGGAAGCTATCTCCCGCCCGGTAATTTAACGATGCCACATCAATATCATGACCTTTGGCCGCGCGTATCCAGCCTTTTTCCGACAGAATCACGGTGAGCGGCTCATTGGCTATTAATGCGGTGGTTTCCAGTGCTTGTGACGATTCTCTGGCTACTATCGGTGAACGTCGGTCATCACCGAACTTTTCAGCATCGCGCTCGATTTCGGTTCTGATCAAACGATTGAGCAATCTTGGTGAGCCTAAAGTTTTTTCCAGTGCCGCGCGTTCTGCTTCAAGCTCCGCTTGTTCGCCACGGATTTTCATTTCTTCCAGTTTGGCGAGGTGTCTTAGTTTTAGTTCTAAGATCGCCTCGGCTTGCAGGTCAGTAATGCCAAAGCGTTCCATCAATACCGGCTTGGGGTTATCTTCAGCACGAATAATGGCGATAACTTCGTCGATATTAAGGTAGGCAATCAACAAGCCGTCCAAAATATGCAAGCGCGCCAGCACTTTATCCAGACGGTACTGCAAACGCCGACGCACGGTTTCGGTACGGAAGGACAGCCATTCCACCAGGATTTCCCGCAAGTTTTTAACTTTCGGCCTGCCATCCAGGCCGATCATGTTCATGTTAACGCGGTAGCTTTTTTCCAGATCGGTGGTGGCAAATAAATGCGACATGATCTCGTCAACATCGATGCGTTTGGATTTGGGGATAATCAGCAGGCGGGTTTGATTTTCATGATCGGATTCATCACGTAAGTCTTCGATCATCGGCAGTTTTTTCGCCAGCATTTGCGCGGCGATCTGCTCTAACAATTTGGCGCCGGACACTTGATGAGGCAATGCGGTGATAACGATAACGCCATCTTCCTCCTCATACTTGGCGCGCATTTTCACCGAACCGCCACCGCTTAAATACATTTTCTGGATGTCATCCGCCGAGGTAATGATTTCCGCATCAGTCGGGTAATCCGGGCCTTTGATATGGCTAAAAATGGTTTCAAACGAACAATCGGGATTATCCAGCAACTCAATGCAGGCAGCCGCGACTTCCCGTAAGTTATGAGGCGGAATATCGGTCGCCATACCGACAGCGATGCCCATAGTACCGTTGAGCAACACATTGGGCAGTCTTGCGGGCAAGAGCACCGGCTCTTTCAGGGTGCCGTCAAAATTGTCCGACCATTCAACCGTGCCCTGCCCTAACTCGCTTAACAAAGTTTGCGCGTAGGCGGTCAAGCGCGATTCGGTATAACGCATCGCGGCGAAAGATTTAGGATCGTCCGGCGAGCCCCAGTTGCCCTGGCCGTCAATCAACGGATAGCGATAAGAAAAATCCTGCGCCATGATCACCATGGCTTCATAACAGGCCGAATCGCCATGCGGGTGGTATTTACCCAGCACGTCACCGACCGTTCTGGCCGATTTTTTATATTTGGCAATGGCCGTTAAGCCCAGCTCAGACATCGCATAAACAATGCGCCGTTGCACCGGTTTTAAGCCATCGGCAATATTTGGTAATGCGCGATCGAGAATGACGTACATGGAATAATCCAAGTACGCTTTTTCGGCAAATTCTTTAAGCGGTTGTTGCTCAAAATTCCCTTGTAAAATCATTGGTTACAAACCTGTTTCTGGTAAATCGACATGTAATGCTCTATTTTTTTCTAAAATTTCTTGGCGCATTTGCTTACGTGCAACTGCGGCTTCGTACAATCTTTTTTCTACTTCAGTATTCACTTGCAGCCTGGGCACCTCAACGCTGTTGCCGTCTTCATCAACCGCCACCATGGTGAAATAGCATGATGTTGTGTGTCTTTTCTCATCGGTGCGCAAATTTTCCGCAACGACTTTTATGCCGACTTCCATAGATGCTTTGCCTACATAATTAATATGGGCGTAAAAAGTCACCAACTCACCGACATTAATTGCTTGCTTGAAAAATACATTATCCAGCGCCGCCGTCACCACGTAATTTTTTGAATACTTGGCAGCACAGGCGTAAGCCACTTGGTCGAGCAATTTCAATATCACGCCGCCATGCACTTTGCCGGAGAAATTAACCATATCCGGCGTCATCAGCACGGTCATGGTTAGGGATTTTTCTTGAATTTTCATTAGGTTCTTACGTCTAATGCCTGACACTGCAAACCATCAAGCGCATGTAGTTTTTTATCATTCGTCAACAGTATCGCCTGTTCATTAATGGCTGTTGCACAGACTATTGCGTCGGGGAGTCTTAATGATCGTTCTTTGCGTAATTTTATGGTTTGTTCTTTAATCGAATCATTCAAACTAATGACCTGGACATCGCTTATCAAGCGCTTTAGCCATAGTTCCTGACTAGCCGTGATTCCGGGATAAGAGCGCAATTCCATTTCGGTAATTACTGAAATGGCGTATTGGGCAACCGGTAATGGCTCCAGCAACACGCCTTTTTGCAGATAAATTACAATATTGGTATCCAACACGTACTTCATGGCCTATCCAGATCCCATTCATTTCTGATTGATTGCTGATATGCCAGCCCATCCTCAGGCCAATCAACAGTGCCGCTGTATTTCATTAAATCAACAGGCTTATCAGCCGTTTTTTCATTGTAGATGAGAATAAACTCATACTCACCGGCAGCAATATTGTCAGGTAGATGCGCAGTCATCGTATGATCTTGCTTAACTTCTGCCTTAATTTTTAATGATTGCATAGTTGCACCTGTTCTCTCTTAAAGATATTTCCAAAGCATTCTTATGCTATATCCGCCAAATTGCCCTTAGTCTCAAGCCAGGTTTTCCGGTCTTGAGAACGTTTTTTTGCCAGCAACAAATCCAGTTGTGCGTTGGTGTCGTCATTTTCTTCAACGGTTAATTGCACCAGACGCCGTGTATCCGGGTTCATGGTGGTTTCCCGAAGTTGGCTGGGATTCATTTCACCCAAGCCTTTAAAGCGTTGCACGTTGATTTGGCCTTTGAGTTTTTCGGCTTTTATTCTGTCCAACACGCCTTGACGCTCAGATTCATCCAGCGCATAAAAAACTCGTTTGCCAACGTCGATTCTATATAAAGGCGGCATTGCCACAAACACATGACCTGCGTCCACTAAGGCCCGAAAATGCTGATAAAACAATGCGCAAATCAATGTCGCGATATGGTTACCGTCCGAGTCGGCATCAGCCAGAATGCAGACTTTGCCGTAGCGAAGGTGCTGTAAGTCGCTGGAACCGGGCTCTATACCCAAGGCCACGGCAATGTCATGAACTTCCTGCGAAGCCATCACTTGCTCGGATTCCACTTCCCAAGTATTAAGTATCTTGCCACGTAGCGGCATTATTGCCTGAAAGTCGCGTTCCCGAGCCTGCTTGGCTGAACCGCCCGCCGAATCGCCTTCCACTAAAAACAACTCGGTGCGATTGATGTCTTGCGCGGAGCAATCAGCAAGTTTGCCGGGCAGTGCTGGGCCGGAAGTGATTTTCTTACGAATGATTTTTTTGTTGGAACGCAGTCGTTTTTGCGCACTGGAAATAATGATTTCGGCGATTTTTTCGCCTTCCGCCGGGTTTTGATTTAGCCATAAGCTAAAGCCGTCTTTGGCAACACCGGACACAAAAGCCACACATTCGCGCGAGCTTAAACGTTCTTTGGTTTGTCCGGAAAATTGCGGATCTTCCAGTTTAACCGACAGCACAAAATGGCAATTTTCCCAAACATCTTCCGGCGCGACTTTAACGCCGCGCGGCAGAATGTTTCTGATGTCACAAAACTCGCGCATGGCTTCGGTTAAACCGGCACGTAAGCCATTAACATGGGTGCCGCCTTGCGCAGTCGGTACTAAGTTAACGTAACTTTCGGTAAGAACTTCAGCGGGGTTTTCAACCGCCCAGACAATGCCCCATTCAACGGCTTCATGATTGGCGGCCATATTGCCCATGAAAGGTTGCTCGGGGAAAAATTCAATATCGCCCAAGCGATCGAGCAAATATTCTTTAAGGCCGTCTTGATAGCACCAAACATAACTTTCATCAGTTTGATCGATGACCAGGGTAATTTTTAACCCCGGACAAAGTACCGCTTTAGCGCGCAAGTTATGCTTAAGCTTGGAAACGGATACTCTGTTGGAATCAAAGTATTTTTCGTTAGGCCAAAATTTGATTGAAGTGCCGGTGTTATTTTTGCCAACGGTGCCGGTTTCGGTTAATTCAGATTGCTTTTCACCATCGGCAAATTCCATGTGATAAATCTTGCCGTTGCGCTTGACGTCGATTTCCAGCTTTGCCGATAAGGCATTCACCACAGACACGCCAACCCCATGCAAACCGCCGGAAAACTGGTAGTTTTTATTCGAAAACTTACCGCCCGCGTGTAGCGTGCAAAGGATGACTTCGACTCCCGGAATGCCTTGTTCCGGATGTATATCGACCGGCATGCCTCGACCGTTATCACTCACCAGCACAGAGCCGTCTTTGTACAGCACCACATCAATACTGTTGGCGAATCCTGCCATCGCCTCATCGACACTGTTATCAACTACTTCCTGCACCAAATGGTTTGGCCGGGTGGTGTCGGTGTACATGCCAGGGCGCTTTCTGACCGGCTCCAATCCGCTTAAAACTTCAATCGCCGCGGCGTTATATTCGTTACTCATAAGTCCTGATTTCTCACGTCCAATTTGCTATAGCTGATCGGTTTAAATTCTAAGGTTCAATTAATCAAAAGCCCAACAAAGTTGGGCCCTAAATGTTAGTCACTTCAATAAGCAAATCAAAAAATTGCTTTTTCCTAGCTCAGGTAATTGCTCACAAAGCTGTCCTGACAACTATACTGATTGCCTGTCAGGCACCTTGAGCCTCACTTCCAAGCCTTGTATATTAACCGTTTAGTCACCGACAACCCTGAGAAAAGTGTTATGCAATCCATTTATGGCTGGCTGTCTACCTCCGCAAACGAGCGTTCTTCGGCAATTATTGAGCAACAACAAGCAGCAACCCGAAGCGCGAACAGCGATCACACAACCACCGACCATCAGCCACAAGCAGCAGTCGGGGGCATGGGGCGTTATGACGCGCCATCGAGCTACCAATCAGGACGGTTATTAACCATTATCGAAGGCTCACCGCAATGGACCGACAGCACACTCGCCAGTATTGCTGAACACCAAGGCCACGCTCAAGCGCTAGCTGAAGGCTTTTTAGAATACGGTAAGTCAGTATTAAGCCACCTGCACGGCCCTTTTGCCTGCTGTGTACTGGTACCGGACGGTGATTATGCTTTGCTGGCCATCGATCGAATTGGCATCAGGCCGCTGGCGTTTTTTGCTAACAACAATTTGCTGGTATTCGGTTCACAACTTGATCAGATTATCGCTCACCCCGGCGTCGACGCTCAGATTGATCCGCAGGGTATTTTCAATTATCTCTACTTTCACATGGTGCCCAGTCCAGGCAGCATTTACACCGGAATTAGTAAGCTGCAACCCGGCGAATGTGTGGAATTTGATCACGGACAAATTTCACGCAATTTTTATTGGCAGCTTGAGCATAATGACAGCCATTATTCCAAACAAGAACTGCTTGAGCAATTACACAGCCAGCTTGAACAAGCAACACAGAGCTGTAACCCCGATCAACACACCGGCGCTTTCCTAAGCGGCGGCCTTGATAGCAGCACGGTTACCGGCGTATTTCAAAAACTCTCAGACCGGCCTATAGACGCGTTTTCAATAGGTTTTGATGCCGATGGTTATGACGAAATGGAGTTCGCGCGCGCCACCGCCAAACATTTCAACGTCAAATTGCACGAATATTACGTGACGCCTGAAGATGTTCTGGCCGCACTGCCGCTGATCGCTAAAACGTATGATGAACCGTTCGGTAATGCCTCCGCCATCCCTGCATACTATTGTGCCAAATTTGCCCGCGAACAAGGCATAACCCAATTGTTGGCGGGCGATGGCGGCGATGAAATTTTTGCCGGCAATGCCCGTTATGCCAAACAAAAAATGTTTGATCTTTATCGGCATATCCCAGACGTTGCCAAAGCCGTTTTGGAACCGCTGGCCTCAAATTTGCCATTGTTGGGTAAAGTCAAAAGCTATATCGAACAAGCTAACATTCCGATGCCGGACCGTATGGAAACTTACAATTTTCTCCATCGCACGCCTTTGGAGGAGATTTTTTCAGCGGATTTCTTAAGCAAAATCAATCCGGAATTACCGATACAAAACTTAACAGAAACCTACAACCGCGCACCGACCGATGACTTGATTAAACGCATGTTGTTTTTGGATGGTAAATTTACCTTAGCTGACAATGACCTGAGAAAAGTAAATCGCATGTGCGAGTTGGCCGGTATTAATGTGCAATATCCAATGTTGCAAGAAAACATGGTGGAATTTGCCGCGACCATTCCTTCCAAATGGCTGATGAAAGGCTTTGAGTTACGTTCATTTTATCGGGAAGGCATGAAAGATTTTCTAGCTAAAGAAACCCTGAGCAAAAGTAAACAAGGCTTTGGTTTACCGTTTGGCGTTTGGATGAGTAGCAATGAGCAACTGCGCCAATTTGCCGAAGCAAACTTACAAGGCATTGCGCAACGTGGCATTCTTAATCCTACTTACATAGACAACCTGATTAAAGCCCAGAAAGAAGGCCACGCCTCATATTACGGGGTGATGATCTGGATATTGATTAGCCTTGAGCAATGGTTGGTTGCGCATCAACGTTAAAGGATGAATTCAGGCAACTAAGATTGATGGTGTAGCGGCGAATGAATTCGCCGCTACACTGGATTTGCTGAATAGCTGCGTTTTTTCTTACATTTTTCGATTTATTTAATGCCTAAAAAACACTAATTTCATGTTGTTTTTACGCAAAACACAATCCAAAACCTAATCTGTTTTTACTTTAGCAAGGCTCGTCCAACACCAGCAAGAAGTGCTTTTCTAACTTCAAGAATCGAGCGTAAGTATAGTGTTGTTGAAATACGACAACACTCTCAAAGCCCCTACAATACTGGCCTCGCACCATTAAAATACAAATTAAAGCACTTGTTTTACTGATTTATTTAGCAGATGATTGAGCCTCAATTTAAAAAAACCACTTGTGAGTGCGTCATGAAATTCATCAAAATATTAATTTTATTGGTTGCTGTTTTTTCAATAGCAGGAATGGCTTTTTTTCAGCTGTGTTTACTGTTAATCAGCGCACTTTTTGCTAAGCAAACTTATCATCGGCATAACTCACGTCACAATGGCTTAACCCTAATGTGACCCAAGCATCTCAATCTACATTCACCAACAAGTAATGAGGCAATCCTGTTGGATTGTGATTGCGCTATTGTTGGACAATAAGCCTTACTTCCTCGAATAAAACCACATCTGATAAACGCTGAGTAATATCTGCAATCCCATCGAAATACCCATTAATGCCCCGCTGCCGATCACGACATAAGCAAATGAGGAATTGGTTTTGGTAATAAACCAAGACAATACATCCAACAGCATCGCTGCAAACGGAATGACCACGGCCACGCGTTTGACAATCACATTGATGTCGCAAAGCAAGAAGATCTTGCCGATAAAAAACAAAATGAAGGCAATGCCAAATAAATGGATATGCGAGACGCGGACTAAGGTAGGGATAGTTGCTCCGCCGCCATGTGCTACTTCGGCAACCGTGGCGTAATGGGTTAAATCCGGCAGCGATGGATTAACACTGGGCGTATGACACAGTACACAATCGCGATTTAAGATCGGCGCGATTTTTTCGTTGTATTCGGATTCGTCGGCGCCGATATGTATCCATTGCATAATAACGTCTTTGTCGCTTTTGTATTTTAAGTTCGGCTCCATGATGCCGTTAATCGCCGTACCTAACCGGGTTTGGGTATTGGAACCGTGATAACTGATCACCACATCTTCAACTGACAGCCCGGCTTTACCGTCAAGGCCTTGGTGGGTGTAATACATATTGGCAAGAGCCGCTATGTAGCCCAGGCCAATGGTAAGCAAGAATACAGTATTCAAGATTCTTTCACTGATAGAAATGTCTTTAAAGCGGGTATAGCGTTCTGGGGCCATAATAATTCCTGGGTGCGGAATAGCTGTGGAAATGGTTAGCGGGCAATATCAACAAACATTGCCCGCATAAGCTTTTGGATAAGAAAATACAGCTGTTGGTACCTTAAAACGCCACCCAGCCATTGACCATAAAGGTATTTTTTTGGCTGGCTTTATCCGCTGTGCCATCAAATTTTGAATAGCCGATGTATTGCAGACTGGTACGCAAATTAAGCCATGGACTCAACGTCGACGTCGTTTTTCCAAACGGAACATACACAAGCTCCGCGGTGTAGAACTCACTGTTAGGCTTATTTAACGAATTAGCGGCATAAAGATTAGCGTCTTTAGATCCGGTAATTCTGTTGTAACCGAAGGTCACGCCGTAGGTTTGCTCAAAGGTATAGGCGGTATTGAACTTAAAGGTCGTAAGGTAGGTATTGCCCGTTGATGCCACTTCACCCGCCAGCCTGCTTGCCGATAATTTTTGATCTTCATAGATATAAGATGTTTTGGTTTCGAAGATATGCTTTGGATTGCCCATATACTGGTAAGTGGCATCAACAGCTACATCGGTATAGTGGTCGGAGCCATTGCTACGCTCACGCGCTGGAAAAACATCGGCAATCATCCCATAGTGGCCTAGTGAGAAAAAATGCCCCTTCCAGTCTTGTTGCAACGCAGCACGCCAATACGGCGCCCCCCCATCAATTAGCTGCTGACCGGCATCCGCCACACCTAACCCTCTTTGCATATTGTTCGCAAGTGAGGCATAACCGCCCGCTTCCAAATACAACAGATTATTGATCATCGTGTAAGCAGTGGCGCCGCCCACTTGTGTAGCAAAGGCACCGTCCAGCATGGTGAAGGCTCCGACACCTGGCTGCACTGGGCTGCCGTTATAAGGAAATCCCCACGCTGGCGTGGTATTCCAAAGATCTTGAGCGGTCGGATTGTTGTTGACCGAAATACCGTAAGTGATTGGCGTATCACCAATGTCTGCGGTATCGGCAAAACGAATGTCCGTATTATCAAGCGCTAAGCGATCGCTATAACCGTCAAAGGTAAGCTGACTAAAGGCACCCACCTTACCGTAAACTTTTCCTGCATAAAATAAAGAGGCTTGATCAAAGGTAAAGTTGTTGTTTTTGCTGTAGCCGGGCTCAAATCCAGACTTATCTTGATCTTTTTGGGTGTTAGTAAATGACCCCATGACCATAGCGCTTACTGGCGGTAACTTTGCGTTGGTGCCAGTGCCGCCGCCCTGCGTATAACCACCCAATTTAAAATCACGACCATAAGGTGTCAGATTAGGTCCAAAGGATTGCGTATGACATTGACTACACGCAGCGCCGGTTTGCCGGGAAAAGCTGGGAACCGCTTCAGCTACCGAACTGGTTATTAACATGACAGAGGTTATTGTTAATAGTGACACAAGTGAACAAGCCCCGTTGTTAGGGCGTTGAAAAAAATATCGCATAGGCGCATCTCCTTAGGATTTAAGTTTTTTTAATTATCCTTATCAAGGACAGGGTAATTAAAAGCAACTTACACGCCAAAATTAAAAAATAAATATATTTACCTTTAAATTCAAGACATTAAAAATATAAGCATTATTAATATCAATCAATATAGGTTCAAATCAACCTTATGCCCAGGTGCATATCAACCAATAGGTTCATTACAACCAGCCCCTGAAAAATACAAAAATCAAAATTTGGCAGATAGAAATTTCCATAGACACCGAGCTTCATGGACCGTCCTCGAAAGATGTTAGGATGAATCAAATAGCAAAGTTTTCTAAATCGGTAAGTAAGATGAAAAATGCTCTAAACAAGTCGGATAATTTCAATTCTCTAGCTACTTTCTGGAGTCTTTCCATTGACCAGCAACTCCTGCAGTTAAACGCTACAACCCAAGGATTAACTACCGAAGCAGCGAACCAGCGCATAAAGCGCTGTGGCAGCAACCAGCTGAACAGCAAAAAAGACACCGGCAATATTCGGCTATTTATTGCTCAGTTTAAAAGCTCGATAATTCTGATATTGCTGTTCGCCACCGGCTTATCTTTCTATTTACATGACCGTGTAGATGCCGCAATTATTTTGACTATCGTCATGATCAGCGGCTGCTTGGGCTTCTGGCAGGAAAAAGGCGCCGCTAACGCAATTAAACAATTGCTCGCCATGGTGCAAATCAACATCAGCGTGCTACGCGATGGTACTGCCATAGAAATGGCTCTGGAAAAGCTGGTACCCGGCGACATTGTCATACTCAAAGCGGGTGACGTAATCCCCGGCGATTGTTTGCTTGTTGAATCCGACAATCTGTTTGTTGATGAAGCAATACTCACCGGCGAGAGCTACCCGGTTGAAAAAATGCCCGGGGTGCTGCCGACTGATACCGCCTTGAGCCAACGCACCAACGCATTGTGGATGAGCACGCATGTGCAAAGCGGTTCAGCCAAGGCATTGGTCGTAGCAACCGGACAAAGCACCGAATTCGGCAAATTGTCGTTACGCATTAAGTTAAAAGCCCCGGAAACCGATTTTGAACGCGGTATTAGGCGTTTTGGCTATCTGCTGATGGAAGTCACTCTGCTGCTGGTAATTATCATCTTTGCTGTGAATGTCTATCTGGCAAAACCGGTGATGGATTCGTTTTTGTTCGCGTTAGCCTTGGCGGTTGGTTTAACGCCGCAATTGCTTCCCGCCATCATCAGCATCAATCTCGCCCATGGTGCTAAACGCATGGCCGAGCAGAAAGTAATTGTTAAACAATTAGCCTCAATCGAAAACTTCGGCAGTATGAATGTGTTGTGCTCAGATAAAACCGGCACACTGACGGAAGGTATTGTGCATTTACAAGGCACGCTGGATGTTGCCGGCACCCCGAGCGACAAAGTGGCACGCTTCGCCTATCTCAACTCTGTATATGAAACCGGCTTCATCAACCCTATTGACGAAGCGATCAGGCAACACCGCCAATTTGATGTGGCCGATTGCAATAAGCTGGCGGAAATTCCCTATGACTTTTACCGCAAGCGCTTAAGTGTATTAATCGCTCAGCCGGACGGCGAACTGCTGATTACTAAAGGCGCGTTAACCAATATTCTTGCTGTCTGCACGGAAGTGGAAATGGGCGACGGCAGCTTAAAAAACCTCGAAGACATGCGCCAAGACATTCAGCAACGCTATGAAGAATTCAGTAGACAGGGTTATCGCACCTTGGGATTGGCTTACAAGCCCATGTCTAATCAAACCGAGCTGGATAAAACTGATGAAAGCGCTATGCGTTTCTTGGGCTTCCTGGTTTTTTTCGATCCGCCTAAAGCAGGTTGCATCGACACTATTAATCAGCTGCGCCAACTTGGCGTCAATTTAAAAATAATTACCGGCGATAACAAACTGGTCGCCACAACAGTCAGTAAACAACTGGGGCTTGCGGAATGGGAGATTCTGACCGGCTCCGAAATACGCCAAATGAGCGACCTGGCACTGGTCAATCAGGTGGTGGATGTCAATGTCTTCGCTGAAATCGAACCCAACCAAAAAGAGCGCATTATCATCGCGCTGAAAAAAGCCGGTTTTGTCGTCGGCTATATGGGTGACGGTATCAATGACGTGTCCGCATTACATGCCGCTGATGTCGGTATTTCAGTTGATAGCGCTGCCGATGTCGCAAAAGAAACTGCGCAAATTGTACTGTTAGAAAAGGATTTGAATGTATTGGTGCAAGGCGTTCGCGAAGGCCGCATTACCTTTGCCAATACCTTAAAGTATGTGTTTATGGCAACCAGCTCCAACTTCGGCAATATGTTCAGCATGGCCGGTGCCTCGTTATTTTTGCCGTTCCTGCCGTTATTGCCCAAGCAAATATTGCTGACCAATTTATTGACCGATTTCCCTGAGATGACCATTGCCTCTGATAATGTCGATGCGGAAATGGTCACTCAGCCACGGCGCTGGGACATCAAGTTTATTCGTAATTTTATGATTACCTTTGGCATCGTCAGCTCCGTGTTCGACTACATGACCTTTGGACTCCTGTTGATGCTAGATGTGCCGGAAAATGAATTCCGTACCGCCTGGTTTATGGAATCAGTAGTGTCCGCCGCGTTAATCGTGTTTGTAGTGCGAAGCAGCAGCGCTTTTTACAAGGGCCGCCCCGGCAAATATCTGGTGGCTGCAACCATGGCGATTGTCGCAATCACTGTCGCGTTACCCTACACGCCAATTGCGCCGTTAATAGGCTTTGTACCGCTGCCCCTGTCTTTACTTGGACAGATTGGTTTGATAGTTTTGCTTTATATTTCCACGGCAGAACTGGCAAAACACATTTTTTATCGTCTGGTAAAATCTTAAATTAGATGCAAGGAATCTTAAAACCCTGCGGAGTGCAACATTGATTAATCCACAAAACAAAGTAGCCATCGGCACCATTATCGAAGTGCATGGTCCGGTGGTGATTATTGATTGCAATCCGCTTCCGCCCTTGCGGCAGGCGTTATGTACCTGTTTCGACCACACCACCTATCTGTTCGAAGTGCATCAGCATCTCGACGAACACCGGATCAGGGCGATTACCCTGCATGGCACGGCAGGCTTGAGTCGCGGCATGATTATTTATGACACCGGCGCGCCGTTACAGGTGCCGGTAAGCGACCAGTGTCTAGGCCGGTTGCTGAATATTTTCGGCGAACCACTGGATGGCCTGCCTGCCCTGCCCCAGGATCAGTTTCGTAACATTCATGCCAAGCCGTTGCCGTTATCTGAAGCTATCGGCATGAGCGGCATTCTGGAAACCGGCATTAAAGTCATCGACTTATTGTGCCCGTTCGTCAAAGGTGGCAAGACCGGCCTGTTCGGCGGCGCGGGTGTCGGCAAAACGGTGTTGGTGATGGAATTCATCCATGCGGTTTCCGCTATTCACAAAGGTGTGTCGGTATTTGCCGGTGTTGGTGAGCGTATTCGCGAGGCGCATGAGATGTGGCAGGACATGCAGCAAGCTGGCGTAATGGATGATACCTTGATGGTGTTCGGGCAAATGGATGAATCGCCCGGCGTGCGCTTTCGCATTGGCTTGTCGGCGTTGACTTACGCCGAATATTTACGCGACACCTTGCACAAAGAAGTGCTGTTTGTGGTCGACAATGTGTTCCGGTTTGTCCAGGCCGGCAGCGAAATCTCCAGCTTGTTGGGGCGCATGCCCGCCACCGTCGGTTATCAACCCACATTAACCACCGAAGTGGCTGAACTTGAAGACCGCATCCTGTCCACTCGCGATGGCGCGATCGCCTCAGTACAGGCGGTGTATGTACCCGCCGATGACATGACGGACCCCGCAGTCAGCGCGATACTCAGCCATTTGGATACCACGGTCATTCTGTCCAGGGATCAGGCCAGCAAAGGTATTTATCCGGCCGTTGACCCGTTACGTTCCAGCAGTAAATTGATGGACCGGCATACCTTGGGCGAGCGGCATGTGGCCGTTGCCGAAGGCGTGCGCGAACATCTGGCACGATATGAAGAACTCGAAGACATTATCGCCATGCTGGGTATTGCCGAATTATCTGAAGCCGATCGCAAGATAGTGATGCGCGCCCGTAAATTGCAGCGTTATCTTACCCAGCCGTTTGCGGTACTGGCCCAACACACCCGGCAAGGCGGCGTTTCGGTGCCGCTGGCACAAACCTTAACCGATTGTGAAGGCTTTTTAAGCGGGCGTTATGACGATGTTTCCGAGGAGCAGTGCTATATGCGCGGCTCGATGGAGGATGCGTTATGAACCAATTTACCTTGAACCTGTTTGCCGCCACGCAGGAACAACGCATCGCAGGTGTCACCTCGTTTGTTGGTGAAGATAGTTCCGGCTCTTTCGGCATTCAGGCGCATCATGCCCGTTTTATGACCACACTGGTGTTTGGGCTGGCGCGGTTTAAAGTGGCTGCGGAAGCCTGGCAATACCTAGCGTTACCGGGCGCGGTGCTGGTCTTCAGCAATAACGAATTAACGCTCAGCACCCAACATTTTTTAATCGATAGCGACCTTGAACGCATCAGCGGTGTATTGCAGCAACAAATGACTGCAGAAGAAGATGATTTGCGTGCTACCCGAGAAAGTCTGGATCGCATGGAACAGGCCATGCTAAAACGCATGTTGACGCTTAAACGCAAAACGGCATGGCAATCATGAATCCGCAACAACAGCTAAAAAAAACCATCGAAAACCAAATTAAGCGCATTAAAAAAGCCGAGCGCGATCGCCCCAACCTATTGTCGCAAACCGTCTACATCGGCACGCTGGGATTGGTGATGGTGCTGCCGATTATTGGCGGCGTTTATCTGGGCCATTGGCTGGACAGCTTGATGGCAGGATACTCGACGCGCTGGACGCTCAGTTTATTGCTGTCCGGCGTGGCGATTGGAATGTTTAATGTGTATTTTTTGATTAAATATAAATAGCGGCTGAGTTATGGAACAAGAATTCTCTTTTCACTTGGGGCCTGTGGTGATCGGCTTATCGCTGCTGACCACTTGGGGCATCATGTTAGTCATTACCATAATTGCCTGGCTTTCAACCCGGCATCTGGAAGTGCTGCCGGGAGCCTTACAAACAGTGGTTGAAAGTATTGTCGAAGCAATCGATGGCGCCATACTCGCAGTGGCACCGGAACATGGTCGGCAAATCCTACCGTTTATCGCCTCGTTGTGGCTATTTTTAATCATTGCCAATTTGGTAGGTTTAATCCCCGGTCTGCATTCACCTACCCGTGATCTTTCCGTGACTTCGGCGCTGGCAGTATTGGTATTTTTTTCCGTGCATTGGTTCGGCATAAAAACCCAAGGTTTAAAAAAATACCTGCATCATTACCTGACGCCCAGCCCGATTTTGTTGCCGTTTCATATTATCAGCGAGTTCACTCGTACCCTGGCGCTGGCCGTTCGACTGTTCGGCAACATGATGAGCCTGGAAATGGCGGCGATGCTGATTTTGCTGGTGGCGGGTTTTCTCGCACCGATCCCGATTTTAATGCTGCATATCATTGAAGCCCTGGTACAAGCCTATATTTTCGGCATGCTGGCGTTGATTTACTTAGCCGGCGCCATCCAATCCCAACAACTTAATTCACAGGAATAACTATGTCTGACATATCGATGATCGTCCTCGGCTCCAGCGTCGCCGCCATTATCGGCATTGCGCTGGGCGTCATGTTACCGGCGCTGGCCATGGGCAAAGCAATTAGTAGCGCATTGGACGCGCTATCGCGGCAACCGGAATCGGAACAATCAGTCATGCGCACGCTGTTTATCGGTTTGGCGATGATCGAATCGCTGGCGATCTACTGTCTGGTTATTATTCTGATTGTGCTGTTCAGAAATCCTTTGCTTGAATACATCGTTAAGTAACTAATGTTAATTACAATCAATTTCAAACTCCCGTATGCCGCGCCGAGCACCGGCATTTTCATCGAGAATAGCCCTTTAGGGGCGCGGCATGGATGCCGTGCGTTGCCAACGGGGCAGGAGCCCCATTTGGCAACCCGCGATGAAAACGTCGGCGCGCAGGAAGTAAGCGGCATCTGGGCGGCCTTTTCTTTGGATACTTTCTTTTGGCCGCGCAAAAGAAAGTATCCCGCCTTCGGGTGCGGAAACCCGATTAAAAATAACTGTCGCAATCGCGACACAAAAACTTATGTTCACCAGACATCGTGTTCGTAACGTTAGTTAAATAACCGAAGGCCCCCATGCAATTCGACCTTTCCACCTTTATTCTTGAAATCATCAACTTCCTGATTCTAATCTGGATTTTGCAGCGCTTGTTTTATAAACCGTTGTTGGCGGTGATTGCCAAACGTAAGCAGTTTATCGACCAAACGCTGGCCGATGCTAAAGCCATACAACAGCAGGCGGAACAACAGCGCAGTCTTTATGAAAACCGGCAAAAATTGTGGGAACAGGAAAAGCAAGCAGCGCTCATCGCCTTGCAGCAGCAACTGAACGCTGAAAGAACCGCGCAAATGGCTCAGCTAAAAGTCGATCTTGAACAGGAGCGGCAAAAAATCGATGTGGCCTTGTCCCGCAAGCAGCATGAGCTGCAACTGCAAACCGAAAAAAAAGCACTGGAAAATGGAGCCAAATTTGCCGCATTGCTGCTCAAGCAAGCAGCCGGGCCGGAACTGGAGGCACGATTATTCGCCATGTTGTTCGACCATTTAACTACCTTACCGGAAGCCTGCCGACTGTGTTTACAAACGCTGGGCAGTAAAAAATCCGTGCCCATCAAGATAACCAGCGCTTATCTTTTGACTAACGAACAACAGCAACAACTGGAACAACAATTAAGCGCGCAAATCAACAGTCCGGTTAATTTCCAATACCTTCAGGATGCCGAACTGATTGCCGGTTTGCGCATTGACATCGGCGCCTGGGTATTTAACGCCAATCTGCAACATGAACTGACCGGATTTGCCGAGCTTGCCAATGAGTCCGAATAGCCCGGAAAGTTTGCTGGATAAACAAAGTGCATGGCTGAACGACTATCAGCCCGGCTTACGCATCATCGAACAAGGCACTGTGGTGTCGGTAGGCGATGGTATCAGCTGGATCAAAGGCCTGCCGTCGGCTGCCATTGAAGATATTTTGCTGTTTGCCGATGGCAGCCGGGGCATGGTCTTCGACCTTAACCGCGACAAAATCGGCGCGATTTTGCTGTATGAAACCGACGCGCTGACAGCGGGGACTACGGTACACCTTGCCAAACACCCGTTAAGTATTCCGGTCGGTAATGAATTTATCGGCCGGATCATCGACCCGTTGGGCTTGCCTCTGGATGGGCTGCCGGCTCCAGCGGCAACCGGCCGGGAAAATCTGGAAAAAGGCTCGCCCGCCATTATCGCCCGCGATTTTGTCCAGAAGCCGCTGTACACCGGCATTAAAATTATCGACACGCTGATTCCGATAGGCAAAGGCCAGCGGCAATTGCTGGTCGGCGATGAAGGGCTGGGACGGAGTTCCATCGCTATCGACACCGTCGTCAATCAAAAAGACAAAAACGTGGTATGCATTTACGTGCTGATCGGCCAGAAACGCTCCGCCGTGGTCAGTACCATAGAAACGCTGCGCGCGCATGGCGCATTGGACTACACCGTGTGTGTAGTCGCCGAGGCCAGCGCCCTGCCCGGCCTGCAATACATTGCCCCGTTCGCCGGTTGCGCGTTAGCCGAATACTGGATGGGCCAAGGCCGCGACACGCTGATTGTCTATGACGATTTATCCACCCATGCCCGCACCTACCGGGAATTGTCATTGTTGTTACGCAGGCCGCCGGGCCGGGAAGCGTATCCGGGGGATATTTTCTTTGTGCATTCGCGGTTATTGGAGCGATCAACCAGCCTGAACGCCGAAAACGGTGGCGGCAGCATGACCGCGTTACCGATCGTCGAAACCAAGCAAGGGGAAATTGCCGCGTATATCCCTACCAACCTGATTTCCATTACCGATGGACAAATTTATCTGGATACCAATTTATTTGTGTCCGGTTTTCGACCCGCTATCGACATCACCAAATCGGTATCGCGCATAGGCGGTAAAGCCCAACATGCCGGCATCCGCAATCAGGCCGGGCAAATGAAACTGGATTACTTGCAGTTTCTGGAACTGGAAGCTTTTACCCGGTTCGGTCAACGCCTGGAAGCTTCGATGGAAGCACGCATTAAACGCGGACGATTGTTACGGGAAATTCTCAAACAAGACCGGCTGATGCCGCTAGCCAGTGAGTTCCAACTGGCATGGCTGATTGCCTTTAATACCGGCTTGCTTGATCAGGCGGAACTCAAGGACATCAAAATCTGGCTTGATCACATTCAAGAAGGCATCAAAACCACCACCTTGACCTTGGACAGCAGTTCGGAACAATGGCAATCGGCAATCCGCGATTGGCTCGGTTTTAATTCGCAAGCTTCCACATGAGCCAAAGCCACGAACTGCAGTTGCATATCACCAAATTGGAGGAGATACGCAGCATCCTTAATTCGATGAAAAACCTGGCCTTGATTGAAGTACATAAACTGGCGCGCTTTCAGACTTTGCAAAGCCAAGCCGTTGCCGTTATTGAACAGGTCGCCGCCGACTTACTGGATTTCTATCCGCACTTGGCAATAGCCAGTGATAATGCCCGCTCGATTTGTCTACTGATAGGCGCAGAGCGCGGCTTTTGCGGAGATTTTAATGAGAACGTAATCGACGCCAACGATGAACAAACAACTGCCGAGATTATCGCCATTGGCGGTAGGCTGGGTAACAAACTGGTCGAAAATGAAGCAACACAAGTAATCGCCGGTGCCAATGTGGCAGAAGAAGTGCCTATTATTGTTAACCGCCTGATTGAAAGCATTGCTCCCGGCCAACAGCCTGGAATACGGCTAACCGCTATTTATCACGACAGCATAACCAACCAAATAGCCCGGCGGCAACTGCTGCCACCGTTACCCCGGCAAACGGCACAAACGCCGCGTTACCCTCATCCGCCAGTACTCAACTTAGCGCCCGATGTATTTTTCTCTGAGCTACTTAGCCATTACCTGTTTGCCGTGCTGCATGAAATTCTTTACATCTCCCTCACCGCAGAAAACCATCGCCGCTTGCAGCATTTGGAAGGCGCGGTAAAACACCTGGATGATGAAACCGTAACTCTTAAGCGAAAATCGCAAATCTATCGCCAGGAAGAAATTACCGAGGAGATTGAAGTGATACTGCTGAACGCGGAAAACCTTTAAGGTCAGCTAGCGCTCAGCTTGACAGTGCCTGTGTTTAACTTAGTTAGGTACCTTCAAAAGAAACCTCGACTATATGACTCTTGCTCCTTAAATTTATCGTAAATAGACCGCTTTAAACCGCGCCAACACTTTATCGCCCGCCAGAAGAAGCAATTGTCCGTTATCAATACGGTAGCTGGTAGTCGCACTGAGCATCTTCAGCACCTGGCTTTCAAGTTCCATGAGCGATGCTTCGCAAGCCATCATGGTGCCAGCCATCTGCGTGAACTTTAGGTTGTTGCCATCTTTGACATAAGCGCCCATAAATTGATTGCAACCGCTGAAACCACTAGCCCTGGAACCTTCGCTAGCCAAGGTTATCCGCACCTCGCGTTGTTGCGTCGCAGCTAACGCAACCTTATCTCCGTTCAGCTCTATCAGTTTCCAGTACGTGTCTGTTAACGAAGCGGTATTGCTGTTTTTATCCTGTTTCAGGGAACTACAGGTTGCTCCGGGCTGTGAACCGTCAAATCGGTCAACCACAATTTGCTCGATTGGCGGCCCTTCCATTGCAGGGAGAACCTCCAACCGACCATCAAAGTTAACTAACAGCAGTGCTGCGGGCGAACTACGGACCTGCAAATAGTTGCGTTCGACCGCCAGATAATCGCCAAGTGTTGCAACAGGCCAGCGTAAGCCGCTGGCGCAATCAGTAAATGTTGCCGCATCCGCCAAGTAGCGAAATTCACCATGCCAATGCAGCGATTCGGTAATCGGGTCAACCTGCGCAGTGCGTCGCAAGTCTTGGTTGACTGGCGATGTAATTGGTTGCCCCAAACGATCAAGCTGGCGCAAGGTGTCACTATCTATTACTTCCAACAAAGACAACTCCGCACCGCTAAGCAGAGTAAGTCGTTTAGAGCTTGCATCTGTCGACCAGCGCCCGAGTTCTGTAAACGTGCCATCAGGTTTGCCCTGATAAATACGGCGTAAGCGATATAGGCCATCGGCACGTAAGGTGAGGGTTTGTTCAATGCCGCTGCAATCGGCGCAGGGCGTAACACCGACAAAGGTGGCAGGCAACGCAACGAGTGCATTCTTCGAAACCGGCGCCAGCGTTTTAGATGCTGGTTGAACAGCATCAAGCAACAAATCAATGTGACTGGGGGCATCTCGAGTTAACACGGCATAGTGCCGCGTAGTTGTGAATCGAAGCACCCCGTTCACCGATATGGTCGCGCGTATGGCATACCGGTGACTTGGATCGATGTGTGTTTTAGGTATCTGCAGCGAAAACGGGATGGGCACTTGGCGTGGGCCGAAAGGCTCATGAACCTCAGCTAGCACCGCTGCGGGTTTATCGGCTTGAGACACATCTTCGACGCGAACCGTGAGTACCGCATCAGGCGGCATTGCGATACGCTGGCGATAAACGGCGCTACCATTGATAGAAACAGCCTCAGCCGTTGGTTGGGCATAAAGATGGTTCGCCGGAAAAACCACAAATAGAGCTATCAGCCACAGAACGGTAAATATCAGCTTACTCATCGAATTAACTCCAAAATAGAATACTTTTCAGGATCATAGCGAAAAACCGGCAGCCCAAACAGCATGAAAAATTTGCAGTTAAACGAGTTGTCTTGTTTTGATAAAAAAAAGCGTTTAATAAGACAAAAACAAACTGTCGCCAGTTTTCCTTGAACGACCGGGAGAAATCCAGCCGTCATTATTTTGGCAGAAAACGAGGTATGTCTGTCGTTGTGCAAAAACCGGCAATGGAGGAGCATGTAAACCAATTCGGACATACAAAAAGAACAAGGCTCTGACAGCTTAAGTTAGATCATGGAAGGCGTTTTTAGTCGCGATACACGATTTCTAGGTAAGGAGGATTAATGACTACCCCTTTTGTGCCCCTATCAGATCATCGGAGTCCGCAGGTTCGTGTAACGAAAATAAGACCTGTCGGTATTGTCACCTACCCGGGCGTTGAGATTCTTGATCTTACCGGCCCGATGGAAGTATTTGCTTTCGCTAATCATGGCTTGCAGCGATCCGGCGTATGTAGTGAATTGGCCTATCCAATGGAAGTGTTAGCGGCAAAGCCTGGGCCGATAACGACATCATGCGGTCTACAGATTATCGCCAATAAAGCTTATAGCGATGTCCATGATGGTATCGATACCCTGCTGATTGCAGGTACTCCGGAGGTGGATTGTCTGTTGTGCGACCCTGCATTACAAGATTGGGTTCGAGCCATTGCGCCCAAGGTTAATCGACTTGCGTCAGTTTGCACTGGGGCTTTTCTACTCGCGGAAAGCGGTCTTTTGGATGGTCTTCGGGCGACCAGCCATTGGGACTATTGCGCTCGCTTGGCGCGTGATTATCCATCGATTACCGTTGAGCCGGATCGGATCTTTGTGCGCGATGGCTTTATTTCAACATCAGGCGGCATCACTTCCGGCATTGATATGGCGCTAGCGATGGTGGAAGAAGATTGGGGAAGTGAGCTGGCTTTGCTGGTCGCGCGTTATCTGGTGGTGTTTCTCAAGCGACCGGGCGGCCAGTCCCAGTTCAGTGCCTACCTAACCAGTGAGGCGCACCGTCCTGAGCTTAAAGACTTACAAGCCTGGATCATGATGCATTTAACCGAAGATTTGCGCGTCGAAACACTGGCAGAGCGCATGTGCATGAGCCCAAGAAATTTTGCACGGTTTTTCTTAACAGAAACCGGCATGACACCCGCCAAATTTGTCGAAATGGCTCGGATTGATGCCGCTCGACATTATCTGGGCAGCACCAAGTTAACGATTGAAGCCGTGGCAGAAAAATCTGGTTTTGTGGATCCGGAACGCATGCGGCGTGCTTTTATTCGCCACCTAAACGTTAATCCGCAAAGTTATCGCGACCGTTTCGGTAGCGCTAATCCTTATTCAATCAAAGCGGCGTAGAGGCTAAAAAACCAACCATTTTCCTTAAAAGTGTTGTTTATAACTCAGGATTTAAGCTAGGAGAAATTTATGCGTATTCTACTCATTTCAACAGCATTTTCCGGGTTAACACAGCGTTTTTATACGGAACTGGAAGATGCCGGATTTTTAGTCTCAGTTGAATTACATTCCGGCGACATTGCGCAATTATTAGAAGGCGTGTCGTTATTCAAACCGAATTTGATACTGTGCCCTTTTTTAACAAAGCGCCTGCCCAAAGAAATTTATGAGAACTATAAATGTCTCATCGTTCATCCCGGCATTAAGGGCGATAGAGGTCCGTCCTCTTTGGATTGGGCTATTCAGAATGGTGAGCCGGAATGGGGGGTATCTTTGCTGGAAGCAGCTGATGAGATGGACGCCGGCGCTATTTGGGCGAATAAAACTTTCCCCATGCGCCAAGCAACCAAAAGCAGCATCTTTTATCGTGAAGTGACGCAAGCGGCAATCGATTGTTTGTGGGAAGTTTTAAGCTATTTTGATGCCCCGGACTTTAAACCGGATGTGCAGGATTACCGTAAGCCGGGCTATACAGGCAAATTACAACCGTCAATCAAACAAGCCGATCGCGCCATTAACTGGAAGATTCATAAAACCGATGAAATTTTAAGACGCATAAATGCTGCTGACGGCAGTCCAGGCGTGCTGGATGAAATTTACGGCCAAGCTGTTTTTATTTTTAATGCCCATAAAGAAAGCCATTTAACTGGTAAACCAGGCGAGATCATCGCAACAGCCAATCATGCGATTTGTCGGGCAACCGTCGATGGCGCCATCTGGATTGGGCATTTGCAACCGAAATTGGCATCCGGCGCTAAAGGCATAAAACTGCCAGCAACTTTTGTTTTAAAAGACTTAATGCCCAAGACAGTTTCTTCACTAAAAGCGCTGCTATCAAAAACCATCAAACACATTGATATTGACTACACCAAACCGGGACGGCAACTGCCTTGCCAGGAAATATGGTACGAATTAGACGCTGCTGCCGCTTATCTGTATTTTCCTGTTCACAATGGCGGCATGAGCACTGAGCAATGCCGACTTTTGTTAACGGTTTATCAGCATGTCGCAACCTTGCCTGTCAAAGCGATAGTGTTAATGGGCGGTGAAGAATGTTGGTCAAACGGCATTCATCTTAATCATATTGAGGTCGCGGCAAGCCCTGCCGATGAATCCTGGCTAAATATCAATGCCATTGACGACCTTATCCATCAAATTATCACCACCCTGGATAAATTAACGGTATCCGCGCTTGCCGGCAGTGCCGGTGCCGGCGGCGCAATCATGGCGTTGGCGGCTGACAAGGTATTTGCCAGAGAAGGCGTAATTTTCAATCCGCATTATAAAAACATGGGCGAACTTTATGGCTCAGAGTACTGGACCTATTTATTGCCCAAGCGTGTCGGTCAGGAAATAGCCACTTCATTGACTGAGCAGCGCTTACCTATTAGCGCCAAAAAGGCTTGGCAAATAGGCTTGTGCGACACGGTATTGGATAAAAATCATAAGATTTTTGCCGCCCAAGTTAAACAGCTGGTCAATGCCTTGGTTACCGATAGTGAAGCATTAAGACAGTGTTTAACAGCCAAAGCCAAGACACGTTGTTATGACGAATCGTTAAAAGCATTAGCGACTTACAGGCAATTCGAATTAACGCAAATGTATGCAAATTTCTATGGCAATGAGCATTACCACAGTGCCAGGCAACAGTTTGTTTATAAGACCAGCAACGACAAAACAACGCCTGCAAACATAGCCAACCATCGTCAGCAAGTGGGGCACGCCAAAAAATTATCGCCCGGAAGTATGTACCACTTTGTTTGGCAGGATTTTTACCAAATGAACGATGCTGTAATCGATAACCAGCACCAAGAACTATTTAATTTGGCTAATCAGTTGGTCTCTTCTGTAAACAGAGAAGAGTTGACCAAAAACATTCAACTGATAGTTCATCATGTAAAAGAACACTTTAATGCTGAAGAAGAATTGATGGAGCAGTTAGCGTTTAAAAATTATAAAGGCCATGCAAGCGAACATAGTGTGATGTTGGAAAAATTAGCTGAGATCGATCAAAAAATAACCAATGATGACTGGAAACAAAACGATATTCAGGAGTTTATGGATAAGTGGGGTAAGCACATTATCAACTCTGATATGGCGTTTAATGTTTTCCAGAAAACACTGGAGCTTGAGCCGGTTGGGTAGTTAATAACACATAACTGTTTCTTGCCTTGTGACGGGTTTTAACTCGATGACTACAAAATACATATACGTAATGGGATCAGAGTCGGGAATCGGCAAAAGCACAGTATGTCTGGGTATTTTGGCGCAATTGTTAGCTGCTGGTTTTAACGCCAATCAATTGGCCTACATTAAGCCCGTGACTCAATGTATTGAAAAACAGCCCGTCGCTATATTCTGCGAACAAAGCAAAATTACTTATATAGACATAGGCAATCTGGTGTTTAAACCCGGCTTTAGCAGGGACTTTATTGACGATTTAACAAAACCCACCGATGAGCTACTCGCGGACGTAGTGTCTTCGATACTCAGCATTGGTAAGGACAAAGAGGTTGTTATTATCGACGGTGTTGGCGATCCTTCTGTGGGTAGCGTCGTGGGTGTATCCAATGTCGATGTGGCGTTACCACTGCCTTGCAGCGTTATTTTTGTCGGTAAGCCGGGCATTGGCGCGGCCATAGACAACACCGTGCTATGCGTATCCTTTATGCAATACAAGGGCCTCTCAAACGTTGGCATTATCTACAATAAAGTTCCTGCGTCAGCGTTGGCCGACATAAAAAAATATGTCACAAAAAGGTTGCCGGAATTATTGCCTAACATAACGTTGCTGGGTTTTATAGGCGAACACCAAGTTATAGATGCGCGCTGGAAAGAGAATAGTGGCGACTGGTTTAATTCATATATAGATCGTCAAACCTTGCTCTGCAATTGGCTTGGCATCACCGACTAAGGTTAGTTAACTAGAAGGCTGGTGAAAAATGACATCGAGTCCGGAAATACGCAAACCTCAGCATCAGGCCTACAAACTTGGCATTATAATCGGCCTGATTAGTCTGGCTGTGTTGCTGTTACCTGACTATGATAATTTTCATGCTCGTGGCCCGATGAATAGCGGGCATGACACAATTAAGTGCGAGTCCTGTCATCAAGATGCGCCCGGCAGTTACCGTCAACAAATTCAGGCAAACCTGCGCTATGCGCTTGGCTTACGAAAACGCATAGCGCATTTCGGTCATCAAGCCGTCAGCAATGAAAATTGCCTGAGTTGCCACGAGCGTCCTAATGACCGGCATCCGGTCTATCGTTTTCTTGAGCCGCGTTTCCTCAAAGCCAGAGAAAACCTCGGCCCACAGCAATGTGTTTCCTGCCATACCGAACATAAGGGACAGCGGGTCACGCTCCCGGAAATAGGTTATTGCGTGAACTGCCACAAGCAAACCAAGCTCAGAAAAGACCCGTTGGATGTGCCGCATGACCGGTTAATCGCACTGAAGCGCTGGGAAAGTTGTCTGGGTTGCCACGATTTTCATGGCAACCACCTCATGAAAACATCGAAGACGGTTGAACAGATCATTCCGACTGAAAAAATTCGGGCATATTTTCAAGGCGGAGCGTCGCCCTACGGAGATGAACGCCGCTACACAGCCAAAAAGGAGGCCAATTATGATGAGTAAAAACTTCTGGATTACGTTGTTTTCCTTAGGCTGTCTGGGTATTTACCTGTTCGTCAGCGCGCCGCCATTGCTGGATGATAAGAAAACCGAGCAGACGACTATTCCTGTGGAACAAATGTTCACCCTGTTGCAAGCGGAAAACGCCGCAGCACGGGCGATATGGACCCAAGAAATCGTCGGCGAAGGTAAAAAATCCGGCCTTAAATTTGATGAACATTGGCGCGATGCCGATTTGGAAGCAGGGCCATTACCGGCACTTTTTTTGCGCGAGACGGCAAAAAGTATGGAAAAAAGCCCGCTGCGGCTGAGTTTATTTTTGGGATCGGATTATCCAATCAGCCCCAGCAACCGCTTTGAAGGCTTGCAGCAGGAGAAATTTCAAATTCTGCGCCAGTCGCAACAGCCACAGTTTTTTTATGTGCCTGATACCGGCTTGCAGACCGGCATGTTTGCCGATATTGCCATCGCGGCACCTTGTATCGAATGCCATAACAAACACCCGCAAGCGCCTAAAAATGATTGGCGCCTGAATGATGTAATGGGGGCTGCGACTTGGATGTATCCGGCTTCGACAGTGTCGCTGGAAGACATGCTCAAGGCGATCATGGTCCTGCATCGGGGGATTCAGGATGCTTACGCGGCTTATTTGGAAAAAGTTAAAACCTTTGCACATCCGCCTGTAATCGGTGAACGCTGGCCGCGCGACGGTTATTACCTGCCCAGCTTGGATGTATTTATGCAGGCGTTTTTACATCGCACAGCTCAACACACCCTCCCCGCTTTAGGTGCATTGAGTAACACCCGTCAGAATAACAAGTTGAAGGATTCCAGTCGTGATACTGCTGAATAAACTCATCACGCTATTGCGGCAAAAAAAACAGATGTCGTCGCCGACAATTAGTACAACAAGTAAACCAGCAAGATCCGCGTTCAGCAAAAGCTATTTTGGTCTGGGGCTGGCATTGCTCACTGGGTTTATTTTGCAAGAATTCGCTCATTTCAGTTGGCAGTGGTTGGCGCAATTGCAGGCGGATAACGCCTACAAGCAGTTTTCAGGCTTTGTATTAGTCGGTTATCTGGCGATCCAATGGCGCTGTTCGATACTGCGCAACCAAGGGTTTATGCAACAAGCGGCAAAACTGCTAAATCAACATAAACTGCTAGGTGCTTTAGCGCCGGTATTCTTCTATGCGCATGCCCAGCACATTGGCTACGCATACTTGCAAGTATTGAGCTTGGTGTATTTCGCCCTTTTTCTTACTGGGCTATGCAATGTTGAAATTACCGGTATTCACAAACAGTGGTTTAGAAGAATATGGCTAACAGTGCATGTCGGGCTGGCAACAAGTCTGGTAATTTTGCTGGGTTATCACATCTTCATCAGCTATGCCTATTAGTGATGAGGGCAACATAAACTTCAAAATATCTTAATTATCTGTTTGTTGGCTTGCATCACGATCAATCGCTTCCACCATCCCATACACCACCAGCCGTGAAAGAAATAACAATTTGTACGCTGAACGCGTGTATAACCAAACGCTACCTTCCTGCCTTTAACATCCTGCCGGTAAACTCGAACCTCAATAAAGTGATGATCACAACAAGCCGCGATCCAGATAGCTACATTCCAGCAGCCGGAGGCATTACCGAGGTCCAGCGGCAAGAAACGTTGCTGATAACAGGTGCCTTGCAGAATGCCATTCTTAACAGCGCTAATTTTTCAAGTATCGCGACAGACGAGAAAGGCGTTATTCAGATATTCAATGTCGGCGCGGAACGCATGCTGGGTTACGCAGCGGTTGACGTGATGAATAAAATTACGCCAGCCGATATTTCTGACCCGCATGAATTAATCGTGCGAGCCAAAGCGCTCAGCGTTGAACTTGGTACATTAATTACGCCGGGCTTTGAAGCATTGGTGTTTAAAGCTTCACATGGCATTGAAGACATCTATGAACTGACCTATATCCGCAAGGATGGCAGCCGGTTCCCCGCTGTGGTATCGGTCACAGCGCTGCGCGATGCGCATGGCGGCATCATCGGCTATCTGTTGATCGGCACCGACAATACTGCACGCAAGCAGATCGAAGCGGAGCAGAAGCAGCTGGGACAGCGTCTGCGAGATTTTCAGTTTTACACGCGCTCTTTATTCGAATCGAATATTGATGCGCTAATGACATCCGATCCCGAAGGCATTATTACCGACGTCAATAAACAAATGGAGTCACTCACAGGCTGCACGCGTGATGAACTGATCGGTGCCCCATTTAAAAATTACTTTACCGATCAGGAGCGAGCTGAGGCGGCCATCAATCTGGTACTCAGCGAAAGAAAGGTCATCAATTACGAACTTACTGCACGCGCTAGAAATGGCAAAGAGACCGTGGTCTCTTACAATGCAGCGACCCTCTACGATCGAGATAGAAGGCTACAGGGCGTATTTGCTGCAGCCCGCGACATCACCGAACGCAAGCAAGTAGAGGAAAAACTGCTTATTAGCGACATTGCACTAAAAGCCATTTCACAAGGTGTAATTATCACTAACTCAGATCAAAGCATTCTCTCTGTCAATGACGCATTTGTGTCTATTACCGGCTACAGTCAGGAGGAAATCGTAGGGCAAAACTGTCGTTTTCTTCAAGGGCCGCTCTCCAATCCGCAAGTTATAGATGCGATGCGCTTAGCCATTAAAAATGCGACTGATTTTTCCGGAGAAATTCTTAACTACCGCAAAGACGGCACTACTTTTTGGAATTATTTAACGATCTCACCTGTCCGCGACGATCTAGGCAAATTGGCACACTTTATCGGCGTTACTCGCGACATTACAGAAAATAAATTGATGGAGGACCAAGTACGACAGTTGGCGTTTTACGATCCGCTAACTAAATTGGCCAACCGTCGTTTGCTTAATGATCGGCTGAGCCAGGTTATGAACTCCAGTAAACGTAGTGCCTGTTATGCTGCATTGATGTTCCTTGATCTGGATAATTTCAAACCTCTTAATGATACGCACGGGCATGTAGTGGGCGATCTACTGTTGATTGACGCGGCCGCCAGAGTAAAAAGTTGTGTGCGCGAGGTCGATACGGTGGCACGTTTTGGCGGTGATGAGTTTGTGGTGATGCTCAGTGAGTTGGACGTTGATCAAGCCGCATCCAAGTTGCAAGCTCTCAACATTGCCGAAAAAATTCGCGCCGCGTTGTTTAAACCGTATTTGCTAGACATCAATAAAGATGGCGAAGCTGAGGCAACGGTTGAGCATCATTGTTCCGCAAGCATTGGCGTGGTGGTATTTCTCAACCATGAAGGCAGCCAAGACGAACTTCTTGAGATGGCCGATACAGCAATGTATCAAGCCAAAGAAGATGGCCGAAATCAGATTCGATTTTATGCAGAAGAGATTTGAACTGCTCTGTTGGAATTTGCTTTGACGGAGTTAGCGGCACTCAATCCATTCTAAAATTCGCCCATCTTACGGGTTAAAGAAGCAGTTCCCACATCCCAAAAAAAACCACCCAGTCCATGATGAATTGGATGGTTTGAGTTTAATCGCCTGAGCAGAAAAGCGCTGACTTTACCTCTCTGTATTGAATAATATTCAGTGCAAGCTTGGCATTTGACTGTGAGCTAATTCTGAAATCATGGCTAAGTAATTGCTCTGGTCTTCTTTTGAATCCATATTAAACATTTTGTCGCTGTAGTCTTCAACAAGATTTAAGTGTTGAATAATCTCGCTTTCCTTTTTAGCAGACGCTGAATAAACAAAATAACAATTAACTGGCTCGCTTAATGCCTTTTTACCTGCCATAAAGGTCATTGCTTTAAGGGAGGTTTCTTTAAACTTTGCCTGCGTGTCATTGACGTTGAAATCCACTACTTCTGATAAGTGATAAATACCGTTTTTCAATAGAAAATCCGCATAAAGCCCTGTTTTTTCGCTGAGAAGATAATTGTGAACTATTTTATGCTGACTTAATTCAGAAGTGTCCTTTGCAAGTAAATTGAGTGCGGAAAATTTGTTTTTAAGCTCTGTCGTTAATCTAGCCGCATGAATAATTTTTTCTTTACTGGAAAATGGCTTAACTAAATCGCTAAATAATTTAGCTACCTTATCGTCATATTGGCTTAGTTCATCAAGTGCGAATTGAGCTTTATTGGACAGGAACAGACCACTAGTAAAGCTGGATAGTAACTGGTATTGCTCATCGGGAGTGCTTACTTTTTGCGTAAGCCTTTGCATAGATTCTTTAAGTTTATCAATGTCGATTTGTGAAGATGCACCGTCAATCATACGCACCTTCGCATTGGATGCTAACACCTTTACATCAATGCCAGTCTCTTTGAACACAACAAGCCCAACATTGATCGTTTCGCCACGCTTAACATTTGGCGTGTAACGAATTAGTGCATAATCAAACCAAAACATTGGCAACCTCTTTTCTTAAAATCAGTAATCTATCGTTAAATTCTTTAGTACCCCACCAGTTTATTATGTCGTTAGCCTGTTGCTTTGTCATCCATTCATTTGGCATTTCCGATAAGATTTTCTTGATGGTTAATGCCTCTATTGCGCTTAATTCAATGAGCGTATCTTCAGCATATTTGGGGTCAAACTTTTCAAAATGCTTCACATAATTGATTGTTTTTTGAGTATTGCACGTTTTATCGGTTGCCTGAAAACCTTTGTAATCCAACTCAAGCCATGCACGACTATAGTCAAATGCCAAGGCAATAAAGCTACGATAACTTTCTCGAAATATGAAGTTACCCCAATGCCTATCGATATTGTTGATGAACAAATCAAACGCATAGACCTTACTAAAAAATTTATCTAATGATTTAACGCTACATCCGTTAATAACACCTTCTGCTAGTAAACTTGCTACTGCGTTGAAATCACTTATTTGATGAACACCTCCTTCCCAAACAGAGCCAAACGCCAATTCGCCTTTTTGAAGCGCAACAATATCAAATTCTGGTGTCGGGATATTCAGATGTCTAGCCAGTTCATAACAGAAAAGCTCGGAGGCGGGAATCATACCGTTGCCATCGCTTATTTTTTTTATGGCGTAATGTTTACCATTGCGCCCTTGGCCGATCAGCGTTAAGTCTGCACTTTTCTGATCGCTAGGGTAAATATCTACTATTTCTATCGGAAATAACTCTTTCTGGTAACTCAAACCTTTACGTGCGGCCAATTCAATTACTTCAACAGTCGGTGTTATTTCAACCATGTTTAATCCTTGCTAAGTTCATCAACCAAAATAATTTGTGTCAGAGTGAAATTAAATATTTCTGGGTAAGTCATGTAGATTAGCAACACTTTTTTGCTCACCGCTTTAATATTCACAAAGGTGGGCAAACGATAAAACTGTTTGCCCACACTACACCGTCGTAAATTTAAAAACCGTTGGTTTAATTATCCAACTCACTCGCCTGTAAAAACGCCACCATGTCTTCATTCTCAACCCAGCGATAAATTTCCTCTACCGCTAACTTAAAATCCAAGGATTCAAACCAAACTTCATCGCCTAAAAAATAATGATTGGATACCCAACCCGATGAACGTCTGCACACTTCCACATCGACAAAATCTTGCTCAATCAGTACATATTCTTGAACACTCGGCAATGATGAATAAGCCACGCGCTTAATGGTTTCATCGATGCGCCGTGTAGATTTGGACAGCACTTCAACTAATAAAATTGGTGATTCGGTGTAATAGGGGTTGTCGGTTTTATCCTCGCAAACCACCATGACATCAGGATAAAAAAAATCAGCGCCCACTTTAACTTTAACGTCAGAGCCAAAAGGACGGCACCTCGTTCCTCTTAATTGTTGATGTATACCTACCAACACATTACCCGCAATACTTTCATGATTTTTACTTGCGCCTGCCATTGCGTAGACGTCACCATCAATATATTCATGCTTGGTTTCGGCAAGTAATTCACCGGCCAAATAATCGTCTACGCTGATAAGCTGTTTGGTTTTAATGACTGCACTCATCTTATTAACTCCTTCCAATACATCAGTCCGGTAGGGTGGGCACGCTGTTTGTGCCCACGCGGAATTAAAGCTATTGCCTTTAGAATGGTGTACCCGTGGGCATAAAGTCAAAACAGCATTGCCCACTCTACAGATTAGCCTCGTCGCCTATTCTTCCCTACGAAATTCGCCTTCCAACACATCAGGCTGACGAGGCTTTGCGCCGTAAACAGAACCATCCGGCTGGACCAGATAATTTTCAATTACGTATTGGGCAATTTTTCTTCTGACATTGGGAATCAGGCAAGCAAAACCCAGTGCATCGGTGAAAAATCCTGGGGTTAACAATAACGCACCACCGACCAGAATAATCGGGCCTTCAACCATTTCATAAGCGGGGATGGCACCTTGCGCCAGACTTTCCTGAAAGCGTTTAAATGTTGCCAGGCCTTGCTGTTTTAATAAGTAAGTACCGAGTACCGCAGTAAGCACTACTAAAAATATGGTCGGCAACACTCCAATAATCCCGCCAACCAGCAACAGCAGGTAAATTTCCGCAAACGGGATGATCAATACGCACAAAAACAAAATCTGGATATTCTTCATTTGAACTCTCTTAGGCTGAAATATTGTCACAATATAAAGGCATTATTAGCCAAACTCTAGGATAATATCGACAAGTTAGTTTTAGATAAAATCGATAGTCAGCTCATGCAAATAATCTTCTGCACCTGCCCGGACAACAGCACGGCAGAAAAAATTGCCCGATGGTTGGTTGAAAATCAGCTTGCCGCTTGCGTTAATATTGTGCCTGGAATTACCTCGATTTATGCATGGGAAGGCCGGATTGAATCCGCTCAAGAACATCTGCTGATCATCAAAGCCAGTAGCCTGAATTATCAAGCTATTGAAACTGCGATACAGCAACACCATCCTTACCAACTGCCTGAAATTATTGCGCTGCCGGTTGAGCAGGGCTTGCCGGAATACTTAAACTGGATTGAATCATGCCATTCGTCAAACTGATTTTTTTGACCTTATTATTTTTTGTTGGTGCCGCAAATGCGCTGGACAAAAACGAGCCGTTGCCACCGGATGAGGCATTTAAAATTTCTGTAAAAACAATCAGCGATACTCAGCTTGAAGTGTCATGGGACATTACCGAAGGCTATTATCTGTATCGGGATAAACTGCGTTTTGAATCAAAAACAGCGCAAGTATCGGCTGTCACCCCGGAACTCCCAGCTGGCCAAACTAAGCATGATGAGTTTTTTGGCGACATGGTCATTTATAGAAATAAGCTGATCGTACCGCTGACTATCGCCAATGCTAGCAGTGCCACATCACTGCAATTATTTGTGCAATATCAGGGCTGTGCCGACCAAGGTATTTGTTATCCTCCGCAAAAGAAGACTTTAGATATAACACTGCCGGCGTCGGCATCGTCATCACCAGTTGCAGCCAGCGCCGATCCTTTGGCGCAATTGGTTAAAAATGCCGCGGCGTTAAAACTTAATTTATTTGAAGATGAGCTGTTAACGGCCGAACAGGCATTTGAATTTTTTGCCACGATAAAAGACGCTAATACTCTGCATTTAAGCTGGAAAATCGCCCCTGGCTATTATCTTTACCGCGAAAAAGTTCAGCTCGCGTTGATTAACGCTCAATCTGTCCAATTAGGGGCTTACAATCTTCCGCACGGCACACCCAAGCAAGATGAAGCTTTCGGCCAAGTGGAAGTTTTTCATGATGGGCTGGATGTCGATGTAGCTCTCAATCGAACCGACAGCGCTGCTCAAACTATCAATTTACAGGCTAAATTTCAGGGTTGTGCCGATCGCGGGGTATGTTATCCGCCGATAACTCAAAACGTCAGTTTGTCGTTGCCGCAAACCATTGCCGCCAGCCCATCAAGTAATGCAGCAGCGCCGCTTTCCGAACAAGATAAAATTGCTAAGTCGTTGCATCAAGATAGTTTGGCATTGACCTTACTCAGCTTTTTGGGATTTGGTTTATTGCTGGCTTTTACTCCGTGTATTTTCCCGATGATCCCGATTTTATCTGGCATCATCGTCGGCCATGGTCATAAAGTAACCACTTGGCGTGCATTTATGCTTTCCCTGGGGTATGTGCTGGCTTCAGCGGCGGCTTACACTGTATTCGGTGTCTTGGCGGCTTTATTTGGCAGTAACTTACAAGCCACTTTTCAACAGCCGTGGATTATTGCAGTGTTTAGCAGCATTTTTATTGTGCTGGCTTTATCGATGTTTGATTTTTACCAGCTGCAACTGCCCGACTCGATTAGAGCCAAACTGCATAATTCCAGCGAAAAACACCGTGATGGCTCGATGTGGGGAGCCATTACCATGGGCGCATTGTCATCATTGATCGTCGGCCCTTGTGTTGCAGCGCCTCTAGCTGGTGCGTTGATTTATATTGGTCAAACCGGCGATGCGGTATTAGGTGGCAGCGCGTTGTTTGCCATGGGTTTAGGCATGGGTTTGCCGCTATTACTGCTGGGAGCATCGGCCGGAAAACTGCTGCCCAAAGCAGGTAATTGGTTGAACGCCACTAAAGTGGTTTTTGGCGTAATGATGCTGGCAATGGCGGTGTGGATGCTAAGCCGCATTCTGCCTGCCACTGTCACCATGATGTTGTGGGCCATGTTGTTAATACTTCCGGCCATTTACTTAAGCGCTATTGATCCGCTGCCCGAAGGCAGTTCGGGCTGGCGCAAATTATGGAAAGGCTTAGGCCTGATGATGTTGGCTTATGGTTTGTTGCTGCTGATTGGCGTAAGTATGGGTAATAGCAACCCGTTACAGCCTTTGCAAGGTTTCAACGTAAATGGTCAAGCACCTGCTGCGGAAGCAAAAATTGCTTTTGCAAAAGTAAGCTCAGTCGCTGATTTAACCAGTAAAATCCAACAAGCTAACGCTAACAACCAACTCGTCATGCTGGATTTTTACGCTGACTGGTGTATCTCTTGCAAAGAAATGGAAACTTACACTTTTGCGGATTCCTCAGTAAAACAAGCTTTGGCAAATTTCGTGGTGCTGCAAGCAGATGTCACTAATAACACTGATGATGACCAAGCCTTGCTGGCGCATTTCAATCTGGTAGGCCCACCGGGCGTGTTGTTTTTCGGTCTGGATAGCCAAGAAAAAACCGCACACCGCGTCATCGGTTATCAAGATGCACAAACCTTTATTCAAACCTTACTCAAAATTAAATAATGAAACAAAGCACTTTAATAATTATCGCTGCCGCCATCGTCGCTTTAGCTGCAGGGTTTGGTGTCAAACAATTGTCCTCACCAACTTCGTTAGTCAACCAATCCAGTCAGGTTCCGCTACCGGAATTTAGCCTCCCAGACCTTGCAGGCCAGCAACATAATATTAACGAATGGCAGGGAAAAATACTGGTAATCAACTTTTGGGCGACTTGGTGCCCCCCGTGCATTAAAGAAATTCCCGAATTTATCTCGCTACAGCAAGCGTATGCAGATAAAAATGTTGTTTTTATAGGCATCGCCATAGATGACCATGATGCAGTCAGCAAATTCATAACCAACAAACCGATCAACTATCCTATCTTACTGGCCAACGAGGATGGCGTTGCACTGAGCCGCAAGCTCGGCAATCTAGCTGAAGCCCTACCTTTTACCATTGTCGTTGACCAACAAAGCCACATTGTTTCTCAACACCCCGGCGAATTTTCCAAACAACAATTGCAAGACATCATAGACACTTTAGTAAAATGACATTTACAAGAAACATGGCTACTTAGTCAGCAAACGAGGATATTCTGTCGCTAACATGCACTAAAAGCATATTATCTGGACAAAACCCTACAGATTCGGCAAAATTGCCGCTGTTTTGCTCCTTAACCCTGCTGAAAGACATAGATGGCGACTATTACCGTACTCAATGGGCCCAATTTAAACCTTCTAGGTATTCGTGAACCCGACCATTACGGAACCAAAACGCTTGCTGACATTCAGTTTTCATTGGAACTTGAAGCCGCTAAATTAGGGCATCAGCTCAACTTTCATCAGCACAACGCAGAGCATGCAATTGTGGAGCTGATTCATCAGGCTTACCACACACAAGTTGATTTCATTATCATCAACCCGGCTGCCTTCACGCATACCAGTGTCGCTATTCGTGATGCGTTGTCGGCAACAAAAATCCCCTTCATAGAGGTTCACTTATCCAACGTCCACGCACGGGAACCTTTTAGAAAGCAGTCCTATTTTTCAGATATTGCCCAAGGCGTTATCTGCGGTTTAGGTGCAACAGGATATGAACTGGCTTTAACTGCCGCCCATCAGATACTTTCATTACGAGACGATAACCATGGACATTAGAAAAATAAAAAAACTCATCGAAATTATCGAAGAATCCGACATTGCCGAATTGGAAATCAAAGAAGGCGAGGAATCTATTCGCATTAACCGTTATTCAGCAGCACCTGCTACCGTCACTTATGCGGCCGCACCTGCACCGGTTGCTGCACCAAGCAACGCCAGCGCAGACAAACCTGCTGAAGAAAAAATCAATGGACATGTTGTTAAATCACCGATGGTCGGCACTTTTTATCGCGCCGCATCTCCTGGAACCCGCGTGTTTGTAGAAGTCGGCCAGTCTGTTTCTGCTGGTGAGACATTGTGCATCATTGAAGCCATGAAAATTCTTAATCAGATCGAGTCCGACAAAAGCGGCACCGTCACTAAAATTCTGGTCGAAAATGCCCAGCCGGTCGAATACGGCCAACCCTTATTCATCATTGAATAATCAACGGGGGATTCATGTTCGATAAAATTGTTATCGCCAATCGCGGCGAAATTGCCCTGCGGGTGTTACGCGCCTGCAGAGAATTAGGCGTCAAGGTAGTTGCTGTACATTCAGAGGCTGACCGTGATCTTAAGCATGTGCGCCTGGCTGACGAATCGGTCTGCATAGGCCCTGCTGCCTCAGCTGATAGTTACCTTAATATTCCGGCCATCATTAGCGCAGCAGAAGTTACCGATGCTGAAGCTATTCATCCCGGTTATGGCTTTTTATCAGAAAATGCCGATTTTTCTGAAAAAGTAAAACAAAGCGGCTTTGTCTTTATTGGTCCCAATGCTGACACTATCCGCATGATGGGCGATAAAATATCCGCTAAAAAAGCCATGCTGGCTGCAGGCATTCCTTGCGTACCCGGCAATGGCGATCCGTTAAGCGATGACGACAAAAAGAATCTAAAACTGGCTAGAGAAGTCGGTTATCCGGTCATTATCAAAGCTGCCGGTGGCGGCGGTGGTCGTGGCATGCGTACTGTCCATACCGAAGCAGCCCTGATCAACGCGATTGCGATGACCAAAGCTGAAGCGGCCAACGCATTCGGCAATCCGACCGTGTACATGGAAAAATTCCTGGAAGATCCCCGGCACATTGAATTTCAGGTAATGGCGGATTCTCATGGCAATGCTATCCATTTGGGTGAACGCGACTGTTCTATGCAGCGCCGCCATCAAAAAGTGGTTGAGGAAGCCCCTGCCCCCGGCATCACTGAAGAGCAACGCAAACTTATCGGCGAACGTTGCGCTAAAGCTTGCGTAGATATTGGCTATCTAGGTGCAGGTACTTTTGAATTTCTGTACGAAAAAGGCGAGTTTTATTTCATCGAGATGAACACCCGCGTCCAGGTTGAACATCCCGTTACTGAAATGATCACCGGCTTTGACATCGTTAAAGAACAACTGCGTATTGCTGCGGGTGAACGTTTATCGCTGACTCAAGATCAGGTTCGATTTACCGGTCATGCTATTGAATGCCGGTTAAATGCCGAAGATCCCAAAACCTTCATGCCCTGCCCCGGCAAGATAGAACAGTTTCACATGCCCGGCGGCCCCGGCATTCGCTGTGAAACCCATATCTATAATGGTTACAAAGTGCCGCCTTACTACGACTCGATGATAGGCAAATTGATTGCCCATGGCGAAGACCGTAAAAGCGCCATCGCGCGAATGAACACCGCGCTTAGCGAAATCATTATTGACGGTATTAAAACTAACATACCGTTACAGCATGACATTATGAATGACAGCGCGTTCGCCGCCGGTGGACAGAACATTCATTATTTAGAAAAAAAGCTGGGTATTTCTTAAAATATTGTCATTAGCAGGGTGAATTCGTTCACCCTGTTTTCCTCTTTTATTCAACAAGTACACTATGGCCTGGCAGCAAATTTCCGTTATTACCGATGAAGACAGCGCACCGAAACTGGCCGATTTCTTCGATTCACTGGGCGCAGTTTCAGTTACCTACATGGATGCTGAAGACGAACCCGTCTATGAACCGGCTATTGGTGAAACAAAAATCTGGAGTAACACCCAAGTTATTGCCCTGTATGAACTTGATGCTGAGCCGGAACTTATAAAATCCAAGGTTTGCCAACAATTTGCCAATGCACCACTGGAGCAATGGCTGATTGAAGATGTCGAAGACCAAGCCTGGGAACGCGCTTGGATGGAGTATTACCATCCAATGAAATTTGCCGACAAACTCTGGGTTTGCCCGACCGGTCAGGAGCAACACGAACCCGGCACGGTATGTCTGATTTTAGATCCGGGTTTAGCATTCGGCACCGGCACCCACCCTACCACTGCGCTGTGTTTGGAATGGCTCGCAAGTCATGACTTAACGGGCAAAACCGTCATCGATTATGGCTGTGGATCTGGGATACTTGCGGTTGCTGCGGTGTTACTGGGCGCTAAAGAAGCTCACGCTGTGGATATTGACCCGCAAGCGATCACCGCAACTCAAGATAATGCTATAAAAAACAGCGTCCAAAATAAAATCCGCTGCTACTTGCCCGAACAATTCAGTGCATTTGAAGCCGACATTGTCTTAGCTAATATTCTTGCCAAACCATTAATCGAAATGTCCATGCAAATATCCAGCTTAGTATCCAAAGGCGGCGACCTTGTTTTATCGGGCATTTTGGAAGAACAAGCCGGATCGGTCATGAGCGCCTACCAACCATTCATATCAATGGCAGAACCTGTGCAACAAGAAGACTGGATTCGACTTGAAGGTATCAGGCACTAACCAGAATGTTTACCCGCTGCACCGAATGTCAAACTTTACAAAAAGTGACTACCGAACAGCTAAGAGCTGGCCACGGCATGGTGCGTTGCAAAAAGAAAAAATGTTTGGCTTTATTCAATGCGCTGGAATCCATCAGTGACACTGATAATCTGGAAACACCGATAGCGACAACATCCTGGCTGTCACTCCAAGAAAAGGCACCTGAAAAACCATATTGGCTTATTGGCTCACTAATTGGTTTAACAGTCTTATTTGCCCAATTAAGTTACTTTGAAGGCTTGGCATTACCGCAAAACCCAACATTTCGGCCATGGCTGGAAAAATTCTGTGGGTATTTAACTTGTCAGCTACCCGCTTACCAAAACACCAAGGAATTAACAGTACTGCAAGGCGCGCTAACAACACAAACAGATGAATCTGTCGCTTTCAGCGCTGTTATTAGTAATCAAGCTGCCTTTGAACAAGCTTATCCAAAGCTAAAATTAACATTACTGGACTACGCCGGCTTACCCTTCAGTCAACGCGTGTTCCAACCTTATGACTATTTACCTAAAGAATCCGCCGCGCCGTTTTTGCTATTGCCCGATGCAACCAGTGAAATCAGCCTAAGCCTTGCCGCTCCCAAAACTAAAATTGGCGGCTACACCTTCGAATTTACCGATTAACATGGCATATCCTGAACTTTATCTAAAAAAGAACGAAGACAAACGTCTGCGCAAAGGCCACAGCTGGGTTTTCAGCAATGAAGTCGATACGCAACGCTCACCCCTGGAGCAGTTCACTGCAGGCGACTTGGTACAAATCATCGGTGCCGACGGCAAAGGTTTGGGCACGGCCTATGTCAATCCTCAAACACTTATTTGCGCCCGCTTACTGTCCAGAAAAGTCAATTTAAAATGTGGCAGTAACTTCTTCAAAGAACGTTTGAGCAACGCCCTAAGCTTGCGTGAAAAACTTTTTCCCAAGCCGTATTATCGTCTGGTCTATGGCGAAAGCGACGGTTTACCCGGCATAGTTATTGACCGTTTTGGCCCGGTATTATCAGTGCAAATTACCACTGCCGGCATGGAACAACGCAAAGAGGCTTTGTTTACAGCGCTCATTGATCTTCTCAGCCCCGAAGCCATCATTCTTAAAAATGATAATAGTCAGCGCCAATTAGAAGGTCTGAGCATGGAGTCTGAATTAGCCTACGGCAAGCTTCCAGAACCACTGATTATCGAAGAAAACGGTGCAAAATTTGTCGTAGACATCTTGGGTGGCCAGAAAACCGGCTGGTTTTACGACCACCGCAGCAGTCGCGCTCAACTGGCAAGTTTTGCCAATGGTCAACGGGTGTTGGATTTATTTTCTTACACCGGCGCATGGAGCATTCCTGCAGCCATAGCGGGTGCCAGCGAGGTAACCTGTGTTGATGCATCACAAGGGGCGTTAACACTTGCCGAGGAGAATTCCAAACTGAATCAAGTACAGGACAAAATGCGCTTTGTGCGTAGCGATGTATTTGATTTTCTCAAGCAAGCCCGTTTAGACAATGAGCTTTACGATATTATCGTGCTCGATCCGCCTGCACTGATCAAACGCAAAAAAGATTTTAAACAAGGCTACGAAGCTTATCGCCGATTAAATCATCTGGCTTTGCAGGTGTTGTCCAAAAATGGCATATTAATTTCGGCGTCGTGCTCGCACCACCTTAGCCGCGAAAATCTACATGAAATTTTGCGTTCTTCCGGGCGACATATCGACCGACATTTGGTATTTTTCGCTAGCGGTGGTCAAGGTCCAGATCATCCTATCGACCCGGCTGCGCCTGAAACAGAATACCTAAAAACTTATTTTTGCTCCGTCTCTACTAGCTTGTAACCACCAAGGTACTTGTGATGACCACTACTATAAAAAAATCCTGCGCCCTTTGTGGTCAGCCAGTGGAAATCAAAGGCTTCAGTTTAAACACTCGCCAAGGTGAGTTGGCTTTTTGCTGTGCCGGATGCCAAAGTATTTATCAGCTACTTAACGACGATATTTTATCAAGTAACCCTATTAATAATTCTAAAAATCATGAGGATAATAAAAAATGAAAGCATGTGAATCTTGTTCTGGTCGCGTTGAAATCGCCAAAAACTATCAAAAAATTCCTGTGTTGCAACGCGGCATAGGCATGATTCTGATTTACCTGCCCCTGCTTACCTTCCCGTTTGTATTCATCAGTGCTTATTTAACTTACTATCATTTACGCATGATGGGAGCCCAAGACCTCAAAACGCTGTCAGACTTTATTCCTGATCGTGCCAGCCATCGCTATGATTTGAAAAGCCAAATCACCATGAAACCTACTTTTAAGGCCAGCATGGCGCAATCCAAACTGTTCTGGATTTTAAACTGCACTTGGTATTGCCCGGTCAGCGTTGCGCTATTTGAATGGCACGCGTATATGGTCAAAATCGTAGAAAACTGGTGGTGCCCGTTCACCCACGAGAAAAAAGAAGGCTACAACAACGCCAAAATTGATAAATCTTTCTGGCATTTATATCCGGAAGACGTCAACCAACTGACTCCTGAAGATCGCAACAATCCGATCTGGAACGAAGACATCGAGCAAACTACAGAAAAATAAGCGCTAACCATCCCCTATGCATATAGGCCCTTATCAGCTCTCCAACAATGTGCTTTTAGCACCCATGGCCGGAATCACAGACCGGCCATTTCGGGAGCTCTGTAAACAGTTTGGTGCCGGGCTTACCGTTTCAGAAATGGTGGCCTCCAATCCAGCTTTACAGCACCATAAAAAGACGTTGCAAAAAGCCGATCAAAGCGGCGAAAGTAGTCTGCGCTCAGTGCAGATTTTGGGCACCGATCCTTTGCACATGGCGGATGCCGCAAAAGTAAATGCTGAGCGTGGTGCGCAAATTATCGACATCAACATGGGCTGTCCTGCCAAAAAAGTGTGTTCAGTAGCGGCGGGATCAGCATTATTAAGAGATGAAGCGCTGGTTAAAAAAATTCTCGATGCTGTTGTCACATCCGTAGATATTCCCGTGACATTAAAAATCCGTACCGGCTGGGATCTTAGTCACCGTAATGCCGTTACTATTGCCAAAATCGCCGAAGATGCTGGTATTGCTGCTTTAACAATTCACGGTCGCACCCGTGCCTGTAAATTTACAGGATCTGCCGAGTATGAAACGATCAGACAAGTAAAACAGTCAATCAACATCCCTGTAATCGCCAACGGCGATATTGATACACCAGAAAAAGCCCAAGCAGTCCTTGCTGCAACCGGCGCAGATGCCATTATGATTGGCCGAGCTGCTCAAGGTAATCCATGGTTATTTAAACAAATAAGTCACTTTATTAAACATGGAAAAGCTCTTGAAAAACCAACAGTTATCGAGATTAAACAGACTTTACTAGCCCATCTGGATGCAATCCATGGCTTCTATGGCAGTGTCAGCGGTGTTAGAATGGCCAGGAAACACATCGGTTGGTATTTAATGCAACTCGAATTAATCCCTCAGGATTTGAAAAGCAACATCAACCAGGCACAGACGCCATCCGAACAAATAGCGCTGATTCATTCGGCCTTTAACTCTCTTAACTAACGACAGTGCTGCTTAACATGAATGCATCGCCAAAAAGTGCTGACATTATCCCCATAGATAGTAAAAAAAATGTTCCGTTACCGTTATCTGTCTATGTCAGACAAACGGTCGATCTATATCTTTCGCAATTAAGCGGTCATGACGCTGTAAGCTTGCATGCCATGGTCATTAGTGAAGTTGAAAAGCCTCTATTGGAAGCTGCTCTAACTCATTTTGGTCACAATCAAACCAAAGCCGCCAAGGCATTGGGCTTAAGTCGCAGCACATTACGTAAAAAACTGGATCAATACGGCTTGTCGTAAGAAAGTCCTTAAAAAAACAATTATGTTTTGAGCCTTGAGTATAACCAACGGATCATACACAGTATTTTTAAGACGACTACAACCATACCGGGCTCCCCATAAAGTTTGCCCCACCCCTTTTTAGAATTTCCTCCAAGAGGTTTGCATGAACAAAAAAGTGACCCGTGCGCTGGTCAGTGTTTCCGATAAGTCGGGTATCGTCGACTTTTGCCGTGAATTGAGCCAACTAGGGATTGAGCTGTTATCAACCGGCGGCACCGCCAAGACACTCGCTGAACATCAAATCCCCGTTACAGAAGTATCAGATTACACTGGCTTTCCGGAAATGATGGATGGCCGGGTAAAAACCCTGCATCCCAAGGTGCATGGTGGTATTTTGGGGCGTCGGGGGATTGATGATGCGGTGATGAGCGCCAACGGCATTCAGCCTATCGACATGGTCGTGGTTAATTTGTATCCATTTGAACAAACCATCGCCAAGCCCGATTGTGATTTCGAAACAGCGATAGAAAACATCGATATTGGCGGCCCCACCATGATCCGCGCCGCGGCTAAAAATCATGCTGATGTGGCTATTATTGTTAATCCCAGCGCCTATGCCTCGATCATTGATGAGCTTAAAGCTAACGCCAATCAACTTTCTGCGCAAACCCGTTTTAATCTGGCGTTAACCAGTTTTGAACATACCGCACGTTACGATACGGCAATTGCTACTTATTTAAGCAATCTTAGCGGTGAAGTATTTCAGGAAACCTTGAATTTACAGTTTTACCGTAAACAAACCATGCGGTACGGCGAAAACCCGCACCAAAACGCGGCTTTCTATCAAGAAAAAAATCCCGCTTCCGGCACTATCGCCGCTGCGACTCAGCTGCAAGGTAAAGAACTGTCATATAACAACATCGCCGATGCCGATGCTGCGCTGGAATGCGTTAAATCGTTTGAAAAGCCAACCTGCGTTATCGTCAAACATGCAAACCCTTGCGGTGTGGCAGAAGCAGATAACATTAGCGAGGCTTATGATAAAGCTTATGCCACCGACCCCACGTCAGCATTCGGCGGCATCATTGCCTTCAACCGGGAACTGGATGAAAAATCTGCTGCGGCAATAGTCAGTAGGCAATTTGTTGAAGTCATTATTGCCCCTAGCGTGAGTGCCGGCGCGCAAACCGTGTTGGCCGACAAAGTTAATGTGCGGGTGCTGGAGTCAGGCACTTGGAATACTGCAGATAAAGGCTTTGATTACAAGCGCGTCAATGGCGGCTTATTGGTCCAGGATAAGGACTTAGGCAAGATTACCGCTGCCGATTTGAAAGTCGTCAGCAAGCGAGCGCCCACTGAGCAAGAATTAGCGGATTTGTTATTCGCCTGGAAAGTCGCCAAATTTGTGAAATCCAATGCCATCGTCTATAGCAAACAGGCTCAAACCATTGGCGTCGGTGCTGGACAAATGAGTCGCGTATATTCCGCAAAAATTGCCGGTATCAAAGCCAATGATGCAGGTTTGGAAGTGCCTGGTTCAGTAATGGCGTCTGATGCATTCTTCCCTTTCCGGGACGGCATTGATGCCGCAGCAGAAGCAGGAATCACCGCCATCATTCATCCAGGCGGCTCGATGCGTGATGCCGAAGTCATCGCTGCTGCTGATGAAAATAACATTGCCATGGTCTTTACCGGCATGCGTCATTTCAGACACTAAGAGACACTTATGAAAATTCTTATCGTTGGCAGCGGCGGTCGTGAACACGCACTGGCCTGGAAAGCCAAACAATCCACTAAAGTTGAAAAAGTCTTTGTTGCACCAGGCAATGCGGGTACTGCACTGGAGCCGGGGGTCGAAAATGTCGCGATTGCTGTTGACGATATCGCCGGTTTATTGGCATTTGCTCAGCAACAAGCCATCGACCTGACTATCATCGGCCCGGAAATTCCGTTGGTGTTAGGCGTGGTTGACAGCTTTCAAGCAGCAGGACTGAAGTGTTTTGGTCCCAGCGCCAAAGCCGCACAATTGGAAGGCTCCAAGTCTTTCTGTAAAGACTTCATGATCCGCCATCATATTCCTACGGCTGCCTATCAATCCTTTACAGACAAAGATCTAGCCATCGCCTATATCAAACAACAAGGCGCACCCATTGTCGTAAAAGCCGATGGTCTAGCTGCCGGCAAAGGCGTTATCGTTGCGCAATCTGAAGCCGAGGCGATTGCTGCCGTCGAAGATATGCTTTCGGGTAATGTCTTCGGCGAAGCTGGCAACCGAGTCGTTATCGAAGAATTTTTGCGCGGTGAAGAAGCCAGTTTTATCGTCATCGCCGACGGTAAAAATGCCTTACCGATGGCAACTTCACAAGATCACAAAGCACGTGATAACGGCGACTTAGGGCCAAACACCGGCGGCATGGGCGCCTATTCGCCAGCACCAGTAGTCACCCCTGAAATCCATCAAAAAGTGATGCGCGATGTAATTGAACCGACTCTCAGGGGTATGGCGGCAGATGGCCTGCCTTACATCGGTTTTCTGTATGCTGGGTTGATGATTAGTCCTGATGGCTCCATCAAAGTGCTGGAATATAACTGCCGCTTTGGCGACCCTGAAACACAGCCGATCATGATGCGTTTAAAAAGTGATCTAGTTGAACTGTGTAAAGCCGCTTTAGACGGAAATCTGGATAAAACCAGCAGTGACTGGGACGAACGCGCGGCTTTGGGCGTGGTATTAGCGGCAGGCGGCTACCCAGATGCTTATCAAAAAGGCGCTGTTATTTCTGGTTTACCGAGCTCCGAAAACAACGATAGCAAAGTATTTCATGCCGGGACTCAACAGCAAGGTAACGACATTATTACCGCTGGCGGCCGTGTTTTATGTGCTTGCGCTTTGGGCGATGATATTCAACAAGCCCAAACCTTAGCCTACGATTTAGCTAAACAAATATATTGGGACGGTATTTACTATCGGACTGATATTGGGTTTAAAGCCATTAAAAAATAGGCTTTAATCTCAACTAACAAAACTATGGCTTATTAGTAGCCAAACATAATATTCCCCAATATGAATGGGGAATATTAATTTAATGTCATACTCAAATTAAATATCTCGCATAGTACAACCGCATACACACGACTAAATTAATAACGTCTATAGTTAGGGTACTTTATTTTTACCTCTGTTATTTATCTAATTTAAACGTATATGCCTAACAGTATTATCGATGTTTTTAATGAATATTTTGAAATGGTTCCGGCAAACTCGGAGGAACTCAAAAAAGAAGTCTATAAACTACGCTATCAAGTTTATTGTGTTGAAAATGGCTTCTTAGATTCCACACATTATCAAGAAGCAATGGAGTCTGATGAATTTGATAGGCACTCTTGTCACTATCTTATTTATCACCGTAAACTTAATGTTTACATGGCTACTACCCGCCTAATTCTCCCCGAGAAAAATAACCCCGATAAATTATTTCCTATTGAAATACACAGCAAAATTGATAACGTTGATGCGTTAACACATGTTTCGCGGCATTCGTTGGCGGAAGCTTCCCGATTTTGCATCTCGAAAGAATTTAGACGAAGAAAAAACGAGTTTCCTATGAACGGTGACGAGGGGAATATTTTTACGCTAGACGAACGACGTATTTTTCCCCACATCACTTTGGCTTTATTTGCTTGTTTGATCAAAATAAGTCACGACCATGGCATTAAAGATTGGTATGCCGTTATGGAACCGGCATTGATACGCTTTTTTACGATGCTTGGCATAAACTTTGTCGAGATTGGGCCATTAACTGATTACCATGGCAGACGACAACCATGCACAATCAATGTAGAAAATTTACTTGAGGGTGTAGCCAAAAAGGATTTAAGTAAATGGACTATGTTGACTAACAAAGGCAATTACTGGAATTAACGAACACCAATCCAACTTAGACAAGGCTAGTTTTTAATCGATGAATATCTTACGGAAAGTTAAATTTATTCTTGGATTTTTCGATTTTTTAATCTTAGGTAAGCTATGCAACCAATGATGCTGCAAAGCACCGGCCATAATTAATAGATCTCCGCTTTGTAAAAACATATCCAAGCGCTCTTTTCGTTGTTTATGATGCAATCTGAACAACCGCTCTTCTCCTAAACTCAACGAAGCAATCAAAGGATTTAGCCCTAGCTCTTTTTCATTATCAGCATGACAGCCCATCGAATCTTGGCCATCACGGTACAGATTAGCTAAAACACTATTAAAACTGTGTTGGCATTGCTGCTCTACACGCTGCCTGATCGCCTGTAAGCTTTGCGTCCATGGGCTTGGCTGATGATCAACGCCTGAATACCGATAGTAAGCATCAGCATCGCCGATCCAACACATCAACCGCGGCACTTTAATCGACTTGCCAAAAATAAAAATGGCTTCTTCTTGCCAGGCAAGACTGCTTTGTAACTCAGTAAATAACAATTGAGCTTCAGGGGATGAATAAAACTGCTTGATTAAATAGAGCTCTCCATCGAAGGGAGCAAGATTAGTCAAATCAAAAATGAATTGAGGCTTCAAGGTAAAAGCTTCTTCCAGGCATAGGGAGATTGTCACCAATTTTGGCGGCTACAGGTTCACTCGGGGTAGCATCAAAAGCATTACGTAACGATGCCGCAACATTAAGCTGTCCGAATAACTTTTTTCCTCTTAAGGTGAAATCAATGGTTTGGTAATCGTTTAACGGACCATTTTCTGGAATGGGATTAATGCGGCTGCCTATCCAGTTAAGCTGAGGCTGAAGCTGCCATTTCGGTAAAAATTGCCAAACAGCGGCGGCATACACTTGATGCTCTGGCACACCAGATACCCGGTTGTTGGTTTGCTGATTAATTGCTTTCTGCCAAGCATAATTTCCTAATAACGACCATTGTGCATTGACCTGCAAATGCCATTCAAATTCGGTTCCGTAACCGTCTTGCTTACCGGTATTTTGAAAGGTCGAGCTTGTTCTACCGCTATCAGGTACAAGTGCTATGAGGTCTTCAATTTGGTAATAGTACAAATTAACTGCGGTTCTAAGTGATGAAAACGGGCGATAATCAAACGCCCACTCATAGGTTTTAATCGTTTCCGGTTCTAAATTTTTATTTCCCAAACGCACCGGATTATTTTGCGCACCCTGCTCAGCAAATGCCGGTGCCCTAAAGGCTTGGCCATATAACCATTTTGTGGTGAGTTTTTGGTTAATGTCCCACACCAACCCAGCTCGAGGATTGACCGTACTACCAAAATCAGAATAATGGTCGTAACGTACACCTGCAGTTAGCTGCCAATCATCGGCTAACTGCCATTCGTCCTGCAATGCAGCAGACCAAATATTACGTTGCGTATCAGCCAAATAGGCATAAGGCGTATCAGTGATATTGGTTAATGTGCCATCAATTACTGGCGGTGAATTATTATCAACAATACCCTTACCAAAATTCCTATAATCACTTGTGGTGATCTGCTCATAGCGAAAACCAGCTGTTGCTCGGAGCAAATGATTAGTCCAGCCTTTGAAAATAGCGCTCAACTCAAGTGCAGGGACTTCTTCAACACGCCCCACGCTTGCATTAATTCCATTTACAAACGTGCGCGTGCCAATAGAATTTGCTCTTGGTAAAGTATTACCATCGCTATCTATAGTGACAATTGCGTTATCAGGAAAAACTTGTAAATTCGCTTGAAAAGCGGCTCTTAAATAACTTGCATGAGCTAAAAACTCCCACTGTTGAAACCAATCTTCCGTTGAAAATCGTACATCTCCCAAATATTGCTCAGCATTGACTTTGCCATTAGGATCCAAGGCGACAGTATTACCTGCGCGTGTCCCGCCATCGGCATTAAAAGCCCAGAAACCGAGATCCCAATGTTTACGCTGGAGATTAAGATGTCCATTGAAGGTTTTGTACTGCGTATTCAACGCACCCGGTGCATGTGAGGCATTGCTACCAAAGGCTTTATCTAAAACTGTTTGATGATCTGATTTCAGCACTCGCCCCTGATCGCCACCGGTGTTTTGATATTGGAAATTAGCCGCGACATCCCAGCCGGCCCATTGCTCACCATATTGTCCCCAACCGCTCTGAGTATCGTGATCGCCTACCCGCCCACCCACATTGACGCCAGCAATATCCTTGGCTTTTTTAGTGATGATATTAATTACCCCAGCGAAAGCATCGGCGCCATATAGCGCTGAACCTGGTCCACGTATCACTTCTATTTGCTGAATTGCTTCAATAGGCAATTCCAACCCGGTCATGTTAGAACCGAGATATGGCACAGTAGAGCGAGTACCGTTTAACAACACTAACAATTGCGAATTGGTAGCATTACGCATACCTCGTACGGTGTAATTAACATCGCCGGTCGATGATTGCACACTGGCGTGAAAACCTGGCACGGTATCCAACACCTCATGCAGTTCGGTCGCCCCCATGGATTTGATTTGTTCTGCAGTAATTACCGTAGTTACCGCTGCAGACTTTAATAATGGTGTTGCGGTGCCGGTAGCTATAGTCACTGGCATAGCGGCTAATTCAGCGGGAGATTTATCAAAAAACATGTCCATCTCTTCAGAGACAGCGGCATTGGACACGAGCAACGTTGCTAAGCAACTTATAGTTATTGCAAATCTAATTCGCTGCTTTTCCATTTGATTCGCTGTTGACAACTTAACCACTATTCTCATTAAAAATTGATTGAAGCTTCAAGATAAAAACTTCTACCCGGCATGGGTAAATTTCCGCCCATCTCGACAGCCGATGGCTCGTAAGGAGTGACATCAAATGCATTTCGCAAAGAAGCCGTCAGATTAAGATGTCCAAATAGTTTTTTGCCTCTCAAGGTGAAATCAATTGTTTCGTAATCATCCAACGTACCGTTGCTTGCAATGGGGTTAATCCGGCTACCGATCCAATTTATCTGCGGTTGTAGTTGCCATTTCGGCATAAACTGCCAAGCCGTAGCAAAGTAAACATGATGTTCCGGCACTCCAGCAGCTTGACTAACATTGTGATGGTCAACTTGAGTATGCTGCCAAGCATAGTTACCCATCAACCGCCACTGTTCATTAACTTGCCAATTAGCTTCTAGCTCGGTACCCACGCCTGTTTGGTCACCGTTATTTTGAAAAGTAGCGCTGGTATTATTAGCGTTTTTCACTAAATCAATATGTTCATCAATTTTGTAATAGTAAACATTCGCCGCGGTTCTAAGCGAAGAGAATGGATGATAATCAATCGCCCATTCATAAGTATCAATGGTTTCCGGTTTTAACTTTCTATTTCCTAATAACACTGGATTGTTTTGATTACCTTGCTCGGAAAAGTTGGGCGCTCTAAAGGCCCGACCATACAGCAATTTTGATGTTACTTGTGTGTTGATATTCCACACCAACGCGGCACGCGGGTTGATGGTGCCGCCAAAATCAGAATACTCGTCATATCGGACACCGGCAGTCAACTGCCAATCATCTGCGAGCTGCCATTCGTCTTGGGCAACGTAGGACCAAATAGTGCGCTGGGTGTCAGGTAGGTAAACATAAGGTGTCCCTGTTGTGTTTTTCAATTTTCCGTCAATCGCGCCAATTCCCGGGTATGTTGGCAACACAGATGTATCAATCACGCCGGCGCCATAATTTTTATATTCGCTGGTAGTAATCGATTCGTATCGAAACCCTGCTGAAAAACGGAATAAGTGTTTGTCCAAGCCACGATAAATAGCGCTGATCTCAACTGCCGGAATATCTTCCACTTGCCCTGTATTATTCCTGGCACCCCATGGAAATAATGCAGCCGTCGAACCTCCAAGATTAATGTTTCCATCTGAATCTAACGGTAGCAGAGCACCCTCGGGAAACAACTGGGCCTTGGACTGCAGATCATTACGTAAATAACTGGCGTGAGCTAATAACTCCCAATCGTCAAACCAGTCTTCAGTCGAGAACCTTACATCACCCAGATATTGCTCACCATTTGCAACGCCATTGGGGTCTAGCGCACCCGCCACACCCGCACGATTGCCACCTTCGGCATTAAATGCCCAGAAACCGATGTCCCAATGCTTACGTTGTAAATTAAGGTGAGCATTTAAAGACTCCAAGCGCGAATTCAATGCGCCAGGGGCATGAGATGCCTGAGTGCCGGTTTTATCATCAAGCACTGTCTGAGCATCAGCTTTAAGCATCCGTCCGCCATCACCACCGGTATGCTGATATTGAAGACTGGTTGCCACATTCCAACCTGCCCATTCAGTGCCATATTGTCCCCAACCGCTTTGTGTATCATGATCTCCTACCCTGCCGCCAACGGTAGCACCGTTAATATCTTTAGCTTTTTTAGTAATGATGTTGATAACACCAGCAAAAGCATCCGCACCATACAATGCCGAACCCGGTCCCCTTATAACCTCAACCTGTTGAATGGCATCAATCGGCAGCTCTAGGCCGGTCATCAATGTACCGCGAAACGGTGTAGTAATGCGCGTGCCGTTTAACAAAAATAATGTCTGGGAATTGGTAGCGTTGCGGATACCACGTAAGGAGTAATTATAATCGCCGGATAAACCCTGAACACTGGCATGCATGCCAGGCACCGTTTCCAGAACTTCATGTAACTCGGTTGCCCCCATTGATTTGATCTGGTCAGCAGTAATTACTGTGGTAACTGCCGCTGACTCTGCTAATGGTTTGGCGGTGCCAGTAGCAATAGTCACTGGGGTAGATGCTAATTCGGCGGGTGATTTATCAAAAAAATCGTCCATATTTTCAGCAGCGCTAAGCTCGCCAGCACTAGAAAAGCAAATCAAACTCAAACATTTTGCTAAAGCACGACCCATTTTCATTTCAACGGCGCCGAAAATGGTTTGATCAGCTTCAACTCGTCCAACGGCACCGGTTTACCAATACCATAACCTTGCGCGTAATCGACTCCCAAGACATTAAGTAAATTAAAAATCTGTTCATTTTCAACGAACTCAGCAATGGTTTTTTTATCCATCACATGCCCTACTTCGTTGATTGACTTGACCATCGCCAGATCAACTTTGTCATCAAGAATATCTTTAACAAATAAACCGTCAATTTTTAGATAATCGACTGGTAAGTTTTTCAAATAAGCAAAGGATGATAAGCCGCTACCGAAATCATCCAGTGAGAACGAACAGCCTTTATCACGTAATTGATGAATAAAATTGGTGGCATACGATAAATTGGCAATAGCGGCTGTTTCCGTTACCTCAAAACAAATTTTATGCGCCGGAATACCCCAAATATCAAATTGTTCTGAGATAAACGCCAACATTGTTTCATCAGACATTGATACACCTGACAAATTCACCGAGCAAACCGAGAGTTGCTGAAGAAAGCCTTCTTTTTGCGCCATCCAAGCAAATAAATGGCTAACAACCCAACGATCAAGTTCTGATGCCAGGTTATATCGCTCAGCCGCTGGTAAAAATGCGCCAGGTGGAATTATTCGACCATTTTCATCTTGGTAACGCACCAAGGTTTCAAAATGTAAACCCTCTTCCTCATGGCCGATTGCAACAATGGGTTGTCCATACAAACAAAAACGATTTTGTGCCAAGCCTTGTTGAATTCTTTCTACCCATTGCATTTCACCCTGACGCATAGCTAATTCTTCATCGTCAGGACGGTAAACATGCACTCTATTGCGGCCTTTGTCTTTGGCGGCATAACAGGCAGCGTCGGCTTCTTTGAGTAGATCAACAGCACTACTGCTGGTGCCGGTTATTGCAGAAATTCCGATACTGACGCCTATGGTAAAACTTCTATCTTCCCACGCGAAATGGAAGTCTCTAACCATATCGCGCAGTTTTTCGCAGGCTACAAATGCCTCACTTAATGAGCAATCATGCATCAAAATACCAAACTCATCGCCCCCCAAGCGGGCAACAAAATCATGTCTGCGAATATTTCTTTTAAGCAGATCACCAAGCTGTCTAAGTAATTCATCCCCTGCCAAGTGACCGCAAGTATCATTAACAACCTTAAACTGATCCAAGTCTAAATAGCACAACACATGGTGCAAATTATCGGCATGTGCCGAAGCCACAGACTGCTTAATGTAGTTATCAAACTGGCTACGATTGGCGAGTCCAGTTAAGGAATCATGGCTGGCCTGATAGGCAATTTTTTCACTCAGTAAGCGCGCTTCGGTAATATCCTCGCATACCAACAAATAACTGATTTGTCCGGCATCGTCGGTAATTTTCTTACCTGTTGCTCTAACCCAAATAACCTGACCGTTATGGCGAATCTGTCTAAAATCTTGCTTATGCGCCTGCATCGATCGGAACATGCAATCTTCGAGTAGTTGATGCACACTAGACATGTCCTCGATATGAACAAAATCGAATATAGAACAACCCTGTAAATCCTTAACTGCCGACCCCAAATGTTTAGCGCCGGTGCGATTAACTGACAAAATCACACCAAACTCATTTAGGTTGAATATCATGGTCGGGTTGTCATCATACAGCGCCAAATAACGGTTTTTTGCCCGGGTTAACGCTTTATTTTGGTTATTTACTGTTGCAATCAATGCATTGAATGCATCAACCAATACCCCTGTTTCATCATTATTTACTTTAACGGCACGTAACGAGAAATCTTGAGTCTCACTTATCTGTTTAACAGTGCTTACCAATTTTTTTATCGGTGCAGAAATCAATTTAAGAAGCGGTGTCGACAAAAAGAATGTGAGTATCGATACACCAATTAATACCAAAAATATCAATCCGGTAAATTGAATTTTTTGCCAGTAACCGGCGCTTAAATCTGCATGAATATAAACGGTACCTATTTCTGCGCCATCTTCGATTATCGGTTGAATAACCGCGAGATGTCCAAATTCAAAATGCGTCTTTTCTGCTTTGATTAGCGCCGGACAATTCCAAGGCTTTTGTTCATTTTTGTGTAATTCAGCAAAAACAACACTATGAGCATCATAAAGGCAGGACACTTGCACAGCTGGCAAGGTATGCAGCACAGCAAGGTTTTCTTGAGCGAGATTTTTATCTTCAAACAGTAAGGCCGCACTACTTCTATTGCCAACAATTTTAGCGAAAGCGGAAAGATCATCGCTGGTAGCGCGTTGAAATTCTGAAATTTCCAATACAACCAAGAGTACGCCGGCAAACAATAGCGACGTCACACTGGAAAAAAGCAGTATTAATAATAACTTACGGTTGATGGGTAGGTTACGAATCAACTTAATCATGACCGTTACCCCCTACAATTTCAGCAACTTCAAGCAACTTAGCACTGACCGTCAAGCCACTTTGTTGTAGGTTTTTTAAATTGACTTGGAGCTTTATTCTGCCCTCCCTGCTAACAAAACCAATCATGCCCAAGCCTTCTGCAAAGGCCTCACCCTCACCCACCGACAAGGTATTACCTATATCACGAATAACCAACGCGCCCTTTTGGGCAACCTGTTCCCTGGTGCCAGAACCTATATAAACAATATGACAACGTTGTGTATTACTTATCGTGTTAATTCTGAACAGCTTGATAGGCAAACCAAAAGCTGTTCTCTTTTCGATAGGATCGATCAACTCACCGAAGGGATCATTACCCAAAATACAAATATTAAAGGTTGTTGAGTCGTCTTTGGGCCAAGTCACAAATTTCGTAAAATTGTATAAGTAACCTGCTTTGACTTTAAATTCGGCATTGTCTTCATCAGCCACAACCAAGCCTGCCGGCAGGCAGATGCTCAAGCAGACCAGCAACAATGTCGTGTAGATAAAATTCATTTTATTATTCGGTATTGCCCAGCTATTAACGCGAAATAAGAGAAGCTATAAGAAATCTCAAAAAACTATTCCATTCATGGTTAGACAAACTTGCTACGAATGGATCCAATGATTTATAAGGCAGCATGCGCACTGAGTCGCGATTCCTTCGGCTAAGCTCAGGCGAGCTTTGTCGAACGATCGAAGTGCTGGATTTTTTGACATAGCCTGTAGTCATTCATCAAAACGCTTAAGCTTAGTCAACAATTGGTTTAATGCTAGCTAACAAAAAACGTTTTTAACACACTTATTAAATAAGCATGATCATACACACCTGCACTTTCTCTGATGCTGTGCATTGCCCAAAGCGGACTACCAACATCTACCGAGCGAATCCCCAACCGAGCCGAGACCATTGGTCCAATAGTACTGCCGCATGCTAAATCACAGCGATGAGAATAGGTTTGATAAGGCACTCCCGCCTGCTCACACCAACCAGCAAATTGAGCGGCAGATACGCTTTCAGAACTGTAGCGCTGATTAACATTAATTTTGATTACCGGCCCTTCATTGACCCTTACCTTATGCTCAGGATCGTAAGCATTGGGGAAATTGGGTTGATAGGCGTGCGCCATATCGGCACTAATCATAAAGCTTTTTGCGTATGACCTAACCAAATCCTCACCTTGAATTTGCTGTGCCCAAGCAATGCGTTGCAGAACATCAGGTAAAAAGCTGCCATCTGCGCCTTTATTGCTCTCACTACCTATTTCTTCATGATCAAACAGCCCACATACTACAGTAGCTTCTGCACTCAGTACTGAATCATCGATTAATGCTTGCAACGCGGCATGACAAGAAGCCAGATTATCTAACTGACTGTCGGCATAAAACTCCTGTTCAGCGCCCCATAACGTGCCCTTTTGAGTGTCGTAAACATTAAGCTCCCATGATAATAATCGCGTTGCCTCAACACCTATCTGCTGCTGTAAAAGTGCCAAAAAGTAATCCTGCGGCAATTGCTGCTCCGACAATTGCGTGAGAATTAACGGCAATTCGAACTGCCTGTGAAGTTTCAACCCCTCTTCATTCACAGCACGATTCATATGTATCGCTAAATTAGGTAACCGTAATAAAGGTTGATCAAAACTAATTAACTTACTAACTATGTGGCCTTGTTCATTTTTATAAACCACTCGTCCGGCTAAACTTAAATCACGATCTGTGAACGTTGCCAAAATCGGTCCACCATAAACCTCAACACCCAGTCGTAACAAAGCATCCATACCGGTAGCTGGTTTAGGTTTTATTCTTAAGCCAGGCGAATCAGTATGAGCTCCGATAATCTTAAAACCAGTTTCAAGTAATGTCTTTTGACCTAATACAAAAGCGATAACGGAAGAATCATCACGCACAACGTAATAGCGTCCTCCCGGTTTTAATTGCCACTTGTCAGCTTCATCTAACTTAACAAACTGAAAAGACAGTAGCTGCGTTTCTACACTAGCAACCGCATGCCAAGGGCTGGGACTGGCATCAATAAACTTTAATAAATGCTCTACTTGACGTCTGGCGCTCATGCCCTTTCCTGTAAATGCAATGCTGCGGAATTAATACAGTAACGCAGCCCTGTCGGTGCGGGACCATCTGTAAACACATGGCCTAAATGCGCATCACAGGCTTTGCAAGTCACTTCAACACGGCGCATGCCATGAGTGGTATCAGCGTGTTCGGCGACACTATTTTCTGACAATACTTGCCAAAAACTAGGCCAGCCGGAGCCGGAATCATATTTAGTTTTCGAATCAAACAAGGCATTGCCGCAGCACACACATTGATAAATGCCATCGGATTTACAATCGACATATTTACCTGTAAATGGCGGTTCCGTACTTTTTAAGCGACAAATACTAAATTGTTCCGGCGTTAATTCATCAGGCTCTTTTATTCGCAACGATGCGTTGTCTGATTGATTATTGTCTGTCATGAGAAATTTTCTCCAAGTAATCGAGTAATTGGCCAGTATCGCTTAGTAAAAAACCCTGCTTAAATTTGCTTTAAGCAGGGTCAAAAGCAAGTCCAGAAGTAACTTTAAAAGTTTATTGCTTAAGCTTTATTATCGTCTTTGCCAGCACAGATCCCAAATTTATCACTGTGCTTCTGGCTGACTCATCAAGCAAACCATCATCTGTGTCAAACGCTTGGCCTGCTTGAGACAATGCGTGCTGTTCAGGTAGCACCGTAACACCGATATTGCTTAGCAGCAATCTTAAAAAAACCAGGCCTCGCAGACCACCCAAAGCACCCGGTGACGCAGCCATAATTACCGCAGTTTTACCTCGATAAGCCAATAAAGGCGGCTCATCGCCCGCCCTGCGACTAGCCCAATCAATCGCATTTTTCAGTAACGGACTAAATGCACTATTATATTCCGGCGAAGCAATTAAAAAACCATCATGCTCAATCAACAGCTGCTTAAATCGCTGAGCCACTTCAGGAATACCTTCGGCCGCTTCACTGTCTTGATTGAAAATAGGCATCGAAAAATCCGCCAAACTGATAATAGTGACTTGCGCGCCAGCTTGTTCTGCGCCAAGCGCAGCAATTTTTACCAACTTTTGATTATAAGAATCAGTCCGGGCGCTGCCGGAAAAAGCAAGAATTTTAGCCATAGTTAAATTCAGATTATTGAGTTTGAGCGTTGATATTTTCGCGTTGTGTTTCGGCACCGTCTATCAGCACCTGTTCAACTTGCTTAGCTTTTTCCAAAGCTTCGGTTTGTGTTTTAAACACTTCTTTATCCGCTGTTTTAATGGGTTCAGCATTTTCATTACAAGCCGCTAAAAATAACAGCAAACAAGCAACGACTGCTTTAAATAGGTTGGTCATAATTTGCGCCTTATCAGTAATAGACTGGTTGCTAAATTAAACGGCTGGTTTCGGCGGCTTTGTCGAAATCCACGCCAACACTGACAATAAAGCTGGTGGCTTCTTCAATATTCATCGCTGATGCTATCACTTTAGATTTATCGACTATCACGGTAAATCCAGACGTTGGATTGGGCGATGTAGGAATAAACAAAATATATTTATCCTCATGCTTGTTAGTCACATAAGCCGGTACCCACACGCCTTCTTTGGGATATTCCACATACACGACCTCCTTGGAGATAGCCTTATCGTGGGATGAAAACATGTTGATCACTTTTTTTAGCACTCGATAGACAGTGTTAAGAAAAGGGATTTTTTCAATCACAGAATCAATAATGGCAATCACCCAAGAACGTCCTTCCTGGGCGATTTTATGGCCGATATAAACCAAAATTAAAAAGCTGACCGTAAAAAACAGTACGGTATAGAAATAGTTATCCGAGTAACCGTAAACCAGTTGAAACAAATCAGAAACCCTGTCCCTAACAAAAATCATGATTTGTAAAACGATAACGACAGGTATCACCGCCAATACACCGATCAAAAAATAATTAAATGGTTTTTTAAGCAATTCTTTCACTGGTTTCTCCACGATTACAAAGACTTAAGGATTAAAGTTACACCGGCCACAAACAAAAATACGGTAAACAACTTAGCGTACTTTTCATTATCAATACTGTTGTATAGCACTTTTTCGGTGAATAAATACATCACTATGCCCACCTGCACCAAGCTGATTCTGTCGCTGTAAGGTATTTGGAATTCGCTACCGATCAAATACAAAGTCAGCAACTGACAAAAAGCGAAGGTGGCGTAACAAGCAGCTGCGGTCGCGCGGGTTTGATCCTTAGGGTATTTTTTGCTGTAAATCATTACCGTCAACAACGACCCGCCCAAGTTGCTCATACCATGCACCAGACCGGTAATTGCCAGATACACTCGCTCGTATCTAACTACCCATTGCAGGGCATTTTCTATCGTTGCCGAAAAACTCTTCACAGCCACAAATATCAGCAAAGCACCGATTATCAAACCAATATTGATTTTGACGCTGGTTACTAAAAATAAAAATGCCATTATCAAAGGCACACTATAAATCAGCACATTTTTATACAGCGCATGATCAATATGATGGTGATGTTTTAATAACTGCAAACAGCTAATGGCCAGAGACACCGGCAGCAATACCGACAGTGCATCGACAAAGCCATACCCCAATAACAGCATTAACGGCGTGCCAAACAACAATACGCCGACACCGAAAATGGATTGCACCACAGCAGTTGCAAGAATAACGATCAAAATATCTACAGGCATTTGCTTACTCTATCTATTAAATGAATGTGCCGATTATAGTCGATGGCTTAAGCAGATAAGAATTTATAGTTATCTTAAAACAGTTACTGACCCGCATAAAAAAACCGGCATAAGCCGGTTTTTTTATGCGGGTTCTAAGGACTAATTAGCGCTTTTTGCCGTAGCAATTCGAAGCAATTCGTTTACTTCATGCTCAATAGTTTCAATCGCTTCACCAAATTCTACCGCATGTTCGGAATATTCCGCCACGCCGACATTGATCTCCACAGCCAAATTATGCGGCGTTCTGACTTTTGCAAAAATATCGTTTTTGACTTTCAACGCGACCTGTTCGGCTCTGTGTAAAGGCGCTCCAGGCATGGCGATTACAAAATCTTGTTCATCCATACGGGCGGCTATATCCAAGCCATTTCTAATGTCTTCTTTAAGACAATCGACCGCGCTGCGCAAGGTAGCATCCATTTCATAAGGTTGCAGTTTATGCTTATTCTTAAACTCAGTTAGACTGATAAAAATCAGTGAGAACGGAAATCCGCTACGCCGGGTGTTTTCAATTTTTTCTCTTAATCTGACCAGCATAGCGTCACGAGTTATCAACTGCGTTAATGCATCAACCGGGATGTGTTCCTTATCCCAAGTTTCCTGCGCTTCCAGTCTAAGCACATTGATAATCCCCAATGAACAGGCGAGTAATAATCCAAGTATCCAGGTGAAATACCACATAGCAGCCTCCTAATACGCCGTATGATCGTTAGCGACAATGTGTTCAACGGTGATTTTGCCGCGCAGTACGCGGAATACCCAGCTGGTATATACAATAACTATCGGCAAAAATATCACTGTCACCCAAAACATGATTTTTAAAGTGGTGAGACTTGAACTTGCATCCCACACCGTTAGCGAACTATTGAGAGATAAGCTGGAGGGAATGAGAAAAGGAAACATGGCTACGCCGGCGGTTAATATGATCGCCGTCATAGTCAAAGAACTGCTGATAAAAGCTAAGCCGGGGCGATCCACTTTAGATAAAGCCAAGGTGGCAAATCCGGCTACAAAAGCCAATCCTGGAATACTCCATAAGAGGGGATATGTTCGGAAATTACTGAGCCATAGTCCATTTTCTTTGTGGACAAACTTTAATAACGGATTCGATGGGCCGTCATGTAAGATTTCAGACGCGACATGATAGCCGTCCATATTAGCAATCCAAACACCACCAAAAGCAAAAGCCACTAGCGTCAAAACAACAAAAAATATAACAGCTTTCTTACTACGCTCATTGATGTCGGCAACCGATTTCATCTGCAAAAATACCGCGCCGTGGGTGAGCAGCATTGACAAACTAACGACACCGGCCAACAAGGCAAAAGGCGTTAGCAATTGCCAAAAACTGCCTTGATAAAAAATCCGCATGTCGTCATCTAACTGAAACGGCACGCCAAGCAATAAATTGCCAAACGCCACACCGAAAATCAATGAAGGCACAAAGCCGCCGACGAACAAGGCCCAATCCCAGCTATTACGCCAGGTTGAATTAGCCAATTTACTCCTGTAATCAAAACCGATTGGACGCAGCCATAAAGCTGACAACGTCAAAAATAATGCTAAATAAAACCCAGAAAAAGCCACCGCATACGCCATTGGCCAAGCGGCAAATAATGCACCGCCAGCAGTGACAAACCAAACCTGATTACCTTCCCAAGTGGGGCCAACTGAGTTAATTATCACTCGCCGCTCAGCATCGTTTTTACCCAAAAAAGGTAATAGTGCACCTACCCCTAAATCCGCACCGCCGGTGATGGCAAAGCCAATCAATAAGGCGCCTAAAAACGCCCACCAGATAAAACGCATAGTTTCGTAATCGAATGTCATCGTACTGCTCCTTCTGCGATTTCAAAATGATAGCGGCCTTTATGCAAGCTGCTGGGGCCCAATTTAATGAACTTGAGCATCAGAAACATTTCAATGACCAAGAATACGGTATACAAGCCAACATAACCTGCCAAACTGATGTACAAATCCATCTCAGATAAAGACGAGGCACTTAAAAAGGTTGGTAAAATCTCGGCAATTGTCCATGGCTGCCGACCTACTTCTGCCACAAACCAGCCCATTTCACAGGCAATCCAAGGCAAAGGAATGGTGTAAAGACTTAAACGTAACAGCCATGTCTGTCTGCACTTACGAATTGAACTCGCAATAAACCCCAAGCCGAATACTGCCAGACTGATAAATCCACAGATGACCATGATCCTGAAGGTCCAAAACAACGGCAACACCCGCGGCATTGAGTATTGAGCCGCTTGCTCAATTTGCTCATCAGTGGCAGCCAGGATATTTTCGGTATAACGCTTCAGTAACAGACCATAACCCAAATCTTTTTTGTAATGCTCAAATTCAGCACGTGTATGGGCGCTTTTATCGCCGTCTTTTAACAATTGCAATAATCGGTAAGCCTGAATGCCGTCACGCACCCGCACCCGATTTCTTATCAGAATTTCTGATAATCCAGTAATCGGCTCATCAATCGATCGAGTACCAATCAGCCCAAGAACCCAAGGTATTTTAATCGCGTAGTGCGTTTCCATCGCTTCTTGATCAGGTAGACCAATGACAGTAAATGCCGCTGGCGGCTCTTCGGTATGCCATTCTGCCTCAATAGCTGCTAGTTTGGTTTTTTGCACTTCGCCATCGGTGTAGCCGCTTTCGTCACCCAACACGATCACAGACAATACCGCAGCCAACCCGAAGCCAGCAGCAATAGTATAAGACCGTTGAGCGAATGCCGCATCACGACCTTTAAGCATGTAATACGCGCTGATACCTAACACAAATGCTGATGCGGTGGTGTACCCAGCCGCAACGGTATGCACAAATTTCACCTGCGCTGCGGGATTAAATATCAGTTCAGCAAAGCTGGTGACTTCCATGCGCATGGTTTCATAGTTGAATTCCGAACCGACCGGATTTTGCATCCAGCCATTGGCAACCAATATCCATAATGCCGATAAATTGGTGCCCAAAGCCACCAGCCAAGTCACCAACAGATGCTGGCCTTTACCTAATTTGTTCCAGCCAAAGAAAAACAGACCGACAAAAGTAGATTCCAAAAAAAACGCCATTAAGCCTTCTATGGCCAATGGCGCTCCAAAAACATCACCGACATAATGAGAAAAATAGGACCAATTCATGCCGAACTGAAATTCCATGGTCAACCCGGTCGCTACCCCCAATGCAAAATTAATCCCAAATAACTTGCCCCAAAATTGGGTCATATCTTTGTAAATCTCCCGGCCGGTCATGACATAGGTTGATTCCATAATCGCCAGCAAAAACGATAAACCCAAGGTCAATGGCACAAACAAAAAGTGATACAAAGACGTTACCGCAAATTGCCAGCGAGATAATTCCACTACTCCGTCTGTAATCATACTTTTCTCCTCAAAAAAACGTTCCGACTTGCGAACCAGTTGAAATAAGCATCAGCAAAAATGCTTAAAATAGAATATTAGCATTTGCTTATAAATTTACAATAAAAGGCTTACTTTGAATACAAATAACCTATACAGGTTTAATCAAATTCTGCTGATAACTCAGGTATCTATTTGCTAATGAGTAATTTCAAAGTGTGTCGAGCAATCATCAGATTCTCGTCGGTCTGTACCACCCATGTTGGGACTGCGGAGTCGGTTTTTGAAATGCAAAACCGGCTGCTTTGTTGTTGATTTGCGGTGCTGTCTATCGTCACTCCCAACCAAGCCGCCTGCTCGCAAATCTGTTGACGAATTATTTCAGAATGTTCGCCGATGCCGCCCGTAAACACTAGCGCTTCAATTCCGCCAAGCACAGCTGCCAACGAACCTAGTTCTCGGGTCACTCTATATACAAATGATTCAACAGCTTCTTGGGCATGTGGTTCTGGACTGGCTGACAAGGTAGCCATATCGGCTGAAATGCCTGAAATTCCCAGCAGCCCAGATTGAAAATAAAGCAGTTTTTCCAGTGCGCGGGCATCCATCTGGTAATGATCCATCAAATACAACAATACGCCCGGATCAAGACTGCCGCAGCGCGTGCCCATCACCAAACCATCTAATGGTGAAAAACCCATAGTCGTTGCCACACTTCGGCCGTCTTTTAGCGCACAAAGGCTGGCACCACTGCCAAGATGCGCAACAATGACGCGCGCGCCAGCAAGCTTTAATTGCGGAAGTAAATTAGCAATATATTCATAAGACAGCCCATGAAAGCCATAACGCCGAAGACCAGCCTCGGCAAACTTTCTGGGTAAAGCGAGTCGATGAGCAACTTCCGGTTGCGTGTAATGGAAAGCCGTATCGAAACAGGCCACTTGCGGTAAAGTCGGTAAAAGTTTTTGTAATTCCCGAATGGGAGCAAGATTGTGTGGTTGATGCAGTGGAGCTAACGGAACTAGGGCTTCAAGCTGCTCAAACACTTGATCATTAATGAGCCTTGGAGCCGCATAGAACTGGCCCCCATGCACAATCCGATGTCCCACTGCCAACAACGTCCGGCCCTGTAAATACCCTAACAGCCAGTGATAAATAACCTCAAAGGCTTGACTATGGAGAGCCACTGTGTGAGAAGGCAGCAGTTGCTCAATAAGCTTATTTCCTGCAGCGTCAGAGGCGGTAAATTGCCCCTGAGCGCCTACCCCTGCAACTTGCCCATTTATCTCAGCCGCGAGATCCGCCTCTTCAGTCAAGCCATATAACGTAAATTTGATGCTTGATGAACCGGCATTAATGACCAGTAGACAGGCGCTCATAATGCTAAACCCGCTAATCTAAAACGTGCCAGGCCATTGCCAATGATCTTCTTCCGGCCTGTCAGTTCCATGCTCATACGCATATTGACGGCAGTCAATCTGACGATCACGCAGCTTTTGTTTTACATGGGCGCCTGTCACCTGCAAGGCCGGAATACGATCAATTGCGTCGATAGCCAGACTGAAGCGGTCAATTTCGTTTTGAATGGCCAGTTCCAGCGGCGTGTTGATGCTGCCTTTTTCTTTGTAGCCGCGCACATGCAGGTTTTTATGATTATTGCGACGATAAGCCAGACGATGTATCAGCCACGGATAACCATGGAAATTGAAAATAATCGGTTTATTCAACGTAAACAAACTGTCGAAATCCCGGTCTGACAAGCCATGAGGATGCTCGCTGGTAGGTGCCAACTTGTATAAATCCACCACGTTAATAAAACGAATTTTAATGTCAGGGAAGAATTCACGCAGCAAGGCGGTGGCGGCTAGTGCTTCTTTGGTCGGAATATCCCCGGCACTTGCCATCACTAAGTCAGGCTCGGCGTTACCATCACTGCTGGCCCATTCCCAAATACCGATGCCTTTAGTGCAATGCTTGATCGCGGCATCCATATCCAGATATTGCAGATGCTTTTGTTTGTCGCAGACGATGACATTGATGTAGTTGGTACTATTCAAACAATGATTGGCGACTGACAACAGGCAATTGACATCAGGTGGCAGATAAATTCGTGTCACCTCGGAGCTTTTGTTGACTACAAGATCCAAAAAGCCTGGATCCTGATGGGTAAAACCGTTGTGATCTTGCCGCCAGACTGTTGAGGTAATCAACAAATTCAGAGACGAAACGGGCGCTCGCCAGGATACGGCTTTAGCCATCGCCAACCATTTGGCATGTTGATTGAACATTGAGTCAATCACATGCACAAACGCTTCATAGGTGGAAAAAAAGCCATGACGCCCAGTTAGCAAATAGCCTTCCAGCCAGCCTTCCAAAGTATGCTCGGACAACATTTCCATCACCCGACCGTCGGCAGATAATTCCCCGCCATCGGTATCTTCCGGAAAACGATCAGCCAGCCAGGTTTTTTTGCTGACTGCGTACACATCGTCCAGTTTATTCGAGCTGTTTTCATCCGGTCCAAACACGCGGAAGTTGGTCATATTTTCGCGCATGATGTCGCGTAAAAACTTACCCAGTGGCCGCGTGTTTTCCGCCGAGACAGCGCCGGGTTTATCCAGCGTAAATGCGTAATCACGAAAATCCGGCATGCGTAGCGCTTTTCTTAGCAAACCGCCATTGGTATGCGCATTGGCACTCATGCGGCGATTGCCTTTGGGCGCTAAGGCTTTCAAGGCCGGGATCAGCGTGCCGTTTTCGTCGAATAGTTGCTCAGGCTTGTAGCTGCGTAACCACTCTTCAAGTTGTTGAAGATGCTGAGGGTTTTCTTTGACGCTGCTCAATGGCACTTGATGTGAGCGCCAAAAACCTTCCACTTTATGGCCGTCGACTTCTTTGGGTCCGGTCCAGCCTTTGGGGCTGCGCAAAACGATCATCGGCCAACGCGGTCTTGACGCATCACCCGTGCTGCGAGCGTGTTCTTGTATGCGTCGAATCTCAACTACGCAGGCTTCCAGCGTGCTTGCCATCAACTGATGCATGGTTTCAGGATCGCTGCCTTCAACAAAGTAAGGTGTGTAACCATAACCTTGAAACAGCTGCTCCAGCTCCTCATGAGAAACCCGCGACAATATGGTCGGGTTGTTGATTTTGTAGCCGTTGAGATGAAGGATGGGCAACACCGCGCCATCGCGAATTGGGTTAAGAAATTTATTGCTATGCCAAGAAGTAGCCAGCGGTCCGGTTTCTGACTCGCCATCGCCGACGGCAACTGCTACCAGTAAATCCGGATTATCAAACGCGGCGCCATAAGCATGGGAAATACTGTAACCCAGCTCACCGCCTTCGTGGATTGAACCCGGCATCTCCGGTGTGCAATGGCTACCAATACCGCCTGGAAATGAAAATTCCTTGAAGAATTGCAACAAGCCTTCTTCATCTTCGCCTTTGTTGGGGTAAACCTCTGCGTAAGTGCCTTCTAAGTAAATTGGCCCCAATAAACCGGGTGCGCCATGACCTGGACCGGCCATAAATAAAGCATTGAGATCGTATTTGTTAATTAACCGATTTAAATGCACATACATGAAACTTAAACCAGGACTCGAACCCCAATGGCCTAACAGTCGATTTTTGATATGTTCAGGTTTAAGTGGTTCTTTCAGCAGAGGATTATCTTGCAAATAAATCATGCCAGCGGCCAAGTAATTACAGGCGCTCCAATAGGCATTCAATAAATGGACTTCTTCCGTCGTCAACGACGTATTAGCACTGTTGGGAGTTGTCATGGCTGTTCTCTTTAGAGGGAAATATTAAATTTAATAAGTGTAGTGTAGTTCACAAAAATCATCAGCCAAGCTTACCATTATCAAGCAAATCGATCAGGTAACCAGCCCTTCTCAACACAGTCACGAAAACACCAAGCGGGTGCGGTCTCTGTTTTGTAACTCCAAAAAAACCAGCCCAAATACTTCTCAAAGGTAAGCAATTGCGCGGCCGCATAACCGCGATAGGCAACATCCATTTGGAAATCATCCATATTTTCCAACGCATGATTAAACGGCCCTTCGGCCCAAAGCGATACTATCTTCAAATCAAGGCCCAAACTCCATTCGCCTAAATAGACGGGCTGGCCCAGCTCATTGATAATTTCATCCGCCTCGTTTTTCCAATCAATTGCTGCTTTATGCATGTGTCCGTAAATATCGGTATCAATATCCTCTCTAACAAAACATTGATAACGGTGCATATCAAACACCACATTGCTAAATTCCGGCTGACTGATAAAACCCGTGAACTCATGAAATGACCTAAAGCCATCATGAAATACCACCGCCACATCTTCAGGCTGACAATACAGGCGAATGCGTTGATAAGCATTGAGGTAAAAGTCTTTAAGAACATCCGTGGGTATATCCCAGCGCGGCTCATTGAGCACTTCGATGGCATGCAAGGCAGGACGCTGTTGATAGCGCTGGGCCAAACGCTCCAGCACAAGCAATGAAAAATTAATGTATTCAGGCTGAGTGTGCCATTCGCACACATCTTGAATGCCGCCATTATCAAAACCGTTTTGGCATCCCGGCGCGGCGTGTAAATCCAACACTATCGCTAAACCAAACTCCTCAGCCCAATCAAAAGCACGGTCCAGCACCTCAATACCACCCACTACAAATGGCTCAGGATTATCGCCATAAGTTCTGTGATAAGGATAACCCGGCCCAAATATCCAATGTCCGACCGGAATCCGCACTGCGTTAATGCCCCGCTGCGCTAGCCAGGCAAAGTCATCGCGGGTGATAAAGGTATTCCAGTGTTGCTTAAGTATCTCATCGGCACGTTCGCCTAATTCAACGCAATAAGTAGTTTCATCGGCTGCATTTAAGCCTTCAAAAACACTCGGTGTCATCCATTTTTCCAGTACCAGCCAGCCGCCCAGATTGACGCCGCGCAGTTTTTTTCCGTAGTTATTGTTGAATACTTGGTTCATGTAGAGTCCTTTTGACTTAATGGATTAGCAAATATTTATTGATAGGTTCGATCGGCGTGTTTAATCCAACCCGAAACATGGTGACCTTTGGGGTCGCGGTGCGTCCAATGGATAACGCCACCTTTATTATTCCACTCATATTCACCATAAAACTCGACGCTATCTCCTTCTTTCAGATCGTCAATTCGTGCAGCAAGGTTTGTGTTGTGCGCGATTAGCAAAGTCTGTCCTGACTTAAGTCGAACAAGAAACCGCTGATGTCGGCTGCCGTTGTTATCGTCGGCAAGCAGTTTGACGACCGAAGCCGTGCCCTGAACTTGAAAATCACTACGCTGCGTCTTATAAGCTTCAGCCAGTAATTGCTCAGTATCTTGGCTAACTGCAACCGCCTCGCCCATTGCATAGCTGACATTAGCAATCGTGCCAACATACAAAATGGCAACAACTGTGATGATCAATAATTTTTTCATTCCCTTCCTCAAATAATCGATTAGCTTTTTGGGTTCGACTTGGACAATATCAAAATTAACTGTTTCGGACTAGACAAATGCTGCATTAGACACAATTTTTTGCGAAGGATGCGACGCTATTAAGATGTGCATAAAACAACAACCCTACTGTGATTGTGCTTCTGCCATGCTGATTAAACAGCAGTTACAAGCGTCACATCGTTATTAAAGACTTTCATTTACCTCACAATAGTTATTCCTTTCTCCAAAAGCTTTTCTTATTCAGCCAGTTACTTCAGAACTCCTGATCCCGCAACCAAGGATTTTAGAGCGGCATCAATATTGCTTTCAGTAATACCCGAGAATCATTAATCAACCTGATCGGATCATCGGGGTCTTGCTACCGGAGCAGCCACTGCACATTAAGTGCTTGATTAATGAATCTTATAAATTGCAATTTAATAATTACGTATCTTGGAGAAATCTCATGTCTAGCCGCTTTTTGAAAACCTCTTTAGCTAATGTGCTGCTAATCACCAGCTTGGTAGGCGCTGTGCCTGCTGGCGCTCATCACGCCTTTTCAGCTGAATTTGATGCCGACCAACCTGTCGAAGTAAAAGGCGTTGTGACCAAGTTTGAGCTGGTAAACCCACATAGTTGGCTGTATCTGGATGTAAAAGGACCAGATGGCACGTCGACCAACTGGGGCTTCGAATTCGGCGCACCGTTTGCTTTAAAGCAAAAAGGCCTGACTAAAAAAGGCCTGCCGGCCGGCACTGAAGTTTCTATAAAAGGATACCGCGCCAAAAATGGCAAGAGTTTCGGTTACGCAGTCACCACTTCTCTGGCTGATGGACGTAGTTATCAAACTGGCGGCGCACAAGATGCTCCGAATGCCGGTGGTGCAGCAGGTGCTGCGGGTGCCGGACAATAGCCATCGAACAGAATCTTGGGATCTAATAATTAAAATCAGGAGACACGTTCTTGAATATCCAACTAAAACAACAGCCATGGTTTAGCAAACTTGGCATGACATTGTTGCTTGCTGCCAGCGTCATGGCTTTTGCATCCACAAATGCAGCTGCAGCTGGCATTAAATTGCCACGCTTAAGCAACGGCAAACCCGATTTTTCGGGGATTTGGCAAACAACCAGTGCCGCTGACTACGATCTGGAACCGCATTCGAATCGCAAGGATGCACCGCCCGGTCCAGGTATCGTAGAAGGCAACGTTATTCCTTATCTACCTAAAGCACTGGAGCAAAAAAAGAAGAATTTCGAAGCCAGGGAAACGGATGATCCCAGAACCAAAGGCTGGACCTTAGGTGTGCCACGCGGGATTTATTATCCTGAGCCGTTTCAGATATTTCAACGTGCAAACGATCTAAATATCGTGCATCAATTCGGCCACTCTGTTCGTACTGTTTATACCAACGGCTCCGAACATCCGGAAGATCCCTGGGACTGGTGGTTAGGTGATTCCCGTGGTCATTGGGAAGGCGACACGCTGATTGTGGATGTCAGGCATTTCAACGACAAAACCTGGTTTGACCGTGCCGGTAATTATCACAGTGATGCTCTGCATGTTGTCGAACGCTGGAAATATCTCGACCCCAATACCATTGAATACAAAGCCACCATCGAAGACCCTAATGTATTTAGCCGCCCTTGGGAGGTCAGCGTGATCTTGAACCGTCATCGCGAAAAGAACTTTCAGCTGATTGAAGATTATCGTTTCACACTGGATTACGACGATGCCTATCCGCCCAAACCTGATAAACAATGAAAATTGTCTTTGAGTTACTCAACGGTTCGAATATTTAAAGAATATATGAGGATTATATGAAACACAGAATGAGTCATCGGCAACTCGCCGCATTGAGCCTGATACTAGGAGCGGCCGCAATTGCCCCTATTGTCGGAACTGCGGCAGAAGCAACCAAAGCACAATCAGCAAAGACCGGACAAGAGCAACAACCTGCCCCCACACAACCGAAAGCGAATCCAGGCATAGAGCAAGAAAAGACCGTACCCCAAATCGCGTCTGGAAAATGGGCAGGAAAGCGACTACCTGATGGACAACCGGATGTGCAAGGGCATTGGTCAAACACTATCGCCAACCATAACAACTTTACCGATCCGCAAGGCGGCATTCCTGGCGATCCGGCACCTCGCCGTCGCCCGTTGCCACCTCGCGATGAGCGCGCACCCAGTCGCGTGAGCGATCCAGCGGATGGGCAAGTCCCGTTTCAACCGTGGGCGTTGGAAAAAGTAAAAGAATTCCAGGCAAATTTTCATAACCCCGTTAAGCCTCAATATATCGAACCTCTAGCCAGATGTGCGCCGGGAGGCATACCAAAATCCTTGTACTGGCACGGTTACGAAATTGCGCAATATCCAGGTTATGTAGTTTTCTTCTTCAATTCCGGAACCCGTATCATCCATTTGGATCGCAAACCGCACTTACCGGATAACATCAAATTATGGAACGGCGACTCACGCGGCCATTGGGAAGGCAATACATTGGTAGTTGATGTCAGCAACCAAAATGGTAAGGCATTGTTTGGCAGAACCGGCGAGTTCATCAGCGAAAACGGTCATATCCAAGAAAAATACATCTTTTCTCCGGACGCTACCCGCTACAACTACGAAGCAGTGCTGACCGATCCCACTGTTTACACTCGCCCGTTTACAGTGACTATTCCCGCACGTAAATGGACGGAAAAAGACGCTGCCAACGGCTGGCATTTTGAAGTAGAGCACGCCAAGCATTCCGGCAAAAACATCCTGCTGGATCACTATGAGCGTACTTGCGCTGAAAACAACGGCGGATTTGGTTTAGGTGCGGTGGAAGCTAAGAAGTAAGCTGTAGTCCGTGGACATTCATTAGAGTTAGAACTTGCAGTCAGCTCTTGGTGGCTGCAAGTTTGCCGCTTTAAAAATCTAAACCCGACAAAGAGTTAAAAATGAAACATCTCGCCGTAACCGCATTAATTCTGCTGGCTGCTCTGCTTTTCTATGTCATTGGCTTACCGGTTTTCGGTAAACTCGCATTACTAACGGGCGTAATTTTAGAACTGTGGTTTTGGCGTCGGATTTTTTCCCGGCCTACATCGACAGAAAACGCTACCTCCTCACACAATGAGTAACGAGGCTGAAATAGCCAATCTGCCACAGTGAGTTTTTTGGTATTCATCAAACAACCTACTGTTTTCTAATTAGACAAAAGTCGCGGGGTGCTTTTAAGGCTTAGCATGGTTATCATGCTCGTCATAAATACTTGAAGGAGCTCTTAGTAAGTGACGACAAACACTGACACACAAAAAACAACTGATACCACTGCAACGCTTGATGGTCATACTCCAATGATCAGGCAGTTTTTACGGATCAAGGCTGATCATCCGGACACGCTGTTGTTTTATCGCATGGGGGATTTTTACGAGCTGTTTTTTGATGACGCCAAAAAAGCCGCGCACCTGTTAGATATAACCCTGACCAGCCGCGGACACTCAGGCGGCGTACCGATTCCGATGGCAGGTATTCCGTATCATGCCGCGGAAGGCTATCTTGCCAAGTTACTAAAACACGGCCAATCGATCGCTATTTGTGAGCAAATCGGCGACCCCGCTACCAGCAAAGGCCCTGTGGACCGCAAAGTAGTGCGCATTGTTACCCCCGGCACAGTGACTGACGAGGCGCTGCTGGAAGAGCGTAAAGATAACTTGTTGGTCGCTGTGTGTGCTGTCGATAAGCTCTACGGCATCGCCAGCCTGGATTTAACCAGCGGCCGCTTTGTGCTGCAACAATCAAATTCTGAAGATCAGTTGCTCAGCGAATGTGCTCGGCTTAATCCGGCTGAATTATTGTTTAGTGAAGATTGGTTATTACCTGCCGCATTAAAACAACGCAGCGGATTAAGCCGTAGGCCACCCTGGCATTTTGAACCGGAAAGCGCGCGACAATTGGTACTTAAGCAGTTCAATACCCTTGATCTAAAAGGCTACGGTTGTGAAAACATGCCGGCAGCCATTGCCGCCGCCGGTGCATTGTTGCAGTATGTTAAAGATACTCAGCAAAGCGCCCTGCCCCATATTCAAGGCATCAGCACCGAAAACAGCGATGACAGCATCTTGCTGGACGCGGCTAGTCGGCGCAATCTCGAGCTGGACTTTCATCCATCCGGACAACTGCAATACACCTTATTTGGCGTGCTGGATAAAACTTCTACGGCGATGGGCAGTCGGTGTCTAAGGCGCTGGATAAACCGCCCGCTGCGCGACCGAAAGATCCTTAATAATCGCTATGCCTGTATCGACAGCTTGCTTAATGACCGGCTGTACCAGGCCGTACAAGCACAGTTAAAACAAGTCGGCGATATTGAACGTATCAGCTCCCGCATTGCGCTAAAGTCGGCACGACCACGGGATTTACTGGTGTTACGCAATACGCTGGCAGTGTTGCCGGGTTTACAGCACGTCCTTATTGACAGCGATAATCCACAACTGAGTTTGTTACGCAAAAATATTGGCGAACAGCCAGATATGCTGGCCTTGCTGCAAAAAGCCATCATCGACAATCCACCCGTGTTGATCCGTGACGGCGGGGTGATTGCCCCAGGCTATCACCCCGAACTCGATGATCTGCGCAATCTCAGCCAAAACGCCGATCAATTCCTGATTGACATGGAAAATCGCGAGAAAGCGGCTACCGGCCTAAGCAACCTGAAAGTCAATTACAACCGGGTGCATGGTTATTACATCGAGATTTCCCGGCTGCATGCCGAAAAAGTACCACCGCATTACACTCGCAAACAAACCTTAAAAGGCGTCGAACGTTACATTACCGAAGAATTAAAAGCCTTTGAAGACAAGGTGTTAAGCGCCCGCGAAAAGTCCTTATCGTTTGAGAAATCGTTGTATGACGAATTGCTCAATCTAATTGGGGCATCGTTACCCGAGTTGCAACGATGCGCGGCCGCGCTGGCCGAACTGGATGTTTTAAGCAACTTTACCGAACGTGCCGATACGCTGAACTTATCGCAGCCGACCTTACTGGATAAAGCGGGGATTAATATTGAAGGCGGCCGACATCTGGTGGTGGAACAAGTATCAGACATTCCGTTCGTGGCCAATGACCTAACGTTTTCAAACCAGCGCCGAATGCTGGTGATTACCGGCCCGAATATGGGCGGTAAATCAACTTACATGCGCCAGGCGGCATTGATTGTGTTGATTGCGCATATCGGCTGTTATGTGCCGGCCAAGAGTTTAAGTTGCGGCCCTATCGACAAGATATTTACCCGCATCGGCGCCTCCGATGATTTGGCCAGCGGCCGGTCAACTTTTATGGTGGAGATGTCAGAAACCGCCAATATATTGCATAACGCCACCTCAAAAAGCCTGATTTTGATGGACGAAATCGGTCGCGGCACCAGCACCTTTGACGGTTTATCGTTAGCCTGGGCTTGCGCCGATTTTCTAGCCAAAGAAACCAAGGCTTTCACGTTGTTTGCGACGCATTATTTTGAATTGACTACGCTGGCGGATGAGCAAAAAACCATCCACAACGTACATTTGGATGCGATGGAACACGGCGACAGGATTATTTTTTTACATGCCGTAAAAGATGGCCCGGCCAATCAAAGTTACGGCTTACAGGTAGCGTCATTAGCGGGTGTACCGCGTTCGGTAATCGACAAAGCTAAAGCCAAATTAAGGCAATTGGAAGATCACGCTTATCTTGAACAACAAAAAGAATCGGGGGTTAATCAGCTGGATTTGTTTGCTTCGAAAGAATGCCATCCAGCAGTCGTGATGCTTGAAGAAGCCAATCCGGATAATCTCAGCCCGAGGCAGGCGTTGGATTTACTGTACCGGCTTAGAGATTTGGTCTAAGCCTGATACGCGTCAGGCAATTTGTCTGACGCCTATCAGTTTCAGTGATTTCTATTCAGATGCTTTTATATGCTTGATAGCGCGATTTATTCTGGCTAAGGTTTTGTCTTTACCTAGCAGCGACAATGTCACATCAATCGCGGGCGAAACGGCTGAGCCACACACAGCAACGCGCAACGGCTGCGCCACTTTGCCTAAGCCCAACTCCAAGGTTTCCGCAAGATTAACAACCAGTTCATGCAACACATGACCATCCCATTCGGGCACGGCGGCAAACAGATCGTGGAGCTGCGTTAATACCTCAGCAGCAGCGGGATTGAAATTCTTTTTCGCGGCTTTTTCGTCGTAAGTTTCAAACTCTTTGTAGAAGTACACACTGGCTGCGGCTATTTCTACCAGCGTTTTACAACGTTCGCGCTGAGCCTTTACGACGTCAACCAAGCTGGGGCCTTCAGTAGGATCAATACCCAGCTGCCCCATGTGCCAGCTCAAATGTCTGGCGACATGCGCTGGCTCACTATTCATGATGTACTGGTGATTTAGCCATAACAACTTTTCCATGTTGAACGCCGAGGCTGAGCCGTTCACATTTTCCAGCTCAAAATATTGAATCATCTCATCTATAGAAAATATCTCCTGATCGCCATGCGACCAACCCAGCCGCACCAAATAATTCAGCAACGCTTCGGGTAAATAACCTTCATCACGAAATTGCATCACACTGACCGCGCCGTGACGTTTGGACAAACGCGCGCCATCGGCACCTAATATCATCGGTAAATGGGCATATTTGGGTAACTCAGCACCCAAGGCTTTGAGGATGTTCATCTGTCTTGGCGTGTTGTTGATATGGTCATCGCCACGAATCACGTGGGTCACTTGCATATCCATATCGTCGACCACCACTGTTAAATTATAAGTGGGCGTGCCGTCACCTCTGGCGATAATCAAATCATCCAGTTCTTTATTGCCTACAACAATATCGCCTTTTATTAAATCAGGAATAGTTACCGCGCCATCGACTGGATTTTTAAAACGAATGACGGCTTCTTGGTCTTTTTTAGGCTCAACTAAATCTCGGCATTTACCGTTGTATCTGGGCTTTTCTTTATTGGCCATTTGCTCAGTACGCAACTGTTCCAGTTCATCTTTACTGCAGTAGCAGTAGTAAGCATCGCCTTGATCAAGTAACTGCTGAATAATTGCTTTATAACGATCGAAATGATGCGTTTGATAAAACGGCCCCTCGTCATAATCCAAGCCCAACCACGTCATGCCTTCCAAAATCGCATCCACAGATTCTTGGGTAGAACGTTCCAAATCAGTATCTTCGATTCTCAAGATAAACTTACCGCCATGCTTACGGGCATAAAGCCAAGAAAACAAAGCAGTACGAGCGCCGCCTATATGCAAATAACCGGTGGGACTGGGGGCAAAACGAGTTTTTATAGTCATCTATGAATTGTTTGTTTAATTTAAAGGGATTTATTTGTATTGATCTCACTCAGTATTCTTGAGATAACCTCAATAAAAATTAATTGCTGGTGCAATTATATCAGCCGCAGTCAAAGAACTGGCAATCTCAAAACGGGCTGAACAGGTTAGAATAGCGATAAGGTGCACAAAAGACAGTGCATTAGATTGATAAAATCCCCAATCACTTACCTTATCAATCGCCTCTTAAAAAATAACTCGAAAATGACTCAACTCAAGCTGAAGTTTTGTAACAAATAACGCGTCAAATACCTACTCATACACTTGCCAAACCCCATAAAAACAAGTCACTTAGAATGATAATTAACATAAACAAACAACATTTGGCAGTTCTTGCAAAAATGCTTGTCGTGACTTTGATTTATATCATTTTAGGGCGGCTGGTTAGCAATTTCGCAGGAACTAATTTTGCCAATATTATTTATCCTTCAAGTGGCGTTGGTTTGGCTGCAATATTGCTCGGGGGGAGAAAATACGCCTTGAGTGTTTACGTTGGCGCTGTTGCAATCAATGTGCTTTATCAAAGCCCGCATGCACTGACATTTATCCTGCCTTTTGCCAGCGCCTTAGAATCCTTATCTGGTGCCTGGTTGTTGAACTATAAGGGGCAAAACTTCAAAGATATTAATTCTTTCAAAGACTTTTTTCGGTTGACCGGTATCGCAGGGGCTATTAGTAGTGCTATTGCCGCATTATTAGGAGCAACATTATTACTAGCCGCGGGAGGTATACCTAGCAGCGCCTATTTAGCTGCATTTCGCGATTGGTGGATGGGAGATATGCTGGGCATTATTCTGGTCACGCCACTGATTTTAGTTTGGCGCATTCCACCTTTTGATTGGCTCAAACCAGCAAAGTTGGTTGAGTTTGTTCTCTTGATTACTCTTACCTTTGCGGCCGGACAAGTCATTTTCATGGACTGGCTGCAAAATCTACTTGCTCCGGTAACTTATGATTACTGGTTGTTTCTTTTTATCACTTGGGCGGCAGTACGTTTCGGTCTGCATGGCACGGTCGCAGTATTGTTAATTGTCGCGATACAAGCGCTGATCGGCTCATCATTGGGGCTGGGCTTTTTAAGCCAAGATTTTGCCAACACCCACCTAACAAATTTGTGGTTTTTTTCCACAACCCTATCAATTACCGGGATTGCCTTAGCAACGTACATTAAGCAGCAAAAGTCAGTAGAAGAAGCATTACGCGACAGTAAAAATAACTTTCGAACCCTCGCACAAAATACTTCAGCACTAGTTTGGATGACGGGGCGCGACAATCTCCGCAGCTATTTCAATCAAGTGTGGTTGAATTTTACCGGCCGAACCATGGCGCAAGAAAAAGGCAACGGTTGGCTGGCCGATGTACATCAAGACGACATCCAGCCATGCCTAGCCACTTATATCAATGCGTTTGAAGCGCACCAAGAATTTACTATGGAATACCGGTTGCGGCGCAAAGACGGCGAATATCGCTGGCTGCTGGATCACGGTGTACCTCGGTATAACAATCAGGGTGAATTTATAGGTTTTATTGGCTCTTGCATTGATATTTCAGATCGTAAAGCGGCGGAAGTCAAAATCCATCAACTGGCTTTTTTTGACCCCCTCACCGGTTTGCCAAATCGTAGATTATTGCTTGAACGCATGAAACACAGCATTCAAGTCGGTAAGCGCGAAGGCACGCAAATGGCGGTGATGATGCTCGATCTGGACCGATTTAAAGCCATTAATGATAACTACGGCCACCAAACCGGTGACGAGCTGTTGCAACAAGTCGCGACCCGCATTACCAATCGATTGCGCGATACCGATATGGTGGCGCGCTTGGGGGGCGATGAATTCATCGTGCTTTTGGACAATATCACCTTCCCGGAAGATGTCGCGCGAATTGCTGAAACTATTATTGCGGATTTGAGTAACCCCTTCGCACTAAGTCAAACCGGCAATGCCCAAATTGGCACCAGTATTGGCATTAGTCTGTTCCCGCAACATGGTAATGTGCCGGAAATATTGATGGATAATGCGGACACGGCATTATACAAAGCCAAAAATGACGGTCGAGGCTGTTTTGCTTATTTTTCTGAAGCACTTACCTTGGCTGCTCGCGAGCGCATTGAACTAGAAACAAATTTACGTTTGGCCCTCAAAAATAACGCTCTGAAAATATTCTATCAACCCCAAGTTGATGTCAGCAGTGGTCATATCATTGGTGCTCAAGCATTACTACGTTGGGAAATTTCACCTAATAAGTTTATTGCGCCCAATCGTTTTATTCCGATAGCCGAAGAAACCGGTTTAATCGTCGCGCTTGGCGAATGGGCCTTACGTCAGGCCTGCTTACAAGGCCGACAATGGCTGGATCAAGGTCTACCGGCGTTGACGCTGGCAGTAAAATTATCGCCCTCTCAACTCAGGCACAGTGACATAAACGGTTTGGTTGCTTCAGTATTAAAAGAAAGCAATTTTCCCGCTGAGCGATTGGAGCTGGAATTAACTGAAAAAACCCTAATCGAACATCCTGACTCCGCTATTATCTTGCAAAATTTACGGGCACAAGGCGTACGTTTGGTGATAGATGATTTCGGCACAGGGTTTTCATCGTTGTCATACTTAAAACGCTTCCCGATAGATGCACTAAAAATTGACAAGCTCTACGTAGACGAGCAAAGCGATTTGGACATCACCGCAACTATCGTAGCAATGGCACGGACGCTAAATATGAAGACCCTGGCCAAAGGGATAGAAACATCGTCTCAACTGGAAATATTGCAAAGCCAAGGGTGTGACACTTATCAAGGCTACTTTAAAAGCCGCGCCCTGCCCGCGATTGAATTTGCTGATTTGCTGCGTACACATCACCTAAATTCAAGCTCAAACCACACCTAAACGACTTAAGATTTTTTTCCTTAAAGTAGCCGAAGAAACTGTCTTTTTTCTGTGGTACTCTTTTATGTAATCCATAAATCAAACCATACCTTGGGGATTACGATCATGAACAAAAAACATGCTATTACCGCAGTAAAATTCATTTCGTCAGTTCTTAATCAGTTGTTATCTTTCCTTAAGACTTGGTTCCATTCGCTATTACAAGCGCCCGCAGAAAAAAATAGTAAACAGCCCGATAACAAAGCCCAAATAGCTCGCTTTGCTTGGGTGGCTTTGGCATTAGTGGCAGCAATTTCGGTTTTCAATCAATCCAAGGAACTGCTTCAAGATGAACTGCCTTATAACAAATTTCTACAATTAGTTAACGACAAGCGGGTTGAACATGTTGTTATCAGTGAAAAGCTAATTACAGGCTTAATCAAACCTGAAAATGAATCAGACAACCCACAGCATTTCATTACCATACCTTTGTGGGACGAGCATCTATCGGAAAAACTGGCCGAGCACAATATTGATTTTGTGGTCAGAAGCGGCGAAAACTGGCTAACCAACCTATTTCTCAACTGGATAATTCCTTTGCTGGTATTGCTGGCGATCTGGTCATGGATGTTCAAACGTATGGGCGCTAATGGACCAGGCAGTAATCCATTCCTAAATATTGGCAACAAGGTACGTATTCATTCCGACACCCAACCGAAAATTACCTTTGCGCAGGTGGCGGGTTCCGAAGATGCAAAACAAGAATTGAAGGAATCCATTGAATTCTTAAAAACCCCGGAAAAAATTCAAAAACTGGGCGGACACATGCCCAAAGGTATGTTGCTGGTGGGGCCGCCAGGCACAGGCAAAACTTTACTCGCACGCGCCGTTTCCGGGGAAGCAGGCGTGCCCTTTTTTAACATCAGCGGCTCTGAGTTTATTGAGTTATTTGTCGGCGTTGGCGCGGCAAGAGTGCGCGATTTGTTTGATCAGGCCAGAAAACAAGCACCATGCATTATATTTATTGACGAATTGGATGCCATCGGCCGTTCACGCGGTGGCCCAATGGTAATGGGGGGACATGACGAGCGAGAACAAACATTAAATCAGCTCTTAACTGAAATGGATGGTTTTGACACCTCGGTTGGCGTTATTGTCATGGCCGCAACCAATCGCCCGGAAGTATTGGATAAAGCGCTGTTACGTGCCGGCCGCTTTGATCGCCAAATTATCATTGATAAACCCGACCTGGAAGATCGCATTAAAATCCTCAAGCTGCATACTGCGGGCATGCAATTAGCCAAAGATGTTGACTTGAATATTGTCGGTAAAAGAACTCCCGGCCTGGTAGGTGCTGATTTAGCCAATATTGCCAACGAAGCGGCAATATTGGCCGCCCGCACCAACCGCAATAATGTGCAAATGCAGGATTTTGAGGCCGCTATCGATCGTGTACTGGCCGGTCCGGAAAAGAAAAATCGCGCATTAGGCCCCGAAGAAAAACGTCGTGTCGCTTTCCATGAAGCAGGGCACGCGCTGGTAGCAAAATCTGTTCCCACCGGTCAACCGGTCCATAAAATATCGATTATCCCGCGTGGCGTATCGGCATTGGGCTTCACGTTGCAATTACCGGTTGAAGAAAAATTTCTATCAACCGATGTCGAACTGAAAGATCAAATTGCCATATTACTGGGTGGTCGTACAGCGGAAGCTATAGCGCTAGGTAATGTCTCCACCGGCGCCCAAAACGATCTGGAAAAAGCCAGTGAAATTGCCCGCGCGATGGTTTGTTATCTGGGCATGAGTGAAAAACTCGGACCACTGACCTACGGCAAACGCCAGCAATTACAGTTTTTAGAAACTGAAACCACTGAATATAGAAACTACAGTGACGATACTGCACGCTTGATTGATGCTGAAGTAAAAGCACTGGTCGAAGAAGGCATGCACAGAGCGCAAGAGATTCTCAATCGAAGACGGCAAGACCTGAACAAGCTGGCAGAATATCTGCAAGAAAAAGAAGTCATACAAGGCGATGAAATCGACGCCTTGCTACTAAAGTAATCTTCATCTGCGCGGCTTGCCGGGTGTTTGCAGGCATAGATTATCTAGCAAACACTCGGTCAATAGCCTGAAAAACATCGGCGAACATCTCGCTAGTCAAGCGCTTGGTTTGAATGTTGTAACGGCTGGTATGGTAAGAATCAACCAAGGTATGTCCAGTGGGTAAATCATGCTTAACATTATGCCCGAATGCCGCACTACTCAGTTTTAACCCGTATGCTTTTAATACCGACTGATGGGCGATGGTGCCCAATGCCAGTATCACCGAACGCTCCGGCAAATTAGCCAATTCCGCCGCTAAAAACGTATTGCACTGTTTGATCTCGGCATTGGTTGGTTTGTTTTCCGGTGGCAAACATTTGACAGCGTTAGTAATTCTGCAATTTTTAAGCTCCAGCCCATCAACCAGCGACTCAGAAGTTGGTTTGTTACTGTAACCAAAATCGTACAAAGTCTGATACAGCAACAGCCCGGCATAATCGCCGGTAAACGGCCGTCCCGTCGCATTGGCACCATGCATTCCAGGCGCCAAACCAACGATCAATAACTGAGCCTGACTGTCGCCAAACGGCGCTACCGGGCGCGCATGATACGCAGGATGTTTTTGTTTTACCTCACACAAAAAATCATCAAGCCGCTTACATTGTCGGCACTCCTGGTCGAATATTTTTTTGGAATCCATACTGGGGAAATTAACGGTGGTTGCTTGATTAAAGTCTGATTTGATTAATTGCAGCTTTTCAGACCGTGGGAGTTTTTTTATTGCGCTTTCTCGTTTGCTAGCCGAACTACGATCATGTCCGGTTTCCAGGTAAACCAGCGTTTTAGGCTGGCGCCCACGAAAATATTTGGCGCCTTGCTGATTTTTATGTTGATTAAAACGTCTGATGACGTCATTGGTGATGCCGGTATATAGGGAGCTGTCGGTACACAGAATTATGTAAACATACCAGTTCATGAGAGTTGAACATTAAACAGTAGTTCCAAAAAGGAAGCCTACCCCCGCAGTTAAACCCATCGCTAATGCGCCCCAAAATGTTACTCGCACAGCGCCCTTGATAATACTGGAACCGCCTGTGTAAGACGCTAGAATGCCTAGCAATGCTAAAAAAACTAACGATGCCGCTGACACTACCACTATTAACTCTTTAACCGGCACCAACACTACCAGCAACAAGGGTAACGCCGCGCCGACGGCGAAGGTCAATGCCGAAGTTAACGCAGCCTGGACAGGTTTAGCTGTGCCGGTTTCCGAAATACCCAACTCATCTCGTGCGTGCGCCCCCAAGGCATCGTGGTGCATCAATTGTTCGGCAACTTGTTTGGCAAGATCGGGCTCCAAACCGCGAGTGACGTAGATAGCTTGTAATTCATGTATCTCATGTTGTTCGTTTTCATCCAGTTCTTTACGCTCACGGTCTAAATCAGCCCGTTCTGTATCGGCTTGCGAACTAACCGATACATATTCACCCGCCGCCATGGACATGGCGCCAGCAACCAGTCCTGCCACGCCGGTCAGTAGAATATTTTCATGCGTGGCATTTGAAGCGGCAATACCAACAATCAAGCTGGCTGTCGAGACTATACCGTCGTTGGCGCCCAACACAGCAGCACGCAACCAACCGATTCGATGGCTACGGTGTCTTTCGTCATGATGATGAAACATTAGTTGTCCTCTAAAAATCGGATAGTGTTTTGGGTGGGATAGCCGCTCGCAAGGCATTTAAGACGGCAAGTACATCGATGACTTCCTGAGTAATCGCACCAGCCACCGGGCTAAGATAACCTAATCCAGCCAGTACCATACCAATCACACTCAGTACCATTCCTCCTACGGCACTTTGCAACGCAATCGTGCGCATTCTTGCGCCAATGTGAAAAAGCTCGTCAACTTTTAATAAAGAGCTGTCCATAATCACGGCATCCGCGGATTCCCCTGTAATATCGCTATTTTGCCCAAAGGCAATGCCGATAGTGGCTGCAGTCAGCGCTGGCGCATCATTAATGCCATCACCCAGAAATACTGTTTTAGCCAAGAGGGTTTCTTGTTTAACCAGTTCCAATTTTTGCTCAGGGCTTTGACTAAAAAAAACGTGTTTAATACCTACTTGCTCGGCCAGGTACCGCACTTCTGATTCCCGATCACCAGATACCAGCATTACCCGGTCAAACATGTGACTAGGTCTTAAATGGTTTATAAATGATGAACTATCGCTACGCACTTCATCCCTAAACTGTAATGTTGCTGCATATTCGCTATCAATCAGCACCACACATTCGAGACCGCCCGAACTTGGAGGTAACTCAGCGGCAGTTAACGGGTCTTGATCGCTATAGCTTTTTCGGCTGGTGATTTGCACCTGCTTGCCGGCGACATTACCTTTCAAACCGTCTCCAGGCAATTCGGTAATATGTGTCACGGGTAACGACGTGACCCCTGCTCGTTCCGCAGCTTTAATAATGGCACTGGATAACGGATGTTTGGAATAGCGTTCCAGGCTGGCGATGAAGCTTAAAATATCCTTTTCACTATAAGCTGGACTGGTAATCAATGCCGTAAGATTTGGCCGACCATAGGTCAAAGTGCCTGTTTTATCAAAAATCGCGGTGCGGCATGCGCCAATGGTTTCTAAAATAGCAGGATTCTTGATAATGATTTCCCGCCGCGCCGCCAGTGAAATGGAGCTGATAATAGTAACTGGTATGCCGATCAGCAACGGACAAGGTGTAGCTATTACCAATACCGCCAAAAACCGGATAACATCGCCGCTGCTTGCCCAGGCGATCAAGGCAATAATTACGGCTAACGGCGTGTAAAGCGCTCCCAGCTGATCACCCAATCGCCTGATATTTGGGCGATATTTTTCGGATGAACGCATCACCTCCATAATTTTGGCGTAGCGGGAATCAACTGACAGCTTATCGGCACGAATGGTTAATGCCGAATCACCATTAATAGCGCCGGAAATAACGATAGAACCGGTAGTTTTTGACATCTGGTAAGGTTCGCCAGTAAGAAACGATTCATCCATGGTGCCAACACCTTCCAGCACAGTACCGTCAACGGGACAGATCTCATGTGGCAAAATCAACAAGGTATCGCCGATCAGCACTTGGTCAGTAGTAATGTCGACTAGCGTATCGGCGAATTTCCTGTGGGCAATCGACGGCATACGACTCGCCAATGCCTCCAAAACAGAAGACGCTTTGCGGACTGCATAAAGCTCTAATACCGCACCGCCGGAAAGCATCATCACCACTAAACTGCCTGCCAGATATTCATCCAGTAGAACCGAAGTGACAATCGCTATACCAGCCAGTAAATCCGCACCAAAATCACCTTGAAGCAATTTTTTGAGTAATTGATAAAGTAACGGAACTCCGCCAAACAACAATACTGTCAATAATGGCAACTCAGCCAACGCCAAGCTAAAAGAGAAATGCCCCTGGACAATATTTTCAGTAGCAGAGGTTAGTAAAGTATTTAACGCGAGGGTGTAACTTTGACGCCCTATACCCAGGGCATATTTGAGGAGTAGAAAAGCAATAATACCGATAAGGCTCAGTATGGCAATGCTGATTTCAGCATTTGAGGATGTAGTTTGTCTGGCATTTACCGTGTTATTCATAACACGGAATGTTACCACTGTTTCTGACACTTAACTTTCACATGTTCAGGAACTTTTTTCGTAAACCGTGCTTATTTCTTATATAAAGCCAACACTTGTTTAACGTAATTTTGTGTTTCCGGATAGGGTGGAATTGAGTTGTTGTACTTGACCACCGCGCCCTCTCCTGCATTATAAGCAGCAACGGCAAGGTCAAGATTGGAATGAAACATCCCCAGCAAAAACTTTAGATAACGGGTACCACCTTCAACATTTTGATCGGGATTATTTCGATCAGTAACGCCAAAACGTCTGGCCGTATCGGGCATAAGTTGCATCAAACCGACTGCGCCTGCCGAGGAAATAGCATTGGCGTTGTAAGCCGATTCAGTTTGTATAACCGCATGAATCAACTTGGGATCCACTTGGTGTTTATCCGCTGCTTGAGCAATAAGGTCGCCAAACTTCTTTCTGTTGCCGGTCATAAATGGCAGAGCTTTGTCATAATTTAAAGCCCTGGTTCGAATGATACGTTTGTATAAGCTGTGTTTAGGTTCATCGGTATAGAAAACATGACCATCCGTATCAACAAACTTATAAATATCAGCTAATACCTCGTCCGTTGCCAGTAAGGTTAAAAAAATCACTGCTATTTTCAGCATATTTGGCACCGCCTCTCATGTGGATTTAACAACGACTAAACTCGCGGCTTTTACCGCTCTTTTTCTAGCTTCTTCAATAGTGTCAGCGGAAGCTAACGCCACGCCCATACGCCGGTTTATAAGTGCTTCGGGTTTGGCAAATAAACGAACTTCACTTTCAAGAACAGCTAACGCTTTATCAAGATTTTCATACGTCACATCTTTACCTTGTGAAGCCGCTAATATAACTGCACTGGCCCCGGCACTGCGGCTTTGAGCATTAACAGGCAAGCCTAATATGGCTCTAGCATGCAAATCAAACTCACTTTGATACTGTGTAACCATGGTTACCATACCGGTATCATGCGGCCGTGGACTGACTTCACTAAACCAAACATAGTCGTCTTTAATGAATAACTCAACGCCAAACAACCCTAAACCGCCAATTTCATTCGTGACCTTGTAGGCAATTTCTTGAGAAGCTTTTAATGCCGCATCCGTCATTGCTTGCGGTTGCCAGCTTTCCCGGTAGTCGCCGCTTTCTTGCCTGTGTCCGATAGGCTCGCAAAAATGAGTTTCTATTTCGCCCTGTTCATTCAAAGCACGAACGGTAAGTAGCGTAATTTCAAAATCAAAATCAATTTTGGCTTCTACAATCACTTTACCGGTATCGACCCGACCGCTAGATTTGGCGTAATCCCAAGCTGTTTTCAGCTGATCGGCACTTTTCACCATGGACTGGCCCTTGCCTGATGAAGACATCGTCGGTTTAATGAAACACGGGTATCCAATACCGTTATCGACCGCTGTTTCAAGTTCTTGAAAGGTTTCGGCAAACGCATATTGCGATGTTGGGATATTAAGTTGCACTGCCGCTAACGTTCTGATGCCTTCGCGGTTCATCGTCAACTGAATCGCACGCGCATTGGGCACAACAGTAATATTGCCTTCTGCCTCAATTTCCAACAAGGCCTGTGTAGCAATCGCCTCAATTTCAGGAATAATAAAATTGGGTTGTTCTTTTGCAATCAGATCTTTAACTGCCTGACTATCGGTCATGTCAATCACGTAACTACGATGCGCCACCTGCTGTGCAGGTGCATTGGCGTAGCGATCAACAGCAATCACTTCAACACCAAATCGTTGCAGAGCAATAGCCAATTCTTTGCCTAATTCGCCGCAGCCAAGCAACAAAGCTTTGGTCGCGGAAGCTGATAAAGCGGTTCCTAATTTCATTTTGACTCTGCCAGGTAGTTGTCTATGTCTTCTTTAGAAAAACCAATTTTTTTCGCTACCCGATCAGCATGGCTAACGCGGGAAATACCATCCACCAATTTGTAAGTGGGTGCATCATTGGCAAATTCGACTTGTTTGGGAACGCCTTGACGTTGCTTAAGAAGAGCATCAACAAGTTGATGATTATGGGTAATCAAGATTGTACTGTTGCCTTTTCGATAAAATCCGTCGAGTACGGTTGACGACGATTCCATTTTTTCCTCAAAGGTAGTGCCTTCGGACATTTCATCGAGCACCACCAGACTTTTGGCGGTGCTTGCCAAAAATATCTCTTTGGTCCTTTTTAATTCTGTACCGAACCGGCCTTCGCCATCGTCCAAGTGACTGATTTCCGGTGCTTGGTAAAAAATGCGATCAGCCACCGTTAACGTGGCCGATTTAGCAGGCACATAACTACCGGTTTGTGCCAACAATTGAATTTGGGTAATGGTTTTACAAAATGCTGTCTTGCCGCCGCTATTGGGTCCGGTAATCAGCACTAACTTCTCATCTTCAAGACTAAAATCATTGCCGACATAGCTTTCATTCACTTTGCCCAATACCGGATTTCTGGCGTCGACGAGATTGATACGGTGATGATCGGCCTCAATCAATTGGGGTAACACCGTCTGATGACCAAATGTGTCAGCAAACTTTACAAATGATAACAACTCATCCAATTGACCCAAGGCATCCAATACCTCTGCCACTTCGGTCGATTGCTTAAATTCATTGCGCAACGGGATAATGCAGCTATCACGATCAAATCCGCCAACAATGGGGTAATAGATCAATAGCAAGGGCACTGCAAAAATGGATGCTGTGGGAATCGCTTCAATTGATACTTTAAAAACATCCGTGGGGAAAAAATGTGCAGCCGCCCAAACTAAACCGAAAAACAGCACTATTAACAACGGTTTGAATAATTTTGGTTTAAAAATGATAGCTGGAGAAAACGCGCCTTCCCTCTCCTGCTTGCTTTTTATGCCATTTTCGGTGATGTATACCGGGCCTTCCATCAGCGAGTAGGCGCGGCTATTGGCAAATCCTTTAATTTTGCCGAATATATCTTTTAAATAGACACTTTCCGGTTCAGCGATAGCATTAACTTCATCAACAAGTTCCAGCAGAAAACGCACACCACGTTTGTATTGCAGATAGCCATAACCTTCAATTTCATGTTCTTCTTTGGCAGTGCCTAACGCGCCCAAAAATTCGCCAAACAACAGCAAGTAAAAGTGTTTTTCATGACTGGCTGCATTGTCGACAATGCGTTCAACACTATCTTTTAAAACCTGATTATTACCAAGTTCCAACACCGCTTGTTGGCGCGATTCAATTTCGGGAAGAGAAGAAAGCGGCTGGGTCAGCGTTCTAAATAAAACCGCCTGACCGATGGTAGTGGAGGCTTGATTGACCGATTCAAATAATTCGTCGACCTCGATAGTATTAAAGCCGCCTTGATCAATAACGCCTTCACCAGTTGGTAAAGGCTTACTTACTTTAACTTCTGGCCAAGTATGTTCTTGCCAGCTCTGTAGAAGTGTTTGCTGCATCAGGCGTCCTTTTTTATCGAATAAACCGAAAAATAATCGCTAACCGTCACGAAGCGATAATCAAAAGAAAAAACCGGCTTAATATCTACCGGTTAATCAAATTAAGAAACTCTGAACGAGTACTGATGTCTTTGCGGAAAATACCTTTCATGCTGGATGTAGTCATCACTGAGTTTTGTTTTTCTACACCACGCATCATCATGCATAAATGCTTAGCTTCAATGACGACTGCGACGCCTTTAGCATCCGTTGCCTGCTCAATAGCATCAGCAATTTGACGGGTTAATACTTCTTGAATTTGTAGACGACGGGCATACATATCAATTACTCGAGCCACCTTGGATAAGCCCAATACTTTACCATTCGGTAAATACCCGACATGACACTTACCTATAAACGGCAGTAAATGGTGTTCGCATAATGAATACAGCTCAATATCTTTGACGATGACCATATCTTCGGTATCAGCAGTAAAAATAGCGCCGTTAAGCACCTCTTCCAAGGTCTTGTCATAGCCATTGTTTAAAAATTTAAACGCTTTGGCTGCACGCTTTGGCGTGTCGATTAGGCCTTCACGAGTTACATCTTCACCGATTGCTTCGATGATTTTGGCAAAATGCTCTTCCATAGTTTCACTATTTGGTCATAAAAACGGTAGCGCAGTATAACTCATTGAAACGTGAATCTTAACGCTTGCAAAATCACATTTTCATCCGCCCCCGGTTTATGTGCGTGCTCGCTAATATACCGACGCCAACCTCGCGCACCCGGCGCCCCATGAAAGAGTCCCAATATATGCCGGGATATACTATTAAGCCGCACACCAGCTTTAAGTTGCGCTTGTATGTAAGGAATTAATAATTCGACGACTTCTTCTCTTGATACCAATTCACCGGCACCTGCAAACAACCGTTGATCCACCTCAGCCAATAAATAAGGGTTGTGATAAATCTCCCGGCCCAGCATCACGCCATCCACTTTATCTAAATTTTCCTCGGCCTGTTCCAAGGTCGTCAACCCGCCATTTAAAATAATCTTCAGCTGCGGGAAATCCTGTTTAAGTTGATAAACCACATCGTAGCGCAACGGCGGAACATCACGATTTTGTTTGGGCGATAAGCCACTTAGCCACGCTTTCCTAGCATGAACGATAAACGTTTGGCAGCCGGCATTAGCGACCGTACTAACGAAATGGACCAATTCTTCATAAGAATCTTTATCATCAATACCAATTCTGGATTTAACAGTCACCGGAATGCTAACCGTCTGCTGCATCGCCGCAACACAGTCGGCCACTAACTCGGGTTCGGCCATCAAACACGCACCAAAGCGGCCATTCTGCACACGATCACTGGGGCATCCGACATTCAGATTGATTTCATCATAACCATAATCCTCAATCATCCGTGCGCTTATGCCCAGCTCACGCGGATTACTACCGCCAAGCTGAAAGGCCACCGGATGTTCCGATGTATCGAATTGCAAGAAACGATGATGATCGCCATGAATTAATGCTCCCGTGGTTACCATCTCGCTATATAACAGAGCCTGTTTTGACAATAAGCGATAAAAATACCGGCAGTGACGATCAGTCCAATCCAACATGGGGGCAACACAAAAGGTATGTGGAGGTGTGTGACTATTTTTATTGATTTGAGATGACATATATTCGGATGTTTCATGAAACTTTTTTGTTCTACAGACAATTCTACCGACATTCTCAAGATTATTTTCATCCTGTGCTTTTATGGTAAAACCTTTAAACCAGAAAACCACCTGATAAAGTCGGTGGTTTTCTGGTTTTATGTCCGGGTTAGTGTAGTTACATCAATACATTGAGGCGACAACTAACTTAAAACATTCCGTTATTGTTCAACATGTAACACGGCAACAGTGTTCCAAATCTCTTCAATAAAATCTGCCTCCATTTTAGGCATGCCCGCTTTAATCCATTGCACCAGCACTTTGGCAATATTGGGATAAGTGATATGTATGGCATGATTATCATGCAGCCAGTGTTCAATCACGGCACTATCCATGTCCGTCATAGCATGACCATAACCCAGTTGCTGCAACGCCGCCGCATTGGAGATTTGTTCCATTTGCGCGTGTAACGGTTTGGCGAGAATTTTTTTGCCTAGCTGTAAACATTCGCTGGCAAGCTCGAAACCGGCATTACTGATAATGCCCGCACTGTCGTACAAATCTTTCTGAAAACCTACCCTCGACAAGGGCTTGCAAGTAATGTGCTCGACATTGGAAACCACCACTTCCGGCGCATAAATATGAAATTCATAGTCTTTAAACGCCGCTAGCAATTTGATCACCTCGTTTTGGTCTTCAAACGGCAAGTAGACAATGATTTTATTTTTGTTAATCGTTTTGGGCGGCTCCGGCGTATCGATAATCGGTGGCAGAATAGCTTGCCCGAAGTGATGCCAATGCAACCCCACGCCTATGTCCGCAGGCGCAAAATACTTCATTACTTGATCGGCAATCGGATCAGAACCGGCTCTAGGGATTTTATGATTAAACGCATACTGATGCCCTATTCCCAACACCTTCTTATGTTGGCGTTTTGCTGCCCAAGCGGTAACCGGTTCGAAATCACTAATCACCAAGTCATAGCCGCTTAAATCCAGCTTTGTGACATCCCTGACAAAGGTGATGGGTTTAGCGTCTCGTGCGGTTTTAAGGTAATTAACACGGCCATGATCGGTATTAAAGGTCAGCCCATCGCGTACCCGATAGCCGTTAAATATTTCCATATCAAAATACTTATCAGCAGGCCGACCGGTAAACTGAAAATTAACTTCTATCCCGGCCGCATAAAGTTCCTTAGCCATCACCCGAGCGCGGGTGATATGGCCATTGCCCGTGCCTTGCACACCGTAGAAAATCTTCATGCAACCACCGCCAAGCTGAACATTGCTGTGCAAATCCCCAACAACGCACCCATCAATGTATCGGTAGGAAAATGCACACCTAACACAATGCGCGAAAACCCGACCAGCGCAGACCAGCAATACAGAGAAACTAACAACTCAGGCACTGAATAGCCCAGCAAAGTAGCCATCATAAAGGCCGCTGACGTATGTCCGGAGGGGAAACTAAACTGGTCTGAGGGAATGATGCTACTGCGAAAGTTTTCTAACGCCGCTTGCGGACGGTTGCGTTTAAGGCTGTTTTTTAAGACAAAATAAACCGGTCGTTCGATCAAAAACGCCAGCAGCATTGCTTGTACAAAGGCATGTTCAAAACCCAATTGCCATGCCGACAAGGCAAAGATAATGACATAGAGCTGGCCATCGCCGGTTTTGGAAACCACCCGGCCAGCCTTGATTAAGGAATCGTGCAGCCTGACATTCAGCAGCCAGGTGAACATAAACACATCGCACTTATGAATCGAATACAGCAGCTTCATCGCTTTATCCCCATAGAAGAGTCTTAATCCAACACCTGATTTTCAAGTTCAGATTAAAACTCTTCTATGACAAAGGAATGAAGGATTTTTTACAGTTGCATGACAGAACTGCGACGACTAGGTCTTGTCCTTGCTACTTGAACCGCTGCAACGCATAAATCAACACAACCAGCGCAGCTTTATTGAATTTCATGGTATCTAAGATACTAATCATTAATTTTCATTGAAGACCTACTACGATTTTTCTGCTGATATTTCAGCAGAATATGTCTTTGCCATGCTGATTAATCAACACTATTAATTTATTTCCACCCTTGTCCCGGCTGCTTAGCTTGAAGACCTTGACATCATTAAAGTGGTTCGTAAATTGCTTGTGCTTTTTCACAGCACGTGAAATGGATTGATAGCGTTAGCCGCCATTTCAACATGAAATGTATGCAATAAATTACATCCTTTAAGTTATGCCTCTTGTTTCTGTAGTGTGGCGGTTTTATAGATCTGATCAGACATGGTCAGGGCTAATACTGCTGCCACGACTCCGGGCCGAATAATTACCAAACCAGGAATCAATTAATGTACAGGTTATTTCGCTCATTTTGCGAACACTTTGGCGCGAAAGCGTCAGCTATTTTGCTCAAACCATTCCAAAGCGTTCTCGTTAATACGCAGCAAAGAGTAGCTTTCGGAGCATTCCATTTATGAGCACAGTAGGCTTAAACTCCAGTAACTCTGTGCAATCCCGCCCCCGGCGTTATGTTTTTATCGCCTTGACTGTGCTGGGACTGGCTACCACAGCTGGTGTAATCGCTTTCGCCGCGAATCCGAATCGAGGTCGTCAACCTGCAGCCAAACCTGCTGTCCCTGCCCTCAATGTTACCCGCACTGAATCGCACCGTGAATCCTGGCCCGCAAGTGTGGAAGTCCCGGGAGCGATCGCTCCATGGCAGGAAGCGGTGCTAAGCGCCCAGGTCGCGGGGCTGCGCTTGATAGAAGTGCATGCTGAAATAGGCGACGTGGTACACCGCGGCCAGCTGGTGGCGCGGTTTGATACGGAAATGTTGCAGGCTGATGAAGCCCAACTCAAGGCCTCGCTAACTCAGGCGGAAGCCAATGCGGCCCAAGCCAAGTCTAATCGAGAACGCGCACTGATGTTAAAAGAAAGTGGCGGCTTAAGCGAACAGGATATATCCCAGACCCAGACCCAAGCCGTGACAACTCAAGCCCAGGTGGAATCTGTCAAAGCACAACTAGCAGCCAAACTTTTACAGCTGCGCTACGCAGAAGTGGTCGCTCCGGACGATGGCGTCATCAGCTCTCGTAACGCCACTCTTGGCACAGTGTCCAGCAGTGGTCAGGAACTGTTTAGATTAATCCGCCAGAATCGTCTGGAATGGCATGGTGAATTAACCGCCGAACAATTGGCACAAATCAAAATCGGCCAGAGCATCCAGCTGGAGCTCCCTGATGGCAGTAATGCCGTCGCCAAAGTTCGAAAAATATCGCCCTCACTGGACAGCCAATCCCGCCTTGGCACCTTGTTCGCCGACGTTGAACCGGGCAACCGCGCGCGTGTCGGCATGTATGCTAATGGTCGCATTTTATTAACGCAAAGCCCCGCGCTGGTAGTGCCCGCTGCCAGCGTAATTATTCGCGACGGCCGTAGTTTTGTAGTCAAACTTAAAGAAGAGCAAGACGTGTCTGCCGTCAACCTCCAGTCCGTCACCACCGGACGCCGCCAGGGTCAAGAAGTGGAGATCTTGGAAGGACTTGGCGAAAACGAACAAGTGGTCGCTCAAGGCGCAGGATTTCTAAATGATGGCGATTTAGTAAAAATATTGCCTGCTAGCGGCACAGCAAATTAGGAATCAGCAATGAATCTAGCGACTTGGTCCATCCGCAACCCTATTCCGTCGATATTGCTGTTCATTCTGTTGAGCATTGCCGGAATTCGCGGCTTTCAGCAACTATCGATCCAGAGTATGCCTGATCTGGAGCTTCCCACCATTACGGTTAAACTAACCCAGCCCGGTGCCGCTCCGGCCCAGCTGGAAACCGAAGTCGCGCGCAAGGTGGAAGATTCCATCGCCAGCGTGGCAGGTATCAAACATATTCGTACTGCTATTCGTGATGGACTGGTCACCATCACCGTCGAATTCGTACTCGAAAAAGCCGTTTCCGACGCGCTGATCGAAACCAAGGATGCCGTCGACCGGGTACGCTCCAATCTACCAATGAGCCTGCAGCAACCCGTCGTCAGCGCGGTCAATGTCAATGGCGCCCCCATGCTGACCTATGCCGTTTCGTCCACCAGCATGAATGAAGAAGCGCTATCCTGGTTTGTTGACAATGAACTGGCGAAAGCCATCATGGCAGTCCCCGGCGTGGGCCGTTACGAACGACTGGGGGGCGTAACGCGCGAGGTCCGAGTAGAAGTCGATCCGGTACGCTTGGCTTCTTTAGGCGTGACAGCCACAGACGTTTCGCATGCGCTGCGTCAGGTGCAGCAAGAATCGTCCGGCGGGCGCGGTAATCTTGGGCAAAATGAACAGTCGGTACGCACGCTGGCCACCGTCCATCAAGCAGCGGAATTGGCGGCTTTGCCTATTGCGCTGAACAGTGGCCGCAATTTGCGTTTAGATCAACTCGCCACAGTGCGCGATACCATTGCGGAACGCACCCAAGCGGCACTGCTGGACGGCAAAGAGGCCGTCGGTTTTAGCGTATATCGCGCCAAAGGCGCTGATGAAATCCTGATTGCCGCACATATAGAAGAAACGCTGAAAAAATTACAACAAGCTGATCCCAGCCTCGGCTTTACCCTAATTGCCGGCACCGTGCAATACACCCATGATCAGTTTGAAGGCTCCATGGACATGCTTTATGAAGGCTCACTGCTGGCGGTACTTGTCGTCTGGTGGTTCCTGCGCGACTGGCGTGCGACGTTGGTATCAGCCTCAGCGCTGCCCTTGTCTATACTGCCGACTTTCGCCGTCATGAACTGGCTGGGCTTCTCTCTGAACATCCTTACCTTGCTGGCATTAGCGATCGTCGTCGGTATTCTGGTGGACGATGCCATCGTAGAAATCGAAAACATTGCCCGCCACGCGCGCATGGGAAAATCGATTCGTCAGGCGGCAGGCGATGCCGTAACGGAAATTGCTCTGGCGGTCATTGCTACCACTTTAGCGCTGGTCGCGGTATTTTTTCCTACTGCCGCGATGAGTGGGATTCCCGGGTTATTTTTCCGTCAGTTCGGCTGGACGGCCGTGGTCGCAGTATTGGCATCCTTGCTAGTCGCACGTTTACTGACACCGATGCTGGCGGTATTTTTTCTTAAATCCCATGCGCATGATGAGGCTCCTGAAGGCAAATACATGACGCGGTACATCAAAACTGTCCGCTGGACTCTTGCCCACAGGCGCACCACGCTGATATTGAGCACCGCATTCTTCATCGCCAGTTGCGGCCTGCTGCCGTTCATTAACACCGGCTTCATGCCGGCTTCAGACCGCGGTTACACCTCGCTAAACTTCGAATTGCCACCCGGCAGCACACTGCAAGACACCGTTACTGTCGCCGAAGCCATCCGCACGACATTAGGTCAGGCTGAAGGCATCGTCCATACTTTCGCCTCAGTCGGTAATGCCCAGACTGCCGGCGGCGTCCGCAAAGGCTCGGTGCTGTTAAGTCTTGCCGACCGCGACCAGCGCCCGCCGCAAGCCGAAATTGAGCGCGTAGCTCGACAGGCATTGCAAACGGTACCGGGAGCGCGCTTCAACATCAGCACCGGTGGACCTGGTGGCAGATTTTCTTTGATTCTTGCCAGTGATAACGATACTGCGCTCAAATCTTCCGCTCAAGCGGTGGAGCGAGAGTTACGTAACGTCGGCACCCTGAGCAATATCAATTCCACGGCCGACCTGGAAAGCCCGGAAATCATCATTCGCCCTGATTGGCAACGCGCCGCGGATTTGGGTATTACCGCCGAACTGATCGGGGAAACTGTACGCATTGCTACCAGCGGTGATTTTGATACCCAGTTGGCAAAATTGAACCTTGACAATCGCCAGCTGGACATTCGTGTGCGCATGGCAGATGCGGCACGCCAGGATCTGGAAACTATCGCCAATTTGCGCATTCGTTCCCGCAATGGCCTAGTCCCGCTCGCCAATGTCGCCAAACTAAGCCTGGAAAGCGGCTCCACACAAATCGACCGTTTTGACCGCCAGCGCTTTGTAACCATCAACGCTGAATTAACCGGCATGCCTCTAGGCCAAGCGATGAAAGCCGCGCAAGCGCTACCTTCCGTTACCAACATGCCGTCCAGCGTGCATCTAATCCAGACCGGCGATGCTGAAATCATGAAAGAGCTGGTTGGCGGTTTCGGGATGGCGATGCTCACCGGCATCGTTTGTGTGTTCTGTGTGCTGGTGCTGTTGTTCAAGGATTTCTTCCAGCCCATCACCATCCTTTCCGCCATTCCTTTGTCTCTGGGCGGTGCCTTTATAGCCTTGCTGATCAGTGGCAGTGAGTTGGATATGTCATCGATGATCGGCGTCATCATGCTGATGGGCATCGTCACCAAGAACTCGATTTTATTGGTGGAATACGCCATCGTCGGCATGCATGACCGAAACCTAAGCCGAATCGAGGCCCTGATCGACGCCTGCCACAAACGCGCTCGGCCCATTGTAATGACCACCGTGGCAATGATTGCCGGCATGCTGCCGATTGCGATGGGCATCGGCACCGACAGCGGTTTCCGCCAGCCCATGGCCACCGCAGTAATCGGCGGCCTGATCTGCTCAACCTTTCTATGTTTATTGGTAGTGCCGGTAGTGTTTACTTATGTAAATGACGTAGAGCAATGGCTAAAGTCCCGGTTTACCAGCAAAAAACCAAAGCATATCAACATCGAAATCGCAGAAACAGCCATCGAAGCTGATCGTGCTTGACGGTTAAATATCGTAAACAGCCACGTCAACAGATTGATCAATACTCAAACAGGCAGGCTGGATAATTCAAGATTTTAACCAACTTAACCTGGGTGCAGCTCAAGGCATTGCGGTGCGTGAATATCCCACGAACACAGGCCCTGTAGATTATGTGCTGCTTGTTAAACGCAAGGCGGTCGGCGTTTCGAGGCCAAGCGTGATATTGATCAGACACGGCTATCGAATCAAAGACCTGCTAGAGCAGTTCGACGTCAAACCAACGGAGATCAAAGCGTTATTCAGGAATAGCCTAAACACTACTCGGGTGGCTGAACTACGCTAGCAGTTTCTGACAGCAGGAATGTGAGTTCACTAAGGTGGAATGCAAGTCGGCACCGATAAATACAAGTCCATTTGCATTTAATTCGAGCTCAAAACAGCGTTAAATGCGAGCCCGGTGGATTTAAATCGCGAGCCGTTAACAAATATAGGCAAGGTTGCGTTTAACTTAACTAGCATTGATTTATTCACCTGGGCGTATCGCTTCAAAAAATCTTCAACAACAATCGATAACAGCGGCACTGATGATTTATTTTGCGTAGGTTCAGATTTGAGATGACGAATGAAATTTTTCGTCGGTTGATTAGTTCCGTGAATATTTTTCGAATCTTCATTTGCTTGTTTAAGAATCTGCAAATGATTTGTTCGTAATCAGCCCGGCCCGATTTTTAATCGGGCAAGTTATTGGGATGCTTGCGGCCAATCTTAAAGCTATCGGTAAGCTTCAGCTCGACTTTCAATTTTTAGACTTTGGATTATTTCACGAACTTTAAACGATGCTTTAAGTTCAACGGGAATAACAGGACGAAAATAATAAATATTTTTATGCCTAAAAAGATATGGAATTCTAGCCATAAAAAAAAGCCTTTTTGTAACAGCGCTTTGTAGCAAAACACTGTTTAAAAAGGCTTTCTTTCTTTAAAAATCTATTAATCAATAGACTTACACATCGTGGCGGAGAGAGAGGGATTCGAACCCTCGATGGGAGTTAAAGCCCATACTCCCTTAGCAGGGGAGCGCCTTCAGCCTCTCGCAAGTCTTTGAAATTACTTTGTAATTTCTCAGATTGCGCTCTTCGAGTCGGCCATCTTCAAGACAAAATTCAACCCATTTTGAGCTTGTGAAAGCGGCATTTGCTACACAAATGTGCTACACAAAGTCTTAAAAATGGCAAAAATCCCCTATTTAGTCAGACGAAAAAACATCTATTATTTTCGCCTTCGAGTCCCGGCTGATCTTCAAGAAATTCTCAAAGTTCGCGAGATAACCCAAAGCCTAAAAACTGATAGCCGGGCCGTGGCTATACCCTTAGCTTTGAGGATGGCCGCAAGTATTTCAATCAAGCTTCAAGAATTAAAATCCGGTAATTCATCAACCCATTTGCAGATTCTCAAGCAGGCTAATGAAGATCATCAAAACAATTCAGTAAGAGAACCGGCGATAAATTACGCCACCCCTGCCCCGGCTAAATCATCAGCTCATTCGCTGTTATTCGTTGTTGAAGACTTCTTAAAGAGATACGACCCGGCCAATAAATCAATGTTGGTTAAGCTGAATGCAACCCTTCCGATTATGATCGAGTTAGTTGGTGATAAACCTATCGATCAAATCTATCAGACCGACATCAATAATTTTTTTGATGAAGTCCAAATGCTACCGGTAAGGCGTGACGCTGCAAAATTCAAGGGCTTGTCTATCAAGCAGGTGATTGTTGCTAATACTGGCGGGGCTTGTATCGCTGAAAAGACCTTCACCGGCACTTATAGAGCCTGTGTGAATGTTTTTGTTCAGTGGGCCATTACTCACTATAAAGACCAAGGCTTTCCAAGTCTTAGCACTGGCGGTTGCTCTTATCGTGGGAGTCGGGCCGAAGGCATCAATAAACAACGCGCCATGAAGCCTGAAGAGCTGGAAAGGCTGTTTAGTCATCCTAAGATGAAGAAATTCGCGGCAAGTTCTGATACCGCCCATTATTGCTGGTTGCCTTTGATTGGGTTGTTTACCGGTGCGCGTATCAATGAAGTTTGCCAGTTGAACCCGTTCACCGACATTGTGCAGGATGATGGAACCGGCGTTTATTACTTCCACCTTACCGATGAAGGCGAAACGGCGGAAGGTGTTGATAAGAGCATTAAGACGAATTCATCAAGACGTGTTGTTCCGATTCATTCCAAGTTGCTTGATTTGGGTTTATTGGATTATGTCGAGAGGGTGAAAGCCGACAACCGCAAAATCATCTTTCCACAATGGCAACCGCGCGGCGGCAAAGCATCCGCTAACGCCGGGAAATGGTTCACAAGGTTTGTGGAAGATGTCGGCGTTAAGGATGTCACAGAAGGCGCTAGGCTTAGCGGTTTTCATTCTTTCCGCCATACGTTCATCACATGGGGCATGTCTAACAAGATACCTGGGATTTTTGCAATCACTGGGCATGAAACCGAAGTGGTTGATGGTTTTGGCAAAATCTCTGCTGTTGCTAAAGGGTATTGGACGCGGGGAATTGCCGACAACATTTTAGAAAAGCAAACCACTGTCGAACAATTTGATTATGGGTTGAGTTTTTATAAACCTACTTTGTGAATTATGGGTTTTGCACAAATTATCGTTTTCACAAAAACAAAAATACACAAAAACACAAAAGCATGCTTTAATAAACCCACTGACTTCGAAGCGGGGTCGGCAACTTCACAAACTGACAAGAGGGTTAAAAATGAAACCGACGAATAAAGCTTCAATTGACAAAGCCTATCTTAAAGCCTATCAAGAGATTAAACGTCAAGCTGATCAAGAATGTGTAAGATTAGCTTTAGAACGACTATCCCCCGATGAAAGGGAATCTCTCTCAAAGGAATTTTTAATAGGTGGCGAACAAGCTAAACAATTTATTAACTATCTTGAATATCGCGGAAGCCCAGCAAATCCATTTCAAATGCAAGCAATAAGAGAAGGATTCTCTATTATTTTTGACGATAAAGAAGATTTAAAAAACAGGGTTGAGGTTGCGGCTAATGTTTGGGGTAGTTTAGAAGATAATACTCGTCAAGATTATTGCTTTTGGGCATATGGAAATATATATAGATTGCCGAATGAAGTTTTCTCAAAAATACTCATTGATACCCATCAAAGAGGAAAAGTTCACAGCTTATTAAGTGCGTTTGATTTGGCCCTTAGAGTTGATATGTTTGAACGCGCTAAACCTGAAAATATTATGGAAGAGTTGGAATATCAGCGGTTTTTGAGTTTACCAGAGAAATTAAAAATATACAGGGGCGGTTCTGGTATTACCCCTAATAAACTTAAATATGGAATGAGTTGGACTACAGACCAAGATAGAGCCACATGGTTTGCGAATAGATTCCCTCATCTTGGCAAGCCGATTATAATTGAGGCTATAGTTGATAAAAATAATATATTTGGATGTTTCGATTACGAGGATGAAATAATTATAAGAGGTGGTAGGGTATCTCAATTAAAAGTCTGCAATATAGACTATGTGGCATATCAACAACGATGGAAGGAAAAATGCGAAGAAGAACGAGATAAAAACAAAGAGCTGTTAAAGATGGCCGCTTAATTTTTTATGACAAAGACCGCCCTTAATTGGGCGGTTTTTTATTTACAAGGTGTTGAAAAATGAAAATAAAATTAACAAAGAGGGCGGTTGAAGCTCGTCTTAAACGAGCATTTCTTTCAGATGATAAAAAGCTTAAGAAAAAAGGTGAACAATATTTAGTTGTTAATCTTAAAACTAATGCAATTGATAAAATATACAAAGATTTTGCCGAGTTAGTTTCTAATATGGATTGTTTAGAAGCTTACGAAGAAATAGAGGCCGATGATAACGAAAAAATTATTGATCTTAATAGTATTGATGATCTCGTTAAGGTGGCAATGATTGGCGCGTTAGAAGTAATTGATAAGGGTTTATCTTCAGCCGACTATTACGGCACTTCGGGCGAAAAATGGCCGCTTAAAGATTCCGATGACGAATATATTGATCATTTCGGCGAAGAATACCCTTACAGGCACTTCAAAGAAAGTGAAGAGATATTAAATAAACTAATAAATACTTTTTTTGAATCTTTTCCAAAGTCGAATAAAAATAATTGAATTTTATTCAATACTTATTAAAATAAGTCATTAATTACTTATTAATAAGTCACTGCTAACTTATTGTTTTTATTAATTTTTTATATTGCGTATTAAAAATAATCGGTTAATATAGCCGCTCTTTCAAAGCACTGTAGAGGATTAAAAAAATGAGTATTATTAACAAGCAAGTAACAGTTGAACAAACAAATATTGATAACATATCCGATGAATCAATTCAGCATATTAACGCCATGCAATCAATTAATGGGGGTGATCATCAAATCAATATATGGGTTAATGAAGCGGGGCAAAGAAGAATATCAATACAGGGCACCGGTGATAATGTAACGGTGTTGACGATGGCGGCTTAGTTGTTAAGTTGATAAAGATTAAACAAGGGGCCGGGCAACCGGCCTTTTTTGTGTCTGAAATTAAGCTGCTTGTATCTGCACCGGAAATATAATCTTAAACCCTATCAGGAAGGCGTCAAATTTGACGCTGGCGGCGTTTTCTTGTTTAAAGCATGATAATTAGTGCCTTTGGTGCTTTTGCGTCTTAAATTGGCTTTTCTCTCTAGCCTCTGTCATCAACTCTAAGAATGCCTCCTCAAGCAAGATACTCTTCCCGCCGGATTTATCCCCTTCAAGGTATCGCTGAATAAAGAAGCTGAGGTCTGTTGATGATCGTCTACATGCTTCAATGCCCCTTTGGACAAACTCCAGCGGCTTAGAATATTTAATACTGAGGTTTTCTGCCTGTAGCCATTCAAAGCGCTGCTCAGCTTGTTTGGGGTCAAGAATCTTGATTGAATCCGCATTGTATTCTTGTGTATTCATAAAATTGATCTCACTCTGTGTTTTTGATGGTCTATTTTACCACGACATGGAATACATCTCTAAGATTGCCTCAAACATGCTCAGGAAGGCCGAAAATTTGACGCTGACGACGTTTTATTGAAAAAGTTATACCAATGTCGCGGGTATGTCTAAATATTGCGCTTAAACGCGCTCTATTTAAAACTTCCTACGCCCGGAATAAGGGGGCGGCGGGAGCAATCCATTGACCCGCTTTGAGCTATTAGCCGCGCAAGCGGCGCTTCGCTCCATTCCGGTGTTATTTCTGAAAGCAGGGCAAGGCTTCCATTCCGGTGTTATTTCTGAAAACCAAAAAATCTTTGACTTGGCTCCCTAAACTTACGGATGAAAATTTAAAATTTAGAACAGATCAAAACGAGGGAGCGAAGCGACAAAGTTTTTTTCTGTTCCGTTTTGTTACTTTATGAAAAGTAATATGTCTTTAAGTTACTTCTTTTAGTTATATAAGTTAATGGTTAAAAAATATAGTTAAAATTCGATTCGGCTGGGCGTTGTTCGTGGCTTTGTAGGGGAACCATTAGGGGAACCACTTTTGGCACTTAGGGGAACCACTTTTTCCGTCTAGGGGAACCACTTTTGGCACTTAGGGGAACCATTAGGGGAACCACTTTTAAGACAGCTCTTTGATTTGTGGCAACCTGTTTCTGATAAAATTACGGCTAATTTTATCACCGGTCAAACCCTTATATTCAATTATCGCCTTCGAAATAGAATCACCGGCTAATTTCATCGACATAAAAACATTGCCATGCTCTAAGATTCTGTCTTCGGTTAGTTGTCGCCTTCCACCCTTGCCGGTGACGTGCTCCCGCAACTTACTTTGAAATTTCAATTTAGCGCCCTTTTTATCGTCTTGGCGCTGTCTGACTTTGTCGCTCTTCAAGACGCTTAACTTCATTTGAAAAGATTCAGGAATACCTAACGCGGTGACTTTTCCGGGCGTGAATTTGCCCGTTTTTTCGTCTGTGTGGTCTTGTGCTCGCCACTTCTTAGCGGCAATTTTCGCGGCAAGTTCATAATTGAAGTCTTCACGATCTTGGAAAAGCTCGCTATATTGAACCTCGACCGGCGTTTGACCTTCACCCCATAACCAATAAAATCTAACGTCAGAGATTTGAAGCCGCTGCATGTATAACGATGCAACCGCCTGATTACACCAAATAGGCTTGTTATATGGGCGGTGAATGGGATAAATGCCCAGTTCATCTAATCTTTCGCTGATCATTAATAACAAACGGTCTTCGGCCTCGTCATATATTGGGCCGCGTGTCTTAGTGCTCTTCTTTGATGCTTCTTTTGTAATTTCATCAACCCAGTCTAAAAGCTGGCCAGTGGTGACGCTGGCAATTTTAGAGCTTTTAAGTGTTGCTTCTGATGCGCGCAAGTCTCGAAGTCTGGCAAGTTCGGCTATGTATTTTTTTAAACCGGTGATTACCGGCGCTTCGAATTCCTCGACCACATCCGCAAGATCATCTTCGGTAGGTTGCGCTTGTTTAACTAATTTTTTAGCAACGGGCTTCCTTTCACGCGTTCTTAAGGCTTCAGCTTTAGTGGGTTCAGCTTTAGTGGGTTCCGCAATGCTGGGCTTTGTGTCTTCGGTTGTCTCATCGTCATCAAGACTCGCTAAAAGCTCGTCTAGCTCGTCTAACGCTTCGTGATCAATCTTGGCGGCCTCCTCTCTTGATAAGGATTTACCGCTAAAGGGGTCAAGTCGCGTCACCTTTGACTGATGTGGAGGGTAAAGCCCATCTAAATATTTTAAATCTAAATAAAAATCATCATCTTTTACATTTATCATGTATAATTGCCGCTCCATTACCATGTTAGTCATTCTAAGCCCGCAATAATTGCCCTTATTGCGGGCTTTTTTTATTTATTGCTTGGCATTTGCTCTGCTAAGTATTCATCACTAAGCCGCTCAGTTTCGCTCGACATTTCCAGATACTTTTCGGCGGTTATAACAAGACCGTCTTCGAACTCCCAACGAAGAAAATCAATGTAGCCCTTAATAGTTTCGTCACTAGCATTTAGGTGTTTGAGGATGGCTATTTGTCCACGTTCGTTCTGATTTCTCTTGCAGACGGAAATAATTATTTTGCCGATTGCCTGCCCCATGCTTAAGCCAGGACAGTTAATATCTCTAAAACCCTCTAAAGCCTCTGCTAGATCATTGGGAATAATCGCCTCAATCCTTTTATTGCCTTTTTCTTTAAGCCGCTGTCTATGGTCTTTCATTTTTTGAGCTGATGTAAGCGCCATTTGTCTCTATCTCACTGATTTTTAAAAATAAAGCACTACTATATAGGTCACCGGAAACTTAGTCAATAAGAATTATTCTCAATTGGTGGGTATTTTTTGGTAAGGTGTAAAAACCCCATATAAACATTGAGGGTTTGACATCTAAATATTTTTTGAGTAAGTCCGGTAACCCCTGTTTTTGTATCTCTAGCTTGAGCTGGTTTGAATTTTTTGGGCGGTATCCACCCCCACGGCTACCAATCGGCCCAGAGGTGGGAGGGTCTGAAGGTTGGCACGATCACTGCTTAATCACTGTGAAACATCCGTGGAACAAGTTAAACGACAGGCGCAAAAAAGCCGCATGGTTAGCGGCTTGTTGTTTGACGATGGTCTGTTGAGGTTATGCGGCGGCAATCTTATACAGTGTTGGCCGACTGATACCGAACTCTTTAGCTATCTTGCTCTTATCTTCACCTGATGCGGCTCTCGTCTTAATCGCTGTCATTTGTTCGCTGGTTAGCTTGGTGGGTGCTCCTAACTTCTTACCCTTTGCTTTCGCCGCTTCTATGCCCTCTCGTTGACGCTCTCTTATCAATGTCCGTTCGAACTGTGCGAATGCTCCCAACATCTGCAGCATGAGTGTTTGCATAGGTGAATCATTAGAGGCTTCAAAGGTCAAATGCTCTTTGTAAAACTTAACTGTCACACCCTTATTAGTTAGCTCTTCAATGATTGTCTGTAAGTCTTTCAAGTTTCTTGCAAGCCGATCAATTGAGTGAACATGCAAGGTGTCACCCTCTCTTAAGTGGTTCAAACAGTTTGATAATTCCGGCCTGTTTGCATCCTTGCCGCTTGCCTTATCGGTAAAGGTTCGATCAAGTTGCACATCTGCAAGTTGGCGCTCTGTGTTCTGTGAAGTTGAACTTACGCGGATATAACCGACATTTTGACCTTTCATGATTTCACCCTCTAATGTGAATGTGTAAATTAATCTCTTAGAGTCATCTTAACACAGTGTAAAATAAATGCAAATAGACTTTACTTTACACAAGGGAATGAGGGTTGCGGGGCATGGGTGAACCTGTAAGATAATGTATACTTTATTTACAGGTTAATCAGCATCTAAAACCGCCTGTGTGTGGGAGTCATAAGTTCTATAATCATCGCCGCGAATATCTCTCGACTTCTTAACGGTGCCTAAGTTGATCAAGATACCCTTCAACACACCGGCATTTTGTCGGTAGTTGTGTTCGTCGATCTGTTCGCCGTTTAGAATCTTCAGCTCGTCTCGTTCACATAGCGTTGTAAGGGTAGCTGCCCGCCTCATGAGCATCGATTCTGCAATACTAGGGCTTCCGCCTAATTGAACGTTAAGCCCGGCTAATTGGTCACGGTAACGCCTGGCGATGGCGGTTCTTCCGTCTATCTTTTGACCATCAATAAGTAATTCTGGAAGTTTTAAATCATCCGACATAGTGCCTCACTTTGGCATGATTGTTGAAATGGCACATAAATTGAATTGGCATGATTGTTGATTTGTTGCGTAATTTCCACATATGTCGCTAAAAAACAACAAAGTAAGCCGCGCCTTTATAGTGGCCCGATAACTTTCTAATGAATAAAACAATATAAGTAAATGCTAATATTTAGCCAAAATAATATAAGTAAATTCTTATATACCGTGTGAAACTTAAGCTTCACTTGCTCAGTAAACCACTGGTTTTTTCTTTCCATTGACTGGCCTTTTTCGCGTCCCTTGTATAACTCACCCTTCTTTCGTTTTGTTCTGGTCTGGTCAGGTAATCCAACACAGAAAATTGAACGTTTTCATGGTCTAGCCCTGCAAATTCACATACTTTTTTAAAGTCTTCATCTGCATAGTAAAACCAATTATTAGCCCTTTTTTGGCTTATCCCTCTATGGGGCCCAGAGTATTGATCTATTCCGAGTGCGTCCTTGATTGCCCTTACTAATACAGCCCGCCAAAGGCTTGTTTCTGGTTGTTGTCTGGCAATGGGTTGGATGTAGCCCATATCGGTGGCATCGTCTTGATCAAGTGTGTAGTGGGGTTCCATTTATACTTTCCTTATTGATACATGACACCGGCAATTGATTTCTAGGGGTGGAAAGAAAACTAGGCCAAAGGGTGTAATGAATGGTTGATTAAGGTCGACACCTTTGCTGTTAATAGCTTCGGTTTGGCTGTGGCTGTGCCTTACTCGTTCATCATGTGCAGTTACCCAAAAACGTTTGAATTGATTGGGTTTTACCAGCCTTGCGTTGATGGCAAAGTTAACTGCCGCTTGTTGTGTAGCGTGGGCAATTTTGCTTGATAGGGTGTTGCCTATAGCCTTAGCTCTGTGCATCAGAAAGGCTCTGTGTTGCTTACTTATTAGAGGGTCAATATCTTTGGGTTCAATGCCCTTTGCTAAAGCTTTTCTTACAACGCTTCTTTGACTGGCTGATAGGTTTCTGATTACGTTTATATTGAGTTTCGCAGGGGTGTTTAATTGTTTTGCGATTCTCTCTAATTCTTGCCGGTAGATTAATAAGCTTTTTGCTTGGTTGGGTGTCAATCCGATGGTTTCTAATATTCGCTTTTTATTACTTCTGGCAATTTGAAATGTTTTTTTATAGTCATCTAATATTTGCTTTATTTCAATTTTTATTAACTCTGATGCTGGCAAGTTAATATTAAAATTTGAAAGTCCAAGTAATAAAATTATCAATAAGCCGACTTTATCTTCAAGAGCGATTAAATTGTCTTGAAAACCCTTTGATAACTGGGTTTCAAGTGCGCTTACTATGATTTCATCAATGCCGCTTCCATCTGGTAAGTCTTCTGTATCTTGGGGGTAATTATCAAAAAAGTATTGTTCGATGAAGCTTTGTGCTTCTTCGACCGCATTTAAAAATTCATCCTTAATAAGCGGTTCGTATTCATCTATGAAACTTGGTAAATCATCCATGATTAAACCATTAGTGCGGAAGAGAAGCCGGACTTGCTCAACAAGAAGGGCTTTAATAAATCCATGACGTTATCAGGTAGTTTTTTATCTTCTCTTTTGCTGAAGGTGCTTTGAGATTCACCGACACGATAAGAAGTTAATAAGAAAACATGATTGTGCTGTTGTGGGTCGGTGATGTCGTTACGCAATAGAAAAAAAGCCAGCTCGTTGGCCGCTGTTTTAATGCCAGTTGGAATGGTGTCATCTGGTATTACTTCGCCGTTTCTATCAATAGCGCCTATTCTGGGCCACTGTAGAGTCTGTGTGGTGTCGGTAGGTCTACCAATGAACTCGAACTGATCAATTAAGTGTGTCGCCAATATCAACGCCTTGGCGTTCTTAATTTGAATTGAGGTTTTACCGGCGGTAAGGGTGTTGTAAATTTCTTCAATTGCGGCCGCGTCATAGTCAAGACTAGCCGCAATGATATGCGCTTCAATTTCTGAAAATGTTTTGCCGCGCATATCATTGAAGATTTGCACAATTTCTAAGCTCGTATTGCCCGCTTCATAAACCGCCGCTAGGTATGCGAATTCGTCACCATTTAGCCTTGTGCCTAAGTAGCTATAAAGTTCGGTTTCGGGTGTAAAACTATTAACGCCCAATGTTATCGTCATGATTGTTTCCAGAAAAAACAGGGCGGTTACTCCGCCCTGTGATTGCTCAGATTAAAGACTCTTAAACGATCAAGCCTTTAAGACGTGCCGCCGCTTTCGGATGTCTAACGACTAAGCCGCTATACCATTCGATTCGAGTTCTTAGGGCTGGTTTTGTTTCCAATTCGCCTAAGTCGCGAACGCTCAGCGGTTCGGTTTGAATACCATGCAACGCATCCGGGCCAAACTTCACCGCGTAGATGCTTGAAGTTAGGTTAGAGGTGCCTTGTGTTTCTGTTTGGGTAAGAATTGGCAACCCGTCTGCACCCTCTTCAACGATACCAAGCGGCACACCTTGATATTGATCAACCTCACGTCCGAAGTAATCACGACCGACTGTAATAACGCCAGATTGTCGACCCAAAGCAACGATCTTTCGACGGGTTGCCTTATTCATCAATAGCAACGTAGGGCTCCCGGTTACTTGGTCAATTAGCTGATCTAATAAATCGAGAGTTAATGCGGCGCCGTTGGTGCCTGCTGAAATAACTTGATTTCCTGTCAGGCGCTTATTCAGTCCATCAAATGAATTCACATCAACAGCACTGTCACCGGCAAAAAATGTTTTTAACCAACTTAAGGTTAAAGACTTCGCCTTCAATGCGTCATGAATGGCCCGAGAGTCATTGTCAGCGGTGCCCATTTTTACTTGTGCGATGTCTAAATCAGAATCGCCACCCAAAATAGTCAGCGATTCTGTCAGCGAATTGATTACGCCGGTGCTTTCTGTATAGGATTGATTGAATCCACGAAAGGCAATACCGGGCAGGGTTTGTTCAATGTTGTATTTAAAGGCATTGCCCGCAATATTCACAAAGCCTAGGTTTGCCAATACTGGGTTTTCTCTGGCGAAGATTTCAACCACACCGCTTGCCAATGGTGTTGGATTAAGTTTTTGCCATTCGGAGATTGTTAACATTTTTCTATTCCTTTAGTTTAAAAATTGGTTATTGCTTGCCGTAGCCGTAAGACATGCGGGCAATGGGGGGTAATTCGCTGGGGTCTATCTTGGGAGCCAATAAGCTAGGCTTTGCTGTGTCTGTTTCCGGCACTTGTGGCTTAATCAGCAAACCAGCCGCCTGTGCTTTGTTAAACCATTTCACCTTGTCAGCCGGTGATAGACCATCAGGAATCAGGGCTTTTAATCCGTCCGGGATACCATTCAAAACAGCATTTGCAACAAAGTCCAAATCAGCCGCTTGTGTGGCTAATTGGGCTTTTAGTTGGTCTATTTCCGCCTGGGTGTCAGGTTCATTCGCCGGGGGTGTAATTACTTCCGGTGTTGGCTCGATTGTTTCGGTAGTCATAAAATTAATGGGGTAAGGTGATAGAGTCGGTTTCGTCTTTGCGTCTTAATAGTTCCGCAACGGCGTCTTCTCGGGTGGCGTAGCCGTCCGGGTTCTCAGTTCTGAGAATATCCACCGGCGACCAAACGCCCATTTCAAGCTTTGCCCGCCCATTATTAAGCCGCTCAGTTTCTGTTAGGTTTTCTTGCATCTCTGCAAAATCAACAACGACACGCGCACTCTCTGGAATACTTCCTGGGGCGTGAGTGTTGCTAACTCGTTTGATGATCTCGAAAAGCTGGGATTCATAACGCCGCCAAAGTGCAATGTCATCTTGCCGAGCTTCTCTTAGGTCGATTTGCTCAACATGTTTGGCCGCGCCTGATTCTGATCTTCTATCGAGGTCGAACACATCGGCCGATAAATCGTTAGATGCTGCGATTTGCCGCATGACAAATTGAATCGCCGCGAGAATATCTAATATTGGTGAGTTGGGCGCCGCAAAGCCAAAGCTACCGCCTTCGGGCAATGTAATTGCTCTTTCTGGGCCGACGTCTAACGCTTCACCGACTGGAACACCAGAGGCCCATGCTTGACCGTGGGCTTGTAATTCGACACTTCGCCAAAGGTTGCTTAAAGCAACGTTAATCGCCTCTTGTGACTCAATGAGGTCATCGCCGCCAGGGATAAAGAATTGATCATCTGGGAGCGAGTCGAATAGACAGATAAACGGAAGCAACCCGTAAGGATTTAAACCTTTGGGGTTGCTGCCTACCTTTATCGGGTTGCCGCGATAGTCGCGGCGGGTATAGGTGCCCGCTGTCCAATCTGAATAGGTGACGTCCTTGTCATTTTGTGCTCTGTGAGTGACTACAAACCTTGTGGGGGTCTGTGGGTCACTGTAGAGCACGTCCAATACTGCTGGCGTCACTACTGATAAAGTGAGTTGGTCATTCATCCAACCCACCTGCAAAACGGTTGTTTTAAGCAGCTTCGTTAATCGGCTCAGGCGCTTCAACACTATGTCGACATTACCAGCGCGGTAGATTTCATCCGCCGTAACTTGATCAATGCCGGAAAACATCCGCCTTGGGGCTAATCGGTAAAGATTCGCCCTTTTGTTAATCACTTTTTTAACCGCGTTGACCTGAAACACTCGGAAAGTTTCCGGGCGTGACCAACGCTGTTTAATCAGTTTCAACGTCTCTTCACTTTGCTGATCGTGGTAATACTGCAACCACTTATCAGCGCGCGCCTTCCTCGCCGTTGATGATTTAACGATTTTTATAAATTCAGTGTTCTGACTGCTTATCAAATCTAACATAGTGTCTTATATAGTAGCTATAAATCTAGCCGCTATAATACTATATTAGAAAATACTTAATTGCAACAATTTTCTTTTAAAATCAACGCGGTATCGTATGCGGGCCAATATTTTTAAGTTTGGCTTGGATAAATTCATCAAAAGACAGCGGAGAAGTGCTACCGCGTGACAGGTAAGACCTATATAAATTGTGGGCCGTTAGCATGCTTCGGCATGATTCGGCGCAAGGTGGGAGCAATTCGCCATCATTAAGCAAACAAAGCTTGATTGCCGGGCCGGTGCCGTGGCAATGAATGCCGTTTATCTCGTAGGGGTTTAATTCGACATCCCTTAAGCTGTAGACCGCCCACGCGAAAGAGTAAACATGATCATCATGACAGCCCTTTGCAGCTTCAAAGCGCGGGGCTTGCTGCCCACCCTTGCCGGTTGAATTATTAACAATCCTATATTCGAGGGTTTCCATTTCAGCCAGCAATTTTTCAAAGCTTGGGTGAATGTGAAGCCTACCTTCAGCGGCAGCGTTATAGAGCGCCGTGAATGCGTTAGCTTGCTTATCAGCGGTAGCGTGAACTATTTCATGCTCGAAAGTTTGATCACCACACCAAGCGGCAATATCTTGGCTGTTATAAGACTCGATGGCCGCCCTTGACAGGTTAAAGTCTTTTTTGTATCGCGTGAACGCCTTCCTGATACCGGCGGCGCTTGAGAAGCTGATTTTGTCAGAAGCCAACACATAATAATGATCATCTTCACCGACAAGGGTTTTCAAGACGCATGTTGTCACCGTGTTATCACCATGCACTGAGAAACCGTAAGCCCTATCTAAGCCCGCGCCGGTAATATAAGCGGCGTTGCCCGTGATGCTCTTAACATCAAAGCGGTATTTGTCCCGGCACTTGTCGAGCACATCCGGCGGGAATAAAGAGGACTGGCCGCTAGTCCATTGATTAAGATGCTGTTGTGCGAATTCTTGCGGCAACATTTGCGCCGCCCGACTCTTCAGCGCCGCTGGTTTTATCCAGTGCGGCGCCTTATCCATAGCGTCTTGTAAATCTCTATATTGAATGTGACTAAAAAACAGCGTGTCATCGTCCCCACTTTCCGCAATGCTATAGAGCATAAACAGAGGGGACGAACGCGGACCCACTGTAGAATCGACCAATACTAAGCCGTCGTCAGTGTCGATTGTGGAACTTGCGACAACTTGAAAACTTTGATCGTTAGCCGCCGCGTGTAACTCGGACACCTGGGCAATGGTTAACTTTTTTCCGTAGAGCGCCGCCGGGTTGTTTGAATAACCGCGGATGATGTTATCAAGGGCAGGGTATTCAATTTTTCCGCCGTCGCTTATCGTAATACTTCCAGAATTTATTAAGCTGGCTGTGTATTCGGTTTTACGTAGGATTGATGCAACGGTTTTAAAAGCAGTATCGACAATCTGTTTTTCTGAGTTGGCAATAATGCCAATGGTTTGGGTTTTACGGGTTAGGAATCGCCAAACAATTATCAAAGCCGCAACTAAGGTTTTCCCATGTCGACGCGGCCAACAAAAAACCACCGTTCTATAATCGCCATCGATGGCCCTGATAATCTCTAACTTTTCGAGTGGGCCGGGTTCGTAAATTTCAAAGCCGCCCTTTGATGATGGCACCAATGGCTTAACATCTTCCAGCCATTGAAAGAAACCGGCGGAACCATGCCGCCATGATGCAACTTTGGAAATTGCTTTAGAGGTAGAGCGTTTTTTTGTGTCGGTCGTCATTCCTTGACTCACTTATTTAATTAAACAATGTTTAATTAAAATCATACACTTATTGTTGCTATAATTCTAGCTGCTATATTTTCAACGCATTTAAGGTGGTGTGCAATGGCTGGTGACGGTCGTTCTAAATTTGCAACGGGTCGAACGTATCAGTTCGCCACACGAGTTACAGAATCATTTCACCGTGAATTTAAAACAACGGCGGCAAAAGATGGCTTGTCTATGACGGTTTTACTGGAGAGGTGTCTTGATGCTTATTTAAAGCGAGAGAGAAAAAACGAAAGTCTGGCTGATCACTTTCAGCGTTCGAGCAAATCTGAAAAAGTGGATTTTATTAAGTCGTTAGGTGGTAAATCTGAGGGGTAAAACAATGATATTTGCTTGCTACACAAATGTGCTACACAATGGCCGAAATTCGCGCCGCTTTGGGCTGATTCAGAAAAAGCTATGTCTTTGATTTTTCTCGAAAAAAAGACATAGCTAGAGTGTTGGCGGAGAGAGAGGGATTCGAACCCTCGATGGGAGTTAAAGCCCATACTCCCTTAGCAGGGGAGCGCCTTCAGCCTCTCGGCCATCCCTCCAAATTGGAATACTATTTTCGCTTAATTTTATTTTTTTTGCTAGATTTAAATTCGTTATTTAAATTTTATTTTATAAATAAAATTAATTTAGATATATAAATCTTAATATTTATTCTTGAATATCGGATAATCCGGATTGTTCTTTTTTGATTCTTTCATATATTTCTTCTCTATGAACAGAAACGTCTTTTGGTGCATTAACACCTATGCGAACCTGATTCCCTTTGACACCAAGAACAGTGACGGTAACTTCATCACCGATCATTAAAGTCTCCCCCACCCTACGAGTCAATATAAGCATGGTAACTCCCTATTATTTATTAAACACCGGCCCACATTATAAGTCGGCACACAACTAAGATTGGCAATTATAACAGCTTTGTTTGATAAAAAAACTTATACGTTTGCTTCTTTATCCAAGTTAAATGCTGAATGTAGAACCCTGACCGCCAACTCTAAATATTTTTCATCAACAACGACGGATATTTTAATTTCCGATGTTGCAATCATTCTGATATTAATTCTTTCATCCGCCAGTGCCTTGAACATGGTACTGGCAATACCGGCGTGAGAGCGCATACCGACCCCGACAATAGAAACTTTTACGATACTGTCATCACCAGTTACTTTTCTAGCGCCTAATTCAGTACAGATATTTTCCAGTAAGGCCTTAGCTTTTTGATAATCGTTACGATGCACCGTAAATGTAAAATCTGTTGTTTTATCATCAGCAATATTCTGCACAATCATATCAACTTCGATATTAGCATCAGCAATAGGCCCCAAAATTTTGAAGGCAATGCCCGGCAAATCAGGTACACCAGTAATGGTCAACTTCGCTTCATCGCGATTAAAAGCTATTCCAGATATTAAAGCACTTTCCATTTGTGATTCCTCATAGGTAATGAGCGTGCCCTTACCTTCTGTAAATGATGACAAAACTCTCAAAGCAACATTGTATTTACCGGCAAACTCAACCGACCTGATTTGCAAAACTTTTGAGCCTAAGCTGGCCAGTTCCAACATTTCTTCAAAAGTAATTTTATCAAGCTTGCGTGCTTTCGGCTCAACTCGAGGATCAGTAGTGTAAACACCATCAACATCAGTGTAGATGTGACACTCGTCAGCCTTTAAGGCTGCAGCTAATGCGACTGCTGTGGTATCAGACCCGCCTCTGCCCAGAGTAGTAATATTGCCTAATTCGTCAACGCCTTGAAATCCAGCGACCACAACTACCTTGCCGGCATTAAGATCTGCATGCACTTTGGCGCTTTCAATGTCACGAATTCTGGCTTTGGTGAAGCTACTGTCGGTAAGAATTTTGACCTGAGAACCCGTATAGGAGCTAGCATCGCAGCCCAAGCTATGTAGTGCCATGCATAACAAAGCAATAGTGACCTGTTCGCCGGTAGATAGCAGCACATCCAATTCCCGATCGGTCGGTTGCGTCTGCATTTCTTTCGCCAACGCCACCAATCGATTGGTTTCTCCGCTCATTGCTGAAACTACAACCACAATTTGATCACCCGCATCGTGGGCTTTTTTGACTTTCTCAGCGACTACTTTAATACGTTCGACCGTACCGACCGAAGTGCCGCCAAATTTATAAACGTACAATGCCATGCTTTATTAACCTTCTTTGGCCTTTATTAACCTAATTGTTCTTTTACCCAACCAGATACTTGCGCCAATGCGGCTGCAAGCCCTGACGGATCATTACCACCAGCTTGTGCTAAATCAGGCCTGCCACCGCCTTTACCGCCGACTTTAGTGGCCACAAAGTTAACCAGATCACCTGCTTTAACTCGCCCCATCACATCTTTGGAAACACCGGCTGTCAAACTGACTTTGTCACCCTCAACTACAGCCAACACAACCGCAGAACTACCTAATTTATTCTTCAGCTGATCGACCAAGTCGCGCAACGATTTGCTGTCAACATCATCCAGCTTAACAGCCAATACTTTTATGCCATCGACATCAACAGCTTTGCCAACCAGTTCGCCACCCGCTGCACTTGCCAATTTTGCTTGTAAACGTTCCAGTTGTTTTTCAAGTAATTTGTTTTTTTCTAACAGTTGTTCAACTTTTTCCGGTGCGTTATCTGGAGAACTTTTCACCAAGCCAGCGATACTAGCGAGAGCCTTATCGCGGCTTTCCAACCACTCGATACAAGCACCACCGGTCACTGCTTCAATCCGGCGAACGCCAGCGGCCACCCCCGTTTCGCTAATTATTTTAAAGCTACCGATGTCACCAGCCCGAGCAACATGTGTGCCCCCGCAAAGCTCAGTAGAGAATTCGCCGATTTTCAAGACTCTAACTTCATCACCGTATTTTTCGCCGAATAGCGCCATTGCCCCGGCTTTGACAGCGTCTTCTTTGGCCATGACTTGTGCTGCCACCGGATTATTTAACCGAATTTGTTCATTGACCACGCGTTCTATCGTCGCAATTTCCGAAGCGGTTACCGGTTCGAAGTGCGCAAAGTCAAAACGCAAGCGTTCAGGATTCACTAATGAACCCTTTTGAGTGACATGCTCGCCCAATAGCTGTCTTAAAGCCGCATGCAACAGATGGGTTGCGGAATGGTTTAACTCGGTGGCCTTTCTGTCTTCAGCATTGACATGCGCGACAACAGATTGATCTGGATGCAAGCTGCCTGAAACCAATTTACCTTTGTGCAAAAACAGATTGCCGCCCTGTTTTTGGGTATCTGATACTTTAAATACCGCCCCATCAGCTTCGATAGTACCGTTATCACCCGCCTGGCCGCCCGATTCACCATAGAAGGGGGTTTTGTCCAGAACGACAATACCTTCATCACCATCTTCCAAGCTATCGACCGGCTGGCCTTTTTTAAATAAGCTCACAATCTTGGCTTGATCTTGCAAATGCTCGTAACCGGTAAATTCGGTTTGGCTGTCCAGCTTTATATCTTGATCATAATCAGCACCAAAACTGCTGGCTGAACGTGCCCGTTCACGCTGTGCGGACATGGCAGTTTCAAAGCCCGCATGATCGACGGTTAAATGATTTTCCCGCGCCACATCGGCTGTTAAATCGACAGGAAAGCCGTAAGTGTCATACAGCTGAAAAACGACTTCCCCAGGAATGACCGAGCTATCCAGCTTGGCTATGCAAGCTTCCAGAATCTTCATGCCCTGCTCTAAGGTTTCAGCAAAACGCTCTTCTTCTTTTTTCAACACGCGTTCAACTTGAGCTTGAGCTTGTTTTAGCTCGGGGTAGGCTTCACCCATTTCCTGAGCAAGCGGTTCAACCAGCTTGTAGAAGAAAGTTTCACGAATACCTAATTGATAACCGTGACGAATTGCCCGGCGAATAATGCGGCGCACGACATAGCCGCGACCTTCGTTAGAAGGCAAGACACCATCGGCAATCAGGAAAGCGCAGGAACGAATATGATCGGCAATCACGCGTAAGGAGCTTAGCGTTGTATCGTCGGTACCAGCTAAGGCAGCTGCAGCCTTAAGCAGTTTTTGGAATAAATCAATTTCATAATTGCTGTGAACACCCTGCAACACAGCAGAGATACGCTCCAGGCCCATACCGGTATCCACAGAAGGTTTGGGCAATGGCGTTAACGTACCGTCAGCGGAACGGTCGTATTGCATGAACACTAAGTTCCAGATTTCAATGTAACGATCACCATCTTCTTCGGGTGAGCCCGGAGGCCCGCCTGCTATATCAGAACCGTGGTCATAAAAGATTTCAGTACACGGTCCGCAAGGTCCGACATCGCCCATGGACCAGAAATTATCTTTGGCGCCGATTCTGGAAAACCGGTTTTTGTCAGCCCCAACATCTTCCAACCAAATTTTTTCGGCCTCCGAATCTTCTTCAAAAACGGTAATCCATAATTTTTCGGCAGGAATTCCCAACTCTTTGGTTAAAAATTCCCAAGCAAAATGAATAGCTTCTTTTTTGAAATAGTTGCCAAAACTGAAGTTACCCAGCATTTCAAAAAAGGTGTGATGCCTTGCGGTATAGCCGACATTTTCCAGATCATTGTGTTTGCCGCCCGCTCTGACACAACGCTGGCTGGTGACAGCCTTGTTATAATCGCGATGTTCCCTGCCTAAAAATACATCCTTAAACTGCACCATACCGGCATTGGTAAACAGCAGTGTTGGATCGTCGCCAGGTATCAATGAGCTTGAGGGTTGTATGGAATGGCCGCGCTCGCAAAAAAACTCCAAAAATGCGGCGCGCAGCTGAGCGCTGGTCATGTTCTTCATAGTGTTTAGTGATTTTTTAAAACAATGTTATAAAATTTAATCTGCAGCTGATCAAATAAGGCATTAATCATTTCGAAGGAAAAGCCACGCTGTACCAGGAATCGGCTACGTTTTGCCCATTCGCTGCGACTTAACAATCTATCTTGCTGATATTTTTTGTCATAAACCTGCTCAATCAAACCCATCCAGCTGCCGGCAACGGTTTGAACAATTTGATCGAGAGTGTTTATTTCAACGCCATTTTGTTTCAGTTCATAAGCTACGCGAACCGGTCCGTAGCCTTTCATAATGCGAGAGCGGGCATAACTTTCGGCATATCTAATGTCGCTTTGCCAACCTTTATCGGCTAGATCTTCAACAACTGGCTGCACGTCTTCCTTGGTAAATCCTCTTAGCGCTAATTTATCCAGCAATTCCTTTTGGCTATGTTCTCTTTGCATTAACAACCGCAAACAAACGTCCTCTATTTGCTTAGCCATTTCCTCCACAAGCCCTGTCAATCCTTATTCGACGTCGTCCAGTTCTTCAATCTGGGTAATGACCGGAGGTTTGCTAAATGCCTCGGCTCTGATCTTGGCTTCAATTTCCTTAGCTTTATCAGGATGTTCTTTAAGAAAAAGTTTAACGTTGTCCTTGCCTTGGCCGATTTTTTCATCGCCATAGCTGTACCAAGAACCTGCTTTTTGAATAAAACCGTAACTGACCCCCAAATCGACCAGTTCACCATAAAAAGAGATACCTTCGCCGTATAAAATCTCAAACTCGGCTTGCCTAAAAGGTGGGGCAACTTTATTTTTTACGACTTTTACCCGGGTTTCGTTGCCAATGACTTCATCGCCTTTTTTCACCGAACCGATGCGGCGAATATCAAGACGTACTGAGGCATAAAATTTAAGTGCGTTACCGCCAGTTGTGGTTTCCGGACTGCCAAACATCACGCCAATTTTCATCCGAATTTGATTGATAAAAATAACCAGCGTATTTGAACGTTTGATATTACCGGTCAACTTTCTTAGCGCTTGCGACATTAAGCGTGCTTGTAGGCCCATGTGCGAATCGCCCATGTCGCCTTCAATTTCCGCCTTAGGTGTTAAGGCCGCAACGGAGTCAACGACAACTACGTCTACTGCACCGGAGCGCACCAACATATCAGTAATCTCAAGCGCCTGTTCGCCTGTATCAGGCTGTGAAACCAGCAAATCATCAACATTAACGCCGATTTTTTCAGCATAACCGGGGTCCAATGCATGCTCGGCATCAACAAATGCGGCAGTGCCACCTAGCTTTTGCATTTCTGCGATCACTTGCAAAGTCAGTGTGGTTTTACCTGAAGACTCAGGACCATAAATTTCAATGACGCGACCACGCGGCAGTCCACCAACGCCCAGTGCAATATCCAAGCCTAACGAACCGGTAGAAACTACGTCTATATCACGAGAAGCGGTAACGTCACCCATGCGCATGACGGAACCTTTGCCGAACTGCTTTTCGATCTGCATCAACGCAGCGCCTAACGCTTTCTTTTTATTTTCATCCATAATTTTTGACCGGTAAGTTAACGTGGGAAAAGTGTCATTTCTATTTTTTTATTATCACATAGAGCCCAATATTTCGGGTAGCTTTGATTTTCCTTGCAAGCAAGCCCACATTATCCTTGTTGCAACATTTCCAAAGCCAGTTCCGCCATATTTTTCGAACCACCACCCTGCCCTAATAGCTGCTTAACCTGACTTAAGTTTTCACGCATTTGTGCGGCATATTGAACGTCCGACAGAATGCGCTGCACTTCTACAGCTAGATTTTTCGGAGTAGCTTCATGCTGAATAAGCTCCTTGACGATGGCTTTACCGGCGACAATATTAGGCAAACCAATAAAAGGAATATTTACCAGCCACCGCCCTAACCAATAGGTACTTGGCGCCAGTTTGTAGACAATCACCATGGGCACGGTCAACAAAGAAATTTCCAGCGTCGCAGTCCCGGAAGTGGTCATTACCGCATCGCAGCATTGAATTACATCATAAGGCTGATTTTTAACTACGGTGACGTTAATGTTTGATGACTTTAAATAAGTCTGGAGCAAAGCATCCGAAATTGAATCAGCTTGCGGTAAAACAAACTGAATCCCTGGAAAACTAACCTGCAATTGTTCAGCGGCCGCCAGCATGACCGGCAACATACGCTTGATCTCATTAGCACGACTGCCAGGCAGTAAACCTACAACAGGATTATTTTGATTTAATTTATAGCTAACCAAGTCTTCGGCTTTGGTATGAAGTGGGTGCACCTTATCCACCGATGGATGCCCGACATAGCGCACCGGCACGTTTTCAGCATCATAATAAGCTGTCTCAAACGGAAAGATTACAGCCATCATGTCGATTACTTCGCCATAGGCCTTTACTCGTCCCGGCCGCCAGGCCCACACTTGCGGACTGACATAAAACAACACTTTTATACCTATCCGCTTGGCATATTTAGCTAATTTAAAATTAAATTCTTTGTAATCGACACACACCAACAAATCAGGCCGTTGCTCAGCAAGCAGCTGCTTCATCGCCGTCAAAGCTCGGCGAATTTCACCGTAATGTTTGAGCACCTCAACCACACCGATGACAGCAATATTTGCTGAGTCATAACGAATCTCAATCCCTGCCCGAGCCATCTTGGCACCGCCCATGCCAATACCTTTAATGTTCGGACATTGCTTTTTTAGCTCCAGAAACATATTGGCAGCATGCTGTTCACCGGAGGACTCTCCAGCACTGAACATAACAGTTAAGGGGTTGTGATCGACCAAAACAAAAGCCTTTAAAAAGGGAACCAAACAAAAGGCCGACGTAAAGTCGGCCTTAATGACATCACCGCAAATTAATTTACGCTGTCAAAACACCGCGAATAACAGCAACGATTTCTCTGATGGTGTCATCTTCAAGATACGGACAAATAGGTAATGAGAAACACTTGGCGGCAACGGCTTCTGTTACCGGCAAACTTACGCCTGCGCATTCTTGTTTAAATACATTTTGTTGATGCAGTGGCACAGGATAATAGATCGCACAGCCGATTTGTTTATCTTGCAGGGCTTTTAACACCTCGTCACGGCGATCACACAACAACGTGTATTGGTGATAAACGTGTTCGCCTAAGCCATCTTCAAAAGGCGTAGTCAGCGGTAAATCAGCCATCAATTGTGAATATAAATGTCCAACATGACGGCGTCTTTGGTTGTATTGATCGATACGTTTTAGTTTAGCTCTTAAGATAACCGCCTGCATCTCATCAAGACGGCTGTTGTAACCAATCACATCATGGTAGTACCGGACATCGGAGCCATGATTACGCAATTGCTTAATCTTTGCTGCGCTTTCATCTGAATTGGTAGTGACTAGGCCGCCATCGCCAAATGCGCCCAAGTTTTTGCTGGGAAAGAAACTGAAGCCACTGGCATGTCCAATCGCACCGGTTTGCTTGCCGTTAATCGTGGCGCCAAATGACTGGCAGCAGTCTTCGATTAACTTGAGATTGTGCTGCTCACACAATTGCGCGATTTTGCTCATATCCGCCGGTTGGCCAAATAAATGCACTGGCATTACCGCTTTAGTTTTCGGTGTTATGGCTTTGGCAATTGCTTCCGGTGAAATATTGAAGGTCTTCGGATCAATATCGACAAAGACAGGAATTGCGCCCACATATTTAATCGCTTCTGCGGTAGCAATAAAGGTAAACGCAGTGGTGATCACTTCATCACCAGCACCAATACCTTCTGCAATTAATGCCAAATGCAGTGCATCAGTACCTGAAGCCACGCCGATAGCATGCTTAACACCTAAGTAACTGGCCGCTTCTTTTTCAAACGCCTGGACATTGGGACCTAAAATAAACGAGCAATTCTCAATTGTTTCAGCCAGTCCGCGCTCAACTTCGTCTTTAATTTCAGCGTATTGAGCCTTAAGGTTTACCATCGGTATCATGCTTTTATTGCCTTTATATAAATCAAAAAATAGGGATGAATTAGGCTTTATCGCCTAATAATCGAGTAATCTGAATTGCAGTTTCCAATGCTCTTTTCCCTGCTTCGCCGGAAACAAGAGGATTTTTTCCGGTATGGATACAATCAACGAAATGTTTAATCTCTTCCAACAATGCATCTCCGCTTTCAAAAACTGATTCTTCCGTTTCAATTTCTGGAATCCCTGGGAACATTTCTTTCTTGCCCGTGCGGTGTTTAACCAATACACGATTTTGAAAATCCACAGAAACATAAGAGTTTGGTTTGAACATGCGCATTTTGCGCTCCATCTTCAAACTGATTCTGCTTGCAGTGACGTTGGCTACGCAGCCATTTTTAAACGTTATCCTGGCATTGGCAATGTCTGTGCCCTGAGTCAAAACAGGGGTGCCGCTGGCATCAATGCGTTCAACTTCAGAATCCACCAGCGCCAAGATAATGTCGATGTCATGAATCATTAAATCCAATACGACACTGACGTCATTGGCCCGTGGATTAAACGGTGACAAGCGATGTGATTCGATAAACAAAGGTTTTTCTTCTTTGTCTAAACCCAACACGGCCGGGTTAAATCTTTCCAGATGCCCAACCTGTAAAATCAAATTTTTCTCTTTGGCAATCGCGATCAGTTCATCGGCTTCTGCAACAGTCACTGTTATCGGCTTTTCAACTAACACATGCGCACCGGCATTTAGAAAGTCTCTGGAAACCACATGATGCAGAGTTGTAGGCACAACAATACTGACGGCGTCGACGTTACCTAACAAGGACTTGTAATCGGTCAACGCTTGCGCGCCAAATTTTTCAGCAACGGTTTTCGCTGCGATTTCATTGGTATCAACTACCGCGACCAATTCACAATCAGGTAATGAGGCGTATTTTTCCGCGTGAAATTTACCCAGATACCCCGTACCGATAACAGCGCATTTTAATTTTTTCATCTGCTCACTTTACGATTAGTTCACAAAACAACCTAACAAAAAAGTAGGATAAAAGCCCCATATTTTCTGCTCTGTCGTGGTTATAGCCGTGCATTGTAATCCATCCAACACTATTCAGAAACTTTTGCATTTCTCTGCCCTGGTTAATATATGCTCTGGCTTTGTTGAATCAATATCCTGGCTTAACTATACTTGCCGGTCTCTATTCGCCCCGCCTTTAAGTTTTTGTAAGTTCTTAAAGGGTAGCCAAATCGGCAAGCAATAAAAAATATTAAAAATTCTGCACGATAATTCTCGGAATTTATATGGCTATTGATTAAGCTTTGCGATGTCAATGCAAGATGATAGTAGCGTAAATTTACAATAAGCAGATTAAGGTAACGTAATGACTGATAATGACAGGGACGCTTTGGAAAACATACGTAGAGCAGCCCGTTCCATTCTTAAGCAGGAAATTAATTACCTACAATTAGTGCCTTCTGTTGCCGTCAAATTACTTAAACTCACGCATGACGACAATGCTAGAGCCGAAGATTTAACACGTATTATTGAAACAGAACCTACGCTAGCCGCAAGAATTCTGCGTAATGTTAATTCTGCAGCCTATTACATCCCCAATAAAACCACATCAATTAAACGCGCAGTCAATATCCTAGGATTTTCTGCTGTTCGTCAACTTGCGCTTAATTTGTTGTTTTACAACAAAATGATCAAACACGACCCAAAACAACAATTCAACCAATTATTTTTTTGGCAACATTGTTTATTTGTTGCGTCTTTAAGCCGCGCAATTGCTGTCACCATTAAGCATCCTGATCCAGACCTCGTTTATACAGGCGGCCTCATTCACGACATTGGCAAAGTGGTTCTGGAAACTTATGGGCGAGTTACCTACAGCGACTTTATTGCTGCCATGGGTAACAACAGACAATTGAATCTGGCTGAAGAACACAATTTTTTTGGCCTCACTCATACCGAAATTGGCCATGTTTTTTGTCTGGAGTGGCAACTGCCTGAGGCCATCAAAGCGGTAGTTGCTTGTCATCACAATCAACCAACATCGGATTCGCCGTTCGCTGAATACAAAACCGAAATTGCAATCGTTTCATTCGCCAATTACATCGCTTGGGTGCAAGGCATTGGCTCAATTGCTAACCATAGCCATCCTGCTCTACAACAATCGGTTCTGGAAACCATAAATATTGATCGATTAGACATCGAAAGCCTGCTGCAGCAAGTCGATAAAGAAATGCAAAATACCCGCGAATTTTACGGTATTGAATTTCCAACCCTGCATAAATTAAGAGCGACACTCATCAAAGCCACTATCAACCTAAGCCAGCTAAGCGCCAAACCACAAACCGACACTGAATTTAAATCAAATAGACGAGTGGCCTCCAGCCTGACAGCGCCGCATCAAAGCTTAAATCCTGATGATTTTGTCCCAAAGACGCTGGAAGCCATTCACAATGAATTTTCGTTTGATCGCAGCATCATGTTTAATTCCGATGCCAAACGTCGTTGTCTTGTTGCCTCACATTGGTGGCCCAAGCTGGCACTTACTATTGAACAACAGCCGTTCGAAATAGACATTGGTAGTGTTTCCGGAAAATTATTGACTGCTCTACGGGACAAACAGGCAGTATTGATTGATACAAAATCAGAACGGAATAATCCATTTCATAAACGTCTTCAGTCTGAAGAATTTATTATCGTACCGGTGTTACGTGACAACAGCTTAGTGGGTCTGCTGTATGCCGACAATGCGCTGTCAAAAAGACCAATGCACCTACATTTATTAGCTGAGCTTATGCCTATTGCCGACGAACTTGGCATCGCCCTGATTAATGCCCGGCAATACGATATGGAAAAAAAACGCGCCCAACTTGATCCTCTCACACAACTATTCAACAAAAGGATGATTGATCAGTTTTTGACGCAAATTTTCCAACGAGAACCAATCAGCCTGGACAAAATTGCCATTGGTTTCATCGATATTGATAAATTTAAATTATTCAACGATCTCTGCGGACATCAAGCTGGTGACGATGCCTTGAAAATTGTCGCCGATATTTTAAGAAGCCTAACCAGACCAGCAGATTTTATAGGCCGTTACGGCGGTGAAGAGTTTTTATTCGTACTCAAAAACACCGATGAAAATGGTGCTCGCGGCTATGCTGAAAGAATAAGGAAGGAGATTGAACGTCGCGGCAAAATTTTAAGTCAGCGCTTTAATAACCATTTGCTGACAGCAAGCATCGGCGTAGCAATGTTTAACAAACAATACAGCCATCATAAGCCAATGATAGAAGTCGCCGATCAGGCAATGTATCAAGCGAAAAGAGAAGGAAGAAACCGGGTAATTGTCCTAAACAGCCCAATTCACAAATGATTTCACAGCAACAGTATTGAGATTGTCGTTCAGCGCTTTAGATTGATACTGATACCTGCACCATCCATAGATTTTTTCTTATCTGCTTCCGGTTCTTGAGACATCAATATCTGACCATCCAACGTCAATGATCGTGGTGGTTTTTTTTGAATTGCAAAAATACTCTCCGGCGCTGTTTCAAAAGCATGATCTATTTGCTTATTGAGAGCATTTTTTTCTAAATCATCAATAGATAAAGACAAATCCAGGGATTTTTGCTGCTCTTTATCGATGACGGGAACGGGACTAGCAGATTCTGGCTGAGTGTTCTTATCAGCCTTGCTTTTAGAGGTTTTTTTTCCGGCTATTGCTTTAACGGAATGAGGTTTTTTGACCAAAAAAACTTTGTCGGTGTTAGTACTATTATTTTTGGCAAAGACTATGGAGACGGACATTGGCATAGCCAACATTAAAGATAAAAAAACCAAACACCGCTTAAGATAAGTTTTCATCTTTGCCTCGGATGAGCAAAAGTCTCCAAATAACATTGTCAAGCGAGTCGCTATTTTTGAGTAAAGATTTTTCTGGGTGTCCTACCCAAAAATCCTCAAAAATTTAGCGACGGTTAAATTGCTACGCAAGCCCGAGCCGTCCTGCTCCAATATCGTTCTCACCCAACAAGGGGATTCGAACATCGCAGCAATGACTCTACGCCCTCGGCATCGACCGGTTGCATTTTCCCTTCGCAAACAGCATGCTCGATAAAACGCCGGTATCGATAGGGCTACTCGCGACTAAAATTCGAGCAGCTCCCGACTCCGGTTCGCTGCTTCCCTGAATTTCAGCGATCGAACGAGTGGTTAGGCTTTTGTTTAACAAACAGCTAAACCACTCGTGTGGTATATAAAATTAAATACGCGGCCCAGCTTGAGTAAAATCAAAGCCATCATTGGCAACGATATACTTCTTAAAATTGTCGACAAACATACCCGCTAATTTTGCTGCTACTTCATCAAAATGCGCTTTGTCTGCCCAGGCATCACGAGGATTCAATAAAGAATCTTCAACTCCCGGCAACTGTTTGGGGATGTTTAGACCAAAAAATGGCACAGTTTCAAACTCGACGTTATTGATACTTCCATCGAGAATGGCATTGATACAGGCCCGAGTCGCTTTAATACTCATACGTTTACCAATACCGTAGCCACCACCCGCCCAGCCGGTATTTACCAAATAGGCGTTAACACCGTGCTTCTCCATCTTCTCGCCCAGCAACTTGGCGTAAACAGTAGGGTGTAGAGGTAAGAAAGCCTCACCAAAGCAAGCGGAAAATGTAGCCTGCGGCTCGATAATGCCGCGCTCAGTACCGGCAACTTTGGCAGTATAGCCAGACAAGAAATAATACATCGCTTGCTCTTTAGTCAGCTTAGAGACAGGCGGTAAAACACCAAAAGCGTCGCAACTTAAAAAGATAATATTGCGTGGCTGTCCGGCTATTAGCGTAGCCTCATGATTATCGATATGTTCAATGGGATAAGAAACACGGGTATTTTCGGTTTTGGCACTATCAAAAAAATCCACCACGCCGTCTTCATCGTAAACCACGTTTTCAAGCAAGGCATCACGTTTAATAGCATTAAAAATTTCAGGCTCTGTTTCAGGCGTCAGCCCAATACATTTGGCATAACAGCCACCTTCAAAATTGAACACACCATGACCATTCCAACCATGCTCATCATCACCAATCAGCTTGCGGTTGGCATCCGTCGATAAGGTAGTTTTCCCCGTGCCGGAAAGCCCAAAAAACAACGCCACATCGCCATCTTTACCAACATTTGCGCTGCAATGCATCGACAAAATACCTTCCAGCGGCAACCAATAATTCATCATCGTGAAGATGCCTTTTTTCATCTCCCCGCCGTACCAAGTGCCGCCAATAATGGCGATATTTTTCTCGACGTTGAAAATGCAAAAAACTTCAGAATTTAAGCCTTGTTTTTGCCATTTTTCATTAGTCAAATTGCTGGCATTGTAAACACGAAAGTCAGGTAAGAAACCATCCAGTTGTTCATTACTTGGACGTATAAACATGTTTTTTACAAAATGTGATTGCCAAGCAAACTCAGTGATAAAGCGCACCGATTTGCGAGTATCAGGATGAGCACCGCTAAATCCATCGGTTACATACACATTTTTATCAGAAAGATACTCGATAACATCAGCATATAGTTCATCGAAAATCTCTGGTGAAATAGACTTGTTAATGTTGCCCCAAGCGATATGGTTGCTGGATGGTGTCTGTTGTACAAAATACTTGTCTTTTGGCGATCGACCGGTAAATTTGCCGGTATCGACCATCATGGTGCCGTTGCTAGAGACTCGACCTTCACTGTTATGAAGTTCGTGTTCAAAAAGATCGTCGTAACTAATATTGTAATAAATCTTACCGACGCTTTTCAGGCCCAAGTTTTCTGCAGTCAATGCACTCATCACAGCTTCCTCGGATGGTTTAAGACCATCTCTAATCTATATTAAAAATTCGGCAGGTCATCTTAACCCGCCACGTCCGCTCGTTATAACGTAAAAAGTTTTTACTGACAAGGCGTCAGCCTATTCTCTACTGAATAGTCTTAGCCGCTCGAAGAGCGGTATTTGTTAATTTATTGACAATTCAATCAACCGCGCATTTTCTAACGGCTCATAAAAAACACGACTAATCAAAGCGCTTGGCATCCGGTGGTAATTTCTCAAATAGCGGATGCTTAGTAATGCCGTAATGCTCAGGGTAATACACAGCCCCCAGATACAAGCCATCTGGGGGCGCTGTTACCCCTCCCAGTTTTCGGCTTTTCAGTTCAAGTAATTGTTGCGTCCAGTCTAATGGCTGTTTTCCTGAGCCAATATCCATCAACACACCGGCAATATTTCTAACCATATGGTGTAAAAAGGCATTGGCGGAAATATCCATAATGACCTTATCGCCTTGGCGAGTCACGTCAATAAAGTACATATTACGAAAAGGGCTTTTAGATTGACAACCTTGTGCCCGAAATGAAGAAAAATCGTGTTGCCCGATCAAGTATTGCGCCGCCTGATGCATTTTTTCTGCATCCAACGATGGATAACACCACGTCACTTGCTTGCGTTGTAATGCCGATTTAACCGGTCTGTTTAGAATAATGTAACGATAAAAACGGGCAATGGCGCTGTACCGAGCATGAAAGTCACCCACCGCCTCTTTAACCCACGTGATTTTGACATCGTCCGGCAAGTTGGTATTACCACCCAATAACCAAGCGTGTAAGTCTCGTTGGCTGCTGGTATCGAAATGCACCACTTGTTCCAGCGCATGCACACCGGCATCAGTTCGGCCTGCACACATTACCGCCACAGGATGATTGGCTACTTTCGACAATGCGCGTTCCAACACCAGCTGCACGCTCTGTCGATTAGCCTGCCACTGCCAGCCGCTATAGCCGCTGCCATCGTACTCAACGCCCAATACTAAGCGCGTTTTAAATAACTCAGTCATGAATATAAACTTTCAGCCCAGTATCCACGCGATCGAACAATTCAATTAAATCGAGATTTTTCATTCTCACACAGCCATGCGAACCCGGCGTGCCATCGATTTTTTCATCTGGACAACCATGGATATAAATATAGCGCCACGTGCTATCGACTTTGCCGTACCGGTTAAGGCCGGGTTCCAGTCCACCCAGCCATAAAATCCGAGTCAGCACCCAGTCGCGTTGAGGGTATTGTTGTTGCAAATCCGCGCTATAGATTTCTCCAGTAGGGCGTCTGCCGACAAACACTGCTTGCGAGGGCTGATCGGCACCGATTTTTGCCCTGATGCGATGCCAACCAGTCGGTGTGCATTCGCTGCCCATCAATTCTCCCGCGCCGTTCTTGGCGGTGGAGATTGGATAACTTTGCAGCAGCTGACCCTCTTTAATCAAAGATAAACGTTGGCCGCTGATTGAAATATCGATATACGAATCAGGTTTCATAGCAGTGCCGCTCGCAATTAACCGCTTTCCCCTGCCCTGACATCAAACTCAATCTTCCAGTTAGTACCATCTGTTTGTGATACTGCGTTTAGCTCCAACGTGCCCACTTCAGTGATTGCGGCCCCCAAATGCACGGGAATTACTTCCCCCGGTTTACGCCCTTCTTCAGGAAGCGTGATTTCGATCTCATCAAGCTCATCAAGTTCACGTTCAGTCCAATAATCCAAACGCGTACCCGCTATATCGTCACGACGACTGGTCGAGGCAAAAAAACGGAACCTGACCGGTTCACCAATCACCAAGCCAAATTCGTCATCAGGCAGTTCTTGGCGCGTACCCTCCTCCATGCCGAACGGTGCGATACACAATGCTTCGATTTGCGGCGGTAAACCGGGTACTGCAGGCATCGCGCTTTCGATACCAACATAATAAGACGCCGCAGTACCGCCTTTGATACGCACACCTTTACCTTTGCGCACAAAACCATAGTAGGTCGCGCCGCGGGCAACCGCTAAATCGAGATCGGCTCCCTCCAGCAATCTTGCATCCGGCGCCTGTTCAGCTCGCAACCAATTATTCAACACATCCATTAACCGCTGCGCCAAGCCTTCAGCTTTCAACACACCACCGTTAAACAATACCGCTGTCGGATGCAGAAAAGTGGCATGGATCGGCAAATTTATATCGTTTAGTTCATCAGTAGCGGTGAGCTGTTTGGTCAAAAACGCGGCTAAGTGTCGAGTAATAGCTGCATCTTGCGCATACGGCAAACCAGCTGTTCTCAAGCCAGAGCGTGGCCGACTTACCGGCCTGTCGCTCACCGATACGTGAGGAAGAAAACCTTCCACCAATACTCTATTAACTTCGTCACGGGTCAACTCTGTACGTAAGGCGCCGCCAATTAACGAGGATCCTCGATTAGCAACAACTATCGGCACGTTATCAATATCTTGATGATTGAAGATTTTTTCTTTGGCATCCCGACAGCTGTGAGTCAAGGCTTGAATTTGCCAAGGCTCCAGACGTTTGTCATCGGTTTCAAGCTTGGCTTTAACCGTATAAGCCAAGGCCAAATCCATATTGTCGCCGCCCAGTAAAATATGATCGCCAACTGCAACACGAGTTAGTTCCAGATTGCCGTCTTGTTGAGTCACCGCAATCAACGATAAATCTGTCGTGCCGCCGCCAACATCAATCACCAAAATAATATCGCCGACTTCCGCCTGCTTGCGCCAATCGCCGTGGCTTTTTTCAATCCAGCTATACAATGCTGCCTGCGGCTCTTCTAATAAAATGGCCTGACTCAAACCGACCGCGCGCGCAGCTTCAACCGTTAATTCCCGTGCTGCCGGATCAAACGAAGCCGGTACGGTAATCACCACATCCTGCTGTGCCAAAGGCGCATCCGGATGCTGGCTGTGCCAAGCGTCAACAAGATGCTGCAAATACGCCGTAGTTGCCTGAAATGGCGAAACACGCTCGATTTCGTCAGGCGCATCGGCGGGTAAAATCGGCGCTTTGCAATCGACCCCAGCGTGGCACAACCAACTTTTAGCACTAGACACCAAACGAATAGGTGTTTTGCTACCCAGATTACGGGCTATCTCACCAACCAAATGCTGAGGCCTTGCTGTCCAGGGTAAGGCGGTTGAACCTTCGGCGATCTCGGCAGAATGAGCTAAATACAAAAAAGACGGTAATTGCAATTTATCTTCGACACTGCCCGGTACGGTCAGTTGCGGAATAGCCATTACTTGCTGAGAAAATTCAGCATCTTCAACGCCATCAATCTTTGCATAAGACAACACACAATGCGTAGTACCTAAATCAATACCCACCGAAAACCAAGGTTGGCAATGGTCAGCGGAGAATTGCGGTTGTGCGTAATTATCAACGTTGGGCTGCGACTCGAACGCACTTGTCGATGCAATTGTTTCTGGCGCAACAGATGGCGGCGACTGGGTGTCTTCGTCAGACACATGGCCGAATAATCCCTTCATAACTCTACCTCTGCAGCCGCGATAATCTTGGCGTTATAGCCTTGGGTCAATTTGGGCAAACGAAGTTCGGTCACTTGCCAACCTTTATGTACTAAGGTGCCGGTAAACGGCGCCTGACCGACAATATTGCCGGTCAGGCGCACACTGCCGGCATCAAAACCTGCCGGCAAGGTAACCTTGCTGCCTTCCGACTCGGAGCGCACAGTCGCCAAAGTAAAATGTTCGTTAATGGCTTTATTACATCCCTCATGAACAACCCTTGCCGCCACACCAATATCGGCATCGCTATAGCTGCCAATGTCTTCTTTGATGAAATCAATAAAGCGGGCTTCTTTTTGCAACAAGCCAAGTAATTGCAGTGCTGCATCCGGTGTTGCTTCTTTTAAGATGACCGGTTCCGGTGCTGGAGCCTGGACAATTTTTTCAACTTCAACGATTTTTTCTACCACTTTAATGACTGGTTCTGGCGTCACAGTTAGCGGTTGTGCGGCAGATTCAACCGGTTTTTTATTGCCGCGCGCAAGACTGATCACCATGGACAGCAACAAAACAATTAGAATCAGCGCTAATACGACAACCGTGCCTGCCAAACACACATGCCATAAATCGAACGTGGTCGGTTTAAGTGATAAATCAATCGTGTAATTATTCATTGCAAATACTCTTTGTTATTGTTGTCACGCTGCACATCATTAAAAAGCCCCCTACCCTCACCAATTCGGCGAACGCAAGAGGCTGTCATAATAAGTTATTGCTGACTGGATTTACGGGCGGCTTCGGAGAACATCATACCTTGCAAGGCGGTACGTGTGGTTTGGATGCGCATTTGTTTCAAATGCCGGTCGGCAATCACTTCAGGTACCTTTTCAGCGATATAAATCTCGCGCATCTTGGCCAGACCCGGCTCGCAATGCTTAATGATTGCCTCAGTTGAGACACGGCTTTCTTTGGTTTGATATTCAGGTTTTTGCATTTCGTCACCTACACATCGTTTGTATTGGTATCTGGCTTCTTGAATTTTTTTCATCGTCTCTTCAGACAAAGTGGTGTTTTGCCACTCATCTTTGCTTTCTTCAGCATAAGCGCTTGCCGACAACAGCAATAGGCTTAAAAAAATAATTTGTTTCATGCTCTTCCTCGATAGGGTTAATGAACTGTGGACAATTTTACGCGAAGCACAACAAAAACAATAACATTTAAGCTGCACCTTAACCTTACCCAAGGCTATTTATCTGTCAATGCAGATCCATCCAATCCAGTGCAAAGCACTTAACGACTGCACAACAATAAGGCAGAATCCAATACTACCCTGCCCGCTAAAACAACCAAAAATCCAACATAACCCATTGTAATTAAAAATAAAATATTAACAAAACAGCAGCACAATTATTCTGGCATACCGTTTGCTGCATTGGTTATGGGGACGGCAACTGCATACCACTACACCCAAGCATTGCTGTAACCGAATCAGAACGAATACATTCACGCAATAGGAAGGTGGGTTATGGAAAAGCGTTGCTTAAGATTTCAAGATATTTCAGTCAGCGAGAAGATGCTTTATTCGCTGTTTTTAATGACCATCGGCATCGGTTATTTATTCGCGTTAACGCATATGTATTACACGCATCAAATGCGTGACGGTAAGCCCGGCATGTCCATTCAAGACGTGATGATTGCGTATTACGGCTCACAAGATCAAACCCGGCTGGGGTCTGCCATCAATGGCGGCCCAATGGAGCCAAATCTAAAGTCTGCCAATGACAAAGAAAAAATTCTGGTTTGGTTAAGCACCGGTAAATCAAAGGCTGATTTTGAAGAAGATATTGCACCGATATTAAATCGAGACTGTACTCTTTGCCACAATGGTGAAACCAATCCCGGCTTGCCCAACTTGACTAACTACGAAGGCGTGATGGAAGTCGCTTCATCAAAAGCGGCATCGATACCTGGATTGGTGAAAGTCTCACACATACACCTGTTCGGCATCGCCTTCATTTTGCTGTTTGTGGGCAGAATATTTATTTATTGCCGAATGAACGTCACTTTAAAACGCGTCATTGTGGTGATTCCGTTTTTATCGATGCTGATTGATACGTTGTCCTGGTTTGTCACTCGTAATAATCCCAGCTTTGCTTATGTCGTCGTTGCTTCCGGCGCATTGATGGGACTATCGATGGGCGCGCAAATTGTTATCAGCCTGTTTCAAATGTGGGTGGAGACTTTTCATCCGCGTTTATATCTTTCAGCTAACCAGCAATTGCTGCTGAAAAAAATTGTCATATCGTTTCAGCAAATAGTGTCGCCTATAGTTTCATCCAGCAAAGCTTGTGTGCTGAAGTTCGCCCCAATCATTTGGCAGCTACTGTGCGTAACAGCGGTTCAAATTAGTCTGAGTTTGTATCACGCAGCTCAATACCAACTCCATTCCAAACTGATCTTAACTGCTGAAGACCAAATTAAAGCCCGGCAATGCGCGCAAAAAATGACTAAATCCGGCTATAGCGTTTGGTTTGCCGGTAAAGGCTGGCTGGTGAAAGAATCGTTATTAACTTGGTTGTTTTTTAACTCGATTGACGCGCTTGAACACTATATTCAGCATTTGCCTCATCAACAATCTGCTTCGGCTGAGCCTTCTGAATATAAGGTTTAATAACTAATAAACTTAAAAGCTTCCCTCGTTTAAATCGAGGGAAGCTTTTTCGGTTTCCTAATGCTTTCTAGCTTTTTGCCAATTGCGCCAAGTTTCCCAAAAATCTTCTTTCGCACCTTGCAACAAATGCGGATTTTTGTCGGTTTCGACGGCGGCATAATTCATTAACGCCCCTTCCATGAAGGTACTGTAATCCAACGCTATCGCACCCGGCTCTTTGCTTTGGGGAACAGTGCCGGGGCGGTTTTGAAACCATTCGTTCCACTCGACTGAACCAGGGGTGTACATCGTCCAAGGCGTGGTCAACGGCATTTTTACCGGATAGAAAAACGTCAGCGCTTGGTACGATCCAGGATGAAAACTGGACGTGCCGTGACAGCTTAGGCAGGATGAACTGGCTAGTTTGGGTACAATCTTGCCGTCTACGCTGACATTGGTTTTAACGGCAATGTCGAACGGCCCCGACAAGCGCCCGCCATACCCCAAAGTCACTTTTGAATACGCAGGCGCTGCCGGATTGACATAGGTTTGCTGCAACGCTTGTTCCGGATGCTGCGCGGAATTAACATCAGGATCGTTACCCCACATCGCCCCAAACGGCACCATTCGGTCCCAGGCATCGTTACCGGGCGCATCTTTATCGTAAACCAATGTGGTAAATACCCAGCCGGTTTCCGGAGCGGCAACGCTGTCTTTGACGATAATGTCGAAGATACCGACATAAATATTCGTCACTACCGGTGGTTTGCCGGGGATGGTGCCGTGTAAATCAAACGGTGGACGATAGATTTGCCATGTCGCCGCGCCCTGCATTACCGGCCATTGTTCTCCTGATGCAGTAACGCCTGCGGACTTGACGACTAAGGAACCTTCATCAAATTGAGCGGCATTGTTGGTTAATGTCGGCGTACAGTCTTTCTGGCCTTGATGACATTTTTGCCAGACGCGCTGCAAGGTATTTGCGGCAACGTCGTTGTAATAGATAGTGGCATGATTGCGAATATCGACTTTTAACCCGGATTCGGCATAGGTCGCTGCCGGTAGAATTTGTCCGGTATACGTGCCGTAAATTGCCTCGCGCCCTTCCCAGCCGGATTTTTCTATCGCTTCGCCTGCCCATAGCATGCTGTACCAATTGTGATCTGTGGAATTCCATTCTTTAGGCTTGGTGACCATGATGCGCATATCTTTCGCGACCGCTTGCTTCAAGGCTTCAATATAGGCTTGAGCGTTGTCCTTATTAAGCGGTTTGCCGTTCAATACTTTGGTCCATGGGCGATCTGATTGAGCTGCAGTTTGCGAATAATCATGATTGAAGCGCCAAAGCGGCCCGTTGTATTCGGTTTTAGACGGAATTTGGCCGTCATTGATTGCATACGGATCGATGGTTGCAGCCGATTGCAGGGCCTGTGCAGCCCCGCTACTCAGCAGCAATAAGCTGGTGGTAAATATACTTAATGGCTTGTTGTTTATAAACAGCATCAATAATCTCCTGTTGTTTTGGCTTCGGTTCAGCCAAGGATAGATAGATTCTTTCTGAAGAAATCGCGGAAGGCGCTGTTGATACGATCAAACATCGCCGGTCATAAGCTTAGCAATGTTCAGGAAAATGATTGGTCAGCCGACCAGTTTTTGGAGAATGCCATTACGGCCGTTTTCTTTAACGTGATAAAGCGCATCGTCGGCAGTCTTGATTAATAACGCTGGCGAACATTGCTGATTTGGCATGGCAATAGCAATGCCAATACTGAGAGTAACGAATTCTGCGACCTGCGAATTTTGGTGAGATATTTGCAAATCAAACACCGCTTGCCTGATTAAATCAGCGACTTGTTGCGCACCCTCTTCATCAGTATTCGGCATGATCACAGCAAATTCTTCGCCGCCATAGCGAGCAGCCAAATCGGTAGGCCGCCGCAATGCGCTTGCAATCACTTGCGCCACTTTAATTAAGCACTCGTCACCGGCCTGGTGTCCGTAACGGTCGTTATATTTTTTGAAGTAATCTATATCGCACAAAATCATCGACAGTGCCGTTCCACCACGTGATAAGCGTCCACATTCAGTTTCAAGATATTCATCGAAATGGCGGCGGTTACCGATTTTAGTTAGACCATCGATTAACACCAAGCGCTGCAATTGCGCATTCACTTTTTGTAATTCTCGCTCGGCTACCCGGCGCTCCCAATTTTCACTCTGCAAACGTTGATTGAGCGCTTGGATAGTGGTGTTATGGCTTTCCAGTTCGGAATTTTTTTCTTCTAAAACCACTTTTTGGGTTTCGATATGCTTGGTTCGCTCAGCAACCTTGTCTTCTAATAACTGATAGCCAAGCGCGTTATCAATAGAAATAGCGATTTGGCCACTTAAATGTTGCAACAAAAATACACGTTCGCTGGTAAACACTGCATCTGCGGCATTATTTTCCAAATAAAGAACCCCCTGCAGCTTGCCGCCTAACAGCAAAGGCGCACAAAGCACTGAACGCACCTGGCGCTCGACAATATCTTTATCCCGGCCGTAAACGGCGCTATGCCCGGCATTTTCCAGTACGACAGATTCTTTACTGCGAGAAACATAATTAATAACGCTTTGTGGCAGGCTGCTAGCCGCAGATAGAAGCAAGCGCTGCATCACCGCCACCTCTGGTACATCGATCTGGGCTTCTGCCTGAATCAACAAACTCTCGTCTTCCTGCAGCAACAAAACGCCGCGCTGAGCGCCAGCATTCTCGATCACAATATTCATCAAGGTTTGCAACAATTGCGGCAAGCGCCGTTCTGCAGCGATAGTTTCTGCCGCTTTAATGAGCGTGACGGTATCTAACGCTAACGTTGTGCTTTGCCGTGTTGACACCGCATGATTACTCAAACGTATCACCTTAACTCGGTCTGACTCTATCTTAAACCGCTGTAAATAACCGGTTGCTCCCCAGCGCCGATAACAATAAGCAGCTTCTTCAAAATGAAATCTAGCCAAGCGTTCTTGACCTAAATCGGCATGAAGTCGCGCAGCCAGTTCATTTGCCAAGGCTTCCAAATGTAATTGCCCGTTAGCTTCTGCATCGCTAGCGGCATGCTGATAAGCACGTAACGCCAGCTCCGGGTGATGACGTAATCGCTGCGTCTCTCCGGTCAGCAAATGGTAACGACTCTGAAAATTTTGCGGACAACGCCGCGCCCAGTGGCGTAGCTTTTTTTTGGTGCGCCGGATTTTGTGCAAAGCCTTATAACGACCGAGCTGCGACAGCCCCGGATAAAGCTTGGCTAAAATCAACGCGTCATAAAAGTGATGTTCAACGCCATGCAGCATACCCGCAGAATCTTTCAAATAGCCTGCGGAAAGCCGACTCAATTTTAGTGCACTGTCATATTCGCCCCACAAATATAAGCTGTGCATTTTGTTGACGAAATAATAGTGCGCAAAATGTCGAGAACCATAACCAGACAATGACGCAACAAACGCCGCCTCATCAAAATCCGCATCGATATTGCCGCGCAAAGTTTGCAGCGCCTGACGAACCCCCAACAACACCCCCAAATGCTCCTGACTATCGATGCGTTTAAGCGTTGTCAGCATCGTATCGGTATCATGCCAAAGCTTATCCAGCGGCACCCCACGCATCAACTGGCTTTGCGCCAGTCCACAGCAAGCACAGCCACTATGAAACCAATCGCCAATTTCTAGCCCGGACTCAAGCCCCGCGCGCCAATAGTTTTCGGTATCTGCCGCGGGATGCGTCCAAGAATTAGCAAAATAACCGTAGACGAAGTTAACTTCCGCCCGTTGCCGCTGATTGGCAAACTTGTCTAATAATCCTAAAGACAAGCGCCCATAATCGTAGCCCGCCTGATGATTACCTAACACGCCGCCGAGAAAAATCACCCCAAACACCATGTAGCCAATCACCGCTTCGGCGTTATTGCCGTATTGCAGACAGTGCCTGACCTGTTTAACCGATATGGCCGCGCACAACTCCGGTTGCAATTGATAAGCCACTTTTAAAGTGGCAGACAACAACCGGATGGCAATGTCCATCCTCGCATCGGTCACAGCGGGTAGTTCAAGCAAATCATCGACAGTAAATTGTCGCAAGCGATACTTCAATTGCAAAAAATCGGCAACAAAAGCCAAGCGATTAAATCGCGCCGGTAGATCAATACCGAACAGCGCCGCCGCTTGTCGACTGACTTGATAAGCCTGTTCAAATTGCGCCAAATCCGCATAAAACTGGATCATTAGTTCAAAGATGCGTGCTTTTTCCAAATCGGATTTAGCATGGGTCACGGCTTGCTCGAAAAACTGCTTGGCTTGCTGATGATAGCCACAAAGATGTTCACATTCGGCACGATGGCGATATATAGCCGCCAAACCACCGGCTTCATGCAGCGATTCCTCCAACAACGCAGAGGCTTGTCGCAAATAAGGCAACGCCTGTTCAAACGCGCCGCTATGCTTAGACCATAAACCCAGCTTAAAGTTATCGGCCCCCAAACAGCATCTTTCCTCAGCGTCGATCATCAAAACCAACGCCGCATTAAGATGCTCAACCGCTTGCATCAATGTCTGTTTATCTTGATTATCCCGCGCTATGTTTACCCAATAACGGCCAATTTGCAGCCGGTTGGCAAGCAACTCATGTTCTGCCAACAAGGAGTGCGCAGCTTGCTGGACACGGTCATGCGCAAATATATAGTCAGTTGGTTCTGTTACACCATTGCCGGAACGCTTTATTAATAAGCCCATTTTTTCGGCAATCGCCAAATTTTTATGCGCTGAAAGGTGTTCGCCGAATGCGGCTGCAATCAGTTCAGCATCAAAGCTCGTGCCGATGCTGGCCGCTAGTTTCAACAATTCGCGCACCGGCTGAGCTAACGCCGTTATCCTCGCCAGCATAAAATCAATGACGTTGTCGCTGATAGCGACGGCGCGGATCTTGTCGTTGTCGTAGCGCCATTTGCCAGTCGCGGCATGAAATCTCAAAATGCCGTCTTGCTGCAACTCGCGTAAATATTGAATAAAGAAGAATGGATTACCATGCGTTTTATCGACTATCGCGCCGCAAAGCTCTATGGCCGAGCCCTCCTCCAGCACTATTGAATCGTTAATCAACTCCACTAAAGCTGATACGGGTAACGGGGCCAGTGCTACTGTTTCGACTTGACCACTGTCTGCGCATAACTTGCTCATCATTTTAGGCACATCAACAATCTCGTCATCCCGGTAGGCGACGATCAGCAGTAGATGTTTAACATCTAACAACATCTGTTGCAGCCACTCAAACAAGGCTGGGTCGGCCCACTGTAAATCGTCCAAGAACACACATAACGGTCGATCTGGCCGACAAAATGCTTGTACGAAGCGCACCCATAACCGTAACAAGCGAGTTTTAGTCTCGGCGCTCGGCAACTTGGGCAACGCCGACTGCGGACCCAACAGCATTTCAAGTTCGGGGATAAGTTCAATGATAGGCTGGGCTTCAGCCCCTAAGTGGTCGAGCAAACGTTGCTGCCACATAGTCAAGGTTGACGCATCTTCACCCAGCAATTGCTGCAGCAAGCCTGTAAAGGCGGTATGAAAGATTTGTGCGGGCGGATTAACTTTATATTGATCGCATTTTGCGGTGATGAAATAACAGTCAGCCGGCAAAATTTCCCGGCTAAAAACATCAAATAATCGCGATTTACCGACACCCGAACGCCCAGAGACGAGGCATAAAACCGCTTTGTTACGCCGTGACCGTTCAAATGCTCCTGCCAATTGCGCAAGCTCGGCCTCCCGTCCATATATCCGCTTGGACATCTTCAATAGAGTTTGCCTTGATTCAGTCAGCGACGATCTATCAACAGGTTCACCTGTCATCAATATTTGGTGACAAATGTTTATATCCAACAGCAATTCGCTAGCGGTCGCGTAGCGCTCACTGGGGTCTTTCGCCAGCATTTTACTGATGACACGCACCACAATTTCCGGCACCTGCGGGTTAAATTCTCGGGGGTCGGGAATGTTTTGGGCGATATGTCTGTGGATCAAACCAATGGCATCGGACGAGGTAAACGGTGCGCGTCCTGTCAATAACTCAAAGAAGACCACCCCCAACGCATAAATATCGGCCCGTCCATCAATGCCGCGATTCATCCGCCCGCTTTGTTCCGGCGCCAGATAATCGATGTCTCGTGCCGACCCCAGCTCATGTTCTGTGTCGTTGACACATTGCGAGTTAGCCATGGCATAGCTAAAGCCAATCAGCTTCAGCTGATAAGACTCGCTATCTATCAAGATATTATCGGGATTGAGATTGCCATGAACAATGTCTCGTTCATGTATCGCCGCAATAGTTTCAGCCAACAACGTCACCAGTCGACACACCTCTTGGCATGGCAACATGCGTCCAGCCGCATAGGCGCGTAAGGTTTTGCCTGGAAAATATTCGCGCACCAGCAGTAAGCGTCTGCCGTGATCTTCCAAGGCCAATGCTTGGATAACGGCCGACATAGCCAATTGCTGTAAAATTTGATGTTCGGAACGAAAACTGGCGAGCATCGCCGGGCTAGGATGGCTGTCAGCCAGATATTTGACCACGACTTCGCGGCGATGCTGCACGCACTCGCCGCGATAGAGCCGATACCAGCCTCCATCCTGGATGCACTCGTTGATTTTATAACGATCTATTCCTAACAAAGGTGGGCTCTTTAGTTTTGTCGTGAACCAAAAGCCTAACAGAAAAATAAATTCCTGCCGACATTTACAGGAATTATCAACATCCTTGGCGTTGGCACACGATGCTGCCCATAATCAAAAACTCTGCTTTCAAAGGCACTCGTTGACTGAGCGGAGCCGAAGCCGGAAAGTTAGTCATTTGTTCGCTTCAGCTTCTCTCAGCCAACGGTGATTCATCCATGCGCCGGTATTTTGATTGATAAAAGCCCTGTTAATGCTTAATCTGAACGGACTGTAATATGCCAGGGTAAAAATGAAATTGTTGATTATTGATGATAATGCCGATCAATGCGCATTAACCATTGCCGCATTACGCAGCAAATTTAACGATGTTGACATCGTCGCCGTCAGCACGGCTATCAATTGCGAGGAAGTACTCAACCAAGCTGATTTTGAGCTGGTTATTTGTGAATTTAACTTAGCATGGACCGACGGTCTGGCGCTGTTCAAAAAAATCCACAGCCGTTTTGCTTGTATTCCTGTGATTATGCTGACCGACTTCGGTAACGAAGAAATTGCTGTTGCCGCCATGAAAATGGGCTTTGCTGACTACCTTAACAAACAAAACCGCCACTTGCTGGCGGAGTCTGTAGAACGCTGTTTAGTTGAGTCGGCAAGCAATAGTCAATGTCCAAACTCTGTCGGCAACATACAATTATGCGAAAAATGGGATCTTGCCATTTCCCGCTTAACCTCAGATTTTGCATATTCCATGCGTATAGCAGGCGGCAGAAATCCCGTTTTTGAATGGTGTAGTTCGCCGCTTAAAAAACTTATTCCCAACACTAACAAATCCATACTTAATGCGACTGAGCCACTGAGCGAATTTGGCTTACCGATACACCCCGATGATATTGCCATCGTTAAAAAACGCTTTGCGAATTTATTGGCAGGCAATGAAGATACCAGCCAATATCGAATTATTTCCGCGCAAGGAGACATAAGATGGTTTAACGATCACGCCTTACCAATTCGTGATTGGCAGACAGGGCAAATAGTCCGCATCTATGGCGCAATACAAGATATTACCAATCGCCGTCTCACCGAAGAAAAATTGTATTTGATGCAACATGCCATGGATTCAAGTAATAACGGCATTATCATTACCAGCCTTGCCGATAGCGACTATGCCATTATTTATGCTAACGATGCTTTTGTTCGGATGACCGGCTATACCAGGGAGAAAGTACTAGGCCGCAATCCTCGATTCCTGCAAAAAATCGATCGTGAGCAGCCTGACCTCGATGAACTGCGAATGGCGTTAGAAAACAATCTTGATGGTTATGCAGTACTAAGAAATTATCGGCAAGACGGCAGTTTGTTCCAGAACGAAGTCAACATTTCGCCGATTCGTAACCAACAAGGCAAAATCACTCATTACGTCGGCATACAAAACGATGTCACTAACAGAATAAAAATGGAGACCTTGCTGATCAAAAGTGAGGCTAAATTACGTGCCATTTTAAATAACATTGCTGATGCCATTATCATTTCTGATGAACATGGCGTCATCGAATTGCTTAATCCTGCTGCAGAAAAAACATTTGGTTTTACTGCGAGTGAACTTACCGGAAAAAATATTCGGGAGCTGTTATCTGCGCCAGATCGACTGCTACTAGACCTTGGCTTGACTCAGCTGTCCGATCAAACTGCCGTTGCCATTCAGCCCAGTACTAACATCAATGGTCTAAGAAAAGATGCTTCAACATTTCCTATAGATTTTGTGCTCAACAAAATTGATGTTGACCAGCGCAAATTAATCATCAGCACCATTCATGACATCAGCGAATCTAAACTTTCCGAGCAACTATTACGCAACTTTTCCAGCCATGTAGAAGCTGCCACCGAACAAGAAAAAACCCGAATTGCCCGGGAAATTCATGATCAACTGGGCAGCATCTTAACGGCGTTAAAAATGGATCTAAGTTGGCTTAAAAAACAATTACCGCAACATCTTACCGAGAGTCGTTTAAAAATCAGCATCATGAAACAGCATGTTAACGATGCTATGCAAACCGTCCGAGAAATCGCCACAGCACTCAGGCCCAGTATTTTGGACCATCTCGGCTTAGTCGCCGCTATTGACTGGCAATTGGACAAGTTTAAACAGCAAACCGGCATTGACTGTACGTTGTTGACATCCCAAAATAAGATTGAAGTCGATGAGCAACCTGCCACCGCTATTTTTCGCATTGTGCAAGAAGCATTAACTAATATTAGCCAGCACGCCCATGCAACTGAGGTCACTGTCAATATTCACACCCTTGATACAGATTTACTGTTAACAATTACTGACAATGGTTGTGGCATGAATCAATCTCAGATGCATAAACTCGGCCGATATGGCATTCTTGGCATGCATGAGCGGGTTCGCCATTTTGGCGGCACCCTCACGATTGATAGCGAACCAGATGCAGGAACCCGCATTGAAGTACGTATGCCTCCACACTTAAGAAACAGTAAAAACTCATGATTAAAGTTGCCATCGCAGATGATCACGCCATTGTTCGCAAAGGACTCAAACAAATACTGTCCGACATTCCTGACATGGAAGTTGTTGCCGAGGCTAGTACAGGTAATGAAGCACTGACGATGATTCGAACTGATGGCTGGGATGTGCTCTTGTTGGACATATCCATGCCCGGCAAAAATGTGCTGGAACTCATCAAGCTATCCAAGCAACAATTTCCGCACCTGCCGATACTTATTTTAAGCATGTACCCGGAAGACCAATATGCCGTAAGAATGTTACGCGCCGGTGCCGACGGTTATCTCACCAAAGAAAGCGCCCCTGAACAATTAGTAACAGCAATACGTAAAGTTTCAGAAGGCGGCAAATACGCGAGCCCATTACTCGCCGAAAAACTGGTGGCGGAACTTTTCACCGATTCTGAAAAACCGCCTCATACCACCCTGACCGACCGAGAATTTCAGGTATTTAGTGCCCTTGCTAAAGGCAAACGACTCACTGATATTGCTCAAGAAATGTCATTAAGCATTAAAACCATCAGCACTTACCGCACACGACTACTGAAAAAACTGCGCCTGACCAGCAACGCCGACATTATTCATTACACCCTCAAACACCAATTATTTGATCACTCGGATTATTCGTCAAACCAATAAAATTACAACACTTTGGTTGTTTGGGATTTCGCCAAAATTAACTTCCTTATTTACGATTGTGTTGTAGGGGCGAATTCATTCGCCCAGGGCGATTAAAATCGCCCCCTACAATTGTTATTTTCGTCCATATCCTTATTTGAAGGAGCCAGCCTTGCCCGCGATAGTGTCCTAAAGATGGCAGGCTTGTCGCGGGTAAGGCCCACTCCTACAAAAACACAAGATCTTCAAAAAAACCAAGTTCGTAAAATGCGTAGCGCATAGCAAAACCCATCACTGCAAGAGGCATGACCGCCGCTTATCCTACTTAAATCCGCTTTATTCCTACTTTCTCAATAGCTAGCATCTGATTTTAAGCAAGCAGTTATTACGCCATACTTTGCAAAGTTTTTTAGGACTCAACTTTGCAATGACTAGCACTCTCAATCTTGATCAAGACGGCATGGCCGTATTGCTGGATATACATGACATTCTAATGACCTGGAACGCCTCTGAGCTTTCAGTTCTCCAAAAAGTATGTGACAAATTACGTTCCTCTCTGCATTTTGATTTAGTCTGGGGCGGGCTTATAAGTCCTAATAATAATTTATCAATTTCGGCCGCCGCCGGTGTCGATGCTGAACAAGTCACCGGCACCCTACTCACTTATTCTGATGAATTCGAACCTTGCCGGTTAAGACAATGCATTGACAACATGGTCCCTGTGCATTTGTCCGAGGGGCTCATTGCGTTAAACAGCCAGGCATTTGATCAATTACCAGAACAAACTCGCACCTTGCCGACCGTGTTGTACCCGTTAAAGTTGAATGGTAGCTGCGTTGGTATATTGGGCATTTCGACCCAAAAACCGCAACAGCAAAAACAACATGAACAAGCATTGTTGCAACTGACGGCACAACATGCCGGCTTTGCCCTGGGAATGCTGCGTTCTTTTGTCTCTAAGGATAACGATCAAGGTAATTTAAAGTTAGCCGCGGCAGTATTTGACAGCTCGCTAGAAGGTATTTTTATCACCGATACCGATGGCACCATTTTGGCGGCCAATGCCGCTTGCAACCGTATCACCGGCTATGATTCGCTTGAGCTCATTGGTCAAAACCCGCGGCTGTTTAAATCAAAGCAACACGGCGAAGAGTTTTATACCGCTTTATGGAACACCGTTCGGCAACAAAACCAATGGGAAGGCGAAATATGGAATAAACGTAAAAGTGGTGAGGTTTATCCAGAATGGTTAAGTATCTCAGCAATAAAAAATGAACAGGGACAGGTTCAGAATTACATTGGTATTTTTATCGACATCAGCAAGCAAAAAGCCGCCGAACGGCACTTGGCTTATCTTGCATATCACGATCAATTGACTGAACTGCCCAACCGCGATTTATTTCATGACCGCCTCAACATGGCAGTTTTACAAGCCAAACGCAGCCAACAAAACATCGCTGTTCTTTTTATCGATCTCGATCATTTTAAATACATCAACGATACCTTTGGTCATGCCACCGGCGATCAATTATTACAGCAAGTCGCACTAAAGCTGGCCAGCTGCCTGCGCGAAGAAGATACTTTGGCGCGTATGGGTGGCGACGAATTCACGGTAATTTTGCAAGAGTTTAACAACCGGCAAGATGTGGAAATGGCGGCGCGCAGAATCCTTGATGCCTTGGATACGCCATTTTTAGTCGAGCATCATGCGTTATATGTGTCCGCCAGCATCGGCATTAGTTTTTTTCCAGACGACGGCAATGACGCATCAGAGTTGATGAAGCGCGCCGATACCGCCATGTACAGCGCCAAAAATGATGGCCGCAGACGCCTGCACTTTTTTCAGTCCAGCATGGAAGGTTATTCACTTAACCGCGTAGCGATGGAACAGCATCTACGTATCGCTTTGGAACAAAACGAATTTATAGTGTTTTACCAACCGCAAATCGATCTAACTAGTGGTCGAATTGTCGGTGTTGAAGCCTTATTGCGTTGGCAACGTCCCGGCATTGGTTTAATTCCCCCCAATCAGTTTATTCCGTTGGCAGAAGATACCGGCCTGATATTACCCATTGGAGAATGGGTGCTAAGAGAAGCCTGTAAACAACATAAATTATGGAAAAACACTCGAAATCTAAATTTGCGTATGGGCGTAAATTTATCCAGCCATCAATTTAAACAGGCCAACTTAAGCACCACGGTTACCAACATCCTAAAAGAGACAGGCATGAACCCCAAGTTTCTGGATTTGGAACTGACCGAAAGCGTAGCTATGCAAGATGTTTACACCTCATTAAGAACACTCAAAACACTTAAACAAGCCGGTGTACAAATTTCTATTGATGACTTTGGCACCGGCTATTCTTCGTTAAGCTATCTGAAGCAATTCCCGATTGATCGTTTAAAAATTGACCAATCATTTGTTGCCGACATTGCCTCCGATCCCAATAGTGCCGCCATCGTATTGGCTATTATCGCCATGTCTCATAGCCTGGGACTTGATGTCATTGCAGAAGGTGTAGAAACCCAAGAACAATTAAAGTTTCTAAAAATGCATAGCTGTAACGAAGTGCAAGGCTATTTATTCGGCCGACCAATGCCGGCAGATGAATTTTCAAAGTTTTTATATCAATGGCCGGGGTTAAAAGCCTTAGCTAACCAGCATTACAGTCCTTAATTAATTTTTTCGTTAGTCTTATTGCTTAATAACTGTCATTCAACTATTTCTTATCAAGAACAACAGATATTGCTTTGTACCTTCCATCAACTAAACAAAGAGCTGCAATGACTACTACTAATCATCAGGCCTCTTTACCTGAAAAACCTGGCACAACCCCACCACCGCTTTCTCACTGCAAGAATTTAGTAGCAATGCTCTTTTTTCTGACTTGGCTTGCCTATAGTGCCTGCGCATTAGGTTGGGCCATATTAGATAAACCACTCGGGCTTGCATGCGCAAACCACACGAAGGAAACACGATAATGAATGACCAAGAAGATTTGCTAAAACCCATACGTATCAAGGTTGATGGGGTAATGATGGCAACAGTTGCCTTTGTGTTTATGGTGACTGCCATCGTGGGCTTTATATATGAGGAAATAGCATTCAGCTTAGCGGTGGGGATTCCTGCGGTCGTCATGCCTTTCTTGATATGGCGCGTATCACCAGGTACCTTGCTCTCAAGACTGGCCATGGCGAGCGCATTTGTCATTCAAATCGCGATCCAAATCCAGGCCAGTCATGGACTCATAGAAATGCACTTTGGCGTGTTTGTGATTCTTGCATTTTTATTAGCTTATCGAGACTGGCGGGCAATCGTCTTCGCAGCGGCATTGATTGCTGTTCACCATTTGTCATGTAATTTTTTACAAGCGGCTCAGCAGGATGTTTGGATATTTCGCAATGGTGCCAATTTGGGTGTGGTATTGCTTCATGCGGCCTACGTGGTATTTGAATCTGTCATTTTGGTTTTTTTAGCCGTCCAATTACGTATTGAAGGCGTGGAGTCAGCTACAGTTGCGTTCCTGGCAAAACGGATTGGCGAGGGCGATTTAAGCGCTAATATCGTGACCACTCAAAAGGATGCTAACGATGGCATGCTGCACTCAATGAAAATGATGCAACAACAATTGCTGGAACGCATCACAGCAAATCAACAATTGTTAGAACAAAGTACGCGCCTGAAAATGGCGATGGATAACATCAGCGTTAATGTCATGGTAGCCGATAGTGGACGTAATATTATTTATATGAATCCGGCTGTGCTAAGAATGCTGCACACTGCAGAAGCAGATATTAAAAAATCACTGCCCCTCTTTGATGTCAATAAGCTAATGGGGGCCAATATTGATAGCTTTCATAAAAATCCTGCGCACCAAAAAGGCATGCTGGCAAATCTAGTCGGCACCCATAAAGCTGAAATTAACATTGCCGGACATATTTTTTCGCTAACAGCTAATCCTATTACTGATGCCGAAGGGCAACGGCTTGGCACCGTGGTCGAATGGCTGGATCGAACCGCTGAAATTATTATTGAACAAGAAGTTACCAATGTTGTAAGCGCTGCTGTTGCTGGAGACTTTACCCATCAAGTGTCTGAGCAAAGCAAACAAGGTTTTTCGTTATTATTAGCCCAAAGTATTAATAAGTTATTAGCGACTAATGCCACCAGCTTGGCGGACTTGGCTAGAGTGCTGGATGCATTGTCCGCCGGTGATCTTACATCAACTATCGATGAAGACTACGCAGGTACTTATGGGCAGCTTAAAGACAGTACCAATGCCACGGTAGCTAATTTACGACAATCAATTAGCGAAATTAAAGACTCCATTACCAGTATTAGTATGGCTTCCAAAGAAATCGCTGCCGGTAATAATGATTTATCGCATCGTACCGAAGAGCAAGCCTCTAGTTTGGAGCAAACCGCAGCCAGCATGCAGGAGCTAACCTCCACGGTGAAGCACAATTCAGATAACGCCAAGCACGCCAATGAGCTTGCCGTCAGCGCCACCGAAATTGCCGGGAAAGGCGTCGAAGTTGTAGGGCAAGTCGTCGATACCACGGAATCGATCCATGAATCTTCCCGCAAAATTGTCGATATTATTTCGGTAATCGATGGCATTGCCTTCCAAACCAACATCCTGGCGCTTAATGCTGCTGTAGAAGCCGCGCGTGCCGGTGAGCAAGGTCGTGGTTTTGCTGTGGTGGCTGGAGAAGTGCGTAATCTGGCACAACGCGCGGCGGCCGCAGCCGGCGAAATTAAAGGCCTGATTGGTAATTCTGTAGAACAAATCGAAGATGGTACCCGGCTAGTGACTCACGCCGGTAAAACCATGGAAGACATCGTCAATTCCATTCGCGGCGTCACGGTCATCATGTCCCAAATCGCCTCGGCATCAGTTCAGCAAACATCGGGTATTGAGCAGGTCAATCTGGCGATCGGCCAAATGGATGATGTCACCCAGCAAAACGCCGCCTTGGTCGAGCAAGCTGCAGCCGCTGCTGAATCGCTGGAGGAACAAACCCAAAACTTAAACAGCACCGTCGGACAATTTATAGTCGATAGCCATGGCGCTGGACGATCTAAGATTATTACTTATCCTGCAGCCAAAAACATCGCGACGACGCCTACCAAAGCCAAAGCACAACCACAAAAAGTAGTCAGCAGCAATCAAGAGTGGGAGGAGTTTTAAAGGAACAAATAAAGTGTACTTTGACTACGCTCAGCCAAAATAACGTAAAGAAAGGGTTAGTTCGAGAAATTTAAAAATAGGCGATGAATTCCGGCAAACCACTGAGTCGTAGATATGCCGGAAGACGCGCTTAACAATTAATATTTATTTAACAACTTAGATTTAAAGTGCTGCTAACGCGCTTTCGTAATCTGGTTCTTGCGCAACATCATTTACCAACTGCGTATAAGTTACTTGATCATTTTCATCAATGATAACAACAGCACGAGCAGTCAGTCCGGCTAGTAAAGTATCGGCAATTTTGACACCGTACTCTTCAGCAAAATTGGACCGAAAAGTAGATAAGGGAATAACGTCTTTTAAGCCTTCAGTCTCACAAAAACGACTTTGTGCAAAAGGTAAATCAGCAGAAACAACTAACACCACGGTGTTATCCAGATGCGATGCTTTTTGATTGAATTTACGGGTAGAAGCTGCGCAAGTCGGCGTATCCAGGCTGGGTACAATGTTTAGCACTTTCCGTTTACCGGCATAGTTCGCCAGCTTAACATCGACTAACTCAGTGCTTACCAGTGAAAAATCCGGCGCTTTGCTACCCACTGCAGGTAGCTCACCTGAGGTATGCAAAGGTTTACCCAAAAATGTAATTGTTGCCATTGTGTACTCCTAAAATATCTATTTACTTGTCTTTACTTTTTGCTCGGCGTATTAAGCGTTCGCGTTTTTTTACCTGCCACTCGGTTAATTTATTTTTTTGTCCGTGGAAAGGATTAACCGGCGATTTAAACACCAATCTAACAGGCGTACCTGCTAAGCCCATCTTCTCGCGGTAATAATTAACCAAAAAACGTTTATAGGATTCAGGCAAGGAATCGGTTTGCACACCATGAATAACAACTACCGGTGGATTGCGACCACCTTGATGCGCGTATTTAAGTTTGATGCGACGGTTACCCACTAACGGTGGTTGATGGGTACTGGTGGCTTCTTTAAGAATTCTGGTCAGCACTGGCGTTGACATATCAATCATCGCCGAGTTGTACAAGTGTTGCACCATGTCAAACAACTTACCCACGCCGCTGCCATGTAAGGCAGAGATTGGATGTTTTTCGGCAAACTCAAGAAATGACAATTTAACATCCAGCTGACGCTTGATGGTTTCCTTTTGATCGGAAGTAATACCATCCCATTTATTAAGACCGATAATTAAAGCTCTACCAGCCTCCAACACTAAGCCTAATAAATGCGCATCTTGATCGGTAATACCTTCGCGCGCGTCTATCAAATAAATGACGACATTGGCTTTTTCAATGGCTTGTAACGATTTAATGACACTGAATTTTTCTATGGTTTCCCCAATTTTTGAGCGACGACGCATACCGGCCGTATCGATCAGGGTAAAGGTTTTGCCATTACGTTCAAAAGGAATGTAAATGCTGTCACGGGTTGTTCCGGGTTCATCGAAAACGATAACGCGTTCTTCCCCTAACAATCGATTAACTAATGTGGATTTACCAACATTAGGTCGACCAACAACGGCAATACCAATGCCTGAATGTGTTTGATCAACATCATCGCTGGCAGGAGGTAATAAATGATTAATTTTTTCCAGTAGTTCAGGAACGCCTCGCCCATGAGATGCGGCAATTTTTACCGGTTCGCCCAAAGCCAGTGAATAAAAATCAGTGGCTGCAACATCGGCATCAATCCCGTCAACTTTGTTAGTCACCAACACGATAGGCTTATCGAGTTTTCTTAAAGTATCGGCAATTACTTTATCTGAGGCGCTCAGGCCCTCCCGGGCATCCACCATAAAAAACACAATATCAGCTTCTTCTAAGGCTATCTGAACTTGTTTTCTGGAGACGCTTTCAATGCCTTGAGCATTATCGGCGATACCGCCGGTATCAACCACCAAACACGGACGATCGCCATGCTTTACCCGGCCGTATTGTCTATCTCGTGTCAGGCCGGAAAAATCCGCCACCAAGGCATCGCGACTGCGTGTTAAGTAATTGAAAAGAGTGGATTTGCCCACATTGGGCCGCCCGACTAGGGCAATAACAGGTAACATAATTATCTAACTCTTAAGGCGGCTAAAGTGCCGTCTTTGGCGTAAACGTAAACAGTGCCGTCAAACATCGCCGGTTTGGCTTCGATTGCACTATCGGAAATTTGTATGCGCCCAAGTTCTCTACCATCTGAACTGCTCAACCAATGCACATAACCTTCAAAGTCACCCACCACCACATAGCTTTGATAAGCCATTGGCGCGGTCAGTTTTCTTTGATGTAAATCTTTTTGTTTCCATAACGAGGCACCATTATGTTGATCGACCTGCCAGACATGACTTTCTGAATCAGTTAAATACAAATAACTAAAATCGTTACTTAAGCCTGAGTGCGATGAAGCGGTTTCATTGCGCCATAACACATCGCCATCTGCTTCAGAAATAGCCGCCATCCCGCCTTGGTAACTGGCGATATAAATCACACTGTTATTGACGATTGGATCAACGTCCAAATCGACCAGTCTTTCAATTTCTGTCCGCCCTTTGGGGATAGCAATACTGGTTTCCCAAACATACTTGCCATCGTTTAAACGCAAGGCGATCAGTTTGCCGTTATCGTAACCAGCAATCACGTTTTCACCCGAAATCAACGGCGATCCGGTGCCACGCAAACTTAAGGCTGGCGCATTACGCTCATAACCCCAACGTTTGCCGCCGGTTTGGGTATCCAGAGCAACTACTTCCCCATCCGTTGAGCGGACTACGACCACATCTTTACCAACGACCGGCACGGAGAGTACCTCGCTGGATACTTTAGATTTCCAAAGTACAGCGCCATTTTCGATATTTAAGGCCAACACCTCAGCATTGCTGGAGCCTAAAATCACGACATCGCGACCTAGACCAGGCCCGCCAGAAAACTGCACGTCTGTTTCTGCCTCCCAAACCAACCGTCCGGTTTGCAAGTCCCTGGCTTGAACCAAACCGTCTCTATCAGCTGTAAATATTTTTCCGGCACCAATTGCAGGCACCAGTTTTAGGCTTTGCTCGTCAGTGCCAACGCCTATTTTTTCATGCCAGACTTCTTCGATTTTTATTTCCGGTGTGAATTCAAGCAATGGACTGGGCGGATCAGCATTGTCTTCACCACCTGAAAAATAATCGGAAATACCCGAGACTGATTCACTAACGGCATCCATTGCCGCGCAACCGGTCAAGCCAATAACAATTAATATAAGCGTAATAAAGCGCATTATTTTTGAATTTCAACCTTTTCTGGAGCCGTCAAATCATCTATTTTGAATTGTAACAACGGTGATTGCTGGCCGTTTCTTAAGGCATTTTGGAATGACGACCGTGCTTCATCGAGGCGATTTAATGCTACATATAAATCGCCGGTTAGCTCATCGTAACTGCCTGCAAACCCGGATTCAGCTTTGGCATCAACCGCATTAATTAGTTGCAAACCTTGTTCAAACTCGCCGGTTGCCAGCATCAGTCGCACCAATCTTATTCTGGCGATGTGGCTTAACTGAGCGTCATTTTTTGCGACAATGGCTTGCAAAATTTGCTTGGCTGCAGGTAAATCATTTTGATCTACCTTGCTTTTAGCTAATAACAATTGGCTATACGTTAAATACTCAGTTGATTGGTATTGCTCTTGTAGACGCGAACTAAGTTTTTCAACACTGTCTTTTTTATTTGCATCAACAGCTTTTAATAACTCTTGATAGAGTGCAGATGCCTGCGCTTTCTGCTCTTTTTGGTGATCCTGCCAATAATTCCATCCTAATATGACAATTATCCCCAGTGCTAAGCCAGCCAGCGTTGCCGGACCGTTTTCTTTCCACCAGCGTTTTAACGCTTCAACCTGTTCTTCTTCTGTATCGTAAATTTCCACTGTTTTTCTCTAAAGTTAATGGTTTTAACAAAGTTGCCAAGATATGGCGTAATATCATTACGCCTTAAATTGATCGCGTAAAAAGGTAATCAAATCAGTATGGGAGAGCGCTTTTTGCGGAAGATCGTCACGTAATGCTTTTACAGCAACTTCACCTCGACTTACTTCATCATCACCCAAAATTAGAGCAAATTCAGCTGCGGTCTTATCCGCTTTTTTAAACTGACTTTTAAAGCTACCGCCACCACAGTTAACCTGCAATTTTAAGCAGGGGATTTCATTTCTAATGGTTTCTGCCAGGCGCAGGCCGATACGTTCCGCTTGCTCCCCGGCCATAATCAAATAGACATCTACCGATCTAGCCACTGGAATATTTTCGAGCGTTTCCATCAATGCCAGCAATCGCTCCATGCCCATGGCAAAACCCACGGCATGATTAGGCTTGCCGCCTAATTGTTCAATCAGTCCGTCATAACGCCCACCGGCACACACTGTCCCTTGCGAACCCAACTCGGTAGTGACCCATTCAAAAACTGTCTTGCTATAGTAATCCAGGCCACGTACCAAACGGGTATTGACAGCGTATGTGATGCCTAAGTCATCCAAAATTGAAGTAATCGCTTTAAAATGCTGTAGCGAGTCTTCGCCCAGATAAGCCATTAATTCTGGAGCATTCTTGACCACTTCTTGCATGGCCGGATTTTTGGTGTCCAAAATTCTTAACGGATTGGTTTGCAAGCGACGCAAGCTGTCTTCATCCAATTGGTCCAAATGCTTTTGGAAATACTCCACCAGGCTATTGCGATACTCCAAGCGTTCAGCGATGGTACCTAATGAATTCAACTGCAACGTCACCTTATCGCGGACACCCAGCCTTTTCCATAGGCGATCGATCAGTAATATTAATTCAGCATCAATATCAGGCCCGGCCATACCGTAAGTTTCAACGCCTAACTGGATAAATTGACGATAACGGCCTTTTTGTGGGCGTTCATGGCGATACATGGGGCCGTAATACCAAAGGCGATGCACTTGATTATGCAGTAAACCATGCTCAAGACAGGCTCTCAAGCAACCAGCGGTTCCTTCGGGACGCAAGGTTAGAGAATCGCCGTTTCTATCATCAAAGGTATACATTTCCTTTTCGACAATATCGGTAACTTCACCGATAGAGCGTTTGAATAATTCAGTTTTTTCGACAATTGGCAGACGTATTTCGCTGTAGCCATAAGCCGCAAGTACTTCTTTAATAATGCCTTCGGCATATTGCCAGAGTGGCGTCTGTTCCGGCAAGACATCATGCATGCCGCGTATTGCTTGTATATTATTTGTCATGAGTTTTATGGGCCGTTGCGTGCAGCTAAGGCTTTATGTTTCTGGCTTCGTTTGAAAGTGGAAACTTTTCTAAGAGTAGTTTTTGGTATTCGTTTGCAAGTTCATTATTGCCTTGAGCCCGCTCGGTTTGGATAGCAATACCTAAAGTTTCTGACGTATGCTCTGCAGAACTTAGATAGCGCTGTAAAAAGCCTTTTGCAGCCCAATAATCGCCTTTTTCAAAGCTTAATTTTTGCATTTCCAATAATGCCGGCGCATAGGTTTGATTAAGCTGTAATGCTTGCCTTAAATAAGCCTCAGCTTGTTGCTTTTGTCCCATATCTAATTGACAACGACCCGCGTTAGTAAGCGCTAACCAAGGTCTGTCATTGAGTGGGTTTGCACTAGCAGGCACCAACAAGGCCATGCCTTTTTCATATTCACCATGTTCGCAAAGAAAACGGCCATAGTTGTTTTGTACACCTAGATCATCTGGTGCCAGATCAATTGCTTTGGCATATTGATCATGAGCATCATCGGAGTCATTTAACTTTTCGTATAAAAAAGCCAAGGCGTTGTGAGCTTGAACATTATTGGGCTCAATAGCCAATGCTTTCAGCAAGTTCTCCTTAGCCACTTCTAGTTTGTTAAGGCTTAAATATCGAACACCTAATTGCAAATGCACATCTGCAGGATTTTCACTTTTAACAGTGCTATCCGACGTGCAGGCAGTCAACGTCATGAACAGTAAAGCAACTAAAGCGCGACTATTTATAATCATTACTAAGCTGCTCGCTCATCATTTTGCAATTTTAACTTCAGATGCCGACGGCTTTTGTCTTCGACTTGACCAACCAACTGACCACAAGCTGCATCAATATCTTCACCACGTGTTTTTCTTACTGTCGTAACAATACCGGCGTCATTGAGCAATGTCTTAAACCGCTCTATGGTGGCTTTGCTCGAACACTGATAGGAAGATTGCGGAAATGGATTAAAAGGAATCAGGTTGATTTTTGAAGGCACGGTCTTAAGTAACTTTACCAGCCCACGTGCATCGTCCATGGAATCATTGATGCCATTAAGCATCACATATTCAAAAGTAATAGTACGCCGTGGTGCAATTTTGGCATTATCACGACATGCCTCCATTAGCTCTTTCAATGGATATTTTTTATTGATCGGCACCAACACATCTCTTAACTCATCGGTAACCGCATGCAATGACACAGCCAAACTAACATCACATACTTCTGTTAATCGGTAGATAGCGGGCACAACCCCAGAAGTACTAATCGTCACCCGACGTTTCGATAAACCAAAACAAAAATCATCCATCATCAAATTCATAGCCGCAATCACGTTATCAAAGTTGAGCAAAGGTTCGCCCATACCCATCATGACCACATTGGTGATTCTTTTCTCTGACCCTAAGCGCTGCTGGGCAACAATTACTTGACCGATAATCTCGGCAGTTGTCAGATTACGGTTAAATCCTTGCTGTGCGGTGGAACAAAAAGTACAAGCCAACGCGCAACCAATTTGCGAGGAAACACACAGAGTGCCGCGTCCTTCTTCAGGAATAAAAACAGTCTCTACTCGATTGCCACAGCTGGTTTGTAACGCCCACTTACGGGTGCCATCGGAAGCGATTTGCTCAACGACAATTTCAGGAGTAATGATCGTGCAATTTTCTTTTAGATACTCGCGCAAAGACTTGCTTAAATTGGTCATCAGATCGAAATCTTCGATTTCTTCCTGATATATCCATTTAAGTAATTGTGTCGCCCGAAACGGCTTCTCACCTAAACCGACAAAAAAGGCCGCTAAGCCTTTTCTGTCGAAATCGAGCAAGTTGATAATTTTAACGGGTGCGTGCACTGATTTCGTTATCTGAGAAAAAATAAGCAATTTCTCTTTGAGCTGATTCTAAAGAATCTGAACCATGAACGGCATTTTCATCAATGCTGCTGGCGAAATCAGCACGAATGGTGCCTGGAGCTGCTTCTTTAGGGTTAGTTGCACCCAATATTTCGCGATGCTTAAGCACTGCGTTTTCACCTTCCAACACTTGGATAATCACAGGACCTGAAATCATGAATGCTACCAAATCGTTAAAAAAGCCGCGCTCGCTATGCTCTGCGTAAAAGCCTTCTGCTTGTTCTTTGCTTAAGTGCAGCATTTTTGCAGCAACAATTCTTAAACCATTTTTTTCAAAACGACTGTAAATATCGCCGATAACATTTTTAGCTACTGCATCAGGTTTAATGATGGAAAAAGTGCGTTCTATCGCCATTTTTTTAAAACTCCTAGTGAATAAATAATGATTGCAGATTATATCTGATTAAAAAGTATCAAGTACAACGCAGCTGTTTTAGCTTACTGCGTCATATAAGTTTTACGGCATTTGATCCAACTCAGAATCTTCTTTGACAGGAATCATCAAGTCGGCTGGACTGATGCCCAGCAGCAAAGCTACAGGGCTGGCTATAAAAATAGAGGAGTACGTACCAAAAAACACACCGAATAAGAGGACGATAGAGAAATTATGTATCACCTCACCACCCAGAAAAAACAAAGAAACCAACACCAATAACACCGTCAAAGAAGTCATAATGGTGCGGCTCAAGGTGACATTAACCGAAATATTCATGATGTCTTCGGTAGATATGCTTCTTAAAAGTCTAAAGTTCTCCCTAATACGGTCATAAACCACAATGGTGTCATTCAACGAATAACCAATTAACGCGAGAACCGCTGCCAATACCGTTAAATCGAATTCCAGACCCAAGATAGAAAACAACCCCAAGGTCACAACAACATCATGGATTGTCGCGATGATTGCGCCAGCAGCGAATTTCCACTCAAAGCGCCAAGCAATATAAGCCAAAATAGCTATCGTCGAATACAGCAAAGCCAAAAAGCCATCTTCAGCCAGATCGTCACCAACCTGCGGTCCGACAAACTCAACGCGCTGCAATTCTGCGGGTTCCGCTGTGTTTTTATTAATCGCTTCAAGTACCTTGTTACTTAAATCTGCACTACTCACCCCTTCATGAGGTTTTAAACGAATTAAGACATCTTTTGCCGTACCAAAATTTTGCACGGTGGCATCGTTAAAACCTTCTGTATCTAATGTATTACGCAGCAGTGTTAAATCTGCCGTTTGCTTATAGCCTACTTGAATCAATGTACCGCCGGTAAAATCTATACCCATCTGCAAACCGCGAACAGCAAGAGATCCTATTGAGAGAAGCGTCAGCACAGCAGAAAATGCCAATGCTATTTTGCGGTTACCTATAAAATTTATATTTGTTTTAGACATTATTTAATCTTCTATGTGAGAGATGCGAAGCCGATGATTCATCGTCAACTAAATAGATAATTTCTCAACGCTGCGGTTACCATAAATCCAGTTTATAACCATCCGTGTACCAGTGATTGCAGTAAACATAGATGACAAAATCCCTATGATCAGCGTTACCGCAAATCCTTTAACTGAACCTGTACCATAGGCAAATAACACTACTGCCACGACAAGATTGGTAAAGTGAGAATCAAGAATGGTTGCAAAAGCTTTATCATAGCCAATGAATATACTGGCTTGCGGTGTTATGCCATTTTTAAGTTCTTCTTTAATCCTCTCGAAGATTAATACGTTAGCGTCAACCGACATGCCCACGGTTAAGATAATACCGGCAATACCCGGCAATGTTAAAGTGGCCTGCAGCATCGACAAAATAGCAACAACAATCACCACGTTAAACGCCAAAGCAAAGTTAGCAATCAATCCAAATAGTCGGTAATAAACTGCCATAAACAGCACCACCAACACAAAGCCAACCACAAAAGACAACATACCCTTGTTGATATTATCTTGTCCCAAACTTGGCCCTACAGTGCGCTCTTCAACAATATCGACCGGTGCAGCCAAAGCCCCTGCCCTTAATAACAACGCTAGATTTCTGGCTTCTTGAGGACTATCCAGGCCAGTGGTTTGAAAGCGTTTGCTAAACACACCTTGTATGGTTGCCACGCTGATTACTTTTTCTACTTTCTCTTTCTGGCGAATTTTTTCGCCATTAATTATTTTTGTTTCATTTTTGTATTCGATAAATACCACCGCCATCGGCTTACCTATACTTACTTGGGTAAGTTTGCCCATTTTGGCAGCACCTATGCCATTCAAGGTAATTGATACCGAAGGTCTACCGTCCTGATCCATGCCTGAAGACGCATCAACAATTTGGTCACCAGTAACAATAATTCGTCTATCCAACAAAACCGGACCGCCATTTTTATCGTAGTACAGCCTGCTGCCAACCGGAACTCGCCCAGCAACAGCATTTTGAACATCATGTTCAACATCCACTAATCGATATTCTAAAGTTGCTGTTGTACCCAGAATTTCTTTAGCACGAGCGGTGTCTTGTACGCCAGGTAATTGCACGACGATACGGTTTTCACCCTGCTGTTGAATAACCGGTTCAGCCACACCCAATTCGTTAACGCGATTACGCAAGGTAGTCATGTTTTGTGCGACAGCGAACTTTTTAATTTCCCGTACTTCCTTTTCGGACATTTTTAACCAGACTTGCTCCTGAGCTTCTGGTTCAGTCACATCCAATGTTCTGAAATCTTTATTTAACAGAGCCATCAGCGCAGCTTTATCTTCAATAGAGCTTAAAATGACCTTGATGTAGCCACTATCTTTGGCAACTGACTGATAACGTATCTTTTCGTTTCTCAAAGCCAAACGCACATCGTCGTTGTATCGCTCTTCGGCTTGCTTAACAGCGGCATCCATATCCACTTCAAGTAGAAAATGCACCCCTCCGCGCAAATCCAAGCCCAAGTACATAGCTTTTGCGCCCAACGCTTGTAACCAAGCTGGAGTAGTGGGTGCCAAATTTAACGAAACCGTAAACTCATTGCCAATATTGTCTCTAAGCAAGTCAGAGACTTTCAGCTGATCGTCAGTGTTATTAAATCGAGCCAAAATATGCTTGTCGTTAACTTCAAACGCTTTAACAGCAACCCCAGCAGTTTTAATTATTGATTCAATTTTGCCGGACTGAATTGTATCCAGCTTGCCTTCTCGAACGGGCGAAATCTGAACCGAGGGGTCGTCACCATATAAAATAGGCAGCGAGTAAATAGTCCCAATAATAAAAACAACCAGAACTAAAATATTTTTCCAAAGCGGGAAATGATTTTGCATTTTTCTATTCCAACGATTATCAACAACTCACTAGTCATCCACGACCAGCTACGTGACTGTCACAGTAGATATTAACTACCTTTTTTTGTAACTGCCTTATATGTGCCTTTGGGCAACAAGGTTTCGATACTTTGTCTCTGTACTTGTATAAAGGTGTTATCGCCCACCTCAAGCCTGACGAAGTTATCATCTAAATCAACTACTTTTCCTAAAATACCGCCGGATGTTACCACCTCAACACCTTTATTCAGCGCCGAAATCATTTGTTTCTTCTCTTTTGCTTTTTTAGCTTGCGGACGCAAAAACAAGAAGTAGAAAAACGCCAAAATTGCCAATGGAAACAGCATGCCTTCAATGCCGGGTTGAGCAGAGGGCGCAGCTGCCGCTGCCATTGCATCAGAAATAAACAAACTCATTGTTATCCTCGGTTGTTATTGTTTAAACAAAGCGCGGCATTATGCCACAGTCGGTACCGTTTTTTCTCGCTGTTGATAGAACTGCTTGACAAAGGCATCCAGAGATTGAGCTTCAATAGCATCACGCAAGCCCTGCATAAGACTCAGATAATAATAAAGATTGTGGATGGTATTAAGCCTTGACCCCAACATTTCCTTACATTTATCCAAGTGCCGCAAATAAGCTCTGGAATAATTTTGACAGGTATAACAGCCGCAGGCTTCATCAATTGGGCCGGTATCAAACTCGTACTGACTGTTCCTGATTTTTACCACACCAAAACTGGTAAACAGGTGACCATTACGAGCATTACGGGTTGGCATCACGCAATCAAACATATCAATGCCACGTCTAACCGCTTCCACCAAATCTTCGGGCGTACCTACTCCCATTAAGTAACGCGGTTTGTCAGTCGGCATTTTGCTATGAATGGCATCTAGTGTTGCCATCATTTCATCCTTGGGCTCGCCTACCGACAGCCCGCCGATCGCGTAGCCATCAAAACCAATATCGACCAGCCCAGCAATAGATTCTTGGCGTAAATGCTCGTACATTCCACCTTGCACAATGCCGAACAGTGCCGACAAATTACCTTCGTGCGCGGCTTTGCTTCGGGCTGCCCAACGCAAAGATAGCCGCATTGAATCAGCCGCCTCGGCAACAGTAGCTGGATATGGGGTACATTCATCAAAAATCATCACGATGTCAGAGCCCAAATCACGCTGCACGTGCATTGATTCTTCCGGCCCCATGAAAATCTTGCTGCCGTTAATCGGTGATTTAAAGGTCACACCAGCTTCAGTAATTTTTCTGAGCGCGCCCAAACTGAACACCTGAAAGCCGCCCGAGTCCGTCAAAATCGGTTTATCCCAACGCATAAAGTCATGCAAATCGCCGTGAGCTTTAATTACACCTGTGCCTGGTCTAAGCATTAAATGAAAGGTGTTCCCTAAGATAATTTGCGCCCCAAGTCCGGTTAAATCCTCGGGAGTTAATGACTTTACTGTGCCATAAGTGCCGACTGGCATAAAGATCGGCGTTTCCACTACACCACGTGCAAAAGTCAGTTGGCCACGACGAGCATGTCCGTCGGTGTTTTTTAATTTGAATTCCATCGAAATTTAGCAAGCAACAAAAGTCTGGAATTATCCGGTCTTTTCGCTTCTTAAGCCAGTGAAGTTACTACACAAGGAGGAAGAATTAAGTAACTCTATAAAATAGCGACAAATCAATGTGCTGTTTTACTGTGTGTTAAGCCCGCGACTCGCAAATGTTTGAAAAAAGTTAAAAAACCTTACCGTTTAAAATGCTATCTGGCTAAACTAGCGCCCCTAAAGAATGAATTAAGCCGGGCAAACAGTTCTGAACTATTAACAACCATTTCTGTCACACCAAAAATCCTGACGACAATAACGTAGTTTCAGATACTTGTAATAAGACTAAAAAACAGTACTGGATTGATCAGAATTCAGTACCATCAATGACTTTAAAATACCAATAGTGCAAAAACTACTCAACTTACCTTACTTATTAAATCGCGAAGTTTCTCCCCGCTCTTTGCTTAGTTTGCTGACTATTTTAGTGCTGTTGCTGCACTTAACTGTAATTGTTTGGTTGTTACAACCCAACGAGACAGTTCCCGAACAAAAACCCATTAAGGTAATGGAAGTCGCTCTACTTTCTGCGCCCAGCCCAAAACCTGCAACAACAGTAGCGGCAATGCCGCCTGCCCCACCAAAACCTCTGCCCCCACCCAAAAAACAACCTATAAAACAACCCGTCAAAAAAATAGTCCCGGTTGTCGAAAAACAGGCAACACAACCCAAACCGCAACCGATTATTGAAGATCAACCGCCAACGCCACCTGCTGAGTCAACTCAAGTTTCTACTCAGCCTGTCCCGACAGCACAACCTACTAACAACCAAGCAAGTAAGCCAACTGAAAATACCGGCACTGCCGAAGCTAATGCCAAAACAGTAGTTTCCGGCATTGTGCCGTTGGAGCGAGTCCCGCCTAGGTATCCACCGCGCGCGGCAAATCGGCATATTGAAGGCTGGGTTAAAATTGAATTTACCATCAGCACGACAGGCACGGTAACCGATGCGGTTGTTGTTGATGCTGAGCCCGCCGACATGTTTAACGATGCTGCGTTAACCGCCATTGAGAAATGGAAATTTAAAGAGAAATTAATCAATGGTGTCGCCGTTACTCAGCGTGCTGTGCAAGTTCTTAAATTTAATTTAAAGAACGAATAACCCTTAACACTGCGCAAACTAATCATTTGATATAGCCCAGTAATTTTTAATTTGCCCAACTCAAGAAGGAGATCTTAATGTTTAATTTTGTTTCACCCGCAATTATTATTGATGGGACCTTATATACGTTACTGGCGTTTTCGGTAGCAACCTGGACACTCATTATTTTTAAATCCTGGCAATTCTCAAACAACGACTATCTGAATCGGCTTTTTAATAGTGCATTTTGGAAAACCACTACCCTGGCTGAGGCTGAAGAATTACCGGCTGAAGTCTTCAGAGGACCACAGGCTCGTGTTGCCCAGCAAGGATTAAAATGGCTCACCGAAAACCGCCAATCACACACCAAAAGCATTAAGTTCTTAGGTACTCCGAGTGAACTGTTAGAGCAAGCCTTGCTCGTGCAAATGCAAGCCGAGCAGCATTTAATGGAAAGCGGCCTGACCATGCTGGCCAGCATCGGCAGTACTGCACCTTTTGTCGGTCTGTTTGGGACAGTATTCGGCATCATGCATGCTATGCATCAAATCACTGAAAGCGGTTCGTCCAGTTTAGATGTCGTCGCAGGCCCTATTGGTGATGCGCTGGTCGCCACCGCTATCGGTATTGCGGTCGCTGTACCGGCGGTGTTGGCGTATAACTTTTTATTGCGCCGCGTCAAACTACAACGTGCCGGACTAGAAAACTTCGTGACCAGTTTTATGCATGTTGCGTTAAGTTCGGACATTAAAGATTAAGGAACGCCCATGGCTTTTAAAACTCAATCGGAAAACGAAGATGCAATGAGCGAGATTAACGTCACGCCGCTTGTTGATGTCATGCTTGTATTAGTCATTATCTTATTAGTCACTGCGCCATTACTGACGCAATCGGTACATGTGACGTTACCGAAAACTACCGAAACCACGGCAAATGTGACTGAGCAACCCTTACAACTCGGCATTAACGACCAAGGTGTAATAACCCTTAATAAACAGCCCATCGAGAATCTGGCCGCATTAGAAACAACCCTAAAAAACGAGCTTGTCAAAAACCCTGAGGTAGCTTTGCACTTATATGCCGACAAAAGTGTGATCTACGAAAAGCTCGCTGCAGTCATGGCCACTGTGCAGCATGCCGGCATCGCCAAAATTGCGTTTGTTACTGTCGAGCAATAACATTACACCCTGTTTATAAGTCCATGAGCAACTTTGCATTGGCTGGATAAACCTATTTAACCTGTCGAAATTATTGGCAACTTTATTATTACAAGCAGACATTTATGGAATTTTTTACCCAGCTATTTGATTTTTTTATACACCTCAATGCGCATCTCGCCGATATTTTGGCGCACTACGGCACATTAACTTACGCCCTATTATTTTTGATTATTTTTTGTGAGACCGGCTTGATAGTCATGCCGTTTCTACCAGGTGATTCCCTGCTATTTGCAGTTGGTGCGCTGGGGTCCAGCACCGGACAACTTGATATTTATATTTTGATTCCGCTGTTAATCGTTGCAGCGTTGGCTGGCGACAATCTTAATTATGTCACCGGCAAATTTTTCGGCACCAAGATTAAATCACGCGAACGAATAGGTTTTTTCAAACAGGAATATATCGAGCAGACAGAAAACTATTATCAAAAACACGGCGGTCGAACCGTGATTATTGCTCGATTTATACCCATCATCAGAACCGTTGCGCCTTTTGTAGCGGGTGCGGGCAAAATGCACTATCCGCGCTACTTGCTTTTTTGCATCACTGGCGCATGTTTATGGGTAGGTGGGCTTATTACCTTAGGTTTTGAATTCGGTAATCTCGAACTGGTCCAAAAGAATTTTGAACTGGTCGTTTTAGGCATTGTAGGGGTGTCATTTCTGCCAGTGTTACATCAACTTTGGCAGGGAATAAGGGTAAAAAAATCAGGTATTTGAAGCATTTAGTTAATACCTTTCCTAGAATTTTCTCAAATAGTAATTTTTGAAAACTATCAATTTCAGCTCACCTTGTAAAACATGTCCACAAACCAAAATCATTCTAAACAGCAAGTAGCCGGTCTGGCATTGGGTGCAATCGGCGTGGTATTCGGCGACATCGGCACCAGTCCGCTATACGCTCTGAAGGAAGTATTCCACGGCAGCTTGCCTATCGATAAAACACATGTACTCGGCGTGTTATCGCTGATTTTTTGGTCGTTAACACTGGTAGTCACCACCAAATACGCGATATTCATTATGCGTGCCGACAACAAAGGCGAAGGCGGCATCATGGCTCTGATGGCTCTGGCACTACACGGCTCCAAAGACAATCCGGGCAGGATGCGCTTTATCGTCATCATCGGCTTGCTCGGCGCCGCATTATTCTATGGTGACGGTATGATCACACCCGCCATTTCGGTACTTAGCGCAGTCGAAGGTCTTAAAGTTGTCTCTCCTAAGTTAGAGCATTATGTACTGCCCATTACCATTGCTGTATTGAGCGTTATGTTCATTGTGCAAGCCAAGGGCACCGACGCGGTTGGCAAAATGTTCGCGCCGATTATGTGTTTCTGGTTTGGGTCGTTGGGGGTTATGGGGGTAATCAATATCGTAGAAGACCCCAGTGTTTTGATGGCGGTCAACCCTTATTACGGCGTGCATTTACTGTTTGAGTTGGGTTGGCGTGGCTTTCTAATTATGGGCGCGGTAGTACTGGCAATTACCGGCGCTGAAGCCTTGTATGCAGACATGGGCCATTTCGGTTTAAAACCGATTCGTTATGCCTGGTTTAGTTTTGTATTTCCGGCATTGCTACTCAATTATTTTGGCCAAGGTGCGCTGTTGATCGGGCACCCGGAAGCGATAGAAAATCCATTCTATTTACTCGCCCCGACCTGGGCGCTGTATCCGCTGTTGGTACTATCGACGCTGGCAACTGTGATCGCCTCGCAAGCAGTCATCTCGGGGGCGTTTTCAGTGACACGCCAAGCGATACAGCTAGGTTACTGCCCACGTATGAATATTGTGCACACCTCGGGCGATGAAATGGGGCAAGTCTATATCCCTGTGGTCAACTGGCTGCTTATGGTCTCCGTATTTGTGTTGGTACTGACGTTTCAGTCATCATCCGCTTTGGCTTCAGCCTATGGCATCGCCGTCACCGGCACCATGATTGTTGATACCGTTTTAGCGTTCATTGTCATTCAGGCGCTCTGGCGATGGACAAAGTTCACCAGCATTACCTTTTTGACGATTTTTTTGGTGATCGATTTCCTGTTTCTTTCAGCCAACAGCCTGAAAATTCCATCAGGAGGCTGGTTGCCATTGGTCGTCGGGGCTGTGTTGTTTTTGATATTAACCACGTGGATCAAAGGGCGCGAACTATTGGCAGAACATCTGGATGATCGGCGCATATTGTTCGAAGAACTGGGCGAAAAAATGAAAGCCGAACGATTGGCAACCGTTCCCGGCTCAGCCATTTATTTGGCTAGAAGCCTGCATGGTGTGCCCCAGGTCTTTCTGCATAATCTTGAACATAACCATGTTCTGCATGAGCAAATCATCGTCCTGACAATTGTTACCACCGAAGAGCCTTATGTTAACGAAGCCCACCGGGTCAAAATACGTGAATTTGGTCAAGACAGAACTTACTACCGCGTAAAACTTTACTTCGGTTTTAAGCAAACACCTGATGTACGCCGCGCTCTTGAACTATGTGCACAAGAAGGATTACCTATCGATCCCAAAGAAGTGTCATTTTTTGTCGGCAGTGAGCGCCTATCATTCCGCAACAAAAGCCCAATGCCGAAATGGCGAAGACCCATCTTCAGGTTTTTATTCCACAACGCATCGAGCCCGATAGAGTTTTTCAAAATTCCGGTCGACCAAGTCATTGAGCTGGGTATCCGCATAGAACTTTAGTTGTATAAAATAGGCTGATGAATACAATCCCATCGTTACCATCCGATGGGATTGCTCTTTCAACCCATACTATGCGCTGATTGCTCAAACAGTTAAGTAAGGTGATAGCAAGAACAGTAATGGCGATAAAACTCTTAACCTTTTTAAAAACCGATATTTGGTCGCTACCCGAGCACCAACAGCCTGTTGTTAAATCAGCTTTCGTAAAATCGCTGAAAATAGCGTTATTAGCTTATCAAGGCTTCACAAAAGATCTTTGCCCGTTACGCGCCTCCGCACTCACACTTTATACATTGCTTGCTGTTGTGCCTGTCATAGCCATGTTGTTTGGGATTGCGAAAGGCTTTGGTCTTGAAGCAATGCTCCAACAGCAGTTACTCGAGCAAATACCGCATCAAGATACTACCGTACTGACGTTAATCAGCTTCGCCCAAAATCTGCTCAACAGCACTAAAGGTGAAGTGGTGGCGGGCATTGGCGTAGTGGTATTGCTGTGGTCGGTAATACATATGATTGGTAATATTGAGGAGTCGTTTAATTATATTTGGAAAATAAATAAAGGCAGGTCATTTTCTCGAAAACTAAGCGATTACCTATCATTAATGTTATTAGCGCCAGTCTTATTAATAATTGCAAGTAGTATTACCGTTTTTTTAAACACTAAAGTAACCTGGCTAACCAAGGTAATTACCTTACCTAAATTTGGTGAAAGCTTATTAATTGGCGCTTTAAGTTATTCGCCGTTATTACTAATGTCTGGCTTATTCGCGATTACTTATATTTTTATGCCTAATCATAAAATTAGTTATAAAGCGGGTATTATTGCGGGCGTCGTAACGGGGATCTTGTATCATATTTTACAGTGGCTTTATTTAAGTCTTCAGTTTGGCGTATCTAGCTACAACGCAGTCTACGGAAGCTTTGCCGCGCTACCGTTATTTGTGGTTTGGGTACAAATAGCCTGGATGATTGTCCTGTTAGGTTGTGAAATTGCTTTTTATATTCAAAATTACGAAAGTCATCGGCATAATTATAACTATTCCGAATTTAGTTTTTCTTTTAAAAAGATTATTGCCTTACAAATTACCCATTTAATTATTAAGAATCTTGTCAAATTGGGCAATCCTTTAACCGCCGAAAAAATCGCTTTAAAATTGTTAATTTCAGTCGCCGTTGTGCAACGGCTGTTAGAATTTTTAGTGACTAGTCATATTATTATTGAATTAAAAACTGAAGAAAATGAAGACGTTTACTTACCCGCTGTAGATATTAATATCTTAACCGTTGCCTATGTGATTAATGCGCTGGAACTATGCGGACAGAACAGCCTTCCGGACATTAAACAGGAAAAATTATATGTCAATATGCTTAATAATTTAGGAAAATGGCTGGAAACTTCAGAGCAAAATCGTTTGCTTAAAGACATTTAAACAATCTACTTACAATACTTATTAAGGATTATTGATATGCAAGTTCAAGACTATTTGCCGTTTTTTCAAAGTTTAGCGCTCAAATACTACCAATTCACTCTTGAAAATCCCGCTTATGCTGCCTGCCTAGCGGCGGTGGTGTGGTTACTAACCACCATTTTTTATAGCATCAGAATCGGCTTCTTAAACGGTCGTAACCGTCGCAATATCAAAGCCCTGCTCGATACACAAAATGCCTTGGCTACTGCCGAACAACAAATTCAGCAATTACAAGCTGAACTAACTGCCGCCAATGAACAAGTCGAACAAAGCAAAGCTGAATCCGAACAACTGGTACAGCGTGCAACAACATTGCAATCGCGACTCTCTTGGTTCGACAATCAATTATCGGAAAGCATCGGCGCACTGACCACTAACGCTGACTTAAGCGAACAATTCTCGCCGAACGCAACGGGGCTAGAGACAGAAGATTTGTGGCAACGCTACAGCGCAATCAACAAACAATTAAGTGCCAATTTGGCAGCGGAACGAAAAACCAACAACGAATTGCAACAAGCCTTTAAAGTTGAGACCGCAAAATTAGCCGAAAAAGATCAACTGCTGCAAACCCTGCAAATTCGTGTCGATAGTCAAAGCCAACAACTTGCTCAATTGGAATTGACAGTTGCCGAACACAAAACCCAGTTGGCGCAGCAAGAAGAAAGCGCACAACAGCGCATTTTGGAAACCGAAGCAAAACACCAAGCCGATTTAGCGCGTCTTGCGTCGTTGGAGCAGCAGTCAGTTGATTTAAGCCAAGCTAAACAGCAGCAAACTCAATTACAAGAAACGTTAAACGCACAAAATGCAGTAATTGCCCAACTTGAAGAAGCCAAAGCGGTCGAAATAAAAGCAGTAGAACCTCAAGCAGTGTTCCTGGCTCCTGAGCCACAACAGCAAGCGCCTATCGAACCAACAATTTCACCCGTACAGGAACCGATTATTAGCAAAGTTGTGGTACCAGAACCGGCAATAATTGTCGCCGAGACACCAAAACCACAACCAATCAAAACCCCAGAAAAAGATACGGCTGGCGTGGGTGGGAAATTTAAAAGTTTCTTTTCCAGTGCCAAGCAAAAAATTGACAAACTGGACAGCAAACTCGTCGAGCAAAACATTCCTACACCGCCGGAAGCACCCGTTCAAATCGAACAAATCAATCCTGAGCCTCAAGTTTTGGCGGCAGAAACACCGGTGATAGCTCAACCAGTGGTTGCAAACGTTACCTATCAACCGGAAACTGCTGTTAAAGAAGCTGTGGTTGCGCCAGCACAAGAGCAGACAAATTCATTTGCCGCGGCGAAAACATGGTCTGACGAAACCACGTTAACCTTAAGTGGCAGACCACCTCAAGCGGTTACGGCCAAAGTTGAACCACAACCTGCCAAAGCTTCAGTAAGTGCAATCGACACAGACAATGAACCAACCAGCAAACTTAAAAATCTGTTTAGCAAATTTAAACGTAAATCTTAATTGGGACGCTTGGGTTACAACAATCATGTGAACCCAGCCATTTTGATTGTTAATCATCAATTTTAAAAATAGTAGGTCGGCTTGCCCAATGCGGCTGACCTGCTTATCAGCCAGCAGAAGCAAAGCAGAAACTGTTGCTGTATCAACACAAAAAGCTATTATCAACATCCTAGCTTTACATACCACTATCTGTATTACCAAGCTCTAAGCCCCTTCCTGCCCGGTTAAATTCAGCTGGCATGCCGTTTGCTTTGCTTTAGGTTGTTATTTCTAGTTTTATTTCTCTACCTAGAAAACCTAAGGAGGTTTCATGCGTAAATCAATACCTACATCGGTGGTCGGTTTGACCATTGCTTTAACTGCGTTCGGTTCTGTTGCTGTGCAAGCCCAAGGCTTGCAAGAAGCAAGCGAAGCCGCTGGCGTTGCCAAACTTAAATCCATTGAATTTTCCGGCACCGGCAACTGGTTTCAGTTTGGTCAAGCCCCTAATCCAACTTCAGCCTGGCCAGCATTCGACGTCAAAAACTATATCGCCGACATTAACTACGAAACCGCCAGTGCGCGAGTACAGTATCTTCGCAGCCAAGTCGTCGAAGCCGGTCGTGCTCGCCCAGCACCTGTTGAGCAACGCGGTATCCAATTTATTAGCGGCAGCACAGCCTGGAACGAGTCTATTACCGGTAATTCGGAAACCCAACAACCAGCAGCGGTTGAAGAACGCGCCGCAGAAATTTGGTCAACCCCCCAAGGCTTCTTAAAAGCAGCAGCAGCCAATAATGCAGCAACAAAAGCGGTTGATGGCGGCACCGAAGTATCATTCACAGTGGGCGGCAAATATCGTTATGTCGGAAAAATCAATCCCTTCAACCAAGTTGCACAAGTAAACACATGGATAGACAATCCAGTACTCGGCGATACCTTGGTAGAAACAAAATTCTCCGACTACAAAGATTTTGGCGGCGTTCAGTTTCCATCTCACATCGTCCGCAATCAAGGCGGCTATCCGGTGCTGGATATTAACGTCACCTCAGCTAAAGCAAACCCAGGCGTTGACATTAAGGTGCCTCAAGATTTAGCCAAAGCCCCTGCAGTTGCCGTAACTTCTGAGAAACTGGCTGACGGCGTTTTCTATCTAACAGGCGGTACGCATCACAGTCTGGCTATCGACCAAGCCGACCACATTGCAATTATCGAAGCGCCTTTAAATGAAGAACGTTCATTGGCCGTAATTTCCAAAGCCAAAGAACTTATTCCTAACAAACCAATCAAATATTTGATCAACTCTCATGCGCATTTTGACCATGCTGGCGGCTTGCGCACATTTGTTGATGAAGGTGCTGCAATCGTGACACACGCACCCAATCAGGCTTACTATGAAAAAGTGTGGGCAACCCCGCACAGCCTCAACCCTGACAAATTGGAAGCCTCCAAGAAAGCAGCTAAGTTTGAGAGTTTTAACAGCAAACATGTTCTTACTGACGGAAAACGTCCGATAGAAGTTCACTCAATCGCCGGCAACGGTCATAACGACGCGTTTGTACTCGTGTATCTGCCTAACGAAAAGATTCTGGTCGAAGCTGATGCTTTCACTCCTACCGCTGCGAATGCACCGATACCAACAGCACTGAACCCATACGCCGTTAATCTTTATGAAAACATTCAGAAACTAAATCTGAACGTCGACAAAATTGCCGCTTTACATGGCCCACGCGTCGCCACCTTGGCTGATCTACGTGCTGTTGCCGGCATTCAACAAGCCGCTAAATAACAGCTAAATCTCAATTCAGGACAAAAGCGCAATACTTTTGTCCTGAATCCCCTGCTCTACTCCTCCAATCTTGCAACTTACCAAAATTGCCGATATAACTTTGTCCATTTCCGAACGGACTTACCGGTCAATTCATGCAAAAACCGTTGATATACAAAGGCCGTGGCAGTATCAGTAATGCGACAGGTCGCTTTGAAAAACAAAACAGTGAAGCCACCGATGACGGCTGGGGCAGTTTGGATGCAGAACTAGCACCGCTCAAAACAGAAGTCATTATCGACAGTAGCAAATCGTTGATTAATTACAACGACTCCCCGGATCTGCCATTCGATCGCTCCATCAACCCTTATCGCGGCTGTGAACACGGCTGCATCTATTGCTTTGCCCGGCCAACGCATGCGTACTTAGGTTTTTCACCCGGACTGGATTTCGAAAGCCGCATCCTGATCAAACCCGATGCCGCGCGCCTGCTTAGAGAGGAACTGAGCAAAAAAAATTATCGCTGTGCGCCCTTGGCCTTGGGTACCAACACAGATCCCTATCAACCGCTGGAACGGCAACATCGGCTAATGCGGCAGATTTTGGAAGTACTGGCGGAAACCCGACATCCAGTCAGCATCGTCACCAAGTCATCATTGATCGAACGCGATCTCGATTTATTAACCGCCATGGCTGAGCAAGGCTTAGTCTCCGTCTATCTATCCATCACCACACTGGACCGAAATATGGCGCGAACACTGGAACCACGCGCCGCCGCACCGCAACGGCGTCTGGAAACAGTCGCTAAATTGCACGCAGCCGGTATTCCGGTGGGCGTGATGGTCGCGCCCGTCATTCCGGCGTTGAACGATCACGAAATGGAAAACATCCTCAAAGCCGCCCATGCCGCAGGAGCGGCCAGCGCCGAATACATTCTGCTGCGCCTGCCGTTGGAAGTCGCGGACTTGTTCGAAGAATGGCTACAGCACAATTACCCGCTTAAGGCAGATCATGTATTGAACTTAATCCAGCAAAGCCGCGGCGGTAAATCTTACGACCCAGCATTTCATCAACGCATGTCCGGCACCGGAAGCTATGCCGATCTAATCGGCCAACGCTTTCGGCTAATATGCAAACGCCTAAAATTGGATCAGTCATTACCCACGCTACGTACAGATTTATTCAGAAAACCGCACTTAGGCGGGCAAATGAGTTTTGATTTTTTTGATTGAAAGTTGGAGACGGGGTATTGGCTGGGGAATAACAAATTGTTGCAGAACTATCGAGTAAGTTGTAATTAACGTTAGCTAACCCAACATTACAAGCGTTTGTAATATTGGGTTAAAATTTAGACAGTTAATTAACAGGTAACCAGACCAGCTCACCCGCCAGCATATCCGGCACCAAGATAAACTTGCCGTCACTACTTAAACCGATGTCTGCCGCGGATTTGAAGCCATTCTTAAGCAGTTTGACCTCACCCGTCTTGCTGACGGAAAAAACGCTACCATTCTTCCAATCGCTGGCATAAAGCACGCCTTTGGCACCGCGAACAATACCATCGCCGCCACCAAAGCCTTCCGCGACCTTTTCCAGTTTACCGGTTTTGATCTTGATGCGATAAAGGGTGCCGGACACCAAATCCAGCTCCAGCAACGAACCCTTGCCGTCAGTCAACAAGCCGTTAGGACTTTGTATCTGCGCGTCCTTGTCGCTGTTGGTGATCAACGTAACCTTACCGTTTTTATCGATACGGTAGACCGCACCACCCTTGCCTTTTGTGTCGCCGCTGTCGGAAACGTAAATATTGCCTTGTGCGTCAGCTTCAAGATCGTTCAAAAATTGCGGAGCGACGGGAAAGGCTTCAGCAGCGGCAAACACAGTCCACGTGCCATCCTTATCCACCTTAAGCACGCGTTTTTTGTCGGTAACAAAAATATGCTTGCCGGATACAGCCAAGCCTTTGGGGTCATCCAGACCGCTAACAAAATCCTGAGCTTTGCCGTCTTTATCGATAACGGTAAGCTTGCCGTCACCGTCCTTGTCGAATTCACCGATCTCAGAAACGTAGACTCGGCCATCCGGACCGGTCAGTGCAGATTCCGGGTTTTTAAGACCAGTGACGGTGGTAGGGGTTTCGGCATAAGCCGAAGACATACCGGCGATGACCGCAGCCATCAATATCGCATGTTTAAACATAAAATCTCCTTAAAGTTTGGAATGGTACCGGTCAACGAAATGGCACCTGGGATTTATGCTTCGACGCAATAGGCACTTATCGTGGCGCGTCGCAGCATCGGCAAGATGTTACTGTACAATGGCCTAATAAGGCGAGATTGAATGCTTGTTGTAAGAACAACCTAGAGATAAATCGGTAAAATGTTTGGGTTTACAAAGAGCATGTAACCAAAATACGCAGTTCCTTTTATTCGCGGTTGATGGGCTACATGCCTTGGCTACTTTAAACCAGCCAAATATACGAGCTCCTGAACTACAACTCGAATTTCAGCGTTTATTTTATCAATATCGTTTCTCACAGCATTGAACCTACGACTGTGAGCCGATTTGTCTCCTATATCTTTGAGCTTAGGTAACGCCTGTCTAGCATTTCTACTCAAATTCCACGTTGTTTCTGATAACATTTTTGAAATTAAGTCTGATAGATATAAAAAATCACCAGCTTGATTTTTTATTACATTAGAAATGTTATGGCTTTCAAAAGCTTCAATTATTAATGTCTCTATAAGCCGTCTAATCATCACGGCACATGAGTCATACCAACCATTTGAATATGTTCCATTTATTTGATGCGTTATCCGCTCAAGATAGCCCCTTGTCCCTCTAACCAGGGCAAATGGAACAATTGGCTGTCCTATTGCCTCTAGACCACCTTCTGGAGGTAAAAGAGTTTGTTCGCAATCCTGTCCAAAAGCAGTGACAAAGCTTTTAATACTTTCTGCAGAAAACATAGGCCTATTTATTAAAATCTTTCAGATGCTTAGCCATACTCTCAAAAATTTTATCTATTTGTTCAGTAGATGATTCGGGAGATATATGCAATTGAATATTGATATGTAATTCAGGGGAATTACTTAAAATCTTAGGCACTATTACAGGTGTCGGAACAGATACATCTGTGCTCTTAATATTATTTTCTTGTTGCGATATAGCTAGTGCTTCACGCTGAGCCTTAATTTTTTCTGGGGCTTTTGTAGCTTTAGTTTTTTGCTCTTTGTTGCTCGTAACTACTTCAGCCTCATTGAGGTCTGCTTTTAAAAGAAGTAAATAAAATCTTGCATATTTCTGTGCTGTGGGCTCTCCACAACGAGTTTGACTCATAAACCAATTTTTAAGTCTTTGAATATCAGCATCTGGAGAGTGAAATAAATCTTTTAACTCCTGCGGATAACAACTTTCAAGTAACGCCTCACAAACAGTATGATATTTATGATCATCCCTCCAATCGTATGCTAAATCAGTTGGCTTTCCTTCTTTGTCAATTATTCCAATTTTTTTAAATGGCCCGATCAAATTTGCATTTGCTGATGCCTCACCCATCGATAAAGCAGTCGCAAGATAAGTTGGTGTTACGATAGCAGGAACCTTTCTTTTAAATAAATTACGTAATTTCCACCAACTACTGTCAGCGACCATTGGATATGAAGTATCACCATTTGCCATATTTTAAAACTCCTTGCGTCTGTTGTTTAAATATAGGTATTGAAAGCGCTCAATTAAAAATAGCCTTTCTCTATCAGTTTAGCCGAATAGGATGGGCTGAGGCACGAAGCCCATCTTAAACCCATTCCCCAGCATCCAAATTAAATTCATTGGCACCACCCCAATCAAGCGGATAAATGCCAAGTTTCTCATAACGATGAAAACTTGAATGCGGCCAATCTGCCACCTGTTTTACCCAGCCATGTTTAACCGGATTCCAATGGATATAGTCGATGTGTTGGTTGAAATCATGCTCGTCGGTTATTAAGTGCGCCCAAAATCGGCGTTGCCAGATTCCCCGTTCTCTTTTACTGACTCGACTTGCCGAAACACGCTCGCCTTTATCAATATTGCGGGAAAAGTGCGCTTTAAGTAAATTCCAACGTGTTGAATAATCGCTATCATTGGGTGGTAACGTCCAGATGGTATGTAAGTGTTCTGGAAGCACAACCGCGGCATTAATTTCAAAAGGTCGTCGTTGTTTTACATAATGAAAAGCTTGACGCAGTTGTTCTATGTTTTCAACTAACAAGGCGCTGTTATTGCGTTCGGCAAGGTTGACGGTAAAGAACCAAGTCGCTCCTTGTCTATAAATACGTCGGTAGTTGGTCATTTTGTTTAATTGGGTTTGATGGGCTTCCTTCGTCAGCCCATCCTATAAATTCTGTTGAATATCCGGCGTTCATACCAATCATTCAAAATCATCATCCGCCCCCAACGCCTTCATCTCCAAACCCTCAATCTCCTGCAAGATTTCCCTGCGATGCCTTGCAAATCGCCATACATGCCAGCTGTGTCGCTCATCGCTCATCGCTCGTTAGATTTTAGATTTTAGATTTGCGTACTTTGTCCAGATCTAACCGGTAAAGAAGGCTTTGAGGATTTAATCCTAGAATCGCTGGGCAATAAAAAACCCGCTAAGTTAAATAACTTGCGGGTTTTTTATGTTTTTTGTACTTTTTTAAACCATCAAGTGGTACCGAGAAAAGGACTTGAACCTTCACGCCCTTGCGAGCACTAGCACCTGAAGCTAGCGTGTCTACCAATTTCACCACCTCGGCAGAGGTCACTGTAACAGCGAAAGTGAGCGCGTATTTTAACCGCCCGGCCTGTACTTGTCAATTTACAACAGTCGACAACCCAGATAAGTAGCGGGCTTTGCCTGTAAATAAACTCAGCGGCGCGATTTTTTATCCAGTTCTTGCAGATGTTTTAATTTTTCGCCGATTTTAATTTCCAGGCCTCTGGGCGCTGGTTGGTAATAGCGGGTACCTATCAATTCATCTGGGAAGTAGTTTTCGCCGGCAGCGTAAGCTTCGGGTTCGTCGTGGGCGTATCGATAGGCTTTGCCGTAATCCAATGATTTCATCAGTTGCGTGGGCGCGTTTCTTAAATGTACGGGCACGCCTAAGCTGCCGCTTTGTTTGGCATCACGCATGGCGGCGTTGTAGGCCATGTACACGGCGTTGCTTTTAGGTGCGCAGGCTAGGTAAACGACGGCTTGGGCTAAGGCAAGCTCGCCTTCCGGGCTGCCTAGGCGCTCCTGGGTATCCCAGGCATTCATGCACAGTTGCAAGGCTCTGGGGTCAGCATTGCCGATGTCTTCAGAAGCCATTCTGACGATCCGTCTGGCCAGATAGACAATATCGCAACCGCCATCCAACATGCGACATAACCAATAGAGTGCGGCATCAGGCGCACTGCCGCGAACGGATTTATGCAGCGCTGAGATTTGGTTGTAAAACTCTTCGCCTTGTTTATCAAAACGACGAACGCCACCGGTCAACACTTCTCCTGCGATGGCTTCATCTATAACTTGACTGCCATTGGCCGAGGCAAGTTCGACGGCAATTTCTAATAAGTTGAGCAATCGTCGCGCATCGCCGTCCGCTGCTTGCGCGAACTGCAATTTAATATCATCGGCAATTTCAATGTTTAGCGAGCCTAAACCATGTTTTGAATCGGTAAGAGCCTTATTGATTACTTCCAGTAAATCGTCAGTTGTCAGTGAGTTGAGCACGTAAACACGGGCTCTGGAGAGCAACGCGTTGTTTAAAGCAAAAGAGGGGTTTTCGGTGGTTGCGCCAACAAAGTAGACGGTGCCGTCTTCAACATGCGGTAAAAATGCGTCTTGCTGAGCTTTGTTAAAACGATGGACTTCATCAACAAACAAGATGGTGCGGCGATTTTGTTGCTGTTGAATTTTTTGCGCTTCGGCGACCGCTGCTCTGATTTCTTTGACGCCGGATAATACCGCAGAAATCGGCATGAATTCGGCATCAGAGTGTTGAGCAATCATGCGCGCCAGGGTGGTTTTGCCGGTACCCGGCGGGCCCCAAAAAATCATTGAGTGTAACCGCCCCGAGGCGATGGCCTCATAAAGCGGTTTGCCGGGTTTTAGGATATGTTGCTGGCCTACATAATCGGCCAGGGTCGTAGGCCGCATTCTATCGGCCAACGGCTTGGTGAAGTCTTCAAACATTCGTGCAGTCGTTACTCGCTAAAGACATCGACGCCTTTGGGCGCTTTGAAGTCGAATAAACCGACTTCAAGACGTGGATTTAGCTTGACGTTGGAAAAATAAATGCGCGTGAGCTGGCCAAAATTGTCGCTTAATTCCATGCCGCTCAGCGAGCCCTTTTCAAGGCCGATCAGTACATATTTAAAGGTGCTTTCCTGGCTTTTCGGCAACAATCTTATCCATTGCATATCGCCTTCAACGCCTTGGGTTTCAATGGTGAAATTATCTTCTAATGAAATATCACCGGTCAGCAGCAATGCTGGTGTGGAACCTAACGACTCATCAAGTTTTTTAATGGTGACTTGCTCAAGATCGGCGTCGTAAAACCAGACTTTGCCTGAATTAGAGACGATTTGTTGTTGAAAAGGTTTTTGATAATCCCACCGAAATTTGCCAGGGTGCTGCAAGTAAAACTTACCAAAACTGGTTTGTTTAGGTTCCCCGGCTTCGTTGAGCAATACTTGCTTAAAATCTGCACTAAACGCTTTAGATGATTTCAAAAATGTTTGTAGTTGCTTAACGGGCTGATCTTCTGCGTAGCTTGCGGAAATAGCCAACATCAAGACGGTAATCAATGCGAAAAATTTAATTCTGTTCATAAGATCTGTTACAAGCCGTTAGGTAATAAGTTATCGAGCCATGTTTTGTCACCCTCGCCTGGTGAATCAATACATGGAGAATATTCGGATGGTTCGGAACCAGCAATATAGGGGTACTGTCTGGCACCTGCGCACTCAGCATTAGCCAATAGCCCGTTGGCTGGGTCAACCCAAACGGTTTTGACGTTGTCTGGCGGTGTTAATACGACCGGTTGCGTGGAGATTTGTTTCATTAGCGGTATCCAGACTTGCAATGCACCGGTTGAGCCGGTCAAGCCCGCCGGTTTGTTGTCATCTCTACCGACCCAGACAACGGCTAAATAATCACCACTGTAACCGGCAAACCAGCTGTCTTTGGCGTCGTTGGTGGTACCTGTTTTACCGATCAGTCCGTAATCATAAGGAAAGGTTGAATAAGCCGACTTACCCGTACCTTGATGCATAACTTCTTGCAACATCGTGTTGGTGATGTAAGTAGCAGCCGGATCAACAACCTGACGGACAGTAAATGGATAACTTTGTAAGCGTTGACCATCAGCCGCAACTACCGCTCGAATGGCTTTAAGAGGTGTTAAAAAGCCATCGCCAGCCAATGTTTGATACATCTGGGTAACTTCTATCGGTGTAAGTTGCGCCGCACCTAATAAAAAGGATGGGTATAACTCGACAGGCCTGCTAACACCTAAGCTTTTTAACGTTTTTGCAATTCTTGCTACGCCAATATCCATGCCGATACGCACAGTGGCATGGTTATATGAATGCGCCAATGCGGAATGCAGGCCAATAACGCCATGCTCTTGATGATCGTAATTTTCAGGACTCCAGTCATTGCCGTTGGTACCTTTTACAAAGACAGAGGCATCACTTATCGGAGTAGTAATGGTGTATTTGTTGGGATACTCCAGCGCTGTTAAATACACTACTGGTTTGATTAACGAGCCTATAGGACGGACTGCGTCGATGGCACGGTTAAAACCGGCATCTGACGCTTCTCGGCCACTCATTAATGCGGCAATTTCACCGCTGTCACGTCGTGTGACTACAACCGCAGTTTGCAGATTTTCGGTTTTCGGCAGTTTTTCTAATTGCGCTAATTTTTTTTCAACCGTTTTTTCCAAGGTATTTTGAGCACGGGTATCCATGGTGGTAAAGATTCTTAACCCTTCAGAGGTCAAATCTTCTTCGTGGTATTCCTGACGTAATTGCCTTTTTACTAAATCAAGAAATCCAGGATAACGATTAGTTGAGCGATGGGTATTAGCAATAACACTCAGAGATTTCTCTTTGGCTTCAAGCGCTTGCTTTGCGGTGATATAGCCTTCTGCTTCCATTTCATCCAGCACCAGATTACGGCGTTGCAAAGCGCGGTCTGGGTAGCGTCTGGGGTCGTAATAAGACGGGCCTCGTACTAACGCAACCAGACTGGCGACGTGTTCTAGCGGTAAATCTTTTAATGCGCTGCCAAAATAAAATTCGCTGGCTAAGCCAAAGCCATGCACAGCACTGGCGCCGTCTTGGCCCAAATACACTTCATTCAAATACGCGCCGAGAATTTCGTCCTTGCTGTATCGATATTCTAAAATCAACGACATAAATACTTCATTGATTTTACGGGTAAAGCTTCTTTCTGAGCTTAGATAAAAATTTTTGGCCAGCTGCTGAGTAATGGTGCTGCCGCCTTGTACGATTCCGCCAGCCTTTGCATTCGCCCACATTGCCCGAGCAATGCCCTTTATCGAAACACCGAAATGATCGTAAAAGTCCCGGTCTTCCGAAGCTAGCAAACCTTTAATAAGAGTGTCGGGGGCTTCTTCGAGCTTGATTAAAATGCGATCTTCTTTGATGGTGGGATAAAGGCTACCAATTTGCTCTGGATCCAAACGAATAATGGCCACATTTTTACTACGCACCGTATCAACCAAATTGGTAATACTGGTGTCATTAAAAGAGACACGCACCGTTAAGCTGGATTGTTGCTGGTCCCAGAAAGTGAAATCGCGGGTTTTGACAACTATTTGCTGGCCCTGTCGAAAATAGGTACCTTCGGAAGACAATTCGGCATCTTGTCGATAATGTAAGCCTTGCAAGAGTTCTTCAAACTGGTTGGCCGGCAAATTATATCCGGCGTATAGCTCAACCGGGCTGGCATAAACGCGTGCAGGAATTGCCCAACGCTTGCCTTCAAATTGTTTGCGGATGTTGTAATCCAAATAGCCCAAATAACTGGCTAGAACCAATGCAAATCCGACAATTACTATCAGAATGGTGGTTTTAAGCCAGGTGAATGTTGGTTTACTCTTAGGTTTTTGCTTGGGGATTTTAGTGCCGTATCTACCGGAACCACCCTTTGTTAGTCTTTCTGCCATAACCTCTTGCAACGTTGGTAAGCTGATAAATCGATTTTTCCGAACCAACGGTTATTATACAGAAAACAGCTTTAGGTTCCGGTTAACCGTCAACTTATCCGGATTTGGATGAATTTAGTATGAACCAGGCAGAATCAAGAGAACCTTAGCTTGTCCTGCTTGGGTAATAAATTGGTTAATGGTAATGAACTAATAGCCAATAGTTGTTCGCTCGGCCTACCAAAAATGTAGCCCTGGCCGTAATTGATACCGATTTCTCTAAGAATTTCTATGGTCTTTGGGCATTCAACAAACTCGGCGATAGTTTTTTTACCCATTTTTTTGGCAATTTGATGCATTGACCGCACCAGCACCCGATCGGTTTCATCGTTGGCTAGATTCTGAATAAATTGCCCGTCAATTTTTACGTAATCAACAGGAAATTTTTTAAGGTAGTTGAACGAACTAAAGCCAGAACCAAAATCGTCCAGCGCAAAACGACAGCCTAACGCCCGAATCTGGTTGATCATCAGGCTGGTTTGTTGAAAATTATCTACCGCTGCAGTTTCGGTAATCTCAAACGTAATGCGTTCGGCGCTCACCCAGGTCATTTCAAGTTTTTGCTTAATAGTCGGTAACAAAGATTTATCTTGAAACGCAACACTTGAGAGATTAATGGTCAGAGAGATGTTGGCAAGATGATCTGGCAACGCCGCTAGATAATCGATCGCATGTTCAATTACCCATAAATCGATACCATGAATTAAGCCCATTCTTTCAGCAGCGGGGATAAACTCTGTCGGCGTTATTATCGTGCCGTCTCCAGTTCTTAATCTTAATAAAGCCTCGTAATGAGATACATCACCGGTCATCAGATTAACAATCGGTTGAAACACTAGAAATAGATGCTGATCATGCAAAGCGTCCCGGATAATTGGCACCCAGAAAAAATCGCGATGCCTTTCTTTGACAACGGTATCTTGGCTACTGTATTCCCAAATCATGTTGCGGCCATTTGATTTAGCCATACAGCACGCTTGATGCGCTTGCGAGATTAATTCGCCGGGGTGCAAAATAAATTTTGCCGATTTTAATGAGCTAATGCCGATAGAAACGGTAATGCTGTAAGCCACCTTGCCCATCATGAAGCGAAAACTATCTAACGCACTGCGAATTTTTTCTGCCCACGCCAACGCCGTCGCCATATCGGCATTTTCCAGATAAAGACAAAATTCATCTGAGCCGATTCTGGCAAGTAGCCCGGTACTATTTAGCGTTTCTCTAATCAGGCAAATCACCTGCACCAGAAAACGGTCCCCTACTTCGAACCCTTCTAATTCATTGATTAAACTAAATCTATCAATATCAATAAATAACAGCACGCTTTCTTGTTTAAAGGTTTTGCCGCTGTTTCTATTTAACGTCAGGCGAATATGCTGTTCCAGGCTGTTTCTATTTAATAGACCGGTTAGTTCATCATGAGCAACTAGATACTTTAACTTAGCATCAAGCACTTTGCGTTCGGCCAGTTGAGTGAGCAATCGCTCCTGTTGCTTGCAGCGTAACTGCTGTTCATTTTTAAGCAGCAACAAAAAGTTAACCGTCAAACCCAATTCAATGGCGGTATAGGTTTTTTTAGGTAATGAAAAATGATTAGCGCTTGGTATCTTGGCAACATCGCTGTTAGCTGGGTCATTTTTTAACAGCAACAACGGAACAAATACTTCTTGCTGGCTGCCGGAAAAAACTTGTCTCAACTCGTTTATTGAGCAATCGGGCAAATCCTCACTCACAATCACCAAACCCAATGCATCCGAGTTATCGTAATAATCCCTAACGATTCGATAAATTTCCTGACCGTTCTTAGCTAAGCGGCAATGTGTAAAACCCAACTCAAGCAACTGCTGGGAAATCTGTGCAATTACGCGCTCATCAGTTTCAGCGATGATAATAATTTTGCGTTTCAGTGACTCGCTCAACATGCTAAATACCAGAAAACAACAATATCCAAACTAATTTTATACAATTAGTCGGAAATCCATATTTCAGTTAGATGGGGAGACAAATAATCAAAAAATGCCTACCATCGAGAATTTCATCTATATTTATTTAAAGCTTTTTTTATTACCTGCGACGCAAGCACAACAGGTGTTTTTTGTGAACTTTGTCACAGAGTATATACAACATTGTTCAATTTACTATGATCAAAACATCATCTGATCGACTAACCATTAAAGATTTATTGTCAGGTGACACACAATTAACGTCACCGCCCAATATTTACTTTGAATTACAAAAGGTTATTGACGACGCAACAAAATCACTAGCAGACGCGGGGGCCATTATTGAAAAAGACCCTGCTCTAACGATGCGCTTATTAAAAATGGTCAACAGTGCATTTTTTGGTTTATCTGGCCAAGTAACCACTATCAATCAGGCGATCAGCCTTATCGGTTTTAAAGAGTTACAAAACTTGGCTTTAGCAACGGTGATTATTGATAAATTTTCATCCATGCCGGGCGGCCTGGTTTCAATGCATGATTTTTGGGCTCAGAGTTTAAGGTGTGCCTTGTTAAGCAAAGAACTGTGCCGCCACCAAAAAAATCGACTGAATCTTGATACTATCTTTATTTGCGGCTTGTTGCACGACATTGGCCAGCTGGTTTTTTATCGCCGAATTCCAGTATTGGCACGTGAAGTCGGCTTATTGGTTGAAGCTACAGGTATTGATCAAATTGTCGCTGAAACTAACGTTATCGGCTTTGATCATTATCAACTAGGTGCGGAGTTGGCAAGATTATGGAACTTACCGGAAATTATTGCAGCCACTATCGGCGCACATAACCACCCAAGCTATTCCGGTACTTTTGCCGAAGCGGCAACGATTGTCAGGGCTGCTAATCAATTAGGTAAATTAGATATTCAAGACGGCCTGCTGGAAAATATTTCAGCCGATGATGTGAGCCGAATCATCAACCTGGTTGACGATCAATTCGATGAAATTTTTAACATTTTCTATCCCAATTAACGCTACAAGATTGATGACTGTACAAATTACCTATTAATCGACGCATCGATTTTAGTGGCAAGCACTCTAACACCTCGCTTTGTTACCTTTTCATGATTTCCTTTAAGTTCAATAGCAAAGTTTGCAGCAAGAGTTTGAGTTTTTACGTTAATTAGATGCGCCATCAAATACGAAAACAAAAAACTGGGCTTGCTATGTTGGCCAACGACAATCCAATCAGCACCAACCTGTGCACCAAGTTTGGCCGCCAGATCATTAAAGCGAAATAGATACCCAAAGCTCGAATTAGCGGCTATTTGATCAGTGGCATTGATCTGAATAATTTCGCAATTCCCATCCTGACTTAACGCCTGCTCCAGCAATGGCCCGATAGATGCCGTGCGCAGTTGTTCCTGCGGCGTGTTGGGCAGGGACGTAATATCGTTTAATTCAAAATTTAAAACGGCGATGCGTTGGACGGCATTGACGGCGCTGCTTGAAAATAGCGTAATAATTATGATGATTAACGTTGCTGTGAGTCGGTTCATGATGGTTTCCTCAGCTATTGCGCTTGAGCTTTGTACAAACCGATAAAGTCCTGCATACCGAGTGTGACAGTAACGTTCAAATCATCATCAAGAATTTCATAAAACGCGCCCTCGCCGCCGCGAATGCTGAAAAAAACGATGACATCCAGGTCACCACCTCCTTCTCGATGTGGCTCATCACTGGGCTGGCTGGACGTGTAACTGCCCACAGCCCTGACTTCCTTGAGCCTACCGTCAGCTTCATACAGGCGATGCTCGCCTTGGAGCACAAAGGTTTTATTCAGCACCTTATGCCGGTGCAAAACAATCTGCTGTTGTGCAGCAAACTTAAAAAGCACATCAACGATTTTGTTCTGTTCATCAATATCAAGAATTGAATAATGTAAATGTTCAAAGCCTTCGAGGGTTTGCCAGTTGATGTTAGCGTCGTCAAAAAGATAATTAGCCATTGGTTTTTCCTTGTCATGTAGAGTGTTAAATGAATTTCCCCCGGACGATGAGCTCGTCCGAGTCGAGACACAGCTTACGGAATGAAGGGTGTGCCGTAAGCCGATATTTGCCCGCAAACCACGGGCAATTTGCCCGCGTTTTATCTAGCGGGGTTTTCAGTAGGTGTAGCGCCTCTTAAAATACTGACATCGCCGGATGATCCGGCATCCAAATCGCTTTCACAGGCTTACCATGAAACTAGAGTTCCATTTACTTTCCCGCATTGCTTTTGTTGCATTGATGTGTCTGGTGACAACCGCAGTCTATGTGCTTTACAGCAATGACCGGCAAGCCAGAGAAGAGACGCAAATAGTCGCCGAGTCATTGAGCAAGCAACTGGAATTACAACTGTTACGTATTCAATCGGGATTAGGTCAAGCCAATCCGTTTCCGGATTTTGAGTTGTGGAAACAATCCGGCAATTCAGCCGGTGTTTGCGTTAGTTTCGTACCGGCAGATGGCAGCCTTACACGCAATATTTGTAACGGCGAAAAATTATCCAGTCCAAGCTGGCCGGGCGGTTTCGAGTTTCTTTACCGCCTGCTGTTCAGCCCCGGATTGGGTATATCGCAACCGGTTAAATTCGACGGCGGGATGGCCGGTTCAGTAACGGTCACGCCCAGCGCTGACATGGAAATTGCTAGGGTTTGGGACAATATCCGTAGCTTGCTGGGTTTATCTGCAATGACTATTTTGGCGGTTTGCACGCTGGTTTATCTAAGCATCAGCCGGGCGTTGCGACCGGCGCGTATTATCGTCAATGGCTTGGCGCGGATGGAAAAAGGCAATTTAGATTACCGTTTGCCGCGCTTTAACTTGTTTGAATGGCAGAGTATCGCCGAAGAGGTCAATAAACTGGCGGATAGTCAGCAGCAGCTTCTTGAAGGTCGCCAAAAACTGGCCGTTAAGTTGATTAATCTTCAGGAGGAAGAACGCCGGTATTTGGCCCGCGAACTGCATGACGAACTTGGACAATGTCTAGCCGCCATCAATGCCGTCGCTGCATCGATCGCGCACACGGCAGAACAACAGTGCCCGGCCTTGGTTGAGGAAGCTGATCATATCAGCCGAATTTCCCAGCATATGATGGACAGTGTGCGCGACTTACTGGGACGTTTACGGCCCGCCGAGCTGGATGAATTAGGGTTAACTGCCTGTCTCAATAGTCTGGTTGAGGGCTGGAATGTGCGCAGCGGCGGCAAAACGCATTACCAACTGAGCATCGTCGGCGATTGCACCGCGCTGCCGGAGCCGTTGGCAGTCACTCTGTTCAGGATTGTGCAGGAATGCCTGACCAATATCGCTAAACATTCGGCGGCGGCGAACGCCAGCGTGACACTGGCAATTATTGAAGATGCGATCGCCTTAACCGTTAAAGACGACGGCATCGCCAACGAGGTGCCATCGGTTGGAGCGTCCGGCATCGGCTTGCTCGGTATTCGTGAACGCGTTATCGAGTTGCATGGGCGACTGACATTGACGATTGCACAGCCCCACGGCTTTATTATCGAAGTCGAACTGCCGATTCGTTCTATTACTGAGACACAAGCATGATTAATACGGCAACTATCCGTATTTTGCTGGTTGATGATCACGCCATTGTCCGCGAAGGCTACCGTGCGCTGCTGGCGAAACAACCCGACATGCAAGTGGTCGCGGAAGCCGCGGATGGCGCCGCGGCTTATCTGAGTTTTAAGGAATGTAGTCCCAATTTGGTGATTACCGATCTTTCCCTGCCTGGAATCAGTGGTCTGGAAGTGATTGCCCGCATCAAACAGCGCAGTGCGGACGCGAAAATCCTGGTATTCAGCATGCACCAAAACCCTGGATTTGCGCTGCAAGCCACTCGCGCCGGTGCATTGGGCTATGTCACTAAGAGCAGTCCACCGGAGATATTGCTGCGTGCGATTCGCGAGGTTTATACCGGGCATCACTTCCTGAGCACCGACATCGCCCAAGCGTTGGCCTTGGAAAAACTCGGCAGCGAACGGCTCGCATTGGAGACATTGACGGTGCGGGAATTCGAGATTTTGCGCTTGCTGGTCGAGGCAAAATCAACGGAAGACATCGGCCAAACTCTCAACATCAGCCCGAAAACCGTCGGCAATTGCCATTACCTGATCAAGCGTAAACTCGGTGTCGCCAGCGACATCGAGCTGATGCGGCTGGCGATCAGATTAAAAGTAATCAGCCTGTTGGATTTAGCGGCTTCTTAATCGGCTATCGACAACACTATTTTGCCGGTCGTGTGCCCTGCTTCTATCAGCTGGTGTGCGGTCGCTGCTTGCTCCAGCGGCAGCTGTTGGCTGACGTGAATTTTTAAACGCCCTTCATCAATCCATTGCCTGCATTGGTTAAGAATTTCGACATGCTTATCTCTGGCGGCATCAAGATTTCTCAACATTGGTGTCAGCATTAACTCAAAACCGATTAATAAATTGCGCATTCTGGCTTCGGCCAGATTCAATTCGCCGGGATCGAGTAACGTTATCAAGCGGCCAAAATGTGCAGTGACGGCAATGCTTTCTTTAAACACGGCCGGTCCCACGGTATCGAAGACCAGATCGGCGCCGTTACCGCCGGTCAGTGCGTTGACCGCATCGGCAAAACCGTTAGGCTGATAATCGACTGCTTCATCAGCGCCTAAGGCTTTAACAAACTGGGCTTTTTGCTCAGAATTGATCGTGGTAATAACTCGGGCGCCGCGGATTTTGGCCAATTGAATTGCAACATGGCCTACACCGCCGGCCCCGGCGTGAATTAACACGGTTTGGCCGGATTGAAGACCGCCGCGGTCGAACAACGCGCCCCAGGCCGTAATCAATACCAACGGCGCAGCGGCGGCTTCAGCAAACGATAGGGTTGCCGGTTTTAAGCTCGCCCAACGCTGGTCCAATACCGTGTGTTCAGCATAATTACCGGGGGCATTCCCCAGTCCGCCGTTGCAAAACCAAACGTGATCGCCGGGTTTAAAATTAACCACGCCACTACCGATTTCGGTAATTACACCGGCACCATCGCAGCCTAAAATTGCAGGCAAACCGTGATCGTCGAATAAGCCGTGGCTCCTGACTTTGGTATCGACCGGATTAACGCTGGCCGCTTTCAGCTGGATTTTAATCTGCGTAGGCTGGGTAATTTCTGGTTCAACAACATTCTGTACTTTTAATACTTCCGGGCCGCCGATTGCGGTCATTAAAACTGCTTTCATGTTTGGATTCCTGTGCTGTGGATGTTAATTAATTTGCCAGCCATTGCTGACGATAATCCTGGTAGCTGTAGTGTTTAATGGGCTGCAGCTGGTTGTTTCGGGCAATAACAATATCCGGCAGATTGTAACCATTAAAACGATTAGCCTTAATTAAACTGTAAGCGCCTACGTTTTTAAAAACGATTTTATCGCCAATATTTAACGGTTCGGCAAAGCGGTATTCGCCGAAGACATCGCCCGCCAGACAAGTGCATCCCGCCAGAATTACCGCGTGTTGACCGCTACTATCATGCTCGTGACATTCCGGCTGGCGCTGGTATTCAAACACTTCCGGGTTATGGTTGATGGAGGTATCCAGAATGGCAACCGTCTTGCCGTCGCTGACAAAACTGTCGATTACTGTGCTGACCAGATGCCCGGCGTGGCCGACCAGCGCTTTGCCGGGTTCGATATACACATCGACAGCAAAGTCGTTTTTTAGCCGGACGATTCGTTCGATCAACGGGCCAAGATCGGCAATTTGATTAAATAAGTAACCGCCACCCAGGTTGATCCAACGTAAATCGGCCAGGCTGTCACCCAGTTCGTGCTCAACTTTATCCAACGTTTTAATTAACGAAAACACATCAGTGGCAGAAAAAACGTTATGTACATGTATGCCCTGAGCTTGCGCCAAATAAGGTTTAACTGTTGCGATGTCCGCGCCCAATTTGGAATACTGCCCGCAGGGATTAAAACGATCGTCCTCAAGAAAAGACAGCTTGGGATTAATGCGCAAACCGATTGAAGTCTGTGCTTGTATCTGATCAACATAGCGTTGATGCTGGCTTATGGAGTTAAAACTGATGTGGCTACAAAGGTTGCCGAGTTCATCAATTTCATCGGCTCTAATGCCGGGCGTGGTCAGATGCAGACTACCTGCCCCCGCCAATATTTCCTTGGCCAAGCGCGCCTCAAACAAGGAGCTGACCGAAAACCCGTCAACATAAGGCTTAACGGCTTCCAACACGTAAGACAGCGGTAGCGCTTTAACGGAATATAAAACCTTGCATCCGGATTGCGCCCGAAGCTGAGTTAACACCTGCAAGCATTCGACAATGGCGGCTTCATCGATAATAAACGCGGGCGAGGAACTAAGGGTAGCTTTAACAGCCTGAAAATCCATCAGCAAAAACTCCTGCGTCCGAATCCTGGGTAACAATCCTGTTCGGTGATCACAAAATCCATGTAAACATCATGTGCTTCCATAACGCATTCATCAATTAATTGGCATTCGTAACAAACGCCGACGATTAATGCATCGGATCTCAGATGAGGTAACAATCGATCGTAATAACCTGCTCCGTTACCTAGTCGTCCGCCATGTCGATCGAATGCCACGCCCGGCACTAACAACACATCCAACTGTTCTGGCGCAATGACTTTGCCGGGCTCCTGCCAGCGATGTTTGGGTGGTTCCAAAATTCCCCAGGTGCCAGCCGCTAACTCAGCAAAATCTTCTAAATGCCAACATCCTAAGGAGTTAAATCCTTGTACATCTTCCGTACAGTATGGAATGACGATGCGTTTATCTGTTGTCAGTTGCGTTAATAGCGTCGTTTGGGTTCTTACTTCTGATCTGCAATGCAAATACCAGAGCACGGTCTTGGCTTGTTGATAAGCAGGCAGCAACAAAATTTTTTCGCAGATTCTGTGACTAACCACGTCTTTATCAGCTTGGGCATTGCGTGCTGCATAAGCCTGAAGCCGTTGTTGAGCTTTGGGGGTATTCATATTGAGGGAGGATTAAGCGTAGATTGCAACCGAAGGCGGCGGATTCAGGGTTTTCTTGACTGAAATTTATAGTATTTTGCAGAGACCATCGATTTCTTGACTTAGTGTACGGCCTTGTAAGTTAGCCACCGCCTTATCCGCGACACCAAATACCCGCACGTTATTTTTAATCACTCGGGAATAATTTTCGTGCAAATGGCCATGAAAGATATGCTTAGCGCCCATAGTCGCAGCCAATTCACCGATAACTCTAAAGCCATGCCGATGCGAAGACGGCGCTTCATGCGTCACTAAAATATCGGCTTTTAACGACTTTAATGCTTCAAATTCATCGTACCAAATAGCTGATTTGTATTTGAGCGATAAATCAATATCAAGCTTGCCGGGAAATTGATTAGTCAAAAAATGCTGCTTATCCAGCCATTTAGGAGGTTGCGGCGGATACCAAACCCGGCCAAGAAAAATACCACCTAATCCGGCAATCCTTAACCCGGCTATTTCAACCACTCTTAAATGCAAGCCCTTATCGGCTAGACCTGAGGAAAAAAGATTATTGTGCTTAGCCGGCGTCTCAAAATCATGATTACCCGCGATCCACCAAATGTCGGTTAAATCCATTATTTCCTGCAGACACACGTCTAATGGTAACGCTAAGTCGTAATCACCCAATAATATCACCGCTTCCGGCCGGTATTGTCGCACCGCCTCGATCAATGGTTGGAAGTTGCCGTGTGGGTCACCGGCAAATAAAATTTTGTTTTTGGGATTCACGCTGCACCTAAGATTAATGGGATCCGGCCCAATTCATAAAATCAGGGCCGACAACACATCGCCAAAACAGCCAAGATGGTTTTCATTTTAGCATGCCGCGCTGATTACAAATAATTCCCTAAACTCTGGCGCCTTTGTGGCAAAAGTGTTGCGAATATTTAACATCCCCAACACTCACCTATGGCAAGCAAATGGTTTTCTTTTATCTTTACAAAGTTTTTAGGTTAAAATGGCGGCCTTTCGAAGCTGGAATAGTGAGCGGTGAATGGTGACTTTAAAATAACACCTCCTCACTTGGCTTTGAGCTATCTACTAAACTCCCGACGCGTTTCATCCAAACCGATGGTTTCCCAGTCATCATGGACTTGGGTTAACTCACTGAGACTTTAGGTATTTAGCGCATCAGCCCCGGTCCGAACCCTCCTGAGTGGATACTCTCTGAGTTGATACAAAAGGGTGGTCACCAACAAGTTTTTTATGCCCAACTTTTAGAGTAAACACATGACAGATTTAGCTCATTATAGAAACATCGGTATTTTCGCGCACGTTGACGCGGGTAAAACCACAACAACTGAACGTATCTTAAAACTCACCGGTAAAATTCATAAAATTGGTGAAGTACACGATGGCGAAACCACCACCGACTTTATGGATCAAGAGCGTGAACGCGGGATTACCATTCAGTCTGCGGCGACAACTTGTTTCTGGAAAGATTACCGTTTCAACATTATCGACACCCCGGGACACGTTGATTTTACAATCGAAGTGTATCGTTCATTAAAAGTATTAGACGGCGGTATCGGCGTTTTCTGTGGTTCAGGCGGTGTAGAGCCTCAATCAGAAACTAACTGGCGTTATGCGAATGACTCTAAAGTAGCGCGTGTTATTTATGTCAATAAATTAGACCGCATCGGTGCCGACTTCTACCGCGTTGTTAAGCAAGTTGAAGAAGTATTAGGTGCAGTGCCTGTCGTTATGACTTTACCAATTGGTACAGAAGACGAATTCTCAGGCGTGGTTGATTTATTAACCGAAAAAGCTTGGATCTGGGATAACTCAGGCGATCCAATGAATTACGTTATTCAAGACATTCCTGCCGACATGGTGGAAACTGCTAAAGAATGGCGCGAAAAATTGATCGACCAAGTGGCTGATCAATATGATGACGTTATGGAAGCCTATCTCGAAGGCGAAACACCTGACATCGAAACCATTAAACGTTGTATTCGTAAAGGTACAATTCATCTTGATTTCTTCCCGACTTTCTGTGGCTCTTCGTTTAAAAACAAAGGCGTACAGTTGGTTCTTGACGGTGTAATCGATTACTTACCTTGCCCAACTGAAGTTAATCCACAACCTGAAGTTGATTTAGAAGGTAATGCTACTGGCTTGTTTGCGACTGTTGATGCTGAAAAGCCATTGCGCGCATTAGCATTCAAAATTATGGATGATCGTTTTGGTGCATTAACGTTCTTACGTATTTACTCAGGTAAATTGGAAAAAGGTACTGCCGTACTTAACACATTCACCGGTAAAACCGAGCGTATCGGTCGTATCGTTGAAATGCATGCTGATACCCGTAACGAATTAGAATCAGCGCAAGCCGGTGATATTGTTGCTGTATTAGGTATGAAAAACATTCAAACAGGACATACCCTGTGCGATCCAAAATTTCCAGCGACTTTAGAGCCGATGGTGTTCCCGGATCCTGTTATTTCATTAGCAATTAGCCCTAAAGACAAAGCTGCCTCAGAAAAAATGGGTATCGCTTTAGGCAAAATGATTCAGGAAGATCCATCATTCCACGTTGAAACTGATGAAGACAGCGGCGAAACCATCCTGAAAGGTATGGGCGAGTTGCATCTTGATATTAAAGTCGACATCTTAAGACGTACTCACGGCGTTGAAGTTATTGTTGGTAAGCCACAAGTGGCCTATCGCGAAACAATCACCAAGCCGGTTGAAGACGAATACACCCACAAGAAACAATCAGGTGGTTCTGGTCAATACGGCAAGATCAACTACAAGATCGAGCCAGGCGAACCCGGCACCGGCTTTGTATTCCAATCTGCAGTTACCGGCGGTAACGTTCCACGCGAATTCTGGCCTGCGGTTGAAAAAGGCTTTAAGAGCATGTTGGATAAAGGCGTATTGGCTGGCTTCCCAATCTTGGACTTCAAAGTTATCCTGACTGACGGTGCATTCCACGCCGTTGACTCCTCAGCGATTGCTTTCGAAATTGCCGCAAAAGCTGCGTTCCGTCAATCTATCCCTAAAGCTGGCCCGCAATTATTGGAGCCAATCATGAAGGTTGATACGTTTACTCCATCTGATCACGTAGGTGATGTTATCGGCGATCTTAACCGTCGTCGCGGCATGATCAAATCTCAGGATGCGGGCGCAAGCGGTGTGCGTATTAAATCAGATGTACCATTGAGCGAAATGTTTGGTTACATCGGTGACTTACGTACCATGACTTCAGGTCGTGGACAGTTCTCCATGGAGTTCTCGCACTATTTACCGTGCCCGAAAAACGTGGCTGACGAAGTTATCAAAGAAGTTAGCGAACGCAACAAACAGAAGTAAGCTGTATTGGTTACCGGGCAGTTAAACTGCCCGGTAGCTTCATCTCAAAATAGCGTCTTCGACGCGTCGTAAAACTTTAGTAGTTCTCTCAGAAAGCTTTTCTATAAAGTTTAAGCAATGACGGCTAACTCTACCTGCCAACAATTGCATCAATACCTATCAAACCAGCTACATCCCAGACAGCTTTTAAGGAGTTCTCATGCCCCCTACTCGTCCAGTTGTCCTCAGTTTTTCCGGCCACGACCCCAGCGGCGGCGCCGGCATTCAGGCTGACATCGAAACATTAATTAGTCATCAATGTCATGCAGCCAGCGTTATCACTGCACTGACCGAGCAAGACACGCGCAACGTCAGCAAATTAATTCCGCAACGACCGGAAGATATTGTCAGCCAAGCCAACACCTTACTTGATGATTTACCCGTCAGCGCTTTTAAAATTGGGCTTTGCGGTCATCACGACACCGTGACAGCCATCCATTCAATTATCAAACAATACCCGCATATTCCGGTCGTACTCGATCCCGTACTAGCAGCCGGTGGCGGCGCCGAATTATCGAACGATCAGCTTATTGCCAGTATTAAAGATTTATTATTGCCATTAACAACAGTAATTACCCCTAACAGCCAAGAGGCTCGCAGACTTACGGGCTTAACAGCCCTTAATGATTGCGGCTTGACACTATTAGAAGCCGGTTGCAAATACGTCCTTATAACCGGCGGCCATGAAACTACGCCAACAGTTACCAATCAACTATTCCATGACCAGCGGCTTTGGGAAACTTACCATTGGGATCGACTGCCGGATAGCTACCACGGCTCCGGTTGCACACTGGCATCAGCTATTGCCGCGCTACTGGCGCACGGACTCGATCCAATCCAAGCAGTGATGGAAGCCCAGGAATACACCTGGAACAGCCTAAGCCACGCCTATCGTCCCGGCAAAGGCCAAATGATTCCGCAACGTTTATTCTGGGTTGAAGAAGAATGATCACACTGCCAACGCGAGGACTTTACGCCATCACCCAACCAGACAACAAAACCACTGACGCCCTACTTGACGAAGTAGCCGCAGCAATCCGTGGCGGTGCAGTCATCGTGCAATATCGCGATAAAAACCCAATCGATGCAGTTGGCACGGCGGCAAAATTACTTGAACTCTGCCGCCAACACACTGTCCCGCTGATAATCAATGACAACATCGAATTGGCAGCAAGCATAGGTGCAGCCGGCGTGCATTTAGGACAAACCGATGGCAACATTGCTCAAGCAAGAAAACAATTAGGCCAGAATGCCATCATTGGCGTCTCCTGCTACAACTCCCTCGAACTGGCAATTACTGCAGAAGCTGAAGGCGCAAGTTATGTGGCATTTGGCCGATTTTTTCCCTCCACATCCAAACCATTAGCCGCCCCTGCCCAACTGCAAACCCTGCATCAAGCCAAAGCCAAACTAAATGTACCTATCGTTGCCATTGGCGGCATCTTGCCGGAAAACGGCCAATCTCTGCTTGAGGCGGGCGCTGATTTATTAGCGGTAATCGGCGGACTGTTTGATCATGAGCCGGAACAATCGGCTAGGGCTTATCAGCGTTTATTTGAACAAAGATAAGCCAAGCTCAAAATCCTTCCTAGGTTCTGTTGGTGTTTTGCCGATCAGGTAGAATTTAGCGCTTTGGCTGGCATAAACAGAATAGAGTTAAGCAATGACGAGTGGGACCGGCTATGGCCAAAGATAAAGAAATTGCCGGGAATTCATGTCGGCTTACCCGGCACCTGCCAAGGATTTATTAGTGCCGCTTTGTGGATATTACGTTCAGGCGCGCAGTGGCGAGTGTTGCCGCCGTCGCATGGCAAGTGGAATAGCGTCTTCAAGCGATTTTCACATTGGTGTGCTACCGGTGCCTGGAAGAAACTGCTTGAGCATTTTTCTGAAGCATCTGATTTACAAGATGTTTCTATGGATGTCTCGGTGATTAGGGCGCATGCCTGCGCGGCCTACAGTAGCGCTGACAATGAAGCGCTTGGGCATTCCAAAGGTGGGTTTAGCAGTAAGATTCATGCGCTTTATGATGGCTTGGGATTACCGATCAAATTCATCTTGACCGGCGGTCAAGAGGCGGAGTGTAAACAAGCGATCCCGTTACTGGAAAACATTAATGCCACAGCGGTGTTAGCAGACAAGGGCTATGACACTAATGCGCTGCGTGAGTGGTTAAAAGCACAGGGAATAAAAGCCGTCATTCCACCCAAATCGAACCGAATAGAAGAGATTGAGTGTGATTATTGGCATTATAAAGAGCGACATGCCGTCGAATGCCTGTTTGGCAAACTCAAACACTACCGCAGGATTGCCACTCGTTATGAGAAAAAGGCTATCAATTACATGGGGATGCTGTCGTTTGCATCGATGCTTTTATGGTTACGGTAAAACGTCAACAGAACCTAGCATTGTCAGCATGGCAGTATTATTGGTTTTGCTAATTTGATACATAGATTATCCAAATTGATTAAAGCTGTTGAATTGTGTAAATAAGCATTTTAAATATTATAAATTTCCTCTCTTCCGGGGTCACTGCAAGCACTATTAAAAATCAAATCAGATCCAAAAAGTCAATTGATGAAAAACCGTCAGTTTTCCCATCACCTTCTAAATCAATACTAGCCCAACCATTATTGATTGATTTTACAAATACGATTTGTCCTGAATGCAAACTTCCAATTACATTGAAATTAGTGCCGGGACCTCCGCGCAAATTTAACCTGTTTCGAGTAACAACCCTATATTGTTCAACTGCTTGGACATTTTGATGTAGTACGGATGAGTCCGTAGCGATAGTAAATTCTCCAAATTCAGAATAAGCAGGATTTATTTCATTGAAATCAACATCCAGCCCACCAAGCTTTGCTTCCGGTGCCAGTTGAGAAAGATGATAACGGCCTGATTTTAAAGCTTCTTTTGTTCCAAGAAATCCTCGGGACATCGCTAGCCAAGTGAGTTCTATTAAATTGTTATCTGAAAGGATTGTGCAAACTAAGCCGGAACCATACGCTCCGATACGGTATTGAGGATTGCCTGCGCTTTCTTCGTTAAATGCTTGTTGCACGCCTTTAAAATAGGGCTGCACATTAGTATTGATGGCACTGTTGTTGGCATCAAAATCCACCGAAAAATAAATGGCAGACCCCGCTGGTTGACCGATATGGTCACGCGCATACCGATATGCTTGGCGACCGGCAGCGATGCCTTTCAATTCTGAAAAATCATCTATTTGATTTTGTCGCTGTTGAAATGTCACCGCGATGCTTAATCCATTGGCACTTAGAACTTCTGCCTCTGCAAGTTCCAGTCTTTTGTCCTTTAAAGTCGATGAATTGCTGAAGTTATAATAACGAATTACCGTTTTCACCCCTTTTGATAATAAGGATGAAATTTTTGAAGTCGTATTATAGGGTGTGTCAATAATGGTCATCCATTCTCCTTTCAGGGAAATTAATGCTGCACTAGCATTAGCGTAATGCTCCAAAATCCTCTATCCAACAAAAACATCAGATTAGGCTTTGTATATAATTCTAAAGGCGTGCCGAAACACAATGAAAACCTATGTTCTCACCATCGTCACTAAGCAGTTGCACACAATCCTTTTGGCCTAAAAAAAAGAATGCCGCTTCAATATTAAGATTGCAAAGATCGATATGATCCAGCGGTTCGGTTGTTAAGGAACCGAATTCCCATAAAAATAACCGAGACTTTTCAGGTTGCTCTTTATTGTCATGATAAGGCCCGGCAACAATCAGATATTCTTGGCCTTGGCGCCAGACAATGTCCCGAATCCCCAAGCCGCCCAAATCCAGCCCAATCGGATTGCCAAATTTCGCTGCTTGGCCTTGTAATAACGCCAGAGGATTGAGCAAGTTCACTAACAATGCTTTTCCGCCTCTCAGCCTATCGTATTCGGTATGCCCACCCGCTAGTGGGTTTCTAAAGCCAATCAACAAGCTCTGTTCAGGCGTCGCAGCCAAACCTTCGATACTCAAACCGCCAATTGCCTTAGGTGCTATCCGCGCCGCCTGATCCAGTTTATAAAGGTCAAAGCGGGTATCGCGTTGCAAGTCGGATAGTAACTGGGTATAGATCGAACCACAACGGTGCGCGGTAAATTCACCTTGCTCGTTTTGTGTCAGATGTATACCCAACAATCGATGGCGGGCGGAGCGGGACTCGGCACCCTTACTGGTGCTGTGCGAGCCAATCCAAAAGTAGGTATCGCCAATGCAAGCCGCCCCTTCGAGATCGATTTCCTCTTTCTTGCCATCTTTAATTTCACCTTGGAAGAGCTTTGATAGAACAAAGACTGGCAAGGCATCCTTATTGTCTGTGTCGTAAATACTGAGGCGGTTCTCCTCGTCATCCGCCACGATAAAATGACGGCCATCCAGCCCTACTGCGCCGGATACGTTTGACCTACCAAGATAGTGTGTTTTATTCATGTCAACCTCTATGTAGACAAGAAATACGCGAGAGTAACCGAGCCTCACGCAATGGGCCCGGTCATACCGAAATTTACCAAGTTAATGGATAGCTTTTGCCATGCGCATCGTCAGCGCTGAACAGCTCGACTTGATTGTTATCACCCAAGGTCAACACACCAAAGTTACCGGAATTGCCGCCACCTAGGGGCCCCGGTTCAGCTGCACCTGAAGACGTGACCTCATACAAAGGCTTAATTTTTCGGTGCTGGATCGGGGGCACGTTTTTATGGATGTCGCCGCTAACCACTACCAATTTTTCCACCTGCTGCGTTAATAGCCAGTGATAATCCATAAAGTTGTCCCAGCTCTCCTTGGATTCGGTCAATACGCTACCTGAGCCGATTACTTTTGGTCCAGGCCAGTTTTCTAGTTGCTTTTGCAACCACGCTAATTGCGCCCGGCCGTGCAGGTCGGCATCTGGATTTCCCTCGTTAGGATCTTCACGAAACGAACGGCCATCCAACATTACGATGCGTACGCCATCGACTTCGAAAGCTTCTTGAATACCAGCATCCTCTGTGCTCAACAAATCCACAAGGCTTGGTGACGGTGGATAGTCGTTTGGACGATAACCCCGTCTCGTAAGATCTGCTTAAACTGAAGAAACAGGCCTCGCGAAATCAAACGCTTTTCTCTGGAAACGGCATACTTCTTTTCATTGCCGGCACCACGACTATTGTTCCAGGCGAAATCATGGTCGTCCCAGGTTATGCCAACTTTAAGACCGGAGCAGATCAGGCGCCGGAACGATTCCACGCCCCATTGTTTGGCGTAACGCTGATGTAAGGTTTCGGCAAATTCTTGATTACTGATTTTTCTCGGCCAACCCAGTCTCCGTGAACTGATTGGCCAGATACCGTAATCCATATAAACGCTATCACCCAGCAATAGCAGCGCTTGGGGATTTTTCTCGCCAATCCGATCCCAGACCTCTTGCGTTGGATGAGCCACGGCGTCAAAGCATGACGTGAAAGCGATTGTTGTTTTGCTCATAATTGACTCCTGAGTGCATATTGATCAATTTAAAATTCCAGCAATAAAATGTTTTTTTGATGTTTTGACTTTGTTGCCTGGGCGGGGCTTTCGCAACCTCTAGTCTCCGCCTAGGTATGAAGTTAAATTAAACAGCTTTACGCTTCTTCAAGCCCAGCAGTCCTAACAACGCACTGCCGAATAACCAGGCCGTGCTAGGAACAGGTACGGTGGCAACATCGCCGGGGCGAACAGCCCAGGCATAAAACTGAATACCCTTTTCGCTGATGGCCTGGAGGCCACTGCCACCACCGAAGGCCCAAGCAAAGCCAGAACCGGGCGAGACCTCAGCACCCGACCAGTAACCATTGGATTGTAGGTTGTTCGCCAGGCCGACGTTGTTTTGCCCGCCATAAGTGCCATTACCGAAGATGCCGAAATTGGCTTGGACAACTCCGCTGGTATTGCGATAGCCATTTAAGCCCAGGTTGACATAGTACATATAGGCCAACTCGGAATGCGGACTGGTGATGTTGTAACCATAATCGGTTGTGCCGTTATCTCTGATACTATCATTATAATTGGTGCCGCCGGACACTGGGGTGTTGCTAGCCAAACGCCAGTCGTTGTAACCGCCATAACTTAGATTGGCGGCCCAGGTAGTTGCTCCGCTCCAGTTCATCCGGCCATCGGCATCATAGCCACTGGTCTTGGCGTAGTTGGCATCCTGCAGCCAGGTCACGTTAAGCACGTTGTCATATAGCAGACCATTACCGCGATCGACTAAAGACGCCTGGGCCGTGCCGGTTACAGCGGCGCTGGCAAGCAAAGCCACCGCTAATAAGGTTTTTTGATGTTTCATGAGATTCTCTTTGGAAAGCTATTATTGATTAAATGCAACCCGGCTAACCTTGTATAAAGGCTCCGTAGCTTTCCGTCCTTATCTTGCAATAAGTTTGGCTATTCCATCCTTGAAGCATGCACACTCGAATAAGTGCGACACGATGGTTGAAGCGGGAATACAACATGTATCCGTTGTTACAGAACGGCCACATTAATGTAAACAACGCCCCTTTCGTCCGATTAATTTTGTGCAGAAAATTTATACAGGTTTGCTATAGGCCTGTAATCACCCATATGGGTGATTGAAAGTTAAGGTTTTGTTACGCTTAGTGATTGTATTGACTTGTGCTTGCTCGCACCTGTAGAGTCAAGCCAATATTCTTAGCCTAAGGCGTATCGGTATGACCGATGACAAACAGCTTGATCACTTGATTGGCGTGCTTTACGAAACGGCTATCGAACCCCACCGCTGGAGCGAGGCGATGACACTTTGCGCCCATTATGCTGGTGGTATTGCCGCCCACATGTTGAGTATCAACAAGCAGTTTAATCAACCGGTTTTTTCGGTGCTTGGCGGCGAGATCATGACGCAAGAGAATGAAGGCGATTATGTGAGCCACTATATAAACATCGACCCTCGAATGAGTATGATGGAAGATGCTCCTGTTCATGAATGGCGATCTTGTCAAGACTACTTAAATAGACAGTTTGTGGCTGGTAGCGAGTTTTATCAGGATTTTTTAATCCCGAATGGTGGACGCTTTACTATGGCGGCCTGGGTTGATGATGGTTTAGAAGAGCACACCGTGATTGGTATACACAGCACCAGCAATAATGATCTATTCGGCAATGCGGAGCTGATAGCGGCCCAACGCTTCAGCGGCCATTTGCAACGTGCGTTACGACTACGAACACATACCCAAAGTTTACAGGCCAGAGCCGAATTGGGCGCTAGAGCTATTGATGCATTGACCTTGGCGATGTTAATTGTAAATGCCACAGGTATTATTTTGCATATGAATGCTAGCGCTGAACATTTGTTGAACAGCAAAACTTGTGGCCTAAACTGCAAAGTGGGCGGATTATCTGCTACTCATCCGGTCAACAAATACAGATTGACGGCTTTAATTATACAAGCGACGGGCTGTCCCGCATTGGGCGGAGCGATGTTTTTGAGCGATGCTGAAACTCGCCAAGTATTTGTGACGCCGTTACCGGCTGCATCGACGTTTGCTCAGGATTGGCAAACGCCGTTGGCGTTGGTTTTAGTGATGGATGCAGGCAAAACCCTGTCGCCCCTGCAATTTCTGGGTAAGCTGTATGATTTATCGCCAACCGAGTTGCGAGTTGCGTCAGCCTTATTAGAAGGAAAGTCGCCAGAAGAATACACACAAGAAGCTGGCGTGACGATGAATACCGTGCGTAGCCAGTTGAAAAATTTGTTCAGAAAAACCGGCACCCGTCGGCAATCCGAGTTGGTGGCGTTGTTAAGCAGAGCGCCACCGTTGCGGGGTTGAACAATTTGCTATGGGCCATTATTAGTTTTTAATCCCAATACCCTTATGCAGTAGAAACAAGCTAAATAAACCCAACACAACAATAAAGCCGACAGTCATCGCAAAGGCAATTTGAATATCAACATCAGTCACCCCTATCAAGCCATAACGAAAGGCATTGATCATGTACAACATGGGATTGCCCATGGAAATACTCTGCCAGATGCCGGGCAGCATGTTGACTGAATAAAAGACACCACCCAGATAACTTAAAGGTGTGAGCACAAAGTTGGGGATGATGGAAATGTCATCAAAACTTTCAGCTAACAAGGCATTAATAAATCCTGCCAGAGAAAACAACGTCGCCGTTAGCACTGCGATTGCTATTGTAATCAGAAGATTGGTCACGATAATATCGGCAAATATTTGCGCGATTAACCCCACCACGGCCCCCACCATCAAGCCGCGCACAACGCCGCCCGTAATATAACCGCTTAAAATAACCCAGTTAGGCACAGGCGCAACCAGCAACTCCTCAATGTTGTGCTGAAACTTGGTGGAATAAAACGAAGACACGACGTTGGCGTAAGAATGGCTGATCACCGACATTAAAATCACGCCGGGCACAATGTAATCCATGTAGCTGACGCCATTGACGGTGCCGATACGGTCGCCGATCAACTTGCCGAAAATGAGGAAATACAGTGCGGTGGTAATGGCTGGCGGCAACAAGGTTTGCGGCCAAATGCGAATAAATCTAAAAATTTCTTTGGTGGCGATGGTTCTGTAAGCAATGCCGTAATTCATAATTGAGCCTCTGCAGGGTTGGCATCAACCAGATCCATAAACAGCTGCTCTAGTCGGTTGGTTCGATTTTTTAAGCTAATCACTTCAATATTGCGTTGGGTCAATTCTATAAACAGCCTGTTTAGGCCCTGATCTTTGGCAACGGCAACCGCCAACACTTTGTCAGACACGCGTTCGATTTGGTAACCGGCAATCACCGGTGCACCGGCGATGGGCTGAGCCAAATCCAGAATAAAATGCTCGACATGCAGCCGGGCCAACAAACTAGGCATATCAGAATTCTCAACAATCTGCCCGTGATTAATGATGGCAATATTTCGGCACAGGCTTTCTGCTTCTTCCAGATAGTGTGTGGTTAAGATAATGGTTGTGCCTTGGCTGTTAACTTCTCGGATCATGTCCCACATCGAGCGGCGAATTTCTATATCCACTCCGGCCGTGGGTTCATCAAGAATCAATAATTTAGGCTGATGCACTAAGGCTCTGGCAATCATCACCCGGCGTTTCATACCACCGGATAAACGCCTGGATACCGTGTCCCGCTTATCCCACAACTGCATTTGTTTGAGGCAATGCTCGGTTCTTTGTAATGCCAGCTTGCGCGGCGTGCCGTAGTAGCCGGCTTGATTGAGAACGATATTTTTGACGGTTTCAAACTGATTGAAATTAACTTCTTGCGGCACTAATCCGATGCAGCTTTTGGCCTGCTCACGCTCACGTCTTAAGTCATGCCCAAATATGCTAACGGTGCCGGCTGTCTCGTTAATTAATGAACTAATAATACCAATTGCTGTAGATTTGCCGGCGCCGTTAGGGCCGAGTAAGGCAAAAAAGTCACCTTCCTCAACATCAAGATTGATTCCTTTCAAGGCTTCAAAGCCATTTTTATATACTTTACGAAGATTACGCAGGGACAATGCACTCATACTGAAGCTTTCATTTACCGGGAGTCCTTAAATAAGTTAACACGTAGCGCTAACCACTATAAAATGCTGTGCAGAAGCTGCAAATTTGCTGCAATTTTATCAGACATTGATTTTTTTACGGATAAAACTGGATACCTTGTGAATAAACAAATCCCCCAATCTGTTGCCGCTGTTGACTTGGGGTCTAACAGCTTTCACATGATTGTTTGCAATTTAGTCGATGGCAACTTGCAAACGGTAGACCGCATTAAAGAGATGGTTAGACTGGCTTCCGGCTTGGACAAAAGAAATTATCTCGATGCCGATACTCAAGCCCGTGCGCTGGAATGCTTGGAGCGTTTCGGCCAACGCATTCGTAATTTGCCCCCTGAAAGTGTCCGCATCGTCGGCACTAGCACCTTGCGTTTAGCAAAAAACGCGGGGCAATTTTTGGACAAAGCCGAAAAAGCACTTAATCATCCAATACACATCATTTCCGGCATTGAAGAAGCGCGGCTAATTTATCAGGGCGTCGCTTGCAGTCTAGGTAGCAATGCTAATCTGCGCTTGGTTATGGATATTGGTGGCGGCAGCACCGAATACATCATCGGTTCAGGTGATAATCCTTACGTTAAAGAAAGCTTGCCTATGGGCTGCGTGTCAGTAAGCAATGCTTTTTTTAAAAAAGGCCTGTTATCCAAACAAGCTTTTATCCAAGCAACCTTGTTTGCTGAGCAAAAACTAGAACCCTTTAAAAAACGCCTGCATCGCGATCGCTGGGATGAAGCCATCGGCGCATCTGGAAGTTTGCGCGCTATCGATAAAGTGCTTAGTGCTAAAAACTGGAGCAACAACGGTATAACCAGGGATGGACTTGAACAACTAGTTACCCACATCGGCCAATGTAGTCATATCAATGAACTGGCTTTACCAGAGCTCGATCCAGAACGATTACCGGTGTTTGCCGGCGGCGTTGCAATCGTCTATGCGACCTTTAAAAGCTTAGGCATAGAACAAATGACCGTTTCAGACGGCGCACTTCGGGAAGGTCTGATCCAGGATTTATTAGGCCGTATTTATGATCATGATATTCGCTCCGCCACCGTACAAGCATTAACTGAACGCTATCACATTGATAAAGAACATGCCGAACATATCAGACAAACCGTCGATGTGATAATTGACCAGCTCGGCGACAATTTCTGCGCCAATAACCGAGAAAACGCAGAGCAATTTTTGCATTGGGCATGCGATCTGCATGAGCTAGGCCGCGATATAGCGCATAGCCAATACAACAAACACAGTGCTTACATTATTGAAAATGGCGACCTTGCCGGTTTTTCCCGTCAAGATCAAATTTTACTGGCAACGATAGTTAAGTCTCACCGTAAAAAGTTCTCCCTTAACCGCTTCAACGAATTACCTCCGCCATGGAATGTTGATGCGCCGTTATTAACACTAATATTGCGTCTGTCCGTACTGTTAAATCGGAATCGTCAAACCCTTGAACTGCCCTCGTTTAAGGTAAGTATTAATAAAACAAAAATCCAATTACGATTTCCAGAAGGTTGGTTGGCACAATCACCGTTAACCCATGCTGATCTTACCCATGAAGCTGACTATCTAAGATCATCAGGATTAAAACTCGATTTTGCTTAATTAGTTTCATGCGCATTTTATCTCGCATCACAATTTTATTACTGGGCTTAGCATTTGTTCTATGTGCCTTATTGGTATTTTTTGGCGTTGGCGACCGGCCCGACTTAGTTGTAGGCTGGACACTCACGCGTGATGATATTGTCAGAGCCAAAAAAATCTTGTATGAAGGCGCAAAAACCAAGCCGGACGCCATTGGTACGATAGAGCTGAGCGAAGAAGATATAAATTTAGCGACCAATTACTTGCTCAATCGCTACAGTAAAAGCGCGGTCGATATACAGATAAAAAATAACAAGTTGCGTTTTATTGTCTCCATGACATTGCCGGATAATCCCTTAGGGAAATATCTCAACATCAGCTTTCGCCTGGGGAATGAAAACGACGAGCCACTGCCTAGTTTTACAAAATTCAAAGTCGGTAAATTGCTGCTGCCCGCCGACTTTGCGGCTTGGATTATTGATAATGTGATTCGTCATTCGTCATTAAATGAGTACTTCATTTTAGCCACTCGTCCACTTAAATCAGTACAAATTGACGAGCAGAAAGTCACGATTACTTACTTCTCCAATCTCAACTCGTTAATCGAAGCCCAAAACTTTTTGACTAACCGAGGAGATACTCATACTCACACAATCTATCAGCAGAAACTTGCAGAAATAATTGCCCATCATGATCCCGAATGGCTTTTATCTCTGGCTGACTTGTTAAAACCATTATTTGCACTCGCCTACCAGCGCTCCACGTTAGAAAATGCCATAGAAGAAAATAGAATTGTCATTTTCACTATCAATGATTATGTCAACAAAGGGATTATGTCTAAAAGTAGCCCTGTTATTTCTGCAAGCCAAAAACATTACCCGGCTTATTTATATAAACGCGTCGATCTGGCACAACATTTTATTGGTTCCGCCGCCATTACGGCGTCTGCCAATGGTCAAATATCAAAGTTAGTTGGCGAAGAAAAGGAATTGAGTGACGCCAAGGTCGGTAGTGGCTTTAGTTTTATAGATTTAACTGCAGATAAAGCCGGCACCCGCTTTGGCGAAATGGCAACAGCATCCGCCGCAAGTGCCAGAAAAATCCAGCAGGCTGTAGCGCAAATCAATGATTACAAGGACTTCATGCCTGATCCCCGTGATCTTCCCGAACACATGAATGAGGAAGAATTCAGACAACGATTTAACTCTATAAACAGCCCCGAGTATCAGGAAATTTCAAAACTCATTGATGCCCGTATCGCAGCGCTGGCAATTTACAATCGCCCATAAAAAAGGGAGCTAAAAGCTCCCTTAAGTACACCTACAATCTATTAGGATTTAGTTAGTAAAACTTTTACCTGGTGTACCTGGTAATGTTGGAAATTTTTGTTTAGGAAATTCGCCAGTCAAACCATTCAGAAAAGCGACAATATCGGCAGTTTCATCTTTGGACAAATCTTTACCCAACTGCAATTTAGCCATCAATTTAACAGTTTCATCTAATGTTTTGGCTGAGCCATTGTGCAGATAAGGAGCTGTTAGCGCGACGTTACGTAAAGTTGGTACTTTCCAAAGATGCTCATCTTCAACTTTTTTGCTAACTTCCGCCAAGCCTTTGTCTTTGCTGAAATGATGGCTAGCTTCCAAAGAACCATTTGGAATCACCGGGAATTTTTGGAACACGCCTGGACCGTTAAATGCCGGTCCGCTATGGCATCCAGTACAACCCAATTCAGCAACTTTTTCCAAGCCTCTAACCTGTTGTGCTGTTAATGCGGATTTATCTCCAGCAGCGTAGCGATCGTAAGGACTATTAGGCGTAATAAGCGTTCTTTCATACGCAGCTATTGCCTTGGTAGCGTTTTCTTTAGAAATTGAATCCTTACCAAACACTTGTTCAAACGAAGTGACGTAACCATCAATGGTTTTTAAACGAGCCACGACATCATCCCAGCTTGCCATACCCATTTCAATTGGATTTGTCACGGGGCCAGCAGCTTGTTCTTCAAGGCTTGCGGCTCTACCGTCCCAAAACTGTACTTTGTTAAATGCCGCATTCCATACCGTAGGCGCACTACGGCCGCCAGTTTGTCCATTTACACCCATCGAATTTGGACGATTATCTTCTCCGCCCAAAGAGGTGTTATGACAAGAAGCACATGAAACCGTACCAGTAGATGATAAGCGTGGATCATGGTAAAGCAATTGTCCCAATTCTACCTTGGCGGCTGTAGTAGCATTATCTGCAGGTGCAGGCGCCTCTGTAGGTAAAGCCTCCCACGCATAAGCTACTGAAATTGAACTCGCTAATGCTAACGCTGTTACCAGCGACCGTATTTTAAACATACCTTCCTCCAAGCTATTGTTATAAAAAGCAGCAACAATCATTTGATATTCACTGCGGGTAGTTTGTGATTTCTGCTGAAACCTATTTTTATGCAATGTTTAAGCTTTACAGATTTTTTTCACTTAAAAACTTATACATTCAAATAACCCAGCAAAATTGTATGACAAGCAACTAATAAGGTAAAACTTAAATCAACGAATTCACTGACTTTTAGCGATTACTGCTCGTCACTCAGCGCTGAAAATAGTGCAATGGCCTCTTCAAGCTTACTGTATTTAAATTCAAAACAATCGCATTGCTCAACCATCTCTGCCAATTTTTCAAATCCATGCACACCCAACACACTGTAATTAAATGCATTTTCAGCGGCACTTAGCATTGCTCGACCCTTGCTCAAAGGTGTTAATTCAGTTTCTGAATCTGCGATGTATTTAGGAAAAATCAATTTTGACGGAACTGCAGGTTGGTTTGATAATCGAATGCTTTGCTCTGGTGCGCACATATGGCTAATTGAGCCTTTCGCAGTACCGGTCACAACTTGTCCAAACTCAGCGGCAGGAGAAAATTGTTGAATAACGTCAATTGATTTATTTTTTAAACTTACTGGTCGAGGTACCGGATAAATTTTCCCGTCTGTCATAGACAACAAAGTCATTTCATCAGAAAGCAGCCGCCAACCGGAGCAGACTAAGGCCGCACACAAAGTGCTTTTACCGCTGCCCGGTGTACCAGGAAATATAAACGCTAACCCATTACGCTCAACAACTGCTGCATGAATAATAAGGTAGTGATTGGAATGATTGGCGATGCACCAGTTTAAACCCCATTCGAAAAAGGCAGCGGCTTGTGCATAAGGAAGAGGCTTAAACGGCATATAACCATCAAAATAGAAACTAACTTGCGGCCTTATGTAGCGCCGCAATTTTGACGATGAGGATAGTTCAACATGAAAATCAATAAAATCATTTTCATTAATTAATTGGTGGGGGCCATAAAGACGCTGAATATGATCACTAACATCGGCAATTGACGAAGTTAAACAAATATTAAAGCAACCCAATCTAAAGCGTAATCCGTTTACGATTTGATGCTTTAGCTGATGTTTTGGTAAAGATTCTATGTTATTCACGCACGTTGATTGGTAACGTTTAACAAATCTAGCGCGACAAAGCGATCGATAAAAACATCCAAATAATTATTAATGTCCAGCCAAGTTAACTCGGCAAAGTTTTTAACCAACTTTTTTAATAAGTCATCTCTGGACATTTCTTGTGTATTCAAACTACAAAGTAGTTCACCACTAATTTCATCTAATAGGTGAGTGTCGCCAGACAAATGATCATAAATCACATATTCATCTTGCAACTTTATGAAGTTAATCTTAACTTTAACACCAATAATATTGTCTACTTTAGCGCCAATTAAAAGCTCATTGTCCATCAAAATAATACCGTCAAATTACTTCCATGTTGCTTCAAGAAAAGATTCAAACGTATATCCTTTAGGGATATTAAAAGTTCCTGCTGCCAAATCTCTTACATTTTGTTCTGATAATGCATAATTTTTAATAATTTTTGTATTCAAAAAAGCGGTGGCTAAATAAGATTCTTTTTTGTATTGATTGGTGTTATTTAGAATTTCTCTAAAAGTCACATCAGGACCAGTACCAAAAATACCTTTATAAGTTGCTCCGCCGGTAAAAGTGTAAAAAGTAGAAGACTGAAGACGCGGTTTTGTCGTTGTTAAAGTAGTGCTGCTGCCTATTTTAAAGTAGTTAGTATTAGAAGGTAATTGACTAACGGAGGTATAGGTAACTGACTCAACTTGAGAACCTTTTTCATCAAGAATGCTTTCCACTCGTGGTTCATATTTATTACGATCGCCAAACTTCACACCGCCAACCCAAGAGTAAGATGAATCTTTGCTAGGCTCTGCAATCAAATTGATGGTGTACGTTGTAACTTTATTATGATCTTTAATTTTAAGCTTACTCACGACAACACAAGTGTCTCTGATTGGAGAAGTCTGGGTCCATTTACTGTCATCCCTGATAATATAACTTTGAACATTACTCTGATTGGTAACACCGCTAGCTTTACTGACCGTTGATATTGAAGGCTGACCAGCAATTAACCCGCTAGATCTGAGACCAGGTTCACAACTACCAGTACCGACATTGGATTCATTACCCGACGCAATTTCCGAATTACACAGAGCTCCAAACACAGAACGACTAGACAAAGTTAACACTACCGGCGTTGTTATCCCTGCCCCTTTGATAAAACGCCGTCTGTTAGTTACGTCTTCTTCTGGTTTTACACTAACTTGAATTTCTTGCTCTTGACTGTTCATAATTTCTTACCTGCTATCTGAATGCGTTAAAAAATACTTAACCTGAAAACTATTAAATTTAATCCGAAAAAACCTTAATCTGACCCAACTCTAACAAATAATCTTATCTTTGTATATTCAAGATACACAATCTATTCATTCTCGATTTTTGTTTGATATTTCAATTTGTTATCTGCAATACGAACAGTCAAAATTTTTCATATTCCTGTCATTATTTGTTAGTTGCAGGTTTATGCTAATGGATAGCTTCCCTCTCAATCTATACAGAGACTGATTTAAATAATGTACAAAAGTTTTTCGTTGATAATTCAGCAACATCAACAGCTGAAATACCTCGTAACTCAGCAACATGCTCGGCAACATATCGAACATAGGTTGGATAATTGGGCCGCCCACGAAATGGCACTGGCGCTAAATACGGGGAATCAGTTTCGATAAGAAACCGGTCAGCAGGCACTTTTTTAGCAACTTCCTTTATTTCTTTGGCACTATTGAATGTCACAATGCCGGAAAAAGAAATGTAAAAGTTCAAATCCATCGCCTGCTTGGCAAATTCCCAATCTTCAGTGAAGCAGTGAATAATGCCGCCTACTTCACCAGCACCTTCTTCCTTTAATATTCTCAAGGTATCCAGTTTTGCTTCGCGAGTATGAATAATTAACGGTTTTTTCAGAGCTTTTGCGGCATTGATATGATTTCTGAAACGCTGTTGCTGCCAGTTTAAATCACCTTCACTGCGAAAATAATCAAGCCCTGTCTCGCCGATAGCAATAACCTTATCTTGACTACCCAAGGCTATAAGCTCATCAACGCTGGGATCTTTACCGTCTTGTTCATTCGGGTGCACACCTACGCTAACCGATATTTGCGCATAAGGCGAAACCAACTCCAGCATTGCTGGATAGGCTTCCAAATCAATTGCTATACATAAAAGGTGTTCAATATGCTGATTTTTCACTTCATTCATGAAGCAGGAAAAATCATGGTTGTATGGCGCCAGATCCAGACGATCAAGATGGCAATGGGAATCTATAAGCATGGGTAATAATTCAAGTAAAGTATTACATCGTATGGGTCGCGCGATCATTTTCCAATGCGCCGGCCAAATAGGTTTCAATTTTATTTCGTGCCAGCCCACCGTCTTGGTCACTGAATTGCACCCCAATACCAGCAGCACGATAACCTTCTGAGCCAGTCGGGGTCTTCCAGATTATTTTCCCGGCGATGGGTAAACGCTCTGTTTCTTCCATCAAATTAAGCAACATGAAGACCTCTTGGCCCATTTCATAGTTGCGATTGGTCGGTATAAATAAACCGCCGTTAATTACGAAGGGCATGTAAGCGGCATACAACGCGCTTTTATCTTTAATGGAAAGTGACAATATGCCTTGCCTGGGGGGTGCTTCAGCCATGGTGTGTGCCTCGATTAAGTTCTTGCCATTGAATCAGAATGTCTTCAAACATCAACTGCTTGTTGATTTGCGTATCAAGCAGTTGACGATTGAGCAGTAATAAATCATACAACTTATAAAGTTTTTTTAAGTTTAGTTGCTGAGTCAGTTCCTGCAAGGGCTTGATAAGGTCGGGGTTATAAAGATCAGTTGCTTTGTCGTAAGCGCATTTAATTAAATCAACCACCCAGGAGGTGATCCAAAACAGCAACGGACCTTCAGGCAATTTTTGCCACTCTTCAGCAATTAAGACCGGATGCGTTTGTTGCTTTGCAACCGCCAGCCAACTTTTAAAACAATCATTACGTAGCTTAACATGGCCGTTTTTTGCAAAAGCCTGGGCTTGTAATGGTGCGCCTTGAGCCAGGCTAAATAGTATTTCTGGATCATCGTTTACAGCCTGTTGCTGTAACCAGCTAATAACGATAGCTTTATCGGGTTTGTTGATGCTTATTTTCTGACATCGGCTGACTATCGTTGCCGGTAATTTTCCGGGTCTATCGGTAATTAAAATAATGACAGTGCGCTCGTTAGGCTCTTCCAAGCATTTTAAGAACGCATTAGCCGAGTTATTAGTTAAGCTGTCAGCCGGATTGATAATAACTACACGATAGTTTTCAAATTGCGGTTTTAGGCTCAATTGAGTAATTAAGCTACGAATTTGCTCTACCGCAATAGTTTTTTTGCTTTCCGCAGGTTTAATTAAAATGTAGTCAGGGTGAGTATCGGCTTTAAGTAGCAAACAACTTTGACACTCACCGCAGCTGAAACCTGCTTGTTGAGGATTGCTGCAAAGCAACGCATAGGCAAATTGCTTAGCTAACGCAAACTTGCCAAGCCCTGCATTACCACTAATCAATAATGCTTGGGGAATACGCTGTTGTAAAACATAACCATGCAGCCTCTCCCAATCTTGTTGGAGCCAGGGATGCAATGTATTTAGCATTGATTTCTAACCAAAAAACGCATGGCATCAATAATTTCGCGTTGCACGTCCGTCAAAGGCTGATTAGCTCGTATTAACTTTATGCGCTGTGGATTTAATTCGGCCTGCAATAAATAGGCGCGGCGAACATGTTCAAAAAAACTGATGGTTTCAGCTTCAAAACGATCAAAAGCACCGCGTTTTTTGGCTCTACGCATGCCCACTTCAACAGGAGCATCAAGCAATAGTGTTAAGTCAGGCCGTAAAGAGCCTTGCACCAAATTCTCTAAGTGTTCGATAGTACTTATCCGCATATTGCGGCCCCCGCCCTGATAGGCGTAAGTCGCATCGGTAAAGCGATCACATAGTACCCATTTCCCTTGAGATAAAGCTGGCTCAATGACATGTTTAATGTGTTGCGACCTTGCAGCAAACACCAAAAGTAATTCGGCCTGTTCAGAAATTGTTTCACTATGAGGGTCCAGCAGTAATAAACGAATTTTTTCGGCAAGTGCCGTGCCGCCCGGCTCTCGAGTGACAACTACTGGGATATTGTGATGGATTAAATAATCTTTTATAAAGGTTAGATTAGTGGTTTTGCCAACGCCTTCACCACCTTCCAAGGTAATAAATTTACCTCTAATCATTTTTTCTTCCTTTGAAAATTATCTACCGCGGCATTGTGCTCTTTTATTGATGCTGAAAACACGTGAGTGCCATCCCCCTTGGCAACGAAATAGAGACTGTCCCCATTCTCAGGGTGCAAAGCAGAATGAATGGCATCACGGCCAGGCATAGCAATAGGCGTCGGCGGTAAGCCACTAATTACATAAGTATTGTAGGGAGTTGGCGCAATCAAATCTTTGCTTCTAATGTCACCTTGGTAACTATCGCCCATACCATAAATCACCGTTGGGTCAGTTTGTAATAATATGCCCTGCTGAAGTCTGCGCACAAACACGCCGGCAATTTGTGGACGCTCGGATTTTTCCCCCGTTTCTTTTTCGACAATAGAAGCCAGAATTAGCGCTTCATAAGGGGTTTTAAGGGGCAATCCCTCTGCTCTAGCTTGCCATTCTTGTTGTAGCACCTGTTGCATTTTGTCGTAAGCTCTTTTCAATAAAGACACATCGGACATATGCTTTTCAAAAAAATAGGTATCAGGAAACAACAATCCTTCCAAGGGCGCTATAGAGGTGGAATTAGATGTCGCTACGTGATGTAAATCGACGCTTAATTGAGCCATTAAAGCGTCAAAGGTGATGTTATTTAAAGTGTGCTCAAGGTAAGGATTTTTATCTATTTCCTGACGAATTTCCTTATAACTCCAGCCTTCTGGAAAGGTAATAGCGTACTGCTTGGCTTTCCCATGAACAAATAAATCGAGTATTTCAGGGATATTCAACCCCGGCGATAACTCATATTCTCCGGTTTTAATTTTTGTCATCGCATTTTCTTGAAGAGCAATGACCTTAAACCAGAAAGGCTTAATAGTGAGCTTTTGGGCAACCAGCTTGTCGGTGATCTGATTAAAAGAATCACCTTTTTCAATGGTTATAGTTGATGATTTATAAACGACAGGTAAGTGCAAAGCATTTTGATAATCCATCCATAGCCAACCACCCGAGAAACTCAAAATCAACAATAAAAAACCAATAATTCTATTGCTCATTTTGGACACCCTTATCTTCAAAATGTTCTAGCCAATGCTGAAATTGCCGTGTTAAGGGGCCTACCAAAAATTGCTGATGTTCAATTTGCCGAACTGGCCAAATACCTATGACTGAATTACAAACGAACAGCTCATCGGCAGATAACAAATCATCTCGACTCACTCGACCTTCAAAAATTTTTATTCCATGTAATGCTGCTTGTTCCATAACAACGCCTCTTATAATGCCGGCGACACCGGCTTTTTCAAGACTTGCCGTATAAAGCGCTTCATTCTTAACAAAAAACAGATTGGTCATGGTGCCTTCAACCACATAACCATCGCTATCGAGCATGATGCCTTCTTGGATCGTTTGATCATGCCATTCGGCTCTCGCTAGTACTTGTTCAAGCCGATTAAGATGTTTGATGCCAGCTAATGTTGGATTTAATCCCAAACGAGTAGCGCAAAAACGCACTTGAATACCTTGTTGTTGGTAACTATTAGGATAATTTGGATAAGGATGTAAGCTGACTATGCGGGTCGGTTTAACCACATCAGGCTGACGATAGCCGCGCCCTCCCACCCCGCGAGTTATTATAATTTTGACAACTGCTCGGTCGGCCTGATTAGCAAGGCTAGCGACTTCATTTTGTAGCAGTTTAGTATCAGGAGGACTAATTAAAAGTCTTGAGCAACCAGCATTGAGTCGTTGCAAATGTCGATCAAGAAATTGAGCTTGGCCTGATTTGACGGCAATAGTTTCAAATAATCCGTCGCCATATTGCAAGCCACGATCACTAACCTCAATGTGTTCCTTGCTTTCTCCATTGATCAAAATCATGGGCAAGGAACATTAAGTATGTCGTCGAAAGACAAAAACGATTATTGGTAACGTTTAAAAATCAACGTGCCATTAGTGCCGCCAAAACCAAAAGAATTGGACATTGCAACATCGATTTTCATGTTTCGTGCAATGTTTGGCACATAATCAAGATCGCATTCAGGATCTTGGTTTTCAAGATTGATGGTAGGTGGTGCAATTTGATTTTTAATGCTTAATGCAGTTAAGACAGCTTCAATACCGCCTGCTGCGCCAAGCATATGGCCAATCATCGATTTAGTAGAGCTGACTGCGACCTTGTAAATATGTTCACCCAAGGCAGCTTTCATTGCATGGGTCTCGCCAACATCACCTGCTGGAGTAGACGTGCCGTGAGCATTGATATAGTCAACAGCATCAGCATTCAAACCAGCATCACGCAAGGCATTGCGCATGCATCGAGCAGCACCTTCACCACCTTCAGAAGGAGTCGTAATGTGATAAGCGTCACCACTCATACCAAACCCGATCAGTTCAGCATAAATCTTCGCACCACGGGCCTTGGCATGTTCCAATTCTTCAAGAACTACCACACCTGCACCATCGCTTAGCACGAAACCGTCACGGTCTTTATCCCACGGACGACTCGCAGTTTGCGGGCTGTCATTGCGTCGAGAAAGTGCCTTCGCAGAAGCAAATCCACCCATTGCTGTAGGTGACGTTGTACAGCGCTCAGCACCGCCAGCAACCATGACATCCGCATCGCCATAAGCAATTAAACGAGCCGCATCACCAATATTGTGAGTACCTGTCGCGCAAGCGGTAACAATCGCATAGTTGGGGCCTTTCAATCCATATTTGATAGAAAGATTCCCGGAAATCATATTAATAATGTTACCCGGAACAAAAAATGGCGAAATTCGACGCGGGCCACCTTTTTCATAGGTTGCATAGCACTCTTCTATACCTGTAATGCCACCTATGCCTGAGCCGATAGCTACCCCGATACGCTCGGCATTAGCTTCTGTGACCTCAATGCCAGAATCTTCAAACGCCTGACAGCCGGCGGCAAGGCCATAGTGGACAAAACCGTCCATGCGTTTGGCATCTTTCTCAGCAATATATTGAGTTATGTCAAAATTCCTAATCACACCGCCAAAAGTGGTGGCGAACGGAGAAATATCAAAAGAGTCAATGTAACTGATACCGCTTTTACCATTGACAATACCTTCCCATGTTTCAGAAACAGTATTTGCTAGAGGCGTAACAGCGCCCAATCCAGTTATAACAACTCGACGTTTACTCAATGTAGGTTACCGTAAGAAAAATGAAGGAGGAACAAAGGGGATGGTGCTGGGTAGTGGATGAAGCATTCATCCACTACTTAACTGAAAATTTAAACGTTTTTGGTTACGTAATCGATAGCTTGTTGAACTGTCGTAATTTTTTCAGCTTCATCGTCTGGAATTTCGCATTCAAATTCTTCTTCAAGAGCCATAACGAGTTCAACTGTATCCAGAGAATCAGCACCAAGATCATCTACAAATGAAGCATCATTAGCGATCTCTTCCTTTACACCCAATTGCTCTGCAACAATCTTTTTTACTCGTTCTTCAATGTTACTCATAATTATTATCCTCAAACATCACGATATTATTAGCTTTAAGCTTTGTTAATCGTAATTGTATTGTTGTTGATTTTATTAGAAATCCCGTCGCCGGCAATTCCAGACGGCGGGGCAATTATACTTGATATTAAGACAGTGTCACAAGGTTAAGGCATAAACATGCCACCATTGACATGCAGAGTTTCGCCAGTGATATAGCCGGCACCTTCTGAAGCCAAAAATGACACCGCATGCGCAATCTCTTGAGCATCACCTAGTCGAGACAAAGGAATTGATGCCAACAAATTATTTTTAATATCGTCGGACAGCTCTTTGGTCATATCAGTATCAATAAAGCCAGGAGCGACCGTATTGACAGTGATATTGCGCGAACCGACCTCTTTAGCCAATGATTTGGCAAAACCAACCATCCCGGCTTTCGCGGCCGCATAATTAGCTTGACCGGCGTTACCCGTAGCGCCAACCACCGAAGAAATATTAATAATTCGACCGGTTTTTGCTTTCATCATGCCGCGCAACACCGCTTTAGACATCCTAAAAACCGACGTCAAATTAGTGTTGATGATGTCATCCCATTCTTCATCTTTCATTCGCATCAACAGGTTGTCTCGGGTAATGCCGGCATTATTTACCAACACAGCTGGCGCACCGAAGTCCTCGTTAATACTTTTAAGCACTTCCTCAACAGACTTGGGATCGGCAACATTTAATGTTAAGCCTCTACCACTTTCACCCAAAAAAGCAGAAATTGCCTCTGCACCACCAGCCGTGGTTGCAGTACCGACCACAAAAAAACCATCTTTTACCAATCTTTCCGCGATGGCTCTGCCTATTCCGCGACTAGCGCCGGTTACTAAAGCTATTTGCTTACCCATTAAGATTCTCCAATACCTCATTCAATGAAGCTGTATCGTAAATTGAAAAATGTCTGGCTTCTTTAACAATGCGTTTATTCAGACCGACCAATACCTTTCCAGGCCCACACTCAACAAAAGTAGTAACGCCTTGATCATGCATAAAACGAATACTATCCGACCAACGCACCGGCTGATAAAGTTGTTCTTTTAATGCGTTACGAATCACTTCAGGTGCTGTATGCGCGGCAATATCAACGTTGTGAATAAGCGTCAATTTGGGCATTTCAATCGCAGTATTCTGCAATAAATGATCAAGCTTATCTGCAGCAGAGTGCATTAAGGCACAATGAGAAGGCACGCTAACAGGCAATAACACCGCTCGTTTAGCACCCGCTTCTTTGGCTGCGACAATTGCCCGATCAACAGCCGCGGCATGCCCGGCAATCACTACCTGCCCTGGCGAATTGAAATTTGCCGCAGAAACTTCTTCATTAAGCTCTTTACGACTAGCTTCAATGCAGGCTGCGACAACCTGATGATCTTCGAGCCCTAAAATTGCCGCCATTGCCCCGACGCCTGCGGGCACTGCTTCTTGCATCAATCGGCCTCTTTCAGCGACTAATTGAATAGCATCTTCAAAGGCGATCGCTTCAGCACAAACCAAGGCAGTATATTCGCCAAGACTATGACCAGCAGCCCAAGCAGGGCGAATCGAACTTTGCTTGCGCCATACTTCCCACACTGCAACACCTGCCGCCAACATCGCAGGCTGGGTATTGTGTGTTTGATTTAACTGATCTTCCGGGCCTTCAGCAACGATTGCCCACAAATCTTTTCCCAATACATCAGAAGCGCGCTCAAAAGTTTGTCGCACTTCCGGATAAGATGCTGCCAGATCCGCAAGCATGCCCAACGACTGTGAGCCCTGTCCGGGAAAAACAAAGGCCAAATTATAAGATTGGTTATTCATTATTTTTTCAATCAATTAATATCTAATTAACGCAGAACCCCACGTGAATCCCGCCCCAAAAGCCTCGAGCAATACCACCTGCCCACGTTGAATGCGCCCATCCCGAACAGCTTCATTGAAAGCCAGCAACACGGAAGCAGACGAAGTATTGCCCTGCCCTTCCAATGTCAGCACCACATGATCCATGGACATTTTCAACTTTTTAGCCGTGGCGGCAATTATTCGTGTATTGGCTTGATGAGGCACCAGCCAATCCACATCTGATTGCTGCATATTATTTGCAGCCAGCGTTTCATCAACAATACGGCCCAAAGTATTTACAGCTACTTTAAATACTTCGTTACCACGCATACTTATAAAAGGAGCTTCATCTCTATTGGCTTCACTTCCAGCCTTGGGATTTGGACAATACAACAAATCCTCGTACTCGCCATCAGAATGAATATGTGTAGATAAAATACCAGTTTCTTCTGATGCTGCCAGCAGTACAGCGCCAGCACCATCACCAAACAATATGCAAGTGCTACGATCTGTCCAATCCACCAGTCGTGAATTAATTTCAGAACCGATGACGAGAACTTTTTTGGCAGCGCCAGTTTTAATGTACTGATCGGCAATGCTTAAGGCAAAAATGGAGCCCGAACACGCGGCCTGCACATCAAAAGCCACACAGTTTCTAATGCCTAATCTTTCCTGCAACAAACAACCAGTGCTAGGATAAACACGGTCAGGCGTGCTGGTTGCAACAATAATTAAATCAATGTCTTGAGGCTCACAACCAGCCGCCTCAATAGCTTGTCTTGCGGCTATTTCAGCCATGCTGGAAGCAGTCTCATCCGCTGCCGCTATGCGACGACTTTTTATGCCAGTTCGCTCGTAAATCCAACTATCTGAAGTATCTACCGTTTGCGAAATATGTTCGTTAGTGCGGACTTCAGCCGGCAAATAACCACCGGTACCAATTACTCTTGAGTATCGAGTCATGCACTTTCCTTTTGAGTTAATGTTGCCTCAACTTGTTCGCTTATCTTCCTAATAACATCTTTTTGCACTTCGACCTCAGCAAGTTGAATCGCTGTTTTAAACGCTAATACATCAGCACCACCATGACTTTTAATCACCAAGCCACGCAATCCAAGAAAACTAGCACCGTTATATAACCTAGGATCAATGTGTTGCTTGAACGATTTAAGTACCGGATAAGCAATTAGCGCTACCAGCTTGGTCAAAATATTTTGGCTAAACGCCTCTTTCAGTGCGCTGGCAATCATCTTTGCAGCGCCTTCAATTGATTTAAGTGCAACATTACCAACAAAGCCATCAGTAACAATTAAATCAACTTTGACGTTACCGGCATTCAATGAGTTTCCTTCAACATAACCGATATAATTTAGCGAGGAGTTTTCCAGTAATTTTGCAGCCGCCTTGACTTGCTCATTACCTTTAACATCCTCTTCACCAATATTAAGCAGGCCAACTGTTGGATTTTCGATATTTTCCACAGCCTTAACCAATTCCGCCCCCATGACGGCAAATTGAAAAAGATGCTCAGCGGTACAATCTACATTCGCCCCCAAATCCAACACATGAGTATGCCCGTGTATTGACGGCAAGGTAGAGATAATAGCGGGACGATCTATACCGGGAATCATCTTTAAGACAAAGCGTGCAGTAGCCATTAGCGCACCAGTATTACCAGCACTTACACAAGCATCTGCCTTGCCATCCTTCACAAGATTGATGGCGACGCGCATAGAAGAATCTTTTTTATTTTTTAACGCTTTAGCGGGAGATTCATCCATAGCAACGCACTCTGATGCGTGCTGAATAATTAATCTTTCTTTGAAATCGAGCGGGCTTTTTGCCAACTGTTGTTTAACAACAGTCTCGTCACCTACTAAAATCAGCTTAAGGTTTGGATTGTTTTTTAGACAATCTAATGATGCGGGAATGGTAACCTCAGGACCGTGATCCCCGCCCATTACATCAATCGAAATTGTTAGGCTCACGCTGACTAATGACTCCTGAGTTGATAAAAATAAGCCGAACCAGAATTGGTTCGGCATATATCACTAGCTAAAAAACGATAGAACTTATTCTTCTTCTTTAACCGCAACAATTTGACGACCTTTAAAAAAGCCATCGGGAGTGACATGGTGACGTAAATGAGTTTCACCAGTTAACGGATCCTGAGACAAAGTAGGACCTGTTAAGGCATCGTGTGAACGACGTTGACCACGTCTTGAACGTGATACTTTACTTTTTTGTACTGCCATTATAAATCTCCAGATTTTTTAAGTTTTGCTAAGATGGAAAAAGGATTTTTGCTGGGCGACTGCAAGTTATTTTCCGGTACATCAGGTTCTTCAAAGCCCGGTTTTTGGATAAAACAATTGTGTTGGTGCTTAGGAAAAGTAGGTATTACAAGCAACAATTCATCTTCGATGATGTCTTTTAAAACTAACTTTCCTTCCTCAATCATCAAAGGCTCATAGCCTTCAGGCAATCTATCCGCCTGCTCAATTGAAGTAACAATGCCTAATTTGACTCCAATATCTACGGGCCATTCAACTGCCTGTAAACAATTTTGACATTGAAGCTGCAGCACAGCTTTTAATTGACCCTCAATTTTAGGCACCCTGCCTTCCCGAGCAAAAAAAAGGCTTACGGAAACCGCCCCGTCATCGTTGAGCAAAAATTCACCCAAGCGATCGAGGCCTTTTAAAGGCAAAAGTCCCGTTAGTTCCCCTCGCTTATCAGCAAGTTGTAACGGATCAATGTAGATAGGTAATCGGTCTGACATAACTGGGCAATAATATATGGAAATGACAAATGCGTCAAACAACACACCCGTTTTTACAGATAGATAACGGTTATAAATCCACACCAATACGCATTCAACGCAGCTTGCAAATACCTAGCTTTAAACAAAAATGTCAATATAATTTTTATTAGATAAAACACAACATATTGTGTTAATATTTTTACAAATCACTACATATCGACAAAGCAACAAATCAAATGAATGCTGCAACTCACTGATTTGCGGCCGATTTTTCTTTTCCATCAACACTAATTTAGCCGAGGCGCAATCTTATGACAGCACAACTTCATGTCATCGCTAACAACGTCACCGACATTCCATTTCAAGATGCTTCAATGGATATTTGGGACACCAAATATCGGTTAAAAGCCAAAGACGGCAGTGCCATTGATGCAACTATTGATGATACCTACAAGCGAGTTGCCAAGGCGCTTTCTGAAGTTGAAAAGAGTAAGAGCAAGCAAGAACAATATTACAAAGAATTTTTGTGGGCCTTGCGCCAAGGTGCAATCCCCGCCGGACGTATTGTCTCCAATGCCGGCGCGCTAGAGCACAAACCTGCCACATCTACGATCAATTGCACCGTGTCCGGCACCATTGCCGATTCCATGGATGACATCTTAGCCAAAGTCCACGAAGCCGGGCTTACCCTCAAAGCCGGTTGCGGCATCGGCTATGAATTTTCTACCTTACGCCCCAAAAACGCCTATGTATCTGGTGCCGGCGCCTACACATCCGGGCCGCTATCGTTCATGGATATATACGACAAAATGTGTTTCACCGTGTCATCAGCCGGCGGCAGACGTGGTGCGCAAATGGCCACTTTTGATATTGGTCATCCCGACGTGGTCGAATTCATTCGCGCCAAACGCGAAGACGGCCGCTTGCGTCAATTCAACCTGTCCTTACTCATCACTACCGAATTCGTTGAAGCCGTTAAAAACGACCGACCTTGGGCACTATCATTTCCGGTCACCGAAAAAGAAGTCGCGATTGATAACTTAGATTTAACAGACAGCACACAAATTGTCTGGCGTGACCTGCCCGGCAAAGACGGCTACATCGTCAATGACGACGGCCTGATTGCATGCCGCATCAGTAAAACCATGCCTGCCCGCCGTCTGTGGGACATCATCATGAGCTCCACTTATGACTACGCCGAACCAGGATTCATCCTGATCGACAAAGTCAACGAGATGAACAACAACTGGTTTTGCGAAAAAATCCGCGCTACTAATCCATGTGGCGAACAGCCTCTGCCTCCTTACGGCAGCTGCTTGTTAGGCTCAATCAACCTGACCAGATTCGTGAAAAAGCCCTTCACCCGTGATGCAAGTTTTGATTGGGATGTTTACCGTAAAACCATCAATATCTTTACCCGCATGCTGGATAACGTCGTTGAAATCAACGGCCTGCCGCTACCCCAACAACGCGACGAAATCACCTCCAAACGTCGCCACGGCATGGGCTACTTAGGCTTAGGCTCCACCGTCACCATGCTGGGCATGAGATATGGCGATGATTCGTCATTACAATTTACTGAAGAAGTCACCAAAACTTTGGCAGTTGAAGGTTGGAAAACCGGCTTAGCGCTCGCTAAAGAAAAAGGCGCGGCGCCGATTATGGACAAAATCTTCACCGTCACCGGCGAAATGCTCCACAAACGCCCGGAAATGCTTGCCGACGGTTATAAATTGGGCGATGAAATCACCGGCAAAGTATTGCACGCCAAATACAGCCGCTACATGCAGCAACTGGCCAAAGAAGAACCGGAACTGATTGCGGAACTAGCGACGACCGGCTGCCGCTTTACTCATCACAGCTCTATTGCGCCCACCGGCACCATTTCTTTATCCTTAGCCAACAACGCCAGCAACGGTATTGAGCCCAGCTTTGCGCATCATTATTCACGCAACGTCATTCGTGCCGGCAAAAAATCCAAAGAAAAAATCGATGTATTCTCCTTTGAATTGCTGGCTTATCGTTCGTTGGTCAATCCGCAAGCCATGCCTTACAGCGAAGATCCCAACCAAGCCCTGCCGGATTACTTTATTGCCGCCGACGACGTCACGCCCAAACAGCATGTCGACATCCAGGCTGCCGCGCAAAAGTGGATTGATTCCTCAATCTCCAAAACCGCCAACGTGCCGACCGACTATCCGTATGAAGACTTTAAGTCCATCTACGAATACGCCTACGACAAAGGCTTAAAAGGCTGCACCACCTTCCGCTTTAACCCGGAAGTCTTCCAAGGCGTTTTGGTTAAAGAATCAGACTTGGAAAACACCACCTACCAATTCACTTTAGAAGATGGCCATGTCGTGGAATTTAAAGGCAACGAAGAAATCGAATACGACGGCGAAATCCACAGTGCCGCCAACCTGTTTGATGCTTTAAAAGAAGGCTATTACGGTAAGTTTTAAACTTCCCAAAACGTTTGGTTAAACCGTTCGTGGTGAGCTTGTCGAACCATGAGCGGTTTAACCCTTCACTCTTCGACAAGCCAGTACCCGCAGGGCATAAAAGCGAACGGTTAAGCCTTGGATTGACCTTAGCGGTAGTGGCAAAATAACAAGATACGAGACACCAACATGACACACAAAATCGCAAAAAAAATCGTCAGCTATAAAGTCCTGACTAAAGAAAACATCGAAGCAGCCAAGCTGGCAGAACAGCCGTCGCTGCAAAGCATGAACGAAAAAGTCGAGCGCCCGGAAGTCTTGCTCGGCTCCACCTATAAAATCAAAACCCCGCAGTCCGAGCATGCCCTGTATATCACCATCAACGACATGGTGCTCAACCTCGGCACCGCCCACGAAGAACGCCGCCCTTACGAAATCTTTATCAACTCCAAAAACATGGAGCATTTTCAATGGGTCTTGGCGCTGACCCGGCTGATCTCCGCAGTATTCCGCAAGGGCGGCGACGCCACCTTCTTAGTAGAAGAAATGAAAGCGGTATTCGACCCGCACGGCGGCTACTTCAAAAAAGGCGGGATATTTATGCCCTCGCTGGTCGCCGAAATCGGCTACGCCATCGAATCACACATGAAACACATCGGCATGATCAAGCCCGAAGCCATGACCGACCACCAAAAGCAATTTCTCGACGAAAAACGCCGCGAGTTTGAAGCCCAACATGGCGAATCAGAAGGCCAATCGTTTCCGGAAAAAGCCGTGCTTTGTAACAAGTGCAGCACCAAGGCGATGGTGTTGATGGATGGCTGTATGACTTGTTTGAATTGTGGAGAGAGTAAGTGTGGGTAGTTTAAAAGTCAGATACTTGTCTTAATAATCAATTTATTAGTATTTTCACGTAACTAAAAGGAACTGTAAATGATTCATGTAAATACTGTTTTCACCCAAGCCGCTGAAAAACTTTTAGCTGGCGAATCAGGATTAATCGAGTTTAATTATACCGTCTACCCAAATATTGGAGACACGCTAACAGTAAGAACTTCTCCAAATAACAAGACACTGACATTCGTATGTAAATCTCGTAATTTTGATTTTTCAAGCACAGAAATACCGGAATTGACAATTGAGCTTGATTCCTCTTTATAATCCTACGCTCTAATGTGTTTTCAAAAAACATAGCAGCCATGTAGTCCAGAATAAGCTTGTTCAAGCGTATGCAAAAAAACTGCGTTTTCGGTCTCCCACTTAAATTTGCCGGAAACGCTCCCCCGCTTCATTTGTGTAATTCTATTTAGGCCTTGTTATCAGCCCCAAGGCAGATCTATTAGCTTTGTCGTTAATTAATTTTTAGGAAAAATACATGGAACTCCGAACATTCATTCACAAGGCACTGACGGACATAATCGATGGTGTCCAAGACGCTCAAAATGCCATACCTCATGACACAATCGTTCCTTCTGTCGTCGAATGTTATGAATCAGTAAGTGCTGGTATAAGCATGATTCAATCGATCGAATTTGAGGTGGTGGTATCAAAGCGGATAGTGGAGCAGCCTTAGGGCATTCAGCTACTCTCAAGTTTAAAGTGCCAATAAAACTTCCTAAGAAAGAATGAAATCAACAAAACTTAAAATTTTAAAATTAGGAATTAAAATGAAAAAATATGTAATGTTTATCGTATCTATTTTTAGTTTTTCTCAAGCTCAAGCTGATTTAGGAATTTCAAAATGTGTCGATGAATCAGGAACAATTTATTACGCAGACCATTCTTCAAAGGCAGGCAACGAATTAATGAGTATTTTGGCTTGTGAAAATATTTCTAAAAATCCCTCAGTAGTGGAATTACAAAAAAAAACACAAAAGCTATTTGAAAAGAAAACAGACCAAGAGCGAGAAGAAGCATTAGCCAGATTAAATAAAACAAAAGTTTTAATGCAAGTAGAAGGAGAAAAAGCAAGTTATCGTATTAAGGTAAGGGAAACAGCTAAATTTTTAGATGATGTAGAGGCTGCAAGAAAAAGAAAATAGGGTAAGCATCTTTTGAGCATTTAATTAGAGTTTGCTCAGTAAATCAGGTGTAGGCAAATACAATCCGGTGGGCTAATTGGAACTGAGCCATGTAGGGTACGCACCGCGTACCTTTTGGACGTTTAATTAACCGGAATCCTCCAAAAAATGGTACGCAATGCGTACCCTACAAAATTTTGCCGTTGTTATGTTTGGGAGGTTGTTTTGTCTGATTATCGCCGCTGTTATGTACCGAGCCCCATTTGCCAACATGGTGAAACCACCAATGGTACAGCTAGTATCACACTGGAAAGAGGATCAGCAACGTTGGTTTTCAAAAATGTTCCGGCGCAAGTGTGCACCAACTGCGGCGAAGAGTTCTTTAGCGATGATGTCACACGCTCGATTTTAGCTCAGGCTTAATCAGCTATCAGTGCTGGGGTAGAGATAGATGTCCGGCAATATAAAGCGGCTTAAAACAATTGATATGGATTCTCGATGAAAAACGCCGCGAGTTTGAAGCCCAACATGGTGAATCCGAAGGCCAAAATCGTTTCCGGAAAAGTCCGTACTTTGTAACTAATGCAGCACCAATGAGATGGTGTTAATGGATTGCTGTATGACTTGTTTAAATTGTGGGTGATTAATCCGGTGACTTCGAGATAGAAATATGTACCAATGGCACGAAGTATTATCAACACCGTCAAAAGCGAAAACTATTTGGCGGTACATGTCCTTAGCAAAATATATAGATTTACTACATAGAAAAAAACTTTTTTTAAGCCGAATAGATAGATTTGATGATCCTTACGAAGGCCAATGGACAAATGCTTGGAAAGAATACAGCTCATTTCATCTCGATTTGGATGGGGAAAATGGACTTATTAATACGATGTTTAATAAACAATACTTTATAAGTTGTTGGCATTTAAGTGAACATGAGTCTGTGGCAATTTGGAAAATATATTGCTCAGAAAGTGATGGAATAGCAATAAAATCGACAATAGGTAAAATAATAAAATCGCTAAGTGTTGATCAAGAGCAGCAAATACATATAGGAGTAGTCGAATATATTGATGACCACTCTAAGTATGAAAACAAGGAAATACCTACAAATTATTGGGGGGGGCTTGGAGAAATTTGTAAGAAAAGAAAATGCTTTTCTTATGAAAATGAAGTTAGGATCATCGAAGATAATTTTTCTAACAAATCAGAATATTCTTATGCCAATTTAGATTTACAATTTATTGAAGAAATACGCTTGGCTCCTCGAATGAGCGAAATGTTTATAGATGCAGTAAAAGAGCTTTCAGCAAAATTTGGCGTTTCTGCTGATTTGATAAAAAAGTCATCTATTTATGATTATCCTGCATGATATTTTTCTCGTTCACACAAAATGTCGATTTACATAAACAATGATTCGCTAATACGAGACTAGTTTATCGGGGACGGTTCTGCGAGTCCGTCCTGCACAGATTGCGTAAATTAGAATTTTTGCTTGGATAATTTATTTCGATAGAATTTAATTGCATTAGCTTCTCCATCAGTTGTTGCTTCGTCGTATTCCTGAATATTGATTAATTCATAGACGACTCCATTTGAGCTTTTGTCGAATATTCTACGTTCAATGTTCCAACCTGAACTGATGCATATCAATAACCCTTCTCCAGATTTATTGAGTTTTATATCGGTTATGCAATCATTGCAATAGTGTGCAGTACCATATATTGCGAAAGAAGAATATTTATTTTCAGATGGAGTTCCATAATGATTTATGGCAGATTTTAGTATTTCGTTCGGGGAGGCATCATTTTGAGTAAGATATTGTTCTCTTATAACCCTGACAATTCTTTTTTTGTCTGATGAAAATGTGATAGTAATTATTTCATTAGGCTTTTTTATTGAGCACATCATCATAATCTTATTAATCCCTCCGCTATAACTTGAATAATATTTAACAGCACTAGGTGTGCAGGGATTCTTTGATTTTCCTAGATTAATTCCTTGAATTGAAAGTATTTTTGTTGCTTCTGCTTTGCAGGTTAGTGAAAAGTTTACTGTTGCAAATAATATTGCGAGTATTAGCTTTTTTGTTATAGAAATTCTTTTCATTTAATTGTTTTCGATTCTTCCTATCTGATTGATATTAATTATAGCTGAGACAAAAAGTTAAGTCTGCCACGTACGCACCGCGTACCCTACCGAAATTTTGCTGCTGTTATGTTGGGGAGCGGGTGGATTTTAGAATGGTGTATGAGTTTTAAATCCATCGACTCTCAATTCAATATCGATGTGCCCTTAATCTGCACATAAACCGGCATATCCAGCTGTAAGCCCAACAATATCGCCGACTTGCGGGTGATGTGTGCCAGCAGTGGTTGATTGCCGACTTGTAACCGCACGACGGTTTGACCGCCGTGATCATCTGCAATGCCGGTAATAGTCGCGGGCAGTACATTGAGGATACTGGTCGCGGCCGGTGCTTCCAGCGCGATGCTGACATCGCGGGCGTAAATCTGCACCCGTAGCGGCGTGCCGATTGGCGCATCGATTACAGGTAAGCTAAGCGAGCCGCCGTCAATTTCGACGCGAGTTAAATGATAGTCAGCCTCATGCTCGACGATGGTCACCTGCCAAACGGTGGCGGCTTCGCGGTCTTGCGCCAGCGGCACATCAAGACGACTGAGTGTTTCCATCAACGATCCTGATGCCTGCGCCCTGCCCTCTGCCAGAATCACCAAATGATCGGCCAGCTGTGCAACTTCCTGCTGGGAATGGGTGACATACAGCACCGGAATATTCAGTTGTTGATGCAAGCGGCTTAAGAAAGGCAAAATTTCCTGTTTACGCTTGAAATCCAGTGACGCCAGCGGCTCATCCATCAACAACACCTCGGGATTCAGCGCCACGGCACGGGCAATGGCCACCCGTTGCCGTTCGCCGCCGGACAACCGGTCCGGCATGCGTTCTAGTAAATGATCGATACCCAACAACTCAACGATGTGTTGAAGGTCAGCAGCGCCGGGCGATTTGGCAATTCGTTTTAAACCGAACTGCAAGTTGCCTGCGACCGTTAAATGCGGAAACAGATTGGCTTCCTGAAACACATAGCCCAATGAGCGTTTATGCGTAGGTAGAAACACCTGATGCTCGGTGTCTTGCCACACCTTGCCGTTAATTTTTAAAAAGCCTTGCTGCGCTTGCTGCAGCCCGGCGATACACCTTAGCAGTGTAGTTTTGCCGGACCCCGAATGGCCGAACAATACAGTAACACCAGTCCCCGGCAAACTGAGATCGACATCCAGCTGAAACGAGCCGTAATCGAGTTGAAAACGTGCGGTAATCGGTTGGGTCATTTTAGTTGATGGGCAACAGGGTGAGTTTTCAAAACGGTATAAAGGATTATGAGTACCGTAAACGAGAACAGTAGTAAGCAGCCCGCCAGCCAATGGGCTTCAGCGTATTCCAACGCTTCCACATGATTGTAAATTTGTACCGACACCACGCGGGTTTTACCGGGAATATTGCCGCCGACCATCAGCACCACGCCGAATTCTCCAACGGTATGGGCAAAGCCTAAAATGCTGGCGGTCAAAAATCCGGGTTTCGCCAGCGGTATAATCACGCTGAAAAAAGTATCCAATGGACTGGCACGTAAGGTGGCTGCCGCTTCCAAAGGCTGTTCGCCAATGGTGGTAAACGAGGCTTGTAAGGGTTGTACGACAAACGGCATGGAATACAGTACCGAGGCAATCACCAAACCGGTAAAGGTAAACGGCAAGGTGCCCAAGCCCAGCCAGTTGGTGAATTTACCGACCGCCCCGGCCGGGCCCATCAATATCAGTAAATAAAAACCCAATACTGTCGGCGGTAACACCAACGGCAGAGCGACGACAGCATTGATAATGCCTTTCCAGGCAGAACGTGTTCTTGCCAGCCACCAAGCCAGTGGCGTACCGATCAGCAACATAAACATGGTAGCGATGCTGGCCACTTTGAAGGTCAACAGCAGGGTATCGAGATCGGCAAGGGTTAGCATACGTGGCCTAGTGGGTTATTTAGGTAAACCGTACCCGTATTTCTGGATAATTGCCAATGCTGGTGCGGATTTTAAAAAATCCAGCAATGCTTTCGCAGCAGGATTGTTGGCGCCGGTTTTCAGCAGTACGGCATCTTGCAGAATAGGACTATGTAAAGTCTCAGGCACAATCCAGCCGGAACCTTTAGTAATCTTACCGTTGTCGATAATTTGCGATAGCGCTACAAAACCGAGTTCGGCATTGCCGGTACTGATGAACTCATGGGTTTGCGCGATGTTTTCGCCTTGCACAAATAAAGGCTGTAATTTTTCCAGCAAGCCTTTGCTTTTTAACACTTCTAAGGCCGCAGCACCGTAAGGTGCCAGCTTGGGATCGGCCAGCGCCAAATGCTTAAAGCCGCCGCTGGATAATATATTGCCTTGGTCATCAACATAATTGGCAGTGCTGGACCAAAGCGCCAGTTTACCGATAGCGTAGGTAAAACGACTTCCTGATACGGCTAAGCCTGACTTTTCCAATTTGATCGGATTTTTATCATCTGCCGACAGGAAGACTTCGAACGGTGCGCCATTCTCAAATTGAGCAACAAATTTGCCGGAAGCCCCGAAAGACAATTGCGCAGTATGCCCTGTAGATTTTTCAAACGCCGCTGCAATTTCGTTCATCGGCTTGGTGAAGTTGGCCGCCACAGCGACCAATGTAGTATCAGCGTAAACAAGTGAGCTGATCGAAAGCAGGCATAAAGCAAGCAAAGAACGATTAAAGATATTGTTAGACATATTTATCTCCTAAATTAGGCAAAGTGTATTGAAGAGCCGCTTCTAGTTTAAATAGTTATGTACAAAAGTAAATAACGTGATCAAAAACAACTATTAACAGACGGTACGACCACACTTAACAACATGATTTTAGCCATGCCGCCAGTTTATTGGCTCTCATTCAAGACTCTAAATTGACACTGATTTTTTAACATTATCGAGTAGCGCAAATACGTTGCATAACCGCAGGCCTCGGCAATTGCTCTTCTCCTTGCTCGAATGAGATTACGTTCAGCAATGGCGAATAGATTTCCAGCAGCTCATTCGGGCGTAGCAGGAAATGGGGATTACTTGGCTTGCCATAGCGTTCGTTACCAACCATGAATGTTTCATAAATCAGCACGCCGCCAGGATTAAGTAGCGTAGCAAGAGTCTGTAGCAATGGCCGATACAAATAACGGCTGACGACTAATCCGTCATATCTCTGCCCTGATTGAGGCCAGTCACCTGCTTCAAGATCCAAAATAACAACATTGATATTGTCAATCTCGACCATGCTTGAGACCACCTGGGCATCGCGATCAATCGCATCGACCTGATAACCTTGCTTGGCAAGCCAGATTGCGTGACGACCGGTGCCACAAGCAAGGTCGAGTACTCGACCATTTTTACGAATCAACGGGGTATTTTTAACAATCCACGGCGATGGTTTTTCGATCAGATACTGTCCAGTCATACTTTTACCGTGTTAGGTTCTGATGGAGTTATAAAAGGTATTTACAACTTTATATTGTGCTGAATAACTTAAAACTTCACTGGATAAGCACGGGGCAGTGGGGAAAATAAATCAACTATGAGTTGTTCATTGAGTTCAACGCCTTGTGTGTTTATCTTCATATCTTGGGCATTGATAATCACGTAAGTAACGGTCAAGTTGTCAAGCAATTGTATAGCGCTTAGCAGGCCCCAAGATAATAATGGCCATCACCATGACTGACTACCCGCTGATAGGGTTGCGCATCAAACTCGATGAGGTAGCTAATAGCGTGGGTTTTGATCAGGCAGTAAATGTCATCGCCTTCTTGCAAGGCCATGTCGCGGCATGCGCCCGGGGTAATTTCTGCCAGTAACGTACCGCCGCAATCTATTTGCACGATGATACTTTCGCCGCTGGGAATCAAAGCGCAGATTTGGCCTTTGATTTGGTTTTGTATCGAGATGCCGCTGATGTAGTTGCGGGCTAACGCAATGTCACCGGCGCGTATCGTCACCTGGCTTTGGCTACCGGCAGCTAAATGCGGGCGTAGCGGCAAGACCAGCGGCAGCCCGAAGCTTTGAGCCAGACTGCAACCTGCTTGATAATCATGGCTGCGGATAGTTACCGCCAAGATATTATCGATTTGACGGATGCCTAAATAACGCAGCATGCCTTGTTGTTTGACGACCTCGCGCAATGAACCGCTACGCATAACTTTGCCTTGCTCCAGCACAATCAGCCGGTCGGTTAGCTCCAGGATTTCGCCCAGAGACTGGCTGGCATACAGTACCGGCAAACCCAGTTCAGCTTGCAGGCGTTTTAGAATGGGTAATAACTGCGTGCGGTAACCATTGCCGATGGCGGCAAAGGTTTCATCTAATAACAATAACTGCGGGGATTTTAATAACGAACGGGCCAATGCGACTCGCTGGCGTTCGCCGGAGGACAGCAGTTCGATGGTGTGATCAAGCATGGGGCCCAGTTCTAAGAGCTCAATCAAAAAATCCAATTTAAAGAGGCGTCGCTGTTTTAATGTCCGATTAAAGGCTGCGGTCAGATTATTGCGGACAGTTTCCGAAGAATTACCATAGTCGCTTTGCAACACCGCCCCCACTGGACGCTGTTCGCGCGGCACCATGATGCCTTTGCGACTATCGAACAAAATTTTACCGTCAAGTACAATCTGCCCGCTTTGCGGCTGGATGGTGCCGGCGATCAAGCCGAGCAAGGTGCTTTTACCAGCGCCGGATTTGCCAAACAGACCGCTAGTGTCGTTGACAGACAGTTGCGTGGCCAGGTCGAAATGTCCCCGGCGCAGTTTTACATTCATTTCCAGCAGCATGGCTCTCTCCAGCTATAAGAGTAACTCAACCACAGATGAAGATCATTTACGGCCGAGTTACAAGACACATTATCCGGCAACAGCCAGAATGACCGCACCGGCCTTGAACACTGCTGTGGCCGTCTGGCCTTTACGCAAACCCAGGGTTTCGACGCTGTCATTGGTCACGGTAGCGGTTACTTGTTCGCCGCCGCTTAACTCGATATCGATTTCAGAGTTAACCGCTCCGGGCTTAACCTGCGTCACTACGCCCTTCAACTGGTTGCGCGCGGACAGCCGGTAGCCGCCGAAATCGGTGACAATAATGATTTGCGGCGCTTTGACCAAGGCAATCACTTTCACGCCGATTTTGATCGCCAGCGTATCGACGGACTCTTTAGTAATGGACGCGACGATGGTTTCTCCGCCTGTTAAGGCGACATCAACTTCAGCATAGACGGCACCTACTCTTACGTCACTGACGGTACCGGCAAATTGATTACGTGCACTTGCTTTCATAATAATTCCTCATTGGTTGGGGTGAGGCTCAATAATACTCCGCAGGTTTACGAAGGGTAATCCAATAACGATACTTTCCGATTATCGCCAACATCTAAGCGATTGTCGGAATGTTGTAAAAGGTTTGTTTTGAAGCCTCATCGGTGACTTATAATCGTAAACCTAATAGTCTCAACGCCTAGAAAAGTCGGGACTTATTCGCAGCATTTGTAATAAACGCTAGCTTATTGTAATTCGTTAGGCATAAAAGTACATAACGATTTACGAAACAAACCATTGCTGTTGGTAAAATAATATCCAGTGCAAAGCGTTTGCCCGTTTTTGAAACACCACACTTTCAGGTATGAAAATGCTCAAGAAAACGAATAACCGTATAACGACTCGCTGGGTCGAAGGTGAATTGCGCCTCGCCGGCGCGCTGGATCGGCGCATGATAGCTTTGTTAAAGGCGATAGATCAGAGTGGTTCCATCAATCAGGCCGCCAAACAAATGGGCTTAAGCTATAAAGGTGCCTGGCAGATCATAGAGCGCGCCAACAATCTGGCTCCAAAAGTATTAATTAGCACGGCTACCGGCGGCAGCAAGGGTGGCGGCACCTGCCTAACCGCCGCCGGCCAAGCCTTGTTATCGTTGTTTGTTCGGCTAGAGAAGCAGCACGGGCAGTTTTTGCAAAAACTTAACGAAAGTCTCTCTGACGATCCCGAGATGATGTTGCTGCTGAAACCATTGGCCATCAAAACCAGCGCTACTAATCAGCTATTCGGCGTCATCACTGCCATTAACGCTGGCGCCGTCAATGCCGAAGTGTTTGTCGAATTAAAAGGCGGTGAAAGGATTGTTGCGTCGCAAACGTTAGCGATGCTTGACTCACTTGGACTTGTTGTCGGTGGTGATGTATTGCTGTTGATCAATGCCCCGGAAATTAGCGTTGTTACTGATCCCGAACACTACAATTTTTCAGCCCGGAACTGTATGCCGGGTAAAGTAATTCGCGTGCAACACGATGCGGTGGAATCAGAAATTGTGATCCAGTTGAGCGGCGGTGATAATCTTGTCGCGACAATCACCCAAACCAGTGCCGAAGCACTGGGATTAAGCCCTGGCGTTTCGGTCAATACCGTTTTTAAAAGCAATGCGGTGATAATTGCCGCAATATCCAAGGCCGCCGTTTAGCTACTGTGAAAATAAAAAAAATCTCTGTTTAAGGGGAATATTGGAAACAGAAGCTGAGCGATGCCTCTTAGTGCTACGACTACCAGTCATATCTTACGGGGTAGCAGGCCCGGCATCCTTTTTCGACTCATCTTTTTTGACGCGGAGCTTGCTGCCGTCCACATCCATACCATTGAGAATCTTGATGGCGGCCTTGGCTTCACCCGGCTTGGGCATTTCAACAAAGCCAAAACCTTTAGAGCTGCCGGTGTCTTTATCTATGACCAGTGTGCAGGACTGCACGGTACCGTGTTCTTGGAACATCGCCCGTAGCTCCGCTTCGGTTATGTTGCGGGCGAGATTGCGTATCAATAATTTCATGGGTTCTGTCGCTAATTAGTAAGGGCCGAAACTATACAGCTTCTTAATCAATCATTCACTGCTAAAAATAAATACTTTATATCCGGCTGGAATTGTCGGTAATCGTTATCACCGGGATGCACTCCAACAATTCCCTACCGACAAATTCATTACGCAAATTACAAGCTGAGTAGTTTTAATCCTTGGAATCTTTCTTGGATTTTTTAACGGCTTTCTTTTCTTTTGGACTCAACGCTGGTTTTTTCTTGGTTTCCTTGTTGCTTTTTTGTTCTTTGCTCATGGTCTCACTCCAATTTATTGATGGGATTTTGTCTAAATACATGGAAATGATGCCTGTAAACCAGTGAACATCAACGAATTGGCAATTCGATTTTAAACTTATACTCCTTTTCATCAGCACTGATTGAAGTTGTTTCACTATCGCCCGCTATGTGCCGCCATAGCTGCTGGTCAAATACAAAACTGGTTCGACTAGCTTTTATAAACGCACCTGATTAGTGCGAACGCTTTTAGGCTTTGCGCCAATTAGGTGCAGCATGTCAGGATCACTGAAAAACCTCACCCCTTTTGCCAACAATCTCTTGAACAACACGCTTGGCACAGCTTCTGCTTAACATTTATATGTTTACTCACAAACCTTTTACACAGTGATGTCGCCAACAAATAATTTGCCGGAAAAAGTTTCACTCAATCTAGGTTTTATACCGTTGACCGATTGCGCACCTTTGGTAATCGCCAAAGAAAAAGGCTTTTTCCATGCGGAAGGCTTGGCGGTAAGTTTAAGCCGCGAGTCATCATGGGCGAATATTCGCGATAAAGTCGCTGCGGGTGTTTTGGATGGCGGGCACATGCTGGCACCAATGCCGATTGCCGCCAGCTTAAATCTGGATGGTTTAAATACGCCGATGTTAACTGCCTTATCACTTGGCCTAGGTGGTAATGCCATTACTGTATCGCGTGCGTTGCATCAACAATTACTAGCATTAGATGCACAGGTTGCCGATCCATACCATTCGGTGCAGGCATTAAAAACACTGATTTCACAACAGCAACGCGCCGGCCTGCCGCCGCTGACCTTTGCGCACGTATTCCCGTTTTCCTGTCATAACTATTTATTGCGCTATTGGCTGGCCAGTGCCGGTATTGATCCTGACAAAGACGTGCGACTGGTGGTTATTCCGCCGCCGTTAATGGTCTCGGCCCTTGCCTCCGGGCAAATCGACGGCTTTTGTGTGGGTGAGCCCTGGAACAGCCAAGCTATTGCCCAAGGCATAGGCGCTGCCGTTACCAGCACGGTCGATATTTGGCATAACAGCCCTGAAAAAGTGCTGGGCGTGACTTGCGCCTGGGCCGAGCAATATCCCAACACTCACCAAGCATTGCTGCGTGCACTGCTCAAGAGCGCACAATGGCTGGAACTTAGTGAGCACCGTGCCGAAGCCTGCGCCATTTTGACAGCTGAAGAGTATGTGCCGGTAGCCATCCAGGATTTGCGGGTATTTGAACGCGGTGAATTTCAATATTCTACCGATAAACCGGCTTTGCAAGTGCCCGACTTCAATGTCTTTTACCGTTATGCAGCAACGTTTCCGTGGGTATCGCATGCGGAATGGTTAATCAGCCAAATGCAGCGTTGGGGACATATTCCGCCCTCTCTCAATGCACAGGAAGTAGCCGCCAAGGTTTATCGCCCGGATTTATATCGCCAGGCCGCTCAGGCACTCGAACTTCCCAGCCCGTTAATCGATCGAAAAAATGAAGGTAGCCATAACAATGCCTGGCTCGCCACCAGCGACTCGGTTGACATTGCCATGGGACGTGATTGTTTTTTTGACCAAGTTAACGTTGAACCTAGGTACACCGATGCCTAAATTAAACATTCTATTGGTTGATAACGACCCTGGACGTAGCGCCATCGTCAAGCAGGCATTGGAAGATGCGGGGCATAACGTTATTGCTAAACTGAATGACGACGCTAACCTCAGTAAAAATGTCTTGGCGCTGCAACCGGATATTATCATTATTGATATGGATGCACCGGGCCGCGATACCTTGGAGCAAATGCGTGAAATTAATCGCGACCAAGCCAGGCCGATTATTTTATTTTCTGCGCCGAATGATCAGCGCTTTATGCAGGAGGCTATCCGGGCCGGTGTCAGCGCTTACATGCTTGATGGCCTGAATCAAACCCAGATTATGCCGATCGTGGAAGTGGCCATCGCTCGCTTTCGTGAATTTCAAGCTTTGCGTAAAGAATTGGACGATACCAAATCTAAACTGGCCGACCGGAAAATCATCGAAAAAGCCAAAGGCCTGATTATGGCGCGTAAAGGACTGGACGAAGATGGCGCGTATCAATTGTTGCGCAAAAACGCCATGAGCCAAAATAAACGGCTGATTGATATGGCGCGGATACTGGTGTCGGTTGAGGATTTATTGGGGTAAGAAACAAGTTGTTTACTTTAGAGAGCCTTCTAAAAAACCAATCCGATAATGGTTCGACAGGGCTCACCACGAACGGAAGGCATTGGATTATGACGCCGTCAACACTTCCCATTCCGACAAAATAGCCATGGCCTCTGCCCTGGAGTTGCCACAAACATCTAAGGTTGCTTTAAAGCCCGCGCAAACCCGCGGACGTTCCGGTGATAAGAAAATCGCGCATTTATTTTGATCATCCAGATGCAGGCAGCGCACCGCCGCCGGTTTACCTAATGGATGTAACGGCATCGCTGAAGATATAGATGGTGCAATACAACAAGCGCCACAGCCGATTCGACACTGCATCAGAAACCTCGTGTGTTAATAAAAATCGGCCGGACTTTGAATATAGTTACTGCTCTACAGCCAGTAAGCGGCGCGGATGACGCAGCATGCTAACAGCTTACCCGTTGTGCTCACTAATAAAATCAGCAATGTCTTCTCTGGCAAGGCTGGAAAGTTGTTTGCGTTTTAGCGTGCCGCGCAGGTTTTGCAAAATCGTTTTGGTGCGCTTTGAACCATAAGGTTCACGATTGATATAAATATCCAACGTCATTAACGCCGCATCACGAAGTTCATAATTATTGGCACTTGCGGCAACAATTAACGCGGACACGGTGGCTTTATTCGGATGACGCACTGACGATAACGCATCCGCTGCACTGATACGTATTTCTTCATTATTGTTAGTTTGCATTGTTGATACCAGCAACTGCTCGGATGCCTTGGTTGGGTAAGCAGCCAATTGATCAATCGCATCAACGCGTGTACCGATGTCGGCGCTTTTTAACTCCTTTTGGGCCGATCGTGTTTGACTATCAACAATCGGGGCGGCTTTAGTTTCTGCTTCGGGTCCTTTTTTGGTCTTTAAACCAGACGATAGCGCTTGTAAATTTGGCGGTGGTGCCACTGGCGCTGGAGGCGGAGCTGGTGCGGCTGGCTGCTTAGGGATTTCAGCAGTTGGCGGCGCAGGTTCTGGTGGAATGGGTTTGGAAAAATAGCCAGCAAGATACAAATGTGAGGCGATGATTGCGCCAACCAAGAACAGACAAATACCGGTAAAAATTTTCATGACGTGCCCCCAGAAGCTATAAAGCGGGCAATATGTACCCGCTTTATCGGCAGAAATACTCTTAAAATTATGGCGTCGACGTAACATCTACAGCCTAGCAATAATAAGTCGCTAATAAGCAAACAAGCCGAATGGCCCGTGGCCTATGGTATTACAAGGATCAATAGAGTCAATCGATCAGTTGATCACAAAATAATGTCTTTAAGTTCCTTCTACAGCAAGATACCGCGATGGTTGAGGATGAGGGAAATAATCAATAAACTCGATCTAAAGCACTATTCTGGTGCAGAAATATCAAAAATTGCACATTTGTGATGCAGCAGTTCACTATTTTCAGCCAATCTCAAAAACACAATAAAATTCCAAATTATTGTTTTTAATATATTAATTTTTAAAAAAGCCTTAAAAATAAATCTGGCATATCGTTTGCTTTATATAAACTGAGAACTCCAACGGCGGAGTAAATTACCTCCTGGTTCATTGAACCTTATGACAACGGCGTCAACCAAACGAAATGTCTTCGGCATTTTGTTCAGTTGACGCCTTTTTTTTTGACCTTTTTTTAATACTTGATGGAGTAACCATGAACTTAACCAGCCTGGTGACTATAAAAAAACTGGCAACAGCGCTTTGCACCATAGCCGCTGTATCGTCTTTAACCTTTACGGCTAATGTTTATGCCGCCGAAAAACTTGAGAAAGAAAGCCTGAAACTAGGCTTCATCAAACTGACCGACATGGCGCCGTTGGCAGTGGCGTTGGAAAAAGGCTATTTCGAAGACGAAGGTTTGTCTGTGCAACTGGAAGCGCAAGCCAACTGGAAAGTGTTGTTGGATCGCGTTATCAGCGGTGAACTGGACGGTGCGCACATGCTCGCCACCCTGCCCTTTGGTACCGCCATCGGCTACGGCACCAAAGCCGATATTGTCAGCGCCTTTACCTTGACCTTAAACGGCGATGCGATAACGGTATCCAACGATGTCTGGAAGCAAATGAAACCGCAGATTCCGATGAAAGACGGCAAGCCGGTACATCCTATTAAAGCGGACACCTTAAAACCGGTACTGGAAAAATACAAAGCAGCAGGCAAGCCATTCAATATGGCAATGACCTTTCCAGTCGGCACCCACAATATGAAGTTGCGTTACTGGCTGGCGGCGGGTGGGATCAAACCCGGTTTTTACGCACCGCCCGAAGATACTTCCGGTCAGATTGATGCTGAAGCCATGCTGTCCGTGACTCCGCCGCCGCAAATGCCAGCCACTATGGATTCAGGCACGATTGTCGGCTATTGCGTCGGCGAGCCTTGGAATCAACAAGCGGTGTTCAAAGGCATCGGTGTACCGGTCATCAGCGACTATGAATTGATGAAAAACAGCGCTGAAAAAATCTTCGGCGTCACCAAAGAGTTTGCCGACAAAAACCCCAACACCCATAAAGCCGTCATCAAAGCGTTGATTCGTGCCTCGATGTGGCTGGATGCGGAGAACAACAAAAATCGTAATGAAGGCGTGGAAATGTTGTCGCAAAAACAATATGTCGGCGCCGATTACGAAGTGCTCGCCAACAGCATGACCGGATCATTCGAATATGAAAAAGGCGATAAACGGCCTTTAGCTGATTTCAACGTGTTCTTCCGCCATAACGGTTCTTACCCTTATTACAGCGATGCCATCTGGAGCCTGACGCAAATGCGCCGCTGGGGACAAATCAACGAATACAAACCCGATGCCTGGTACCTGGAAACCGCTAAAAAAGTCTATCGCCCTGACGTTTACATGGCGGCAGCCAAGGCATTGATTGCCGATGGCAAAGCCAAAGCCAGCGATTTCCCTGCTGATAGTGAAACAGGCATTAAACCGGCCAGCGCCGAGTTTATCGACGGCGTTAGCTTCGATGCCAGCAAACCTAATGACTATCTGGCTAAATTCGCCATCGGTCTTAAAGGCAAGCAAAAAGTGGTCGGCGGCAAGGTGGTTGAATAGTCTTCTCGTAGGGTGGGCAGGCTTTTTTTGCCCACCGTTAATCATGTAACAAGGTGGGCAGAACAGCATTGCCCACCCTACAGAATGAAAAACTTAAGGTGATCAAAATGACTAACAAACTGATCAAATTTTTAAACGTAACCGGCCTGACCTGGTTTGTGCCCTTGGTAAAAATTGCGGCGGGAGAAAATCCGGTACTGCAAATCCGCCAGCTGCTGATGATTATTGGCGTACCGGTTATCGCCTTCATGATATTTCTGGGCCTGTGGAGTGTTTCGGCGTCTAAGGTCAACACCAGTTTGGGCGCGATACCCGGCCCTATTGCGGTTTGGCATGAGGCCGGCGGCTTATTAGATGAGCATTACGCCGAGCGAGCTAAAGAAGATGCTTATTATCAGCGCCAGCAACAACGTAATGCTGAAAAATCCGCCGCAGATCCGGCCGCTGAAACTAAAGTTCGCCCTTACAACGGCCAAGCCACTTACCTGGATAAAATCTTCACCAGCCTTTACACCGTGTTTGCAGGCTTTGTGATTGCGACCGTTATCGCTGTGCCGCTGGGTTTATTGTGCGGTATGAGTCCAGTATTCAACATCGCCTTTAATCCACTGATTCAAATCTTTAAACCGGTATCGCCGCTGGCATGGCTGCCGATTGTCACCTTAGTAGTCAGCGCAGTGTATGTCACCACCGATGACTCCTGGTTTGAAAAATCGTTCCTGACCTCGGCGATTACCGTCACCTTGTGCTCATTGTGGCCGACCTTAATTAATACCGCCGTCGGTGTGTCATCGGTTGATAAAGACCTAGTCAATGTCGGCAAAGTGCTGCGCCTTAGCTGGAGCACGCAAATCAAGAAAATCATTATTCCTTCGTCCCTGCCTTACATCTTCACCGGCATGCGACTGTCATTAGGTGTGGGCTGGATGGTGTTGATTGCCGCGGAAATGCTGGCGCAAAACCCTGGGCTGGGAAAATTCGTCTGGGATGAATTCCAAAACGGCAGCTCCAACTCCTTGGCCAGAATCATGGTGGCCGTGTTCACCATCGGCCTGATCGGTTTTGCTCTGGATCGCATCATGCAGTCGTTCCAAAAGGTTTTCTCGTTCGGTAAGACGATTTAAACAGGAGCCGGTAATGACTCAATTAATGATTAAACAGGTAGTTAACATGTCCACGACCTCAACGACATTGTCACCCTCTAACGATGCCTTTTTGCCGCTGCTGGAACTCAAAGCCGTCAGTAAATCTTATGGCGAAGGCAAAGAGAAGACTTCGATTCTCAACAATATCAACCTGTCTATCAAACAAGGTGAGTTTATCGCGATTGTCGGTTTTTCCGGCAGCGGCAAAACCACGCTGGTATCCACTATTGCAGGACTGATACAGGCCGACAGCGGTGCGGTGCTAAAACAAGGCGAGCCCATCACCAGCCCCGGCCCCGATCGCGGCGTCGTGTTTCAAAATTATTCATTGATGCCGTGGCTGACTGTGTTTCAAAACGTTGCGTTAGCAGTTGATCAAATTTTTAAAGATTGGACTGCCGAGCAACGCAAAGCTCACACCGAAAAATATGTGCGCATGGTGAACTTGGGCAATGCGATGAACAAAAAACCCGCCGAACTCTCCGGCGGCATGCGGCAACGGGTTAACGTCGCCAGAGCCTTGGCGGCCAACCCGGACATTCTGTTACTGGATGAGCCGTTAAGCGCATTGGATGCATTAACGCGCGGCAATCTGCAAGATGAGATTTTGAGAATCTGGGAGCAGGAAAAGAAAACCGTCATCCTGATTACCAATGATGTCGATGAAGCTATCTACATGGCTGACCGCGTGATTCCACTCAATCCCGGTCCGGACGCGACATTAGGCCCGGATTTTACCATCGACATCGAACGCCCGAGGGACAGAACGGCGTTAAACCACAACCCGAAATTCAAGCAGTATCGGGCAGAAATCACCCAATACCTGATGGACATCGGCATGCAAAAAAACCTGGTCTCAGATCAGAAGCAAATCAAATTACCGGACGTTCGGCCCAATACCAGTAATGACTTCAAGCTGGATACATCGACCTTAAAACCCGGCAAAAACGATTTAGGTAAACCGCGCTATTTGGAGTTTTCGCAACTGTCGAAAGTCTACCCGACACCCGACGGCAACAGCACCGTTAAGGTCGTTGACGGCTTCGACCTGAAAATGAAAAAAGGCGAGTTCATTTCCATCATCGGCCATTCCGGTTGCGGTAAATCGACCGTGTTATCGATGACGGCAGGCTTAAACAGCATCTCCGAAGGCGTGATTATTCTCGACAACAAAGAAATTGCTGCCGCCGGGCCCGATCGTGGCGTGGTGTTTCAAGCGCCCAGCCTGTTTCCATGGCTTACCGCCTTTGAAAACGTCATGCTGGGCGTCGATAAAGTTTATCCGCACGCCTCGCAATCGGAGCGCGATGACATCGTTGAATACTATTTAACCCGCGTCGGCCTGGTCGATTCCATGTTTAAAAAAGCCGCCGACATGTCCAACGGCATGCGCCAACGGGTCGGTATTGCCCGTGCCTTTGCCTTGTCCCCCAAGTTGTTGTTGCTGGACGAACCGTTCGGGATGCTGGATTCCTTAACCCGCTGGGAATTACAAGACGTGTTGATGGAAGTCTGGGACAGAACCCAAGTCACCGCGATTGTCGTTACTCATGATGTCGACGAAGCCATCTTATTGGCTGATCGCGTGGTGATGATGACCAACGGCCCGCACGCCACCATCGGCAAGATTGAAGAAATAGATTTACCCCGGCCGCGTAGCCGACAAGCGTTATTGACTCACCCGGATTATTACCGCTATCGGGAAAGCATCTTGAGCTTCCTCACTGAATGCGACCACACCCATTGATTTTGTCTTAAGGAATTGCCATGACCACACCACAACGCAAAACCAGAGTTTCCATCTCCCTGTTCGCTTTAACTTTAAGTTCAAGCCCGGTCTCAGCCGACATCACCAAAGAAGTTGAAGATGCCCTTAACTTTTACCATTACGGCAAAAACGGCGCGGTAAAGCTTGATCTTAACTATCGCTATGAAAATGTCGATCAGGATAAAGGCACTAAAGTGGCGGCGGGTAAATACAAAGGCCAATATCCTGATACCGCCAATGCCAATACCGCTCGCTTGCGCGCCGGTTTGTTATCGCCCACGTTTTACGGTTTTCAAGGTTATGCCGAATACGAAGGCAATCTTGCCATGCAGGAAGATTTCAATAGCACCCGTAATGGACTCACACAGTTTTCAACAGTTGCCGATCCGGAAAAAAGTGAACTGAACCAACTATGGCTGAGCTATGCCGGTATCCCAGATACCCTGGTAAAAGGCGGTCGGCAACGCATCAAGCTGGATGACGACCGGTTTATCGGCAACGTCGGCTGGCGACAAATGGAAACCACGTTTGATTCGGTATTGATTACTCATAACAACCAACAGCTGTTTGGCCTTACCGTTAACGCCGGCTATATCGGCAATGTCCAAACCTTTACCGCGACTACTGAAAACATTAGCGCACCGATTCTTAACGTTAGTTACAAAGTGGGGGATTATGGTACTGCAATTGGCTATGGCTATTGGCTGGATTACACCGAGAGAGAGAATGCGGAAAAATCCAGTGCAACCTATGGTTTACGTTTTACCAATTATCAAAAACCCGGCGACTCTTTCAAATTAAGCGACAACTACGGCTTGGTTTACACCGCCGAATGGGGCTATCAACAAGATTACGGGCACGGCAAAACAGCTTATGACGCTAATCGGCTCAATTTGATGGGCGGCTTTACCGCTTATAACTTTACTGTTCAAGGCGCGATGGAGCAGTTGGATGGTAAAGGCGTAAACAAAACGTTTGATACGCCACTGGGCACCAACCATGCTTTTCAGGGCTGGGCCGACTTATTTTTGGTTACGCCTAAAGACGGTATTCGCGATGTATTCGCGACTGTCAGCAGCACATTTGATCGAGGCGAAGTTGTCTTAACCGGTGTTTTCCATAACTTTACCGACGATACCGGACAAAATCAGTACGGCAAGGAATGGGATTTTCAGGCTACCAAAAAATTCGGTAAGCATTATTCATTACTGGCTAAGTACGCTTATTACAGCGCGGACAACTCTATCCCGGCCGCTGCCGGCGCCTTTACCACGACAGATACGCAAAAGATTTGGCTTCAGGGAAATATTAGTTTTTAGCCCACCCTACAAATAATGCAGATTGAGGTTTAATCATGACCACAAAAAAAACATTAGTCGTTATCGGTAATGGCATGGTCGGGCAAAGCTTTTTAGCTAGCCTAGTCGCCAGCCCGATTAAAAACGACTATCAAATCGTCACCTTTTGCGAAGAACCCAGAGCCGCTTACGACCGGGTACATTTGTCGGAATTTTTTTCCGGCAAAACGGCAGAAGATCTGTCCATGGTTGAACCCGGTTTTTTTGAAGAACATGGCATCACCATTCATATCGGCGATAAAGCCTCAAAAATTTATCGTTTAGCAAAAACGGTACTCTCTGAAAAAGGCGTCAGTATCTCTTACGACAAACTGGTGTTCGCGACCGGCTCTTACCCGTTTGTGCCGCCGGTACCGGGACATGATCGTCCACAGTGCTTGGTTTATCGAACCATTGAAGATCTTGAAGCGATGGCCGCTGCTGCAAAAAACGGCAAGGTCGGCACCGTGGTCGGCGGTGGCTTGCTGGGGCTAGAAGCCGCTAAGGCGTTAAAAGATTTAGGCTTAAAAACCCATGTTGTGCAATTTGCACCACGCTTAATGGAAATGCAGATGGATGATGCCGGTGGCGCGATGCTGCGCCGCAAAATTGAAGAGCTCGGCATCACCGTGCATACCGGCAAAAACACCATCGACATCACCGATGGTAAGCACTGCACCAATAAAATGGTGTTTGCCGATGGTGACGAACTGGAAACTGACTTGGTGCTGTTTTCTGCGGGCATTCGTCCGCGCGATGAACTGGCCAGAGACTGCGCCTTACATGTTGGGGCACGCGGCGGCATTGTCATCGATAACCAATGCAAAACGTCTGACCCGGATATTTACGCCATCGGCGAATGTGCGTTGTGGAATGACAAAATTTTCGGGCTGGTCGCGCCAGGTTATGCGATGGCCCGCACTGTGGTAGCTGATTTAGCGGGTGAATCCGCCAGCTTTACCGGCGCGGATATGAGTACCAAACTGAAACTGATGGGCGTTGATGTCGCCAGTATTGGCGATGTCCATGCCAAATCTCAGGGCGCTCTGGTGTATAGCTACCAAAACGGCGATAACGGAATTTATAAACGCCTGGTTGTCAGCCAGGATAAAAAGCAGTTATTGGGTGCGGTGTTGGTCGGTGACAATTCAGGATACGGCACCTTATTGCAATATTGCTTGAACGGTATCGAACTGCCGGAGAATCCCGATGCGCTGATTTTGCCGCACCGCTCCGATGAATCGGTGGGTCTTGGCGTCGATGCCCTGCCCGCCTCAGCGCAAATCTGTTCTTGCTACGATGTCACTAAAGGCGCGATCTGTTCGGCCATTGAAGCCGGTTGCACCACGATGGGTGCATTAAAAGCGGACACCAAAGCCGCCACCGGTTGCGGCGGCTGTTCGGCATTACTCAAGTCGGTGATGGATTGCGAACTGGCCAGACAAGGCTTTGAAGTCAACACCGATTTGTGTGAGCACTTTGCTTACACCCGCCAGGACCTCTACAACCTGATGTTGGTAGGTGAAATCAAAACCTTTGGAGAATTTCTGGCAAAACACGGCAAAGGCCAAGGCTGCGAAATTTGCAAACCGACCATCGGCAATATCCTGGCGTCTTACTGGAATGAGCACATCTTGGAACCGGAACATCTTGGTTTGCAGGACACCAACGATACCTTTTTGGCCAATATGCAAAAAGACGGCACCTATTCCGTGGTGCCGCGTATCACCGGCGGCGAAATCAGCCCGGACATGCTGATTGCCTTAGGCCAAGTCGGTAAAAAATATAAGCTCTACACCAAGATTACCGGTGGCCAGCGCGTGGATTTATTCGGGGCGCGGGTCGATCAATTGCCTCACATCTGGAAAGAACTGATCGATGCCGGCTTTGAATCCGGCCATGCTTACGGAAAGTCCCTGCGCACCGTTAAATCCTGCGTCGGTAGTACCTGGTGTCGCTATGGCGTCGATGACAGTGTGGGCCTGGCGATAGAGCTGGAAAATCGCTACAAAGGGCTGCGTTCCCCGCACAAAATCAAATTCGCGGTGTCCGGTTGCACCCGCGAATGCGCCGAAGCCCAAGGCAAAGACGTCGGCATTATCGCCACCGAAAACGGCTGGAATTTATATGTTTGCGGTAACGGCGGCATGAAACCGCGCCACGCGGATTTATTCGCCACCGGCCTGGATAAAGAGACTTTAATCAAATTAATCGACCGTTTTTTGAGCTTTTATGTGCGCACCGCGGGCCGTCTGCAACGCACCTCGGTATGGATGGAAAATATGGAAGGCGGCCTGGATTATCTTAAGTCCGTGATCATTGACGACAAACTCGGGCTAGGCGAGCAATTAGAGCAACAGATGCAGCATGTGATCGATACCTATCAATGCGAATGGCTTACCACGATTGAAGATGAATCCAAGCTCAAACGTTTCCGCCACTTTATCAACAGCGACCAACAAGATGACAATGTGGTATTTGTCGAAGAACGCGGGCAAATTCGTCCTGCTGATGATGCCGAACGTAAACACTTTAAATTGCTAGAGGTGGCCTAATGAGTTGGCGAGACGTGTGCGACATTGACGATTTACAGCCTAATTCCGGCGTATGCGCATTGGTGGATGGGCAGCAAGTGGCGCTTTTTTATCTAACTCCCAGCGCTGTGTGTCATGCCATCAACAATTACGATCCGTTCGGCAACGCCAACGTGTTATCGCGCGGTGTGATCGGCGACATCAATGGCCAGCCGGTGGTTGCTTCACCTTTATATAAACAACATTTCAATCTGCAAACCGGGGTTTGCCTGGAAGATGAAACGGTAAAAATCCCCGTCTACGCCAGCCGCATTAACCAGAACCGAGTTGAAATAAACATGCAGGAGTCCGGTAATGAACTTTAAATATTTTATTGCCGATGTCTTCACCAAGCAGATTTTCAGCGGCGCACAAATCGCGGTATTTCCTAATGCAAAGGGTTTAAGTCCTCAACAGATGCAACTGATTGCCAGAGAACTGAATCTATCTGAAACTGTGTTTGTCTTTCATCCTGACAGTCGAAGCAGCACGCGAGTTATGCGGATCTTTTCACCGCTGGCAGAAATAGATTTTGCCGGGCATCCGGTTATCGCAACCGCTTTTGTCTTAGGCAGTATTGGCGCTATTGACTTAACTAACCCGATAACCCCGATTATTTTTAAACAAAATGCCGGCGCGCTTGAAGTCAATATTTCTGCTCAAGACGGCACACCGACTTTTGTGCAATTCACCCGCAAAGTATCATCCTTCATTGATCGATTTGCGCCAACGAGTGAAGAGTTAGCTAGTTTTTTAGCTATTGATCCCTCTGAAATCGATACTAAAAAGTATTCTGCCCGCCTGGTGTCCTGTGGTTTTCCCTATTTGATTGTACCGGTCTGGAATTACGAAACCGTCAGAAAAGCCAAGTTTAATTATGCGACGTGGAGTCAATCTGCTGCGCCGCAAACTGCCGCACAGGAAGTACTGCTGTTTTCAGCCAAAACACCTTTTGTTGATTCTGATTTTAATGCGCGCTTGCTCGGACCTCGTATTGGCATTCACGAAGACCCGCCAGTCGGTAGCGCTATGCCCGCCTTTGCTTCATACCTGTGTTCCTTCGAGCATCTAAAGAAGGGCACTTATACCTTCGCCGTGGATCGCGGCGACGACAAAAAGCGTCGCAGTGTGCTCAATCTGGAAATGGATCATAAAGGTCTGGAAACACTGACCATCCGGGTCGGCGGTGAAGCTGTGATGGTCGCCGAAGGCGTCATGACAATTCCTGAGTCATGTTAAAAAAACGCCGTTTGGTAGTGATCGGCAACGGCATGGCCGGCATGCGCACGGTGGAAGAATTATTGTCCGCCGCGCCTAACCAATACGAGATTACTGTGTTCGGGGCTGAGCCTTACGGCAATTACAACCGCATCATGCTGTCTGCGGTACTCGCCGGCGATAAAACCATCGAAGACATTGTGATCAATGATCGCCAATGGTATGTCGATCATGGTATCACCCTGCATGCGGGAGCCGATAAAGCGGTGGTCGGTATCGATAGAAGCGCTCGCACGGTGACGGCCAAAGACGGCAGCGTCGCCGCTTATGACCGCCTGTTAATCGCCACCGGCTCGCAAGCGGTTATCGCTGAGGTGCCGGGGTGTAATTTGGATGGCGTAATTAGCTTTAGGGATATTATCGACGTCAATAAAATGCTGGCTTACAGCGACAGTCATAAACATGCGGTGGTACTGGGCGGCGGCTTATTAGGTCTGGAAGCGGCTAATGGATTGGCACTGAGAGGCATGGATGTAACAGTCATTCATAATAATGAGCTATTGCTGAACCGTCAGCTCGATAAACCTGCCGCAAAAATGCTGCAAGCCGAGCTGGAACAACGCGGCATAAAATTTAAAATGGCTGCCAAATTGCAGGCATTACGCGGAGATAATCATGACCATATCACCGCCGTGCAGTTTGCAGATGGCAGTGAACTGGCCTGTGACTTGTTTATTATGGCGATCGGTGTGCGTCCCAATATGGCGTTGGCTAAGCAATCTGGCTTGTATTGTGAACGCGGCATCGTCGTTAATGACACATTGCAAAGCTACGACCCCAGCATTTATGCGGTCGGTGAGTGCATTCAGCATCGCGGTGCTACTTTTGGCTTGGTCGCGCCGCTGTTTGAGCAGGCAAAAGTCTGCGCCAATCATTTGAGTGCGCATGGGGTAGCTGAATATATCACTCTGCCTACTGCCACCAAGCTGAAGGTGACCGGCATCAAGCTGTTTTCCGTGGGCGATTTTATCGGTGAACAAGGCAGTGAAAGCATTCAGTTTAGCGATCCCGGATTGGGGATTTACAAAAAACTGGTGATTAAAGCAAATCAGTTGGTAGGTGCGGTTTTATATGGCGACACAGCCGATGGTGCGTGGTATCAGGAACTGCTGGAGAAAAAAGCGGATATTTCCAGCATAAGAGATATTTTAGTGTTTGGTAAGGCTTATACGTGATCATGCTCTAACGCGGGCAAATATACTTGCCCGCGTTAGCTGGGATATTTAGCGCTGTCTGTTACCACCAGCAAAGCTTATTTGTAAGGCATGTAATGAGTTAAGGCAGTTGGGTGTTGTTTGAATGCCTGGATTATCATGGCATTGTTTGTTTTGATCACGGGCATCTTTAGTGTTGGCAACAAACCAGGCAACAGATTTTTCATCTTTTTTATCAGCTTCTGTCTTACTTTCAGCATTAGTCACTTTAAAAGCGGCGATTGCAACGATAGCCAAAGCAACGATCAACATTATTAAGTTATTTTTTTTCATTGTTTCTCTCCGGTTTTGGATGATGGGAACAAATTTCATAAAGTGCTGCTTTATGAGTCGCTGAAAGTCTACTTAATAAAACACCCTTAGAAAATGTGACCAATTGCCGCGCGGCGAATTGTCGCAATAGCTGGGACGTTAAATTACTGTTTGCAGGGCCTACGAGATTAACAATGAACCAAACCATACAAACCACTTGTCCTTATTGCGGTGTTGGCTGTGGCATCAGCGCGCAGGTTGATGCAGCCAACCGTTGCGTTACGATTAATGGCGATGACAGCCATCCGGCTAACTTTGGCAGGCTCTGCTCGAAAGGTTCAGCGCTCGGCGACACCATTGAACTAAAAGGCAGGTTGCTACAGCCCAGCGTTTATGGGCGCGAAACTAACTGGACGGAAGCGTTGGATTTAGTCGCTGATCGCTTTCTCGACACTATCCAAAAATACGGCCCGGATGCGGTAGCGATTTATGGCTCAGGACAACTGTTAACCGAAGATTATTATGTCGCCAACAAGCTAATGAAAGGTTTTATCGGCAGCGGCAATATGGATACCAATAGCCGCTTATGCATGTCATCTTCGGTAGCCGGGCATAAACGCGCATTCGGCGCGGATACCGTGCCGGGTTGTTACGAAGATTACGAACACGCCGAATTGATCATCCTGATAGGCTCAAATACGGCCTGGTGTCACCCGGTCAGTTTTCAACGTATCCGCGCAGCTAAAGAAGCCAATCCGTCATTAAAAATTGTCGTGATCGATCCGCGCCGCACCGCCAGTTGCGATATTGCCGACTTGCATTTGCCGCTGGCCAGCGGCAGCGACGCCTGGCTGTTTAATGGTCTATTAAATTATGTAGGCCACGCATCGCGCACCAACACATCCTATGTCGAACAACACACCGAAGGCTTTGACGAAGCACTTGCTGCGGCTGAAAACGCCGACATCGAACAAGCTGCCGAGCAATGCCGAGTGAACATAGAAGACCTGCAACGCTTTTACGAGTGGTTTGCAACGACCGACAAAGTAATGAGCCTGTACAGCCAAGGTATTAATCAATCGTCATCCGGCACCGACAAAGTCAATGCCATCATCAACTGCCATCTTGCGACTGGAAAAATAGGCAAACCCGGCAGCGGGCCGTTTTCATTAACCGGACAACCCAACGCGATGGGCGGACGTGAAGTCGGCGGCTTGTCACACCAGCTGGCTGCGCACATGGATTTTTCCAATGTCGATGATATTGATCGGGTAGCACGGTTTTGGGAAAGTGAACGCATTGCGAAAAAACCTGGCTACCCTGCCGTCGAATTATTCGATGCTATTTATGACGGCAAGGTTAAAGCCGTGTGGATCATGGGCACCAATCCGGTAGTCAGTCTGCCCAATGCCGATAAAGTAAAACAAGCTCTACAACGCTGCGAGTTTGTCGTGGTATCCGACTGCATCGCCAATACCGACACCACTGCCCTTGCCCATGTGTTATTGCCAGCGCAAGGCTGGAGCGAAAAAGACGGCACGGTGACCAACTCGGAACGGCGCATTTCCCGGCAACGAGCCTTATTTAAACCCGCAGGCAATGCCAAACCGGATTGGTGGATACTCACCCAAGTCGCCCGGCGCATGGGGTTCGAAGAGGCATTCCTATACCAAAGCCCGGTAGAGATTTTCCGCGAACACGCGGCCTTATCAGGATTTGAAAATAACGGCAGCCGTGATTTTGACATCTCCGCGTTTGCCGACATCAGTCCGGAAAATTACGATCGCCTGCAACCGACGCAATGGCCGGTTAATCAACAATACCCGCAAGGAAGAGCGCGATTGTTTGACGATGGCCGGTTTTATACCCCATCCGGCAAAGCCCAGTTTATAGCCATCACACCTAGCGGGCCCGGCATGCTGCCGAATGCTGACTACCCACTGATTTTGAATACCGGCCGTTTGCGCGACCAATGGCATACCATGACGCGCACGGCCATTGCTGCAAAACTTAATCAGCACAAACCTGAACCGTTTGTAGAAATACATCCTGATGATGCCGCACGTTACGGCTTAATACAAAACGGCCTAGCCAGCATTGAAAACAGCTTGGGATCAATGCTCGCCCGCGTGCAGATCACCGGCAGCCAGCTTCCGGGCAACGTCTTTGTGCCGATGCATTGGACTGCGCAATATGCCAGTCATGGCCGCATGGGGGCGTTGGTCAATCCCTTTGTCGATCCTGTTTCCAAACAACCGGAAAGTAAACATACGCCAGTGCGCATCAAACCGTATCTGCCAGTCTGGCAGGGATTTATATTATCCAGGCATGAATTGACCGCAATCACGTCTGACTATTGGGTCAAAATTAAAGGCGAACAGTTTTATCGTTATGAATTGGCCGGAGACACCTTGCCCGAAAACTGGCAGGAATGGGCAAAACAGTATGGAGGTGACGTCGATAATAGCCAATCCCAATGGCAAGAGTATCAGGATCCGGCCAAGGGCAATTACCGGACCGCCCTGCTCGTCGGTAATCAACTGCAAAGCGTTATTTTTATCACCACCGACAGCAATCTTCCGGAACGAGGATGGTTAACAAGCCTGTTTGAAAAAACCGAATTAGCTAAAACAGAACGGATGGCGTTGTTAACAGGCTTACCACCCGCCGGTGTTAGCGATGCCGGTACTATCGTTTGCGCCTGTTTTAATGTCGGCGAGCAAACCATCAAAGCAGCCATCAAAGCGCAAGGCCTTAAAACCCATCAAGAAGTTGGGCGTTGCCTTAAAGCGGGTACTAATTGCGGCTCGTGTGTGCCTGAAATTAAATTATTGCTGCTTAATCAGAATTAGCTCACATTTCATAAAAACGGGCCTTGCTTGGGATAGTTTCATAACGGTCAGAATTAAAGCAGTCTTGATCAATCGGCACTAAGCGGTCTTTTTTACTTGATTAATATGAATCGTTTATGAACTGGGCGTATCGATTTAGGAAACAATCCATGTATCGTTAGTATTATTGTTAATAAGGCAAGACTTCCATATAGTTCAGTTGCGGTACTAATTTATCAACTTTATAGGAAGACTTAATCATGAACGACTTTTACAAAGATATATTAACGGGAACAGTGTTTATCACTGGCTTACTGGGTTTTGTTTCCGGTGAGTTTATTATTTCATCCACACTATTTGCTACTGCAGCTATTGCCAGCAACCTTAACGTAAATCGTAAAAGAGGCAAAGCTGGGCAAATCACATGGAAATGACACACGTCCATCATCAACTTAATCAATTAACTTAAAAACTCCCAAGACCTACAAGTCTTGGGAGTTTTTTACTTTTAGGCTTCTGGTTCGAAAATCGCTTTACCTCTGCATTTAATCCGTTTGTCCTGTTCATCATTTCGATAAAACTTTGTTAGCATAAACCCCTAACGCTAAGTCCATACTTTGGGTGCTGTAAGCTGTCGTCTATTCCCAATAGACTGCCTCGTTTTTAGGTGTTCATCATGATGCCCCGACTATTTCTACTGCCTGTTTTATTAGCGTGCGTTTTAACCGGCTGCGTAATAAACGGCTCAGTGCCGACAGCACATCAATCTGAATCCCAATCAATACAAAATAATTGTCTTGCTGTCTTTAACGCTGCCGAACAGTCAATTGTTGCAGCCGAGGTCATGGATACCGAAGCCAGGCGCATTGATGGCTATCCGTATCTGCGCGTGAATCGTTTTCTATCCAGTTTTCGGGATGAAGTAAATGGCGATAGTTATGTATTTTGGCTTAAGCAACTCCAACAACTAGCCAATACCGGTCGGCGCGTTGAGATTAATAATCTACCCGAACCTTCAGCACAACAACTGCAACAAACAATTCAGGCAATTTTATCTAGCAAAGCCGCAACCATTGATGCGTTGCAATCTTGCAGCGATAAGCTGCTGCAGTTACAACTTGAAACTAATAATCAAAATGGGCTGAAAAAGCTGGCAACCGTTACTGATGATTATCAGACCTGGAAACGCATTATCGGCATTTATCCATTAACGGCTTGGGTATTCAAATCAGGTATCGCGCAATGGCATGAAGAAACACTGGCTATTTATAAGCAACCGTTGCAGCAATTGCCCGTGTCAGGCCAATTGACACGCTATCAGCCGTCTACAAATATGGCGCTGTCAGATGCCCAAGTTGCTGACATACTAAACACATCTGCAAACAATCCTTTAACGATTCCCTTACCTTCTGCCGAAGATCAGCAGTATTTGTTTAACAGTTTTGCGCCCGTATTTGAAATTGATGTCGCAACCAATAACGATCGTATCGGCTACCCAGAATTACAGGCGGAAAACACGCCTCAGGTAAACATAAATAAACCAACTGTATTTCAGCATCTTTCGCATACCCGGCTAGGCAATAAAACTTTACTGCAGCTGAATTACACAATTTGGTTTCCGGCCCGGCCTAAAAGTTCAGCTTTCGATCTACTGGGCGGCCATTTGGACGGCATTACCTGGCGAGTTACGCTACTGCCAAATGGCAAACCTTGGCTATTCGACACCATCCACAATTGCGGCTGTTATCATTTATTTTTCCCCACAGAATATGCCGACACCATCAAGCAGAACACGATATTTAATGAAAACCACTTCCAACCACAACCCACGCTTGTCATCAAACAAGACATGAAACCGGTACTGCGTATTGCCGCAACGACACACTATATTGAACGTGTTTCTTTTGACCCAAGTCAGACCGGTCAAGCTATTCAATATCACTTAGATAATGCGGATAAATTACGATCTTTAAGCACAAATAATGGCGCTCCGCGCAGCTTATTCGGCCAAGACGGCATTGTTGCCGGTACTGAACGTGGTGAAAGGCTTTTATTTTGGCCGATGGGTATTGCAGAGCCCGGCGCCATGCGCCAATGGGGACATCACGCGACCGCATTTGTCGGCCGACGTCACTTTGATGATGCGCGTCTATTTGAAGGGGTTTTTGAAATAAATTCTGTTTTTTAGCGGGTAGTAAAACAGGGTCGACAATGCCAACCCTGTGGTAAATCGACTTTTTACAACGACTTATACAACTCTAATGCTTTATTCAATTCGGCGGCTGATTTTTTGACATCGCCACGTTTAGACTCTATTTGACCTTGGATAACACTGGCGTTGGCTTTTTTCACAATGTCTTCGTGGCCGGTGATTTTTTCAGAAGCAGCACGTGCCGCTTTAAAATGTAAATTGGCAGCAGAAAAATCGCTTTTGTTAACTTCGGCTAATGCTTTTTCAACATGCACAATAGTCTCATTTGTTGCTGAACTATCAGCGGCTTCTTCGGCAAAAGCAGTAGCGCTAAGCGCACCTAAAGAAATTGCCATAAAGAAAGTTAACGCTGTTTTTTTAATGATATTCATATATTCCTTGGGTAATTACCGGATGGTATGGAAATAGGTACTTAAAAAGTAGTGCCTTCCGCGTCTCATCATATAGGATTACTGAAAACCAGATATGACTGCTTTTGTTTGTTAACACGACTTAAATTTAAAACTCCGGTATCAACACTATGAAACATCCCGAATTTCCTTTAACCGACGAACTAATTTACCTTAATCATGCCGCCGTCGCGCCCTGGCCGAAAAGAACTGGCGAAGCGGTGATCAAGTTTGCAGAACAAAACACTCGCTACGGTTCGCACTTTTATCTGGACTGGATGAAGAAAGAAAATGAATTGCGAACTCAATTGCAGGCTTTGTTAAATGCCCCTTGTGCTGATGATATTGCGCTGGTCAAAAATACCTCGGAAGCACTGTCATTTGTCGCTTACGGTTTACCGTGGCAAGCGGGCGATAATATTGTATCCAGCAATCAGGAGTTCCCTTCCAACCGGTTGCCGTGGGAATCGTTAGCGAATCAAGGCGTAGAATTTCGTCAGGCTGATCTTGCCAGCGCTGAAACGCCAGAGGATGCGTTATTTGCGCTGGTCGACAACAACACCCGTTTATTGACCATCAGCTCCATTCAATTTGCCTCGGGACTGCGCATGGACTTGGAACGGATTGGCGAATTCTGCAAACAGCACGACATCTTGTTTTGCATCGATGCCATTCAAAGTCTGGGTGCCGTGCAGTTTGATGTGCGGGCTTATCATGCCGATTTTGTCATGGCGGATGGGCATAAATGGATGTTCGGCCCAGAAGGACTCGGTGTTTTTTACACCACGCCCGAAGCAAGAGATAAGTTAAAGCTGACCCAATACGGCTGGCACATGATGAAAGATACTCATAATTATGAAAACAAACCTTGGGAAGTTCACCCTACCGCCCGTCGTTTTGAATGCGGCAGTCCCAATATGTTGAGTATCCATGCTCTTTCCGCCAGCTTATCTTTATTACTGGAAACCGGCATGGCTGCCGTGGAAGCGCTAGTGTTTGAAAAGTCGGATTATATTAAGGAAGCCGTAGCTAAAAACGATCAGTTAAGTTTATTGTCACAGCAGCAAAATCTGCTGAAGTCAGGCATTGTTACCTTCAAACACCAGACCATTACCAACGATATTTTATACAACCATTTGCAGAAAAATAGCGTGGTGTGTGCCTTACGTGGCGGCGGCATTCGTTTTTCAGCGCATTTTTATAATACTTTTGACGAAATTGACCGGGCGTTTGCAATCATTAACAACATGGCAGCACCGCGCTAAAAATCAATCATCTTGGCTAGCCGAGATAGTTTGCGCCTCTGTTTTGTTGTTATAATTTAAATTGATTATTTTTTAGTTCAGCTCTCAAAAGGAAATCTTGTGAAAAAACTTCTTCTAATTATCAGTATTGGCTTGTTATCCGGATGTAGCACCGGCATTGTTTCTATGGACAAAGGTACTTATATGGTTGCGTCAGTTTCAAATTGGCCGCATCTTACGATTTTTAGAACAGGGTCGGGACAAAAAGCCGAGGTTTATGAAGACGCAAACAGGTTTTGCAATAGCGCGAATAGAGATGTAGAAACCTTGGATATTAAGCTTAGAGATGGAATAACGTTTATTAAACCTGCAAGTGCTGAGCTGGACTTTCGTTGCGTTGATAGAACTGTTACCAAATAATTGTACGAACAAAATTACAAAAACCGCTCTGTTATTGATCTGAAAAAATCAGAGCGGTTATTTTAACATAGCCCTAAATATCACCTACCCAAACCGAACTCAGGTTCAACGCTTTTTTAACTCTGGCGGCATAGGCATCAGCTTCGGCTTTGTTAGTAAAGCCCCCTACTTTCAACCGATACCAAGTCACGCCATTAACCTCTACCGGAATAACTTCAACCGGAACGCCTTTTTGAGCAAATTCGGCGGCTTTACTTTTAGCATACCAATCCTGTTTATAGGCAATGAGGTTGACTGACCAATCGGCACTGACCGAGGTTTTTTTATCTATTGTCGGCTTTATAATTTTTGCCGGTTTCTTTTTGGTCGCGGCTTTGTTTTCAGGAACAGCTTTAACTACAGGCTGATTTTTACTCTCTATTGCCGACTCTGCATTAGGTTTTGCGCTATCAGCAGCTTTACCGGCAGCATCGGTTTTTGCGGCGGGTTCAATAGGCTTGATTGCAGCATGGTCAGCTGGGGCAGCATGCGGGTTTGCTTCCGTTGCGTTGGGTGTAGGCAAATCGGCAATTTTCGTTGGCGCGATGTCCAAGGACTTATTGACTACGTCTTTTTTTGGCGTCACCTCACTGACTTTATTGCCAGGCTCTAATTTAACGTCTGCAGCCTGAGTTGGCGCAGGTGTTCCGTTGATTTGCCCAATCACGCCGTCAAGCTTTTGATTTAGCTGCTCTACGGAGGTTTTAACTGCTGTTAAATCTTCTTCAGGCTTTTGCCCCAAATGACTATCCACATCGATTTTAGTTGCTTTTACTGACTCTGAAAGTTGTGTCAGTTCAGATTTTGCACTAAACGCTAACCAGCCCATACCGCCAGCAAGCCCCAATGCAAGAATGCCGGTACTTAAGGCTACATAGCCAAAAACAGCGGCTTTTTTGGCTTTGGCTTCGGCTTCGTTCAACTGTTTTTTGTACTGTTTATCCATACGCTCTTGTTCAGCTTTTAGCTGCGCCAAGGCGTCATTTTCCGAGCCATTAGTTGCGGCAGCTGCGGCTAACTCAGCAATGGGGGCCGCAATACTTTGCTCAACAGGATCTAGGATTGCGCTAGGTTCATCATCAGTTACCTGATCCATCGACAAATCTAAATCTTCTACGGCAAAATCATCACCACTTTCAACAGGGTTGGACATGCCGGGAAAATCGCTATCAGCGGTAATGTCAAAATCAGCAAGCAGAAAATCATCCTCGCCATCAGAGTTTCGAGCGACGGTTTGTTCCGTAAAGTCGTCGTCACCTTGCGCCTCTGAAACAGCAGGCTCGGTAAAAACATCATCGCCAATTTCATCCAGAGCTAAAAACTCATCGCTGACAGTAGCCCCGGTTTCTTTCATCAACGCCAACTGTGCGGCTATTTGCGCGTCTTCGTCAAATTCAGAAATTGGTTCGGCTGGCGTTGTTATTTCATCAGCCAGGTTATTATCAATAACTTCTACCTGCGCCACATTCTCAACAAATTCGTCAAATGATGGGAAGTCCGCAAACTCATCATCTATTAACCCATCCGATGGCAAACTAACTTCATCGGAGTCAGCATCAGCAAGCAAGCTATCGGTGTTATCTTGCGCCAAGACTTCATCTTTTACGTCAACGGCATCATCAATTGAAGACAATTCTTCTATCGGAAGCGCATCAAGAATAGGTTCAGCTAAGTCGCCAAATTCATCAAGGCCGGAAAAGTCATCCAACAACTCATTATCGAGTTGTGGCGAGTCATCCTTATCAAAGCCACTATCAGCCAATAATTTATCAAGCGGATCTTGATCATCTGGAACTTCATCATTCTCGACTATATCAATCAACGGTTTGGCCTCTTCTGTAGAAAGCACATCCAACTCTGGTTCGGCAAAATCACCGAAATTATCAAAATCTTCCAACAGTATTTCATCATCCGGTAAAGCAACTTCTGTATCGAACCCAGTTTCAGTCAACAGCTTATCAATGGCATCTTGTTCGGATTCAGCTACGTCCTCATCAATAAGCAACTCAGATTCTTCGTCAAGAAGCTTGCCCAGTAAGGGGTCTGCAAAATCGCCAAAGTCGTCAAGCTCTGAAAACTCATCATCAATTTGGATGGTATCAGCAGCCGGTTCCAGCTCGGGTTCTATTGGCTGCACTTCTAATGAAGGTTCGGAAAAATCACCGAAATCGTCAAGCTCTGAAAATTCATCATCAATTTGGATGGTATCGGCAGTCGGTTCCAGCACGGGTTCTATTGGCTGCACTTCTAATGAAGGTTCGGAAAAATCACCGAAATCGTCAAAATCATCAAAACTGTCCTGTACCTCATCGCTGAGTTGGGCACTGTCTTCATTATCAAATCCGGTATTCACTAATAATTTATCAATGGCATCTTGATCCTCTAATTCGGATTTTGCAGCTAACGACGAAACTGCGTCATCAAGCATGTCATCAAGGCTATTCCGTTTAGTTTTTAATGTGTTATTTGTTAAATCTGACATAAGTATTGAAAATTAAAAAGGAACGTATTGGCGTTCATTTTAATCTCAACAGAGATAGTATTGTTGGCAAAGTTTCAATGATTTAATGATAAACTGGCAAAAAAACAGTTAAAAATTATTATGCAACTAGCTATTACTGCTCTAGGTCCTACTCATCCCAATTTCATCGCTGAACTGCTTCCTGCGATAAGCGACTGTAAGTGCAGCGTCGTAGAAATCCGGTCTTCTCGTTTAGCACAAGCAACTGCTGTTTATTTACTGGCTCAAGGCAACTGGAATCAGATAGCCAAACTGGAAAATACACTCGAACTGTTACGTAAACGACTCAATATTAAAATTAGTAGTTTGCGACCCGAGCCAAAAGATAAATCCAGTGATTGCTTACCTTATTCCCTGGAAACTATTTCGCTGGATCGTGATCACGTCATTGAAGCCATCAGCACCTTTCTATTAGATCGAGGAGTAGAGATTGAAGACATTAGCGGCAGTTGCTATCAAGCCCCTTATATTCAAACCTCGGTATTTTCTACCAAATTTATTTTGCTGATCCCACCAGACATTCATCTCATATCACTTCGAGAAGAGTTTCTTGATTTTTGCGATCAAGCCAACATTGATGCCATTATTGAACCTATAAAACGCTAACCCTATGTCCCAAATAGCACTTGACCAGGCCGTGCCTGATTTTGAAATTCCAAGCACTGGTGAAAAAACCATCAAGTTAGCCGATTTGCGCGGCAAATACGTCGTGTTGTATTTTTATCCCAAAGACAACACCCCTGGCTGCACTCAAGAAGGTCAAGCTTTCCGGGATAATATTGATCAATTTACCCAACATAATTCAGTTGTCCTTGGTGTATCAAGGGACAGCATTAAGGTTCACGAAGGCTTTAAATGCAAACAGGAATTTCCGTTTGATTTACTTTCAGACCAAGACGAAAAGCTCTGCCAGCTCTTTGATGTCATCAAAATGAAAAATATGTACGGTAAACAAGTCCGCGGGATTGAACGCAGTACTTTCTTGATAGATCCAGAAGGTGTGCTGGTCCGCGAATGGCGCAAGGTAAAAGTAAAAGAACATTGCCAAGAAGTCCTCGACGCTCTCGCTGAACTGACCACTTCTCATTAAAAATCGTTTTATCGCACGCCAAAAATCAGCACATTTGCTATCATTGCGGGTTTTTTATCGTCTCTTTTTCAAGGTTTAACCATGTCAGAATTTAACAACGTCTCTGTAATCAAAAAAGCTAATGTGTATTTTGGCGGCAACGTTTCAAGCCGCACTATTAAATTTGCCGATGGCTCTACAAAAACCTTAGGTTTTATGTTGCCTGGCGAGTACACCTTCAACACCGCTGACAAAGAACTGATGGAAATAACAGCAGGTGACTTGGACGTTTTGTTACCGAATTCAGAATGGCAAGCAATTAAAGGCGGTGAATCTTTTGATGTACCAGCCAATGCCGCTTTCACTGTAAAGATCAAAACTCCAACCGATTATATTTGCTCATTCATAAAATAGGCGCGTGGAAAAAGTCGCCATTTTTGTTGATGTACAAAATATTTATTACACCACTAAGCAAAGCTACCAACGCCATTTCAACTACAACGCATTTTGGACTCAGGCCACTGCCGATCGTATCGTAATAGCGGCCTATGCCTATGCCATCGACAAGGGCGACAGCAAACAGCAAGGTTTTCAACAGATTCTGAGAAATATCGGCTTTGAAGTTAAACTAAAACCCTATATTCAACGCAGTGACGGCACCGCTAAAGGCGATTGGGATGTTGGCATTACCATTGATGTCCTTGATCATGCCAGCCAAGTAGATACCATCATCCTATTATCGGGTGATGGTGACTTTGACCTACTGCTGAGCAAAGCTCGTAATGTCTATGGCATCACTACGGAAGTGTATGGTGTGCCGGGATTAACGGCTCCTTCCCTGATCAACGCGGCGAATCGCTTCATCCCTATCGACCACAAGCTGTTACTGTAAATCAACCATTTAACAATCACTTACATAATTTTATTTACCTTTAATCTTCGGACACTATCTTGATTTCTACCGCTAATATCACCATGCAATTTGGGGCAAAACCCCTATTTGAAAACGTCTCTGTCAAATTTGGCGACAACAATCGTTACGGCCTAATCGGCGCCAACGGTTGTGGCAAATCGACCTTCATGAAAATCTTGAGCGGCGATTTAGAACCCTCAGCCGGCAACGTCAGCATTGGCCCTCATGAGCGTTTGGGTAACTTGCGCCAAGACCAATTCGCCTATGAAGATAAACGCGTGCTGGACGTGGTAATGATGGGACACGCCGAGATGTGGGCAGCCATGTCTGAACGCGACGCCATCTACGCCAACCTGGAAGCCACCGAAGACGACTACATGCATGCCGCGGAACTTGAAGCCGTATTTGCCGAATACAACGGCTATACCGCAGAAGCAAGAGCAGGTGAACTATTACTAGGCCTGGACATTCCGCTGGAACAACATAATGGCCCAATGAGTGCCGTAGCACCAGGCTGGAAACTGCGGGTATTATTAGCTCAAGCCCTGTTTTCAAATCCTGACATCTTGTTGTTGGATGAGCCCACCAACAACTTGGACATCAATACCATTCGCTGGCTTGAAGATATGCTGAACCAGCGCAATTGCACCATGATCATCATCTCGCATGATCGCCACTTTTTAAACAGCGTCTGCACCCACATGGCCGACATGGACTACGGCGAGCTGCGCGTTTATCCCGGTAACTATGATGACTACATGATTGCGGTTACCGAAGTGCGTGAACGCTTGCTGGCAGGCAACGCCAAGAAAAAAGCCCAGATTGCCGAACTGCAAACTTTCGTCAGCCGCTTCTCGGCAAATGCTTCCAAAGCCAAACAAGCCACCTCGCGCGCCAAGCAACTGGATAAAATCAAATTGGATGAAGTTAAGCCCTCCAGCCGGGTTAACCCATTTATCCGCTTTGACCAAACCAAAAAACTACACCGTTTAGCACTGGAAGTGAAAAACGTAAGCAAAGGTTATGGCGATGCGCCATTATTCAAAAACCTGAATCTAATGCTGGCCGTTGGCGAACGCATAGCGGTAATTGGCCCAAACGGTATTGGTAAATCTACCCTACTGAAAACGCTGGTCGGCGACTTAAAGCCAGATACCGGTGAAGTAAAGTGGTCAGAAAACTCTGAAGTAGGCTATTTTGCGCAAGATCATGCCGAAGACTTTGCTGAAAACATTTCCTTGATTGAATGGATGGGGCAATGGCGCAAAGAAACAGACGACGACCAAGCTATACGCGGTACCTTGGGGCGCTTATTGTTTAGCGCAGATGACATCTATAAGTCTGTAAAAGTCATCTCTGGTGGTGAACAAGGCCGCATGTTGTTTGGCAAACTGATCCTGCAAAAAAACAACATCATGGTAATGGATGAACCGACCAACCATTTGGATATGGAATCGATTGAATCACTCAATACCGCCTTGGAAAATTATCCCGGCACGTTGATTTTCGTCAGTCATGACCGCGAGTTTGTATCATCCCTAGCAACCCGCATCATCGAGCTAACACCCAACGGCATTGTTGATTTCAATGGTAACTATGAAGATTATCTAAGCAGCCAAGACATCAAATAAAGCTAAATCTGGGGGGTGGGTTGAAACAAATACACCAACATTAGGCGCTTTGCCTAATGTTGGTAAACGATCCAACCCCTAGAATTATCCGGCTTGTTTATCCCGATTAATCAAAAAATACACCGCTGGAATCACCAACAAAGAAAACAACGTTGAAGCAAAGATTCCGAAAATAAAACTCCAGGCCAATCCGGAAAAAATCGGGTCCAAAATAATCACCAACGCACCGAACATCGCCGCGCCTGCGGTCAAAAATATCGGTCTTAAACGGATTGCACCAGCCTCAATCAACGCTTCAGTCAATGTCGTATCGGGCCGGATGCGAATACGCTCGATAAAGTCGATCAAAATAATGGAATTACGCACCACAATACCGGCCAAGGCGATCATGCCGATCATCGCGGTGGCGGTGAAGTAAATCGGATTGGGGTAGTCCCCGATTGGCGCTGCGAATAAATTAAGCAGCCAGAAACCAGGCATGATGCCGATAACCGTCAGCGGTATCGCAATCATCATTACCAGCGGCACCGTCAGCGAGCCGGTTTGACCGACCAACAGTACGTAAATCATCACTAACGCCGCAGCAAACGCCAGCCCCAAATCACGGAACACATCGACGGTAATTTTCCATTCGCCTTCGCCTGCCAATTCGGCACGATAGCCTGCCGGTAATGGCCGTTGATCCATCGCATCATTCAAATCAAACACCGCCTCCACCGGGCTGCGACCGGCCATCTGGGCAATCACGTAATTCACCCGTTGCAGGTTTTTGTGAAAAATCGGCTGATTCTCGGTTTCAAGGGTTGCCGTGCCGATTTCCCCCAGCGGCACTAAATTACCTTGGCTGGATTTCACTCGTAAGGCCAGTAAATCTTCTACCGAGGAACGTTGAGCGCGAGATATTTGCAAAACAATTTCCAAGGGTTGACGCTCGCTGTCCTCATGCACGATACCGACAGTCTGACCAGCTACCGCCATACGCAAAGTCTGTGCGACTTCAGCAACGTTGATGCCGGATAAAGCGGCTTTTTCACGATCGAGTTTAAAGTGGACTTTGTCATGAGGCGCTTCCGAATAATCATCGACATCGACCACGCCTTCGGTTTTTTCCATATCCGCGCGCAGTCGTTTGGATACGGTAATCAAATCGGCTATACCCGCTTCCGGGGGCCCATAGACTTCAGCAACCAGGTCTGAAAGCACCGGCGGCCCAGGCGGCGTCTCAACAATTTTCAGATTAGCGCCGAATTGCTTGCCGATGCGTTCCACTTCAGGCCGAATTCTCAACGCGATTTCGTGCGATTGCTGCTCGCGTTTATCTTTAGGCAAAAGGCTGATTCTTACCTCGCCGACATTGCCGCCGGATCGCAGATAGTAATGCCGCACCATACCGTTAAAATCCATCGGCGACGCGAGGCCGGTATAACTTTCATAATTGGTGACTTCATTGACGGTGGCCAAATAACTGCCCAGTGCATGTGCCACTTCATCGGTTTGTTCCAGTGTGGTGCCGGCAGGCATGTCGATGACGATTTGCAGCTCGTTTTTATTATCGAACGGCAACAATTTAAGCGGCACCACACGAGTCACTGCCAGCATGGCCGAGCCGACAAAAGCGATGAACACCACCAGCAAAAACCACTTGGTGCGGGCGGGTGTTGCAATCAGCGGACCTAGCGAAGCTTGGTACCAGCGATAAATAGTACTGTCCTTAATATCGGTGCTTTCATCTTCACCATGACTGCCGTATTCACCTTGCAGCAACTTGTAACTCGCCCAGGGCGTGACAGAAAAAGCCACAATCAACGACACAATCATCGCGATCGGCACGTTAAACGCCATCGGTGCCATGTACGGCCCCATCATGCCGGTGATAAAAAACATCGGCAAAAACGACACGATCACCGCGAAGGTTGCCAAAATGGTCGGCGGCCTGACTTCATCCACCGCCGTCAACAAGGCTTGCAAGGGTGATTCTTTGGCCATTTTGTAGTGACGATGAATGTTTTCCACATCGACGATGGGATCATCCACCAACAACCCTAAGGACAAAATCAACGCAAACAACGTTACCCGGTTAATGGTGTAACCGGACAAATAATCCAGCAACAGCGTCAACGCCAGCACCATCGGCACGGCAATAGAAACAATAAAGGATTCTTTCGGACCCAGCGTAAATGCCAGTAATACGACGATGATGACGATCGCAAAACTCAAATGCTTAACCAGCTCATTGACTTTGTGATTGGCGGTTTCGCCGTAATCCCGGGTGATGCTTAACAACATATTTTCAGGAATCAAGGTGCCGTGCAGTTCCTCTGCCTTGGCAATCACGGCCTCGGCCACTTGCACGGCATTACTGCCCTTGCGTTTGGCAATGGCCACCGTCACCATGGGCCGTTCTTCACCCACTTGCGGCTTGTTACCGGTTGCTACTCCTGCGGTCGGCATATCCTCAACACTGGGACCAAAGCCGATACGGGTGTAATGATCGACATCCGCCGGACCATCTTCAATACGCGCCACGTCACGCAAATACACAGGCTTACCGGCAATATTTTTGATCACGGTTGCACCAACTTCATCGGCGGAACCAAAATGGGGTCCGGCTTCCAGCACCAATTGTTGATTGCCGCGCGCAAAACTGCCGGCTTGCAGATTGATATTGGCATTCGCCAGCGCCTGACTGATTTCCAGCAGCGTAACGTCATGCGCGGTCAATTTTGCCGAATCGGCGTAAATGGACACACGTCGCGGCTCACCACCAACCACCCAGCTTTTACCGACATCATCAATGCTTCTGAATGCGTTAATCAATTCATCGGCGACTCTGCGCAGGGCCAAGGAGTCATTATCCTGGCCTTGCGATGAAAGCGTCAGCAACACGATAGGCACATTATCAATTTCAACCGGTGACATTTTCCAACCGGACACACCGGTTGGAATAATGTTCTGATTGGACATGATTTTGTCCCAGGTTTTGGTCAGGCTATTTTCAAGATTTTCACCGACGTAGTAACGCACGGTGACCAAAGCACTACCGGGTTTGGAGACGGAATACACATATTCCACACCTTGCAATTGTTTAAACAGCACTTCCAGCGGCGTTGCCACCAGTTTTTCGACTTCTTCACTGGACGCGCCCGGATATTCAATTAACACATCCATGACCGGCACGACAATTTGCGGATCTTCTTCGCGCGGGGTCAAAATTAGCGCCGCCGCCCCCGCCATTAGAGAAATTATTAAAAATAATACCGACAATTGCGAGGTGGTAAAAAGCTCGACAATCTTAACCGTCAAGCCGCGTTTTTTGGACTGTTGCAGATCTAGCTCATCCATTAATTCACCTCACCGGTTGAAATCAACACGGTTTCACCGGCATGTAAGCCCGACAACACTTCGACTTGCTCTTCATAAGTCTTGCCGATTCGGACATGACGCATCACCGGCTTACCTTCGACCAACACTTTAACCACCTCTAATTGACCGATATGCAGCACGGCATTACTTGGAATCAATAAGGCTTCATGCTGACTGCAGGCTTGTTCCAGCCAGCCGTATTGGCCGGGTTGTAGGCCTTCAGTAGCAGGCAAAGCGACTTTAATCAGTTGCGTGCGGGTTTGCGGGTCGATTTCCGGGGTGATTTCATCGATTTTCCCGGTAAGTTTTTGCTCCAACTTATCAATGCGTACATTGACATCCATACCTGTTTGATAGCTGCCGGCACAACTTGCCGGAACTGCCGCTTCCAGACGCAAACCTTGGGTAGTTTGCATAGTTATAACAGGCACACCCGGCAAGCCCATGTCGCCGGGTTCTTGAAGACGTTTACTCACTATGCCGTCAAACGGTGCCCGCAAGCTGGTGTCATCCAGATGCGTTTTGACTTCGTTCGCAGCACTGGCGGCTTGATTGGCTGCGGCTTGCGCCTGTTTAGCTGCGGCAACCACAACCTCATAATTCTGCCGAGTGGCAGCTTCTTTGCTGTACAAGCTTTTAATGCGTTGCTCATCGGCTTTAGCCCTTTCAGCCTGTGCCATCGCTCCAGCTAATCCGGCTTGAGCAGCATTTGCCTGAGCGTGAATATCTCGTTCATCAAGCTTGGCGATCAGGTCGCCTTTTTTCACTTTATCCCCGGCATTAACTTTGATTTCGATAATGCGCGCCGTCATTTTCGGGGCAATATTCGCTACCGTTCGTGAATGCACGCTGCCTGGCCAAGCCAGTATGTCGTCCAGTTGTTTTTGTTCGACCAGCGCGGTTGTGTAGCCGGCCAAATCTGGCCCGGACTGAGATTGTCGCTGACCCGGTGCGATTTTGTCGTTAAAGCCGCCTTCCATAAATATCAGCAACAGCACTAATCCAAGCACAGCGGCTAATAGACTGAAAAGTTTTTGCTTGTTTGCAGGTTGAGTCATTCTTAAGATTCCAGTTAAGTGTTGCGTTCTGTTTTCGTTTCACTACTAACGGATAAGGCAATGATAATGTAGGAGCGGGGCATGCCTGCGATTTTTTGTATCGTTCGCAGGCATGCATGGCCCGCTCCTACCTCTCTATTGATTAAGCTCGCCAATGGCTTGTTTTAATGCGGTTTCTGCCATTAACGCATCATAATGAGCGGTGATGGTATTGGCATGCGCTTTGTTACGGGCCGCTTCTGCTTCAAGATAACGGGTAACGGTGACGGTATCGGCTCGGCGCTGTTCGTTCACCAATCTCAAAGCTTCATCTGCCGCGCTTACCGAGGCTTCGGTCACCCGCAATCTGGCCAGCGCTTCTTGCAATTTGAGATGGGCGGTTTTCACTTCTTGCTCGATATTCAATCGGGTTTTGCGCTCTGTTTCCCGCGCTTGAGCCGCTTTACGCTCCGCCGCACTGACACGATTTTTAGTGTTTAAACCGGAAAATAAATCCATTTCCACACTCACTCCGGCAGTCACGTTGTCTTGACTACTGGAAAAGCCTGGATCCTGACTATCCTGGCCGTAACTGACAAACGCATCGGCCCTTGGCAAATAAGCGCCCTGCTCGCCGCGTATTTGCCGCTCGCTTATTTCTACTTGCTTGGTCGCCGCTTGTAATTCCGGACGTTGCGCCAACGCTTGATTGAGCAACTCAGTAAACGAGGTTGATACGACCGGAACCGGCAATGTTGCCGGTGCGGTTAAACTAAAGTTTTCCTCAGTTGCCAACCCTAGCAAGGTTTTAGCACTGACCAACGCCAACTCAATGCCATTGGCGGCTCTGATTTGATTTTCCTGGGCCTCCGCCAGTTTCACTTCCAGCGAAAGCACGTCAGCCTTCAACGCAGTGCCCGCTGCGTATTGTTTACGGGTTTGATCAAGCTCGCTGGTGACCGCAGTAATAGAATCATTGGCGACCTTGTGCGCCTCAATGGCAGCCAAGTAACCGTAATAAGTCGCTGTAACCATCTCTACCAAACTGTTACGCATGGCCGCGTGTTCCAACTCGGCAACAGCAATCCCTAATTCTGCCGCTTTGCTTTGGTAATAATCTTGTCCGCCACGAAATAAAGATAATTTACCGATGATTTCCGGACGAAAATTCTGCCGGTAACCGGGACTATTAATACTATTAATAGATGCAGGATCAAACTGCCGTTGCGCTACCGACATGGAAAATACTTGAACCGGGTTATTGGAATGCTGATAACCCACTTTGGCGGATATTTGTGGGTAAAAAGCCGATAAAGCTTCGCCTAATTGCGCATCTGCCTGACCGATACGTTCTGTGGCAATCTGCACATCGGGATTGTTGGCAAGTGCATAGCTTATGGCTTGATCCAAACTAAATGCCTGATTATTAGCAGCTTTGCGCACTACCTCTTCAGCACTGGCGGCGGTTATCGAACAAACAATCAGCAGATTTACCAGCAGCTGTTTAAGTGTATGTTTAAGCATGATTCCACCTTGAATTTAATGCACTTACATTACCGACTAAATTTGTCGATAAATTTATTGTAGAGTAATTTAGCAGATGCTAATATACTTTTCAAACATTGCCTCAACTCTTAGTTCAATGCTACTAAGTTAAGCCGCTCACTCTTCGACAAGTTCAGCACTCGCTGGCATGAAGACAAACGGTTAAACCTTAACTTCATGGCATTATTCCTAGGCATAGATAATGTTTTTCGCTGAAGTTAATTGTAACAATACCACTGGAGGACAACCTCATGGCTAGAATAGTAGTGTTAGGCGCCGGCATCGGCGGCGTACCGATGGCTTATGAAATGAAAGAAACCGTCGGCAACAATCACGAAGTCATCGCAATTTCCGACTCCCCTACGTTCCATTTTGTGCCCTCCAATCCTTGGGTACCACCCAAATGGCGCACCCCAGAAGAATTAAAAATTGAACTGGCACCGGTCTTCAAAAAGAAAGGTATCGAGTTCATTCAAAAAGCAGCCACCAAAGTAGATGCCGCCAACAATCAGGTACAGCTCGCTGATGGCTCTAACGTCGCCTACGATTATCTTATTATCGCCACCGGTCCACGTCTGGCATTCGACGAAGTACCAGGCATGGGTCCCGAAGGTTATACCTCGTCAGTTTGCCATGTCGACCATGCTGCAATTGCCGCGCAAGACTGGGACAAATTTATGGAAAATCCCGGCCCTATCGTTATTGGCGCCGTTCAGGGTGCTTCTTGCTTTGGCCCGGCTTATGAATACTTGATGATTCTGGAAACCGAGCTGCGTAAACGTAAAATTCGCGACAAAGTACCAATGACGTTTGTAACCTCCGAGCCTTACATTGGCCATTTAGGCTTAGGCGGCGTCGGCGATACCAAAGGCATGATGGAAAGCGCGTTACGTGAAAAATCCATCAAATGGGTCGTAAATGCCAAAGTCGACAAAATTGAACCTGGCATGATGTACGTCACCGAAGTCGATGAAGACGGCAAAGAAAAGAAAAAACACGAATTGCCATTCAAACATTCAATGATGTTGCCTGCCTTCACCGGTGTTGATGCAGTGCGGCATGCCGGCGCTGAAGGCCTTACCAATCCACGCGGCTTCGTAATCGTTGACGAACATCAACGCAATAAAACCTTTAAAAACATTTACTCAGTCGGCGTGTGTGTCGCCCTTCCCCCAGTTGAAGCTACCCCCGTCCCCACCGGCACCCCAAAAACCGGTTACATGATTGAGTCCATGGTCACTGCCACCGCTCACAATATTGCTGACGAATTAGCGGGTAAAGAACCTTCGCATGTACCCACATTAAATGCGTTATGTCTGGCAGATTTTGGTGATTCCGGCGTCGCATTTTTAGCTATGCCGCAAATCCCGCCACGTAACACCACCTGGTCATCAGAAGGCCGATGGGTGCATTTGGCTAAAATCGGTTTTGAAAAATATTTCATGCGTAAAATCAGAAAAGGCATCAGTGAGCCTTTCTATGAAAGAGCAATGCTTAAAATGATGGGCGTACTTCGTTTGAAGGGCCACTAATATGACTATAGATAGAGTAGTGATGGCTGTTGCTGGCAGCTTTATCTTAATCAGTCTGACCTTAGCGCATTTCCATCATCCCAACTGGCTGTGGTTTACTGCATTTGTCGGTGCCAATTTATTGCAGTCGGCATTTACCGGTTGGTGTCCAATGGTGATTGTTTTGAAAAAAATGGCGATTAAACCGGGCTCTGCGTTCTAAAAATCGACCGCTGGTGGAGCGGAGTCGACATTTAGCAGGGAGCTATTTGTTTACTTCGACGCCGCTCCACCAGCGCTTTATCTCTGGTCGTTCATCGGTGATGGTTTATGTATCGAAATTAATCAGCCACTGATCGCGTGAACGACACTATCCTATGACATTTAAATTTATTGCCGTGACTAATGCCTAAAAAGGATTTTTTCCTATAGCTAGTTGAGCCGGTGCGCGTCAATACTAGCGGCCCTTTTACCAACCTTCGGCAATATGAGTTTACGTTATCAAATCAACCTGAGAATTCTGTTCTCGTCATTGTGCATTCTGATTTTGGGCGGTTCGATAGCGATATGGCAGGCACGCGCTGCGGTGGACAAAGAAGTCGAGTCGTCCATCAACTTGGCCGTCAAGCTGATAGCGTTTGGTTTTTCCCAGATCGAGCAAAACGCGCAACCTGAAACAGACTGGCTAGCGCAATTTAATACGCTGAAAGAAACTCGGCATTTGCATATTCAATTGCGGCAACCGTCCGGCAATATTCTCAAATTAACGCCCAACAATACCGCCGAACAGCATGATAATCTCCCACCAAATTGGTTTATTAATTTGCTTGAAGACGGTCATTACCAAACCGAGCATAAGATTACCGCCGTTAATGGCGTACCGTTAACACTGATTATTCAGGCCAATCCGCTAGATGAAATCACCGAAGTATGGGAGGAAAGCCTGGCTTTTTTCGGCTCGTTTTTTTTCCTGACGCTGTTTACTTTTTTGACTGTTAATTTAGTTTTTAACAAGGCAATAAGATCAACAACCACTATCGTGGAAGCATTACAAGCCATTGAAAATGGCCACTATCAACAATCTGTGCCGGAATTTGCGATTACTGAATATGACATTATTGCTAAAGCTGTTAATCATTTAGGCCACGAATTACATATTACTCAGCAAGAAAATCGCGCCTTAACTCAGCATTCTCTGGAGATACAGGAAGATGAACGTCAGCGTTTATCGCAAGAATTACACGATGAGTTGGGACAATCCATTACTGCAATCAAAGTGATGGCTGTTACAGCCGCGCATAAAAAAGCGGATATAAAACAAACCACCGAAACCATTGTCGGCATTTGCGATCATGTTATGAAGGTGGTGCGTTCGATGATGCATCAGTTACATCCTTTAGTGCTGACAGAGCTTGGCTTAAAAGCCACAATGGAAGATTTATTAAACCATTGGTCAGTCCGGAATCCGGAATTGGCCCTTACTATCGATTGCCCGGATGAAGTTGATGATCTGGAGCAGAAAATCACCATTCAGGTCTTTCGGGTAGTGCAAGAATGTCTGACTAACATTGTCCGCCACGCGCAAGCCGAGCAAGCACAGATCAAGCTGATCATTAAAAACAGTGATAGCGCTGAAAAAACGCTTTGGCTGGAAGTCAGTGACGATGGTCAAGGTTGTGCAGCCGATAAAATTAAAACCGGCTTTGGATTGTTAGGGATGCGCGAACGTATCAAAAGCTTGGGTGGCGAATTTACCATTCAAACCAGCCCGCAACAGGGCATGACAATTATTGCGAGCATTCCTTTGTGAACAATCCGATTAAAGTAATTTTGGTAGATGATCACGCGGTTGTCCGTGCCGGCTTCAGATTGTTGTTATCGACCTGTGAGGATATTGAAGTTATTGCCGAGGCCGAACGTGGTGAACAAGCTTGTCAGCTTTATCTGGAAAAACAACCTGATGTGATGGTGCTGGATTTATCGATGCCGGGTATCGGCGGTTTGGAGGCTATCCGGCGTATTTGCAGTCGCAATGCCAATGCCAAAATCCTGGTATTCAGCGTCCATGATGAAATGGTTTATGTGGACAGAGCGGCCAACGCCGGTGCCAAAGGCTTCATTACCAAAAACAGCGCGCCTGCCATTCTTGTTGAAGCCATACAAAAAATTGCCCAAGGTGAAATCTATATCGAACAAGGCTTGACCAGGAATACACCTGCAACGACTGGAGATATCGACTATCAGGCTGTCATCAGCGGTTTTTCGGCCCGGGAGTTCGATGTTTTTTTATTGTTGGCAAAAGGCTTAACTGCCCACAAAATCGCTGATGAATTATGTCTGGGTTACAAAACAGTCGCCAACTACGGTACGCAAATCAAAAATAAATTGAATGTTGCAACGGTGGCGGAATTAACCCGTATTGCACTGGTTTTAAAGCTATTGAAAAACTGATGCTTCCAATGTTGTTAATTCGTCCATGGTGTTGATATTGGCAAATATTTCCGGCTCATCACGAAAATCAACTGTTGTCGTATTTTGTTGAAATATCCACCCAGCTAACTTGCGTTGCCCACTACCCAAATAGTCTTGCAAATTAGCTTGCAGAGTTGTTTTTATCGCTAAAAATACCGGATGTATTTTTTCGCCATCACAAGCAACAGCAATATCGACATTCTGGTCTATTTGACATTGCAATAATTTTTGTAAATGTCTGGCTTTAAATAATGGTGAGTCACAGGGCATTACCAATAACACACCGGTTTTTGCGTAAACCATTGCCGAATATATGCCCGCCAAAGGCCCATCAAAACTGTCGGTTTGATCGGAAATCACCGGACAACCAAATTGCCGGTACTGCTCGATATTGCGATTGGCGTTAATAATCACTTCGTCAGCCACCTGATTCAGGGCTTTTACCGCATAGCTCACCATGGGCTGTTTTTGATAAGAAATGAGCCCCTTATCTTGAAAATCCATACGTCGGGCCAGTCCGCCCGCAAGAATCACTCCGGTGAGTTTTGTTTTCATGGTTAGCCGCAAATTTAATAGTGTGATGAGCAAATGATCTGGATTGATTTTAAGTTAAAATGCGCAGGTTTTATTAATCGATGCCGGAAAGTCTATTTCCCATCAGTCGATTTGATTTTTCTATAGGCTGTCTACCAAATCACGATTTAAACATTTTTTTACTTTGCGACTTCTGAAATACAAGGAAATATTCATGAAAACCAACTATGCAGCGTTAATGTCAAGCCTGGCTTTGGCGGCTTTTATCACAGGATGTACGACCACACCAGAAAAGCCCGTTGAAGCAGAAAAGACCGCAGATCAGGCGCCTGTAATGAATAACTACCCAACTCGCGATCGAGTCGAATACGTTTTAAACTGCGTCGCCCAAAAAGGCGGACTTTCTTACATTAATCAATATGCTTGCGGTTGCAAAATAGACAAAATTGCGGAAAAACTCACTTTTGAAGAATTTGAAGCGGCCAAAACATTTGGTTATTTACGTACCACAGCCGGAGAAGCGGGAAGTGCATTTCGTGACCCAAACCAAGCTAAGGACTTGAGAAAGCGGCTTAAAGAAGCCGAAGACTATGCAGAAAAAAGTTGTTTTGTGAAATAAAACGCAACGTTTTTGCCCTTCAAGACTATTAGATTTTTTTACAAATCACACTTCGATTCGCTCATTGCAAACGGTTACCACAATAAATCAGACACCTACCGTTCGCGCTTGAGCAATAAAAATTTTAATAATAAGGGTATGAATAGATAAGTTTTAAAACAAGACTAACAATCTTATTGACAATAATTCTCATCATGATAAACGCAACTAATGGAATTATTGATTAATTGAAAATACCGTTTTTTAATTAAATCACTTACATTTTCTAGTGTGTTTTAGTGATTTTTACAGCTAATAACCTGTGCTATCCTATCGCGAGCTTGTTTATTCACAACTATTATGGACGACTGTTGTTTTAATCAGGAAGGACGCACCCATTCGAGATAATCATGACAGAATCAGTTACTACGCACGCAGTTGTGCAAGAAATAACCAATAGCTTAAAACATAAACCGGGAGCTTTACTGCCTATTCTGCACGGCGTGCAAGATGTGCTTGGCTATATCCCGGCTGAAAGTATTCCTGAAATTGCCAAAGCGCTGAGTCTTTCTCGGGCTGAAGTGCATGGCGTAGTAAGTTTTTATCATTATTTTCGTGAAACGCCTCCCGGCCAACACACTATTCAATTGTGCCGTGCTGAATCATGCCAATCGATGGGCGGAAAAAAGCTGGAAGACTATATCAAAACCAAACTGGGGATTGATTTCCACGAAACCACTGCTGATGGCAAATTTTCTCTTGAACCCGTGTACTGCTTAGGCAATTGCGCCTGCTCTCCTGCGATGCAAATCGGCAAGGATATTTACGGTCGAGTATCTACCACTAGCTTTGACGCAACCATCGTGGAATTAGGAGAGTCTGCATGAGTACAAAAATTTATGTTCCTTGCGATTCAAGTGCAGTGTCCCTTGGTGCTGATCGTGTTGCAACAGCTATTGCCCAGGAAGCTGACAAGCGTGACATAGAAATAGAACTAATCCGCAACGGGTCTCGTGGCCTTTATTGGCTTGAACCTCTTGTTGAAGTTCACACCAGCAAAGGCCGTGTTGCTTATGGTCCGGTGCAAACTTCTGACGTCGCCAGCCTTTTCGATGCTAACTTTATTACGGGTGAAGCCCATGCTCTTTCTTTGGGCTTAACTGAAGAAATTGAGTATCTAAAAAAGCAGCAACGATTGACCTTTGCCAGAATTGGTAAAACCAATCCGGTCAGCCTCATAGATTATCTTGATAACGACGGTTATCGCGGTTTGAACAATGCGTTGAAACTGCCCCAAGCCGACATAGTCAAAGCCGTGACCGACTCAGGTTTACGCGGTCGTGGCGGTGCAGCATTCCCTACTGGGATCAAATGGAATACCGTACTTAACACTCCCTCCGAACAAAAATATATTATTTGCAACGCCGATGAAGGCGACTCTGGTACTTTCTCCGACCGGATGGTAATGGAAGGTGACCCGTTCGTGTTGATTGAAGGCATGACCATTGCCGGTCTGGCTGTGAATGCGACCCAAGGTTACATTTATCTGCGTGTTGAATACCCGCATGCTTTCGAAGTACTTAACTCTGCAATTGATACCGCCTATAAAGAAGGATATTTGGGCGAAAACATCCAAGGTAGCGGCAAAGCCTTTCATCTGGAAGTTAGACTCGGCGCTGGCGCATATGTTTGCGGTGAAGAAACATCCCTCATGGAAAGCTTAGAAGGCAAACGTGGATTGGTCCGTTTTAAGCCGCCTCTTCCTGCAATCAAAGGCTTATTTGGTCAGCCTACGGTTGTCAACAATGTAATTTCTCTAGCTTCTGTGCCCATCATCTTGGACAAGGGAGGCAACTATTATCGCGATTTCGGCATGGGTCGTTCACGCGGCACCTTACCTATTCAATTAGCCGGAAACATTAAACACGCAGGTTTGGTTGAATCAGCGTTTGGTCTAACCCTAAGAGAGCTGCTTTATGATTTCGGTGGCGGTTCTGCTTCAGGCAGACCTATTCGAGCAGTGCAAGTTGGTGGACCATTAGGCTCATATATGCCTGAATCTCAATTCGATACCCCATTAGATTATGAAGCCTTTGCAGCAATTTGGGCGGTACTTGGTCACGGTGGTATTGTGGTATTTGACGACACTGTCGATATGGCTGAAATGGCAAAATACAGCATGGAGTTTTGCGCCATTGAATCTTGCGGCAAATGTACGCCTTGTCGGATTGGCTCTACACGTGGCTACGAGGTAATGGACGACATCATCAATCGTCGCGATTTGGATAAAAATATCCCTTTACTAAGAGATCTTTGCGACACCTTACTTAACGGTTCACTCTGTGCTTTGGGTGGCATGACACCTTATCCAGTACTCAGCGCTTTAAACCATTTTCCCGAAGACTTCGGGATAGATGCAAAAGCCGGCGCCTAAATGCGATTTATAGGAGATTACAATGTCGATAAATAATGAAAAAGATTTTGGCACCCCTGCCAGCCCAAGCACAAAGTTAGTTACATTAGAAATTGATGGCTTTAAGGTATCTGCACCTGAGGGCACATCGGTCATGCGCGCAGCCGCCAGTATCGGCATCGAGATTCCAAAATTGTGCGCAACTGACAGCATTGAGCCGTTTGGTTCATGTCGACTTTGTTTAGTGCAAATTGAAGGTGCGCGCGGCATGCCTGCCTCATGCACTACGCCTGTCGCCGAAGGTCTTAAAGTAGTCACGCAAAATAAGCGTTTAGCCGACGTACGTCGTGGTGTGATGGAGTTGTATATTTCTGATCACCCACTGGATTGTTTGACCTGCTCAGCTAATGGCGATTGCGAGCTTCAAGACATGGCCGGTGCAGTTGGCTTACGAGAAGTTCGTTACCAACCAGGTGAAAATCATTTAAATTCCACTAAAGACCAAAGTAATCCTTATTTCACTTTCGACCCGAGCAAATGCATTGTCTGTTCCCGTTGCGTTAGAGCTTGTGAAGAAACTCAAGGCACTTTCGCTTTAACCATAGACGGCCGCGGATTTGATTCGAAAGTATCGCCAGGACAAAATGAATCGTTTATGGATTCCGAATGCGTCTCTTGCGGTGCATGTGTGCAAGCCTGTCCAACAGCGACATTAATGGAAAAATCGGTTATCGATAACGGTACACCAGAGCATTCCATCATCACCACTTGTGCCTATTGTGGCGTGGGTTGCTCGTTCAAAGCAGAAATGAAAGGCGAACAAGTCATCCGCATGGTGCCAGACAAAAATGGTAAAGCTAATCATGGTCATTCATGTGTCAAAGGCCGATTTGCATTTGGCTATGCCACGCATAAAGATCGCATCACCAAACCAATGATTCGCGCCAGCATTAAAGACGCTTGGAAAGAAGTGAGCTGGGATGAAGCCATTAATTATGCAGCTTCTGAATTAAAACGTATTCAAGCCCAATACGGCAAAGATTCAATAGGCGGCATTACCTCTTCTCGTTGCACCAACGAAGAAACCTATTTAGTGCAAAAACTTATTCGCGCAGGCTTCGGCAACAATAACGTTGATACCTGTGCGCGAGTCTGCCATTCACCGACTGGATATGGCTTAAAACAAACCTTTGGCGAGTCTTCTGGAACGCAAGACTTTGACTCGGTAATGGATTCAGATGTTATTTTGATTATCGGTGCCAACCCAACTGACGGTCATCCGGTATTCGCATCACAAATGAAAAAGCGCCTGCGTCAAGGTGCAAAGCTAATAATTGCCGATCCTCGTGAAATTGATCTGGTTAACAAAAGCCCGCACATTAAGGCTAATTACCATCTCAAATTACGTCCAAGCACTAATGTTGCTTTATTAAATGCTTTAGCACACGTAGTGGTTACCGAAAATTTAGTTAAAGAAGAGTTTGTTAAAGAACGCTGCGATGTGGCTTCATTTGAAAAATGGCGCACATTTATCGCTCAAGAACACCACTCACCAGAAGCAACTGAATCTATAACCGGCGTACCTGCAAGTGACGTTAGATCTGCAGCAAGACTTTACGCAACCGGCGGAAATGGCGCTATCTACTATGGCTTGGGTGTAACTGAACATAGCCAAGGCTCAACAACAGTAATTAGTATTGCCAACCTTGCTATGGCAACCGGCAATCTCGGACACAAAGGTGTAGGTGTCAATCCTTTGCGCGGGCAAAATAATGTACAAGGCTCCTGCGATATGGGTTCATTCCCCCATGAGTTCCCTGGCTATCGTCATGTATCTGACGCCGCAACTCATGAATTATTCGAAAACGCCTGGAATGCAAAATTAAGTTCAGAGCCCGGTTTGCGTATTCCAAACATGTTTGATGCAGCAATGGACAAAAGCTTTATGGGCCTGTATGTCGAAGGTGAAGACATTGCCCAATCAGATCCAGATATTCATCATGTTCATGCCGCCCTTCGCGCCATGGAGTGCGTGATTGTTCAGGATTTATTCCTCAATGAAACGGCTAAGTTTGCTCATGTATTCTTACCTGGCGCGTCATTCTTAGAAAAAAGCGGTACGTTCACCAATGCGGAGCGCCGCATCTCTCCAGTTCGTAGAGTGATGACGCCGTTAGCTGGCTATGAAGATTGGGAAGTAACGCAATTGCTTTCAAATGCTGTCGGCTACCCAATGAATTACCAAAGCCCATCGGAAATAATGGATGAGATTGCTCGCCTGACTCCTAGCTTCAAAGGCGTCAGTTACGAAGCGATTGACCGTCTTGGTAGTATTCAATGGCCTTGTAATGATGAAGCGCCGGAAGGCACTCCTATAATGCATGAGCACACTTTCATGCGTGACAATGGTAAAGGCTTATTCATGCCGACTGAGTTTGTTGCAACTCAAGAGCGCGTCAACAGTAAATACCCGTTGATATTGACTACCGGCCGAATTTTGTCCCAATACAACGTTGGCGCACAAACTCGTCGCACCGACAACGTAGCATGGCATTCTGAAGACTTGTTGGAAATCCATCCGCATGATGCTGAAGATAGAGGTATCAATTCCGGTGATTGGGTAGGCATTAAGAGCCGTGCCGGTGAAACAGTCCTCCACGCATTGATAAGTGATCGGGTCCAACCAGGCGTTGTTTACACTACGTTCCATTTCCCAGAATCAGGTGCAAATGTCATTACTACTGACAATTCTGATTGGGCGACTAATTGCCCTGAATATAAGGTAACTGCAGTACAAGCGACTAAAGTAACCCAACCTTCTGAATGGCAAAAAGAGTACAGCGCTTTCTCAGAACAACAACTCGATTTGCTTGAACAAGGTATAAGTAATGGCTAACGACAATGCAGTAATGCAGTCGTTAGCACTAGACTTAGGCTGGCCGAGTTACCAGCAAATTACAGTCGACCGCTGGCAAGGAAGCCAGTATTCACAGGAAGCTGATTTTGTTGCTGAAGAAGTACCTATTTCTTTGATATATAACGGAGTGCCGCATGTAGTTATGTTGGCAACTCCTACCGACTTAGAGGAATTTGCTCTCGGTTTTAGTATTACCGAAGGTATTATTAAGAAAACGAATGAACTGTTATCTACGCGAATTTACAATCACGCGAATGGCATTGAAGTTCAACTGAAAATCCCTGATGAACGCTTTGTGTGCATGAGTGATAAGGGCCGAAACCTTACCGGGCGTACTGGATGCGGCCTGTGTGGAGCCAGCACCCTGAAGCAAGCAATTCGCCAACCTGCTCCTGTCCATGGCAGCCTTAAATTAACTAGTCAGGATTTGCTAACTGCATTAAGCCAAGTTAAACAGCGACAAAAGCTAAATAAAATAACCGGCTCAGTCCATGCAGCTGCCTGGGCTGTTCCTGGGCAAGGTATTTTAGATATACGCGAGGATGTAGGCCGCCATAATGCACTAGATAAACTGATCGGTTTGCTATTGAGAAGCGGTAGAGATTTAACTGAAGGTTTTGTCGTTGTTACTAGCCGCGCAAGCTATGAGATGGTTCAGAAAACGGCATTCGTAGGCATCACTCTATTGGCCGCAATATCTGCTCCGACCGGCTTGGCAATACGCCTAGCCAATGAAGCAGGTCTTACTTTGATCGGCTTCGCTCGGGATGATCAGCATGTAGTTTATGCCCATCCGCAACGATTAACCCATATCACCAACAACTTTAACTGATTTACACAATGAAAATAGAAACACTTATCAAAATGGCTAATGATATTAGCGATTTTTTTAATTCCGAAGCTGATAAGGAAGACGCCGCAAAAGGAATGTTAAATCACCTCTTAAGATCTTGGGATCCGAGAATGCGCAATGAAATAGTTGCTTATTTGCATCAAGATGGTTCAGCACTGAGCGAACTTTCTAAAAAGGCCGTTTCCCAATTAGAACAAAAATAATAAATCGAAATATACCTTTCTGGTGTTAAGCAAGTATTGTTCGATTTAATAAATAAGGGGCTGGGACATTTGATTAATTAAATGCCCCAGCCCCTTATTTTCTATATGCTTTAATAAGATTGCCGATTATTTGCAGCGTAACTCAAGCAAATAAAAAGTAGAAATTGCACGCCAAAAATAAGATTCGCCATTAACAAATGAATAGGTTGTGCAACTGCCGGCATTCCTAACCTATCCAGAGAAATCCCCGCCAAAATCGCCGTAACGACCAGCCCTGCAACCGCTAAACCAGCTTTGTAAATGATGCTTTCTTTAGCAATCGATCGATAAACCTTCCACGCCAGCCAAAGATTGGTAAATAAAATAATCGACGAAAAAGATCTGTGTATATAGAAAATAATCGGAAAATCTTCGCGCCAATATTGCCTTTCGATACCTTGCTGGTTAGCAATAAAATCTACCGCTTCTCTTACTTGAGTCCCCATGGCCACTTGTAGCAGCGTCATGACCATCGCAACTATCAATACCGTTTTAAAATTTTCAGGCAAAACGCTAACATCCAATTTTGCGATGTACTCACGCTGCGACCTTGCTATGGTATAAATCAGCAAAGCGACGATAAAAAGTGCCAACAACATGTGTATGGTAATCATCACAGGCTTAAGATTTGAGGCAACCACGGTAGAACCCAGCCAGCCTTGAAACCCAACCAATAAAAATGCACTTAATGCCAAATAAAAGATTGTTTTATCGGCTTTAAGATAAATACGCGATGACCACGCGGTCAGAAAAATTAGAAATCCAATACTTACGCCAACCAAGCGATTGGTGTACTCGGTCCACGTTTTTACCGGATTAAACTGAGTATCCTGATAGCCACGTTGCGCATAAATTTCATGATAATTACTCGGTAGCTGTGACACATCAGTCGGTGGCACCCATTGACCAAAACAGGTTGGCCAATCCGGACAGCCCATACCGGCGCCGGAGGCTCTTACTATGCCGCCTGCAAGAATAACTAAGTAGACAGCAAAAATTGTAATAACACCAAGACGACGAAAATAAAGTGCTGCTTGCGAATCAATCATAATTTAGATGTGCTCAGTTTAGGAAAACATGCTTTTGGTAAGCTCAATTTCATCAGAAATGCCTTCTATTTCTAACACCTCAATACCCGCCGTCAAGCCTAGTTTGGCAAATGCGGGAACTGTCGAGCAATCAACTCGACAAGCAGGATGATCGGTGCCGGCAATGCTCTGCAAGAAAGCAACTTGCACCACATCAACATAATCAGCTACTGCGCCTGAATCACGCTGAAAATCAACATATTGCGATGGAACCAACTTTAACGCCTCTGGAAACGACCAGGTATCCATAATCAACTTGCCAATGGCAGGATGCGCTTTTTCCAAAAGTTTATCCATTCTGGATGGGCTGTCTCTGAACTCAGGGATATTTTCAACCAACGTCAAAATGGGCAATTTACCAATTTGATAAATCAAACCAGCCAGCATAGCTTCGTCGCGATTAAGATGTGGAGCCAAGGCTACCAGCGCACGACTTATAGAAGATACATTAATGCTCTGCTCCCAGGTTTTTCTAAAATGCATCTCCAGCAATTTTGAGGTTGGACGAAACATTTGCTGCATCACCAAACTGGTAATCAATGCACCAACGATTTTATGCCCTAGCCTTGATACCGCCATTTGAATGTTTTTAATCTCCGTCGAACCACGATACAAGGGGCTATTGGCAACATAAATAAGACGTGTTGAAAGAGCCGCATCGGTAACGATGATATCAGCCAATTCTTTAGCAGATGCATCGCCCGAAGCAACTGCTTCTCTAACCTTTAAGGCAATATCTGGCAAAACCGGTAACACCAGCCGGTTAGTATTAAGTTCTTGCTGAACATGATTAAGAAAATCCTGAACTGAATTAAATTGCATGACAGACCTTACAATCAAAAGTTGTGGGCATTATAGGGCATTTTCTCGCATTGATAGTTCTACGCACTATATTGGTAAAGCTGCGAAGGCATCTAAATCTTCGACTGCAGCAGCAGCTCGTCTAATAAGTTCCAAATTATCATCATTAGCCATCATGCCGCCTACAGCAAGCGTCACGACCATTGCTTCAAATGGATAGACTAAATGCGCACGATAGCGTTCTATAAGCTTATTTAACTCAACATCAATGCCTCTACTTGCTAATACCGCAACATACTTCTCAAGCAACTCCAGCTCATGTCGTCTTCGAACTTCAGGTGTCAGTGCCGTTGCCAGAAAATAAGCTACGTCACTGACACCCTCCCCGGTTCGCACTAATTGCCAATCTAATAAGCCGGGTCGTGAATGTTGCCAAAATAAATTTCCTGGGTGGCAATCATGGTGGACAACAGTCTGCGGTCCCTGTGTTAAAAAATGCATAGCGCGACGACGATGACAGGCATAGCGCAGGGCCAAGCGCTGTAATGAATTGGAGATAATACTGCGCGAGCGTTGCAAACCTTGTTTCATTAAAGGCACTGCGAAAGCAGTACCCAAATGATCTTCCAAGCGCCTTGTCGGGCCTGACATCCAGGGATAATGGGCTACATCATTAGAAACTCGCCAAAATCTCGCATGCAACTGCGCCAACTGCTCGACCACCAATTCAGCTTGACTTACTGTCAACGCATCACTTGGCTGACCTGGCTTGGCTCCACATTCAGTCACGTCACTTAAGACCAAGGTAGAACCACAGCCTAAGTGACTTGTCGCCGCTAACACATTGGGTTTATTAATAGGTACTACCGGCGCTATTTCCCGATAAAATCGCACTTCTGTAGGTAATAATCTGGGTAATGCAGTAATCACCCGCGCCCGCCAGGCTAATGACGGCATTTTGACAAACCAAAATCGGGGGATTGTTGCCGGCCCATCATGCTCAACTTCAATACGAACACGCGTAGTTGTACCAACATCAACTGAGATAGGCTTTACCTTTGACACCACAACGTGAGTATCATTTTGATTCACAATACGTTGAGCCCATTGCTTGGTTAAATGATCAGGGTGATTGACAACTAGTGCATGACGCATTGTGAGTAAATTCTCTAAATTAATATTCCAAGGTCAGGAGTAGACACTGGCCTGCATAACGATAAAAGTGCGACTTTATTCCAACTGAATTGCTGCCATTTTTTGCTTATCAACTTTTCGCAAAAATGGCGCGACTACCAACGAGATAAAAAATATTAAGGCAATGCCTTGAAACAGATTGTTAAAGGTCATCACTTCTGCTTCTCGCCAGGCTAGCCCTGTCAATTGTTTTAACGCAGCCAACTGAGGATCTGGCAACTGTGCTTGGTGCAAAATATCAGTAAGACCTTCCAGAAATTCTTGTGCCTGATAATTTGTCGCCGAAATGGATTCACGCAAACTGGAATAATGCGCCTTACTGAGATAAACCAGTAAGGTATTGGCAACAGCCAAACCTATCGCGCCACCCAAATTACGCATTAAATTGTATAGCCCGCTGGCATTTTTGATTTCCTCAGGCGGCAACAAACCTAATGTCAAAGTATTGATCGGTACAAAGCACAACATTAACGCCATACCGCGAACGGCCTGAGGCCAGAAAAAATCCCAATATCCCGATTCACTAGTTAAGTTGGAATTCATCCACGAGCCCAGTGCAAATAAACCAAAACCGATTGCCAGCATCAAACGTAAATCAATTTTTTTCTCCAATGGCCCGGCAACAAAGGCCGACAGCAATTGGAATAATCCTACCACCATCAAATAATGGCCAATTTGGAGACTATTCAGACCTTTGACACTCGCGAGGTAAATCGGCGTCAAATAAATAATAGTATAAAGTCCGACACCCAGCACAAAGCTGTAGCCGCAACCCACCGCAAAATTAATATTACGAAAAGCGTACAGATCAATAATTGGATGCGGATGTTTTAATTCCCAAATCACCATTGCGATGCCGCTTAACACCACCATGCAAGTTAAAGCCAAAATCAAATCACTTTCAAACCACTGATTACGCACACCTTCTTCGAGCACAAACTGCATACAACCCAGGCAAAGTGCTATCAAGCCAATACCGACAAAGTCGATTTTTTTCAACAACGACCAATCCGGTTGATCAATATCAAAAAAGCGCCATACCAATGTACACACCACTGCACCAGGAATAACATTGATTAAAAATAAAAACTCCCAGCTGTAAGTTTCGGTTAAATAACCGCCTAATACTGGTCCTACTGTCGGCGCCATGGTGACAATCAAGCCCATTACAATCGTCATGGTCGATTGCAAGCGTGTCGGAAATACCGTGTAAATAACCGCAAACGCCATGGGAATCATCGCACCACCCAAAAAGCCTTGTAGGCATCGAAAAACGACCATAGATGGCAAATTCCAGGCAAACGCACAGGCCAAACTTGCTAAGGTAAAGCCCCCGGCAGACAACACGTATAAATAGCGCGTAGAAAACACCCGGCCCAGCCAACCGGATAAAGGAATAATGATGACTTCAGCAACCAGATAAGACGTCTGTACCCAGGCAATTTCATCTTGGGTAGCGGAAAGACCCGCTTGTATTTCCGACAGTGAGCTGGCGACAATCTGAATATCCAATACCGCCATGAACACACCCACTGCCATGCTGAAAAAACCAATCCAGTGCGCCCTTGAGATTGGTTTTTCTTCGGTATTTAGAGTGATGGCACTCATACTAATTAACTTTCACTCTAGCTTCGACGGACAGTCCGGACTTTAATAAACTGACATCCGCACCGGTATCAAGCACTATTTTGACCGGCACCCGGCGCACAATTTTAGTGAAGTTACCGGTGGCGTTTTCTGCAGGTAATAGACTAAATTCAGCGCCACTGGCCGGCGCAAAACTATCTACTTTGCCAGTCAATTCCAAATCTGGATAAGCATCCACTTTAATAGTCGCGGCTTGTCCGATACGCATATATTCAAGCTGGGTTTCCTTAAAATTGGCTTCCACCCAAATTTTTTGGCTCTCTACTAAATGCGCCAGCGTCATTCCAGGTCGCACCAACTGCCCCGATTGCACACCCTTATTACCGATCACACCTGCCACCGGCGCTTTGATTTGGGTATGTTCCAACTCCAGCTTTGCTAGTTGTAACTCTGCTTGGGCAATTTCTAACTTAGCTGCGCTTTCGCTAATCTCATTATCAAAAGCACCGTATGCGCCCTGCTCTGCGCTTGCTGTAGCTTGCGAACTTGCCAGCTCAGCGGCAGACTGTTTGGACTCGGATTGAATTTTATCCAGCGTTTGCTTGGAGGCCGAGCCTCGATTAATCAACTCATCAAAGCGGCGTAAATCTTTTTGGATTTGCTCACGCCTGGCCTGCACAGCAGCAATATTGGCAGTGGCTGCCGCGACATGACTATGCTGTGAAGTTTTTTGCGCGTGCAAGCGCTGGATATGCGCTTTTTCTTCATTAATCCGAGATTCGGCCTGAACAACCTTTGCTTGAAAATCGCGGTCATCTATCGTTAGTAGCAATTCACCTTGTTGAACAGCTTGGTTATCATCCACTAAAAGTTGTGATACATAGCCCTGCACTTTCGGGCTGATCAAAATAATATTGGCTTTTAAGTAAGCATTGTCGGTGCTTTCATAGTGCTGCCGATCAATCAGCCAAAAGCTGACGGCCACAATAACCGGAATTACAAATAAACTACTGATGATAAAAGTTCGAAAGCGCGCCATAAAAGTCCCTTGATAAACTAAACCGTTCGGTTTAGTCTAACTTATCCTTTTTCTTTAGCAAGCGTTTCTAAATTATGTCTACAGAACTCACCGAGCAAAAACGTCTGAACATTATTGATAGCGCTACCCGTATGTTCCTTGCCCACGGCTATCGCAACACCAGCATGGATAAAATTGCCCAAGCAGCTCCGGTATCCAAAGCAACTTTGTACAATCATTTTGACAACAAAGAAGCATTGCTAGCGGCGGTGGTATCAAAACTATGTAACGCCCTGCTCGAAACCATGACACAAGCAAAAGTCGATTCCGACGATGTTGAAAATAGCCTAAGAAAAATTGCCGATTCTTTCGTTGCGCTAATTTTCTCAGCAGATGCGCTAGCTATATTTCGTCTGGCAATTGCCGAAAGCCGCGAATTTCCAGAATTAAGCCAATTATTTTATGACAGCGGTCCGAAAGTGGCTTTGCTGCAATTAGAAACCTACCTGGACCAGCTTAATGACAGCGGCCGACTAAAAATTACCAATCCGACCTTTGCCGCCGACGCCTTTTTCAGCTTGTTAAAAGGTGACTTACATCTGCAATGCTTACTTGCTAAAAAACCATTGCCTACTAGTCAGGAAAAACAACAATTGGTAGATAATGCCCTCACTTTTTATATGCGCGGAATCTTGTTGATTGATCATTAAACAGATCAACATCATTGCGAACATTGATTACGCCAAGAATTTTTATCACTGCTAAACTAACAAAAAACCACAGACTCATTTGTCATAGGCTCGTCAGCATGTACTTTAAATTACGTTATCTTCAGTTCTGTATTTTTTTGGGACTCATTCTTATTGCTCCACTGTCGGTGTATGCCGCCGATCAGCCCATGGGTATTGGCGCTTTGGGCCGTATTGAACCGCTAAGCCGTGTTATTCGTATTTCACATGACGCGGGTTCTGATGGTGCCAATCTTGAGAAACTGTTTCCTCAAGAAGGCGACCAAGTCAATAAAGGGGATGTATTGGCGTTATCAGCCGATCATTCCAGGCGTAAAGCCGCTATTGAAGTTACCCAAACTCAAGTTAAAGTTCTTGAAGCAAAAGTGGCTGTCGAGCGAGTAGCACTTAATTACAATAGTAAAGAATACCAGCGCTATCAAGCGCTTGCCAAAACCGCTACTGCTAGTGCAGCCACCGCCGACCAAAAACAATTGGCTTATTTACAGTCGCAAGCAACCATTGCTGCCTTGCAAGCCCAAATAGCCAATGCCAGAGCAGAACAAAAAGTAGCAGAAGAAAATCTGGCTAAAACTGTCATCAAAGCACCAATCTCCGGCACCGTCATTAAAATTCACGCCCGACCCGGCGAGCGGATTGGCGACAACGGTCTACTGGAAATGGCCGATTTGACGCAACTTGATGTCGTCGCTGAAGTCTATGAATCAGACATGCCCAAAGTTAAAGTCGGGCAAAAAGCCGATATCAATGTACCGGGTTTTACACAAACCTTCGCTGCACAAGTCAGAGAGCTTGGTTTTCAAGTAAAAAAGAATGATTTAAATGACACCGATCCGCTCGCTGATAGAGATAACCGTATTATCGAAGTGCGCCTAACGCTGGAAGACAAAGCCGTTGAGGCCTTACAACATCAAATTTATCGCCAGGTCCATCTGCGGATAATGCCATGAATTTACTGACTTCTTTCATCTTTCCAGGCCGCCTGGCATGGCGACAACTGGTTTATGATCGGACCAAACTGATAGCGGCTATCTGCGGGGTATTATTCGCAACGGTATTAGTGTTTATGCAAATCGGCTTTAAAGATGCCCTGTACGCCAGTGCCGCATCGGCGCCCATGAAAATGGATGGCGATCTCTTTCTTTTACATAAACAAACCGAAGCCATGTGGCGACCGGTGCGATTCAACCGCACCGAACTGATGCGAGCCCTTGCGCATCCTCAAGTAGCACAAGCTTATCCCTTATACATGTCGTTGGCGCAATTCAAAAATCCGGCCACACAAACTAAGCGTACCCTCATGGTCTATGGGTATGACCCAGACGCGGACATACTTGATATACCTGAAATCAAAACTAATCACGAACTGCTCCGCCTAAAAGACACCGTCCTTTTCGATGAAGCATCGCGTCCTGAATTTGGTCCGGTGCGCCAGTTGTTGGCTGAAGGCAAGGACAGCACTGAGATAAATGACTACAAAATCAAAATAATAGGTGTTTTTCGGCTAGGCGCCTCATTCGCAGCGGATGGCAACGTAGTCACCAGTGAATTGAATTTTTTGCGTATATTCCCACTCAGAAATGCCGCTGAAATTGATCTCGGCATTATTCGCCTCACCCCGGACGCAGATTTAAAAACTGTACAAGCCTCTTTAAAACAACGGCTAAATGAAAATATCAACCTATTCACCTATGACGAATTAGTTAAATTTGAACAACTTTACTGGGACAACATGACCCCTATTGGCTTTATTTTTGGCTTTGGCACTATCATGGGTCTGGTGGTAGGCATGGTGATCGTGTACCAGATTCTGTTCACTGACATCACCAACCATCTCAATGAATTTGCGACCTTAAAAGCCATGGGTTACAAACATCGCTATTTTATAAAAGTCGTATTTGCATCGGCATTCTATCTGGCTGTGTTAGGCTTCGTGCCTGGTTATCTCATGTCCGTCGGCCTCTACAAAGTTGCCGAGGCGGCAATATTTATCCCCATGCCGATGACTTACACCAAGCTGGTAACCGTTTTTCTGTTCATATTATCGATGTGCGCAACGGCGGGTATGCTTGCCATGCGTAAACTAAAAGCAGCCAACCCGGCGGATATGTTCTGATGAGCGCAATGATTAACGTACAAAATCTGAACTTCAGCTACGGTACTGGCGAGTTGCAACAAAAAGTCTTAAAACAAGTTAATTTACAGATCGGTGAAGGCGAAATCGTCATTATGACCGGGCCATCAGGATCGGGTAAAACCACCCTGTTAACGATTATCGGGGGCTTGCGACATGCTGAGCACGGCAGCGTCTCTGTGCTCAACAAGCAATTGGTAGCCAGCAAAGAACAAACCAAAGTTCAAGTTCGTCAGCAAACGGGTTATATTTTTCAACAACATAACCTGCTTAAATCACTATCTGCTGTACAAAATGTCAGTATGGCGCTGGAACTGCATCCAGGCTTTAACGAAAGAGAACGCCTGCAACGTTCTAAAGAAATGCTGATTGCTGTTGGCTTAGGCGACAGAATCCATCACAAACCCGACCAGCTCTCCGGCGGGCAACGGCAACGTGTATCAATTGCCCGAGCGCTAGTCGGCGGCCCCAAAATTGTACTGGCCGACGAACCCACCGCATCACTGGACAAACAAAGCGGTCACGAAGCCGTTAATATTTTAAAAAGACTGGCTCAAGACACCGGCACCACTATCTTGCTGGTGACGCACGATTACCGCATCCTTGATGTTGCTGATCGCATCGTCGAGCTTGAAGACGGCATTATCAAAACTTAAAACTTTCAGTCTCTCAACACTCATTTACGAGACCACATTTATGCCAAGCAACAAACATCGTCTACTTTCCCAGACTATTAGCTGTTTATTATTGTGTTCATCCGCGAACACTTTTGCCGAATCGCTTGATGATGCCTGGAACCGGGCCATTGATAATAACCATCAAATTAAGGCTAGCAAGGCCGACACCTCTGCATCGGAACAGCAACTGGAAGCAGCCGAAGGTCAGCGATTACCTGATTTATCTGTTAAAAGTGGTTATACCCAATACAGCGAAACACCGGCCGCAAAAACCCAAGTATCCGGCAACTCTGTAATTTTTAATACCGCTCAACCCGGCAGCGTTCAAGCCCAGGCCATTGCCTCAATACCGGTTTTTACCAGCGGCCGTATCAGCCACAACATCAGCGCTGCGGAAGCGTCCTTACAAGCCGCCCAATCCAACGAAATCACTTCTGCCCTGACTATAAAAATGCAGGTGGCTGAAGCTTATGTCAGCGTATTACGGGCCGAAAGCGCACTGCAAGTAGCGCAAAGCCATGTTGACAGCCTTAGCTCGCACCATCGCGATGTGAAAAACATGTTTGACCAAGGCGTAGTCGCGCGCAACGACTTATTAGCCGCCAATGTCGAACTGGTTAATGCCCAGCAATTGGTTGTACAAATGGGCAATCAACTGGATATTGCCAAAGCTCGTTATAACCAATTACTCGATAGAAACCTTGCCGATCAAGTAAAGCTGGAGCACAAATTCCCTGAAACGCCAAAAGGCGATCTGGACCAACTAAGCAGTAATGCCATAAAACAACGCCCTGAATTAGTCACACTCGCCCAAGAAATTGACTCGTTGGAACATCAATCAAAAAGTGTCAAAGCAGGTTTACTACCGCAAGTTGCCGTAAAAGGCGGCTACCAATATCAAGAAAACCGTTATCAAGCCTTTGAAGGCATGTGGATGGCCAATGTCGGCATGGAATGGAAACTTGATGCCAGCTCACACCACCAAAGCGATGCCATCAGTCGGCAAGCAGCGTCCTTAAAAGAACAACGCGATGATTTAACCAGCACGATCAACTTGCAGGTACGTCAAGCTTGGCTGGATATTCAAGAAACCAAAAAACGTATCGCCGTTACCCAGCAGGCCATTGATCAAGCCGATGAAAACATGAAGGTCACCACCGATCAATATCAACAAGGCCTTTCCACCAATACCGATGTACTCAAAGCTGAAGATTTGCGTATCTCGGCCCATGACAATTTTAATGACGCCAATTATGATGCAGCGTTGGCGACATTGCGTTTACGGCGGGCGTTAGGCGTGTTGTAACGCCGGGCGTAAACCAACCATAGGCGGCGTGATCATGGCTAACAAAAACAGTCTCCTCATACTAAAAACTGTATCAACAGGCCTTGCTTGCGAACAAATTTAATCAAATCGTTGGCATGGGGCCTACACCAACGTTTTTAAAGGCACAAGCTGCCAATATGACTCTTTTATGACATCTTTTTGATGTCTTTACAGACAGAGACGAGTGTTACAATAAACTTTTACCACTTCATTATTCAAAATATCAGTGGATACAAAATCCCCCTCTTTGTCCCCCAACACGTCGCCGACACGACTACGCGAAATCCCCTATAACTACACGTCTTTTTCTGACCGTGAAATCATCATCCGTTTACTGGGTGAAGAAAACTGGCAGATTCTGGAATCGCTCAGAGACGAACGCGTCACAGGTCGCTCCGCCAGAATGCTTTTTGAAGTCGTCGGCGATATTTGGGCCGTTCAACGCAATCCGTATTTAGAAGACGATCTACTCGATAACCGCAAACGCCGTAAAGCCTTGCTTGACGCGTTACGTCATCGTGTTCGGCAAATGAAGAAGCGTCATAACGAGCTTGAGGCCGAACATCCCGATCGAGCTCGGCGGGTTTTGTTGTTAATCGAAGCAGCAAAACAGGCCATTAATGCTTTTGAAGCGCATTTTGAGCGCACCCGAGAAATGCGCAAGAAAGCGTTGGCGTTGTTATCCAAACATACGCGTAAAGACAATATTTGTTTCGACGGTTTTGCCCGCGTATCGCATGTGACCGATGCCACCGACTGGCGCGTCGAATATCCGTTTGTGGTGTTGTACCCCTGTAACGAAGAAGAAGTCAGCCACTTGGTGCGCGACTGTATCAAGCTGGGATTAACCATTATTCCGCGCGGCGGCGGTACCGGCTATACCGGTGGCGCGGTGCCGCTAACGCCTTATTCCGCAGTGATTAACACCGAAAAGCTGGTTGACATTGGCCGCATCGAAACCGCATCTAGCTTGCCGGGTATTGAAGAAACTTATGCGACGATTAATACCGGCGCCGGCGTGGTCACTCGACGCGTAATGGAAATTGCAGAAAATGCCGGACTGGTGTTTGCCTGCGATCCAACCTCGGCGGATGCCTCTTGCATTGGCGGCAATGTCGCAATGAACGCCGGCGGCAAAAAGGCGGTGCTTTGGGGAACAGCGCTGGACAATCTTGTCTCCTGGCGCATGGTAACGCCGGATGGTAATTGGCTGGAGGTTGAACGATTTAATCACAATCTTGGCAAGATTCATGATCAAGACCAGGTCACCTTTGTTCTGAGGCGTTTTGATGCCAAGAAACGGCAGTTACTGTCCGAAGAACAATTGATGATCCCCTGCACAGAATTCCGCAAGGGTGAGCTGGGCAAAGACGTTACCGACAAGTTTCTTGGCGGTTTACCGGGCATACAAAAAGAAGGCTGCGACGGCATTATTACCTCCGCACGCTGGATTTTGCACAAAATGCCCGCGTTTACGCGCACCTTCTGCGTGGAGTTTTTCGGTCAAGTCCGTGAGGCGGTACCGGCCATTGTCGAGATTCGCGATTATCTGGCGGTATTGCCCAAAAGCGGCAGCACACGGGTCATGCTGGCAGGGCTTGAGCATTTGGACGAGCGTTATGTCAAAGCCGTGGGCTATGCCAGTAAAGCCAAGCATCACGGTCGACCAAAAATGGTACTGATCGGTGACATTGTCGGCGATGATGATAAACAAGTTGCGCTGGCGGCGTCTGAAGTTGTGCGTTTATGTAACGCCCGCGATGCAGAGGGGTTTATTGCTGTCAGCCACGAAACGCGCAAAACTTTCTGGCTGGACCGCGCACGTACCGCCGCCATTGCCAAACATACCAACGCCTTCAAAATCAATGAAGATGTAGTGATTCCGTTGTCGCGTATGGGCGATTATTGCGACGGCATCGAACGCATCAATATCGAATTATCGCTACGCAACAAATTGCGTTTATGCGAGGCGCTGGGTCAATTTTTGGCAGGTGATTTGCCGCTACGTTTCTACGAAGACAACGTCGATAAAGACCAACTGGTTGGTGATCGGCGCAGCCTGGCATTGACTGCGATTGCCGAAGTAAGCGACCGCTGGCAGTGGCTTTACAACAATCTGGATTTACCATTGCAACAAGCTGAAGCGCTGTTCAACGAAAAGGGCATTAGCGTCGGCGAACTGACTAACCGCACCGAACAACCAACGCTGTTTCACCGCTTGCAAGATCATTCGCTACGCGTGTCTTGGAAGCAGGAAATACTGCCTCGCTTGCAGGAAATTTTCGTAGGTGACAATTTTCGGTCAGTGATCGAGCGCATTGAAGCGACACACAAAGAAATATTGCGCGGCCGCGTCTTTGTGGCGCTGCACATGCACGCTGGCGACGGCAATGTACATACCAATTTGCCAGTCAACTCCGATCACTACGAGATGCTGCAAGAAGCCAACGCAGCCGTAGCGCGCATCATGACACTAGCGCGTTCTTTAGGTGGCGTCATCTCCGGCGAGCATGGCATCGGCATTACCAAGTACGAGTTTTTGACCGACGCAGAGCTGGCGAATTTTCATGCCTACAAACATAAAGTTGATCCGGAAGGCCGTTTTAATCGCGGCAAGCTTATGCCGGGGTCCGACCTTAAGGCTGCTTACACCACGTCATTTAGCTTGATGGGCTATGAATCGCTGATCATGCAACAAAGCGATATCGGCGCGATATCGGACTCGGTAAAAGATTGTCTTCGTTGCGGAAAATGTAAACCCGTATGCGCAACTCATGTGCCGCAGGCCAATTTGCTGTATTCGCCGCGTAATAAAATCCTGGCGACATCTTTGTTGATTGAAGCCTTCCTGTACGAAGAACAAACCCGGCGCGGCATTTCCATCACCCATTGGAAAGAATTTGAAGACGTAGCCGAACATTGCACCGTCTGCCACAAATGCTTCAACCCCTGCCCGGTCGACATCGATTTTGGCGAAGTCTCCATGAACATGCGCAACCTGTTGCGCAAAATGGGTAAGCAAAGCTTTAACCCAGTCAAAGCGGCGGCGATTGCCTTTTTATCCACCAGCAGGCCCAACAGTATTAAGGTGATGCGCAAGTTGCTCATCGAATGGTCTTATAAAGCGCAGCGGCTGGGCAATTTTTTCCTCAGACCGTGGGGCCGCAAACAACTTGCCCAGCCGCCATCATCGACCGGCAAACCGGCAATGCGTGAGTATGTGATTCATTTCACCAACCAAAAAATGCCCGGCAAATTACCGTCCAAAACAGCCCGGGCGCTGCTGGATATTGAAAGCGATCTGATCGTGCCGATTATTCGTGACCGCAACAAAACCCGCACCGATTCGGAAGCGGTGTTTTATTTTCCAGGCTGCGGTTCTGAGCGCTTGTTCTCGCAAGTCGGTTTGGCCACTCAAGCCATGCTGTATGAAATCGGCGTGCAAACGGTATTGCCGCCGGGGTATTTATGCTGCGGCTATCCGCAACGCGCCGCCGGTCAATACGACAAAGCGCAAAAAATCACCACCGATAATCGTGTGCTGTTTCATCGAGTCGCCAATACCTTGAATTATCTGGATATTAAAACCGTGGTGGTCAGTTGCGGCACCTGTCTGGATCAGTTACTGGATTACGAATTCGACAAGATTTTCCCCGGCTGCCGGATGATCGACATTCATGAATATCTGCTGGAGAAAGGCGTAAAACTGGAAGGCGTTGACGGTACCCGTTACCTGTATCACGACCCCTGCCACAGCCCGATGAAGCAACAAGATCCGATGAAGACCGTTAACGCTTTGATTGGCGCACCGGTTAATAAATCCGAGCGCTGCTGCGGTGAGTCAGGCACCTTAGCCGTGGCGCGGCCGGATATTTCCACGCAAGTGCGTTTCCGCAAAGCCGCTGAACTGGAAGAAGACACCAGCAAACTACGCGCCGACGGCTTCGACGGCAAAGTCAAAATGCTGACCTCCTGCCCATCTTGCGTACAAGGCTTGCAGCGTTTCCGTAATGACGGCGACCAATTAGACGTGGATTATATTGTTGTAGAAATTGCCAAGCATGTGCTGGGCAAAGACTGGATGAAAACCTACATCAAACAAGCCTCAAAAGGCGGTATTGAGCGCGTGCTGTTGTAACAAAAAACCACGTTAGCCCGAATAAGGCTAACGTGAACCCGCATCATCAGAATGCTCGCAACGTCACTTACGTGAAGCGCTTGCTGTGTAACCTTTGGTATAACCGGTAGCTGATTTTCCTACAGACAGTCTTAATATCGTAAAGCCCGAATTATGAATATCCCCTCGTCAATACGAAAATTACCCAACAATGCCGTGGGCAAAGACTATGTCATAGGCGATTTGCATGGCTGTTTCGATCTGCTTGAGCAATTATTAGCGCACGTAAATTTTAATACCCGTTGTGACAGACTATTTTCCGTCGGCGATTTGATCGACCGCGGACCGCACTCGCTACGCTGCCTTGGACTGCTCAATGAACCTTGGTTCTATGCGGTTCAGGGCAATCATGAGCTCATGATGATCAACTTCTTCATGCCTTATCTTATTAGCGGCAAGTTGCAGACGCTGGATGACATTAGGAGAACTGGTTTTTTGGAATACGGCGGCGATTGGATTAAAGAATATTTTCAAGCTGATCGGGAATGTATGTCGGATGAGTTTAATAACGGCTTGGCAATGGCTTTGGATATGCCGATTTTGTTAGTAGTTGGAACCGGTGCAAGCCGTTTCAACGTGGTCCACGCAGAGTTGGTAACACCTGATTATCGCCATTCCGGACAAACCGTTTGGTTGGATAGTGATATTGACCGCTGGGTTGCCGGGGAAGAAATCGCAGCCAACACCCAGGATCGATTTTTTTGGGGCCGTAAACTGATGCGCAGCACAGACTATGGGCCTGTCCAGCAAGGGCTTTCAACCACGTTTTGTGGTCATACTGTTGCCAAAAATCCGCGCCAAGTACTTTCACATCTTTGCATTGACACAGGAGCCTTCATTTCTTTGGATGGTTACGACCCAGAATCTAGCGACTATGGCTTGACGCTATTCGATGTTAAAAACGCCCATTGGCTTAAAGCCACTTATGGACGCACAAATGTGGTTGTCGATACGACCATTGAAAGTCGATAACGAAAATTTAATGCTGCTATGAAGTGGCTAATCGCCCATCCACCATAGCAAACCAATTTATTCTACGGTTCTAATTTGCAAGGTATCTATCACCTTGTCCTTGGCAAGCGCATTACTTATGACAATCAGCGTCTGCCCTTCTTTCACCCATTTTTTGCGCTTTAGATAAGCGAACGCATCATTAATAGTGGTCTCCGGATCTTCGGAAAAATCCATTTGAAATGGCTCAACACCCCATAAAATCAACAGGTTTCTGAATAACTCTGGGATGTCAGTAAAAGCATAAATAGGCACTTTGGGTCGCAGCGATGAAAGCATGCGCACCAAATAGCCACTACGGGAAAATACCACCAGTCCGGAATCTTCAATGTCATTAGCCAGGTAAACCGCAGAACGCAGCATCTTGCCTTTCGGAGTCGGCAAATACACTTCTTTGGTGGGATCATCATCGTGCAAACTCTCGATGCGCTGTGAAATCCGCTTAAATACTTTGACGCATTCAACCGGATATTTGCCGGTCGTGGTCTCGCCCGACAACATGATGGCGTCGGTCCGTTCCAGCACGGCATGGGCTATATCGGATACCTCGGCGCGCGTCGGCACGGGTGCTTCGATCATGGACTCCAGCATGTGCGTTGCCACAATCACCGGCCGACTTTTCTTGATACAAGACTTGATGATTTGGTGCTGAATAATCGGTAATTCTTCGTACGGGCATTCGATACCCAAGTCACCTCGGGCAATCATAATGCCGTCGCTGGCATCAATAATTTCATCGATATTGCTGATCGCCTGCTGGTCTTCTATTTTGGCAATGATCCGTGCTTTTGAGCCATGCTCGGTCAACACTGCGCGCAACTCGTGCAATGCCTCGGCATCGCGCACGAAGGACAGCGCATAAAAGTCGATGCCTTCCTCCAAACCAATTGCGACATCGCCTTGGTCTTTTTCGGTTAATGATGGCAGGCCTACCCGAACACCGGGAAGATTGATATGTCGCCGATTGCCGAATTGACCCGGAATAATCACCTTACAACGAATCCGGTCACCCAACGTTGCCATCACCTGCATGCGTATCAGGCCGCTGTCGACCAGAACCGTGTCGCCCACCGAGACATCATTAATCAGGTTAGGATAATTCACATTCACACAACGAATGCCCTCCTGGCTCGCATCGCCGGTTGGCACAGCCATCAGAAAATCGAATAACTGCCCTTGCTCCAGATAAATCGGTTCGCCAATATCACCGGTGCGGATTTCCGGGCCTTTAATGTCCATCATGATGGCGATGTGACGATCGACTTCGCCGCACACTCTTTTGATTTGCTGAATAATCCCCCGCGTCCAGGCGTGGCTGGCATGGGCCATATTGATGCGACAAATATCAACACGCTCATTAATCAGCTCTTTCAGAACCTCGTCGCTGGAAGTTGCAGGCCCTATAGTGAATATGATTTTGGTCTGGCGATAGCGCATTTCCAGTGATGGATTATCCATAACTATGTTGGAACTCGACAGTGAAGGATGTTTGTCAGGATGCATGAGACACCTAAGTTTGTAATTGAACCTCTAAAAAACCTTCATGCTTCGACAAGCTCAGCACGAACGTACTAATAAATTACTGATTTAATAAAGTAACCGTTCGCATTTATGCCCTATGGGTACTGAGCTTGTCGAAGTGCAATTTATAGCCGTATTGAAAGCGAATAAAATTAAAGCTATTTAATAAACAACATTTCCTGATAAGTCGGATACGGCCACAATTCATCGGAGATTTCGCCTTCAAGCGCGTCTGCAAAATGACGAACCTCATCCATTAGCGGGCGAATGGTCTTTGCACAGAACTGCATATGCTCTTCGACCGTTGCAAAATCATGTTGTGTAAGTGCCTTACTGAGTTTGCCGGCTTTCTCAGTCATTGATGACAACAGCGCCGCAATCTGCACTAAGCGTTCATTACCCAGTTCAACGCCATTGCTTTTAAGGCTGCTTAAGGTAGAAGAAATATCCGATAGATATTTAACCGCGGCCGGGTAAATACCGATTTTTGCCATGCTGACGACCAGTTTGGCTTCCACTTCGATGGCAAGAATGTATTGCTCGGCATAGATTTCAAAACGGCTGGCCAGTTCAACGGGAGATAACACGCCCAGCTTGTCGAATAACTCTTGAACATCGGGTTCTTTTAAAACCGGCAAGGCATCCGCAGCGGTTTTTAGGTTGCGCAAACCGCGTTCTTCAACCGCCATTTTGTGCCATTCAGCCGAATAGCCGTTGCCACCGAAGACCACCGCGCCATGCTTATCGATTAATTCTTTCAGCGTTTTAAGGATTGCGGTATCAATATCAGCGCCTTTCGCCACTTGGCTTTCCAAGCTATCGGCAACCCAGTTGAGTGAATCCGCCAGCATAGTATTCATCGTCACCAACGGTCCTGCGACCGATTGCCCGGAACCGACCGCGCGGAATTCAAAGCGGTTGCCGGTAAAGGCAAAAGGCGAGGTACGATTGCGGTCGCCGGCATCTTTATTAAACGTTGGCAGCGTATTGATGCCCAGATCCATCACCCCGGCGTTTAATGAACCGGTGATTTTGCCGTTACTGATTTGCTCAAAAACATTATCCAGCTGCGTACCTAAATACACGGACATGATCGCCGGCGGCGCTTCATTGGCACCCAAACGGTGATCGTTACTGGCCGTCGCGATAGCCGCGCGCAACAACGGGCCATATTTGTGTACGCCGCGAATCACCGCGCCGCAGAACAATAAAAACTGTGTGTTCGAATGCGGTGTATGGCCTGGATCAAGCAGATTACCTTGCGTGGCATTGCCGACCGACCAGTTAACGTGCTTGCCGGAGCCGTTAATGCCTTTAAAGGGTTTTTCGTGCAGCAGACAAACTAGGCCATGTTTTTTGGCGGTATTTTTCAAGACCGTCATCAACAGCTGTTGATGATCGGTGGCAACGTTGGCTGATTCAAAAAATGGTGCGATTTCGAATTGTCCGGGCGCGACTTCGTTATGACGGGTCTTGGCTGGAATGCCCAGACGATATAGCTGTTCTTCTACATCTTGCATATACACTTGGATGCGTTCAGGTATTGCGCCGAAATAATGATCATCAAATTGCTGGCCTTTGGCCGCCGATGCACCAAACAGGGTTCTGCCCGCCAGCAACAAATCCGGACGACTGTTAACGAAATTGGCATCGACCAGAAAATACTCCTGCTCTGCCCCGCAACTGGAATTAACCGGTGCAATATCGGTATGCCCAAGAATGGACAGCACACGTTGCGCGGCTTTGTTCATCGCCGCATTGGCACGCAACAACGGTGTTTTCTTATCCAGCGCTTCGCCGGTCCAGGAAATGAAAACCGTGGGGATACACAGCGTTGCACCGTTGTCGGTAGTCATGATGTAAGCCGGGCTGGTCACGTCCCAAGCGGTATAGCCGCGCGCTTCAAAGGTGGAACGGATGCCGCCGTTCGGGAAAGACGACCCATCCGGCTCGCCCTGCACCAACACTTTGCCGCTGAATTCAGAAATCACCGAGCCATCGTTTTGCACGGAGATAAAGCCATCGTGTTTTTCTGCGGTGGCATTGGTTAAGGGATAAAACACGTGGGCGTAATACAGCGCACCCTTTGATAAAGCCCAGTCCTTCATCGCCAATGCCACCACATCGGCAATCGATACATCCAGCTCAGCACTGGCTTCAATAGTTTTCTTGACCGATTTAAACACCTCTTTAGGCAGACTTTCCTTCATCTTAGCTAACGTAAACACGTCACTCGCCCATAAGCTGGTCAGCGATTCGGGTGCTTTGGCTGGCATGGGTTGACGATTGGTGATGTTTTGAACAGCCTGAACGCGCGCAGTATTTCCAGTCATAGTATTACCCTTGTTTGATGTTGAATGTCATTCAAACAGTAACCAGCAATATTCGAACCAATATGCCGATTTACTTACAGGTTTGCGTCTGGAGTGCGGATTGCAGCGGGTTGTGGACGTTTAGAAAGAAATTATTGCAGATTGAAAGGGGGCGTTGCGGGCGTTTTTAGTGCAAAAGATGAATTGGTTACACAAGTTTGGTGCGATGAATGGAAATGTTGGGCTTCATGCATTTAGCCTACGTTTTTCTATTGAGAAAGCCTGTGGCTATCGACTTTCTCAACAAAACCACGATCTATTTCAGGCGTTTAATAATTATGATTCCTCTTCATCTGGTATCGGATGCGTTTTCACGGCGCCGCGCTGAATACGCGCATAATCTTCAAGCTGTCTGGTCGCAGCATCAAAGGCATCGCGTATCGCGACATAAACATCTTCATGAGCCTTGTTGTCATGATGCTCGCGGCTAATGATTAATTCTTTGTGCGGCGTAGTGATGTCAATACGGATATGGTAAAGGTTACCTTGATGATGGTGGTGATGTTCGGCTTCTACGGCCACTCTGCAACTCATAATATGCGAATGAAATTTATCGAGCTTGCTGGCTTTCTCGCGAATTTTCGCCTCGACTGCCTCGGACGGGGAAATTCCGAGAAAAGTGATTTGTAGTGGAATTTGCATAAATATTCACCTCTTCTTGTTCTAACTATTAAGTGCATTTAAAGGGAGAATTGAAAACGCCAGTTTTCTGTATTTTAGTATTGTCATTAGCCAATAAAACCAGATCCTAAAATGACCGATGCGATTGTTAACCAATATCAACCCCTAAACAATTCGTACAAACACTTAGAAGATTACCGCGAGATGATGCATGCCATAAAAACCCAAACCGTGAGAGCCTAGGACCTGACCAAGCCCAGCTTATTGATTGCAGACGTGTTGCCAAGCCGGATGCTGTTGCAAGATCGTCAATGCCGATTCCAGTAATGCCAAACCCGATTCGGTGCGGTGCCAAGTCGAGGCACCGGACGGATGTGGCAATGGGATTGCTTCGGCACTGTGACCATGAAAGGTAACAGGGTGAAGTGTACCGATCACATCGTTAAGTTTTTTCACCGGCATTAATTGGCTGATGGCCAGTTTGCCGACGGGCAGGATCAAAGCTGGTTTAAGTAAATCGACTTCCGCTTGCAGCCAACCCGCACAGTTGTCGATTTCGGCCGGATTAGGCACACGATCACCACCTTTGGGATTTTTGCCGGGAAAACAACGACACACGGCCGCCATGTACACACGCTGTCTAAATGCTTCTTCATCCAGCCCGATGCGTTCAAACCATTTGAACATCGTTTTACCCGCCGTCCAGGCAAAGGGTTTACCAAAGCCGCCTTCCTTATCGCCGGGCGCCTGACCGATTAATAAAATCGGCGATAACACCGGACTGCCGCTGACCACAGGGCCGATCATCGCGGGACATTTGCTGCAATGTATTAATGCAGCGCGATGCTCTCGTATAAGTTGTTCGCGATTAGACATTGGTCGTCTTAAACTAAAGCCCTCTCCTTGCAGGAGAGGGTTGGGTGAGGGGAAGTCCAATCAGCATTCATCCAGAATTCTTAAAGATCAAGCTCGATACCCACTGGGCAATGATCCGAGCCGGTAATGTCCGGCAGAATAAACGCCTGCTTGACCTTGCCGAGCAACGCTTGGCTGGTCAACACATAATCAATCCGCCAACCCACGTTCCTTGCCCTGGCTCCGGCACGAAAACTCCACCAGCTGTAAGCCACCGTATCTGGATGCTTATGCCGGAAAGTATCAACCAATCCAGCGTCGATAAAACGACTGAAACCATCGATTTCAACCTGGGTATAACCGGATGATTTATTGTAATTCGGCTTTGGGCGGGCAATATCGATTTCCTGATGCGCGACATTAAAATCACCACAAGCAATCACCGGCTTCTTGCTTTGCAGCTGCTGTAAATAGGCCAAAAACTCCAGATCCCAGGTGTTCCGATAATCCAATCGGGCCAATTCCTCGCCGGAATTCGGCACATACACATTAAGCAAATAAAAATGCTCGAACTCGGCAACAATTACCCTCCCTTCCCTGTCATGCTCGTCAATGCCAATATCGTGAATGATTTGCAGCGGCTCCTGCTTGGATAAGATCGTCACCCCGGAATAACCCTTGCGGTCGGCGCAGTTGGAATAAATGTGATAGCCGTCGATGCCCGCCAGCGCCTTGTCGATTTGATCAACCTGAGCCTTGGTTTCCTGCAACAAAATACAGTCAGCATCAAGTTGAGCGAGAGTTTCAGCAAACCCTTTGCCTTGCACAGCGCGAATGCCATTAACATTCCAGGAGATTATTTTCATGTGGTTATTTAGCCGGAGAGTTGGACGTTAAGTCTTAATTGAGAAAATGTGGTTGGGGTTATTTTAACCGTATGGTTATCGGCGGAACCAGGCGTTTTAGGATTGATTGTTAAGATTTGATCGCTTCTTTTATGTAGGTGGGTGCTGAGGCACGAAGCCCAACATTTAATGCGCAGAATTTTGGATTATTTGGTTTTAAGAGCCTTACCAAGTCCACTTGGGTTACGCCTACAATCAAGAACGCGAAAAACGGTAGCCTTGCCATCAATGATCTTATAGTAAATGGCATAAGGAAAACGTTTTGCTAATAAGCGAAAAAATCCAAAATGAACTGAATGAATGCCTCCGTAGAGAGCCAATGAATCTATCTCAGCAAATAAACTATCGAAAAAATAATCGCCAACACCTGCTTCTTGATGATCATAGAATTTCCGTCCTGTCGCCATGTCTTCCATGGCTGAACGAAGAACTTGGATTTTCATTCGAATTTAGAACGTAATTCCTTTTTGGCTTGCTGCCAATCCATAACTTCGATGTTGCCATCTAAGAATTTTTCTTCAGTTTCTTTAAGCTCTGTTTCATGCCAAGCCATATTAGGAAGACTGCTTTCGTCACTTACCAAATCTTCCCAAAGCGCTTCGATAATCTTAAGTTTTTCAACTGCGGACAAGTTATGAAGTTCGGTTATATTCATATTTTAATAAAGTGCCAGTGTTAAATGGAAGTATTGGACATAAACTCAGCATGCCCGATCTATTCGGCTAAATTTTCAAAGAAAATTTTATTGTGGTGCTCGATGTAATTTTCGAATCGAGCCAATGAATCAATATCAAGCCCGTTTAAATTTAAACCATCACCCTCATTAATTTGAAGTGATTTCAGCTGACTCCGACTTATTTTTGGGTTTATTTTTAGTTCGAAATTTCTATTCTTTTTAATGAATGTAATCAAATACCTATCAAAAAGTTTATCTATATGCGAACAGAGAAGAATGCCATTTGCACCATCTAACCTCTCTGAAGTATTTACACAATCTCGCCATGCTTTAATATGAGATGCAATTAAAATTTCTTTTATATCAACAAGCGTTACTGCACATTTCTCACCATTGTTCCAAAGAGCGATAACATTTTTTCTAAATTGACCTTGACCAATTCTTGCATTTATTAATGTTGATTTTTCAGAGATCGAAAGATTATCATTTGCTATATACTTAATATCTTCTGCAACTTCATCATCTTCACCAGAAGCTGATTTTTCAGACATAAACACCAGAAATTCATCATTCGCATTTTGAAGAATATATCTATGACTTGGAATAAGATTTTTATTTATTTCTATTGGTGAATGGAAAAAAACTATATCTCTCGGATCGAACTTCACATTGAAATTCAACAATGGATTGTTTTGACCTAAATTGTCAGGCGATATACCTATATCGATAAGATCTTCTTTCATTTCATCAAGCCAGCCATTTTCCCTATATTTAATAACCGCCTGATGTGCCTCTTCATTATCAATACATATGGCTTTATTGATTTTAGCTATACAGAATCTTTGTCCATTTTTTAATGCATACAACCAAATAATAAAATAATTACCTTTATACCTATTTTTCTCAGTATTTAGAGGTTGTAAGAACGAATATTTATACCCATCAATTAATTTTTCGAAGTCAAATATCCATTCTTCATACCCAAACCCTGGATTTACTTCAAATGAGTTAGCTTCCTTACTTTTACCCGAACGACCAGATGGTTTTTTCCAGTTCTGAATATTCCAGCATATTCTTGCAATTTTTTCTTCCATCATAATCCTATGTTTTTTTATAATGCGATGCATTCAGTATTGCTAATTGATGTGTAGCAAGTAACCAGGATAAAGCTCTGCGGAATCCAAAATTATTCGAGGTGCATACATCTTGTCTATCGATTGCATCGAACCGAAATAAAATTAGCCGCTCCTAATCCTAAGTTGTTTCCCTTGTTCGCTGCATAAGGGCTACGCAACTAGGGTTATCTTATTAAGGCCTACTCGTTTACTGCATCATTGTTTCCAGCACATGTTGCAGGGGGTCCAAATTAGTTTGTACCGTTTCCCACACCATTACCGGGTCAACGCCCAAATATTCATGTGCCAGCACATTGCGCATTCCGGCAATTTCCCGCCAAGGGATGTTCGGTTGTACTGTCAGCAACTGATCTACACCAAAATCTTTAAGTGCTTGACCAATTATTTCCAGGTTACGAATAACCGCGTCCTGAGTTTTTCTGTCCGCCAAAAACGCGGTTAAATCGTAATCAGCAGTATAGGATTGGATTAACTCGATGCTTTCCAGCGCTGCAGCGATGAAGATAAAACGGTCTTTCATAATGGCATGGCTTCTTGAAGAATCCTTTGGCTCAAATATTTATTTAACCCCCTTTCGCTGACAACATCGACTTTGCGTTCTAACGCTTCGGATAGCGCCAAACTTAAACCGACTTGATCCAGCAGCGTTGTTCCAGGCAAAAAATCCACCAATAAATCAATGTCGCTGTCTTCTCGTTCTTCTCCGCGTATTACCGAACCAAACACACGCACATTAGCGGCATGGTATTGACCGGCAATGTCGAGAATTTGCTGTTTTTTCTGCTGTAAGGATTGAAGTAAGCTGGCCATGAGTTTTGGTAACTTTGGTGAAAGTGTTTAGTAAGGCAGGATCCTGAACTAGCATACCATTTCAGTCAACCACTATAGATAATGGGTTCGAACGCTGTAAGGTGTAATCGAACCAGCGATGCCGCCCTAAATTCAATCTTTTCAACAACCTCAAGATTGACTGTTTGCCTGACATGCCAAAAATTATAGTTGTCTTGCATAATCAGCCAGCTTTCAGGGAATCAACGCACTAATTTAGAACACTCCCCCACGTCATCGCCTCATTTTGGTGCAATCTATTACGAACTAAAACAACAAACAAAACACAACCAATTGAAATAGTTACGTTTTAACTTTTGGCACTGTTAATGCTTTTATATTAATGAACATGCTTTTGATTGTTCATCCCTGTGCTTGGTACCTTGGGCGTCCTATCTTTCTCCGATAGGACGCTTTTTTTTGCCTGACAATCTTTGCAAATTCTACAATTTATATTCACTTAAATTAGGGCCAATAGTTTGCTTATCTTTAAGTGTGATTTAACCCATTGCGCGAATTCGACTCCAAAAGTGCAAAACTTAGTAATGCTTTCCACACATGAATGAAGAAAAATTATTCCCCTACTTTCAGCCTATTGTTGGCATTGCCAGCGGCAGAATCATTGGTTATGAAGCCTTAGCCAGACAAGTGGGCATCGACGGCAACGTCATTTCGGCAGGCGAGTTATTCTCCTCGCCGCATATTGCTGATGAACAACTGATTGAATGGGATCGTATTGTTCGGCGTCAAGCACTACAAAAATTCAGTACCTCAGATTGTAACGGCTATTTAACACTGAACATTTCCGCGCAATGGATTGACTATGTCTCTGATGTAAATTCATTACCGACTTTGCTCATGCTGGATGAATTTAATATTGACCGAAGCCGGATCATTATCGAAATTACTGAATCCAAAGGCGACTTGGACAAACTGGTTGACGTTGTCGATGTCTATCGAAAGCACGGTTTGAAAGTGGCTATTGATGATTTTGGTGCGGGATTTTCGCAGTTGGAAAGAGTCATGGCCATCCAACCTGACATTATTAAATTGGATATGCGGCTATTTAAACAGGCCACTAAAGGCGGCATCGCCAGCGATATAGTGCATCTTTTAACCCGCTTGGCAAAACGCACCGGTTGCCGCATTGTGTGTGAAGGCGTGGAAACTGCCGAGGAATTCTTTTTCGGTTTAAGCTGTGGTGCTCAATATATGCAGGGCTATTTATTTGCTCCAGCCGAGGCTGAATTTAAACATTCAAGCCATTATCAAACGCACATCAGCGAGTTAAGAAAAACCTTCCTAGACAACACCTTGACCAAAGAACAACACAAAATTCAATATATCGCCAAAATTAAAATTCTTTGCGAACAACTTAAGCAAGCATTAGCAACCGATTTCAATTTAAACCATCTATCAGCCCATCCCTTTGAGGAAAGTGGCGTTCTAAGGTTTTATTTGTGCAATAACGATGGCGAGCAAGTCTCGTCAAATTTTAATTTTGCCGATGGCAAATGGTTTGAAGATCCCGCACAAATTGGCTTTAACTGGGCCTGGCGACCTTATTTTTATCAATTACTGGCACTTGAGTCTGAAAATGACAACTATCGTCTGGTCACTTCAGAGCGCTATAGAGACTTTAATACCGATGTGCTTTGCAAAACGTTATCGCTCAGGCTGGACGAGAAACGCATCTTACTAGTTGATATTGCCGCCGCATGGCTATGAACTTTGGCTCCGATTTAGACATCCCATTTACGCTCCAACCCGCACAACATTAGTGAATAACCACCGCCTAACGCACTAAAAATGTGCATAGATTAAATCGCCTGCCTCAACACAAGCCCAACAATATCCGCTCAAACCTTAATTTGTAGCAAACCAGACAATGTGGCTTACATCTTGCTTTTGCCATCAATGGCTCGTTTCATTTTTAACGCATAACAAGGAAACATAACATGCTGTCAGAGGCTGACCGTTTTGAAACATTCTCCCCGTATATTCGTAGCGTTGCCCAGTGTAAGGAAATTCTCCGTGAGTTGAATGGCACGTGGGGACTGATTTCTGCAATTGCGGAAATCAGTTGTCCCAAAGAAGCCGCCTCCATATTGCCGGCAATGGAAGCCACCAAAAAAGGCTTTGGCGATTTGGAAAGCACGTTGACCAATCAGCTGGTGTCTGAAGAAATCAAAAAAACCTGTCTGGAGCTGGAATCCAAGGCGCAAGTATCGATAGATATTTTGGTGCGTAACCTGTACGAACGTACTGCCGACATCGGTTTTTTGGCGACTAACGCCGACATCTGCGATTTCGTACAGGGCTCTACCAAAGGTGAGCGCATCTATATAGATGCGATTAATCAACTGCTCGACGAATACGGCTCAAAATATACCGTGTACGACGACATCATTATTCTCGATGCCGACAGCCATATCCTGGCAAGACTTGACCGTAACACGGGAAACGTCGATCAACGCATCTCAGATCCGATTATTCAGCAGACATTACATTCGCTGGAAGACTATGTTGAAACCTTCGGTAAAACCAATCTTCGGCCTGGTGTCGACCGGGCGCTGATTTATTCAAAACGTATCCTCGACCCGCTCGATGACTCAGTTATTGGCGTGTTGTGCCTATCGTTTCGATTTGATAATGAAATGGACGGGGTATTTCGCAGCTTACAAAAGAGAGGTGACAAGGCGGCCATGTTGTTGCTGAACGCCGATTCTGTAGTGATTGCCACCAGTGATCCTGACCACGTACCCATCGGTCGTGTCATCGAAGCCGTTCGAGAAGGTGATGTCTACGGTGTCACTCAATTTGCCGGGCGCGAATATCTGTCTGTCACGCACCGAGGACGTCCTTATCAAGGTTATGCCGGCCAAGAATGGTACGGACATGCAATGATTCCTTTGCATTCGGCATTTACGGCTTCCGCCTCTGAACGGGAAATCACTGCCGACATCCTTAGACATGGTGACTCGCTGTCACCGCAGCAATCCGGTGTAATCGCCGGTGCGGCTGAGGGAATTAATCAGTTCTTACACCGCGTTATTTGGAACGGCCAAGTCATGGCCACCAACGACCATGGCAATCTGGTATCGCTCAAAGCCATTCTTAGACAAATACGTTCGATGGGCGCACGCACCGCTCAAGCGCTGTCAGACTCAAGCAACAAGCTGCATACCACGATGATCACCTCGGAACTGCGCAGTGCCGAGTCTATCGCGCGATTGATGATTGATATTATGGATCGCAATCTCTATGAGCGGAGTAATGATTGCCGTTGGTGGGCTTTGACATCTGAAGTCCGGCGCATTCTTTCTGAAGGTCGTCTAAGTACCGATGATGTGGCGAAAATCACCGACATTTTGAGCTATATCAACAAGCTGTATACCGTCTACACACGCCTGTTTATCTATGACATCAAAGGCACTATCGTGGCTGAATCCAATCTGCATAATGACCCCGTCAATGCGGTTGGTCGGCAGGTACATGCCAGCTATGCACAAGAAAGTTTTTCCTTGCGCTCGCCGCAAGAATACCGAGTTTCTCTGTTTGAAGATTCCTGGCTGTATGAAGGCAATCCCACTTATGTTTATAACGCGGCCATTCGCCATATCGATGACTTGAACAACGTCGTTGGCGGAATCGGCATTGTATTTGACTCCACTCAGGAATTTAAACACATGCTGGAAGATTGCCTGCCCGACAAACCCGGCTCGTTTGGGTTATTTGTCGAACGCCCCAGCGGGCACATTATTGCCTCAACCAGCGATTTTAACTGCAAAGTGGGGGACGTTTTTTGTACCGATCCTGAGTTTTTTGAACTCAAAGCAGGCTCCGGAAAATCCAAAATCGTGCTGTATGACAAAAAATATTATGCCGTCGGCTGTTACTCGTCACGCGGCTACCGCGAGTTTAAAACTACCGGCGATTATCAAAATGATGTCGCCGCTTTCGTGTTTATACCCATCGGAGAAAAAACTGAAGCGACCGATGCTAAGCAGCGAGAAACAATAATTTACCCGCAAGAGGCGATAGGTGCCGAAACAGTCGATCTGGCAACGTTTTATATCGGTACCGAAATCTATGCATTTTTTGCTTGCGATGTGCTTGAAGCCGTTGACGTTGCGCTGGTCAACACCTTGCCGGGCGTTAAATCGTATATCGTTGGCAGCGTCATGTATTGTGATAACAGTCCCGATGGCATCAATGAAAAACTTCCTCTTATGGTAATTGACGGTAAAATTCTGACTAATCATCCCGTTGATGCCGCTAACCAAGAAAAAACCACGGGAGCGATTATTGTCGTCCGAACGCAAAAAGGCCTTATTGGCTTACTGGTTGATGAGCTTGATGCCATCGCCACGTTTGAAAAATCGAAAATACAAGACGTGAATGAACTGCTGAGCGGCGACGGCGGTTACGTCAAATCATTAGTCAATATCCCAGAAAGCGACATCCCAGGAAAAATGCTTATCGTCTTGGATCAAGACCTGATTCTGGATGCTGTCCGTAAACGCTAATTTATAAAAATAATCTCACTAAACATGACCTCACCCATCGACCCTAAAGAACCAGAACACTTACGATTACGCGAAGCCGCTCTTGAATATCACCAGTTTCCGACGCCGGGCAAAATCAGTGTCACTCCTACCAAACATCTATCCAACCAGCGCGATCTGGCTTTAGCTTATTCGCCTGGCGTGGCCGCGGCGTGCGATGAAATCGTCAACGACGCCGCCAACGTTTTTAAATATACCGCCCGCGGCAATTTGGTGGGTGTCGTCACCAATGGCACGGCGGTGCTTGGATTAGGCAATATTGGCCCATTAGCAGCCAAGCCGGTGATGGAAGGCAAAGCGGTATTGTTCAAAAAATTCGCCGGGATCGATGTGTTCGATCTTGAGCTGAATGAATCTGACCCGGACAAACTGTGTGACATTATCGCCGCGTTGGAACCCACTTTTGGCGGCATTAATCTGGAAGATATTAAAGCGCCGGAATGTTTTTATATTGAACGCAAACTCAGCGAGCGCATGAATATTCCGGTGTTCCATGACGACCAGCACGGCACGGCTATTATCGTTGCCGCCGCATTGATCAACGGTTTAAAAGTTGTCGGCAAAGATCTTAAGCATTGTAAATTGGTGGTATCGGGTGCGGGTGCTGCGGCGCTTGCCTGTTTAAATTTGCTGGTTGAGGTCGGCTTTCCGGTCGAAAACATTTTCGTCACCGACTTGGCCGGTGTGGTTTATCAAGGCCGCATTGAATTAATGGATCCTGATAAAGCCCGTTTTGCGCAGGTAACCAATGCCCGCACCTTGGCCGAAATTATCACCGGCGCTGATATATTCCTGGGCTTATCAGCCGGCGGCGTACTGAAGCAAGACATGGTCAAACGCATGGCTGATCGGCCGATCATATTTGCGTTAGCCAATCCCAATCCAGAGATTCTTCCGGAAGACATTAAGGCAGTTCGCAGCGATGCGATTATTGCCACCGGTCGCTCCGATTATCCCAATCAAGTGAATAACGTGTTGTGTTTTCCTTACATCTTCAGAGGCGCGCTGGATTGCGGCGCGACCACGGTAAATCTGGCAATGAAGATGGCAGCAGTGCAGGCAATTGCAGAATTAGCGCAAGCCGAGCAATCGGATATTGTGGCCAAAACGTACGGTGTGAATAACCTGTCCTTTGGCCCCGACTACCTGATTCCGATGCCTTTTGATCACCGGCTGATGACCAAAATCGCGCCGGCCATCGTACATGCGGCGCAGGCTTCCGGTGTTGCCACCCGCCCGATTGTCGATATGCAAGCGTATATCGAGCACTTACAACAATTTGCCTATCACAGCGGCACCTTCATGCGGCCCATTTTTCAACTGACCAAAGACGTACCGGCGTATAAAAAACGTATCGTCTTTGCGGAAGGCGAAGAAGAGAACGTACTGCGCGCACTGCAGATTATTGTTGATGAGAAAATTGCCAATCCAATCTTGATCGGCCGCCCAAGCATTCTGGCAAAACGCATCCAAAAGTTCGGCTTACGTCTAAAACCCGGTATTGATTTTCAAATCGTTAATCCTGAGTTTGACGAGCGCTATCGGGATTATTGGCAAACCTATTTGCAGATGACCCAGCGTAAAGGCGTCACCGAACAATATGCCAAACTGGAAATGCGCCGTCGGCATACGCTGATTGGCTCGATGATGATCCACAAAGGTGATGCCGATGGCATGATTTGCGGCACCTTTGGCTCAACCAGTTTGCATTTGCAATATATCGACAATGTACTGGGCAAACGCTCAGGGGTTGATGTCTACGCCTCGATGAACGTACTGATTTTGCCAGACCGGCAGATTGCCTTGGTCGATACCCATATCAATGAAAATCCCAAAGCCGAACAACTCGCTGAAATAACCTTGTTAGCCGCAGAACAGATACGAAGATTTGGCTTAAGCCCACGGGTTGCGTTGTTATCCCATTCAAACTTTGGCACGAGTAACAGCGAATCAGCGCAAAAGATGAGAGCTACGCTTGCCATCCTAAAAGCCCAGGCACCGGACCTGGAAGTTGATGGTGAAATGCATGGCGATACCGCGCTGGATTTTGATATTTTAAAACAGCTGATGCCGGATTCGCCGTTAAAAGGCAGCGCAAATCTGTTGGTTTTACCCAATATCGACGCCGCAAATATCGCTTACAACCTACTCAAAGTCGCTGCAGGCAATGGCATTTCCATCGGTCCGGTGTTACTTGGAAGTGCCAGGCCGGTACATATTCTTACGCAGTCCGCGACAGTGCGCAGGATTGTAAATATGACGGCATTGTGCGTTCTGGATGCGGTTGAAAAGTAATACTGATAACCGAAGGACGCGCTCAACAAATCGATTTCGCTCATGGTTCGACAAACTCACCACGAACGAAATCGATAAGTTACCGTTCGTCATGGATCGTGTGCATCATGAACGGCTTAAAGTTGCTGTCCATTATTCATAAGCTTCAATCTTTAAAAGCCTATCAACACTGACGACTTTATAGCCATGTTCTTGCGCAAAATTAAGCGTTTGCGTTAACACCTGAATGGTTTTATCCGAAGTGTCATGAAACAAAATAATGGCACCGGGCTTGATTTTTTTCTGTACGCGCCGGGTGATGGTTTGGGCAGTATCGCCAGTTGTATCAAACGAGCGAATAGACCAGCCGATGATGCTGTAATCCAATAGCTTGGCAGCTTTTACCAAACTGGGTGTGGTGACTCCGTAAGGCGGGCGGAATAATTTCATTCGTTTGCCGATGACGTCGAAGACAGTTGCTGTAGTCTGATTTAGTTCATCCAAAAAGCCCGGCAAGTTTTTAAAATCCACAAAAAAACCATGCGTGTAACTGTGATTGCCAATGGTGTGTCCTGCGGCATCAATCTGTTTCAAAACACTTTCATTGCCATGAATTTTTTTACCGATAACAAAAAAAGTCGCCGCTGCCTGGTACTGCGCCAATATAGAAAGCACCTGGGGCGTGAATTCCTGATTTGGCCCATCATCAAACGACAAAGCAATGAGTTTTTCCGAAATATCCGCATAGCAATAAGCCTGCCCGTGAAAGTTGGATTGAATGAGTGCCGAACCGTAAATGATGAGCAGTTGAAAAATGACACTGGGTAATATCAGCCACCAAAGGCTAACTTCTAAAAAGGTGTTTAATAATCCAATAATACTGATGGCGATAATAAAGCTGACGCGGGTTGATTTGAATGTCATGACATCGATTGTTAAATTTAATCTGAGCCGGAATAAGCCGCCAAAGCATAGCGCACTATTGGCGTTTCCAGCATTCCAACCTTACAAACTAAAGACTACGCAAGTCTAGTGGCCTAAAGATTGCCACTATCCGTGATACTTTAGCCATTTACATCAACATTATATCGAGGAGAGAAAATGAGCGAACGTATCATTATGCGCACAGGCGAAGCCTTAGTAGCAGGCGGCCCGGCAGGCACGGCGGCTGAGCCGGAAGTCATTATTGGCGAATTAGATGGCCCGGTGGGGGTTGCCTTAGCAACCTTAACCGGTAATCAGGCCAAGGGTCATTCAAAAGTGTTTGCCATTTTGAATACCGACATTCAGGTGCGCCCGGTCACATTGATGGTAAGTAAAGTGACCGTCAACAATAGTCGGTATACCAATATTTTAATGGGCACCGTGCAGGCTGCTATTGCCAATGGGGTATTGGATGCGGTGCGTGCCGGCGATATTCCCAAAGAAAAAGCCAACGATTTGGGGATTATTTGTTCAGTTTGGTTAAATCCAAGTGTTGCCACCGACGACAATCTGGATCATCAGATTCTCTTTGATATTCACCGTAAAGCCATGGCATTAGCTATTCATAAAGCGATGACCAATACCCCGGATATTGATTGGTTGTTGGAAAACCAAGACAAAATTACCCACAAGTATTTTCAAATGGGCCTGGATGGCAAAATATAACTGCGGTTTTTAGCCACGCCATTTACACGATCAGGATGCGATCACGGTGTAAATGGCGAACTGAAGCTAGCCGTTTTAAAACTTATGTCGCCAGGATAATTTTCCAAAGCCCATTAAAACGGCGATACCAATCAAAGTAATAATTGATGGCTCCGGGATCGCGGTGGCATAAAACTCCCCGGCAATCAACGCATGACCGCGCTCGGTAGGATGCACGTCATCCCAGAATAAATAGCGGTCAGGATGAGCGCATGTTGTAAAAGAAGCCCTGTCGAAACAAGTATCCGTCACATTATCAAATCCATAAGCAGCAGGGTCTGCCTGAACCAGTTGTAATAGGTTGTTAACATCGGGTCGAAAAATATTAGGTCCAACAATGGCATCCAAACTTTGATCTAAAAAGGCATTAAAACCATTAGAAATCTGCGTCAAACCAAATTGTGCTAAACCGCCTTGTTTTATTCCAAAAGGCGTCATACCTAAATCAACCATGTTGGGAATCAGAAAATTTTCGGCGCCATTTGCGGCAAGCGCGCTGATGGAGTTAAAAATATTAGTCACAGCACCGGCAATCACTTCGTTAATAGTTGCTGCTGCATATCCATCCAACCATGTAAATATATCGTTTGGACCACCCCAGACCACAAATAGCGATTGGTTCGGATCAAATCCTTTTCCGGAAGCAATAAATTGATCGACCTGGTTTTGTATACCAGTACCATTTAGAAACGACAGCCCTTGCGTTGATTTAGACAAGTAGTTATCAGTATCAGCAGTGCCCGCAACAACACCGGTGGCTGCACCGCCATAGGCATAATTGTTACCGCCAGTTGTCGAAGGAGTAAGAGTAACGCCGGCCAGTTTCGCAAATTGTTCAACCGCCACCGGGCCATTACTGAACCGTTGCGCATACGGTGATGGTGGAAACAGTCCGCCAGTGACGTTAAAAACATTACCACCGTCAGAAAGGCTATCGCCAAAAACAAACATATTGCTAACCGCCATCGCTGACGATAACGTTGGAAACAATAGAACTATTAGAAAAGTAACGCGGGGCAGCATGTTTTGCATAAAAATATCCTATTTAATATTGTATCGAGCAGAAGCCATTGAGGAATCAGCAATGGTTGTATCGACGAAACCTAACGCCTAGCAATGATTAATTGGCGTTTACAGACTGTGTTTATTGTTTTCACAAAAACCCAAAGGATTAACGCATGAAAGCTAACATTGCGGCAACTAACCTGTCTTGGATGAGTATTTTTACACGTTGTTTGTTACTAACAATAGTGGTGTTTATACCAACAGCGATGGCCGATAACGCGATTGAAGTATTTACTCGTGAGGGTTGCCCGCACTGTACAAAGGCTGAAGAATTTTTGCAGGCATTAAAACTGGAACAGCCTGATTTGCAGATTGTCATACAAGATATTTCTCGCGAACCGGCGGCGCTTGATCGACTTAAACAACTTGCCGATGCTCATGGAATGAGCGCTGTCAGAGTGCCGGCTTTTTATGTGCACGATCAGTTAATTGTCGGCTATTCGGACGAATTAACCACGGGACGATTAATCCGCGAAGCACTGAAATTAAGCCAACAGCAAGCCCCACACAATAAAGACGCTGCCGGCAGTTGCGAGGCTGTCACAACACTTACTTGTGAAGCCGGAGCTGAGTCGGCAAACGATACTAAAACGCAACACTTTGAAGTCAATTTTTTAGGCTACTCACTTTCGCTTGAACAAATTGGCTTGCCATTATTCACCATTGTTATGGGCCTGCTCGACGGCTTTAATCCATGTTCAATGTGGGTGTTGATCTTAATGATTTCATTATTAGCGCCTATGCAAAATCGCCCGCGGATGCTGGCGGTTGCCGGTGCCTTTGTGGCCGTGGAAGGCATCGCCTATTTTGTGTTTATGACTGCCTGGCTGAATTTGTTTTTGTTGATTGGTCTGTCGCGGCTGTCGGAAATTATTATCGCCGGTATCGCGCTCTTGGCTGGCGCAATCAATCTTAAAGATTTTTGGGCGTATGGCTGGGGCGTATCGCTCTCTATTCCAGAAGCCGCAAAACCGGGCATTTATAGCCGCATCCGCAAAATCCTGCTGGCTGAGAGTCTAACAGGAGCAATAATCGCCGCCGTAGTGCTGGCGGTGTTAGTGCAAATTGTCGAGCTAGTCTGCACCTCAGGCTTTCCGGCGCTATACACACGAATTCTGACACTTAACCAATTGAGTGGCTTTAGTTATTACAGCTATTTACTGCTTTACAATGCCGCCTACATGTTTGATGACTTACTGGTACTGAGTGTCGGCGTCATCACTCTAAGTCAGCGCCGCTTGCAGGAAAAACAAGGCCGCTGGCTTAAATTAATCAGCGGGGTCGTCATGATCGGATTGGGAATTTATTTACTGCTTTAGAAAAAATGTATTCTGCCTTCATGCGGTATATTCCAATTTTAATTATCGCAATCTCTATAAATAAGGAACAGTTCTTGCTTTAATTCTCAGGTTAAACCACATGCCATTACATACCGCCATAAACACCCAAAGTAAAAACCGATAAACTCAACGAAGTCTTAGATAAAACACATCATGTCTACTTACATGCAACTCGGCCAAGCGGCCATTCAAGCTCGTAACACTGAAGAAGCCGTCACCTGGTTTACCAAACTGGTCCAAGAAGAACCCAAAAATGCCCAGGCTTTATCATGTCTGGGGCAATCCTTATGCTGGCTGGGTAAACGTGAACAAGGCTTGGTACATTTACGCAACGCCGGCAAGCAATTACTAAAAAGCGCCAAAAAGACCAAAGATGTAGCGCTGCCGATTTTATTGGCCGAACAGTTGCAGTATTGGGAGGATTATCCGGGAGCTCTGGAATTATCGAGACAAGTGGTGCAAATTAACAGCGCCGACTTAAGTGGTTTTAGGCTGCTGGCTGTCACTTATTTGCGTTTAAACCAAAATAAATTAGCGTTAGCGGCGGCGCGCCAAGCGCTAAAACTGGCTCCCGATAATGCCGTGATTAATATCCTGCTCGCGCCACTTGAGGCCGCCGACGGTCAACGAGATGTTGCTAAACAACGCTTGGAAAAAGTGCTGAACGGCCAACTCTCGCCAGAACAAAGCTACCGTGCACATAAAGAATTGGCGTTAATCCTGGACAAGCAAGCCCAGTATTCAGACGTATTTCCCCACCTGCATGCCGCTGCACAAGCGTCTGCCTTAATACCGGAAGTACAAAATCAAGACGCACAAATGGTACCGAATATGATTAAAGCCAATAAAGCCGAATTTGATCATGCACTGCTAAGCCGTTGGGCGGATGCTGAATTTCCCGACTCGCCTGCACCGATTTTCTTAGTGGGTTTTCTGCGCTCCGGCACGACGATGACCCAAGAAGTACTGGGCGCCCATCCTGATGTCTTTATATCTGACGAAACAGATTTCATTCCCGCCTTAAGCAACAAACTTAAAAAACTATCCGGTAGCGAAGGTTCGACCATAGACCAGCTTAAAAATATCGATTTTGCCGGGGTATTGCATTTACGCCAGCTTTATTGGGAGCTGGCCAGATCACGCTTTGGCGACAATGCTAAGCGACGCTTTTATCTGGATAAAACCACCATGAATACGATCGACTTAGGGTTGATCAATTGTATTTTTCCCGATGCCAAAGTGGTGTTTGTAATCCGTGACCCGCGTGACATTTGCTTAAGCTGCTATATGCAAATCATGACACCGACAGCATCGACCATTCAGTTACTCAATTGGCAAAACACAGCCAGTTTTTATGCGTTAACCATGGACTGGTGGCTGCATTTCAAACAACTGACCACCATGGACTTTATTGAATTTCGTTATGAAGATGCCGTCACCGATTTTGAAGGCACTTACCGGCAAGTATTTGATTTTCTCGGGCTGGATTGGCACCCAGACGTCATCAATTTTCACCAAAGTGCTGCCAAAAAACATATTGTCAGCCCTAGTTTTAACCAAGTTACCCAGCCACTGTATGCAACATCCGTAGCACGATGGCAACGTTATCAATCCGAATTTACGTCCATTTCGCCGTTACTGGAGCCTTATATAAATATATTTGGTTACAAGGCCATTAATTAAACTGTGTTATTTAACACAGTTTTTTTGCTTATTCTCGCCATATCCCTCGTTTAGTAATTAGCAACTGCGATATTTCAGACTGAAATCCACAAAATCACTTATCCAGACCAAAGTGGATTTCAGCAACGTCAAAATCAACTCATTCAGCCTTATAAGCATTGTGTGATCTACCTTTTTAGCAGTGGTTAAACCCTGTGTATCCACTTGTAAAAATCAGCAACAGCTCTGTTCATAATAATTACCCATAAATAAATACAAGAATGGCTTGGTAATTGCTTTAGCTTTGTCGAGCAATACAAGTTTGTTTTGACGGTTTCATTTACTAGAAATTATTAACTCAATTGTCAGCCGCTCAACCGCCACCCCCGCCGCGAGGCCGGTTCGGAAAGCCACGGGTCTTGTCATGCAAGAAAGCCGGGTTGCTTCTCGCGATGAACTGACCAATTGAATGGCGCATCTTCGCCAGATTGTCATCCTTTTGCGCGTTATCAATTCGATTTTAACTTGGAGTAACACCATGAAAAAAACCACTATCGCCAAAGCAGTTGCCTTGGTCATCACCGGCTCAGCACTTTCCATGGCGGCGGCAACAGCGTCAGCATCCACCACTATGTACAACACCTTTGTAATTGACCTGAATCCAGAAGTTATTGCTACCGACGGTTGGACTTATAGCGATGGCAAAGATAACTTTGGAAGCGGATCAGCTAACGGTGCAACTGTCGTGCCTTGGGCAGGAACATCTAGCGGAGAACGTCCGTTCGGGTATACCGGTGCATCAGTACTCAACTGGGCAGCTCACATTACCAACCCAGGCGACTCTTTAACCATCTCAGCAGCAGATGCGGCGACCAGATACAACGGCGTCCAGGTTGATATAGATTCCGGCAAGGGCGCATGGCAAGACACCTCAAGCTCACCAAAAGGTTGGGCACATAATGTTGATATAGGTTTATTTAAATCCGATGTCACTACAAAAGTCGCTTTAACGGCAAGCTTTCTAAATAACCCGACCGCTAAATTCGGCATTACTCTGTTTACCGGTATGGATACAGGCACTGGCTACAGCCACCACGTAAATTGGAACAATCCACCTGCTGTTCCATATGCCACGAGTAATCCCTTCGGCACCACCGGCGTCATCTATGCCGACCGCAAAATTAATGTTGATTCCAGCACTGCTTTTGAATTTACCGCTCAAGCAGGACAAATCTATTCAATTTATCTAGGCGGTTATCGCGGCTCGAATAGCTGGAATACAGGACGAGATTTTTATCAATTAAATATTGCCACATCTCCCGTGCCAGTACCGGCAGCGGCATGGTTATTTGGTAGCGGATTATTGGGTTTAATGTCTTACGGTCGCAGAAAGAAACAGGCTTAAACACTACCTGTTCAACTCCCTTAACAACATTAACAAGGGAGTTGATCAAAGCTCAATTACAGCAGGGAGCATTAAGTTAACTATTATGATTTACGAGGTGGAAAATGCGTTTTACCTATAAATTGGTTCTGGGCTGTAGCTTGTTAATAGCACAAGCTGCATTTGCTCATGGACCTAAACCCATGCCATTAATAGATGTACCCGTCCCGCCAGTGCCAGGCCTCTTAGATGGAGCCAGCCCTATCGTGGTCGATAAAGCCGCGGCTATTGCCTTAGGTAAAGCGCTATTCTGGGATATGAACGTCGGCAGTGACAGCGTGTCCTGCGGCTCATGCCATTTTCAGGCAGGTGCTGATGGCCGAATTAAAAACCAAATTAATCCCGGTGAAAAAAGCAGCCAACCCAGCGGAACAGTTTTCGATACACTAGATTCCGGCTCCGGCGGCCCTAACCATACCTTAAGCCTTGCCGATTTTCCTTTACATAAATTCGCCAATCCTCTGGATAACACTAGCCAGATACTCTCCAGCACCGACGACGTTGTGTCATCATCAGGCACTTTCAGCGGCGATTTTAAAGGTGTCAATCAACTGAGTGGCACCAATGACCTCTGTGATCGTAGCGCCGATCCGATTTATCACATTGGCACGACCGGCACTCGCCGTGTAGAACCAAGAAATGCACCGACTGTTATCAACGTAGGTTTTAATTACCGCAACTTCTGGGATGGTCGTGCCAACAACATCTTTAACGGCAGTACGCCATGGGGAGATCGTGACACTTCTGCAGGCGTGTGGGTTAAAACCGGTACACGTTCAGTGGCTAAGCAACCCTTACACCTGGAAAATTCCTCGCTGGCTTCGCTGGCAATGGGTCCGCCCCTTAACGCTACCGAAATGAGTTGCCGTGGCCGTAATCTGGCCGCGTTAGGCAGAAAACTGCTGTTACGCAAGCCCTTACAAAATCAAAAAGTACATCATCAAGACAGTGTGTTTGCGCCGTTAAATTTAACTTCAAGCACCGCCACCGACTTAAAACCCGGTTTAAACACTACTTACAAGGCACTGATTACCAAAGCTTTCAATCAAAAATACTGGTCATATACCGGTCTAGGTCCCTTTGGCGCTCCTGCGCTTGGTCAATTGCCTTATAACCAAACTGAAGCCAATTTTTCGCTATTCTTCGGCATTGCTCTGCAGATGTATCAATCAACCTTGATCTCTGACCAAGCGCCGATAGACTTGACACCCCGTGGTGCCGACATGATGCCGACTTGGGAAGGCATGGGTAAAACGCCTGAGGAAATCGCCTCTCTAAAACGCGGCATTGAAGCCTTTGAATCTAGCCATTGCTTACTCTGTCATTCAGGCCCATTAATGACGACTGCAACGTTAGAAACCAACGCCAACTTGGTAACACCAACAGCAGGCAAATTTTTTGGTCCGGCACATTTCCGCATCCCTTATGGACCGAATGCGTTTGGCTTAAATAACGCAGCACAATATGCCGGCATCACGCCATTCGGCATTGTGGTTAATCGTTTAAATACCGTCGATGGCCCTAAATTAGTAGATGTTGGCTTTGCCAATACGGGTGTCGGTGATCCAGTCGCTGACCCTGGCATTGGCGGCGTCGATGATTTTGGCAATCCACTGTCCTTCGCGGACCAATACGTAAGTTATTTGCTAGGACAAAATTCAGGCCTATTTGATCCAAGTAGCGTAGAAAAAATCCGCACTTGCGATTTTGAAGCTCCGTTGGCAATCAATGACCCTGACGGCCCCTATCCCACCTACTTTACAACTGCAGATGGCATTCAAGTTGATGGCAGCAGAGGAGAAGGTTCATCACGCACTCAAAACTGTCTGCAATCTAATTGGGCATTTATTCCAACAATTGCTGCAGCTAATACAGCATTAGCAGAAGATCCCAGCAAATTGGCTACCGTTAAACATGCGGCCTTTAAAATCCCAAGTTTACGCAACGTAGAACTGACTGGCCCGTATATGCATAACGGCAGTCTGGCTAGCTTGCAGCAAGTTGTGGAATTTTATGCACGACATGGCAACTTTTTTAACCCCGAGTTGAATGATTTTATAAATAACATTGGTTTGGCTAATACCCCTGAGTCCCGCGCAAGCATGCCCGACTTAATCGCCTTCTTAAAAACCTTTACCGATGACCGAGTGCGTTATGAAAAAGCGCCATTCGATCATCCCGAGGTAATTGTGCCCAACGGTCATGTCGGTGATGATGTATTTATTGAAGCCGGCAATCCATTGAGTCCTGTATTGGCGAAAGATGAACTACTGGTTGTTCCTGCGGTGGGTGCAAATGGCAGACAGGATCCATTGCTACCGTTTGATCAACGACTGGCTCCGGCTCCGCAATAACATGAGTTAACACATAAGCAATTTCGTATGTGGCTCTGTGTTGTGAGTAACCCCGGTTTTCGCCGGGTTTACTCAGCCAGTTACCAGAAGATGCTCAACTAATTAACAAAATTCTTACCAACTATTAACCATTTCGAAATGGATTTAACAATGAACAAATACCTCACAAAAAGACGCCTGGCACCTGCATTAGCGATAGCCTGCTTTGCTCCATTCACCATGCAAAATGCCCAAGCTGCTGCAACATTTAACAGCTACGCAACTGTTACTTATACGATTAACAGCATCACTAATTTATCTAACCCAAGTAATCCTTTAGAGCTGGATATTCTTGGTACGTTTGGTCTTGATCCGGATGAAAACCAGCAATTTGAAATCGCTGGGGATGATGGCACTGCAACTTTATCTCTGGTAGATCAAGGCCCTACATTCCTATTCCCACCTGCCCCAATTAGCTATTCCAGAACCTTTGGCCTGAATGGTTCAACCAACACTGGCGGCGATATTGCGGCAAGTCATCTAGCGCTGTTTGACCTTGATTTCCTAAATAATTCAGCGACTGATAACTACAATGTTGACTTCACGCTCTCTTACTCACTAAGCGCTGCTGCAGCCGGTGACGCTGCGATTACCGACGCCAACATCGAATATGGCACTTTTGGAGATGCTACTTTTAATGGCGCCGCTTTTAGTGGGGCAGATAGTGTCAGCACCAACTGGGAAGAGTTAAGCCCTGCCCAGCTATCCTATTCACAAAATTTTAATTTCGATCTTGCCGCTGCAGGCTATGCAGGACTTTCTGTCAGTGCGCGTATTTTTGGGTATGCCGATCAACCAGCAGCAGTCCCTGTTCCTTCTGCATTATGGTTATTTGCTTCGGGATTATTAGCCATTTCCGGCATTAAAAAATCCAAAAAATCTGTATAAGTTTTAGCCGTTTTTATAATGACTCTTAGGGTGGCACTATAAGCTGTAGTGCCACCCTTTTTTGCTTTCGCGCCTTCAAGCTACATCGCTGAAAATTTTAGGCTTACAAAAGCACTATCTACAATGACCGACCGTTTTAAAGCATCAATCAGCAAATTTATTCCGCATGATTTTAACGGCAAACCCGCAATGAATTTTGCCTATAAAAAGCGTGTTAAATAACACAGTTTAATTAATTACCCATAAAGTTCACCCGAACAGATCAGCGAATAAATACTGCACGTATTACTGATCAGTCCCTTCCCAAGTAACAAGCGATAGCGCTGCAAGCCATTAAACAAGAGCTTTAAATATCAGCACTGAAAATATATATCATTGATATTAAAGGAAATATACTAATTATTTTTTGCGAAAAACCCAATCCCCTTTGCCTTAAAACGCACTAAATACCACCTAAAACCACTTCCTTATTTTGATTTATCATCAGTCATATAGAATTCATTAATTACAAATAAATATTTGGCATAGAACCTGCTTTAATTTTGGCAGTGCAAGCAAAACAGGGTTGATCTGTACCGCTTACACATTAAGTGTTGGGAAAAAGCCTAACCCGCCGCGAGGCGGGGTCGGAAAGTCAGGGGTCTTTAATTAAGACGGCCATGCTACCCCCGCATTAAAACTTTGACTTATTGTTTAATGAGGAAATTCTATGTCGTTTACCAAAACCAAATTAGCTAAAGCAGTGGCAATAGCCATTGCTGGCAGTGCCCTTTCAGTTACAGCAATCTCAGACGCATCGGCGGCTACAACCACCATGTACAATCTATCAACTGCGGGTGGCGCGGATAACAGCACCAATACTACCGACCCCCTCTCTACTGGTAACTGGGCTTTGTACCTCGATGGCACTGACGGTTGGACCAATGGCGGAATAGTACCATCTGTCGGTAACGGCACAGGCGCTTCTAAATGGGCGGGTACCTCAGGTGCAAATAACGTCGCATTCGGCTACACCGGCGCCCACCTGAACTGGGGCTTGAACATCACTGGCGGCAATGGTGGTACTGCTGAAATTTCCACTTACGATTCCTTCAATCGCTACGGTGTTTACGCGGATATCGACACCTCCAAAGGTGCGTGGAGCGCCCTAAACACTGGTGCCTCATTTGCCGGGTGGAGACATGACTTGGACCTCGGTCTGTTCAAGTCGGATGCCACCGGCCTAGTCACGCTCAGCGCCCAAGGTATTCAGGAGACCGGTAATTTTGGTTTTACAATCTTCAAAGGCGTAGATTCCGTCACCAAGTATAACCATCATGGAAGTTGGAATGCCGACAACAACACACAGGCGGGCGCACCGAATAGCGCCTCTTCCCCTTATGTCGGCGCTGTTCAGGCTGGAACGGGCCTTAATGTTACAGACATCGTCGCCTACAGTATCGGCGGCGCAAACCCTAGCAACCTGAACACCATCAGCTTCAACGCTGAAGCTGGTCAAATCTATAGCATCTTTGTGGGCGGCTACAGGAACGGCACTTGGTACGACACCACCGACGGTTATAAATTAACCGTTTCGCAAGTGCCGGTTCCCGGCGCTGTTTGGCTGTTTGGTAGCGCCATGGCTGGCTTCGTTGGATTTGGACGTCGTAAAAGCAAAAGCGCCGCTTAATATCGTTTAAGCGCTAAAGCTGTTTGCATCGGCAAGCAGTTTGTCTCAAAAAACCCGCAGAAGCTGCAGTTTCTGCGGGTTTTTTATGGCTACTGATATTTTTAAAGGCGTTAGTGAAACTAAGTTAAAAGCCAGTGAGCAGGTGAACATTCAAATGGTTTATCAAGCATTCTCTGGGGAGATTACCTTCTCAAATTCTTCAGTATTTAAAATAGCATTGTAATATTTAAAATTATTCCGGCCTTTATGTTTAGCGAGATACATCGCGGTATCCGCATTTTTTATTAAGGTGCCAGTATCGCTACCATCTGAAGGATATAAACTTATACCAATGCTGGTAGAAATAGACAGTTTATTGCCGTTAATATTAATAGCCCTTTTAAAAGAGTCGATCAGCTTTTGTGCAAGTGTTGCAGGATTCTTTATATCGGGGATTTTTTCCATCACCACGATAAATTCATCGCCGCCGTAACGTGACACGGTATCTTCTTTTCTGACCAAGTTCGTTATACGCTTAGCCACTTCTTTTAATAATAAATCACCCGCATCATGTCCATATATATCATTAATATTTTTAAATCCATCAAGATCAAGAAATAACACGGCTATTTTTGATCCTTCACGCTTCGAGTTTTGCAAGGCATGCGTTACTCTATCAGTAACGAGTAAACGATTTGGTAATTTGGTTAACGGATCGTGATAAGCCAAAAAACTCAGATAATTATTAGTTTTATTAAGACAGGTTATATCCATAAACACATGAATATAATTGGTTATTTGACCATTCGCGTCTCTCACTACATTAATCGTAGTCCATGAAGGAAATCCTCCATCAAACTTGTGATGCCGCCAAATTTCACCTTGCCAATTAACTACGCTATCAATATTAGTATTCAACTTAACCGATTTATTTTTATTTATATCAGTAATTAAAATAGAATCACTCTTACCAAATACATCATGGTAGGTAAACCCGGTTAATCTGGTAAAGGCATCATTAATTGAAATAATGCGTCCCTCTTTATCAGTAACAAATATGCCCTCATTAATATTATTAACAATAATCGATGCCATGCTAAATCTAACTTCGGCCATCTTTTGACTGGTAACATCCTTTAAGGTTATCAATACTCGATGAGGTTTATACTCTCCCTCTCTAATCTCGGGAAACAAAGATATTGTCAACCAAATATACTTGTGTTTTTCAGCATTAAATAAGCCCAATACCACATCTTTTAAAGGCTTCCCTGATTGCAGGGTAATCATGACTGGATGTTGATGATTAGCTAAATGAACGCCATCCTCGTTAATCACTGCAGGTGAACAATCAAGTAGTTTACGGCCAATTAGGATATTACGAGGCACACCCAACAACTGCTCAGCGGTATGATTAGCTGAAATTACAACACTATTGGCATCTAAATAAATGAGGCCTTGATCAACCCTTTCAAATAAATAACGATTAAATAAATAACGATATTTTTTTGAACTATCTGTATCAAAACTACAACTACTTAATCCTGGGGGTATTGGCTGGCTCTGATTAAATGAATTTTTCATTTGAATATATACCCTAGTTAAAATCCAATAGGAACATCGAAAACCCTTCGATTTATAGGAGTCACAAGTGTCCTATCTTTACTGAGCTTATCTAAGTGTGGGGGCTAGATTTCCAAGTATTAGTTACTTATTTTTCACGAACCGGCTTGTAATTTTTATTATCGCCAAAATATTTTTTTATTTTTGTTTTAGCTGACTTGTAATAATTACATTCATCATTAATAAATTTATTTTCTTTTATCTCAATATCAGCATCATCAATTTTAAAATCCCAATGAGTTGCAAAACCTTTATTACCGATATTAACAGCCATATTATTTCTCCAGATTGATTCAAGCTACAACATTAATTACAGGGGCGAATTGCTTAGTTTTCTTCAATAAAAAATGACTTATGGCGCAGATTATAGTAAATAGACCAACCAAGAAATTCGTATGAACGCCTAGGTATTTATACCTATGTATTTCTACTTAATCGTGCCGTATAGTGCTGACAAAGTCTGTTTGGAAAACTCTAAAATTAACTGTTTATACCTATTGATGAGGCCGCTCAAGAACTCGATAGGCCATTTTTAGAGATTGTTTGTAGCCATGCGTGTATTTACAAAATTTGCGTTACCTACAAAAAATAGGATTATTAAATGCCCGCTATTAAAGCAGCCCACCAGCCTTCCAACATTAACAGCACGACACCACCCGTCGTCGGCATAGGTGCATCAGCAGGCGGTTTAGACGCACTGGAAGCGTTTTTTTCTAATTTATCGGCCAATACTGGCTTTGCTTTTATCGTCGTCACCCACCAACAGCCTGATCACGTTAGCTTGCTGCCAGAGTTACTGCACCATTTTACGAATATGCCGGTGATAAGCGCTGAAGACGGCGCAATTCTTAAACCAGACCATGTCTTTGTGTGCCCGCCTGGAAAAAATCTAGCAGTGCTTAAGCACCGCCTACATCTATCGGAGCCAGGAAAATACAACGCGGCTAACTTACCGATTGACCATTTTTTCCGCTCCCTGGCTGAAGATATTCAAGCAATCAGTGTCGGCATTATTCTTTCGGGTACCGGAACCGATGGCACCTTAGGATTAAAAACCATCAAAGGCGTATCTGGGTTGACGATGGTGCAGACCCCTCAAACAGCAAAATTTGACGGCATGCCCAGCAGCGCAATCTTGATGGGGGATGTGGATTTTGTATTGCCACCCGAACAAATGGGCCAACAGCTCATTAAATACAGTAAAGGGCCTTATTTTAAAAAAATACCTTCGTTAGAACCTGAGTTATTAGTAGCACCCGAGCCTATTCAAAAAATATTTACTCTGCTGCGCAATAGAACCCGCAACGACTTTTCGACCTACAAGCCCACTTCTATCAAACGACGCATTGCCCGGCGTATGAATATTCATCAACTAAGCAATGCGGATGAATATGTGCATTTTTTGCAAGAAAATCCCGTAGAAATCGATAAGTTATCAAAAGAGCTACTGATCAATGTGACCAATTTCTTTAGGGACGCCGACGCATTTAGCGCCTTAAGTGAAACTGCCTTACCCAAATTATTTGCCGGAAAGCCTGACAATTACGAATTTCGAATCTGGGTGACCGGCTGTTCCAGCGGTGAAGAGGCTTATTCAATTGCCATATTGTTCAAAGAAGCGATAGAAAATAAGGGTAAAGGCTTTAGTTTTCAAATTTTTGCCACCGACCTGGATGAGTCTTCAATTAACAGAGCCAGAGATGGCATCTATCCTGCGGGCATTGCGGCGGATGTCTCACCGGTTCGTCTGCAACGTTTTTTTAAACTGGATGACAATCAATATCGCATCAATAAAGAGATCCGCGAGCGCGTGATATTTGCCACCCAAAATTTAATTCAGGACCCGCCTTTTACTCACATTGACCTAATCATCTTCCGTAACTTACTGATTTATATAAATAAAGACCTGAAAAAAGAAATTCTGCCGCAATTTCATTACGCCCTTAAACCGGACGGTATTTTATTTCTAGGCTCATCAGAATCTATTGGTAATGTTGAAGACCGATTTTTAACTCTCGACAAAAAATGGAAAATTTATCAACGCAAAAATATCCGCGTACGTTTTCCTGTATCAAAACTCAGCTCAATGCCGCTTATCGCGCAAGAATCATCTACTGAGCCCTTCAAAGCGCTGAGCAGTGAATTTCAGACTGGCAATATGGCCTTTGATAAATTCTGTGTTGAATCAGAGTTTGCCGATATTGGCAAAAAACGTCTAAATATCAATGGCCGTATTTTGAATCAATTACCTGGCGTGCCTATTTTGATATTGTTGGCAATTGAAGATGCAACCTAGGTGGCAAGCTGATGACTGATAGCCAAAACTTACGCAAAAAAGCCGAAGCCCTGCTTAACTCATCAGGCAGTGCTTTTACGAATATGTCCAAGGAAGACATTCAAAAGATGTTGTACGAATTACAGGCTCGTCAGAGAGAGCTGGAATTGCAAAACGAAGAGCTTAAACATTCGCAACACGAATTAATGATCTCGCGCGACCGCTTTGCACGGCTTTATAACTCATCACCCATTGGTTTCCTGACCTTAGATACCACTGGAATTATCAAACGAGCCAATCCCGCAGCGGCAAAATTGCTAAATTCAACTATCGAAGGGCTAGAAAATATAGCATTAGGGAAATTAATTAATCCCTTAGACCAGGATGAGTATTACTTTTTTATCCGCAAGATTTTAATCAATCACTCCGAGCAAGCATTATCGGCGCGTCTTAATATTATTTCTAATACCCATAGCGAATTCTTTTGCCAGAATACAAAGTATTTCAATTGTCCTCCGGAAAACTGCTTACACAATGACCTGGCAATTTATGTGGAATGTCGAGGCCACTATAATATTGATGAAAACAACGATGAACGGATATGCCTGTCAATATTCGACATTACTGCCACCAAAAAAGCCCACGCGACTATTGCTTGCCTCAATCACAAATTAGAAGAAAAGGTTTTTCAACAAAACCAAGATCTTATTGAAACTAATAAGGAGTTAGTGACCAGAATTGAAGAGCTAAAGTTATACAAACGCCAAAAAATCGAACAAGAGGTGATGATTAACGCCATATTTACCGCGGCCGTGGAAGGCATTATTACCGTACATTTATCTGGGGATATTGTTTACGTCAATAACACGGTTGAAAGCATTTTGGGCTATAGCAAAGAAGACTTGGTTAATTGCAACATTAACAAGCTGATTCCTTTAGGTCGGCAGAACAATCCTACGCAATACCTCAATAATATTTCGGGCATTGGCTTTTCTAATGCAATTGGCGAAATTCAAGAAGTCACCGGTATACGCAAAGATGGCTCAACGGTGCCGTTGGACATTTCCATTGCTGAATTTGCTATGAGCGGCACCCGCTACCTAAGCATTATTATCCGCGACATCACTACCCGAAAATTGCAAGAAGAAAGCGACCAGAAGCATCTTGATGAACTTGCCCATGTTACCCGCTTGGGCTTAATGGGCGAATTGGCCTCGGGTATTGCTCACGAAGTTAACCAACCACTGACCGCTATCAGCGCTTACTCCCAGGCCTGTTTAACGCTAATTGAAGATAACAACTATGATCAAACGCTGCTCGCGGAAACCTTGCACAAAACCAGTGTGCAAGCGCTAAAAGCCGGCCAAATCATTCACCGAATGCGGGATTTTGTTAAGTCAAAAAAAATACATCGCTCGACCATCGATATTAATGCCTTAATTAATGATGCCATTAGCTTATGCGAATCTTATTTTAAGTTAAACAGCATCACACTAAAGCTACAACTTAAACATTCTATTCCAAACTTATGTATTGATGCCATTCAAATAGAACAAGTGATATTAAATTTAATTAAAAATAGTATTGAGGCATTAACTAACTTACCGCTATCTACACCAAGAAATTTAAGTATCCAGACGGCCGTCAATGCAAATAACGCTATTGAAATCAGAGTAAAAGATAATGGCCCAGGCATTAACTTAACCGAACAAAATAAAATATTAACTCCATTTTACACCACAAAATCAGAAGGCATGGGCATGGGCTTGTCCATTTGCCGTTCACTCGTAGAAGCTCATAAGGGAGCATTACGCTTTAATAGCGAGCCCGGCAAAGGCACTACTTTTTATTTCACTTTACCCATAGAGCAAATTAACAATGGAACCTAACTCAGCAAATGTGTTTGTTTATTTAGTTGATGATGAATTTGCAGTGCGTGATGCACTGGCTCTTTTAATTAAAGCATCAGGGTGGTCGGTTAAAAGTTTTGACTGTGCTCAAGACTTTTTAAACAACTATTATCACGAGTTTCCAGGTTGTTTAATATTGGATGTAAAAATGCCCGTTATGGGTGGACTTGAATTACAGGAAGAATTAATTAAAAGAAATATTAACATTCCTATTATATTTATTAGTGGTAATGCGGATATTCCAGATTCGGCAAAAGCATTCAGAGCCGGTGCCGTGGATTTTCTGGAAAAGCCTTTTGAAAAAAGTATATTGTTGGAGCGTATTGATGAAGCCGTACAAAAAGACCTAAAAGCCAGGCAACAACTGCTTGAAAAGGCCAGTATTCAAGACTGTTTCAACCGATTAACAACCAGAGAAAAAGAAGTATTACAGCTAATCGTCAACAGCCATTCAAATAAAGAAGCCGCAAAAATACTGGATGTAAGCCCGCGCACTATCGACGCACATCGAGCCCGGGTAATGGAAAAAATGCAGGCTGACAATGTAGCGGCATTGGTCACCATGGTGATGAGCTACGAACTATTGAACAACGCGTTTGCACCGGGGGAAATTCAATAGCAATTCGCCAAGCTTTAGTAGAGAACCATTTAAAACGCATTAAATGTTGGCACAAGATCACTAGTGTTGATGCCACAACGGCCATTACTAGCCAATTAAAACTTTCTATCAATAGGATTAAGCTGGACTGATGGCTCTACATCAGAGATATATCTAACACTTAGTTTGTTAGTGCTTTGACGCCAAATATCGACCACAAATTGCGTTGACCGTTTTTTGTCCTGTCTATCAGTGGTTTCAAGCAAAAAATTCACTATGGCAAAATCATCCATCTGACGAACAGAAAGATTACGGATATTAAAGTTGGTCTGTTGTCTTGCTGTTTTCAACCAATCGTCCTTGGATTGCCAATCTCGGCTCTTATCTGACCAAACTTCAAAATCATCGGCTAATAAAGGCATCTGCTGATTTTCTTTATCACCAATAATTGCTATCAACGCTTGTTCCCGAGCAGTGTATTCGGTGACATCTCGGGTTACGGTATGCGCACTTAATTCCGGCGGAATCAGTACCATTTCTTGGCAAATTGCCGGCATTGACAACAATAACGTAATGGCTAAATAGCCTCTCTTTATTATTTTGCGCATTTTGCAGTATCTAAGAAATGTGTCGTAGAAAAAATGGTAACTATTCAGTGCGACAATTCGCCCCTTCTCCAGCGTACCCATAGGGCATAAAGGAGAGGGGCTGTTGTGCTTCGCGCTGAATAGTTACAAAAATTGATTGCTTGAGAGATTCAAGCAATCCGTCTAAATATTCAATTTACGAGCCGGTGACACAGCCCACCAAGTTGCCATTTTGGGTTGGATACCCACCCGTGCCTGTTATTTGAGCCTCATTGGACCATACGCCCTGAAGCTTCCAATAATATCCTCCAATCAATACTGTTCCTGGTGACAAACCTGTATTTGATGGACCAAATGTCCATGAGCACTTATCCGCAACCTCATCATAAAATGAGTCAAACCATCCCCCCCAGTAAGGAGATGAGCCATTAGATGGAAAATATCCAGGATCAGTGACTGCCTCAAACAATTCGTGTGCAGTAACATTCGCTAATGCAGCAAGACCTTGCGATTGTTGATACATCGACGGTATGCCTGCAACAGCACCAGGCGTTTGTGATTTCATAGTCCTGATAGGTGGAGCGTAAGGACTACTTGGATCACATCCAAAATCATCATTTAGATCGAAAAAGAAAGCAAACTGCACAGGAACCCCATTGCAAATACCCGCACTGTGATAGGCACAGTAATTGGCAGTTCCGCGTTTTATATCGGTGTACACAGGATAGTAATCAGACTTGGAATTAATTGAAGAGTTAACAACAGAACAAATCTTGGCGAGGACGTTACTTGGATTAGCGCTTGCAGTAGAAGTATCAATTATCGAGCTGGAGGACTGATGGGATAGTCCAGTGGGCAGATATTCATCGATGATACTAGCGTAAGTTGAGCCTTGAAAATTTTGGTAAAAATGCATCAATCCAAAAATTTTATCGCTGTAATATCTTGGGTTATACCAAGAAGCCCCCCAAAAAATAGGCGTGGAATTTACATGAGACATTACGTTAACTGGATTGGTATGTGGGGTCATTAAATAGCCGGTTATATTACCCGTATTAATTGTCGATTTTTTTATACTAATAACCGACTTTTTAGCACTACTAATTTCTTTTGACCAAAAATAACTAACCGGCGTATTGCTGGGCGGCGCTAAATCTTCCACTTCTGTATTAGCGGAATGTTTATTTTCTTCTGCTAAAACAGTTGTAATAAGCGTTTGAAAAACGATAAGTAATAAGAGAGTTTTTCTCATAATGCCGCCTTAAAAGTAAGTCGATTTATTAAATGGCTGTGACTATTTTATAATCCGCTATTTCTGATTAATTATATCGAGCTAGCTATGGAATAATATTTTCCGATAGTACTTAAAAAGACAACGCAAATAAATGCGTACAAATACCTATTTTTAAATATTTATATTGCTTATACCCTTTGCCATATCAGAACAAATCAAAAGCAGGTATTGGGGCATTTGGTGTCTCAGCAGAGATGGTTAACGTACCAGTCTGTGCAAAGAGATTTTGGTTATACGGACTTGGACGCGAACCATCGATTAGGATGCGACAGGGCGAGGCACCGGCCAGCCGGTCTTTAACAAATACCGTGCGTTCAACAATCCCATTATCGCGGCGCGATTTAGAACGCAGCCAATACCTCTCGACTGGGAAGTCAAACTTGGATATGGACTGCAGGCCCCAACCATAGATGTTAGTGTCGTTGGGATTCGCCGCAAGGTAAAAATTTTGGGCCATTTCACCCTGAAAAGTGTCCGCCTGGCCATTTATACTTTGTACGCCCACGCTGCTTTTAGAGGTCATTTGAGTGCCTTCTGAGTTAAAAAATATAGCACCTACAAATTTCGAGACCTCAGACCCACTCAATGAGCCAACACCAGATTGTTCAACAATAAGCTGTTGCCCCCGAAACTCATCTTGAGTATTGAGATTGGCTCTAAAAACCAACGTCTTAGTTTTTTTTTCTGTCGAAACAACTTTGATTACATTGTTTTTAGGGTCTCCGGCAGCTCCGTTGGCTAACACATTAAAAGTATATTCGCCCACCGCTGCAGAACAGCTGGTAGCGTGAATCACATCTTCAGCGACCAACATAGTGGCCTCAAAGAGCGCGTAGGCAGATCTCTCAGTGGCACTCATGTTCGTGGCTGACATCTGCATGGGTATCGGACCATTAGCAAATATACTGGGGACATTTGGTGTTTCCACGCCCACGGCAATGTTTGTAAATCCAAGAACCATAGCCACGGTCAGCATATTCAATTTATTGCTCATAGATAAAAAATCTCACCAAATTACTACTCAGGTTGCACAAGGAATACGCTGTTTTTTTGAGCGTCTGATGATTAATGTTACTTGGAGACTAACCTTTTTAATTTGATTTCCAGGCCGTCTGGCATAGCTGACCCTCAGCCTTTAACTACACCGGCTGCAGAAAAAGCTGTTTTCAAAATCACACCAAATCTGCTGTTCAGAAATCGAATTGGTATTCAGGCATTGGCGGGGTAGTGGAGATGGTTAGGCTACCGTACTGCATAAAGTAATCTGCATTATTATCGCCGTAGGTATCTATCACAATTCGGCATGCATTAGGTCCGACTAGCCTGTCCTTTACAAATACAGTTCTGCCTAATACACCGTCGTCTCGAAGCACTTTTGAGCGTTGCCAATATTGTTGAATCGGATAACTTAGCTTAGAAAGAGATACCACTCCCCAATCGAAAATATAGGGCAACCCGGTAACACTGTCGGTAGCAACGTAAAAATCCTTTATCACCTTGCTCTGATAACTTTCAGGTAATCCGTTAATACCTTTGACTGAAATATTACTGTCCATGACCATTATCGAGTTTTGTGCATTATAGGAAACATTAGCATTGTAATTAAAAAGCGTAACGCGCTTGAACGCCCCTTGCTGTGCTTGATTGATGGCCATCGTTTGGCCCCTAAATGGAACATTGGCATTGATTTTTGCACTGAGTGTAAATGTGGATGCGGGGGAGTCTACCGTCACGAAATTGAACGCGGGGTTATTCAATGAACCATCGCTATAAACGAAAAGATCAAAGGTACCCACGGACTTAGAACAACTTGTAGCGGCAATTACCGTTTCAGCCTGCTGTAGCGCTCCTTCTAACAGGGCATAAGCGGCTCTCTCCGAGGCGAAGATACCAGTATTGGACAGCAATGGAGAGGTCGGTCCTCCAGAGTAGATGTCTGGTGCTTCTACCGGGGACGCTGAAAAGGCAATGTTACAAAATCCAGTCAGTAATATAGTAGTAAGGAGTTCGCTTTTCATTCTAAACATTCCTCTGTTCGGATTTATTAGTTTTTGTACACCGTTACCACTTAGTACCGTTTATTGATGATATAAATTCTTAGCAATAAATAGGCTGCATCCGTTTGCCTAAAACTTACACCATGACAGTTATGTAAAAACCAGTGCCACGTGACGACTTATTGCTGAGAACTCAAATGTTTAACGAGCCATAATGTTTCAATCTTATATTGCTTGATCTAAGTGCTTACCTTTGTAATAGAGGTTATTTGAATTTTAAAAAACCGCCCGGCTTTACCCGGACGGTTTTTAATACGACATTTTGATTCAAACAGTCTTTTTAAAAATTAGAACGGATAACCAGTCCAAACTAATTGACCATCTGCATCATTAACAGGAGTAGATGGCGCTACTGGAGAGATGGTCAGTTTGCCATCGCCTATACTGCCGCCTTGCCAAAAATAGCTTTGGTTGTTGTAACCAGTTGTATCAAGGGTTATACGGCATGAAGATGCACCTACCAGACGATCCTTAACCCATACTGTATGTCCTACAACACCATCATCCCGATGGGTTTTAGAACGTTGCCACCATTTGTTGACTGGATAGCCCAATTTGGAGACTGATTGCAGACCCCAATCGTAAATATTGTAATACTCTGGATTACTAGAATCTAAAGCACCATGATAGAAATCCTTAATTACATTGCCGCTGTATATATCAGCGATACCACCATTAATCCCAACAACACCAATAGTGACATTATTAGTTACAAACAAATTGTTAACATTATTAAAGGCGTATGTTGCATTAAATTGAGTCACTTTGGTTGAACCAAGGTATCCTGACTTAGCTAAGCTCACAGCTATTTGTTGGCCCCTACCTTTTATATTAGGCCCCAGATTTGCATAAAGTTCAAATTGCGGTGCTTGTGAGCCGTTAGCGCCGGTTACTTTGATTTTATTGAATATTGTTCCGCCATTGCCATTTCTGATAGCTTCAGGTGTTGCCTGGCTACCGTCTGCATAAACTTCAACATCAAAACTTGCCGCTGCACACGAAGTTGCGTGGACTTTCGCTTCTACCACCTGCAAGACACCTTCAAAAAGTGAAAATGCACTTCTTTCAGCTGCGCTTAAATTGGTGGTGTTTAATAAAGGCGACTGAGGACCATCATTGTACTGTTCTGGTGCAGTCGGTGGCAGTGGAGCTGCAAGCTGCGCACTTGCTGCGCTAGAAAGGCCAACTAAAATGCCTGCAGTTAACGCTGTTAATTTAATGTTCATAATCAAACTCCTTAATTAAAGTGTATTATTGTCATGTGATTTTTCAACCACCAATGTAGACATGACAACCGCATTGGCTATTTATCGAGCTAAGCTCAATTCAGTAACTACAGCACGTCAATTTAATTCCTGATGAGTATTTTGGAATTACTATTAATCACCACCAGCGATGGCGAAGCTGTAGCAAAAATTTCTTTATCTTCTCCACTTCGCATTAAGCTCAGTACTGAAGCGAAATGATTAACGCGATTTTTTACGCCAAGTAGTCACCAACCCAATTAATGCCGATCCCATCATCCATACTGCTCCTGGGACTGGGACGTGGGCTGGTGGAGGAACGACACCGCCAAGAGAGGTTGCTTGCACTGTCATCAATAAATTTAAATTAGGGCCGCCAGCATAAGAACCGCCTTTATAGCCACCTAAGTCATAACTGTACTGGCTTAATTGTCCTGGAGTGGACTTAGTGATGTAATCCCAATAGATTAAGCCATCAATAGTGGAGCTTAATTTCACCCAATAATTAGTATTAGCAGCTAACGTATATGATCCGCCGGGGGTGAATACATCATTGCCGAAATTACTGCTGATTGCCGCTGGATTGTTTAACGTGGCCAACGTAATACCCGGAGCATTTGAGTTATCAGAAACAACTTCCAATTTATAACCAACCGAGCTTCCTCTTGCATTCGCATCAGTCAAATTCAAAGTAATATTTCCCAGTATGCAACCTGCTGGACACCATCCGCCTGTCGAGAATTTATTTGCAATAAAACTGGTTCCTGACAAACCTAGTCCTTCATATTCGTCTAATGTTGTAGGTATATTGTTATAAAGGGTCACTGGTACAGCTGCTTCTGCTGCTGCCGCTGAACCGCTTATTATTAAGGTTAATACTGCACCAAGCTTTTGATATTTTTTCATTTTATTGCTCTCCTAAAAATATGAGCTATTCATTAAGCATTACTTTAATTTCACCAGATCATTTTTATTCTATTCAGCCTAAGCTTTACTAAAAAACCCAAGCACTGGAGATAATATTATTTAATTTTAAAATTAAAAACTATTAGCATCATTACCATTAGTAGTATTACTAATACATATCAAATTAATAACTAATTGTAAATCAGCATGCTCCATGCTTCTTCTATCAAACCAAACCAAGCTAAGAAAAACACTTATTTAAATAAAAAATATTAGTAATAATTATATTTTTACTACTTATAGATTATGCACTACAGCTTTTTTGCATATCTATAATCTCCACTTTATTCATCCTTGCCGATGCATAATCTCTCACAGGAATACTTCATAAACAATACGTATGACTACTATTAGTAGTTATACCAACCCCGAGTTTAAATTGCGTAACCTACTAATTTATAATCAATTTATTTATTAAAATGCGCATGCTTGTTATGCATATAAAATTACGTCTAATTACCTCCTTACTTTTTTAAATTTCTCATGAAAACAATCTAATAACAATTCGTATAACTACTATTAGTATTTCTACCTATTTTTATTACATATTGAATTTAAAGTTATTTTTACAACACTAATAAGATAAATCAGCCAATCAGCGGCAAATAATGTCTGATTATTGGCCGCTGATTGGCTGTTTAAATATATTTTCTGCCACTTAAATAAGTAGAACTACTTACTTTTCCAGAATATTATTTTGTCTTATAGATCGAGCAATTAAGGCCTCTCAATTTGGCATAGCAAAATGCTTGACCTATTGCATCAATCTTAGATTGGAGGGGAACAACTGATGAGATACAACATAAATGCTTACCGGGTAGTTCCATGCAGGAACAGGAGTATTTACCAAGACACAGCCAAGTAAATGAAATTGCTATTAACTAAAACAGCGGTATTAATCTTAGTGAATAGAAGAGCCAAATGAATGGCAATGCAAAGCAGCCCCGCCCCAAGAAAGAACGCACTGATTGAACATGTATTTTGCGTAAGAAGGGCTTTTAAACACAGCCAAGGAGCGACTGAAATCACCTAAAAAGGTGATTTCAGTGTAGATAAAGCCATCAACGATGAGCGGAGAATACAAAAGCAGAGGAGAATCTCGGGAATCTATCCAATTATTGACTCAGCAAGAGATTAAGCTAAATTGGCAGTATTTGGGTGTGTCCTTCTTATAAAGTTGCAAGCTAAAGCGAATCCATTATTTAAATTGCGGCTTTGTGACGACGCTTATTCATCCCCAGTAATCCTAACAATCCGCTCACAAATAGCCAGACAGCAGCAGGAACAGGAACTGGTGTTTGAGCGACACTCCATCTGGCCGGACTAAAAATTTCATTAACAAGATGACCGTCAGGACCAGGACCTTTAGCAACGCTAGAAGCGCTCCCAAAAGCACTACCGATGGCGAAAAAATTCACAAAATTGCCGTCTGGATTGATGCTATCAATAAACAAGAAATTGTTCCCCGTACCATCAAAAGAAGCAACTGCACTACCAGAAGCCCAGGCGGCTCTGGGTCCGATAACACCGCTTGCATGGGATGCTAAATCGAGACTCAAATTATCTGGAACGTATGAGAAGGCGTAAAGGCTCCCGCTAGCATTGGTAGTGAATTCGGTTCCATTGAGGTTTGCAGTAATATTAGAAAGATTAGTAATCAAGTTTCCATTCTCAGACCCCGTGAAAGAACCGGAAACAATCTCTCCGTTATCAAATTTATAGCTGTAGATGTAGTCGTAAGTTATATCGGCCTGAACGGCAGTATTGACCAGCAGCGCAAATGTAATTCCGACCAATTTAAGTATGTTTTTCATGTTCATAATATTATTCCTTGGAATTTTATTTTATTAAAAATAGTTGCGTCACAAATATACTTAATCTTAATTTTCTGAAAATTCAAAAAGAAAAATCAATTCGTTTTTTGTAAAAAACTAACTTTTAAAATTATTTAACGCTAGCTTTGGCGTTTGATTCTGTAAAACACTTACCACTGGATTAATTTAAGTCCTTTTAACTAAATTCTACAATTAGTAAGAATACCTATAGGATTCAAACTTGTAATACGGATTAAAGTGATCCTCTTCAGTCATGATCCTTGAGCACCTCGAAAAATCCGTTCGCCTCATAGTTCGACAAGGCTCTCCTGAACGTAGCTGATGGGCTAAAAAAAACTTACTCGTTCAATTTGTAATACGAAGTTAACACTGGATTTATTGAAGTGCAGGGGTTTTTTGAGGTTCTAAATGATTGAAAGCCGCCCTGCCCTATCCACAAAAAAAGCTGTGTTATTAAGGCTGAGCCTCAGTGCAAAAGATGGTGGAACTGATTTAGCTTTTAGAAGTGCCTAACTGATATTTTTAAAGCGTTAGTGATACTGCAGTTTAAAAGCGTCAATAAAATCAGTAAGTTGGTGCGCATTTAAGTGGTTGATTCCAGCAGCGGCTTTGCGGCCACCGCCTTCTGGGAAACGATTGCATAACTCGTCAGCGCCGGTTTTATTGTTGAGTGGCGCTCTAACGCTTACTTGATAGCCGCCTCGATTATTATGCGTAACAACCGCATGTGCCCTATCGGGATATTGATTGGTCAGCTTATTAGCCCAGACGCCATTGACTCTTCTGGACCATTTTTCATCCGGCAACATAAATACGGCAATCTGGTGATTTTGATACTCAGGTTGAATAGATTGCGCACGGCTCATGTCATCGTCGTAAGCGGCAAGCAATTGTTGATAAAGAACACCTTGCTCAGCGATAAAATCAAACGGCGATGGATAGACTTTCAATTGTTGATATAAATCGCCCGGCGCAATATGCAAATCATCCAGCGTGGCACCGTAGGCGTTGTAATTAATACAAATACCCAACTGCTGCAATTGCGCCAGTTGCGAACCGGAAAGTTGCAGCGGCTTTGCCGCCAAGCGCGCGCTGTCAGCTAGATTATCGCCAAATGCGCCCGTCACTGCCCAACCGGAAAAGCGCTGTTCAACATAATCATTGATTAACAAGCTGGTGCAGACGTTGGCATCGGTATTGATAATACTGGTCAAGCCAGGATGTTCTGGAATGTCACCCGAAAAATGATGATCGACATAAAAAATATTGGCTTGATTTTGCAAACACTCCAGCAGCGCCGCGCGATTGGTTTCCAAGGAAATATCCAGCACAGTCAGTTGATCACCCGGCTGCACCGATACCCGGCTTAATAAATTAATATCGCGCTTAACCCCAGTTACCAGCTGGGCCTCGACCGGAAACGCCAGGCGCAATTGAATTAGCGCGCAAATGCCATCGGCGTCGCCATTAAAAATATCAATGTTCATTATTCACCTCTATTGTTCAGCCACAACACCACGCTGCTTAAGCAACGCCAGAACCTGTTCAACACATTCATCCAGCGAGAATAAATCAGTATAGATAATCAACTCAGGATTGACCGGCGGTTCATAAGGTGAAGAAATACCGGTAAATTGCGCGATTTCTCCACTGCGGGCTTTTTTGTAGAGTCCTTTCACATCACGTTGTTCGCAAACGGCAATATCGCACTGGCAGTAAATTTCAATAAAATCGTCTGTCGGCACCAATTCTCTGGCCTGTTGTCGCTCGGCATTAAAGGGGGAGATAAAGGCTGTGAGCGTAATAACACCGGCTTCCAGCATCAATTTAGCTACTTCAGCAATTCTGCGAATATTTTCCCGTCGGTCTTGATCGCTAAAGCCCAAATCGCCGCATAAACCATGACGGACATTATCACCATCCAGCACAAAAGTGCGGCAACCAGAAAGATGCAATTTTTCTTCAACCGCATGGGCGAGTGTCGATTTACCTGCGCCTGATAGACCGGTAAACCATAAGATGACGGATTTGTGTTGATTGAGCTGGTGTCTTCGATCGCGAGTTACTGAGGCGCGATGCCAGACGGTATTGCTACTTGGTAAGGACATAGATGTGGATGTTGTCTAGGAATTTAGCGGCATCAGTGGCAACTATTAAGCCGCCACTGACTAACATTTTGGCTGACGATACTAACTTACATTTCCCCCAAAATATACAGTCGCTTAATGGTTATGAAAGCAACTGCATTTGCTCAGAAAGCCAATCGGTCCAGGCAGAAAAGTTATCACCTTTAGTCGAAGACAAGCAGATGATTTGTATCTCAGGGTTCACTTGTTTTGCGTAACCAATACAACGCTCGACATCAAAATCGACGTAAGGTAATAAATCGGTTTTATTGATCAACATGACATCGGCCGCATAAAACATATCCGGATATTTAAGCGGCTTGTCATCGCCTTCGGTGACCGACAGCACCACCACTTTATGCGCCTCGCCCAAATCAAACGAAGACGGGCAAACCAAATTGCCGACATTTTCGATAGCCAGCAGGCTATTGTCCTTTACGCCCAACTCAATTAACGCCTGACCAATACCCAGAGCTTCAAGATGACAAGCGCGGCCGGTATTGATTTGCAGGGCCGGTGTGCCAGTAGCCCTGATGCGATCGGCATCATGCTCGGTTTGTTGATCGCCTTCGATCACTGCAATTGGGAATTGACCGTTTAAGGCTTTAATGGTCTCGACCAGCAAAGTGGTTTTACCGGCACCGGGACTTGAAACCAGGTTCAGTACAAAAATATTATGCTGTTTAAAATATTCCCGATTTTGTGTGGCATAGGTATTATTTTTGCTGAGTAAATCCTGCTCAAGTTGTATGAGACGCCCCGTGTCCAACTCGTCATGATGATGGTGATGTTCGCGCTTAAAAACGAACTTATGGCTCTGTTTTTGTTCAGGGGAGCCGCAACCGCATATTCCGCACATAATTAATTCACCGTTAAATGACAACCAAATCTTTAATCTTCATTTCCATGCCTTGCACCACTGTCAGAGGCCTGCCGCAATGGCTGCAAGGATCGTACAAGACTTCCATTACTGTGTTTTGCCCGCATTGCTGACAACGTCCCAGTCCATTGAGCTCAGTAATAATAAGTTCCGCACCTTCCGCCAATGAGCCTTTCATCACGACATCAAAACCAAAACGTAACGCTTCAGGTTCGATACAAGAAAGCTTGCCGATTTCCAAGGTCACTCGGCTTACTTTGCTGAACTTCTGGCTTTGCGCGTGGTCTTCCAGAATTTCCCGCACGTTTTCTAACAAAGAGAGCTCATGCATGGCTATCCCTGCCAGGCACCCTTCGGGAAAATGCAATTAAGTTAAGCCGTTCGTGCTCGACTGCATGGAGGCAGGAGGTAGGGCTATGCATGGAGCAATTGCCGAGAGCTTGTCGAAGCATGATCGGATTAACTTAATCGCCTAGGATTTTTCCATTCACCCTTCGACAGGCTCAGGGCGAACGGAAAAAAAATAATCTTAATGGCAGCGAACCTTAGATTATAGGCAAGTATGCTCCCTGCTAATTTGTTGTCATACATTGATGAAATTCCTCCATGCATCAGGACTTGGGCTGTCTAATAATCTTTCAACAAACTGACAGGCAGCCGCAAAATTGTTTTGAGCATTTGCACTCACGCCCTCGCCAAGCTCAAAGCTTTCGCCTTTGATTGCAAGCAAAAAACACGGTGGCGGCGACTGTTTTTTTATCGACTGATACACCGCCAACACCGCGGCGGGACTCATCGCATGGGTAGTATAACTGTCATCTTTTGATGGTGTAAGTTCGGAAAAATCAAATGCATTAACGCAGGCAACCGAGGCGTCGATAAACAAAACCAGCTCTCTGTTTTCCAAGTCCAGCGCGTGTTCAATCTGCAACTGGAAGTCGGTCAGCAAGTCGATGCCGGTCAAGTCGAAATGGCTTTCGACATATTCCAGCAACAACGGCCCCAGTGCATCGTCGCCCCGGCTTAGATTGCCATAGCCAAACAGTAAAATCGGTTTAACCATTTAGAACTGACTATCCCGTTCGATTTGACCGTCATCATGCTTAATCAGCTTATCAATCAACTGCCCTTGCGCATCAACCAGTTCAAGCTGCAATGGCATTTTGCCCACGGCATGGGTGGCGCAGGATAAACACGGATCGTAAGCACGAATCGCCACTTCCAGATTGTTCAACAATGGTTCGGTCAATTCCCGGCCGGATAAATATTCCGCCGCCACTTGCCGCACTGATTCATTCATCGCCATGTTGTTGCTGGTGGTCGAAACAATTAAATTGGCTTTGGTGACGATGTCGTTTTCATCGACTTGGTAATGATGAAACAACGTGCCGCGCGGGGCCTCGATTACACCGATGCCTTCAAAACGCCGCTCGCCCTGAGCCACCAAATCATGGCCCATAATGTCGGGATCATGCAGCAATTCCTTAATGCTTTCGGCGCAATGCAGAACCTCGATTAAACGCGTCCAGTGAAATGCTAACGTGCTATGCACCATGGCTTCACCCGTGTGAGCTTTAAACTCCACTCGGGCAGCTTCCGCCAATGGCGTATTGATATAGTCGCAGTTATTCACGCGCGCCAGCGGGCCGACACGATACCAGCCGTCTTCCTTACCTAATGACAGCAAATAAGGAAATTTCATGTACGTCCAGGAGCGGACTTCTTCATGAATGATGTTGTTGTAACGGCAATAATCGAAATGATCCAGAATCGTTTCGCCTTCAACGTTTTTGGCGCGAATGCCACCGTGATAAAGCTCCAACGCGCCGTCAGGTTTGGTCAAGCCCAGGTAATTAGTGCGAATAGTCGCGAAATCGTCGTAATACGGCAGGTTGGAACAATGCACCTTTTTGATCAGTGCCACCGAACCAGCCGCCCACGTGATCATCTGGTCGATGTCTTCCAGCAAATAATCGCGTTCGGCTTTAGTCAGCGATTTATTCATGCCGCCGGCAATTGCGCCTGTGCCGTGAATACGCTTTCCCGACACCATGCGGATCACTTCCTGGCCGTATTTACGCAGCTTAACGCCTTGCAAACCAATGTCCGGATAGTCGGTTAACACTGCAATAATGTTGCGCTTGCTAATTTCGCTTTCAAAGCCGAACAATAAATCCGGGCTGGATAAATGAAAGAAATGCAGCGCATGCGATTGCATCACCTGCCCAAAATGCAGCAAGCGCCTTAATTTATCCGCGGATACCGGCAGATTTTCAGGATCGACACCAACCAATTGATCGATCGCCTTAGCAGCAGCCAAATGATGACTGACCGGACAAATGCCGCATAAACGCTGCACCAGCACCGGCAATTCCCAATACGGCCGACCTTGAATAAAGCGCTCGAAGCCGCGAAATTCAACGATATGCAACCGGGCCTGCTGGACTTTGTTGTTTTCATCCAGCAATAACGTGACCTTGCCGTGGCCTTCGACCCGAGAAACAGGATCAACCACGACGCGTTTCAGATTTTCCGTCTGTTCGGCTGTTTCTAAATGCTCGTACATAGGCTTCTCTTCAATTCAACCAATACAACAATCATGAGCCGATTGTTTCGGCGGGCAGGCAACTGTTCCGTAAGAACAAAAGACGCAACAATCTCCCTGTTTAGGTTTTAATAAAGCCTGGCAATTCGTACATTGATAAAAATAAATACAGGAATCGGTCGGCATCACTTCTTGTTTTTCAAATCCACACTCGGAACATTTTAATACTGACTCTAAAACAGATTCCGCAATTAAAGATTTATTCATAATGCCCCCCGCTCAGAATAAAGTCGATTATGCAACATGGTGTACCCAAAGGGCATAAAGGCAGAAAAATTGCCCACCCAACTAAAGCGACCTACGCACTCTTACTCAGTTCCACAACATTGTGTTTATCAACTGATTCAATTGCATTCGTGCCGTGCTTCTTGCGATAACTTTCTAAAAATCTTGCTATGCGGCCGATCGCCTCAGTCAGGTCATCGGCGTTGGGCAAAAATACCACGCGGAAATGATCGGGGCTTTTCCAGTTAAAACCCGTGCCTTGCACCACCAAGACTTTTTCGGCTTCCAATAATTCCAAAATGAATTGCTGGTCGTCTTTAATCGGGTAAATTTTCGGATCCAGGCGTGGAAATAAATACAAGGTCGCTTTCGGCTTTACGCAGGTTACGCCGGGAATTGCAGTAAGCAATTTATACGCGAGGTCGCGCTGTTTGCGCAAACGTCCGCCGGGGGCGACCAACTCGTCGATACTTTGATGCCCGCCCAGCGCGGTTTGAATGGCGAACTGTCCCGGCACGTTAGAACACAAGCGCATCGAGGCCAAAATGGTCAGACCGTTGATGTAATCCTGCGCGTGACTTTTTTCGCCGGAAAGCACCATCCAGCCAACGCGATAACCACAGGCTCTATAGTTCTTTGACAAACCGTTCAAAGTCACAAACAGCACGTCATCCGCCAGCGATGCCATCGCAGTATGTGACGCATCGTCATAAAACATCTTGTCGTAAATCTCGTCGGCGAAGATGATCAGCCCATGTTCGCGTGCGATCTGAATGATTTCTTTAAGGATCTCATCGGAATACAACGCGCCGGTCGGATTGTTCGGATTGATGACCACGATGGCGCGGGTGTGTGGCGTGATTTTGCTGCGCATATCGGCCAGATCGGGATTCCATTCGTTGGCTTCATCGCACAGATAATGACGCGCCGTGCCGCCCGCCAACGTAACTGCCGCCGTCCATAGCGGATAGTCGGGCGCGGGCACCAGCACCTCGTCGCCGGTATTCAGCAAGCCTTGCATCGCCATTACAATCAGCTCGGAGGCACCGTTGCCGATGTAAATATCATCCAGCCCGACGCCCCGGATTTGCTTGGATTGGCAGTAATGCATGATGGCCTTGCGCGGCGCGAACATGCCCTTGGAATCGGTATAACCGGAGGCGTTCGGCATGTTCAGGATCACATCCTGCTGTATTTCTTCGGGGGTATCAAAGCCGAATGGCGCAAGGTTGCCGATGTTCAGTTTGATGATGCGCTGGCCTTCTTCTTCCATCTGCTTGGCGCGTTCCATCACTGGACCGCGTATGTCGTAGCAGACGTTAGAAAGCTTGGTCGATTTCAGTATGGGTTTCACGATAGCTCACTCAAAGTTTTCGGTAAAAATGTTTCGTCGGGTGGGGCTCATAACTTTTTAGCTCAACCGGTTTTAATGAAAATGTAGGTTGGGTCACTTAAAGCGCCTACTTTCGGTCGCAGCGTAACCCAACATTTGATGCTTGATTTGTCGGGTTACGCTCATGCTAACCCGACCTACACGCTAACCATTTTGCATGACAGTTCTTGTGGGCACATGCTTTTCGTGCCCACGCGGAATAAATTCGGTTATGCAAAATGGTGGGCAGAAAAGCGTTGCCCACCCTACGGGACTTAATTCTTTAACATAAAACCGGGAAGGCCAAAATCAATTTTAGACTTTGTCACCCAGCTATAAACCTGAAAATGATCCCCTGATAGCATTTTGATTCGGTGATCTGTTTCGATGTTGTTCTTGCAGGTTTGCTCCCACACTTTCTGGACCCGCCTAGTAAAAGATGTAACTACTTCTCCCGTTGAAGTATCAAATACCACTGTCCGCACAAAGTGATTGACAGCTTCCTCTTTAAATTTGTCTTCATTAACCGGATGAAAGAAGAAATCCACACTACCTCCTTGAGTTCTAAATATTAATTATCAGATTAATTTGCCTTCAATCATAATGCACCAACTCATAAGACAGCGAAGGCTCCCTGCCTTCCAATAAATCAGTCAAAAACGTCCAGAACACATCCGCGGACGGCGGGCAGCCGGGCAGGAAATAATCGATTTTGACGACTTCATGAATCGGGCGCACTTTGTCCAGTAATAACGGCAATTCGGGATCGCTGGGGATTTGCGGATTCTCCACGCCAAGGCCGTCTAAATAAGACTCTGCCAGACATTCTTCCAGCGGGATGAAGTTGCGCATCGCCGGTAAGCCGCCGTTAATGGCGCAGGCGCCGACGGCAACCAGGATTTTGCAGTTTTTTCGAAACTCGCGCAGCGTATGAACGTTTTCGGAATTACAGACGCCGCCTTCGATTAGTCCGATGTCGCAGTTGGTGCAGTGTTCAATATCGGTAATTGGAGAACGGTCGAATTCTACGAGGTCGGCCAGCGCTACTAAGCGTTCATCCAGATCAAGAAATGACATGTGGCAGCCGAAGCAACCGGCCAGTGAGGTGGTGGCGATTCTGATTTTAGCCATGATCTATTTCCTTTGCGAGTGCGCTGGATTCTCCGGCCAGACTGACTTCATCAATTTGTTTATGATCGTAAATGCGCTCGCCAATCGGCACGGAGTAGCCGGTTCGTTTAATCAAAATAGCGCCGGTGGGACAAATATGGGCAGCCTGATCGCTTGCTTCAAGGTCGGTGTCTTTTAATAGTCCGCTTTGGGCATTAACAATCAAATGCTTGTTGATGCCGCGACCGCTGATCGCAAACACATCTTTACCGTCTTTTTGCTGGCTGGCGCGAACGCAAAGCGTGCAGAAAATGCAGCGGTTATGATCAATCATTACCTCATGATGCGAGGCGTCCATTTCCCGGTGCGGATAAAAATGCGGAAAATGGTTGTCGAGCATATTCAAATGATAAGCCACCGCCTGCAATTGACAGTTGCCGGTTTTTTCGCAGGATGGGCAAAAATGATTGCCTTCGACAAACAGCATTTGGGTAATTTTCTGCCGATCGTCATTCAGGTCTTTGGTGTTGTTGAGTACATCCTGACCTTCCGAGGCTGGAAAGGTGCAGGCGGAACAGACTCGGCCGTTGACCTTAACCGTACAAAGTTTGCAGCTGCCGTGCGGGGTGTATTCCGGATTATGGCAAAGGTGCGGAATATAAACGCCTGCTGCCGTCGCCGCTTCCATAATGGTTTGCCCGTCTTCAAAAGGAATGGGGTTACCGTCGATAGTAATGGTTTTATTCATGATCACTCCATGTCCGTCTGTGCTAAATGCGCGCCAGCATCATCGCGGTTGGCCATGCGCCGGGCAGTTTCCAAGGCGGCGTCCAAATCAAATCCGGGCTCGTAACTGATAAGCTTCAACCGGCTTTGATACAGTTCCGGATAACGCTCTAAGGTGGTCAATACCGGATTCGCGGCCGTTTGTCCCAATCCGCAATGGCTATGGGTTTTAACCAATTGGCAGAGTTCTTCAAGCGCCACCACATCACCCGCCGAGCCATGGCCGTCGACAATTTTATCCAGCTGTTGCTTTAATAAAGACGTCCCGACCCGGCATGGCGTACAGAAACCGCAGCTTTCATGGGCAAAAAAGTGGGTGAAATTATGGGCTATATCGAGAATGTTGCGGCTGTTGTTAAATACGATAAACGAGCCACCGGTGGCTAAGTCTTCAAATGCCAGTTTCCGGTCTAATTCCTGATTGGAAATAAAGGTGCCCGACGGGCCGCCGATTTGCAAACCCAGTACATCTTCAGCACCGCAATCCGTCAAGATTTCTTGCACCGTGGTACCGAATGGATATTCGTAAATACCCGGCCTGGCGCAATCGCCGCAGATACTTAGGATTTTGCTGCCTTTGGACTTTTGGGTGCCGACACTGGCAAACCAATCACCGCCGTTAACGGCAATTGCCGCCGCTGCATAAAAGGTTTCGACATTGTTAACAACGGTCGGTTTGCCTAGATAACCCTGAGACACCGGATAAGGCGGGCGGTTGCGCGGAATGCCTGCTTTGCCTTCCAGCGATTCAATTAACGCGGATTCTTCGCCGCAGATATACGCGCCAGCCCCGAGGCGAATTTCAATATCAAAATCCAGCCGGCCAAGAATGTTGTTGCCAAGCAAGCCGAACTGTCTGCGCTCATCCAAAACGCTATGCAGTTTATCGACCAGATGCAAATATTCGCCGCGCAAGTACAGAAATCCCTGTTTTGCGCCGATGATGGCGGCACACAAGGTCATGCCTTCAAACACCTGATGTGCGTAAGAATTTAACAATACTCTGTCTTTAAAGGTGCCGGGCTCGCCTTCGTCGGCATTACACACCACATAGCGTTCCGTTTCAGCTTCTTCTGAACAAAATTGCCATTTCATTGCAGTTTTAAAGCCGGCGCCACCACGGCCGCGAAGACCCGATTGATCGATTTCCGCCAAGGTTTGTTTTAAGCCTCTAGCCATTGCATTTTTTAGGGCTTCGCCATTCACAATCCCCTGACTCAGCAGTAAGCCGGATTTATAAATGTTATCGTCTACCTGAAAGAACTCGGCGGGCCAGTCAGCCAAAGGTATTTGCTGATTAATCAACTCGGCGATGGCATCTATTCGGGATCGGTCCAAATGAGTTAAGGCGTGACCGTTAACCAATCCGGCCGGGCCTTGGTCGCACATGCCGGAGCAAGAGGTATTATCCAAACTGACTAAGCCGTCACTACGAACGCTGCCGACGCTAACCTTAAGCTTACCCGCGATATAATCCATCAGGTTTTTCTTGCCCAGCATATGATCGGTAATGGAATCGCTAATCAACAATTCATATTGGCCGCGCGGGCTGTCGGTAAAAAAGCTGTAGAACTCGACAACGCTGATAATCTGGGTTCTTTGGATTTTTAACAACGGTGCCAATTGTTCAATGGCATCGGCTGGGATGTGATGATAGCTGGACTGTATTGCTCTTAGAATTTCCAGCAAATGCGTTGCTTGATATTGATTTTTTTCTGCAAGATTCTGAATAAACTGTTGCATGTTATCGCCCGGCCTCCCTCTTTTTATAAGCTACTGAATGCTAGCTTTATAGCATCAATGTTTCAATAGAATAACTACTTATCTCATTTGACTATAGGCTTAAAAATTAACAAAGAACATCTTTTAATTACTATTGAAGGGGTTATTCAAGGCATCGGAATGCGCCCTTTTATTGCTCGACTTGCCAAACAAACCCAGCAAAATGGCTGGGTGGCAAATACGGCCAACGGACTATCGATAGCCATTGAAGGCAATGTCGACTTGCAACAGCAATTTCTTTACCGCCTGAACAATGACGCTCCGCCTTTGGCTATTATTGCCTCGCAAACAATCAGCCTACAGCCGCTTGCGCATTTTAGTGATTTTCAGATTAAAGATAGTGCTATCGATGGCAAACAATCGGCGTTTGTATTGCCCGATTTAGCTATCTGCCCAGATTGCGTCTGCGATATTTCTAACCCGGCCAGCCGGTTTTACCGTTATCCGTTTACCAGTTGCAGCCAGTGCGGCCCGCGCTACAGCATCATGCTGAATCAGCCTTATGATCGTGAGCGAACCACGATGGCGGGATTCAAGTACTGTGCAGACTGCGAGCACGAGTATCAAGCTGTCGATAACCGGCGTTTTCACGCCCAAACCATCGCCTGCTCACACTGCGGCCCTGCCCTGCAGCTACTGGATCATGCAGGAAATACGCTCGCTGAAAATGACGTGTTATTAGCGGCAGGCGATTATTTACGTGCCGGAAAAATCCTGGCAGTAAAAGGCATCGGTGGCTTTCAATTGCTCGTCGATGCAACTAATCAAGACGCGATTGAACGCTTGAGAATAAGAAAACATCGCCCACAAAAACCGTTTGCACTGATGGTTGCGGATTTGGCTGCGGCGCAAGCACTTTGCTTTATCAATGATCTTGAACAACAAGCACTGACGTCTTATGCCGCGCCTATTGTGTTGCTGAAAAAACGGAGCGGAACATCAATTGCCGATGCCGTGGCTCCGGAAAGCAGCCTGCTTGGCGTAATGCTCGCCTACTCGCCGTTACATCATTTACTGCTGCATGATTTCGGCGCGCCGCTAGTCGCGACCAGCGGTAACCGCCACAACGAACCGATCTGCATCGATAACGCCCAAGCCTTAGAACAGCTTGCCGGTATTGCCGACTATTTCCTGATGCACAACCGCCCTATTCTGCGGCCTTTAGACGATTCAATCGTCCGGCTGATTGGCGACAACATCACCGTGTTGCGCAGAGCCCGTGGCTATGTGCCAACGCCTATCACGTTAAAATCAGCATTGCCCGATATACTGGCAGTCGGCGGGCAATTGAAAAATACCGTTGCCGTCAGTCATGGCAAACAAATCCTGTTAAGCCAACATCTTGGCGATCTTGATAGCGCGGCAACACAGCAGCAATTTGATACCAGCATTGCCGACCTGCACGGTTTTTATCAAATCAAACCAGTCAAAATAATGCATGACCTGCATCGCGATTATGCCAGCAGCCACAGTGCAGAACGCTTAGCCTCGACTTTTACTCCGCCGCTAAAAACAGCCGCCGTTCAACATCATTACGCGCATATTTTGTCATGCATGGCAGAACACAACCTTGAGCCGCCGTTGCTTGGCATTGTCTGGGATGGCTCAGGTCTTGGCAGTGACAACTCGTTATGGGGCGGCGAGTTTTTGCGTCTACATGCTAAAGGTTTTCAGCGTTACGCGCATTTTCGGCCGTTTGCATTGCCGGGAGGATATAAAGCGATTCAGGAACCCAGGCGTGCAGGGCTGGGAATGTTGTACGAAATACTTGCAGATCGCGCATTTGACCGCAACGGCCTTGGTTTTTCGGAGCTGGAATTGCAGCTGTTACAATCAGGATTGAGTAAACACATCAACTGTCCAACCACCACCAGTGTCGGCCGCATATTCGATGCAGTCGCCAGCTTGCTTGGGCTTTGCCAGATTAATCACTATGAAGGCCAAGCAGCTATGGCTCTGGAAAATTGCGCGACTAACGCCATCCAGTCCGATGCATTTTACGATTTTCAACTAACCGACACAGAGCCGCTGGTGATCAACTGGCAACTAATGTTGGAACAATTATTAAAAGATATTCAATATCTGAATGCGACCATCATTGCTGAGAAATTTCACAATACCCTAGCAGAAATCATCCTGACGGTTGCTAAGCACGCCGGTGAACAATCGATTGTCCTCAGCGGCGGCTGTTTTCAAAATGCTTGCCTGGTTGAAAAAGCAGTAGCCAAATTAAAAACGGCTGGCTTTACTGTGGTTTGCCATGAAAAGATACCCCCCAATGATGGCGGCCTGGCACTCGGGCAGCTTTACGCAACAAAATACACGGGATAACTTATGTGCTTAGCCGTTCCTGGACGCATTATCAGCCTTTCAAATGACATCGACCCTTTAGCTCGTAAAGGCCAAATCGATTTTTCAGGTATCACCAAAGAAATCAGTCTGGCTTATGTACCGGAAGCGGGCGTCAACGACTACGTGATTGTCCATGCCGGTTTTGCGATTTCGGTGTTGGATGAAGAAGAAGCCACTGCGACCTTGCAAGCGTTTAAGGATTTAAATGAAATGTAATTATTCAGAGTGGAAACTTTGAAAAATAGCCTGATCGAGGAAAATAAACATACTGTCATTAATTTAAGAGCAAAGCTCCCTCTCCTGATGGAGAGGGTTGGGGTGAGGAGAATATGAAAAAGAAACATGCATTATTTGCCCCCCTCATCCTAACCTTCTCCCTCAGGGAGAAGGAACTATCCAACCATAACTTAATGTTAGTGATATATAAGAAGGCACCGAAAGATACAGGACAGGAATACCCCTCATGAAATACCTGGCTGAATACCGCGACCCTGCAACCGCCAAAAAACTGGTGGCGGCGATTGCATCAATCACCACACAGCCGTGGAATATTATGGAAGTGTGTGGCGGCCAAACGCATAGCATCATCAAATACGGCATTGATCAGTTATTACCGGATGCCATCAACTTGATCCATGGCCCCGGTTGTCCGGTGTGCGTGACGCCTCTGGAATATATCGACAAAGCGCTGGCAATTGCCCAACTGCCGAAAGTTATCTTCTGCTCGTTTGGCGACATGCTGCGGGTGCCAGGCTCGCATCACGATTTGCTGGGCTTGAAGGCACAAGGCGCAGATATTCGTATTGTTTATTCGCCGATGGAATCACTGACCATTGCCCAGCAACATCCAGATAAACAAGTGGTGTTTTTTGGTGTAGGTTTTGAAACTACTGCGCCAGCGACGGCTTTGTTGGCGTATCAAGCCAAGCAGTTAGCTTTAAAAAACTTCTCGCTGCTGGTGTGCCATGTGCGCGTGCCACCAGTGATGGAAGCGTTGCTGAATTCACCCAATAACCAAGTCCAAGGATTTCTCGGCGCCGGACATGTCTGTTCAATCATGGGCTATCACGAATATTTACCGCTTGCCGCGCAATTTCAACTGCCCATCGTCATCACCGGTTTCGAGCCGGTCGATATTTTGCAGGGGATTTATCTGTGCATTAAGCAACTGGAAGAAGGCCGGTTTGACGTTGAAAACGAATACCGCCGCGTGGTGAAAGAGCAAGGCAACCTGCCCGCGCAACAGTTGATGCAAACTGTATTCGAGATCGTCGACAGATCCTGGCGCGGGCTAGGCAACATTGCTGCCAGCGGTTTAGCCTTAACCGCCGAATACAACGACTGGAATGCCGAACAGCGGTTTTCGGTCGCAAATATCAATACACAGGAACCCGCCGAATGCCGTAGCGGCGAAGTGCTGCAAGGCCTAATTAAACCCGCGCAATGCCCTGAATTCGGTACTCGCTGCACTCCCGAGCATCCGCTTGGCGCCACCATGGTGTCTTCCGAAGGCGCCTGCGCCGCTTATTACCGCTACCGTCGTTATCAAAATGTCTGACTTAGAACTTAATTGCCCTTTGCCGTTGCAATACGAGCAAATCGTCATGGCCCATGGCGGTGGCGGCCGCTTGATGCAACAATTGCTTGATAGCGTCATCCAGCCAATCTTTAACAACCCCATTCTTAACCAAAAACATGACAGTGCCGTTGTTAATATCAATGGTTCAAAGATTGCCTTTACTACCGATTCTTATGTGGTCAAACCACTGTTTTTTCCCGGCGGCGACATCGGCAAACTGGCGGTCTGCGGTACCTTGAATGACCTGGCGATGAGCGGCGCCAAACCGTTATACCTGACCTGCTCGCTGATTATTGAAGAAGGCTTTTCAATAGCCGACCTTAAACGCATTGTGCAATCGATGCAGCAAACCGCAGCGCAAGCGGGTGTATTGATTGTGACCGGCGACACCAAAGTGGTCGATAACGGCAAAGGCGACGGCGTGTTTATCAATACCGCAGGCATCGGCATTATTAACGACAACGTCGATGTTAACCCCAGCAACATTCAAGTCGGCGACAGCATCATCTTAAACAGCGACCTAGCCAGACACGGCATTGCGGTGATGCTGGAACGAGAAGGCTTAAAGTTTGAGCACCATATCAAAAGCGATTGCGCCGATCTGTCCGGCATCGTTCAGGAGTTGATTCAAGCTGGCGTTGAAATACATTGCATGCGCGACCTAACCAGAGGCGGCCTGGCTACCGGGCTGATAGAACTTGCCACCACATCGCGGCATCATATTGAAGCAACCGAATCGGCATTACCCATTCATCAAGACGTTAACAGCGCTTGCGAAATTTTAGGCTTTGACCCGCTTTATATCGCTAACGAAGGCGCTTTTGTGTTGTTCGTTCCCGAAAGCCAATCTGCACAATGCTTAGCTATCTTGCGCCAGCACCCGCTTGGTGGTCAGGCAATCCAAATAGGCCAGGTTAAATCAACCCATGCTCAAGGCATGGTCACGCTGCAAACCGCGATGGGTATTAGTCGCTTACTGGATTTATTAAGCGGCGAACAATTGCCGAGAATTTGTTGATAGCACTTAGCTATTTGTTAGATGAGACCCTACCCCCCTCTTTGAAAAAGAGGGGGCGGGGGAGATTTTTTTAATAAATCCCCCTCAATCCCCCTTTTTCAAAGGGGGAGGATAGTAGTCACGATTAGCCTATTACCATTTCAATTTAACAACATTATTTAATGCCCCCAATCATCCAATTCGATCACGTATCAGTTTCCGCCCTCGAAAAAACGATTTTATCGGACATTAGCTTTACTCTTTCTTCTGGCGAAAAAGCGGTGTTATGCGGCAAATCCGGCTCGGGTAAAAGTAGCGTGCTTAAAACCTTGTTGGGTCTGCTGCCGATAAAATTAGGCACGGTTTATTTTCAGGGAACCCCGCTAACTCCCGCCTCAGTTCAAACGATTAGAAGCTGCGCCGCTTACATTGGACAAGAGCCTATGCTGGGTGCTGACAACGTGCGCGATGCCCTGCTCTTGCCTTTTCAGTTTAAAGCCCATCGCGGCCATCAACCCACAGAAGCCCAACTGATTGAAGTATTGCAACGCCTGCAACTGCCCGCTGACATTTTAAAACAACAAAGCAGCCGTATTTCCGGCGGTGAAAAACAGCGCATTGCACTGGCTCGCGGCTTGTTATTGGGTAAGACCTTGTATTTGCTGGACGAGGTCACCAGCGCCCTGGATGCGGAAAGCAAACAAGCCGTGTTCGAGGTGTTTTCTGATCCCGCTCTGACTGTGCTGTCAGTCGCTCATGATCCCGAATGGCTGGAGCGCTGCAGCATTATTTTTGAACTGGAAGCGGGTCAATTGACTGAGGTACAGCGCCATGGCAACACTTGATATTCAACTGCCGCAAATGGCGCTGCTTTACGGCCTGTGCTTACTGCCGGTTTTACTGCTCTGGCTGATTGGTTTGCGTTTAAGCCGGGATATTGGCATCAGTATTTTGCGCATGACCATTCAATTAGCGCTGGTCGGCATCTACTTAAAAACGCTCTTCGATCTTAATAATCCGTGGCTGAATGGCTTATGGATCTTGGTGATGCTGATAGTTGCCGATTTAAGCATCTTGCGGCGCGCCGGTTTAAAAGCACGTTATTTTGCGCTAGCCACCTTTACCGCGATTGCCTCCAGCATCCTGTTTTCCACGGCCTATCTGGTCATTCTGGTTATCCAACCAACGCATTATTACGATGCCCGTTATATCGTGCCGTTGGCGGGGATGATTCTAGGCAACTGCCTGCAAGGCAATGTCATCGCGTTGGAACGTTTCTATTCAGCCGTGCGCAAAAACGAAAACGAATACGCTACTTTTTTGATGCTGGGCGCGACCCGCTGGGAAGCGGTGCGGCCGTATTTTCGGGAAGCCATTAAAGCCGCCATCAACCCAACCATTGCCGGTATGGCCACTATGGGCTTGGTCTCGCTGCCGGGTATGATGACCGGGCAAATTCTAGGTGGCAGCGAACCTGGACTAGCCGTTAAATACCAAATCGCCATCATGATTTGCATCTTCACCAGCACCACCATCGCCGGCATTATTAACCTAAAGCTCAGTGTGGCAATTGCCTTCAACGCCTATGATGTTTTGCGGGATGATGTGATTAAGAAGCCTTGATTAGCTACGCACTTGTTGAAGCAGGCTACACGGTTGCCGTTGCCGACAACCGTATTTCACCCGGATTAATACCTGCCTAAATCGTTAATTGCATCGACTACCATGCCCGAGCCGATAGCAATCATCAAAATATCAGATGCCACGCGGACAAATCGATACCCTGGAGGCGGCGGCCCAAAATTACCCAGCACTGCCGGAGGCAATTCGTAAAAAACCACATCTCCAGGCAAAGGACGCCCTATCGCCCATTTTTTTGCCTGACCAGGAGGCATACAACCATTGTGTTTCTTGGCTAAGCCAGGCGGGCAACGACCGGTAGACTGATATTCGCCGGCATAGTAGTCACGAATCACAGCTCGGTGCCGGTCGATGAAATGACTATCGCCGCTAGAACTGGGTCTATCGCTGTCATGCTGCTCATCTCGATCCTGATGCCGTTCATTCTGCTGATGTTTATCTTGCTTATCGCCATGTTTACCGGCGCCCCCAGTCCATGAAGGCTTGTCTGCCATTGCCGGAGTGGCACTTAAAATCGCAGCGGCGAGCAACATTTGCCCGGTTATTTTTGAAATCTTATGTAGCGTCATAGCTAGCCACCATATTGTCTGTATGAATAAAAATTACTCGTTAATTATGGCTTATGTTGATAACCGAGTATGTCCGGTAACGCACAGATGTTGCGGCATAGAAATATTCGGATATAACAAATGAAGCACTTTTGTTAACTCACTAATTTTTTCCGAAGGATTACGTCGATGATTTTATTTAAACATGCAGCCGTAGGCACTTTGTTGGTTTTTGGTTTGGTAATGAGTTCATCTGCTCTTCCAGAAGAATCAACAATGTTAAACGGAACCTTTAAACTTGGTGACATTGGTCCACAAGGCGGTAAAGTTTATTTTATCGACAGTTCTGGTCAACACGGGCTGGAAGCCAAACCTGTCGATCAGCCCGGCTCATTAATTTGGCGTGACGCTGTAACTGCGGCCGACGCTTATGGCTCCGGCTGGCATTTACCTACCATAGCCGAATTAAAATTACTGTATGAACAGAAAACTCATGTCGGCGGCTTTGCCAACGACGATTATTGGAGCAGTACGGAGCAAGACGTCAACAGCGCCTGGATTCAAGGTTTTGTCAGAGGTGATCAAGATCGTTACAACAAACACAGCAAATTGAAGGTTCGTGCGGTGCGCTTGTTTTAACTGCCTTGCTTCCGTTCAAGCTTGTTGACTACAAATGACAGATAGACACTTAAACACATACATCCGCAGAGAAAAATTATGCTACAAGGTTCAGTTTTTATTACCAATAAAACCCAAACAGTACGTCTGCCGGTTGAAGCTCGTTTTAATGAAAATATTAAAAAAGTGTTTATTCGCAGACATGGCAAAGAGCTTATTTTATGTCCGGTTGAAAACACCTGGGATAGTTTCTTTTTGACTGACCAAAAAGTAACCGACGACTTTCTTACTGAACGGGCAGAACAAACAGAATCCATTCGGGAAGAATTTTAATGCTGAAATACATGCTTGATACCAATATCGTCATTTACGTTATTAAGCGCCGCCCGATTGAAGTGTTAGCCACATTTAACAAACATGTCGGGCAGCTATGTATTTCCAGCATCACTCTGGCTGAATTGCTGCATGGCGTCGAAAAAAGTATCCAGCCTGAACACAACCTGCGCCAAGTCGATGACTTTGTCTCGCGTTTGGACGTATTGGAATACACATCTAAAGCAGCGGCTCATTATGGTGATATTCGTGCCAATCTGGAAAAACAGGGCAAAACAATCGGCGTTAATGATTTACATATTGCCGGTCATGCCCGAAGTGAAGGCTTGATTTTGGTGACCAATAATCTCAGGGAGTTTGAGTGTGTTGAGGCGTTACGGTTTGAGAATTGGGTATAAGTTTCTTCGTTTGCTGATGGACGGACATTTTTAGACAGTGAACGGTCAATATCTGTATTTGCAGTGTTGGGCCCGAAGATGATACTTGCAACGTACTCACAAACGACGCACAATTACGACACATAAACCGTCATGGTGTTTCTGATGAAAAATACTACCGCCAAAGAAAACCGCCTTAATATTCGCTGCGATGTGCGTGCTCGAGAACTGCTCGACAAAGCCGCTACTTATACACACGTCAGCATTTCCGAATTTGTTCTGTCCAACGCATTAGCCTCCGCAGAAAAAGTGGTACAGGCTCATGAACACATCACGTTACAACCGGAAGATTTTCAGGCCTTCCTGGCCGCACTTGATACGCCAGCACAACCCAACCCTGCCTTAGAAAAAGCCTTCAAACGCCATTCGGAACAGGTTGCCAGGTAAAGTTGTAAATGGAAACGATTTACCATATCCGCCCCTTTGACAATTCTGTTGATACCGCTTCCTTTAGTTGTGGCCAGCCATCACTCGATGAATACATTCGTCGTTATGCTTCGCAAGATGTCAAACGCAATGTTGCCAGGGTATTCATGGCGACACCGGAACATAACCCCAAGCAATTAGCAGGATTTTTTACCTTGAGCGCAGGCAGCGTCAGTTGTTCTGACTTACCGGCGTCATTGGCTAAAACACTGCCTCGTTATCCTGTGCCGGTGGCACTCATCGGGCGACCGCTGAGATTCATGGAATGCACCGAACCGGAGTCGGAAGGTGCGTGAATCTTAGTCCCCGGTAGCTATATCGTTCCGGCGTTTTTTCGAGCACGCTGTTTGCGATGGAAAAATGCAATCGGTCGATGCCGATAGCGTAACGTCATTGCTGCGATGTTTAGCCACCTTGTCGTGGATAAACGATATTGGAGCAGGACAGCCGGGGCTTGCGTAGCAATCTAACCGTCGCTAAGTTTTGATGATTTCACGCAGGAGCAAGGAAATTACCCTTCAAAACTTAGCGACTCGCTTGTTGCTGTCGCCACCGACTATCAAGGAAAAGGCTTAGGATCGATTCTGTTGGCAGATGCTTGTCAGAAGGTAATAAACGCTAGCGCCACTCTGGCGGTTGTTGGAATTGTTGTGGATGCTAAAGACTCAACTGCTGCCAGTTTTTACCAGCATTTTGGTTTTGTGCCTTTGCCGGGAATTTCTTCACGGTTGTTGTTGCCGGCAAGTGCATTTCGTTCTTAGGTATAGCTCAACGGGATTTTGTAGCTCCGATGCTTTGGATTATGTTAGTAAACCATTAACAGAATCTACGAAAGCTTTTCCAATTTAGTTAGCCAATCATCAAACCCTGAACACATTTGCCGCATTTTTTCTAAACCAATTTCTTGTGAAATGTTTGGTCCATGCGTTGTCTTTCTATAATTGGTATATTTTTCTAAACGTTTTGATGGGGCAGTTTCATAAGAGTCGTTCACTTTTTCAGGGTTGTTGCTAAATTCTGCCAATATACTTGTCGCCCATATATTTAGAGATCCACCTTGTAAGACAGAGGCTATAGCCTCTGGTGAAGAAAATAATAACCCTTCAAATTCATACATTTGTACATAAGGAATTAGCTTTCCCCTTATATCCTCTTTAATAGATTCGGCTATTTTAGATTCCAAAGTCATTTTTGTTTCCGCTTCAACCTTGCCTTTAAACCCATAAAAATCATAGAAAGTAGTTATAAAATCAAAGTTGTAGGCTAAATTTTTTAGCTCATGTCTTACACGGTCGATACTTACATTTCCGTTTATTGAAACTGGGGTAACATAAATATCTTTTTGGGATAGATGTGGTTGCAGTAAAATTTTGATAAACCGTTCTTCAGTTGGTCCCTCTACCGAAATTCCTAGCCTCACCATTCTGGACGTCCCCCAATTAAGTTTTTCGTCCAAATATCCCCCATTCCATAATCTTCCAACCAATGTTTGAGATCTTTTTTATCTGGCCTTTTAAAAGTTGACACTCCTTTTACTTGATCAACCACAACAAAATCTTCTGGGGCAAACTGATTAGCAAAAGCAACAGATTGTGTCGAACAAATGACTTGGTTTTTCTTTGATGCTGCCTTGACCATTTCAGCAAGAACGCTTAAGGCAGCTGGATGCAAACCAAGTTCAGGCTCATCAATAATAATAGTGCTGGGTAAGTACCTTTCAGGCTGAAGAAACAATGTAGTCATACAAATAAATCGAGCGGTGCCGTCTGAAAGTTGGTTAGCTGAAAATGGCTCATCATAGTCACGATGAATCCATCTTAATAAAAGGGATTCATTTCCTTCTTCACCACTGGGTTCAAGATGAAAGTCATGAAAAAATGGCGCTACAGTTTTAATAGTTGAAACTATCTCTTGATAACTAGACTGATGACTATTTCTAAGAAAACGAAGGAAAGGCGCTAAATTACTGGCATCGGAATTAAGAATTGTGCTTGAACTCAGTTTTTTAGCCTGTTTAAAGCCAGCCGTGGGGCTTGTATCGTGAAAATGATAAACCCTGCACTTTTGCATATACTCGCGAGTGTATTGTCGAACATAATCGCTACTTGCCTCCGATCCAGGAAGCAGACCACTTTCTCCTAATTTACCTTTTATTGACCAATTATACTTCGACGTATTGACCCTGCAATACTCGGTATCAAATACCAATGTGTCGTTAGTTTCACCATGGACGAACTCAACGTGATAACCATTACTTCCTATTTCAATATCAATAGTAATTTTTGGTGTAGATTTTGGTCCAAAGTGGAAGAACGTATTAGCAAAGCCTTGCTTTTCAGTATAGGTTTGCAACTTCCCTTCAGATAGATTTCTTAAAAAGGTAAACAGCGAAATGAAATTTGACTTACCTGCTCCATTTGCACCAATAAGTATATTTATTGGGCTCATCTTCAAGTCGAGGTTTTTTATTGATTTAAACCCTTTAAGTTTAATTTGTTGAAGATGTGTGTTTTGTTGCTCTGACATAATTTCGCTTACAATTCGCTAAAAAATCATACGGTTTTAAATTACTAAATGCGGATATTTTGGCTTTAGATACCCCTTATAATACACAATCAATTAGAGTAAATGCGTTATAAACACCGTACCAACAATCCATAATGATATGGATGATCTAATCTACCCTCTCCTGAATTCTTCCACGCAGGGCTTTTTTATGTCTGATTGTATTTGATATTGTGCATCGCCTAAAGCGCCCACCGTTGGATGAATAGCGGTTTGCCAGAGTCACCCCAGTTAATTAATAAAATGAATTAGCCCTCAATGTTGCAAATATCCATACAAATCAGCATCCCCGACAACGAAATCGAAATCTCCGCCATTCGCGCTCAGGGTGCGGGCGGTCAGAATGTTAATAAAGTATCAACGGCTGTGCATTTACGTTTTGATATTAACGCGTCGTCCTTGCCTGAGTTTTATAAGGAAAAACTGCTGGTTTTAAATGACAGCCGTCTTTCAAAAGACGGGGTGATTGTGATCAAAGCGCAGCAGTTTCGCACTCAGGAGATGAACAAAGTGGATGCTTACAACCGGCTACGGGATTTGATTCTGAGTGCGACCATTGTGCATAAGAAGCGCAAAGCCACAAAACCCACTAAAAGCTCAAAGTTGAGGCGATTGGATGGCAAATCCAAGCAAGGGAAACTGAAGGCGTTGAGAGGAAAAGTTGATTTGCACTAATATATTTTTGCAGTTCAAATTTCGGTTTTTAAATCTCCTCACCCCGACCCTCTCCAGCAGGAGAGGGAGTAAATACACCGAAATGTACACAGATCAAATAATCACCGGCTGATCTGAAAGCTCATTAGGATTGCCTTCTTTCGCGGGGAAATGGGTCACTAATAGCTTGGTGATGCGTTTAATGCCTTCGATTGATCCATGCCGAAAATCACCTTGTTTAAATGCTGTCTGCATGGTTTGGGCGATAGCATCCCATTCGGTTTGAGTCACTCGTTTGGCAATGCCACGGTCTGCAATGATGTGGACTTCCCGGTCTGCCAGTAATACATAAATCAACACGCCGCTGTTATCTTCGGTATCCCACACCCGTAGATTGGCAAATACTTCTGTAGCGCGATGTCGGGCTGGTTTGCCGCGCCATACCCAGACAGGTGCAAGGGCATTTTCCACAGCAAAGCGTAGTTCGCCACTGTGTTGATGTTCCGACTGTTTTATCGCCTGTTCAATATCGTGCAGCACTGCCTTTGGAAACGCCACGCGCCAACGCCACGGCGGCATAAAAGCATGTGCTAACCAGCGTGTAAACTTTACCATGATCCTGATGCGCCTCCGCCGCCAAAACTGCCGCCACCGCCACCCCATGATCCACCGCTACCAAAGCCTCCGCCGCCACTGGTCCAACCGCTACCGCCGCGATGTTTTATGCCAACAATGAAGAAAACCATCAACGCAATAAACACCACCATGATGCCCAAGCCAAAGAACAGCATGGCGACTGCACCGGCCCCCAATCCCGCCAACATGCCGCCCATTAATCGGCCCATGATGGCCGACAACACAAACCCGGCAATCACACCGCCGAACAGGATAAACAGGAAAGCGCCTTCATCGGGTTGGTCATTCTGCTCATTAGCTGGTGCCGGTAAAGATTCACCGGCGATGAGTTTGATAAGTTGGCTAACTCCGGCGTCAATGCCACCGGCAAAATCGCCTACTTTAAAAAATGGCGTAATAACTTCACTTATTACGCGCTTAGCAATCGCATCAGGAATGGCGCCTTCCAGGCCGTAACCGACTTCAATGCGTAATTTACGATCATCCTTAGCGACAATCAAAATCACACCGTCATCAATCTTTTTACGACCAATCTTCCAGGTCTCGGCTACCCGAATGCCGAACTGGGCAATGTCTTCAGGCTGGGTGGTAGGAACAATTAACACCGCAATCTGGCTGCCTTTTTCGGCTTCAAATGCGGCCAGTTTGTTTTCCAATGCTGCAGTTTGTTGCGGGCTGAGTGTGGCGGTCAGGTCAGTAACGCGATGCGATAAATCGGGAATATTCACCAGCGCCACTGCCGCTGTAAAGAACAGCAGCAGTAACAATCCAAATCCGTAACGGCCCAGTGTCAACATACTTTATTGTGCTGGAGCAGCTGCCGGAACCGGTGCAGAAAAATCCACTTTAGGCGGTTGAGAAATGGCTTGTTCATTTTCTACCGTAAAGCTGGGTTTGGTCTTAAGGCCGAACATCATTGCGGTGAGGTTAGTCGGGAAAGATCGCACGGTAATGTTGTAATTCTTCACAGTGTCAATGTAGCGGTTGCGCGCGACAGTAATGCGGTTTTCGGTACCTTCCAGCTGGGCCTGTAAATCTCTGAACAAACCGTCAGCTTTAAGCTGCGGATAATTTTCCGCCACCGCTAACAGCTTTGAGATAGCACTGGTCATCTGACCTTGAGCGGCAATGAACTTCTTAAACGCCTCTTCATCATTGACCAGTTCCGGAGTGGCTTGTATGGCCCCTACCCTGGCACGGGCGTCAGTCACTTGCGTCAATACATCTTTTTCGTGTGCCGCGTAACCCTTCACTACATTGACCAGATTCGGCACCAAGTCGGCGCGGCGCTGGTATTGATTCAATACTTCTGCCCAGGACGCTTTGATGTTTTCATCGCCTGATTGCAGCTCGTTATAACCGCAGCCGGACAAGCTGGTTATCATTAATAAAACTATTAGCCACTTGAACATGTTTAACCTCATTGGTTGGGTTGTAAGGGTTTGTTATTATTTAGGCGAGTCGCCATATTCATTGCGGCCGGGCGTGCTATCAAGCACCAAAAAGTAAAAAAGTATCAACCCACCCAGTATTGGAATCAATGGCAGAAGCACCCACCAGCCGCTTCGATCCGTATCGTGCAATCGTCTAACGGTGACCGTCAACCCTGGCAGCAGCAACGCTATAGCGTAAATACCACCCAACAAACCCACGCCTGAAGTGGGATCAAAACTACCGGTAATATGGTCGACAACACCCAACGCCAGACTGATCAGAATATTAAACAGCACGAAAAACCAATATTCTTTACGCCTAGCCCGACCATTAAATTCGGCATATTTATTCAACGCTTGAAGATACCAATTCATGAAATTCTCCGACTAAGTAAGTATAAATTTCTGTTCTATAGTTACATTTAGCGGCACTATTAACCACCACAAAATTAAAGTATTAATAAATCCCATCAACAACGATTTATCTGCCTTAAACCATCTTCCCTCACTACCTTAAAAATCTATCATGACTGAAAAATACATCTACTCATTTCAAAAAGGCGACGGAAAAAATAAAGTTCTACTGGGCGGCAAAGGTGCCAATTTGTGCGAAATGACACAAATCGGCCTGAATGTACCGGCCGGTTTTGTTATTACTACTCGCGCTTGTTTGGATTATCTTGAAAGCCATCAATTACCCGAAGGTCTACTTGATGAAGTAAAAACTCATATCGCCGAAGTTGAAACGCTTTCGGGCAAACGATTTGGCGACCGCGAAAATCCATTATTAGTATCGGTACGGTCCGGCTCGGCTATTTCCATGCCCGGCATGATGGATACCATTTTAAACCTGGGCCTTAATGCCCAAAACCTGTCCGGATTGATTGCACAAACCGGTGATGCCCGCTTTGCTTATGACGCCTACCGCCGTTTTATTCAGCTGTTTGGTAAGGTGGCATTGGGCATTGATGATGAGAAATTCGATGTGCATTTCGCGGCTATCAAACAGCAAGCCGGGATTAAAGCGGATGTCGGTTTGGATGCCGAACACTTGCGCAAAATCAGCGAACTGTTTCTGCAAGTAGTGCAGGAAGAAACCGGCAAACCATTCCCTGAAGATGTTTACGAACAATTAGAGCTGTCCATCAAAGCGGTATTTAATTCTTGGATGGGCAAACGCGCGGTCGATTATCGCCGCGAATTTCGAATCACCCCACAAATGGCCAACGGCACGGCGGTTAATGTCGTCGCCATGGTGTTTGGCAACATGGGCAATGATTGCGCGACCGGCGTCGGCTTTACCCGCAATCCAGGTACCGGCGTCAATGAAATGTACGGCGAATATTTGGTTAACGCGCAAGGCGAAGATGTGGTGGCCGGTATTCGCACGCCCAAACCGGTGCATGAATTGGCCAAGGAAATGCCTGATCTTTACAAGCAATTGGTCGAGTTGCGCAACAAACTTGAAGCCCATTACCAAGAAGTTCAGGACTACGAATACACCATTGAACGCGGCATTTTGTATTGCCTACAAACACGTAACGGCAAAATGAACGCCACTGCGATGGTGCGCACCTCTGTGGAAATGGAAGCCGAAGGGCTGATTAATAAAGAACAAGCGTTATTACGCATCAATCCGGAATTACTGGAGCAGCTGTTACATCCGCAACTTGACCCTACTCATAAAGTCCAGTCGGTAGCCCAAGGTTTACCCGCGTCGCCGGGTGCCGCATCCGGTAAATGTGTATTTGACGCTGACACTGCTGAATTAATGGGGCGTGCCGGTGAACATGTCATTTTATTAAGAGAAGAAACCAAGCCTGAAGATATTCATGGATTTTTTGCCGCTCAAGGCATTTTAACCAGTCGCGGCGGTAAAACTTCACATGCCGCAGTAGTTGCCCGCGGCATGGGCAAAGCCTGTATTGCCGGTGCGGAAGACATAAAAATAGACGTCCGCGCCCGTCAAGCCGTCATCGGCGATCTACAACTGCGCGAAGGAGACATCATTACTATCGACGGCAGTACCGGCCTGATCTATGTCGGCAAAATCCCCACCATTGAACCGTCATTTTCTGACGAATTAAAAACCTTATTATCCTGGGCTGATAAAGTCGCCGAATTAGAAGTGCATGCCAATGTCGATACACCGGAACGCGCACGCATGGCCGTCAGTTATGGTGCTACAGGTATTGGTCTATGCCGTACCGAACGCATGTTCAACGCCTCAGATCGCCTGCCTTTGGTGATTGATATGATTCTGGCTGACAGCAAAGAAATTAGAGAAGAAGCGCTGGGGAAATTGTTTCCAATTCAGCGCGATGACTTTAAACAAATTTTTGAAGCGATGTCGCCCTACCCTGTGACGGTAAGATTGTTAGATCCACCAATGCATGAATTCTTACCTAGCGAAGATCAGCTGAAAGATGAAATCAAATCGTTGAATCTTTATAAAGTGATGATTCACGGGCAACAAGTCACGCTGGATACTTTGGGCAGCCAGATAGCATTGCCGACTCCGTTCAATCAATTGAATGAGGAAATCATCAATAAAGCGATTGCTAAAAAGGAATTGATGCTGAAAAAAGTAAAAGAGCTTTACGAAGTCAATCCTATGCTGGGCCATCGGGGCGTGCGTCTTGGCATGTCGTATCCGGAAATTTACCAGATGCAAATTCGCTCTATTCTTGAAGCGGCGGCATTGTGTACTCAAGAAGGTACGCCGATTTTGCCAGAAATCATGGTGCCGCAAGTGATCACGGTTCAGGAGTTGATCAAGGTAAAAACCTACGTTGACCAAATTCAACAGGAAGTCGAAAGCCAGTACGGCCTCTCCCTGAAATTTAAATTCGGCACCATGATTGAAACTGTTAGAGCTTGCACGCGTGCTGGAGAATTAGCGGAAGTAGCCGAATTTTTCTCTTTCGGTACCAATGACTTAACCCAGGCGACCTTCTCATTTTCTCGTGAAGATGCGGAAAACAAATTCCTGCCGCTATACAACGAAACCGGCTTACTTGAAGACAACCCGTTTGAAGTGCTCGATGCCAAAGGTGTCGGTCAATTAATGAAAATGACCGCTGTTTCAGGACATGCAACCCGGCCCGATATAAAAATAGGTATCTGCGGCGAACAAGGCGGACATCCGCAATCGATTCGCTTTTGTCACCATATCAAACTGGATTATGTTTCCTGCTCGGCACCGCGCATTCCAATAGCCAGACTGGCGGTTGCGCATGCAAAACTGCTGGAAGATCAATACATTCCTAATCACTAATAAACCAAGGAAGCTATCGTGGGAGCGATGGTAAGAGGTCTCTCCCACGGTTTCACTCAACATTGCCGAAAGAGGCTGAATAGTCAGGCATATCCGTTGAACTGATTAGCGCTAGATCATGGTCATCGACCGACTCCGTTTTCTGCCACTTCAAAAGTTCTAAAGTCCCATCGAAATGCTCCACGATTGCCGTGCAGCTTTCCACAAAATCCCCGGTATTAACGTATAAAAAGCCACCGATGTCTTTAATTTCCGCGTGGTGTATATGACCGCAAATAACACCGTCCAGACCTTGATCTTGCAACGTACTGACGATGCTCACTTCATAATCGGAAATAAACTGCACCACATTCTTGACTTTGAATTTAACAAAGGCGGCCAGCGAAAAGTTTGACTGCCACCCCAACCAACGCCTGATCACCCGCAGGAAACGATTGATCCAGATTAAAAAGTCATAGCCTTCGCTGCCTAGCTTGGCAATCCACCGGTGGCATTTGGCGATAGTGTCATACTCATCACCATGGACAACAAGAAATTGCTTCCCTCCGAAGGTGGTATGAACATCTGAATTTTTGACAGTAATATCACCAAATACGTACTGATCGTATTCCCTAACGTTTTCGTCATGATTACCGGGTATATAAATCACTTGGGTGCCATGCCTGGCCTTGCGCAAAACTTTTTGAATCACCGTATTGTGATCTCTGGGCCAGTACATTTTCTTGGACAGCGACCAAAAATCAATAATGTCGCCTACCAGGTAAAGCTTTTCGCTGTCGTTGTACTTAAGAAAATCCAGTAAAACATCGGCTTGGCATTGGGTAGAGCCCAGGTGTAAATCAGAAATCCAGATGGTTCGATAATTCATGAGGAATGTCTCAAAGAGTGCCGTGGCACCGTCTGTTGTTAATTTAAGCCGCGCAAATGACAGAATGATGACGATAATTGAATATCGGAAAGCTCTGCAAACTGCTTAACAAAACCGCCCTAAATAAAAGAGTTGGAAACCTCGAAAAACCCAGCACCTCTACAAGCTCAGTGCCTATGCGGCATAAAAATCAAACATTTTTAAAACCCGCCAAAAATAATCACACGCCTGTCATTTTCCTAAATCCAAATATATCAATTACTTAATTCATCTCTTAAATACCAACTGTTTCGATATAAGTATTTCTACGTATAGTATTTGGTAAGCAGTCGGTTCAAATTGTAAAGACAGATTATTTCCCCGCTAGTACAAGGTGAGTAAACAATGAACGTTCTGCAAAATTTAGTGCGCCATACGCGGCTACTGGAAATCGTCGGTGATTTGATACGTGTGCAGGCAGAAGGTGTGGCTTTTGGTGATCTTGCCATGGTTGAAAACATCGACGGCGAGCGTTCATTAGCCAAAGTGGTCGATCTTGATCGGGACGTCGTCAGCCTGCAAGTATTCTCTGGAGGCAAAGGGCTCTCTACCGACGCCAAAGTAAACTTCCTCGGTCGCCCTCTTGATGTCATCTACTCAGATAACATTCTCGGCAGAATCTTCCGAGGTTCCGGCGAATCTATTGATGGCGGCCCCGAGTTGCCGACCGACCCACGCATCCCAGTGGCAGGCCCGACGGTAAATCCGGTCATGCGGGTGATGCCGTCGCGGATGATCGAAACCAAAGTACCGATGATCGATCTGTTCAACTGCCTGGTGGAAAGCCAGAAAATCCCCATCTTTTCCGTTGCGGGCGAACCTTTTAACCAACTGCTGGCACGCATAGGTTTTCAAGCTAATGCCGACGTGGTGGTATTCGGCGGCATGGGGCTGATTTTTGACGACTATCATTTCTTTCGCACCGCCTTTGAGGAGCATGGTGTTTTTCATCGCACCGTGATGTTCGTCAATCAAGCTTCCGACCCGCTGGTTGAACGTCTATTAGTACCTGATATGGCGCTGGCTGTTGCCGAAAAAATGGCGGTTGAAGGCAACAAGCGCGTGTTGGTATTACTGACCGACATGACCGCCTATGCCGATGCCATGAAAGAATTGGGCGTCGCGCAGGAACGCATTCCCGCGGTGCGCGGCTACATGGGCGACCTTTACACGCAACTCGCCTCGCGTTATGAAAAGGCCTGTGATTTTAAGGACGCGGGTTCAGTAACCATACTCAGTGTAACCACCATGCCGGGTGATGATGTGACGCATCCGGTGCCGGACAATACCGGCTACATCACCGAGGGCCAGTTCTATCTGCATAATGGTTTTATCGATCCGTTCGGCTCGCTATCAAGACTAAAACAGCATGTCGTTGGCAAAGCCACTCGCGAGGATCACAGCCAGATTATGAATACCATGATCCGCTTTTATTCCGGCGCGGTGGAAGCGCAAAAAAAGCAGGCCATGGCCTTTGAACTTTCGCCTTTCGACGACAAGTTGCTCAAATTCGGTCGTTTGTTCCGCGAGCGCTTTATGGAAATTGGCGTATCGATGCCTGTGATCGAGGCATTGGATCTTTGCTGGCTGACACTGTCTGAATGTTTTGAGCCCAAGGAATTATTGATGAAGCAAAACCTAATTGATAAATATTTCCCCCAAGCGGCGCTGGGTATAAGTGAAGAAACGTTGGATAAAGTTGCATAAACCGTCATGGCCAAGCTAAAACTTAGCAAACATGCCTTACACGAACAGCTGGAGCAATTGAAACTGTACCAGCGCTTACTGCCTTCGCTTGACTTGAAACGTCGGCAATTGACGATGGAAGTAAAAAAAGCTCAAGAAGAATTTACGACTGCCCAGTCAGCCGTTGATAGCTTGGAAACCCGAATCGGCGAAGAACTGCCTATGCTTGCCGACGAGGAATTTCGTCTTGGCGGACTCGTACAATTAACAAGTTATAAAGTCATCGAACAGAATGTCGTCGGCGTGAAATTACCCTTTCTGGACAGCATCGAATGTGATGTTGCTAACTATTCCCTGCTTGCTACCCCGCCCTGGGTTGACACCTTGGTGCAACGTTTAAAAGATGCTACCGAGCAACGACTGCGTGCTGAAATTGCCGGTGAACGCTGTAACACGCTCAAGATTGCGGTACGGCGCATTACCCAGCGGGTGAATCTGTTTGAAAAAATCCTGATTCCGACCGCCAAACAAAATATTCAAAAAATACGTATTTTCCTTGGCGATGCCGAACGAGCCAACGTCGTGACGTCCAAGCTTGCCAAGCAAAAACAGCAGCAGCAACGTGAAGCTGAAACAGAGGACGTGTTATGAGCATTATCAGCATGCACAAAGTGACTTTTATCGGTATGACCGCTGATCGCGATCGCTTATTAACTGACCTGCAGAAAATGGGCTGTCTGCAAATTATTCCACTGGCATCAGAGAGCGCCACAATTACAGATTCTGCAGTCAGCATCGGAGCGCGCGACGCGTTGAAGTTTCTGCACGCCTATCCGCAGCGCAGACGGCAGGTGCTGGATAAAGATCAATTCAATGCTGTTGAAGTTGAACAACAGATTCTGGAAGTCCGGAAGCGCTTACATGACCTGACTGATGAGCGTGACTTTTTAATCAAGCGTATCCAGGACATACGTCCGTGGGGCGACTTCGTATTGCCGTCGTTGCAGGAGATGGGCAACCTGCGGCTATGGTTTTACGTGGTTCCACATAAAGACTTAGCAAAAATCCAGGCGTCCGAGCGGGTTTGGGAAATTATCCGGCGCGACAACAAAGTTTGTTACCTCATCGTGGTCGACAAAGAAGAACCGTCAGGTATGCCCGTTTCACGCATTCATTTTGGTAGCAAGCCTCGGCATGAACTGGAAGCTCGGCTCAACTTTGTGGAATTAGCCATAGAAGATGCTCAGGCAGAACGCGCTTATTTAACCCGCTGGCATGATTTATTTCGTGACGGTCTTAATCAGCTTGAAGACCTCGCGGTTTGCAAGGGCGCTGCGACGCAAATTTATAGCAACGATTCGGCTTTTGCCTTGCAGGGCTGGGCACCGATTGATAGCTTACCGGCACTCAATAATTACTCGAAAAAGCAGGCATTTTACTTTGCCTCAGCCGCTCCCGGCCAACAAGACAGCCCGCCTACCCTGATGCGCAATCCGTCCTGGCTTAGCGCCGGTGAGGATTTGGTCACTTTTTACATGACACCGGGTTATCAAACTTGGGATCCCTCGGGCGTGGTTTTTATTTCCTTTACGCTGTTTTTTGCAATGATCATAGCCGATGCCGGTTATGGCGCTCTCTTGGGGCTTGGATTAATGTTCGGCTGGAGCAAGATGGGGCGCTCATCCTCGGGCCGCCGTTTTCGTCCGTTGCTTTTGTCGGTGGTGGTTGTCTCTCTAGGCGTTGGCGTCCTGTTCGGCAGTTATTTTGGCGTCACGCCTCCCGATGAATCCTTATTGGGAAAGCTGCATGTTCTTGAGATAAGCGACACCAACCGCATGATGATGATTTCCGTTGTTATCGGTGTTTTCCATATCATCCTTGCCAATGTGATGAACGCCTATCGTTACCCGCATTGGCAAGACAGATTGCCTTCAATCGGCTGGATCGGGGTAATTTGCGGCGGCGTTGCACTGGCGATTAGCGGCTCGATAGCACTATCTGGTGTGAAAGAGTCCGGCATCGCCTTAATGTCGATCGGTGCGTTATTAATCGTGTGGTTTACCTCGCCCCATGCCAAACCAATCACCCGTTTTCTTCATGGCTTAGAAGGACTGACCAAACTGTCCGGCGCGTTAGGCGATGTCTTGAGTTATCTGCGCCTATTCGCGTTGGGTCTTGGCGGCGCGTCATTGGCTATCGAATTTAACCACATGGCAGCTGACATCTATGCGGGATTTCCAGGAGTCGGTTTGATCTTCGCCCTGCTGATCCTGGTGCTCGGACACGGGCTTAATTTAATACTCGGCATTAGCAGCGGCGTCATTCACGGACTACGGCTGAATGTGATCGAGTTTTTCAACTGGGGCCTCAAAGAAGAGGGAGCCCTGTACAAACCATTTAAACAATCAGAGGATAATTTATGGAACCGTTAATTTTGGGACTTGGCTGGCTGGGGCTTTACGCCCCTCTAGGATTGGCTGCGATTGGTAGTTCTGTCGGCTGCATGCGTGCAGGTAGCGCGGCCTGCGGCGCTTTGTTGGAAGTTGAAAGCGGTTATGGACGTTTTATTGGCGTCGCCGCATTGCCATCCTCAATTACCATTTACGGCATCGTCGTCACCATGTCACTGCGTCGTGAATTGACTCTCGAAAATTCTCCGGGAATTTTTGGTTTGGGTGTCCTGACCGGACTGGCGCTGCTGTATTGCGCTATCGCTCAAGGCGACGCCTGCACCGCATCAATCAATGCCTCTAAAAGCAAGCAGGAAGTTTTTGGTATCTCTATTGCGCCTGCGGCGCTGATTGAAGGCTTCGCGGTCTTCGCTTTCGTCTTTGCGCTGGTGCTGGCAGCCGACATTCCGAAATAACCTAGACGAGACCACTATCATGACAGAGCAAGAACCAAGTAAAACCGGTGCGGGCGTTCAGGACCTAGTTGATCGTATTCGGGATCAGGGCGTATTGGCGGCCACTGAGAAAGCCGCCAAGATCATACGAGACGCCGAGGCCAAGTCAGCAAAATTGCTGGCTGATGCTAAGCAGGAAGTTGAAAAGCTGCGCGAAAATGCCCGAATCGAGATTGAATCTAACCGTGCCGCCGCGTTGGAAGCGCTGAAATTATCGGCGCGCGATACGGTATTGCAACTCAAATCCGGGATTTCATCGGCATTTGAAGTGTTTGTGCAGAAACTGGTGACATCAGCCACGCGCGACGAGCAATTTATTAAATCCATTGTCTTGGTGTTGGCGGATCATGCCCAGAAAGAGCTGATTGGCGATAAACAAATCGAAATACTTATCTCTGAATCGATACTCACCGGTCAGCCGAACGAGCAACTAAGAGACCGCACCAAACAAACCATTCTTGGCTTATCCAGTGAAATGCTGCGTGAGGGTGTTGTGTTAATTCCATCCAGCGAAATTGAAGGCGGCGCCAGTGTGCGTCTGGTTAAAGACAAGCTGGAAATAGATCTTTCGGACAAAGCAATTTCCAAACTGCTTTACCAACGCATTTTGCCCCGTTTCCAATCAATACTCGAAGGTAGCGAATAAGCATCATGGCAGAACAGTACATTACATTGATCACCAGCCTTCCTTATCTGCCCCCGTTCGAAAAAGCGGAGCGGTCGCCGATTACTCGCCTAAAACTGGAACAGCGGCTTCATATTCTAAAACCCGACGATGCCCGGCAACTAGCAATAGCTGAAGCCCTGGTAAGTTGGCGAATGTCACTATCCAAACCGAAGTCCGACCAAGAAATGCTGTTGCGCTGTTGTGCTGCATTGCAAGACATCAGCCAACCCGCTTTACGCGAATTTGTCGAGTTCAGACTTGATCAACAAACAATTCTGGCGGCATTACGGCTGCGGCAGCATGTCTTTGAATCGTCATTTTTAGAGCAGGTAAACGGCGCGAGCCGCTGGGCGAGGGTTATCGCGTCTAATTGGGATAATCCGGATTTCAAACTGGCTGCGGTATTTCCATGGATTCCCCAAGCCCGGACCTATATTGAAGCCAACGATGCCGGTGCGCTTGACCGACTAATGATGGGTATCATCTGGCAACAACTCAGCCGTATCGCCGACAGCAACAGGTTCGGTTTCGAGGCGGTATTCGCTTTCGTTTTAAAATGGGACATTCTTCAAGCCTGGCTCGCACGTGATGCAGGAAAGGCGAAGAGCCGCTTTCAGGAATTGATTAAAGAGGTAACAAATGTCAGCTGAAAAACCGCCATCAAGAACCGCGAAGATAATTGGCGTTAAGGAAAGCCTGGTGCTTATTCAGGTCGACGAGAATACGCCAATCATGAAGAATGAACTGGGCTACATCTGCGTTGGTGATGAGCGTCTTAAAGCCGAGGTGCTGCGTGTGCGCAGGCGAACCGCTGACATGCAGGTATTCGAGGATACGCGTGGCGTTAAAGTTGGCGACAAGGTGGAGCTTACCGGAGAAATGCTTTCCGCTGTATTGGGCCCGGGTTTGTTGGGACAGGTTTTCGATGGTTTGCTTAATCCCTTGCATGCACTGGCCGATAACTATGGTTTTTTTCTACCCCGCGGCGTATCTGTGCCTGCTCTTGATCAGAAAAAAACCTGGCATTTTGAGCCAGTCGTTGCAGTCGATGCCAAGGTATCTCCCGGCGGCGTTATCGGTACCGTGCCCGAAGGCGAATTTAAACACAAAATCATGGTGCCTTTTAATGAGCCTGAACCTGTTGAAATCACCTGGATTAGAAGCGGCGAAATGGGAGTTGACGAAGTAGCAGCTCGTTATAAGACTAGCAAAGGGATTGAGCGGGACATGACCTTATCCCAGCGTTGGGCAGTGCGCAAACCGATACCGGAAGCGCTCATCCGCCGCCGTTTTGCTGAGCGCCTTTATCCTACCGAACCGATTACGACAGCAACCCGCATTATTGATACGTTTTTCCCCATTGCCCAAGGCGGCACCGGCTGTATTCCCGGCCCGTTTGGTGCGGGTAAAACTGTCTTGCAAAGCTGTATCGCCCGCTATTCGACAGTTGACATCGTCATCATCGTTGCCTGCGGCGAACGGGCAGGCGAAGTGGTCGAAACCATCACCGAATATCCTGAAGCTAAAGACCCCAGGACCGGCGGCACCTTGATGGATAGAACCATCATTATCTGCAACACCTCGTCAATGCCGGTCGCGGCCCGCGAGGCCTCTATTTACACAGGTATTACATTAGGCGAATATTTTCGGCAGATGGGCTATCACGTGCTGCTGATTGCCGATTCCACTTCGCGCTGGGCGCAGGCCATGCGTGAAACCTCGGGGCGAATGGAAGAGATTCCCGGCGAGGAAGCCTTTCCCGCCTATCTCGACTCTTCGGTTAAAAATATTTACGAACGTGCCGGCGTGCTGCGTTGCCCGGATGGTTCAACGGGTAGTTTAACCATGATCGGCACAGTCTCCCCGGCTGGCGGCAATTTTGAGGAACCGGTGACTCAAGCCACCCTTGGCACCGTTAAAACCTTTCTGGGTTTATCCGCCGACCGCGCATACCGGCGTTTTTACCCGGCCATTGACCCGCTGATTTCCTGGTCGCGCTATCTTGATCAACTAGGTCCCTGGTTTACCGGAAATCTTGACGTCAATTGGGTACGCGATGTTAAGTCAATGCAGCAATTGCTTGAACAAGGCGATGGCATCTATCAGATGATGCAAGTCACGGGCGAAGAAGGTATCACCGAAGAGGACTTTATTACCTGGCAGAAATCTTTATTACTGGACATGGTCTATCTCCAACAGGATGCGTTCGATGAAATTGATGCCTGCATGCCCAGAGAACGGCAGCTTGAGAGTTTCCGTCTATTGAAAGGGCTAATCGATGCCGACTATCGCTTCAAGGATAAAGATGAGGGCAGAGGATTTTTCACTGAACTAACCAGTCTGTATAAAAATTGGAATTACAGCGCGCCCGGTTCCTCTGAATTCGAACGTTACCGCAAGGAAATTACGGCGCTTGCAACTCAGCATGGATACATCACACCATCGGAAGCTGAGAGTAGTTAATACATCATTACTGATGTTACGCAAATAAACAGAAATATTAGTGTGTCGCTATCGCGCCGGATTGTTTTAATGTCGGTTCTCGCACCGACAGGCGAGCTACTTTCTTTTGCTTCGCCAAAAGAAAGTAGCCAAAGAAAAGGCGCCCCGGATTCCGCCTATGTCCTGCGCTTCCCGCTTTTGGCGAGGGTTTTCGAAGGGCCATCCCTGGCCCTGCGAAAACGAGCGGCATCCTTGCCGCTCCCCTTCGGGCCTTTTTCACCAAAAGCTGCGATGCTCGGGGCGGAATAACGGTAGTAAAACTGCACTGCGTAACATCAGATCATTATTTAACGGAGCCAATTATGATAAAGAAAAAATACATCAAACTTTTTCACGTCAAACCTGGAAAAAAAATTCACCTTAAAGACTATGACACCGGCTGGGCTCAGACCGATGAGTTTAAGGACTTTGGTAAGGAGAAAGTAAAGGAGCGCGCCAATGCCGTTCTTGAACAGAATGTGCAAGACTTGGCCCAGGTGCAGCAATTGCTATACGCGGATGATCGTTACTCGCTGTTAATTGTTTTTCAGGCGATGGACGCTGCCGGTAAAGACGGCACCATTAAGCACGTCATGTCTGGCGTCAATCCACAAGGGTGTCAGGTTTTCAGTTTCAAAAAACCTTCCAGCGAGGATTTGGATCATAACTTTCTCTGGCGCTACATGAAATGCCTGCCGGAAAGAGGCCGAATCGGCATCTTCAACCGCTCATATTATGAAGACGTACTGGTAGTTAAAGTGCATCCTGAACTGCTCCAGAATTTACCTGATGGCAAAAAGGGTACGTCATTCTGGGAGAATCGTTACGAAGACATTAATGCATTCGAACGTCATCTCGAACGCAACGGCACGGTAATCCTGAAATTTTTCCTGAATATGTCCAAGAAAGAGCAAAAAAAACGCTTCTTGGAACGCTTAGAACGCCCTGAAAAAAATTGGAAATTTTCGTCCGCTGATCTTGCTGAACGTGGGCATTGGGATGATTACCAGGAAGCGTATGAAGACATGATTAACGCTACCAGCACTGATTGGGCCCCTTGGTACATTATTCCCGCCGACAATAAATGGGTGACGAGAGCCTTAGTGGCGGACATTATCACTACGGCATTGAATGATCTGAATTTGAAATTTCCTGAGCTGGATGATGAACAGCTCAAATTATTGGAGCAGTCCAAAAAAACACTTAATGAGGAATAATCCATGAACAATCTTAATCGCTCAGTGTTGCGCAGTACCTGTTCATAATGAAGGCCCACTCAACCGGCGCACAGGCAAAACAATCCAGCACTAACCTGCTGCGCTTTGATGTGATCGCCGGTCTTACAGCAGCAGCGGTAATTCTGCCCAAGGCCATGGCTTATGCGACTGTAGCCGGCTTGCCGGTTGAAGTCGGCCTGTATACAGCCTTTATCCCGATGATTGTTTACGCCCTGCTGGGCTCATCGCAAGTGCTCAGTTTTAGCTCCACTACCACCCTGGGTATTCTGGCCGGTACGCAACTCGGCATGGTGGTGCCGGACGGCAATCCCGAGCAACTCATCACCGCCGTTGCCACCCTGACCGCGCTGGTAGGTATATTGCTGATACTGGCGTCGTTGCTGCGTCTGGGCTTCATCGCCAACTTTATTTCCGCGCCGGTCCTGACTGGCTTTAAGACGGGAATCGCCCTGGTGATTGTGCTCGATCAGTTGCCGAAACTACTGGGGTTCCACATTACCAAGCAAGGCTTTATCCGCGATTTATTCAGTATCATCCATCATCTACCCCAGACCTCACTAATCACTCTGGCTGTGGCCGCTGCGACGGTGCTGGTGTTGATCGGCATGGAACGTCTGTGGCCACATTCGCCTGCACCTTTGGTCGCCGTTGGCGGCAGCATCGCCGCGTCGTGGTTCTTCGGCTTAAATACGCAGGGGGTCGCAATAGTTGGCCTGATTCCGGAAGGATTGCCGTCGCTGACGTTGCCGGATGTTGCACTGGTTGAACAGTTACTGCCGGGCGCGTTTGGGATCGCATTGATGAGCTTCACCGAGTCAATCGCTGTGGCGCGCACCTTTGCCCGCAGCACAGAGCCGCCGGTCAATGCCAACCGTGAGCTGATCGCCACCGGGGTGGCCAACCTGGGCGGCGCACTGTTCGGAGCAATGCCGGCAGGAGGCGGCACGACACAGACTGCGGTCGTACGTGCTGCCGGTGGCCGCTCACAGAAAGCATCGCTGGTAACTGCAAGCACCGCTGCGGCGATCATGCTATTGCTTGCACCATTTCTGGGCCTACTGCCATACGCTACGCTGGCATCGGTGGTTATCGTCTACTCGGTCGGACTGATCCAACCTGCGGAATTCCTCGCTATCAGCAAGGTTCGTAAAATGGAGTTTTACTGGGCTGTCGTGGCATGTGTCGGTGTGCTGATATTCGGCACCTTACAAGGCATCGTCGTGGCGATTATCGTATCGATAATTGGACTATTGAGTCAGGTCACCAACCCGCGTGTTTATGTGATAGGCCGTAAGCACGGACACGACATACTGCGACCACTATCACCCGAACATCCTAATGATGAAACGATGGATGGCTTGCTCATCTTACGCCCGGAAGGTCGTCTCTTATTTGTCAACGTACAGAACGTAACCGAGCAGATTCAAGCACTGATTGCCCAATATAAGCCGCAGGTGCTGGTGCTGGATCTAAGCCGGGTGCCGGATATCGAATACTCGGCATTACAAGTACTGATAGAACGCGAAAAACGTGCGACTGAAGACGGTCGTAAGCTGTGGCTGGTCGGATTAAATCCCCGTGTCGAAGAGGTTGTGCGCAATTCCGGACTGGCAGATCGACTTGGCAAAGAGCGTTTGCTATTCAACGCACGCGCAGCAATTGAACAGTATCAGGCACAAGAAGCGGCCGGCAACAATTCACCGTCATCCGCATCATGATTACTGTTGAACAAGGTTTCAGTCACGTCCGCGCTTGTTGCTGTAAACCCCGACTAAACTGGCCACCATTACCGCTAGATAAAATTGCCCGATCACCGCTTCCAGATAGGCAAAAGTGCGGACTAGACCTCCGATGGGGGCAATATCGCCATAACCCAGACTGGCCAGCGTCACAAAGCTGAAATAAAGTAGATCAGGAAATATCTCCTGTTCGTTTGCATTGATATTGCCGGAAAAAGTTGCCAAGCCATAAAGATCTAATAACCGATACAAAAGCGCCCAAATAAGCCCTAGAAGCAAATAGACGCAGAAAGCCCCAATCAGAGAATTTAAATCCACCTTATGCCAGATGAATATATTACGAGCCGCGATCCAGCAACTTAGACTGCAAAATATCAGCATTAACAGCAGTCCAATTAACTCCACAATCGGGTTTAATTCATTAAATACATAATTAATAACGCTTATGCTGGAAATGCCCAGCACCAACAGTGTACCCAGCTGAAAAATGCGCCGTGAAACCGACAAACTCCAAATAGCAACCAACATGAACAAACTAAATAGAAGTGTCATGGAGTAGCGCCCTACTCCTAAGCTACGGGAGAGCGGCAACGCCAAGAACGTAAATATCAATCCGGCAAACAAATACCAAAAATTGCCACCATGACGAGCAATGATGGGAGGGATTTCATGTTTTTCAATTTCCTTCATATACACACCTTTAAATTTAACGCGACGTATACCGGACATTCATTTGGATATTACCATCAAAAAACCCGAATGTTTTTTCTTGGCTTTGTCTTAAAAACCGATTAGCCTCTAAGTGGAAGCATAATCGATATTCAACTAGCTCATTTTTTATCAAATGGATAGCGTATGAAATCAAAAAAGTATTCTTCAACAAGCCATAGCAACGGCAACCTCACTAGGCAGCGTTGCCGAGGTTTTTTTGCGATAACATTGATAGCACTATCCAGCGCATGCAATAACACCGAACCGACACCCGCTGCGGCATTACCAGTAGTCGAAGTTGCCGAGGTACTGCAACAAGATGTACCCATTTGGCAGGAATGGATCGGCAGTCTGGATGGCATGGTGAATGCTCAGATTTTGGCCCAGGTCTCGGGTTATCTGATCAAGCAGCATTATCAGGAAGGCCAAATAGTCAAAAAAGGCCAGCTGCTTTATGAAATTGATCCCAAAGTCTTTCAGGCGAACCTAGACGGTGCCCGCAGTAGTTTGGCCCGGCAGCAAGCGGTGTTGATAACCGCCCGACTGGATTTAGAGCGCGTAAAACGATTATTACCCGAACGAGCCGTCAGTGTTCGGGACCGTGACAATGCTGTTGGCCGGGCCGCCTCTGCTGAAGCGGAGGTGCTAACCGCCAAAGCAGCCGTGGAAAGCGCCCAACTTCAACTGGGTTTTAGCAAGATCACCTCACCTATTGATGGCGTTGCCGGCATTTCTAAAGCACAACTTGGCAATCTGGTGGGGCCAGGCAGTGCTAATGCTGAATTGACGACCATTTCCCAGCTTGATCCCATCAAAGCCTATATCCCTATCAGCGAGCAGGAATACTTACAACTCGCGCGTAGCAAGCAAAACAAAAACCAACACGATGACCAACCGCTAGAACTTGTGCTTGCCGATGGCTCAGTCTACCCCCACCCCGGCAAATTCTTCTTCGCTGACCGCGAGGTCAACATCAAGACCGGCACGATTCAGGTCGCCATATTGTTCCCCAATCCTGGCAATCTGTTGCGTCCTGGTCAATACGCCAGGGTGCGTGCCCTTATCAGACAAAAACCCGCCGCCTTATTAGTGCCGCAACGTGCGGTTGGAGAAATGCAAGGCCGACATTTGGTAGCCGTCGTTAAACCCGACAACATCGTTGAACTGCGTCCGGTAAAAGCGGCTGAAGTTATAGGCCGCTTATGGGTAATTGATGAAGGTTTAAAACCTGGGGAGCGAGTCATCGTCGAAGGCATCCAAAAAGTTCGACCCGGCACCACAGTTGATCCCAAACCCTATGCGGAAACTGCCGCTTCTGGCGAGAGGTAACTCGCCATGGCAAAATTCTTCATAAATCGCCCCATTGTGGCGATCGTTATCGCCATTTTGATGGTCATGATCGGCTTAGTTTCAATGATGGGCTTGCCGATTTCTCAATTTCCGAACATCGCACCGCCGGAAATTCAGGTTCAAACCACTTACACCGGTGCTGATGCAGTGACTGTCGAGCAATCGGTAGCAACCCCGATTGAGCAGCAAATGTCTGGCGTGGATAACATGAACTACATGTATTCAATCAACGCCAACAACGGCCAAATGACCTTACGGGTCAATTTTGACGTCGCCACCGATCCCAACACCGATCAAGTTTTGACGCAAATGCGCAAATCCCAGGCCGAGTCACAACTGCCGCAAGATGTGCGCAACTTTGGCGTCAACGTACAAAAATCGACCGCTTCGCCGCTAGTGATGTTCGCCCTGTACTCGCCTAAAGGCAGTTATGACAATATCTTTCTGGCCAACTATGCCTACATCAACATCAATGACCAGATGACACGGGTCAAAGGCATAGCCAGTGTCTCAGTATTCGGAGCGGGGCAGTATGCGATGCGTATCTGGGTTAAGCCAGACCAGCTCGCCAAACTCAATATCACCATTCCAGAAATCATTAGCGCCGTGCAGGCGCAAAACAACGTCAATCCTGCAGGCAAGGTGGGCGGCGAACCGGTACCGCAAGGACAAGAATTTACTTATGCAGTGCGTGCGCAAGGCCGTCTGCAAACCGAGGAGGAATTCGGCAATATCGTCTTACGCGCAGAATCTGATGGCTCAATCGTCCGCATTAAGGATGTTGGCCGAATTGAACTCGGCGCCCAAACCTATGACATGGTGGGCCGATTAAACGGCAAACCGGCGGCCTTGATCGCTCTCTATCAGTTGCCCGGCTCTAACGCAATTGAAGCTGCTGAAGGCGCCAAGAAAACCATGGCAGAATTGAAGGCACGTTTCCCTAATGATCTGGATTATGTGGTGGCGTTGGATACCACTCTGGCAGTCACCGAGGGTATCAATGAAATCATGCATACCTTGTTGGAGGCGTTGGTATTGGTCATTCTGGTAGTATTTTTGTTCCTGCAAGGCTGGCGGCCTACCCTGATTCCATTACTGGCGGTACCGGTATCGTTAATCGGTACGTTTATGCTGTTTCCGGTTCTGGGCTTCTCTATTAATACCCTGTCGCTGTTTGGCTTAGTGCTAGCGATTGGTTTGGTGGTAGACGACCCAATCGTGGTGGTTGAGGCGGTTGAACATCACATCGCCCAAGGCCTTAGTCCCAAAGAGGCCACCCTTAAAACCATGCGGGAAGTGACCGGTCCCATTATCGGCACGTCGCTGGCATTGATTGCTGTGTTTTTACCGACAGTCTTCATTCCCGGCATCACCGGCCGGTTGTATCAGCAATTTGCGGTAACGGTTGGCGTATCAGTGATGATCTCCACCTTTAACTCCCTGTCGTTGAGTCCGGCTTTAGCGGCATTACTGTTAAAACCCAAAGTACGTGGCACCGGCCCCGTACAAAAATTTTATGATGCCTTTAACCGCCAGTTTGGTCGTGCCAATGAAGGCTATGTGGGTTTCTGCGCAGTATTGATTCGCAAAAGTCTATTAAGCATGGTGTTTCTGGGCATTCTGGCGATATTTGCTGGTGGACTGGGTAAAAATGTACCGATGGGCTTTCTACCTGACGAAGATCAAGGCTATTTATATGCTGGTATCCAGCTTCCCAACGTAAGTTCCTTGCAACGTACCGACGAAGTTACCCGCAAGGTCGAGGAGATACTGAAAAACACCCCAGGCGTTGAATATTACTCTTCGGTAATCGGCTATAACATGCTCAGTCAGGCCAATACTACTTACAACACGTTCTTTTTCATCTCGCTAAAGAACTGGGCTGAACGCACTAAACCGGAAGAGCAATATGCGGCGATTAAGGCCCATCTAAACAAAGAATTAGGCAGTCTCCCGGAAGCGATTGGTTTCGCTTTTCCGCCTCCTGCAATTCCCGGCGTCGGCACCTCGGGAGGTGTGAGCATGGTGTTGGAAGATCGGGCCGGTAAGGATGTGGCCTTCCTGGCAGAAAATACCGACAAATTTATCGCTGCCGCCAAAAAGCGTCCAGAAATCGCCGGTCTATTTACGACTGGCCTGCCCTCTGTTCCGCAGATTTTCGTGGAAGTGGATAGAGATAAAGTATTAAAGCAAGGCGTGCAGTTATCGGATGTTTACAAAACCTTGCAAGCCTATATGGGCAGTGGTTTTATCAACTACTTCAATCGCTTCGGACGCCAGTGGCAAACCTATGTGCAGGCGGAAGGTGAGTACCGCAAAGATACCGATTCGCTGGGACAATTTTATGTCCGTAACAGTTCCGGCGACACCGTCCCCTTATCGGCGTTGACCAGCGTGCGTAAAACCGAAGGGCCCGAATTTACCATGCGTTACAACTTATTCCGCTGCCAACAAATCAGCGCCTCGGCCAAACCCGGCTATAGCTCCGTACAGGTCATGGCTGCACTTGAGGAAGTGTTTACCGAAACCATGCCTTCGGACATGGGCTATGACTACATTGGCATGAGTTTCCAGGAGAAACAGGCTCAGCAAGGGGTGTCGCCGGCGGTGGTATTCGCCTTCGCGATCTTTTGCGTATTTCTGATTCTTGCTGCGTTGTACGAAAGCTGGAGCCTTCCGTTCAGTGTGTTATTGGGTACACCCATTGCAATATTCGGTGCGTTTGCCGGGTTAATGATCGGTCAGTATGAAAACAATATTTACGCGCAAATCGGCCTGGTAATGTTGATTGGTCTTGCCGCCAAAAATGCAATTCTCATCGTCGAATTTGCCAAAATGGGTGTCGAAGAAGGTAAAACCGTCTATGACGCCTCATTAGAAGCGGCCCGCCTGCGGCTAAGGCCGATCCTGATGACCGCATTGTCTTTCATTCTGGGTTGTTTACCGTTAGCCATCGCCAGCGGTGCCGGTGCCTTATCCCGACGGGTAATGGGCTATGCAGTAATCGGCGGCATGACTGCTGCTACTGTCATTGCGATCTTTTTAATCCCTGTATTGTTTTATGCCGTGGAAACCCTAGCCAAACCTAAATCTGCGACTACTCCAGTAGAAGGAGATAGCCATGAATAAGCTCACTATATTGACGCTTGCCATCAGTTTGACCGGCTGTTTCACCGTCGGTCCGGATTACGTGAAGCCTGAGATTGATGCACCGAAGCAATGGCGCTTTGCCGCTGCCGATGCCCGCGAGACTGCCAACTTAGCTTGGTGGGAGCAATTGCACGACCCCGTCTTAAACCGCTTGGTAGAACAAGCGATAGCCAATAACCTTGATCTTAAAATTGCGATCGCTAACGTGGAGCAATTCATGGGCGTATACGGGGCTACCCGTGCCAGCTTATTTCCGCAGATTTTCGGTCAGGGCAGTTACAGTCGCCAGCAGACTAGCAGCGAAGCGCTCGGCCTGGGCGGTAGGACGCCGGATACCGACGCCGCTCAGCTCGGCGCGACGATGTTTTGGGAACTAGACGTGTGGGGACAATTACGCCGTGCCAAGGAAGCGGCCGGTGCCGATCTACTAGCGCAAGAATCCGCGCGCGACGCAGTAGTGCTGACGTTGGTAAGTTCAGTCGCCCAAACTTACATAACCCTGCGCGCGTTGGATCGCAGCCTGGAAATTACTCGGAAAACTGTCGACAGCCTGACAGAAGAAAATCGTATCGCCAAGTCTCGATTCGATATGGGCTATGCCTCGGAAATTGAAGTTAGCCAATCAGATTCGGAATTAGAACGTCGCCGTGCTTTGATTCCTAGCTTTGAACAACAGATTGCCCAGGCCGAAAATGCCTTGAGCGTGTTACTGGGCAAACCGCCCGGCGCCATTGCTCGCGGTCTGACTCTAGACGCATTATCGCCGCCCGCGGTGCCGTCCGGCTTGCCTTCCGAACAACTGATCCGCAGACCGGACATAAAACAAGCCAAACAGAACCTAATTTCTGCAAATGCCCGTATTGGCGTGGCACGCGGCGAGTATTTCCCCAAAGTCAGGCTCACCGGTGACGTTGGTCAGGCCAGCATCGAATTGGCGCAAATGTTTGCGCCGGGCGCTAACTTTTGGAGCATCGGCACTCGTTTGCTGGGACCTATCTTCACCGCTGGCCGAGTTGCCGGCCAAGTGCAATCAGCCGAAGCCGCTCAACAAGCGGCTCTGGCCAGCTATCAGAAGGCTATCCTATCGGGGTTTCGTGAGTTTGAGGACGGTCTGATTGCCAGTTCCAAATCTAACGAACGACAAAACACCCAGGCGCGCCGCGTAGCCGCTCTGCAGACTTATCTGCGTTTATCACGGGTACGCTATGATGAAGGTTACAGTCCTTACCTGGAAGTGCTGGATGCCTTGCGCCAATATTACGAAGGACAAATCGAATTGGTGCAGGCGCGTAGCGATACGTTTACCTCGCTAATTCAGTTGTATCGAGCAATGGGCGGCGGCTGGATTGTTACCGCGGAACAAAAAGCACGGCTGCCGGAGGCAAAGCCCGCAGCCGTGTTCCCATGAAATATACGTTTGAATACATAGTACAAAGCGCGCTTGCAGTTTGGGCACGCGGCACTTTTTCAACCAACGAAAAACAAATTTAACCTAAATTTCCACACCGAAACTCAGTGCTCAAATAGAGAGATAAGCCGAATATGAATAACAACATGCAATCACTGCCGACCAGCGACTTTACTCACAAACTCGTCGAAGCTTTTATCAAAATCGGGCTTATTTTCCTGTTATTAAGCTGGTGTTTTAATATTGCCAAACCCTTTATAAACCCCTTGGCTTGGGGAGTAATCATCGCTGTTGCGCTATATCCACTACATCAAAAACTATCAAAATTACTCGGTTCTAGGGAAATCATCTCCGCATCAATACTTACCGCTTTGCTGTTGCTCCTTATCCTGGGACCTTGTGCATTTTTAGCCAACATAGCCAGCGAAAACATCCAGGAATTAACCGAAAAACTACGTAACGAAAATTTCTCTATTCCAGCACCTACCGAAAAAGTAGCGAGTTGGCCGTTGATCGGAAAGCCTATCTACAACTTTTGGCAATTGGCCGCAACCAACTTGGTTGAAGTAGCTAAAACCTACGCACCGCAACTGAAAGAAGCCAGCAAATGGCTGTTAGCCTCGAGTGCTTCAACCCTCTTGGCGATTTTAGAGTTGTTGGCATCGGTGATCGTCTGCGGCATGTTATTGGTTAACGGTATTGGCGGACATCGTCTGGCATTGTCTATCGGCAAACGCATTGCCGATCACCAAGGAGAGGAACTCGCCGACTTATGTATTGCGACCATTCGCGGTGTGGCGCGCGGTGTCTTGGGGGTTGCGGTGATTCAGTCACTGTTGGCTGCAGTGGCTTTCTTTGCGGCCGGGGTTCCAGGTGCGGGTCTATTAACGATCCTATGTTTGTTTATCGCCATTGTACAATTACCTACGTTTATTCTGACAGTGCCGAGCATTATCTATGTGTTTTCTATTCACGATACCTTGTTTGCCACCGTGTTCATGGTTTGGATGCTTGGCGTAGGTTTGATCGATAATGTCTTAAAACCGTTTTTGTTAGGTAGAGGTCTCGATCTACCGATGGCGGTGGTATTTATTGGCGCGATCGGCGGCATGCTATTTTCCGGCGTGATTGGCCTGTTCGTGGGGGCTGTGGTGTTGGCTCTGGGCTATAAGTTATTCATTTCCTGGTTAAACGATTCTAGCGATGCTCAGCAGCAATAAAATAGCCGTTTATCTCTGGCGTTTTTTCTCAATCCACTAAGAACATCATGATATTTATCGCCATTTTTATCTTAACGGTATTTTTGTACAGCCTGGTGTCCCGTCGTTTGGAAAGCACGGTCATTACCGCACCTATTCTTTTCACATTAGCGGGCATGTTGCTATATAGATTGCCACCGGCCTTTACCGATCCCGAATTGAAACGGCAAGGCTTGTTGCTGGTCGCCGAAATCGGGCTGGTAATGACATTGTTTACCGACGCTGCGCATATTAATTTAAAAAGTTTAACAGCAAGCCGCAGCCTCCCGACCCGACTGTTGACGACCGGAATGTTACTAACAATAGTGCTGGGCGCTGCCGGTGCAATGCTGGTGTTTCCCGAGATCAGCTGGTTTGAAGCAGGCATTTTGGCTGCTATTCTGGCACCGACCGATGCCGGACTGGGTGCCGTAATTGTTAACAGCCCTTATGTGCCAACGCGCATTCGTCAGGCGTTGAATATCGAAGCCGGACTTAATGATGGCTTGTCCGTGCCATTTTTGATGTGTTTTATCGCCATGGCGTTGCAAAGTAATGAAGGCGCAGCGTCGGTACTCGGCCGCTTTGTCGGCGAACAAATCGGCTACGGCAGTTTGATTGGGATAGGTATCGGAGCGGTCGGCGGCTGGTTGCTTGCCCAAGCCAACCGCAAGCAATGGATGGCTGCACCCATGCAACAACTGGGGCTGGTTGCCATCCCCTTACTTTGCGTTTTGGCTTCCGAAGCTAGCGGTGCCAGCATGTTTATTGCTGCTTATGTAGCCGGTTTTGCCGTGCAATTTGGCTTCGCGGATGCTGGGCGACAAAGTGTTGAATTTACCGAAACCTGGGGACAATTGTTCGATTTTTTCGTATTTTTCCTATTCGGATTATTTGTGGCCCGATCTTGGACGCAATTCGAATATACGCATTTGCTCTATGCCGGTTTGAGTCTAACGCTAGTGCGTATGCTGCCGGTAGCGATTGCTCTGGCAGGGACTGGTTTGAGTCGATCTACTATTTTGTTCATGGGCTGGTTCGGACCGCGAGGACTGGCATCTATCGTACTTGGGCTGGTTTACCTGGAGCGGCAAGCGAACTTACCCGCTGAATCCACCATCCGTCTCACGGTGATGGCCACTGTATTACTCAGTATCTTCGGACATGGCCTCAGCGCACTGCCGGGCATCAGCGTTTATGCCAAACGAATTACATCTTTAAGCCCAGATGCCCCTGAGCATAAGGCATGAAATCGAGAAATAACTTCATACACATATTCATAATCCCCAACAAGGAGAAACATCATGCTTAAACTACTGCAACGATCCGCACTTATTGCTGCCAGCTTATATTTGACAGCCTGTTCTTCGGTCACAGTGACAACTGACTACGATCATTCCACATCCTTCGCGCAATATAAAACCTATACCCTGGCGCCCTCAACCGAAGAGGTCGGATTATCACCTTCAAGTGAAGAAGCACTTCGTAATGCCCTGCGGACAAATCTTGCCAGTCGCGGCATTACCGAAACTAACGAAAATGCCGATCTGCATGTCGTGCGCCATCTGTCGTCTAAAGAAAAAATAGCGGTTTATCAATCCAATCAATATGGTTACGCTGGCGTACCTTATCGTTACGGCCGTTATGGCGGCTGGGCAGGCGCACCCAACAGCTACACGGATGTATCGCAATATACGGAAGGTACACTGGTACTTGATTTTGTGGACGCCAAAACTAAGAAATTAGTATTTCGTGGTGTCGGCACCGGCACCATTGGTGACCCGGAAAGCAATGCTAAAAAAGTTAAAGAGGTCGTAGAAAAAATGATCCAAGATTTTCCTGGTGCTGTTGCGCATTAATACTTAACTCGTTAAGTCTGGGGTAGATGTGGCCAACCTACCCCAGACTCAAAAGTCGCTGGCCTCGGCTCGGCTCAACCAACGATGCTCAATTTGAAGGACACCAAAGTTCTCAGCGCTACCTACCCGCCGCCAACTCCTCAATTAATTTTTTAATTTCCATATCACCCGGCTGAGCCTCGGCGGCTTTTCTAGCATAAACCAATGCCGCTTTACGATCGCCCATTTCCAACTGTATCGACACTAAAGCGCTGAGAACATCCATGTTAAATGGCTGGTGCTTATCTGCTTCTTTTAACACCGTTACCGCCTGTTTAGATTTCCCGGCAGAATGCAGTGCGATAGCGTAAACATAAGCATATCGGGCATTGTCGGGCGCGAGCTTGGCGGCTTCGGCAAATTCTTTTAATGCTTCTTCCTTGTTAGCATTGCGCACCAACAATAACCCAAGCCCGTGATGTAGATCCGCCGCATGCGGTAACACCGCCAATCCTTGCCGCAAAAATTTTTCGCCTTCGCTGTCTCGGCCAAGCTGCCGGTAAGCATCAGCGAGATTAATGTAAGCACCGGCAAATTGCGGATCAAGCGTTAGCGCGCGTTGGTAAGCGGCGATTGCCGCATCAAGCTGACCTTGTCGCAAAGCTAAGTTACCTAGGTTAACGTTTTCCGACGGCCAGTCGGCATTTAGCGTTAGATAATCACGATATTCCTGCATGGCAGCGGTGCGAGCAGTCAGTCGACCAGCGGGGAACTGACTATCCGGCACATCGGCCAGAATTCGCGCCGCCTCAATGCGCACGCCACGTATCGGATCGTTTAGCAAAGGCGATGCTGCCAAAACGCGATTAACCGGATCAATCGACTCAATCAGGCCTAAAGCCGCAGTGCGCACAGAGGGATCGGCATCTTTTAACAACTGCCGAGCTACGATTAATAGCTCTGGATTCATTAACGGCTCTGTTAAAACTATGGCCGTGGCGCGCACAATCGCAGGCTTGCTCGCATCTTGCGCCAACTCGAGCAATGCAGGCAAAGCCTTAATTCCTTGGCTCACCCCGTCATGCAACACCGTGCCGTAATGCGGACGCTCGCGCCAAGATTTCCCAAACCATTTATCCAGCGCTGCAGCGGCCCATTGCGGTTTGCGGTCTTGATGACACAGATTACAGGCATTGGGACTTCCCAATGATTGCGATAAATCCGGGCGTGGCAAACGAAAACTATGATCATGCCTGCCGTCAATCACCATGTAATTCTGTTCCGGCGCATGGCAGTCCATGCACTGCGCACCTTTTGAACCTTGCTGATGAAAATGATGCTGCGGGGTGTCGAATTTTTCGGCATTGTGGCAGCGCGTACACAAGGCATTGCCTTCGGCACGAAGTTTAAGCGCGTGCGGCTCGTGGCAATCCATGCAAGTCACACCATTTTGGAACATCTTGCTTTGCCGGAACGAACCCCAGGTGTAATCCTCATCGCGTTGTTGGCCATCGGCATAATAAGTTGGTTGCGTTAAAAGCGCCGGATGATGACTATCTTCCAGCGGTTTACCGGGCAAGTTGCCTTCAACCAGCGTGGAGCGGCGCGCATGACAAGCCCAGCAGCTATTCATTTGTGCCTCATTGGCGGGCAGTTCGCGATGCGCAAAGCTGGAATGGCTATCTGCAAACTTCCATGCCTGTTGCCAGTGACTTTGCGGCTTTACCGCCAAGCCCTTGTCTGCATTATCTGTATAAGGCGGCTGCGCCTGTTTCGCCCATTCAACATGCTGCGAAGCAGGGCCATGACAAGTTTCACAGGCGACATTGATCTCGTTAAAGGTGGTTTTATAGCTGTCGGTTGCCGCATCGTAGCCTTTTTTCAGATTAGTAGAATGGCATTCCGCGCATTGCATGTTCCAGTTTTGGTAGCGCTTGGTCCAGTGCAATTGATCGTTATGATCAACATTTTCTTTGGGATACAGGTGGAACCAACGCTGACCGCCCTCCTCTTTTGAACGACTGTCCCAGGCAATCCCCAAAGATTGATAACGACCACCGGGAAATTCAATCAGATATTGTTGCAGCGGCGTAACACCAAAAGTGTAGGCGATCGGGTAATCAGTCAATTTACCGTCGGGGCCATCGGTGCGTACCATAAACTTACCGTCGCGCTTAAAAAAGGTCGACTCAACCGCATGGTAGTTAAATTTTGCATTATTAAAATCACCAAGCACCGTTTGTTCATTGGCAACTTGCATCGCCAATTGATGATGCGAGCCCTGCCAAACGTCAAACTCAACTTGGTGACATTGCTTGCAGGTAGCCGCGCCGACAAAATCTTTAGCTACCACAGGACGAGTCGGTTCTGATTTAGCTACCGGGGGAATCGGCGCAATGGCGGTTCCTGAAGGTTTACGAACAAAGTAACCGACACCAATGATCAAGCCCACCACTATTAAAATTGACAGCCACAACGCGGGGCGGTGTTTACCTTTTCTGTTAGCTGTACTGGTAGTTTCAGGCATTTTTTTAGTTGTTGTTTCAGTAGATTTTGGTGTCTTCGGGCGGATCATTTTGTGTCCGTAGTTAACGATTTAAAACTGCCGATACTTTAGATAAGTGCGAACGGTGCTGCTGTTTTAAGTTAGGCCGTTTGCTTGGCTTCGGCTCCGCTCAGCCACGAATATTTTTTAGTCTGGGACAATAGAGTTAACGCTCTTATTATCTTGAGCATCAGGAATTACTCGCACTACCAGTGGCTCACTGCTGGCAAGATGAATATCCCGTTGTGGAAAAGCAATCACTATATCGTGCTCGTCCAAGGCTTTACTGATCATAAAACGCAGATCGCTAGCAATGGACTTCCAAGATATATCCGGATTGATTTCGACCCACACATACAAACCAAAAAGCAATGCGTCACTGGCGAAATCCTCCAACAACACAGTGGGGGCCGGCTCTTTAAGCACCAGCCCATGCCGCTCGGCAACACCAAGAAGCAGCCGGTTTACCTCTTTTATTGGCGAGCCATAGGCAATGCCGACATTGACAACGATGCGTACTGATTTGCTGCTCAAGGTCCAATTGGTGACGTTTTGTTCAATGAAGGTACTATTTGGAATGAGGGTCTCAATACCGTTGCCATCGAGGATTTGTGAACTGCGAACGCCAATGTCTATGACGCGACCCCGGATACCACCCACCTCGACAACATCGCCAGGTCGAAACGGCCGTTCAAATAGCAGCATGATGCCGCTAATCAGGTTCTTGAGCATGTTTTGCATACCAAACCCAGCACCGATAGCTACAGCACCGCCCATAAAGGCAAAGATCGTCAATGGAATCCTTGCAACCAACATGCTTAATATCACCAACATGATAACTTGCAGAAATAGTATCCAGCGTCGTGCAATACGTGCAAGGCTTGCATCCATACCCAAACGCTGCACAGCTTGAGCTTCAGACAGTCGGGCCAGGCGAACGGCAAACCAATAGCCAATAATCAAAATCGCTAACGCCTTCACTACTTTTTCGATTGTGACGCTGCGCTTGCCGCTGATTTGCTGGCCATCAACCTCAATAGTGTCATGCGCAGCAAACAGTTCGAAATCCAAAATTTCTGAAGCAACGTTCCCAACAGTAAACAACGCTTCTTTCAGATAATCAGATACTGCCTTAACACGGAACTTTTCATCAAGTTCCTGCTTGCTACGTTCCAGTAAGCGTTCTGTTGCCTCAACTTCACCGAGTAGACGTGAGTAGGAAACCAACTGTTCAAGATCAAGCCGTCTTAACTCATCTCTCAAGGCATTTGATTCACTATCTGTAGGAGCGAGCTCTTTGACAGAGCGGCTGGTAATTTTTGTCAAAATATGCTGACGCTGCTGATGCACATATTCGTCAATTGTTTGCAGAACCATCTGATTATTAGCAATTTTTTCATAGGCTTCGTCGGCTTTTTCACGGTCGGTCACCTTGGCAAACATCAACCGAACATTCCAAATATCCCGTTGCATTTGCAGGTACACCAATATCCTATTCAAAATTTGTAATTTAATGTCCGTATTTGTGCGTTGCGCTTGGTGTATCTGCTCTAACTCCTGTTGTGTCATTTTCACCATAGCGCTCGGCGCAGTGTTTTCTTGCTTAAGTGTCTTGTTTTCAAAACCGAGCGAAGACAACACTACATTAAGTTCGGTAATAATACTTTGGCTTTCGAGCTCGATATTTTGGTTGATTAGGTCTATGTCTTGCTGGGTTAACTCAACGTTCTCGGAGGCAACACTTAATTGTTTACGCGCTAGTTGCAGTTGCGCTTGGACTACCAAGAATTCTTCCCGAACCATTTGTATTTCAATCTGAAACCCCATAACACGGGCCAAATCCACCTGATTTTCCAATGCGATTAGTTCGCGCTGTCTATTTAAGCGGGCTTGCTGATCTGATGACTTTTTTGCTTGTTCTACTACTTCGTCCGCCTGTCTCAGCCTTACTGCAGATCTATCGGCGGTGTTTAATACCAGCGTGAACGCTTGCTCAAGCCCGGGAATCCATACCTCAAGTTCATCTGCTTTTTTGCTGAGCATAGTAACGGTTTCTTTTAGCTCATCAGCCCTGAGAAAAGGATGTGGGCTTGATTCACTGAACGCAGACCAGTCCGCAGCGTTGGTTTCCATTTCATTGCGCTTTTTTTGAATTTCTTGCAAATTAGGCAGGCGAGCAAGCTGTCCTTGATAGAGGAATACAAGCTGCCTGAGATACAAACGCCGCAGATAAAGTTCCTGATTCCCCGATGATAGTGGGCCACTTACCGATTCTGAAGGTAAGGCCGCAAGTTCTTCGCTAGTTGTTGCCAGCTTCTTGTTAATTTCTTCAATGGCCAATACTGGATTGAGCACGGATTGAGTTGAGCCGGACTTACTGGCGGGTTTATTCAATAATCCCCCCATAAGCGCAGAACCTGGAGCCGCCGTAACTGGAGTCAGTAACAACAGCATCACTACACTTATTAATGCTCGAAAGACGTTAACATTTATCGATCTATAGCTAACAAGATGACGAACAATGGGGGAAGTTTTCATTTTAACGACCTACTAAAGTGGGCTTTGTCTGGCACTGCCGACGAAACTAATCACAACAAGTTAACGTTGGCCAGCAGATAGGGTGTTGGTCGAGATGCATGCCATCAGTTGTAGGCTTAATTAGCTTGAATAGCATTATTTGTAACTAAACATTAATGGCACTGATTTTGCCAATTTGATAACGCTGCCCTCCGCCGCCCATTAGAAGCGGCAGAGTCGACTTTACGGCTAATCAGTTAGCGGACTAAATCAGGATTTATCCAGCCTTGCTGGGCAAAATATCTAGCCAGTTCATCGGCAATCTGTTCCGCCATTTTCTTTGCTTGTTGAGCGGAAGCCGACTTATAACTTTTAACACCTCCGACTGCTGCATTGGCTCCGATGACCGCTGCTGTACCAGCGCCAGCGGCTGCTCCAGCAGGCCCCATCACTGCAGCACCCGGCATTTCGCCGCTGTCTGCATGAGCATCAAAAGAGATTAATTCTTGATAGCCTGACGCAGAAGGTGCCAATACTATGACTTTACTGTCCAGTGAAGATTGGCCCATGCCTAAGCCAATCACATTTCGGCGTAAACGATTGCCTTCATTGATATTGGTAAATTGGCCGGTTATTAGAATTGCACCTGGCGACACCCGTAAGCTTCGATCTGCACGTATCGGGTTTAAGCCTAAAGCGGCTATTTTTTGTGTCAACTCAGTAGCCATTGCATCAGCCACTTCACGACCTATCTTGATTTCTTCTGCGGTCTGATTGGTATTCGCCAGCTGGTCCTGAATTTTCGCGAAAATGCTGGAATTTTGTTGAATATCCTCAGGACTGGCCGCAAAGTTATAAATCAGTACTTGCGTGGGCCTTGGCTGTCCTGAGTAGGCTATTTCTCGCGTATCTCGAACGCTTGTGCCGGCACAACCGACAATAAACAAAGACAACATGCTGATTACTGACAATTTTAAACATTGTTTTATGTGCATAATTATTCCTCAATGGATTAGGGTCAATGCTGTTAATTTAACAAAAGCTTATTTAATAACCTTACGCAAGTTTTTCAACTGTTTAGCTATTTCACCTTGCGCTTGCTTCTGTCCAATCGAACGTTTCATACCGCTGCCAAAACCGGCAACTTGATCGGTAAATGTTCTATTCGCATAGATCACCAAAGACCCATCTCGATAAGGTATACCGGCAATAGCAAGCTGATTGGAGTTGTAAGAATGACCCGCATAAAATTGCCGGGCAAGCACTAACTCACCGCCACCTTCACTGGCAATAACACGATGAATAAGAAGCGCAGTCGGACGGCCTTCGACTTGTCGATTACGCCAGATAAACTTTTCTTCGGCACCCGCCGGCAGCGCGGCCGGATAACTCAACCAAGCTTTATATAATTCAGGAAAATACTTTGCCAGCACTTTAGTCTGCTCTGTGGCAGCCCGCAATTCTGCTTTGGGATTTGCTTCTGTGCCATTACCGCGATCATACGTTTTAATACCTTTTAAACCATTTTGACGATACGCCTGCCAACGCTGTAATAAAACTTGCCGATAAGCTTGAGAAGCGGCATCAGGTTGTGCCGAGCTTGCCGCTTTAAGCACCTGAAATTCTTCAGTTGATAGGTTAAATTGACTGCCCGGTGTTGCCGCTAAAAACTTTGTGGCTTCATCACTTCCGGTTTTCAAACTGAAGCCTTTAAACGAATCCAACGTTGCCTGTGCAGGAATAGCGCCCTCAGCTGTGACATCAGTATCTATGGATGTCAGGTTTTTACTTTTCAAATAGCCAATGATTTTGGACGGTGGCGCCGGTACATAGATAGCAGCGCCTGCGGCTAATTCATTTTCTTCACCGTCGGCGATATTGAAAAAAACAACCTCGCCTTTATCAAGTTTGGCAATGTCTTGTTGCTGAATACCAAGTTGCTGAAATGCCTCTTGGGAATCTGGTAAGCTCGCGCCAGATGCCGAAAAACTTGCACTGCCGGCCAGAATAAGAATTATCCATGACCTGTTTGCAAGCTTTGATAACAAAGGTTTTTTTGCTGTTATGTGTTGGTCAGTCATGATTAATACCTCCAAATTAATAAAAATAAATACTGCTCTCGAATCATTTTTGCTAAAGCCAAACCTGAAATTGGGCTTATCTATTACTCAGTCACTGCAACTTAGGCTTTTCAATACCCGCGCGAATTAGCTGGGGAAAATCAGCAGAATGATCGGCGGTTTGCGCCACAGAATTGATATGGGCTTGCTGCTGCAATTGCTCAAACGGGAGTTGTGTATTCAGCCTGCCCGATTGATAAAGATACTCCGGCACATAGCCACTTAACAGAATTTTCCAGGAAAACGGTAAATGATCTTGATTGACCCGAGTATTTAACCAAATAGCAGTCGTGCAGTTGTCCAATAAGGTGTTGTAAAAAGCCGGCTTGTCGTGCAATTCATTGATTTGCTCAATGTACTCAAGAAACAAACGACGCGCATTTTCTTGAGGCCCTTTTAAAGAATAGAGGTAGACATCCTCCACCGGATCTTTACGGTAGTTTGTACGCAGACGAATAACATCGCGTTCGTCTGCCACAATGTAAATCAGTTCATACTGACGAAAAAAACCTTTGATGGTGGAGTAGCCTTCATTCAATTCTTTGCGGGCTTCGATAGAAACCGCCAGATGATCTTTATTACCGAAATTAAAACTTACGATCGTATGTGCAATAGCCGGGCCCATCCAATACACCGCGAATAAATCAATACCATCGAGCTTATTAATATCAAAGGTTTTGCTGTAATAGGCGGGTGTGTAGTCAAATTCGCTTCGATAATCAAAGTTGCGAATATCATGCACAGTTACCAAATCACCATCGAAAGTGGCATAGGTTGATTTGGCTAAATCCGGTTGCCATTGCCGCTCATTAGATGGATTAATGGCAAACCACCAATTCAAAATCGCCACAAACAACACTGCATAAACTATCAATAAGCGCTTGCGCCAGTTAGCAAACCCTAGGCTAACCAAGGTCACAAGACCAAATAAACCCACGGTCGCCGCTACCCCAGCTTGTAAAGTACCGCTTTGAGAGTCACCAAAATAAATGGCTAACACAGCCCAGGCGGTTGTTCCTATCAGCGTTAATACCAACAACAATATCTTCAAAAATTTCAGCATTCAATTACCTCAAAAACCGCACATGTCCGGTGTTTAATTCATAAACGGCCCCAACCAAGGCCACACGCTTGTCTCGCAAGGCCCGTTTTGCTCCCGGAAGCGCCAGCAATTCCTTCATCGACCAACGCACATTTGCCTCTACGGCGGCGCGCAGCAAGCTATCTCGGTCTTGTTGTAGATTGAGTTTTTTCAGTCCGGGCTTGATCGATTTAATCAAAGATTCGATATGCTCAAGTTCCTTAGTTTTACTTAGCATCTCGTCCACAGTCGCGGTCACTGCGCCACAACCTTCATGACCCATCACAATTACCAAATGGGTATGAAGATGCGCCACCGCATATTGCAAAGAACCAATCACATCTTCCGCGATGATGTTGCCGGCAATTCGAATAGTGAAAAGATCGCCAAAGCCCACATCAAAGATAAGCTCCGGCGGCACACGTGAATCACTGCAACCGAGAATAGTCGCATAAGGTTTTTGACTCTCAACCAGCAAACTGCGCCAGGATGCCTTTTCATGCGCATGACGCGGCTTGTCATCTATGAAACGTTGATTGCCAAGCTTCAACCGCGCCAGCGCTTCATTGGCATCACGCGGATATGGCTCGACATCGATGGTGCCAGGTGTTGGCGTTTCGGCGGCAACGCCGACAGCCATTCCCAGACCTACGCAACAGGCGCCAGACAATAGTTGTCTTCGGGTAACAAGCGGATTAATCATAAATTGACTCCCAAAATTGCCTGGCTGTCACGGATTACGTCATTCCCAAGCCATTAATGTCAGCGCCTATGCTGCAATTTATTAAGGGTTGAGAGTAACGCGCACCTGGCTGATTAAATGTTCATTTCATTTAGGAAACAACAAGGTAACCTGAAAACGAAGTTGCCAATCAGGGCCGATGGTTGGCGATACGGCATGGTAGTAACTCTCCAACGATGTACTCATCAGTTGATCGCCCAGCGAAAAAACCTTACCAACACCGCCACCCACCGGCACCAACCATCGATTAGTCTGTTTTTCGCCCCACACGGCAATAATTGACGGAGAACTGGTCAAATACCAACCATTGGGAAGGTTGTAATTAATCGTGGGACGTAAAGACATGGTGTTGACATCGCGTCGGCTCTCGTCGCCTGCAAATGACCATACATTTGATGCAATGGTGCTAAAAACCCATGGCCCATTTATATAAAGACCGCCGACAATGGGGCCTGCCGCCCACTTTCCGCTACCAAGCATTTTTTCGGTAGCGGTGGGAGCAACTAACGTAGGCCCAACGCCCCAAAGAAACTGGCCGGTTCTATTCGGCGTCAGTAAGACTTGTAAGGAAATATCACTCAGGCCATCGATTTCCTGGGGAAACGGCAAATGCACAATCGGAATCGCTGAGCGAGTAATGACACTCCAGTCGTCGTTTAACTCAAAGGGCACCATTGGCTGAACCCTCAGATAATTCAAAACATCTTTATCCGGACCAAAGCCCAATTGCGCATTTTCTTCAACCATCAATTTACTAAAACGAGTAAACGGATTTTGATCTTGTTTCGCCAGCTCGGTCGCATCGTTCTGAGCCGACACGCCGCCAATATGGCAGATCAAACCAATAGCAATGGCTATTCGACTGATTCGATTTATTGTCATAAGAGTCCTTATAAAATCAGCAAAAGAAATCCCTGAGACCCTGATCTACTTAACTTCCTTAGTAAATTCACAACGATCTTTAACTAATTGCGCCGCCGCCGGATGCCCGATACCTTTGGCAATTAATGCCACCACTCGATCATCCGTGTCATAGCCGATATGGGCTGCCATTGGATTGGCCATATCGGTTATACCAAAGGCATCCATAATTTTTGCGACGTTGATATTGATGTTGGTAACGGTGGTACATAGTCTTGAATCAAGATATTTATCAGTGAATCCGGGCGGTATGCCATAACTTAACAAGTCGTTAGGATCACTGAAGGCAATGATTTCAGTTTGTTTAACCATACGATGGTTGTAGTTAGCCCCATTCGGTTGGCAGTAACTTGCTTCTTGTCCGACTACTTCAGGCAATTCTCTACCCAATTGCAGTATCGGCAACTGATTAGATAACATATAAATAGGTACATGCTTATTTTGTAGCGCCTCAATTGATTTTTCAGTGATCTCCAGGTTCTTACTTGGATCGGCGTATTGGTTAACATTAGCCATGATATGAGCGATACGCTGCATACCGTCAATAGCGATACGACTACCCAAACTATGAGAAATCAAAACATAGTCGTCGTTGGCAATATACTTGATATTAGAATCATTCAGGCCGGTACAGGAATGAGTGCCGCTATCGGGAAGATCATCGTAATCGCCTGTCGCCATCCAACAAAACGACTGCCCGAACGCCGCCAAAATAGGCTCGCGGCTATGTCCCAGATAAATAACGGGATCAGGGCCGGTGTCATTACTGAATTTTTTCAGCATGGCGTTGATTCTTGCGCGCCGAAAATCGTATTCGCCGGACGTATCGAACGCCAGCAATTCCTTTTCTTTACGGGTAATTTCCGACCACGTCAGTTCATAAAAAGTCAGGTCTTTACCATTTTGTTCATTGAACAAATGCGTAACCCGCAAATTACCTAGCTCTTTACCTGGAACCAACGGTGCGGATATTGTGATGTTTTTCTGGCCTTCCGAACGCATGTTTAGGCTTAGTTGCTTGGCTAATTTCTCCAAGAACTGGGTGGTATAGCCCGGCACATGATCGCCGACGCCATGCACGAACAGCACCTTGGTTTTGCCCTGCTTTTTGATCAGCCCGGGCTCAATGCCTGTAAAGGATTTCCCCCACACCTGGCATTGCCGTGTGTCTTCATTTTCGGTCTTTTCTAAAAGGGCTTCCGCAACGCCCTTACCAATCCCTGCACAGCCCGATAACAACACGGTGATTGCAACAGATGACAATAGCCAGCCGGTTTTTGGTTTAAAACTAGGTCGTTTCTTCATGATTTTTATCCTGCTTAATTCTATGTAAGGGTGTTCTTAAAATTGAATAGTCATCCTTAAACTCGCTTCGACTGATGTGTCCAAATTCTTCAGACTGTTATTCTGATCAAGCGCCTTATTCAAACCTGAATTAATCACTTGCAGATTAGGACTCACACTCAACCAAGGCGTCAATGCGGCGTTATAGTACATTTCGATCGCATCCTCATGATCAAGCCCCAGACCTAGTCGGTCACGAAGAAAGGGCACAAACTGGTCACTGAATTGACTACGCGCCCAGCCAATGCCAAAACTATCATGCGAACGGCTCTCAAACGGACCTTTACCGCCAATACCCATCATGTAGGTGTATTTGATCGGATTGGGATTGCCGTCGGTAGCTCCAAAGTTAAAGAACAGACCAATGCCTCGTTTTGAATCACCTTCGGGTTGCCATAAATATTGATCGAAAGCGTAACTGACCGCCCAGGTATTATCTTTACGGTTTAAAGGCTGAACCGGTAGCAAAAGTTGCGGGAAATATCGCTCTAGTATTCGAGTTAAGATCGGCCCTGGGTTACCAAGGCGAGGATAGCGTTCGGTCAAGAGCGTACGCGCCACATTGCTGGGATCTTGATCCAGCGACAAGCGTGTTTTATTACTCCAGACACCGGTTACGCTTTGATGACCAACCAGCCCAAACGGCTTAACATTAATTTTGGCGGCACTGAGTACCGATGCACCGTTATCAAAGGCTTTGCTAACGTCATTCTCAGCCGGGGTCCCGCTCGCATCCAACGCCAGCGCCATCAGTGTGACATCTTTGGTCGGCAGAAATAGTATTCCTCCGCCATAGGCAGAAATCGGCACCATCGCTTCAGACAAGGAAAAATTCAGTGCCGTGTTCATGAACTGATTGTGATAATTGCCATAAAACTCGCTCGGCATAAATTCCAATAAGCTGAGTTTGCCCATGGTTAAGCCAAACTTAGGGCTTAAAAACTGGGTAAAACTGGCCTGCAGCAAGCCACTGTCAGCCTGGTTAACACCAGGAAACAAAGTGCTTAAATTGCTGGGCACAATGGCACCGATATCGTTATTGAGCGTGTTACCAAAGCTGGACACGCCTTCAAACTTGAAAAAACCGCCCGGCCACAGGCCCATTTTTTGGGTATCAAGATTTAAGGTGTAATCGACGTTACCCCAGAACTCAGCATTGGTGTCTTTGCCGCCGGTGACAACGCCGCCCGGCAGTAACATCATCTCTGCATCCAACACCACGCCTTTCTTACCAAGCTCATCGCGCGTGCCGCCCCAATCACCAGACAGTCGTTGCCGTGATGACAAATCGCCACCCCAAGTTGGCGGTACATCGACCGGTCCCAGTGCATGGGCAGCGGGCTCCGCCCCCATTAATAACAAGGCACCGAGCAAACCCAGTGGGACATTTCCGACCCGACGGTTATGCATTGTTTTCATTGTAAATCTCCTAATTTCAATCGTCGCTGTCATGTAGTGTTATACCAATCCCAATAGGTTTTTAATTAAATCCTATCAGTCCTTCAATGTCGTTAAGTTGAGCTAAATTAAGCCGTTCGTGGTCGACTGCACGGATGCAGGAGGTAGGGCAACGCATGGAGCAGTTGCCGAGAGCTTGTCGAACCATGAACGGAATGGGTTTTTCGAGATTCACTAAGGCTTAACTTGCTTTATTAAAAAGGTCTCAAAGTAAACGCTGTCGGATCGGTCACTGCTTCGCCAGGTTTGCGATTAGCGATTTGCACAAACTGCTTCGCCCACTGATCCATAATGCCTTTAGCTGGGCCGTACCAAGTCAGGCGGGTCAGATCGAGGGGACCAGCATCCTGCATGTCGCGATCAGCGAAAGTGGCAACCACCTCACCGGTTTGTAAATCACGCAGTCGGCCTTCAAAAGCGGCTCGACGCTGATTAACAACGCCCGCAGCCGTGCCGCCCCCCGGTATCAACCAACCGGCTGCATGCAAAGCAGGTTGTGAAGGGTTGATCTCGATCAGTGCAAGCTCCAGACGCAAAGCCGGTTGCCGGTGCTGGTTAGCAAATTCTATAACCTGGAAGCGGTGCTTGGGATCGTGCTTGAATTCATTCACCACTTGATCGTGAAAATACTGCGCAAGTTCTTCGATGTCTTTTTGTACACCACCAAGCAAGCTGGCTGAACTCAACTGATGGAGCCAATCCATTTGCTGCATGTACTGAGTATTCACCGGCGCGACAACCAATTCTTGATACCCGGACTTCTCAAACCCGGGTTTGATCCAGACTTTTTGAAACGGTAAATCCGTCGGCTTGCTTTGAAGTTCAGGATGCTCAATAAAGCCTGCATCCGCTGCCGGCTGCACGGCAACAGATTTAACGGCATTGGTTTCTTTCTGAACAGTAGAACACGCTGATAGCATCGCTATAGCACTTATCAATAGGCCCACTTTAACGGGATGTCTTGTTATTAATTGACGGTTTGTTTTCAATTGCTATCTCCTAATAAAGGGTTAAATTTACTATTTTGAATAATCCGATTAATAACTACTGTTCAATGTATACCTCCAAACGGCCTTCTCTAACCGCTTGAACCAATGCCTTATAATCCAGCTCGTTTTGGTCGGCGTAGCTTTCAGAAAAATCCGCTATCGCCACATCGAAATCCTCTTTCTTACCCAAATAACCGGCGATTTTCGCGGCATCACCGGAACGGGCATGAGCACTTGCCAGCACCCAACCGCAAAGCTCGGCGTAGTGGTTCATCACGTTCGGAGTGAAGAGTTCGACCTGCGCTTTTAACTTCATGTCCCGCAGTTGCCGGACATAAAAGTGTTTACCAATATTTGACTCCGTCCAGCCGAGAAAGATGTCGCTCGCCGACAACATTAGCCGTTGCCCCATCACCACGCGCTGCCCATGGTTAGTGTAAGTGCTTTGTCCAGCATAAGGCTCCAGCACCGAAGCGTTTGCTTCCTTGACCTGCAAAAACAACACATCGTCCGCACCGCCCATCATGAGCATCAGGCCGCAACGGGTGCCGACACTGCCGACCCCGACCACTTTCATGGCGAGATCCTTGTATTCATAGCGGTCGAGCAACAGCCGCCTATCTTCCGGCAGCGTGGCTCGGTAGGCTTCAAACGCCTCGCGCACGCGTGCTTCGATTACTGCCGCATCCTCGCCCTGGGCATGAAAAATCAGCGGCGGATTGTCGCGTATGCGGTGGACGCCGCCCTCGAAGGTGACCATCTCGGGAAAATCCTCATCCATCACATCGCGGTCGCGGGCCTTGTCTATACGCTTTTTGACGCGAGCCTTGGCGGTTTCATCTTCGACCCCCTCGATCGCCGCTTCCACGTCGATACTGAAATACCACAATTCCAGCACCCCCATTTTGGCAAATTCTCGCATGTGCTCGCGATAGCTGCGCACGCAAGTTTGCGCCGTCTCCCGTGCTTCCTTGGCGGTGAAACCGTTGGCGCGTCCGGCCACCACAAAACTTGCCGCAAGGCGTTTGATGTCCCACTCCCAAGGCGCGGGCAGGGTTTCATCAAAGTCGTTAATTGCAAAGATTTGCCGCCGTTCCGGCGTGGCGAAAGAACCGAAATTGACTAAATGACAATCACCGCAGGCCTGCACACGAATACCGGTGGACGGTAATCCCGCGAGATCAGCCGCCATAATCGCCGCGCCTCCTCGGTAAAATGCAAACGGCGATTGCATCATCCGGCCATAACGGATCGGCAATAGTTCTGGCACTCGGCCGATGCTGGATTCGATCAGCAAATCGATAGGATCGCGACGATGAGCTGGCGCATGCCAGTGCGCGTGGCTCGCTAACGGCACCGCAAGACGTATGGATTTGCCTTCCGCTTTACGATCTGCCCGCGAGCGCCGATCTACGGTAATCGGCTCAGCAACTTTATTGACTTCGCTGTGTTTATGCCCTTTTTTTTGGGATGTTTCTTTTTTGGCCATGACAACTACTCCTTTTCAAATGTTCAATGGAGAATCCTCTCTTCCTTTTTACGACATTTCCCATAGAAGAGAGTTATTTAACTTTTATAGGCTCCCTGAGATTAAGCGTTCTTTATGAGCCCTTCGACTCAGCTCTCAGCAACTACTCCATGCGTCGCCTACCAACATTAGGCGTATTAAGCGAAGCGCCTAATGTGTTGGTGCCCTACCTCCTGCATGCCCAATACAGAGAGACAGGCTCTCCATGCAGTCGAGGATGAACGGTTAAACCTAGCAATCTGTCCTTCTTTAAAACTAAAACCATATTATCTATAAGATAGATATTATCTTTTACTCATTTCACAACAAAATTCCAAGTAATTGTTTAACCATGTCTTCCAGGGAAATCATCGTCAACGCCAGTGGCAACACGGGTAACAGTGTCACGACAGCTATTTGCAGCACCGCAGCCTTGCCGAATGGAAACAGGCGCATACCCTCGATAATTTCAAAGCTCCCAGCCAGATCGTTCAACGATTGAATATCACCACTGCCAACCAGTGGTTCATCCAGCGGTGGCGGATCACGCAGCCATTTGCGATCGAAGCCGCATACGTAACTGCTTGCCAATGCGCCGTACTCAAGCAACCCTTGCCGTTTGCATTTTGCCAATTGCAAAGCAAACACACTCAGCGGGCCAAGTACCAGCAACAACATAAATACCACTGCAGCGGCAACTTCAGGCTTGAACGCAAGCAGCGTGGTGCCCTCATAGAAAATACGATTAGCGATCATACCGGCGATTAAAACACCCTGTGCTAATAGTAGCGGCACAAAAGCCGCCACGCTGCCGGCGAGAAAACCCAGCCCGCCAGCCCGATCAGGATGAGTCGGCACCAGATGTAGATCCATTCGGGACACCTGACACAGAAATCGAGCCCAGATAAAAATGCGAAAATACCAGCGAAATAACATGAACTGGAACACTGGAATGCTGACATAGGCGTACCAATACCCCGCGGGGGAAAGCTGATGTTGCCCATCCACCAAAATCGAAAACCAAGTAGCTGTTTCAAGCGCCAGCTGACTAGACCATAAATATGGTCCGGCAGTAAACGTCATGACAATCATCAACACTTCGATAAACACAGAATTACGTAGCCGCCCTGCAGAGCCCACAAGAGTTTGTAACTGAGGTAGGGCTTCGGGTGGAATAATCTCGCGCGACGCAAATTGCTGAACTATCGGTTTGAGACGCTGGTGTACTACGAGTTCCGCCACCAATAACAACGGCAAGGACAGTAGAAAACGAACATGCACATCAATGTCATAAAGGAATGGCACTTTAATATCGCCACCTGCCGCCTCTCTGAAAAACACCGAAAGCAACAGCAGCGGCAACCAAGTAAATGTCGAAAAAACCATGATTCGGCGTTTCACCAGACCAAGCGTATCAGTGCCTAGTTGAGAACGTAGGAACAGCTGATAAAGCGGTCCCCCCAAGACCACAGAAAAATCTTCGGATGGCTTATTGTCAGGAGATTGATTCATAGTTGTTCCCAGGCTTCATCGCAAATTCCTACATTACCCACTCTAGCCGATTTTTTCACTGCTCGGCATCCGTCGCAGGCGCTTGTCGCCAGTTTTCTCGCGCAACGATTTTTGCCGTCTCCGGATCGGCTACGTAATGCGGGGACATGATTTGCACACCGTATTCGTTAAAAGCATCTTGGATGTTTTGATGTAAATCCGAATATACCTTGGGCATGCTATCCGCCGTGGCAACATAGGCATTGAGCTCATAGTTAACATAAAAATCATCCAGCGCGCGTTGCAGCACAAAGGGAGCGGGGTCACGTTGCACTTGTTCGGTACGTTCGGCGGCGAGCAATAATAAGCTATGCACTTGCCGCCAAGGGGCGTCGTAACCGATGGTGATGCTGACCGGAAGAATCAAACGCCCTTCTCCGGCCGCAAAGCTGTAATTGGTGACTTGATTACTCATCAGCAGCGAGTTTGGGATGGTGATTTCCAAATTTTTCGGCGTGCGTATGCGGGTGACTAATAGCGACACTGCCAACACCTTGCCGGTGGTATCGCCAATTTTAACGACATCACCCACCCGAAACCCGCGCATATAAGTCAATATCACACCGGCCACCATATTGGCGACAACGGAAGTCGAGCCCAATGAGAACAACACACCGAGAAAAATAGACACGCCTTGAAAAGCCCGTGAGTTCGATCCAGGAATGTAGGGATAAGCAATCACCATGGCAAACACAATGATCAAAAATCGAGAAATCTTATAAGTAGGTTTCGCCCACTCGGGATAGAACTCAACAAGTTGCAAATCGCCATTTTCTAACGCTGTAAAAAAGAAGCGCATGACCCCCAAAAAATAGCGAACGATAAAGAACAGAATCAGCAGGAACATAAAATTTGGCATTTCGTTCCAAATATTCCCGCCAATTTGCTTGATTGGATTAACGACATAGCCAAACAAACTTTCTGCGATAGTCCGTGTCCAGGGAAAGAAACTGAGTATCAGACTGAAATAGACGTACAGGCCGCCAATCAGAATAAACAAGCGTAATAGCTTTAACGATGCGATCAGCGCACCCTCGATAATAAACTCGAAAATACGGATGCGAGTGGTGTCTAACCAGCGTCGCATTGCGGCATCCAGCCGATGCCGTAAATATTCAAAAAACCGATTGAGCCCGTAAATAAACGCCGCCAGCAACACCGTGGCCACCAATGCTGATAGAGCTCCAATCAGAAGATTATGGACACTGTGTTCTTGCCGATACTTGATGATGGCGGCGCGGATTTTATCGGCTCGCTGGGTTGCCAGTTCCATTCGGGAAACACCTTCAGCAGCAGCGTCTGAATCCAACACTGACATAATAATTGTATCGCCCGTCACAACATCGGTGGTTATTTCATCACTGGTCAGGGTGATGCTGTCGGTGAGTAGAAATGGATCTTCAGCTAACAATTGAATGCGTTCTGCGATCCTTTCGGCGCGCAGTTGCGCGCTTAAGGTCTTGAAGCTGTGCATCTGAAACAGCGTTTCGCCATCCACAATAACGGCTACCGGTACGTTTTCGTGTTTTGGGGTTACGTCGGCACAGGCCATATTTACCAAGTTAATAAACACTAGCCATAGCAAAAGCTGAAAACTAACCTTCATTATTACTCATCCTATTTGTTATATGTTTTATCCTGCATCTTTGGTAAACCGTTGGCTAAGCGGAGTCAAAGCCAACGATGACTCTATTTAATAAACGTAGGGTGGGCAGGCTATTTCTGCCCACCTTGAAGTTTGTGTTGGTGGGCAAAACAGCCTGCCCACCCTACAAGCGTCATGACGCTTATCGAACCCTATTTCTCAAAAGGAAACACCTTCTTCCAGTCTTTTTTCATATCCACCACTGTCCAGCCTTTTTGCCCTGCGTCATCAAGTGCTTTATCCAGATGGCCAATGATTGAATCACGGTCATAAGCCACTTCGCGTTCGGCATCGGTATGATGGACGATAAGCTCAAACCTTGGACCGCTGCCTGCTGCCGTCCACTGCAACATTTGCCAATCACCGTCGGAGTTACCGAATGCGGCAATTGGTCTGCGACCGATGAATTTTTGAATCGCGACCGGCTTGCCGTCTTTGTCGTCATTAAAATCTATTTCCGGCAGCCGCAGCAACACGGGTTTACCATCGCGAAGTTCAAATTTGGTCTTGATGCTACTACCAATAACTTGCTCAGGTGGAATGCCATACACTTTTTCCATCCATACGCGCATAAATTCAATGCCGCCACCGGACACAACATAAGTCTTGAAGCCATTCGCCCGCAAGTAATTAAGCAGTTCCAACATTGGCTGGTAAACCAGCTCGGTATAAGGCCGGTTATATTTCGGGTGCTTTGCTGTGCCCAGCCAGTCTTTAACGATTTTTTCAAATTCTTCGGTGGTCATGCCGGCGTGGGAGGCCATGATCAGCTCCACCAAGCCGTGCTCACCGCTCGCCATCACGCCCTTCATATCATTGGCAAGCACTGACTTAAAAGGCTCAGTATTTTGCCATTCTGGATGCTTGGGTGCTTCCGCTTTCACGCGGTCTAAGGCAAAAATCAGTTGGGGAATGGGTTGCTCGCTCCACAACGTACCATCGTTATCAAACGTAGCAATGCGTTCAGCGGGCGGGACAAAATCAGGGCCACCTTTTTTGGTCACGCTGGTAACAAACTGCACAATGGCAGTTTTGGTCGGACCGCTATTCCAGGATGGTAACGGGTCCGAAGACGTGGCCAGAGCAAGTTTGGTAAATACTAAAAATACCAAACACAATAAGCTGCGGCTCAGTAAAACACGGGATGAGTCAGTCATTTTTAACCCCTTACGAATAATAATTTTGTAGGAGCGGGCCTTGCCCGCGATAGTTCGAAAACTCGCAGGCAAGGCCTGCTCCTGCAATGGGCTCTGCCTATTTTGCTAGCGAATTGCTTTATCACTTCAATTCAAACGTCTTGAGCTGCTTCCGGGCCGTGCCGTTGTTACCGAGTTGGTAAACAGCCGCTCCCGCCGGTGAAAACGTGAACGTCTCAAACGGTTCAGCAAGCATGCCCTTCAAATAATCCGCTGGCGCAAGGCCAATAGTGACATGTGGATTAAAAGTTTTGCCAATTTGCTTGGGCACATACGACGCGATGTAGTCAATCGTCGGCTGGTTGATGTCAGGATCTTCGGGCGTGGTGACAAACGCGGCCGCGGTTGCAGTTTTGACCGTAAAAGGGGCCACTGCAGTAACCAACTGTTTTTGTAGCTTGATAAGATCTTTGGTTGGCTTGACGACAATACCCGCAACACCAAGCTCCTCCATCGGAAGGTAATAGTATTTGGTTGCCTGTAACTTCCAGCTTGCCAGCTTTTGCTTGGTAAATACCTTATCGGCTGCCGCATAGGCTTTGTCGAGATCCGCGGTGCGCACGTAGCGCTGTAAGAGGGTAATGTGTGGACGGTGCGTCGCGTCCAGAGCAAAGCCTTTTGGGAAAACTTTGAGCAGGCGGGCATTGGCCGCCTCGGCGTATTGGAGCATCGTTGCGTCAGGTTCCAGCAAGATGTCGATGGCAGTAGTCGCGCTTTGCTCGATAGAACCTGATTGTTCTTGCGCGAGAGCATTTCCTGCCGCTGTAGCCAGAGCGCAAACCATTGCCACTTTAATCAACAGGTGCCTTAAATTATTGTTAGTCGATTGAATTATTGCTTCCTCTTTGGAAAAGATGAGCATAAATATGAGTAGTGCGCTGACCGATGCATTCAGTCCACCCTGTCTAAAAGCAAGGCGCGATGCGAGAGTGCCAATTCTTTGGGGAGACCGATCATGTACACCAAACCTATCGCAAGATCGCCTAAACCTAATGGCACGGCAATCAAGCCGAGATCGCCGAATAAGCCGGCGGGAACTAGCAGCAGTGCCGCAACGTAACGAAGCAGTGCTTCCCAATACACCAATGCAGCGCGTCTTCGTAAATCGTGTGTCGCCAAAATCAATACCGCACTGGTAAAGCCAAGAAAACCGGCAAGCAACCAACCCCATAAAGGCGCTGGAACATTGAGACCGACCGCCAGGTATAACGGTGGAAATAGCAGAAACAGGGCCAGCCCGGCGTTATAAACGCCTGACCAATAAACAAAAGCTGTCATTTTGAATGGCATAGGTGCCTCCACGTTTAACAGACTTGGGATAATATTGCTCATGCCCAAGTGCATTGAGTCTGATACAAAACCCAGTAGAACGGGCTTTCGCCTGCTCCAAGAAAAACACTACACGCAAAACAGCAACCGCCGAAAAATCGGCGGTTGCTGTTCTAGTAGATCAAATAGCGTTTACTTATTGGGTGGTGTTTGCAACTGTTCCATTACCTGATCAATACTGAAACTTGCTGCTTTCTGGCGAGGTGGATACTCTTTAAAAGTCGCCAAGTACTTACCCACATATTGCTGTGCAGGTATAAATAGAAAAGCGTGATCAAGATACCAATCCCAATAAGAGTTGGAAGTAATGGTCGCTTTTTCGTAAGGATCAGTACGCAGATTGTAGAGCCAAGGAATGCGAGTTTTTACGAACGGTTCGCCCCAAACAGCCAACGTACCTGGATCACGTTGTTGAGCAAAAACCAATTTCCAGTTGTCGTAACGCAAACCCGTCAAATCACCATCATCGGAGAAATAAAAGAATTCCTGGCGAGGACTTTTAGCTTCTTGACCAGTCAAATATGGCAGTTGGTTATAACCATCTAAATGCACTTTGTATTTTTTTCCATTAGCAACGTAGCCCTTGAGTAGCTTATCTTTAACATCAGGAACACCCGCGGCTGCTAACAACGTTGGTGCCCAATCCAGATGCGAAATAATGTCATTGGATACGGTATTTGGTTTGAGATGACCCGGCCAGCGAACCATAGCAGGCACACGATAAGCACCTTCCCAGTTGGTGTTTTTCTCGCCACGGAAAGGCGACGTACCAGCATCTGGCCAAGAATTTTCATGCGGGCCATTGTCGGTGCTGTACATGACGATGGTGTTGTCAGCAATACCTAATTGGTCGATTTTATCCAGTACCGTACCGACGTTTTTGTCATGATCTATCATCGCATCATGATAAGGGCTTTGCCAACGTCCAGCCTGACCTACGCTTTCAGGTTTGGTATGAGTACGAAAGTGCATGTGGGTGAAATTGACCCAGGCAAACACCGGTTTACCGGCTTTGACTTGCTTCTCGATAAACTCAGCTGCACGACTGGCGGTATCGTCATCGATAGTTTCCATGCGCTTTTTGGTTAGCGGGCCGGTGTCTTCAATTTTTTGGGTACCGTCAGCATTAGCAAAGCTGTGCAGCACGCCGCGTGGACCGAATTTTTTGCGAAAATCCGGGAAGTCCGCTTCTTTGGGATAATCCGGCAGTTCCGGCTCTTCTTCGGCATTCAGATGATAAAGATTGCCGTAAAACTCGTCGAAACCGTGCGCGGTAGGTAGAAACTCATCCTTGTCGCCTAAGTGATTCTTACCGAATTGGCCGGTGGCGTAACCTTGGGCTTTTAATAACTCGGCAATAGTCACATCTTCTTTTTTGAGTCCTAAATCAGAACCAGGCATCCCCACTTTACTCAGACCGGTGCGAAACACGCTTTGGCCGGTGATGAACGCAGAACGTCCAGCGGTGCAGCTTTGCTCAGCGTAATAGTCGGTAAAAAGAACACCTTCATTGGCGACACGGTCGATGTTGGGGGTTTTGTAGCCCATCACACCTTTGGAATAAGCACTGACATTAGACTGGCCGATGTCGTCGCCCCAAATAATCACGATGTTGGGTTTTTTATCCTCGGCCTGAGCAGAAGTAAGAACCCCGCATGCCAGCCCCAAAGCCAGCACCAGACGTTTGTGTTTGAATATTAATTGCATAAATATTCCTTATTTATTGACGCGACTAGGGTTGTTCTGTACCGGAAGTCCAAGCTGCTAAACGTTTGGTCAGCAATTCACTCCAAGTATTGATCGCGTTTTCCGCATCGCCCCATTGCCATTGAAATCCAGTTGTAAAGGACCCGCCGCCAAGACGTTTATCTACACCTTCGGCCAGCACCTTGCCGGTCACTGAATCGGTGATTTTAACTTCTGCTTGCGCACCACCAACAAATGGGAAAGTACCAGTAGCCAGATATTTCAGGTTTGACAACAAATGTGCCTGCGGCACGATCATGGTCACGCTGCGCAATACCGGTGTAGCTGTTTCCGCATCTGTTAAAGCCGCATCAATCTTCAAGACGCCAGGACCAGGTTGATTGACGACCTGAAATTGCTTGCCGACTTGCTCTTGCAATTGTTGATTGAAATAGTTAACCAGGGTTTGTTGATCGGCCGCTGACACATTAGTTGAGTCGCCACCCCAAAAAGTGACGGGGGCAATGATGACTTGTTTATAGCTGGTCCATTGTGCAGTTGGATTGACGTAACGAAGACCGATTTGATCTTTACCGCCCGGAGTCAGCCTGGTGGCGCAATCCCTACCTAATAATCCGCAGTTGACGCTAACTTGATCGAGCTTAACCTTTTCAGTAGTTGAACAGGCTGATAATGACAATAAACCCACCCCTAACAATGGATAGACTATCCATGCAGCTGGACGAGTTGATTTAGAAATTGAATTGTTCATACCTGACTCCTTGATGTTGTTATTGATTATTTTTAATAGCAGGTGGTAAAAAACTGCAGTGGTAAATTTCCTACAATTGATGAGCTATTTATTAATAACTCTTAGCGTTAGACCATGTCAAACAAATTTTCAATATGAAAAATTTGATGTCGTTAGCAATTTCAGAAACTTAATTATCTCGAGGGTAAATATTGCCAAACAGGTTGTTTTGGTATCAGAATGCAAGCCGTTCGGAAACGCTAAATCAATATCGATTAACCGTCCGCATTTATAATAACAAGGGGCAAAAATGCCTTTGCGTATGGGCTGTGAGCTTGTAGAACACAGTCGAGGTGCTGAAATTTTTCGAGATACTCTAAAGTAACGTGCAAGTATTAATTTGGGAGATCAGATGTTCGTTTTAAACCGTTTTAATTTATTAATTGCCAGCTCGGCTTGTGTGCTTATTCTGAATGGCTGTTCTTTCTCGGATAGCTCGGGATCCATCTCTGACAGTATCGGTAGCATTTCCGATTCATCATCTTCGTTCTCCGGCGGCAGCGCCAAGTACGAGTCTGATGTCGAGGATTACACTTACGCCTATCTTAAATCAACGTCCGGCACGACCAACTACGCCGACTTCCAGAACGGTTTGAGTGACATTGCCAAAAAGCGCGGTATTAGCGATTGGGAATCTGATGACCATACCTATAAAGGGATAGGTAAAGCACTTAAGAAAGCCCGTATCGAAGGCGTCAGTTACGAAACCTATAAAAAGAACTTTGGCGATTCAAATCCCACAAAAATGAAACAAATCCAGCAAGGCTACGATAGCCAGGATTAAGCAAGTTTGAAGCGTTTCTTGACGCTACTGGCGGTGTTGTTAGGCAACACCGTCAATGCCGATACCTTTCAATACTTATATATAGAAGCCAACGAAGGCAGCTCCAGCGGCGGGCATGTCGCAGTGCAGTTTGGCGATGACGTATTTCATTATCAGTTTAAAGACGGCCTGATCCGTTTATTAAAACAGGATGCCGACGGCTTCCGCTTCGATTACCGCGTCTTGCAAAACCGCACGCTGCATATCGCTGATGTTGAGGTATCGGCCGACACTTTCAGTTTGCTGCAAGACCATTTCAAGCTGATTTTTTGGCAGCAAGACCGGCAATTCAAACAATTACAGGCGGCAGAAAAAGACTATCAATTGCTGGAATGGTTGTTGCGTTCCCATAGTGCCCTGCTCTCATCTCGGCAAATATCAGGTTATATCCCTCACCCTAGCCCTCTCCCTGAGGGAGAGGGGATTTTTAAGCTACCTGGCGCGGGTCTGTTTTTTAACGACAGCGATTTTGCCCCAGTTGGCCAGCTTACTGAGGTACACGGTAACTGTCAGACTAAAGCATCAGCCAAATCGATATTAACAAGGCTGCATGCTCAACTTGCATTGCAGCATGGCAGCGATTTCCTACAACGGCGCAAAATCGAACTAACCACTACCATCCAGCACTTGTCCGCCGTAATAAACGGCACCAAGGATTACCGACTTTCCGAACGATATACCGATCTATTAACCGGACTTTTGGCACTACGGGTTATTGAGGAAATGCGCCCGTTGACTAATGACGCCTGTCATACGCTTACGGGACCGGCAGGCCATCTCGATCCACAAAAAACTGAACGATTAAATAACTTGCAACAACAATTAATGCAGAGTGCTCAAAATTTGGCCGTGTCAAAACGTCCGGATTGGGGCTATGCGTTATTAGTCACCATGAGCCGTTTAGTTGCACTGCAACAAACCCTACAGTCCGGCCAGTGGGTGTTTGTCGACGATTTCAGTGCTGACAGCACGGTAATTGCGGCTGAAGATATGATGCGGTTTGCCGACGAGTTGAGTGTGCAGCGCAAAAAGGCTGAAACCGGCTGGCGGCAGCATTGGCTATCGTTGGGCAACACTGAACTGAACGAGCAGCACTACAGTCAATTGGAATTGGCAGCGAACCGTTACCACGAATGGCTGGTCAGCAATAATCGACAAACGCTACGCTACCACGGCGAACAAGCGCTGCCGGTTAAAGCCATAAACTTACCAACCATTGCCCTGCCCAAGTTCTCTTCGCAACAACTGCAACAGGCATTAGACCAACAAGTTCTGGATACTCAACAACTAACCCAGCAACTTGAACAACACTATGCCTATCAACTGCTGACGCGTAATTGTGTAACGGAAATTTTTCACACTATTAATCAAGCCTTAGGGACCGAAACGCAGCAACGGCTTGGTGATGTTATTGATGAGCATCTGAACATCGTGCCGTTTACTGCGTTTGCCATGGTTAAGGCCAGCTATCCAGTTAAGCACATCACCGTGCTGCCATCACACCGGCAACAACAACTGGCAAAACAGTATCAGCAAGAATTCCCGCCGCTGGTGTATGCCCGCGAATCCAACGTTGTCAGTGCCAGTCTCTATGATTACAACCCCGATGATGCCTGGTTCGTGTTTTTTACCGATGATGCCTTATTGCTCAGGCCAATTTTTGGCGCCATCAACAGCGTTGCCGGGGTTGGGCAGAGCCTGTTTGGTTTAGTTAAGTCACCATTCGACGAGGGTCAGTTATTAGCCACCGGCATGCGCGGTCTACTGATGAGCTTACCGGAACTAGCGTTTATCAATATGCGTAAAGGCAGTTATAAATTTCTATCGCCCGATTCTGCGTCACAAGAGAATTTGCCGGGGCAATAATTCCTTTTAACATAGCCGAACCCTACAGACTCAGCCCGCGTCATAAAAAATGACTGGTTTTATTCCGCAGTAAAATAGTCATTTTTTATATTTCGAGGCATAATAAATGCTGAGTTCACCAAATTGTCTAGGCAGTCAATGCCTGTGCCGCGAGACTATTCAAATAGATCGTACTTTGATACACCCGTATCAGGTAGGTCGCAAAATGGTTGATAGATAAGCTGACTGAGAGGCTAACCAAATCCCCTTGGAACTTATTTTCACGAACCGAAATTTATTTTTTGCCTGCCTTGCGGGCGTTCATAACACTGATATTAGTTTTTGTAGAATCAGTCCCTGCAACACAATTTATTCACTATGTCCAAACCCACCGTTTCACGAATGACCTGTGCCCGTATTCCCACTAAATACGGCGATTTTCAACTCTGTTACTACACCAATACTCTCGATAAAAAGGAACATCTGGCTTTTTACATGGGCGACGTGTCCGAGGCAGATGATGTATTGGTACGCATCCACTCCGAATGTTTTACCGGCGATGTGCTGGGTTCCAGGCGCTGCGACTGCGGCGAACAACTGGATCGCTCCTTGCAAATGATTGCCAACCAAGGCGCAGGCGTGTTGGTCTATCTGCGCCAAGAAGGCCGAGGCATTGGTTTGTTGCAAAAACTGCGAGCTTACAATTTGCAAGATCAAGGCCACGACACTGTGGATGCCAACCTGCTGTTGGGGCATGGCGCGGACGAACGGAGCTATTCTCTGGCGGCACGTATTTTGGAAGATCTAGGCGTTAAATCCGTATTGCTGATGACCAATAATCCATTAAAAATTAGCGCGCTAGAAGCTGAAGGCATTAAGGTCAATAAGCGCGTACCGCTGGAAGCTCCGGTCAATTCTGACAACGAAAGCTACTTGCTGACTAAAGTCCAACGCATGGACCACCTGTTGCAATTTGCGCCGCCGTCTAAGCCAATCAAACAGCGCGCTTTATGACGGTTAACCAGCAAATTGAACACTGGTTGACTGCCCACAAACATGCTAAGGCGTCGAAAAATCGCCCGTTCGTTACCTTAAGTTATGCCCAAAGCTGGGATGGCAGCATCACTACGCGTGCGGGCGAATCGTTGGCATTAAGCGGCAGTAAAGCCACCCAGCTCACCCATCAACTGCGTAGCCTGCATGACGGTATCCTGGTAGGCATCGGCACCGTGCTGACCGATGACCCGCAACTCACCGTGCGCGAGTGGCCAGGCGCCAACCCCCAACCCATCGTACTGGACAGCCGCTTGCGCATGCCGCCAACCGCACGTCTTTGCCAGCATCCAGATCAAAACTGCTGGGTATTGACAAGCTTAACTGATGATAGTGAGTTCGGCAGTCAGGTTGAAATCATAACGCTGGCAGGTGATGCCGATGGCCGTGTCAATTTGGCCAACGCGCTCAATTTATTGTGGAAAAAAGGCATAACGATGCTGATGGTAGAAGGCGGCAGCCAAGTGATTACCGCATTTTTGAAAGCGCAATTAGCCGACGCGCTGGTGCTGACCATTGCCCCGACATTGGTCGGCGGCTACAAAGGCGTTGGTAATCTGGGGCTATCCAGCAAACTTCAACTACCGCAAATCCGGCCGCTTAATACTCAAATGCTGGGAGATGACCTGATCATGTGGGGCAATTTGCAATACCAGGAGCTCGTCGAATTATGAAAGCTCGTCAACTTTGGTTTACCAACCCGCGTCAGCTTGAAATTAGAGAACAAACATTACCGACGCCAGCACCGGGACAACTTTTGGTTAAAAGCCACTGTTCAGGCATTAGCGCCGGTACAGAAATGCTGGTTTACCGCGGACAACTTCCAACCGATATTGCTTTGGATGCTACGCTGGAATCCCTGCAAAACCAGCAAACTTATCCCTTGCAATACGGCTATGCCTGTGTCGGCCAAGTCGCGCAGATCGGCGCGGATGTCGAACTCTTTTGGCTGGATAAACTGGTGTTTTCATTTCAGCCGCATGTCAGTCATTTTATTGCCACACCGGAACAGCTCATCGCCTTACCGGATGACATAGAACCCGAAGCGGCGGTATTTTTAGCCAACATGGAAACCGCGGTGAATTTGGTACTGGACGGCAATCCAGCCTTAGGCGAACGGGTTGTGATATTGGGACAAGGCATAGTCGGCCTGTTGCTATCAAGCTTGCTGGCGCAATTTCCACTGGCAGAGTTGGTTGCACTGGATGGCATCGCCGAGCGCCGCGCCCGCGCGCTGCAACTGGGAGTTACGCAGGTTTACGATCCTACTTCCGAAGCTCAAATCACCGCGTTTAAACAAGATTTGCAGTTACCGGTGCAACTATCGGCAACCGCAGCTTCAGGCGCTGACCTGGTCTACGAAGTCAGTGGCGTACCCGAAACCTTGAACCTGTCCATCGACTTATGCAGTTACTCCGGGCGCATCGTCATCGGCAGTTGGTATGGCAATAAATCCGCCAACATCCAACTGGGCGGTGCGGCACATCGCAACCGGATTAAATTCATCAGCAGCCAAGTCAGCACCATTGCGCCGGAATTGACCGGCCGCTGGGATAAAGCGCGCCGTTTCCAGACCGCCTGGCAAATGATTCGGCAAGTCCAACCACAAGAGCTGATTAGCCATCGAATTCCGCTCGATCAGGCTGGCAGTATTTATGAGCTGTTGGATCAAGCGCCGGAAAAAGTTTTGCAAGCCATTTTTATTTATTAAAACCATAACCACCAAACGTAGGTTGGGCTGACGTCAGGAAGCCCAACAATAAGCGTCAAGTGGTTACAAAACCTTAGGAAAACAAAAATGTATACCGTAGCCGTAACCCGTGACTTTATCGCTAACCATTATTTAATCGGCGGCGATTGGGGCAGTGAAAACTTTCCTCATGCGCACCATTATGTCGCTGAAGTCAGCATTGAAGCCGAGCAGCTGGACCAACATGGTTACCTGGTAGACATCGTCGCCATCGAAGCCGCGCTGGATGGTATTGTCGGCAACTTCCGCGACCAAATGCTTAACGACAAACCCGAATTTTCCGGACTTAATCCCAGCATCGAGCATTTCAGCCGCATAATTTGCGAACAATTACTCGCCGCGATTAATCCACCCGGCACCGGCACACTGCGTATCAAACTTTGGGAGAATGCCACTTGCTGGGCGGGCTACCGTAAAGAATTCTAAGCATACCCATGCGCATAGGCCTGTTGATATATGGCGAGATGGAGACATTAAGTGGCGGTTATTTGTACAACCGCAAACTGGTGTCTTATCTGCGCAGCCAAGGCGAACAGGTAGAAATTATCAGCCTGCCGCCGCGCAGTTACTGGCGGCATTTTGGCGATAATTTCAGCAAGCGCTGCCTGCAGCGTATCGCCGCCGCCAACATTGACATACTGGTTGAGGATGCCATGGTGCATCCTTCGGTGGTTTTGCTGAATCGACGAATAAGCCGTCAAATCAAGATACCCGTAGTCACCTTGGTGCATTTGCTGACCAGTTTCGATCATCATCCTTGCTACAGCGCCTGGCTTTTCCGCACCATCGAGCGGCGTTATCTACAGTCTGTATCGGGAATAATCGCTAACAGCCAAACCACGTTGGTGCAGACTCGCGAATTACTAAACGACCGGTTGTCACCCCATTGCCTCGCCGTACCGGCGGGCGATAATTTTCCCGAAGTAAGTATCGACATCGACGTTATCAGCCAGCGCGCACTGGCACCTGCTCCCTTGCAAATCTTGGTCGTTGGTAATGTTATCCGTCGCAAGGGCTTGCATGTGCTGATCCAAGCCCTGCGCCAACTTCCAGCGGAAGATTTCCAAGTGACAGTGGCGGGGAGACTGGACATGGAGCCGGACTATGTAAAGCAAATTCAAACACTTATTGAGTCTTCGCATTTACAAAAACGGGTGTGTTTAAAAGGCCCAGTACAAGGCCTGGCGCTTGCCGAACTGTACCGGCAACATCATCTAATGGCGCTGCCTTCAGCTTATGAAAGCTATGGGATCGTCTATGTGGAAGCTCAGCAATTTGGCCTGCCGGTTATCGGCACCACGACAGGCGCGGCCAAAGAAATTATCAACCACGGTGACAATGGCTACCTGATACCCCCAGAAGATCAGCATGCCTTGGCCGAGCTGCTGCAAACATTGCATCGTAACCGCCGGCTTTTGCTGCAATTGAGCCGAAATGCACTAGCAGCTTTTGCTCAGCAGCCCAACTGGAACCAGAGTTGTGAAATCATCCGGCAATATTTATATGCCCGATTACATTGAGCTTGACCGGCTGATTCAATCTTATCGGATGAGCAAAACTACCCATGTCGCAACCAGCTCACACTACGATAACCGTAATAACTGATATACAAATAACACAGCAGCGGAATGAAAAAGGCGTGTTGAATGCCGATGTGATCGGCAAATACGCCTTGCAGTAACGGCAAAATTGCACCGCCGACAATCGCTGCACAAAGAATGCCCGAACCTTGACCGGTATGTCTGCCCAAGCCGGTTAAGGCCAGGGAAAAAATGGTCGGAAACATGATCGAGTTACACAGGCCCACAGCCAAAATAGTCATCATCGCAAAATGACCACTGCCGAGCATGGTCGCCAATACCAAACTTACCGCCGATAAGGCATTAAACGCCAATACTTTGCCAGGATGGATTTTTTGCATCACCGCCGCGCCGGCAAAACGGCCAACCATCGCCCCGCCCCAGTAAAACGATACATATTTACCGGCTTCTTGCTCCGGCAATTCGGCAATGCTCGGTTCACCCAGAAAACTCACTAAAAAGCTGCCGATAGATACTTCGCCACCGACATAGACAAAAATTGCCACGGCACCTAACACCAAATGCGAATACTGCCAGGCGCTGGCGCGATCGTCTTCAGCAATTTCTGACTCTTGTTGGGTTTCAGCGTTTATTTTAGGCAGTTTAAGCACAGCAAAAATAGCCGCCATAAAAAACAATACTGCGGCCAAACACAGATAAGGATTTTGCACGGCCGCAGCTTCCGCAGCTTGATAAATCGATAACTCTTCGACATTCAGCAGTTTGATCTCATCAGCGCTTTTGACTGCGGTAGACAAGATCAACAGTGACCCGAAATACGGTGCAAGCGTGGTACCTAAGGAATTGAACGCTTGGGTAAGCGTCAGTCGACTAGATGCCGTTTCCGCGTCGCCAAGTACCGTCACATAAGGATTGGCAGAGACTTGCAATAAAGTAATCCCGGACGCCAGTACAAAAAAAGCGGTCAAAAACAACGGATAGGAATGTAAAGCCGCCGCCGGATAAAACAACAAACACGCAGTCCCGGCTACCACTAAACCGACAATAATCCCGCCTTTGTAATCAATCTTTTCCACCAAATAACCGCTGGGCACTGACATCACAAAATAGGCTGTGAAGAAACAAAATTGGATCAACATCGCCTCGGTGTAACTCAAGGTAAACACCGCTTTTAAATGCGGTACCAAAATGTCATTTAAGGCAGTAATAAACCCCCAAATAAAAAACAGTGAGGTCAACACGCTCAGCGAGCCTAAATAAGACTTTTGGTTGGAATTAGTCATTAATTTTTACCTTGGTGCGCTTAATTTTTCACGACGTGGAAGTGAGCAGTTTCGTTACCGACCATGACCTTAAATTCACCGGGTTCGACAACGCGCTTCATATCGATGCCGATGAATGACAGATCATCTGGCGTTAACGTAAATTGCAAAGTTTGTTGCTGTCCTGGCTGCAACTCGACCTTTTTAAACGCCTTCAATTGTTTGACAGGACGAGTAACTGAAGCCGCCACATCATTTAGGTAGACCAGTACCGCCTCTTTGCCGGTTAAGCCGCCGGTATTTTTAACGTTAACGCTGACATTGATATTCTCGCCGAGCACAATCTTGTCTTTGCTCAATGCTAAGCCGTTAGTTTCAAAAGTCGTATAACTCAAGCCGTGACCGAACCCATACAGCGGCTGATACTGGTTAAATTCAAACGCTTCAATCGGCTTGTGATCGTACATCACCACATCATTGGTATGGCGCGGATAAGAAATTGGCAATTTGCCACTTGGATTGACATCACCGAATAAAATATCCGCCAACGCCTGGCCGCCTTCCATGCCCGGCAAGAAGCCCAGCACCACAGCCTGCGCACTCTCAGCAATTTCGGTAATAATTCTGGGGCGTCCGCCCAAGGTCACCAAAATCACCGGCTTACCGGTAGCAAGCAAGGCTTTTGCTAGATTGAATTGGTTTTGATCAAGATTAAGCGTATCAATATTTCCCGGTGTTTCAGTATAAGTTTTTTCACCAATCGCCAAGACCACAACATCATGATTGCGCGCTTCGCTGACCGCTTGTTCAACATTGATTTCGTCAGCAAAGGCGTTGCCGCCGACATAGGTGACTTTGCCGGTAGTTTTTTTCTGAATGGCTTTAAATAAGGTCAGTTTGTCTTGCGGATAAAGATGTTCGCTGGCGCCTTGCCAGGTCAAGGTCCAACCGCCGTTCATTACACTCAGCAAATTGGCGGTAGGTCCGGTCACCAGAACACTGGTGTGTTTTTTTAACGGCAGGAGATGGTTGTCGTTTTTCGCCAGCACAATCGATTCTTGAGCGGCCTGACGATTAATCGCGTTGGCTTCCTTAGTAGAAAAATTGCCTGCAACTGCCAAAGTCGGTTCGGTGCGCTCGAATAAACCACTTTGATATTTGACCCGTAAAATTCTCGACACAGCTTCATCAATACGCGCCACAGGCACTTCGCCGGTTTTAACCAAATCCAGCAACAAGTCGTAAAACGAGTAATCGAACGGCACCATGCTCATATCGATACCCGCCATCACCGCAATTTTTACCGCTTCGCGTGGCGATGCCGCCATTTTGTCACGACTATAAAGTCGCTCAATATCTGCCCAATCAGACACGGTAAAGCCTTTAAAGCCCATTTCGCCGCGCAGGATAGTCGTCAAATATTGATAATTGGCGTGGCCGGGTATGCCGTCAACTTCGGCAGAATTGATCATCACTGTCGGCGAACCGGCTTTAACGCCAGCGGCAAAGGTTGGCAAGAAATACTCACGCAACATGCGTTCGCCAATCCAGGCTGGCGTGCGATCCTTGCCGTTAAGTGGATAACTGTAACCAACGAAATGTTTCAAACAGGTCGGCGCTTTATCGGCCGCGGCAAAATCATCGCCCTGATGACCTTTGATGTACGCGCTACCTAAGGCAATAGCCAGATGTACGTCTTCACCGTAGGTTTCCCACAAGCGCGGCCAAAGCGGTTGACGGCCGATGTCCATCACCGGCGAAAAATTCCAATCCTGACCTGACGCCTTTATTTCGCGGGCGGTAATCTCGCCTTCTTTAAAAGAAAGATCCGTATTAAAAGTCGCCGCCATGTTGATGGCTTGCGGAAATAGCACCGCATTTTCCGTGTAATTGGCGCCGTGTATCGCATCAATGCCGTAAATCACCGGGATTTTTAACCGGGTTTGAGCGGTAGCCTCACGAATGGTTTGCGTCATTTTCCGCCATTTTTCAATTGGCTGAACTTGGTTGTTCGGCGTGGTCGGCGTGTTGAGTATTGAACCCACATGATGATTTAACAAGGCATCGTATAACTTGCCGCGCTCAATTGGATCTTCAGCCACCTCGCCGTTGAGGACGGAGATAACACTAAAGTCGATCTGCGTCATTTGCCCAACTTTCTCTTCCAACGTCATCTGCGCTAAAAGTGCCTGAACCTTAAGATCAATAGGATTGTTTGCGTCTTGTGCACTCACAGCAGACTCCAAAATTACGAATAGGGAAAAAATTAACAAGGGGACTTTCATTTTCAAAAGATAAGCTTCGATTTTTAGGGTTACCCGCTCGACTAAATGCGCCAGCGTTAAAGAATTTCAGCCTCAAACGTTAACGACAACATCTACGGAAAGAATAAATTTGCTGACAATTTTACATGGTCATCTTATTGAAGGTGTTGCAAATATTTGAACTTCGAAAAATTTATTAATTTTCCCAAGCCATTAGAGAAAATCATCTCGACTAGGGTTGAAAAAAACCAAGACTTCAAAGCTGGCAAGGCTTCAACAAGCCTTTTATTTAAAAAAATGGCTTACCAAAGACCTTAATTAAACTGTGTTATTTAACTTATCTTGAAAGGTCATATACCCGGTAAATTTTTAAAAACTTCCTTTGAACTGTTACTAAAAGCAAATAATCACATCGCAACTATTTGTAAATATTGATAATTAAATCACAAAAAATATTTTGGCACTATACGTGCTTATATTTTAGACAGACAACCAAGCTCTCTTAAACAAATTGCTTGGCCTCAGGAACGAGGACACTGTCAGGGAGTTCCGGGAAAGCCAACTACGTCGAGAGGCGTATTCGGAAAGCTTCGGGTCTTGGGCAACCAAGATGGCTGGGTTGCGTCTTGGATAGATGAACAGTGTCATCATGAATTCTGTTTTTAACGATAGAACTCATTATGAAATCACTGTTTTACTAAAAATTTGACCTTAAACAATCAGGAAGGAAAATTTAGATGACAATACTTAGAACAACCATCGCAACAATTCTCGCCGGCACAGCTTTAGCGGGTGTTTCTACTCAAGCGAGCGCGGTTAGCGTTACTGGTTCAGTCGAAACTTTCAATGCAGCCCACACCATTACTAATAGTGCGGGCACAGTTGCTATCGGCACCAGCCTGAACAACGCTGGTGGTCATATCCTTACCGCTGGCGCATCACAATCTGCCATTTATCATGACTACACCACCGTAAAATCATGGGCAGATATGTCTATCGACTTAGGCTGGATGCATAATGTGGACTGGGTACAAGTTAATGTTACTGATACCGGAACATACAAAATCAAAAGTGAAATTTTGGGGTTCCGTAACGTAGCAGGATCAGCCAATTCTTCAAATGCTACTACTACAACCACATACACACCGATGGTTCAGGATAAATCTATCCATCCTGCTTTCAGTATCTGGTCATTAGCTGGCAACACTTTCACCAGCACAGGCTCAAGCAATAATCCTACGACTGTACAAAGTCCTCTGGCATACGGCTACACCACTGGTGGCAATAACAACACTATGGGCTTTAACCAAGTAGCCGCGCCTAACGGCACTAACAACGCATCATTTTTGACTGCTGGCGGCGTTAACGGCTTTGTCGGTTATTCAAATTCTGGCACAAGTGGTTGGTATAACGGTAACGGCGATTTAGTCGGTGCAGGTTCTCCAGGTGCTTCATCAGGCACCAATGCAGACGGTTTTCTGTGGACAGACTTGACCCTAAATCTGTCAGCTGGCAGCTATCTTTTGGCTATCGGCGGAAGCTGCGTAGATCTAGTCAATTGCGGCCCTTACCAAACTAAAACAGTCACAACGCTTGCTACTGGTGCACAAGTGGTATCTAAAGCTTACGGCACAGGCTGGCACGAATTGACAGTTACAGCAGTGCCTGTCCCTGGTGCAGTTTGGTTATTCGGTAGTGCCTTGGCTGGTTTCGCAGGAATGCGTCGTCGTAAATCGGCATTGGCTGCTTAAATTCAGCTGAAGTAAAGGAATACAAAGGGGGCGACGCTTCAGCTTCGCCCTTTTTTAATCACCCCTGATCATATCCAAACGCTTCAATAAAGCGATTCAACTTAGGCAAAATAGCATCGAAGTGATTTCCATATCGGCGCCATCTTGCCACCGCACTTTTATAAATCGGCTGACTAACCGCAGCAAAACTCGGTGTAGCAATGAAACGACCTTGCGCGCGTTGATGAAATTCTGTTACTTCTGGATACCAATCCACATCTAACACATCGAACACGTGTCGATATGTGCTTTCAAAATCGTTCACAGTATCTTCGTAACGAAGCTCCAGATAATCTGCCTGAATGCTCTCGCGCAAATGCAGCCATAAATCCATTACAGCCTCGTATTGGCTGGCCACACCTTGCCATGTCAACAAATTAACAGTGGCAGGTGACGCACTAAACGGCTGCATAAAACAGCTTAAACAGACGTCACGAGGATCACGCAGAGCAAACAAAATTTTTGCTTCAGGAAAAATAGTGCTGATAAATCCGGCATCAATACTATTCAGGGCAGCTTTATCGATAAAGCGTTTATTCAGGGCGGGCTTGCCATATTCCTCTTCGACACGCTGCCAGTAAAATCGGCGTAAATGCCTAACTTGTTCAATACCACAAGCTTGTAATGCCTCTGGAATATTATTAGACACGCCGCTGATCTTAGCCAACTCTTTGGTCAGTTCAAAAATCAATTCATTTTCGTCAGATGTAAACAAATCAGGATGTGCCGCCAACACTTGCTCGGTTAGCGTTGTTCCTGAACGCAAAAAACCAAACAAAAATGCCGGTACCGGCAAGTTATCGTCCTGTAAGTCCTGCACTGACCAGCGGGTCAGCAATGCTTTATTAAAACCGGCTTTATTTTTGGCTATGCAGTCAAAAATATGATTTTTATTGAGCTTGCTAATTTCCGGCAACGATTGATGTATGGTTGATGCTTGATTGAGCGCCATAAATGCAGCATCGTATTGTTTCTGTTTGTCCAAGACAGTGGCCAGTTCCAGATAGGCACGCGCAACTGGCGCTGAAACATGATTCAATTCCGTAATGCGAGTCAGCCGACCACGCGCCTCATCTAGCCGCCCTTGCCGCGTATCCAAAATCGCTAACAGGATGTTACAACCTGGATCCTCAGGCAACAGCTGACAGGCTTTACGAGAAGCTTGCAAGGCTTCATCAACGCGGTTGATTCGACTAAAACACATGGCCAAGGCATTTTGCGCTGCCGGAGACTGCGGTGCCAGACGCACAGCCGATTGTGCCAGTTTAAGCGCGGCCTCAAAATCACCCCAATGCTGCATTTGCCCACAAAATTCCAGGAGTCGACCAATGTCACGATTTTTGGCTGCTTCCTTTTCTACTTGTTTGGACGCCTGTCTGAGATAAGCAAGCCCGGCTCGTCGCTTTTTTTGCCAACACAATTTTTGCCCCATACCGGCTAACGCTTCGGCATTATTAGGTTTTATCTCCAATACCTTTCGAAACCAGAGCTCTGCGCTATCAACGTCACCTCGTGAGATAGCCAAATTAGCGTTATGCAATAAACCGCCAATATCAATAGACTTTGCTTGTTGAGCCTCTGCACCATGTTTCGCGCAGCAAGCTTTGTATTTTTTACCACTACCACAATGACAGGGATCATTACGACCAATCTTATTCTTTTCAAGTGCATCGGAATTTGTCATCGATTGGTCAAATGAGGTGAAGGTAATGTTGCTCATAGATTTCATTAACTTATCTTAAAATAAAGAAAGGAATATATTGATATATTGCCTAATAAATACTTGTCGCATAGCCTAATTATACTTAGGCCTTTATTATTTTATAATTTAAATACTGAGAAAAATGACGGCATAATTATTAATAGTCCTAATCAAAAAATCCCGTTATTACAGTATTTTTAATTAAATCTATATTGGTTTTAAGGAATTAAATTCCCAAAAGCTTATGCAATATCAATCAACGCGGGATGGAGTAACTCAATATCTTCAATACCACGGCCTTGTTGTGGTGGCGAGTAAGTGCTGTAACTCGAAATGACAGTAGGTTCCAAATAGCCGGTGATTTGTTCAAGGTCGGCAAGTCTTAGCCCTTGGCGCACCAGATAAGCAATATAGCTATGGCGGATTGCCTCGACGGTAATTTCATCGGGATTAGGCAAGCCGGAGTCAACAGCGGCGCATATTAATACCGCATTAAGATCGTCAATTGATAAAGAATTCTCGCCATCCCAAGCCGGATGCCCGCCGGACTGTTCAAGTGATGTTTTGAGCGCGTTACCGATACCAAGAGTTCTAGGGCTCGAATCACCGACAGTGATAAGGGCATTTTCCAAATCAATTTGATCGGCTTTTAAAGTAGCCGCTTCATCAAAGGTCAAACCACTCAGTAATAAACCGATGAGCTGCTTACCTTTGAGGTTTGAGGCGTTAAGTAAAATCCTGAGCTGGCGACTGGAAAGCTCTCTAACCAATGGGCTCGACAGCGAATAGTTACGTTTTTGCTCTATGTGCTGAGTAACAGTCTGTTGATGACTGAGCAAGTCTGCCGAAGGGTTATACATATGTATTCCAGACAATGTAATCGCAGCCTGAGGCTCGGGTTTTCGAGTTAAATACTCAAAAACCCACACGGTAAACAACGCTAATAATAAAGAACTGCTCACGGCAATTAGCGCATCAAGACTGTAATTTGGACTTATCGGTTCGGAAGATTCAAAGGCACGATTTATCACCGTCACTTGGGGATATTTTTCTTTTTGACTGGTTTCGATTTGAACTAATCGCTCTTGCGTTTCGCGATAGAGTTTTTCCAATCCCTCCAAGTCAGTTTTTAGCGCATCGTGTTCGGAAAATTTTGAGGTGAATGCTGCCGCCAGTTTTTTATGTTCGACGAGTTTGGCGCGCACGGCTATCAGCGTTTGTTGAGCCGCGACAACATTATTCTCTGCTTCAGTGAGAACAATTTTTTTACCATAGTCACGCTTATGTTTAACTTCTGCTTCAAGTTTTTTGATTTGTTCTGGAATAACTTTTAGCGCCGGTTGCTTATTTAAATAGTCGCGGGTATATCTTTTATCAAACTCAGTCAGTTTTTCTTGTAATTCCTGCAGACGTCTTTCAAGGCTTTCCAAGCTCCCTTGCTCTTGATCAGGAACGACAGCCTGTCCACGGGAAATCGCTAATTTAATCGCATCAAGGGTTGCTTTAGCCTTAATTTCATCTTCACTGGCTTGGTTATAAGAGGCATTGATGCCATTAAGTTGAGCCAAAGGTTCATTTTCATCACGACCGGTTGAAGAAATGTCGTTGATTTTTCTGAACTCATCAAGCTCAGCTCGCTTGGCGTCAATCTTTTCAGCCAAGCCTTTTAATTCGTCGGTAATGATACTGGTCGTATTGCCCGTTAATTTTTTAATTTCCTCAGCCCGAGCATCCAAGTAAACATCAACCCAGGTATTAACAAGCAGCGGTAAAAATTTAGGGTCAGTGCCGTCAGCGCGTATTTCAACAAGATTGGTGTCTTCGACTGGCTCAACGACTAAAAACTTTTCAATGTCATGTGTCGTTATCTGTTGTAAATAACCGGTAGTGGCTGATGCTTTAAGTCTTGATAAGGTTTCGGCAATAAGTTCATGACCAAGTAATATTTGTTTTTGAATAGCGACATGCTGAATATCTGCGGGGGTGCTGTCTCGATCGATAGCCGTCATCGCCGAAGTTAACAACGTCGCCGCGCTGCGGTAAATGGCTGGGCGACTGTAAGTGTAAGTCAGGCCAATAGCGGCACTGATTAAAAAGACAATGACAAAAATAACGAATCTGCGCATGCGAAACCAAGGGCGCTGATTAAAGTCAGGCGGAGAACTAAGATCGCTATTAGGAAAAATTTCAATTTTAGGTGAGTAGTTTTCCATAAGTTTGTTTTATTTTTGGATGCGAATGTTTTGAATATCGCATTAAAAACAAAAAATATCTAGCGTTACAAAAGTGCCCTCATTTGCAATTCATCGGTTTAGCTGAATAACATAAACTGCTAATAAATCGACTTAATTTGCTCTTCTCATCATCAAATCCACTCCACATCAATGCCGTTTTGTTCACACCATTGCTCGGCCAGCCGCTCGAGTTTTTTCTGTTCAAACGCGAACCAGGCTTCAGGAAAATTCAGATAGGAACCAACACTATCTGAGTTAAGCAACGTAACAAAATCAGTTACTCACCGGGGCACTTTAAATTTTATGGTCTACATTGTGTTACGTAATAAACCAACAACGCCAAGGAAACGAGCATGTCTAAACGAATTTTGTATTTTCTTACGCCCGGAACTCACATCAGTGCTTTCGATGTGACAATTGCGGCCGATGCCGGGTTTGACCTGGTCATACCATTTACAGAAATACGCCCCGATGGCGTTGCCAATATTGTCCAAGACGCCATTTTCTCAAGACCACCCAAACGCTTTAACGATACCGGCATTTTTATAGGCGGTCGCGATGTGCATCTGGCAACGGATATGTTTCAGAAAGCCAAAAATGCGATGGTCGGCGATTTTCAAGTGGGCGTATTCGCTGATCCTAACGGCGCTTACACAACCTCGGCCAGTGTCGTCGCATTGGTTGAACAATCTTTAAAAAAACAAACCGGCAGCGGCGTTAATGGTCGTAATGTCGCGGTATTTGGTACCGGCCCTGTTGGCCTTTGCGTTGCTGCATTGGTGTCCAAATTAGGCGCATCCACCAAACTATGCCATCTCACCGCTGACGATGATCAACGAGTAGCGATTGGTTTTTGTGAACGTTATAAAACCAAAGTGGAATGGGTATCTGCAGAAACATCTGAAGAAAAAATAGATGTACTTAAGGACGCCGAAGTAGTTATTTGTGCAGCACGTGCAGGCATTCGTATTCTTAATAGAGCCGAACTGGAACATGCCAAAAATTTGATTTTGTCAGCCGATACCAATGCGGTACCGCCCAGCGGGATTGCCGACATCGGTCCGCATTTCTTGAATGAAGAAGTGAGTTTTTCTAGCGTCAACTTTCGTGCTATCGGCGCCCTGGCAATCGGCAACTTAAAGTACAAAACCCAGTTTGGTTTGTATGAGCAGATTCACAAAGCCAAGCAACCGGCCTTATTCGATTTTCCAGAAGCTTATGAATTTGCGTTATCTGTGTTACATAACAAATAAATCGTTATAGATAACCCTCTAAAGACAGATACGTTAAAGTCTATAACCGTTTGTGGCTAAAGCTCCACAAACGGTTAAACCTACCACTTAATTGTTAAACTCACCGTTCGTCCCAAGCCTTATCCATACGCTTCACCGATATTGGATAGGCTGTTTTTAACTGCTGGGCAAACAGCGATACTCTGAACTCTTCCAGCATCCACCGGAAAGGATCTAGCTCCGGTAACACAATGTCTTTTTGTGCTTTCTTCTCCACTTCTTTCCAAAAACGCGTGGCGTAACGAGTGACTTCCTGTATTTTTTGCGGGCTATTATCCACCTTATCGAGGCGATATTGAATGGCTTTCAAATAGCGAGGAATGGCTTTTAAGTTGTTGTACGGCGTGTTGCGAATAAAGCCTTGGTAAATCATTAAGCCCAGTTGCTCAGTGATGTCTTTAACCATCGGATCATTGGGATTAAAACGTTGTAATCCGGTTTTAATCGCACTGGTCAGCGTTATGATTTCCTGAGCAATTTTGCCTGCTTCGTTGGCTACGCTGACTAATTCACCCTTATTTTGTTGCAGGCTTTGTTCGAAGGCTTGCTGAGTACGAATGGTTCTATCGTCGACAAACACATGATGCAGAATAGACGTCAATAAATCCTCTTTAAACGTCGCCTTGTCATTACCTTTAATAAAAGGATGCAAGGGCAACCGGCTATAGGCAAGCTCAACCGCCGCCGCTTGCATATTTTTGGTGATGTAGGTGCATTCCTTGCGCAGTTTGAGCTGATAAAGACGCATCAAACCGGCCTGATGCTGAACTGCGGCTTTTTGTTGGGTGTCGAAAATACGCACGCCAACTGCGTCGCCTTCATCGACAATCGCCGGATAACCGATAAAGTTTTGGCCTTTTTGGATGAACTGATAAGTGTCAGGCAAATCATCGAAAGCCCATTGAATACAGCCGGTATAGTGCAATTCATCGGCAGCGATTTGGTCGAAACTTTGCACAGCCTGGGTCGCATGCTGGCCCTGCAGTCTTTTCAAATCCCTACCGTAATCAAGCAATTGGCCGTCTGCGTCAATTACCCGGAAATTCATTCGTAAATGATCAGGCACTGCATCCAGATTCCAGGCATTTAACGGTATCGCCTCATCAGTAAGCTTACGTAACCGGTAACCGAGCCATTCTTGAATACTGCCTTTAAAATCAGGTTCGATTTCCAGACATTGTTTGACGGTTTCCGGCACCGGCACAAAGTGTTTTCTAAGCTGCTTGGGCAAGGATTTAATCAGCGCGGCACATTTTTCTGCCAGCAAGCCCGGCACCAACCAGTCGAAAGGCGTTTGCGTCAGCTGGTTTAACTGATGCACAGGGATAATAGCTGTCACGCCATCTTCATCGTGGCCGGGCTCAAACCGATATTGCAACGGAATGGATAATTTGGCGTTACTGCCTAAACGATTGCCGGGAAAGGTGTCCGGATAGTCCCATTCGTTAACCACATTTTTTTGTTCGCGAACCAAATTTTCTTTGGTTAAAAACAAAAACTTAGGGTTTTCGCGTTCGACGGTTTTACGCCAAGTATCCAATGTCACGCCGCTGACGATTTCAGCCGGCAGCTTGTGATCGTAAAACGAATACAGCCATTGCTCATCTTCCACCAAATCCACACGTCGGCCTTTGTGCTGAATGATGCCGACTTCTTCCAGCAATGCTTGATTAGCCTTATAAAAAGGCGCGTTGCTGTAGTAATCGTGATCAACCAACGCTGAGCGAATAAAAATCTCCCGCGCGGCTTTCGGGTCGACATGATCGTAAGGAATTTTGCGCCCGGCTTGCAGCGTTAAGCCATACAGCAAGGTGCGCTCATGCACCATGCAGCGGGCTGATTTTTTCTCCCAATGCGGATCGTAAAAGTTACGTTTGATCAAATGTCCGGCGCATTGCTCGATCCATTCCGGCTCGATTCTGGCGACATTACGCGCATACACCTTGCTGGTTTCCACCTGTTCTGCAGCCATAATCCATTTGGGTTTTAGCTTATGCAGCCCGGAGCCCGGAAAGATAAAAAACTTTAAACCTCTGGCCCCCAGATATTCATATTGCTCATGGCGAAAACCAATATTGGACAGCAGACCAGGCAACAAAGCACAGTGAATAGCTTCGTAACTGGATTCGGAAGTGTTCGGCGTCATTTTCAATTCGCCCTTAATCACCTGCATGATCTGCGCATGAATATCAAACCACTCACGCATACGGATGTAAGACAGAAAATTAACCGTGCAGTATTTACGAAGCTTACTGTTGGACAGATGCTTTTTTTGCACCTCAAACTCGTTCCAGATATTCAAAATCGTCAAAAAATCCGATTCCGGATGACGAAACGCCGCGTGCTTGGCGTCGGCTTGCGGCATTTTATCGGCGGGTTTTTCGCGCGGGTCTTGGATGCTCAGCGCGGAAACGATAATCGCCACTTCAGATAAACAACTCAGTTGACCGGCGGCAACCAGCATTCTGGCTAGTTTAGGATCGGTAGGGAATTTAGCTAATTGCCTGCCGATTTCTGTCAGTTTGCCCGACTTTTCCAGCGCATTGACTTCCTGCAACACGGTTTTGCCGTCGCGAATCATTTTGTCGTCAGGCGGCTCCAAGAATGGGAAGTCTTCGATGGCGCCTAGATTTAACGCGGTCATTTGCAAAATAACCGCAGACAAATTGGTACGCATGATTTCCGGCTCGGTGAACTCCGGTCTGGCTAAATAGTCATCATGCGAATACAGCCGAATACAAATGCCATCGGCAACCCGGCCGCAGCGCCCTGCCCGCTGATTAGCACTGGATTGCGAGATGCGTTCTATCGGCAAACGCTGGATTTTGCTGCGATGGCTGTAACGGCTGATACGTGCATGGCCGGGATCAATAACGCAACGAATACCCGGCACCGTCAACGACGTTTCGGCCACGTTAGTTGCCAACACGATGCGAATCTTGCCGCCTTTGGGATTAAACACCCGCTCTTGCTCACTGACGCTGAGTTTGGAATACAGCGGCAAAATCTCATACAAACTGGGACGGTGTTTTTTTAACGAATCGGTGGTTTCACGGATTTCCCGCTCGCCGCTTAAAAAAATCAGGATGTCGCCGCGTAAATCCCGATAGAGCTCATCGACAGCGTCAAGGATGGCGTTTTGTAAGTCGTCAGTAGTTTCATCATCCTCATCTTCCTTGACCTCAAGTGGCCGATAACGTAAATCCACCGGATATGTTCGCCCCGACACTTCAATAATCGGCGCATCGTTAAAGTGCTTAGAAAACCGCTCGGTGTCGATGGTGGCTGAGGTCACAATCAGCTTTAAATCAGGCCGTTTAGGCAGCAACCATTTCATGTAACCCAGCAAGAAATCAATGTTTAAACTGCGCTCATGCGCTTCATCGATGATGATGGTGTCGTATTGGCTTAAGTAAGGATCGTGTTGAGATTCGGCCAGCAGAATACCGTCGGTCATCAACTTAATCAGCGATTCTGAGTGGGTTTTATCGTTAAAGCGGATTTTGTAACCCACCGATTTACCCATCGGTTCGCCCAGTTCTTCAGCAATACGATCAGCAACCGTACGCGCGGCAATACGTCGCGGTTGGGTGTGGCCGATAAAACCGGCGCCGCCACGGCCAATGGATAAACAAATCTTCGGCAATTGCGTGGTTTTACCCGAACCGGTTTCGCCGCAAACGATGACCACCTGATTGTCTTTAATCAGCTGGGCGATGTCGTCTTTTTTACCGGTGACCGGTAAATCCGGGAAATTCAGCGCCGGAATGCTGGCTAAACGCCGGTTTCTACCCTCGACCGATTTTTCAAACCGCCGGGTTAATTGAGCCAATGAATCTGTTGTGTCCTTACCTTTTTGATGTTCAGCACGGCAACGATCCAGTTGCTGTTTCAATCTATGTCTATCTTGGCTTAGACAAAGTGGTAATTGCTGGACGAGGTGTTTAATAAGTTCAGGAGTGGACATTACAACAATAGGAAATTGGAGCGGTACCACATAAGTACCGGTTATTGGGTTGATGCTTAGTGAGAGGAAAAGGGACGCTTCCCCAAAGAATATCTATATATCCACAATCCGGTTTTGGTCAAAATCTTTGACTAATTTTTTACCGTAGTACCCTCGCGGATTGCAGAGCACTCGGGCACCGGCAATTCGGTAATCGGCACGACTGTGAATATGCCCGTGGAACCAGGCGGTTATTTCGTACTCATGCAAAAGATGTCTTAAGTCATTGCAATAAGCCAATTTTTTGAGTGCGTAGGAAGAATCTTTCCAACTCCAGGGCGAAGGGGCATGATGAGTAATAACAACAGTTTTACCTTGAAAGGGTAATGCCAGCTCTCGTTCCAACCAAGTCTTGGAATATTTATGCAATTGACTAAATTCGGCCGTATCAAAGTATTTTTCAGCAAAGCGGATTTTTCTAAAATCGTTCAAGGTATCGCTTAATGCTTGCGCTGTTGCCTCACCCTCAATAAATAAGTCGGTCCACAAGGTGCAACCCAAAAAGCGTACACCCTGTAAAACCATACTGCTGTTTTCAAGAAAATGGACGTTACTATCACGACATTGATGAGTCAGCAATTTTAAGGTTTCTTTATAGTCGTGCTTATAAAATTCATGATTACCGGCAACATAAATCACCGGTTTATTTAAAGATTTCAGCCATTCAATACCTTGACTGCTTACGCCTATGTCGCCTGCGGCAATAATAATGTCGGCATCATTGTCTGGGGCTGGTAGTTCACCAAACTCCAAATGTATATCGGAAAAATAATTTATCCTCACACTTCGCTCTACTCAATAAACTCAATGGCGTATAATTTGCCGGTATTCTATCCAGATAACTGTCACCTTTTCCAAAATAATTTACCTATGTCTATCAGCCTGAGAAAAATCACCCATCAAGTGTTAGTCGGCAATGTTAAAGTCGGCGGCGGCGCGCCTATCGTAGTGCAATCCATGACTAACACGGATACGGCCAATATTTCCGCCACAGTCAAACAAGTGATGGAACTATCCACTGCCGGTTCGGAAATCGTCCGTATCACCGTTAATTCAGAAGAAGCTGCGGCAGCTGTGGCCGAAATTCGCAACCAGTTGGACCAAAAAGGCTTCAGTGTCCCACTCGTTGGTGATTTTCATTTTAATGGCCATAAATTGCTGGAAAAATACCCTGATTGTGCCCAGGCACTGAGTAAATACCGCATCAATCCAGGTAATGTCGGTCGGGGCAAAAGTCGTGATCCACAATTCCAGCAAATGATTGAATTTGCCGTGCAGTACAACAAACCGGTACGTATCGGCGTTAACGGCGGCAGTCTGGATCAATCGGTACTGACTCGATTGTTGGACGAAAACAGAATTAAACCGATTCCAGAACCCTTAGCTGCTGTTACCCGTAAAGCGATTGTCTTATCTGCACTGGAAAGTGCCGCCAAAGCTCAAGAGTTGGGCTTGGGTAAAGATAAAATCATCCTGTCTTGCAAAATCAGCAACGTGCAAGAGTTAATCAGCATTTACAAAGATCTTTCCAGTCAATGTGATTATGCGCTGCACTTAGGATTGACCGAAGCGGGCATGGGTTCTAAGGGCATTGTCTCGTCAGCAGCGGCATTGTCAGTGTTGATGCAACAAGGCATTGGCGACACCATTCGTATTTCGCTAACGCCTGAACCCGGTTCATCCAGAACCCAGGAAGTCATTGTCGGTCAGGAAATTTTACAAACCATGGGCTTTAGATCATTTACGCCGATGGTTATCTCTTGCCCAGGTTGCGGCCGCACTACCAGCGACTATTTCCAAAAACTGGCAATGGATATTCAAACCTACTTACGTGATCAAATGCCGGTGTGGCGCACCCAGTACCCAGGCGTTGAAACTATGGAAGTTGCGGTAATGGGCTGCGTGGTCAACGGCCCAGGTGAAAGCAAATCTGCCAATATCGGCATCAGTCTGCCCGGCACGGGTGAAACACCGGTGGCTCCGGTTTATGAAGACGGCGAGAAAACCGTCACGCTTAAAGGCGACAGAATCGCCGAAGAATTTCAAGAAATCGTTCAACGTTATATTGAATCGCATTACCGTCCGCAATAACTTACCCTGCCTGCTTCAGCACATCCTGCTGAAGCAGGCACCGCTTTTTGCAGTGTTTGGCCTGAATCCTTCCGCAAAAGTTTAATTTGAACTACTTTTAAAAATCATCCATCCATGCCCTCGCTCCGCCTCAAAAAAGTCGCAGTGTAATTTTTAGAAACTTTCTAACATCTCCTATTTGGCGATCATCTAAACTCCTGTTATATCTGTTCTATTAAAGCCACTGAGCTCAGCCAATCCATGCCCGATACTAAATCAATAACCAAACAACCTCTGCTACTGGCAAGCGTCATGTTTCTAATTACCGCATTGCTTGCAGCGGGTGTGATTTTGTATTTACAACAGCATCGATTACTGGAAGCACGCACCCGGGTAGCTGATCATATCGGTGTGCATACGCAAGCACTGGCCGGCAGTATTGAACACTCTATCTCTGCGACTTATGCATTAGCCGCGATAGTCAAGCATGAGGGGGGTATGCCGGTAAATTTTGAAGCCTTAGCCGCTCAAATGCTGCCAATGTATGCAGGCGTTTCAGAATTAGCCCTAGCACCCAATGGCGTTATCACTAGCGTGGCGCCGTTAAAAGGCAATGAAAAAGTCATTGGACTTAATTTACTGACGCACCCAGAACAACGCAAAGAAGCCATACTTGCTCGTGATAGTGGCAAATTGACCCTCGCTGGCCCGCTTAACTTAATTCAAGGTGGATTAGGACTGGTTGGGCGTTTGCCTATTTTTCTGAATGACAGTACTGGACAACCCGTCTTTTGGGGCTTCTCTATTGTCGTAGTACATTTCCCTGAAGCACTCGAAGGCGCTCATTTTAGTCATTTAGTGGAGCGTGGTTACGATTACAAACTGTGGCGCAAACTTCCAGACAGCGAGCAAATCCAAATTATTGCCGAATCATCGACTGATGCACTTATCAATCCAGTCGACGAAATTGTTAGTGTTCCTAATGCCAACTGGGTATTAAGCATTGCCCCCAATAAAGGCTGGGGCGATCCTATCGAACTGACCATCAACATAATTTTTGGTGTGCTATTTAGCTTACTGATGGCCTATCTGACAAAACTGTTGGTTGACATCAATTTACGTAAACAATCACTTGAGTCATTAGTCGCTGAACGGACCAGGGAAATTTTATCTGCCCGCTGTCAATTGGAAGCAACCATTGAAGTTATTCCCGACTTATTTTGGCTAAAAGACATTGATGGCGTTTATTTAAGTTGTAACAAGCAATTTGAACGCTTAGCGGGTAGCCCTAAAGATCAGATTATCGGCAAAACTGATTATGATTTTTTTGATACTACCCTGGCTGATTTTTTCCGGGAAAGTGATCGCAAGACTATTGACCTAGGCACCTCGCACACCAATGAAGAATGGGTGACTTTTGCAAAAACCGGTCACCAAAGTTTATTTGAAACCACTAAAACACCGCTATCTGACAAGCAAGGCAATCTAATTGGCGTCCTAGGCATAGGTCGTGACATTACCGAGCGGAGACAAAATGAAATACACAGGCAAACGCTTGCCAATCGTTTAACCGGATTAATTGAAGCTATTCCAGATGCCATTTTCTATAAAGACGGTGCCGGCCGTTGGCTGATTACCAATGAATTCGCCAAACAATTATTTCACCTGCAAGATGTAGATTGGCAAAATAAAACCGACCTGGAACTGGCTGCAGCACGGCCGGAATTCAAGCAAATACACGAGGATTGCGTAAAGGATGACGAAGCGACCTGGCAAACTGGCACGCTACAAATCTTCGAAGAACAAATACAGGATGAACGCGGCCATGCTTACACTTACGATGTCCGAAAAATGCCCATTTTTGATGCCCAAGGCAATCGTGAAGGTCTGGTCATCATAGGCCGAGATATAACTAAAACCAAACAGCGCGAAAACCATCTGCAATTAGCCGCGAGAGTCTTTGAACAAAGCAGTGAAGGCTTTCTTATTACCGACGCTGACAACCACATTGTCATGGTAAATAAAGCCTTTACCTCTATTAGCGGCTACTCAGAAGCCGAGGTGTTGGGACAAACACCACATCTATTTGCCTCAGGAAAACAAGATGACAATTTCTATGCTGCGATGTGGGCGTCAATCAATGAACACGGCCATTGGCAAGGTGAGATTTGGAACCGCCGCAAGAATGGCGAAATTTATCCTGAACTGCTTAATATAAGTTCCGTTCATGATGAAACAGGGCAAGTTAAACATTACGTTGCTGTGTTTTCGGATATTTCCTCAATCAAAGCATCCGAAGCACAATTGGAGTTTTTAGCGCATCACGACCCGCTAACCACCCTCCCCAATCGACTTATGCTATTTGAGCGCTTGGAACATAGCATTGAAATCGGTAAACGTGACAGTAAACAAATGGCCTTACTGATGTTAGATCTTGACCGCTTTAAGGACGTCAATGATAGCTATGGGCACTTGGCAGGCGATCAACTGTTACAACAAGTTGCCAAACGCCTGACCTTGAGATTGCGTGAAGTCGATACCGTAGCGCGTTTGGGCGGCGACGAATTTACAGTATTGCTAGAAGACATCGTGCATAAAGAAGATGCTGCGCGCGTGGCAGAAGACATTATCGCTGACCTTAGCGCACCTTATTTATTACCATTATGTGATGAAGTTCGGATTGGTGTCAGTGTCGGCATCAGCCTATACCCTGAACATGGCAATACCCCGCAAACACTTTTACAGCAAGCCGATACCGCGTTATATCTTGCCAAAGCGCAAGGCCGCGGCCGATACGCCTATTTTTCTGATGAACTGACTCAACTGGCGCGTGAGCGCATGGATTTAGAAGCCCGCTTACGCCGGGCCCTACAACAGAATGAATTGCGCGTGTATTACCAACCTCAAGTTGATATTGCCAGCGATCGAATTATCGGTGCCGAAGCCCTGGTCAGGTGGCAAGATCCTGAGAACGGCCTTATTCCACCCAGCAAATTTATTCCTATCGCTGAAGAAACCGGCTTGATTATCGCCATCGGCGAATGGGTGTTGCAGGAAACTTGTCGACAAGGCAAACAATGGCTGGATGACGGTTTACCCGCATTGACCTTAGCCGTTAACGTATCCCCACATCAATTTGGTCAAAGTAATATCAACTTAGTGGTCGCCAAAGTGCTTGAGGAAACCGCATTTCCGGCCAATTTACTGGAACTGGAATTAACGGAAAGCGGCCTGATGGAGCGCCAGGAACAAACCGTAAGCATTCTTAACAACTTGCGTGATTTGGGCATTCATCTAGCCATTGATGATTTTGGTACCGGCTATTCATCATTGGCTTACCTGAAACGCTTTCCACTGGATGTTTTAAAAATAGACAAAACCTTTATCGACGATATTCCACATCAACAAGATGATATGGAAATTGCCGCAACGATTATTGCCATGGGCCATACGTTAGGCTTTAAAGTGCTTGCAGAAGGCGTTGAAACCGAACAGCAACTCGACTTCTTACGTAAACAAGGTTGCGATTCGTATCAAGGTTACCTTAAAAGTAAACCCTTACCCGCCGCTAACTTTGCAGAGTTATTGGCAAGTCAGCATAGCACCTAGAAGCCGATCTTTTAGGTGCCAACACCGGTTTAATCGGGTATCAATCGCTGTTACACTATGACTGTCCTACATCGCTTACTTAATCGTTTTATAAGTAAGCGACATATCCAGTCTGCGTTAGATTGGCGATGATGACATCACAAATAACCAATCATTCAAACCCTCAGACTAAATTCCCCACAACTTAACATTCGTAATGATTAAAACTGTCCTGCATAAATATTCTGCTGCGCAGCCTTTGCGTGTGTTACTGGTGGAAGATGAGCCCGGCGATGCCCATCTGGTGCATTGCGCACTGCGATCGAGTTATGTGCATTGCACAATGGAATCGGTGAGTACCGTTGCCGAGTTTAAAAAAATTTTAGATAAACAAAACTTCGACGTTATTTTGTTGGATCTTTCTCTACCTGACTCAGCAGGCCTAAACACCTTAACTTCAGCACTGGAAACAGCCCACAATGCACCGATTATTGTCCTCACCGGACAGGCTGAAATGGATTTTGCGCTATCCGCATTAGAAGCCGGAGCAAGCGATTTTTTGGTGAAAGGTGATTTTGGCCATGACGGACTGCCACGCGCCATTTGTTACGCACTACTCAGAAAAGAGCTGGAAGCTGGACTCTTGGAAACCAGCAAAAAACTGACCTTGGCCGCTCATGTCGTAGAAGCGGCTAACGAATCGATCCTCATCACCAATGCCGCTGGTGTTATCGAATCAGTTAACCCCGCATTCTGCCGTATTACCGGCTATAGCGTTAAAGATGTGATTGGTCAAACTCCCAAAATTTTACGCTCCGGCCTGCAATCCCATGAGTTTTATCAAAAACTTTGGCTTACCCTCAGCAACACCGGTACCTGGCAGGGCGAAATATGGAATCAACGTAAAGACGGTACCTTGTATCCGCAATGGATTTCCATCTGCTCCATCAAAAATCAATCAGGAAACATACAACATTACGTTTCTATTGCCAGCGATTTAACGGCCATTCGTCAAGCTGAACAAGATGTTACCCGCTTAGCACGCTTTGACCTGCTCACCGGACTGCTCAACCGCGATAGTTTTCATGCTGAATTATCACTCGCTTTAGCAGCCACCCAACAAGATGGCTATATCGCCGGCGTTATTATTTTGAATCTGAAACGCTTTCGGGATATTAACGAAGCACGCGGCATGCAAGCGGGCGACAGCCTGTTAAGAGCAGTTTCGAACCGAACCAAAGAAAACCTGCATAAATCCGATATTTTGGCGCGATTGGGCGCTGATGAGTTTGCCATCATTTTGCCTAATTTAGGCACTTGCCAGATAGAAGCAGGACCTAAAGCATTAGCGGTTGCTGAAAGATTGCTGGCAATATTAACGCAGCCTTTTATTATTGATAATGAAGCCCATACGATTGAAGCGTCTTTCGGCATTAATTTGTTCCCGCAACATCCAGAACAAAGCGCCGCCGACGTGTTGGGTAATGCGCAAACTGCACTTAATCGCATAAAACGCGGCACCGATCATCCGATTGCATTCTTTGAACACAGCATGGGAGAAACGGCTCGAAGCCGTTATACCTTGGAACGGGATCTACGCCGCGGCATTAGCGACAACCAACTGCGCCTGTATTTACAACCGCAATTTAATGCCAACAGCGTTATTGTCGGTTTTGAAGCGTTGGTCCGCTGGGAGCATCCTGAAAAAGGGCTAGTATCGCCGGGTGAATTTATTCCTCTGGCCGAACAAAGCGATTTGATCGTATTACTGGATACTTGGATGCTAAAACACGCCTGTCGATTACTCAGTGAATTGACCCAGCAAAACCGCGCCGTGCCAATTGCCCTCAACATCAGTCCACGACATTTTGCTCGCGCCGACTTAATTTCCGGCATTAAACAATGCTTGCTTGAAACCGGCGTCGATCCGGCTTTGCTTATTTTGGAAGTAACCGAAGGGCTCTTTCTGAGAGATGTTGACACTGCCGCCGCCAAAATGCGTGAATTAATCGATTTAGGGTTACGCTTTTCTCTGGATGATTTTGGCACCGGCTATTCAGCGTTGGCCTATCTTAAACGGCTGAGTTTTTACGAGCTAAAAATTGATCAAAGTTTTGTCCGTGATTTACCTCATGATCAAGACGATGTGGCATTGGTAGAAACCATCCTCGCTGTAGCCCGAAGTTTAAAACTGCATGTTGTGGCTGAAGGCGTGGAAACTGCCGAACAAGCGGCATTTTTTGATGCGCGCGGCGCCATTGTCCAGCAGGGCTATTTTCATGGCAGACCAGAACCCGCGCAAAACTGGCTGGCGCGGCTGCCGTAATGCTTAGTCGCCGCCAATTTCTTACTGCACTTTGTGCCTTTGCCGGCGTTCCTGCTGTTCTGACATGTACATCTAAAAACATACCGCCCTTAACTATCGCCAGCCACGTCTGGCCCGGTTATGAATTGATGTTCCTTGCCCGCAAGGAAGGCTGGCTCCCTGATCCACAGGAATTAACTTTAGTCGAAACCGATTCTGCAACCGCATCGCTCAATGCTTTAGCGCAAGGTAACGTAATGGGGGCGGCACTTACCCTAGATGAAGTGTTGCGTGCGCGCGCTCAAGACGTGTCACTCACCGCTGTGCTGGTGTTTGATGTCTCTGCCGGCGCCGATATGTTGCTCGCCAAACCCGGCATAGAAACGTTAGCTGATTTGGTTGGCAAGCGCATTGGCGTTGAGCAGTCCGCTGTCGGTGCATTGATGCTGGAAAAAGCGCTGCAAGCTGCTCACCTATCACTCACAGACATCATTACGGTGCCGGTAAGATTCGACGAGCATGTCAGTGCTTGGCAAGATAACCGGGTCGATGCATTGATTACTTTTGCACCCGTTGCCACTCAGTTGTTGGAAAGAGATGCGCAGCGGTTATTTGATAGTCGCGATATTCCAGACACTATTTTCGATGTGCTGGCAATCAGGTCAGAGTTTTTAGATACCCATGCGGAGACAGTAAGAAAATTAATTAGCGGTCACTTTAAAGCCAGAGAACATTTATTACATAATCCCCAGGATGCCAGTTATCGATTGGCCTCTCGGTTAGGGCTTTCGGGTCCAGAAGTATTATCCAGCTATCAGGGCTTGGAATTACCTGACAGCAAAAATAATCGCAAATTCTTGGCAACGCCAAATGGTGATTTGCTGACAGTGGCAACAAATCTGTCGGCATTAATGGCCAGTGCGGGCTTTTTGTCTCAACAAGTCTCGCTTGACAACTTGGTCAACGCAGAGTTTTTGCCGGAAGAGATATGACATGAACATTGTGCAACGCATCCTCCTAGCGCTAGTGTTACTACCCATTTCCATGGCTTACGCACAAGAGCGGACCGTCACAATAGGTATTTTGGCTATCCGCCCCAAAGCTGAAGTGACTACTCGTTGGCAACCGTTGGCGGATTATTTAAGTGAAAAATTACCCGGCAAAAAAATCCAACTACTGACATTAAACTACGACGAACTCACCGAAAAAACCCGTCTAAAGCAGTTGGATTTTATTCTCACCAGCTCAAGCCACTATATTTATTTACGAGAAAACCAAGGCCTCTCTGGTGTGTTGGCAACCCTCTCGGAGCAACACGACGGCCAACCCATAAACGCCTATGGCGGGGTGATTTTTTGCCGAAAAGATAGAAATGATATTAATCAGTTAACTGATCTTAGACATAAAAACTTGGCTGCCGTTAACACCGTTTCTTTTGGTGGCTATCAAATGCAGCTCTACGAACTGAAACAAGCGGGCATGCATTTGCCTGACGATGCTAATTTATTTAATACAGGTGATCCGCAAGACAATGTAATTACCGCCGTAATGTCGGGCAAAGCCGATGCAGGTTTTATTCGCTCGGGCTTGTTAGAAGAATTAGCTCAAGAAGGTAAACTGGATTTATCACAAATTAAAATTATCAATCCACAGGCTTCCAGTTTTCCGTTTGCCCTCTCCACGCATCTTTATCCTGAATGGGCATTAGCCGCCCTGCCCCATGTCGATGCTAACCTAGCAAGGCTGGTTGTCGCCTATTTGCTGATAATCGGACCGCAGCATCCTGCTGCCCAAGTCGGAAACTTTTATGGTTTCACTATTCCCGCTGACTACAGCCCGGTAGAAGCACTCTTAAGAGAGATGCGCTTTCCACCTTTTGATACCACACCGACATTTACTCTAAAAGACGTCTGGCTTCGTTATCAGCTCCCTCTGCTATTAATGGCATTTGCCGGCGTGATTATTGGCATATTGATAATATTATTATTGCGCATCAATCGCTCCGAACGCAGTGCTCGCAACCAGGCTCAGGAAAGTGCCTTGCAACTTCGAACCATTATCGAAACCGAGCCGGAATGCGTCAAAATGCTAGCGCCTGATGGCACCTTGCTACAAATGAACCAAGCTGGTTTAAATATGATTGAGGCCAGCAGTTTGCAACAAGTGCTTGGCAAGCAAGTTTTGGGTATTGTCGATACAGAATACCAAGAGGCCTTTAACAATCTAATCCAACAAGTATTTACCGGTGAATCAGGTAATCTGACCTTCAAAATCACCGGTCTTAAAGGTAACCCCCGCTGGCTGGACTCTCATGCTGTACCGTTACGCGACACTCGAGGCAATATCACCGCTTTACTTAGCGTCACCCGCGACATTACCGAACGCAAAGCCGTTGAAGATGAGCTCAAACGCTCCAATGCCGAACTGGAGCAGTTTGCCTATGCCATTTCCCACGATATGCGCCAACCTTTACGGATGGTTACCAGTTATCTAACCTTGATTGAAAAAGCTCTGTCTGGGCAATTGGATGACAACACGCGGCAATATTTCTTCTTTGCCATTGATGGTGCCAAACGCATGGATCAAATGATTCTTGCGTTACTTGACTATTCTCGGGTGGGCCGCAAAACTGAAATAAAAACACATATTGCCAGCCGCGCAGCTGTCGATGAAGCACTGTTGTTTTTAACGCCTGCGCTGGAAGCTAGCGGTGGCAGTGTTGAGGTAAGCGGCGATTGGCCGGAATTAATCGCCAGTCGTGACGAACTGTCCCGGTTATTACAAAATTTAATCGACAATGCGATCAAATACCATGAGCCCAACCAGCCCCCGCAAGTGGAAGTTCACGGTAGTCAATCAGGCAACTCATTTCGGGTGGAAGTGCGTGACCAAGGTATTGGCATTGCCCCCGATCAAATCGGTCGTTTGTTCAATGTGTTTTCACGCTTGCAGTCGCGTAGCCGCTTTGAGGGCTCCGGTGTAGGTTTAGCGCTGTGCCGAAAAATTGTCGAACACCACGGTGGCAATATTGGCGTTAATTCTGCCGGTGAAGGTTACGGGTCTGTATTCTGGTTTGAGTTACCCATCCAGCCAAGCCATTTTATGAGCGGGGAGAATGACGTTGCTTAAAGCATCTCTTAACACCTTGGCTTCCTTGATAACCCAGCCATTCGACAGAATCACAAAACAAGCAGTGCCCGTTAATGCTGAACTGAGTCAAGATCAGGATAGGCCAGTCGAAAGCTTGACTCAGCAATTTATCAAATTCATCACTGTCACCATACTTTATTGGCTAATGGCCAAGGCCGTACTTAGTTTTTTCTCCAGCAATGGTTTCGTCACCGTCGTTTGGCCGCCTAGTGGCTTTGCGTTAGCTGCCTTATTAATCGGCGGCACAAGGTATGCCGTTGCAGTATTTATTGGCGCTGTCCTAATCATTATTTCCGAAGGCGGACCCATTGAAGCGGCACTCCTCAATGGACTAGGCAATATGCTGGAAGCTTGGTTTGGTGTTTGGATACTCAACCGTGACCCTGACTTTTCTAAGACCCTGCCGACGTTACGTGACTACCTGCAACTATTTATTTTGGCAGGTGGTATCGGCAGCATGATTTCAGCATTACTAGGCGCATCGGCATTGATGCTGTCAGGATTAATAGAGCCGTCTAGTTATCTGGAAAATGTCTTACATTGGTGGATGGGCGATGTGCTTGGCATTGTTTTGATTACGCCGTTAATACTGGTCTGGCAGCGTACCACTGAGTCCTCATTCACACCCAGCCAAAAGCTGGAAGCGGTGTTGTTATTAAGCCTGACTATTCTTGCAGGACAAATTATTTTCTTTGGCTTCTTACAAAACAGCATCGGCTATTTAGCCAAAGGTTTCTGGATGTTTTTGTTTATCTCCTGGACAGCGGCACAATTAGGACCACGCATTACCGTCATAGCCTTGCTGATAACCGCTATTCAGGCACTATGGGGCGCTTATCTGGGCATTGGCTATTTCGCTCATGACATGACCGATAGCCAGTTAACTAACTTTTGGGCTTTCATGATGATTTTGTCCATCGTCGGCATGGCTTTAGCGAGTTATTTTGAACAGCTAAAAACCTCACAGTTAAAGCTATCGCGACGCACGCATGAGCTGCACATGCACAACCAAGTGCTTCAGCAAATTAATTCCCACCTTCCGCTAGCAATGGTATTAACTGAATTAGTCAAACAAGTTGAATCGCTAGATCCTGAAATATTGTGTTCGATTTTACTTCTTGATGACAGTGGCAGATATTTGCAACATGGCGCGGCCCCCAGCCTACCAAATTTTTATAACCAAGCGATTGATGGCGCACTGATTGGTGAAGCAATGGGGTCTTGTGGTACTTCAGCATTTCGCGGTGAACGAGTCATTGTTGAAGATGTGCAAACGCATCGCTTTTGGCAAGATTACCGGGCATTGGCAGAACAAGCCGGGCTGCGTTCTTGTTGGTCGCAACCGATTAAAAACGATGACGGGCGGGTATTGGGCACATTTGCTATTTATCATCGACAACCGGCGATACCCACAGAAACTGAAATATCGAGAATTGAGCGCTACGCCAATTTCGCCCAATTAGCTATTGAACGTAAACGCACGGAAGCAGCGCTGGCCAATAGTCATGCCGAAATACAACATTTTGCCGAAATTTCTGCCCACCACCTGCAAGAGCCGACACGACGAATAGTAAGCTTTACCCACAGATTACAAAATCAATTGTCAATCTATCCGCTGAATAAGGATGTGGCATTATCACTACAGTACATTGAGCAGAGCGCGCTGCATCAACGGGCCTTGGTACATGATATAGAACTGTATCTGGCGGCCAGCCAAGCACGCGCAACTGTTGAAAAAATTGATGTGAACGAAGTGTTGTCTCAACTATTGGTAGACCAAGCCTTGCGCATTAACCGCCTGGGAGCCACTATTACATATCCCCAGCTGCCTAAAGTGGGTATGGATCGGCCACGACTCAATGATATTTTTACTATTCTGCTAGACAATGCCCTGTGTTATTGTCACCCTGCGCGCTTGTTAGAAATAACTATTTCTGGTCAATTTCAAGGGGGACGCGTGCATTTTCGCGTCAACGATAATGGCAAAGGTATCGAGCCTCAATATCACGAACGGGTATTTGCTGTTTTCGAACGCTTACAAGTCAGTGATAACCCAAACTCTACCGGTATCGGCTTGGCGATTGTCCGGCGTATCGTAACAAGTTGCGGCGGTCTGATCAGCATTGCAGATCGCCCGGGTGGCGGCACCACTGTTATCTTTGATTTACCCGGATGAGTACAACTCACTCATGCATATCGTAACCTGGGAGCTTTAGACATGACTAAAAATGGTCTGCCATTTGACATTTTATTACTTGAAGATGAACCGGCTGACGCTTATCTCATTAAGGTCGCGCTGGAAGAGGGCAAAATGCTGGCCAATCTTCATCATGTGGTTGATGGCCGTGAAGGCCTGGATTTTTTGCGTCATAAAGAGCAATTTGCTGACGCACCGCGCCCCGATCTAATTTTGCTGGACTTCAACATGCCGCGCATGAATGGCCGTGAGTTTTTAGCTGAAATAAAAGCCGATCCGCTACTCAACGATATTCCTGTGATTGTATTGACGACATCCGACGTTGAACGCGACGTGGTCGCCTCGTACCAATTGGGCGCGGCAAGCTTTATCACCAAACCGCTGGATATGAGCCAGTTTATCGCGGCTGTTCATCACATCGAAAACTATTGGTTTACCTTGGTACGCTTGCCTCAAAATCAAAAATGAAGGGCACAAAATGAGACGTTATAAACTCATTCACGTACTGCTGGTGGAAGATGATCCCGGTGATGCCGGACTGGTTCAAACTACCTTACAACAAGCGCGTGATGCCCACTTTGAAGTCACCTGGGTAAAATCGATTAATCAAGCCCAGCAGTGTTTGCTCAATTGCCAAATTGATGCGTTATTGCTGGATTTATCATTACCTGATTCCGACGGCATCGCCACGCTGCACCGAATCAGGCAATTGGCCGGTGCTATTCCCATCATTATTCTCACCGGTAGCGGCGACACTGATTTTGCGCTGACAGCACTTGAAGCAGGTGCGTCCGATTACATGATCAAAAGCGATTTCGGCTCTGAGGGTCTTACCCGTGCAATCCGTTACTCGTTGCTTCGTGCCAATATGGAAGCCCACAATCGTTTGTTGGTTACTGCCCTTGAATCGGCAGCTGATGGCATTTTTATTACCGATCGAGAAGGCCGTATTGAATGGATAAACCCTGCATTTACGCGACTAACCGGCTACCACAGCCAGGAAGTAGTCGGGCAAAAACATGAAACTCTGACTAAAACTATTGGGCCGGAGCAATCAGCATCGGAAATAATTTGGCAGCATATTTTACCCGGCGAGCACTGGCACGGAGAAACCGTCAACTATCGCAAAGATGGCAGTCAATATCATGAAGAATTAACTATTGCACCGGTATTTGATACCAAAGGCCAAATTAGCCATTTTATCGGCATCAAAAAGGATGTTACCGAACGTCGTCAAATGGAAGAAAACCTTAAGCGTCTAGCCAGCACTGATCCGCTCACCGACTTGCCTAACCGCCGTGTGTTTATGGAAGATCTGTCTCAAGAATGGTCACGAGTGCAGCGTTTTAACAATTTGCAATCATCACTGTTGATGCTGGATATTGATCACTTTAAATTCATTAACGACAACTATGGGCATGCCGCTGGCGATGAAGTACTGGAGCAGTTTGCCAATATCCTCAAAGCTGAACTGCGTACCATTGATACACCCGGGCGTTTGGGCGGTGAAGAGTTTGCAATTTTATTACCTGGCATTACGACTGCTAATGCAATGACGACAGCCGAACGTTTACGTAATCGCATTGAAGCCACACGTGTAAATAGTATCAATGGCCCGATTCACTTTACCGTTAGTATTGGTGGCACGCTGATTAGTCCGCAAGATAAAGCTTATGAAGCTGCTTTGCACAGGGCTGATAATGCCATGTATGAAGCCAAGGATGCTGGGCGTAATCAGACTAAATGGCAGGATTTACTATAAAAAAAACCTGCGAGGTTTATCGACCTTCGCAGGTTTTAAATTCCATCTTAAAAGCTTTTAAATAAGCTTAGCCCAACGTAAGCGGTTTGCATTAGTCACAACCGTTACTGACGACAAAGCCATCGCAAGGCCGGCAATCATCGGGTTCAGCAACACCCCAAACAGCGGGTACAAAAGCCCAGCGGCAACCGGAATGCTGATGGTGTTATAAAAGAAGGCCCCTATCAGATTTTGTTTGATATTAATAACAGTGGCTTTGGACAACGCGATTGCTTCGGGTACTTTTAACAACGACCCCTGCAATATCACCACATCCGCGCTTTCAATCGCCACATCAGTGCCAGTACCGATAGCAAAACCAACATCTGCCTGCGCCAGCGCTGGAGCATCATTAATACCATCGCCCACCATGCCGACTATTTCTCCCGCTTGTTGGAGTGCTTTGACCACGGCAGCTTTATCTTGAGGTAATACTTGTGCTCTGACCTCGTCAATACCCGCTTGTTTGGCAATGGCATGGGCGGTGATTTGATTATCACCGGTCACCATGATGATTCTGATGCCCAGATCTTTTAGCGCTTTTACCGCGCTGGCAGAGTCTTTCTTGATAGGATCGGATACGGCGATAACGCCAACAATCTTATTATCAATTGCCAGCAACACAGGTGTTTGCCCCAATGCCGACAGTTTTTCCAGCTTATTGTTGTAGCGAGTAAATTTAATGCCTTGCTCATCCATTAACGCTTTATTACCAAAAACTACCGCCTGATTATTGATCACCGCAGTCACACCATGCCCTGCAACAGCCGCGAACTGAGTAACCTTTTCCAATTTGATTTGTTTTTGTTCGGCCGCAGCCAAGACGCTAGCGGCTAAAGGATGCTCAGAGCCGGATTCAATGCTGGCGGCAAACTTGAGAATGGTGTCTTCATCGTAATCGGCTAATGCTTCAATGGTTGATACGGTAGGTTTGCCTTCAGTAACGGTACCGGTTTTATCGAGAATCAAACACGTCAATTTACCCGCTGATTGCAAGGCCTCGCCTTTCCGGATCAAAATGCCGGATTGTGCCGCCCGACCCACCGCGACCATGACTGAAATCGGTGTTGCTAACCCTAATGCACAAGGGCAAGCAATTACCAGCACAGTCATTGAGGTCACAAAAGCATAGCCCAACGACGGTTCAGGGCCGAAAACGAACCAAATCAAAAAAGTCAGCACCGATATAAGCACTACGGCAGGTACAAATACACTGGAAATTTTGTCAGCAAGACGAGCGATTTCCGGCTTACTGCTTTGCGCCTGCCGAACGCTTTTTATGATTTGTGCCAAGGCGGTATCGCGGCCAATACGCGTAGCAGTAAATAAAAAACTGCCGGTTTGATTCATGGTTCCCGCAACAACTTCGGCACCGACCATTTTTTCGATCGGTAAGGGTTCACCGGTCAGCATCGATTCATCGACGTTGGAATGACCTTCGATCAGCACGCCATCAACTGGAATTTTTTCACCGGGCCTGACTCTGATCGTTTCACCAAGCCCCACGTCCTCAATGGCAATATCTAACTCTTCGCCATCTCTGACCACCCTTGCTGTACGTGGCTGTAGGCCAATCAGTTGACGAATAGCCGTGGAAGTTTTACCTCTAGCCAGCGTTTCCAGCGCAGTTCCAAGATTGATAAATGCCAGAATCATCACTGCTGCTTCGAAATAAGCGTGTTTGGCTAAAGACGGTAAACCAGTGTAGTAATCAATAACGATACATGAATATATCCAGGCCGAGCCGGTACCCAAGGCAATCAAGGTGTCCATATTGGCCTGACGTAACATCAGTGACTTATAAGCGCCACTATAAAAATGCCAGCCCGAATACGCCATAATGGCTAAGGTAATCAGCGCTGCCTCTGGCCAAAACCATTGACCAGTCGGGGAACCAATTTCAGGCAACCACTCGAAATGCTCTAACAGCATCAGCAACACCCCAAAACCTGCGGCCACTGCGGCTTTGTTCATTAACTTGCGGTATCGTTGCAGCTCCTGTTCTTCCTGTTCGGCAGGATCCTCAAAACCTTCCATGATCGCTGCATCAAAACCGGCCTCTTTAACGGCTTGTTTTAAATTATCGGGGTCGGCATTGCCTTTTACTTGCGCTGAATGGTCAGCAAAATTAACACTAACCGCTATCACACCCGGTACTGCCTTTAAGGCACCCTCGACAGCGCTTACACAACCAGCACAGCGCATACCCAAAATCGATAGCCTTATCTCGCTAGCGGTCGTTTCAGAAGCATTTTCTGTAGTCATTGTTTGCCCTTGCTGATGAACTGGTTGTGGGAATGTGAGTTACTTAACGCTAAACCCTGCGTTAGTAATACTGGTTTTAATGTCATCCAGACTGGTTTTGCTGTCATCGAACTCGACGTCAACCTGATCATTTTTACTGGATGCATTAACTAATAACACACCATCCAACGCTTGTACGGTATTTTTTACAGTGGTTTCGCAACCGCCACATTTCATGCCAGTGACAATTATTGATGCGGACTCAATCATGTTTCATTCTCCTCGGATTCAATGGTTTATGCGGTTATCATACTCGACTGATGCCTGATAAGCATGCTATAAATGCCGCCTTGAGAGTCATGGAGAGCCTGTTCAATGTGACTACGTAAGAAGAGAAATCTTCTGTGTTCAATCGGTGCTCGTATATTCTGACTATTACCCATAGTGACTAAATAATAAAAAATCACATGACAGACTTTATCATTGGGCGGCAGCAGATTTTCGATCAGCAATTAGATATTTATGGCTATGAATTGCTGTTCCGCGGTACAGATCACGATCTAAACCAACAAGACGGCGCCACCCAAGCAACCAATCAAATCATTACCGACACCCTATTAGAACTGGGTCTTAATGCCATAGTGGGTCCGCACAAGGCATTTATCAATTTTACGACACAAAATATCCTGGAAAAAACGCCTCTCCATCTTCCCAAAGAACGCATCGTTATTGAAGTACTGGAAACGGTCAAGGTAGACGCTAGAATTATCAATAACCTACAGGAGCTGTCCAAGCTTGGTTATACGATTGCTCTGGATGATTTTGTCTTTGCTAATGAATGGAAACCTCTTGTCGAACTCGCCGACATTATCAAGCTGGATGTTTTGGAAATGGGCGAGGCTAAAACCCGCGAATTAATCAAGCAGCTCGAGCCCTATGATGTAAAGCTATTAGCCGAAAAAGTAGAAACTCATGAGGAATATCAGTATTTACTTGAGTTGGGTTGCGATTATTTTCAAGGCTTTTTCTTTAACAGCCCAATATCGTTGCCGGTAAACGTTTAAGTGTTAATCAATTATCGGCAATTAAATTGCTCACCACGATTAACGATCCGGATGTCGAATTTGCCGAGCTGGGTAAAATCATCTCGCAGGATGTTGGACTTAGCTACAAGCTGCTCCACTACATTAATTCTGCGTTTTTTGCTGTCCCGAATAAAGTTGACTCGATCAATCAGGCCATTGCTTATCTTGGCCTCAATGAAATTAGACGCTGGATCAATATTCTGACGCTGGCCTCCATGTCCGATAAACCGCAAGCCGTGATGCAAACAGCACTGATCCGGGCAAAAATGTGCGAACAGCTGGCTAAATTAACCGGACACAAACCTGAAAACTTCTTTCTGGTTGGCATGCTATCAAGCCTTGATAGCGTCTTGGATATGCCAATAGCCATCGCGCTGCAACAATTGCCTTTAGCTAATGATATTGTTTCTGCCATCCTTGATAAACAAGGCCCGGCTGGTGAAGCGCTGGAATGCGTTTTGGGTTATGAACAATGGGACATATCTGCAATTAACTTTGCGCAACTCGATCCACTGCTTATCGGCAATGCTTATATTGAGAGCATCAACTGGGCAAAAGACCTTCTGGACACTATTAAATAAAACCCGCCATGTCATTAAATACCATAACCAATCAAACTATCGCACTGGCCGGAATTAGCCAGGCCGCAGCGCTAGTTCAGCAACTAGCCACCAAAGGCACTGCTAACAGCGCTGCATTAGAGGCCAGTATCGGCAGTCTTTTTATTAATGATAAAGACGGTGCCGCGAATATTTTCGGTGGACTGTCAGGCATCACTTTAGGACTCGAGCAACTGAATGAACAGATGACTGGCTTTAAAATTGCCAACCCTGATCAAGCACGTTATGCCGCATCACTGGTTTTTCTTGAGCGACAATTGGCCAAACAACCTCAATTATTGAACACCATTTTTGCCGGTATTGAACGCGCACAGGAACAATCTGTGCAATTTGGCCCGCTCCATGAAAATGTCTTAGCCAATTTGGGTGATATTTACCACAACACTGTCAGCACCCTACAGCCTAGGATTATGGTAAATGGTGAACAGGAATATCTATCCAGGCCAGACATCGTCAACAAAGTCCGTGCTTGCCTGTTAGCCGGGATACGCTCGGCGATACTTTGGCAACATTGCGGAGGCACCCGTTGGAAGTTTTTGTTTTACCGGAAGAAGATTCAAGTGGAAATCCAAAATCTGCTCACGCAGCTGTAATCTAACTCTGTGGTAATACACGCCCGCCCAGTTTTGTTCAGCCACGCTCAGCAACATGCATTTGCAACCGCAAATTTTCAATTTCTTCCAATAAGTCCAAAGCAAGAGCAATACCCGCGAGATTAACGCCCAAATCTCGCTGTAGCCTCAGCGCCGCACGCACTCGACCTAAACTTGGTCCAGAAAAGCGCCAGCATTGAATAGTTTCGCCTTGAGGCTCAATAATACTTTCCTCAACTAAACTAATAACCCACTCGGCATGCACATCACAGGCATGGCAAAGTTGTCCAAGTGTGAGACCACCCTCTTCAATTACTTCGCCGGTATGCACTAAGAATAATTCATGTGAATTCATGGGCTTCAGACTCCCAACGATTTGCGTGGATTAAAATCAAGCTCTTGCTGTAGCTTTTGATAGGCCGCTTTGGCTTTTTCGGTCTCTGCCGACGGCAATGTGATTTGCAGCACCACATATAAGTCACCAGGCGCCTGCCCAGGCAATCCGCGACCTTTCAATCGTAACTTACTGCCTTGCTTGGAATTGGGCGGGATTTTAAGATCGACGCTACCTTCTGGAGTAGGCACTTTAATTTTTGTACCTAACGCAGCTTCCCAAGGCGATACCGGTAAGTCCAAGTAAATATCAGCTTCAGAAACTCGGTAAAACGGATGCTTGTTAAAGGCAATTTCCAAAAACAAATCGCCGGTTTTACCGCCACCTTCACCGGAATGGCCTTGACCGGTCAAGCGAATATGCTGACCTTCCTTAATACCTTTAGGAATCTTGATATTTAGTGTTCGGTGTTTGACCTGCACATGGCCTTGCGCATCCATCTCTGGAGCACTCAGTGTAATGCCGCGGGTTGCGCCTAAAAAGCTGTCTTCCAGATCAATGTGAATTTTGGCGTGACTATCCTGCCCGCGCGCCGGACCGCCACTCTGGGCTTTACCTGAGGTATGAAAACCTGCTTTACCGAACAATTGTTCAAAAAAGTCGCTAAAGGCACCTGCATCACCACTGGTAAAACCGCCGCCACTGAACTCGAAACCTTCAGCCCAATTTGGTGGCGGTCTAAAATCTTGACCAGCTTTCCAATTAGCACCTAGTTGATCATAAGCGGCGCGTTTTTCTGGATCTTTAAGTACCTCATAAGCCTCTCCCAACTCCTTGAATTTTGCTTCTGCGTCGGCTTCTTTGCTGACATCGGGATGGTATTTTCTAGCAAGCTTACGATATGAACGCTTGATGTCATCTTGACTCGCTTCACGCGCTAAGCCCATGATTTTGTAATAGTCTTTATATTCCATCATGCATTTCCTGTGCTGGACTTATGACTTATGACTTATGTAAGCAGGCTAATAAAAATGCCTTTCCCAGATGCTATATTGGTAAACATCCCTGTCAACAAATCCGTTAACAAATCACATTTACTCTTCTGATTTAACATCAATACGTTTTGGTTTAACAGCTTCGCGTTTAGGAATGATAATTTCCAGCACGCCATATTTAGATTTCGCATTGATAGCATCACCATCCGCAGAATCGGGCAGACTAAAACGCCGGTAAAAAGAACCATAGCTTCGTTCTACTCGTTTATAGCCTTCTTTCTCAGTTTTAGCTTCAGATTCTTTTTGGCCTTTAACCGTTAAGACACCCGCTTCCATACTGACTTCAATATCTTCAGGCTTAACACCGGGAATATCAGCATGAATAACAAACTTATCCACTTCTTCTTTAATATCTACAGCAGGCGCCCATTCGGCGGTAGCGACAGAACTCTCACCGGCTTTACCTTCTGGTGATCGCTCGAGTTCTTTTTGCAGTTGATTCAATAAACTCCAAGGTTCGTAACGTGTAATAGCCATCTTCATCTCCTATCAAAAATTAACAATAGATTTGAAAGCAATCACCTACTTTCTTTCAATAATATTGGTGCAAAGGAGTTTATTTCAAGATCTTTGATCAATTTTCAACACTTTAGCGCCGCGAATATTTCCAGCCTTTAACTCCATTAAGGCCTGATTGGCTTGCTCAAGAGGAAATACTTGTATCTCAGATTGCAGGTTAATCGCAGCGGCCAGTTTTAAAAAATCTTCAACATCTTTACGGGTAATGTTGGCAACACTCTTTATTTCTTTTTCTAGCCAAAGATGTTCTGAATAATCCAGTTTCAGTAAGCTGCTATTATCATTTTCTTTGCGTATAGCGTTAATTACTAACCTGCCACCCGGTTCCAAATTTGCCAGCGCTTCAATGACTGGTAACCAGGCCGGCGTTGTATCAATAATGCTGTCCAGTTTGTTCGGAGCTCGTTCGGCTGTATCGCCAGCCCAGTATGCGCCCAATTGTTTGGCAAAAGCTCTTTCTTCCAGGCTACGAGCAAATACATAAATTTTTGTAGCGGGATAAAGGGCTTGCACCATTTTCAGCACTAGATGACCGGAAGCACCAAAACCGGTTAATCCTAATCGTTGACCGTCTTTAAGCCCTGTCAAGCGCACTGATCGGTAACCAATGGCACCGGCACATAATAATGGTGCCGCCTGTTCGTCAGTAAAGGACTCAGGGATTGCATAAGCAAACTGCTCATCGACAGTCATATATTCGGCATAGCCGCCCTGCGCATCACGACCTGTCGCCTGAAATTCTGAACATAAATTTTCATTGCCTGCCAAACAGAACTTACAGGTTCCACATGCCGAAAAAATCCAAGCCACACCAACTCTTTCACCGATATTGATGCTGTTGACCTTGCTGCCAACAGCATCAACCCGGCCGACTACTTGATGTCCCAACACCATAGGCAATTGTTTAGGCGGCGTACGTCCCTCAATTTCATCCAGCTCGGTATGACAAACGCCACACACTGAAACTTTAATAAGAATGTCTTTCTCACCCGCAACAGGGACAGGCAAGTCCAAATAATCTAATGGCGTTGAATTGTCAGTTAGATTGCATAACCGATTCAATTGCATGGCTTTCATTGCTGACTCCTGGTTTATCATGTGTTTACCAAGTTTATCGGAGCGCACTAAATACTAATGAGATTTTTCATGTATAGTCTGGCATTTTTTGGATAAGGCTATTCATGACTGAAACCGATGTCATCATTATTGGAGCAGGTGCTTCGGGCTTAATGTGTGCGATTGAAGCAGGTAAACGCGGCCGACGTGTAATGGTGATTGATCATGCTAATAAGGCTGGGAAAAAAATTTTGATGTCCGGTGGCGGACGCTGCAATTTCACCAATCTCAGCATCGAACCTCGTAATTATCTCTCCCATAATCCGCATTTTTGCAAATCAGCATTGAGCCGTTACAGCCAATGGGATTTTTTAAGCCTAGTCACTCGCTATCAAATTCCTCATCATGAAAGAGCGCACGGACAACTGTTTTGCAATGACAGCGCCCGAGACATTCTGACAATGCTATTAACAGAATGCGAAAACGCTGGTGTGGTTATAAACCTCGATACGAGTATTGATAGCATATCGAAATCTGCCGATGGATTTCATTTAATTACTAGCGCTGGCCGTCTCACCTGCCAATCGTTAGTCGTTGCCAGCGGTGGATTGTCGATACCAAAAATGGGCGCTACACCATTTGGCTATAAAATCGCCGAACAATTCGGTATACCTGTACGTCCAACATATGCTGGCTTGGTGCCGTTTACCTTGCAACCGGAGGATAAAGAAAAATTTTCCGCACTATCCGGAATTGCCGTGCCTTGTGTGGTCAGCAACCAAAAACAGCACTTTGCTGAAAATGTATTATTTACCCATCGTGGTTTAAGTGGGCCGGCAATATTGCAAATATCATCGTACTGGCGGCCTGGCCAGAAAGTCGAAATTAACTTATTGCCTCACAGCGATCTCGCACAGGAATTAAAAACTCAACGCCAGCAAAAACAAAAGAGCAAACTCAAAACAGTTCTGGAAGCCCATCTTCCTAAGCGACTGCTCAGTTGCTTGCTGTCTGAACAATCATTGAATACTACCCTACCCGATATGTCTGACAAACACATCGGCCAAATTGCCGAACAAATAAACTGTTGGACTATCAAGCCCAACGGCACCGAGGGTTACCGTACAGCCGAAGTCACCTGTGGAGGTGTTGATTGTGATGCACTTTCATCCCAATCCATGGAAAGTAAAAATGTGCCAGGATTGTATTTTATTGGAGAAGTTGTTGACGTAACGGGCTGGCTGGGTGGATATAACTTCCAGTGGGCCTGGTCGTCGGGATGGTGTGCGGGGCAACGTGCTTGACAAGTTCTTTGGTACGAGAGGTCTAAGCCAGGCCATTTGCTTATTGAAATGCGAATTAGCTTTATAAAGGCCGCATTTAAATTATGTGATAACCATATCTACCCGTTTCACTTCTCCAAACTGCTAAACGGAACTTAGGCTATTTAGCATTCGGAAAAGATAATTTAATCAGCTATATCGTGCTTTTCCCTCAAAGCATCCACTCGATCACGAAGTTCTTTGCCGGGTTTGAAATGGGGGACATATTTCTTTGATAACGCGACCGTCTCACCCGTTTTTGGATTACGTCCGATGCGAGGAGCACGCAAATGCAAAGAAAAACTACCGAAGCCCCTTATTTCAATTCTTTCACCCGATGATAAGGCTTGATTCATCTGCTCAACGAGACATTTGACAGCTAATTCAACATCTTTAAGTGCTAAATAGGGCTGCTGTTTAGCAAGAGCTTCAATAAGTTCTGATTTCGTCACAATGCACCTTAATAAAAATAAATAAAAAAAGGGGGAAAGGCTTATACCTCTCCCCCTTCATATTTAAATGGTTTTTATTTTTCCATTTGCTTAAAGAGATCGCCTAAAGTAGGCGTCCCAGCTGATTGCTGAGAGTAATCTTTAATAGTGTGTGACTCTTCGTCGTTATCTTTAGCTTTAATAGATAAAGAGATAGATTTGCTCTTTTTATCTACACCGATGAACTTAGCTTCAAGCTCGTCGCCTTCTTTCAACAATGTACGTGCATCTTCAACACGATCACGTTGGATTTCTGAAGCACGAAGATAGCCTTCAACATTGTCAGCTAATAGAACAACAGCGCCTTTAGCATCAACTTCTTTGATCACACCTTTAACCAAGCTACCTTTTTCGTATGTAGCAAGGAAATTTTGGAATGGATCTTGTTCAAGCTGCTTAATGCCTAATGAAATGCGCTCACGTTCTGAATCAACCGCTAAAATTACGGTTTCAACTTCATCGCCTTTCTTGAAATCACGAACAGCAGCTTCGCCATCATCTGCCCATGAAATATCAGACATATGAACCAAACCGTCTATGCCGCCATCCAATCCAATGAATATACCGAAATCGGTAATAGATTTGATTTTGCCAGAGATTTTGTCGCCTTTGTTGTGTGTTGCTGCAAATTCATCCCAAGGATTGGTTTTGCATTGCTTCATGCCAAGAGAAATACGACGACGTTCTTCGTCAATTTCCAGAACCATCACTTCAACTTCTTCACCTAATTGAACCAATTTAGATGGGTTGACGTTTTTGTTGGTCCAGTCCATTTCAGAAACATGCACCAAGCCTTCGACGCCATCTTCAATTTCAACAAAGCAGCCATAATCAGTCAGGTTGTTAACTTTACCGAATACGCGGGTACCGGCTGGGTAACGACGAGCAATGTTTTGCCATGGATCTTCACCCATTTGTTTCATACCTAATGAAACACGGTTTTTATCTTTGTCGTATTTAAGAACTTTGACTTTAATTTCTTGACCGATTTCCACACATTCAGATGGATGACGTACACGTCTCCAGGCCATATCTGTGATGTGCAACAATCCATCAATACCGCCAAGATCGATAAACGCGCCGTAATCGGTCAAATTCTTCACGATACCGGTAACTATTGCGCCTTCTTCAAGCGTTTTGAGCAGTTCTTCTCTTTCTTCACTGTATTCTTTTTCAACAACAGCACGACGAGATAGAACGACGTTATTACGTTTTTGATCGATTTTTATAACTTTGAATTCTAGATCGCGATTTTCAAGGAATGTAGTATCGCGGATCGGACGGACATCAACCAATGAGCCTGGTAAGAACGCACGCAATGCACCGACAGCAACTGTAAAGCCGCCGCGAACTTTGCCATTGATCTGACCAATAATGGTGGATTCTTTTTCGAAAGCTTCTTCGAGTTCAGACCACGCTTTATTTTTCTTTGCTTTATCACGAGAAAGAAGGGTATCGCCCAAGCCATCTTCAAATAAATCAAGGGCAACTTCAACTTCGTCGCCTATAGCAACTTCCAATTCGCCATTGTTATTCAGAAACTGCCATTTTGGTATACGACCTTCTGATTTTGAATAAGTACTTACTATAACTAAATCGTTTTCAATATCGATTACAGTACCTTTCAATATGGCACCAGGACTCATTTGGGTCCTAGTCAAACTTTCTTCGAGTAATTCAGCAAAGCTTTCGCTCATTTTCTATTCCCAAGCTTGTCGAAACTCGAACAAGCCTTTTCGTTATCAAAGTTAAAAAAATGCACTAAATTGTGAGTGCAACGATAGAAAATCCTTAACGGATTAAATTTAATACTTCCTGTATAACAACTTCCAAAGGCATATCAGAAGAATCTATATAGATTGCATCAGCGGCCATTGCTAACGGAGCAGCTTCCCTCTCCATATCACGACGATCACGAGCTTCAATTTCCTCTGTTATTTTTTGAAGATTAACATCAATTCCTTTCTCAATCAACTGTTTATAACGCCTCATCGCTCTTTCGGCGGCACTGGCAGTTAAAAAAACTTTATATTTTGCATCTGGAAAAACGACCGTTCCCATATCGCGGCCATCGGCCACAAGCCCAGGAAGTTGCTTAAAATCTTTTTGTTTTTGCAAAAGAATGGCGCGGACTTCAGGTATCACAGCAATCTTTGAAGCCACGCTGCCGGTTTGTTCCGATCCCAATTGCGCAGTAATATCTTCTCCGTCCAGCTTAACAATCAATTCATCAACACACTCGAACTCAAGTCGCATCCTAGCAGCAACAGCTGTTATTTCTTCAGGGTTATCTAAATCGGCATTTTGCTTTAAAGATGCTATTGCTAAAGATCTATAGATAGAACCGCTATCCAAATAATTCCATGCAAGTTTTTTCGCCACAGCTCGGCTGACTGTGCCCTTTCCGGCCCCGCTAGGCCCGTCGATGGTTAATACCGGAATACTCATAAAATCTCCTCGGCAATATTCAAACCCAGTTGTTGCGCCAGTGTTTTAAAGCCCGGAAAAGAAGTATTCACATTTTCACAGTCATGAATCGTGATTGGCGCTGATGCTCTTAGTGCTGCAATTGCAAAAGACATGGCGATGCGGTGGTCGCCATGAGAAATAATTTCTCCACCACCAATCGTTCCACCTTGAATAATCATGCCGTCAGCAGTCGGCTCAGCTTTAACACCCAAAGCTTGCAGGCCGTCGGCCATCACCTGAATACGATCTGATTCTTTAACCCTAAGCTCTTCGGCACCGGTTAACCGCGTTTGTCCTTCAGCACATGCCGCTGCCACAAACAGGACGGGGAATTCGTCGATTGCTAATGGCACCAAAACTTCAGGAATATCAATGCCTTTTAGCGGACTGTACACCACATGCAAATCAGCGACCGGCTCACCACCGACTTCCCGTTGATTCAAAATTTCAATATTCGCACCCATGAGCTTAAGAATATCGATCACTCCAGTACGAGTAGGATTGATACCGACATGCTTAAGCAGCACATCAGAGCCTGGCGCAATTGAAGCCCCTACCAGAAAAAATGCTGCCGAGGAAATATCACTGGGTACGTCAATATCCGTCGCTTTTAACTGTCCTTCAGCAGTAATAGTCACTTTTGCCGCGCCTGCTCCAGGCAGGTCTGCGGCATACACACCATCCTTGGCGATATTATCTTGTCGTTTTACTGGATAGGCAAAGCCAGCCAGCATGCGTTCGGTATGATCTCGCGTCGGTGCCGGTTCGGTCACACTGGTTTCGCCTTGCGCATACATACCCGCCAACAATAAACAGGATTTAACCTGGGCACTTGCCATCGGCATCGTGTAATCAATGCCTTTTAACTGCCCTGCCCGACCAAAAATACGCAATGGAGCGGTTCCTTGCTCAGTGGTTTTAATATCGGCACCCATTGCTGCCAAAGGCGCGGTGACTCTCTTCATTGGTCTACCGGATAACGACTTATCGCCAGTCAGCACCGAATCAAATGCCTGCCCAGCCAATAAGCCACTCAACAGGCGCATGGAGGTGCCTGAATTACCTAAATATAAGTCTCTTGCTGGGGCTTTCAAACCATGCTTGCCGACACCATGGATCGTCACTTGGCCATTTTCCGGTCCTTCAATAGCCACGCCCATATCCCTAAATGCCTGCAAAGTGGCCAAAGCATCTTCGGCTTCAAGAAACCCTGTTACATGGGTAGTTCCATCAGCCAACGAGCCCAACATAATAGATCGATGAGAAATGGATTTATCGCCAGGCACACGCACTTCACCGTGCAAAACACCACCTGGTTGAACTTTAAATGTTATTGATTTAGACATATTAGTTTTCGAATTGATCAAGAAAGCGCTGCCGTGCGTTTTTGGCATAAGTAAAGGTTTGGAAAAGCTGCTGTCCGTTTTGATTTTGCAGTATGTTCTGAATAACACCCAGTTCCGTTTTTAATTCTTCAATTAAAGGGATCAACTCATCCCTGTTGGCTAGGCAAATATCCAGCCACATGGTCGGATCACTGGAGGCAATACGGGTAAAGTCTCTAAATCCACCAGCGGCATACTTAAAAATTTCATTTTGTTCATCTTTACGGCCCAGCATATCAACCAACGCAAAGGCCAGAAGATGAGGAAGATGACTGGTCGCCGCCAACACTCCATCATGATGTTTGGCATCCATTACTGAAACCAAGCTACCTAGCTTTTCCCATAAGGTTTTGATGGCCTGTAACGCTTGCGGACTGGTGTTGTTGGTAGGCGTAATAATCAAGCGCTTACCAACAAACAAATCATCTAAGGAAGCTTCAACCCCACTTTGTTCCGCGCCTGCAATGGGATGAGCAGGGACCAAGTTCGGCGGAATTTCACCGAATACCTGTTCTGCAGCCACCAACACACTGCCTTTGGTGCTGCCGACATCGGTATAAATTGTCTGTGCTGACCAAAGTGGCTGCAAAAGGGTAAAAATCGCTTTAATACTGGCGACGGGCGTGGCAATCACCACGCAATCCACGTTTTTAACAGCTTCGGCCAAGTCCAGATAATACTCATCAATCACACCCAGCTGTTTGGCAGTTTGTAGATTGTGTAAATCTTCCGGTCGACCAAACCCCACAATCGTTTGGCTTAAGCCATTTAATCTAACGGCTCTGGCAATAGAACCGCCAATTAAGCCCACGCCAATAATGCAAAGCCGATCAAACATTATTGATCGTGTCAGCGAGCGCCTGAAGGAATAGTTGGTTTTCTGATTGCGTGCCGATACTGATACGTAAATGGTTAGGCAATTCATAATTACCCACTGGCCTGACAATCACGCCTTTACGTAACAAGGCTTCGTAAATAGGTTGACCGGGTTGCCGTAAATCTACTGACACAAAATTGCCGGCCGACGGTATCCACTCCAAACCGAGCTGCTTAAATCCATCAGTCAGTTGCTGCATGCCTTGAGCGTTGACGCTGATAGTTTGTTGTAAATGCTCGTCATCACTCAACGCAGCTTCGGCAGCGACCAAAGCCAAGGTATTGTTATTAAACGGCTGCCTAACACGATTAAGAATATCAGCAATTTCCGGGCTAGACAGACTATAACCCACGCGTAATCCAGCCAACCCGTAAGCCTTAGAGAAGGTGCGTGTAACAATCAAGTTGGGGTATTTTTGTAACCAGCTAATAGAGTCGGCAGTCTCCACACGGCTAACAAATTCAAAATAAGCCTCATCCAATACGCAAACAACCGTGTCAGGCAACGCGGCAATAAATGCTTCAACACTAGCCTGGCTTAACAGTGTGCCGGTGGGATTATTGGGATTAGCGATAAACACGACGCGGGTATTTTCAGTAACGCGTTCAAGCATACCAGCCAAATCATGACCATAATCAACCGCCGGAACGACGACTGCAGTTGCACCAACAGCTTGGGTAACAAGCGGATACACCGCAAACGCATGTTGAGAAAAAATCACTTCCAGCCCAGGTCTTAAAAACGCCCTTGCCACCAACTCCAAGATTTCATTAGAACCATTACCCAAGGTAATCTGGCTATCATCCACCGCATATTTTTTAGCCAACGCCTGCTTTAAAGCAAAGCCGCTGCCGTCTGGATACAATGCTAAGCTTGGTAAGGCTGCTTGAATTGCCGCCAGCGCTTTTTTCCCCGGCCCTAATGGATTTTCATTGGAGGCAAGTTTGACAATGTTAGTTAACCCTAATTCACGTTCCAGCTCTTCAATGGGTTTGCCAGGTTTGTAAGGTACAAGTTGCTGAACACCTGTCAGAGCCAGGCTATAAATTTTGTTTGCGCTAGTCATAAATTGAATGAGTAAGAAATGGTTTGGCAAGCATCAATAGTGATGCAACAAAATAATGTGCTTTATAAAACCGCTTTAGGATAAGAACCAAGAATCTTGAGCATATTTACATTTTCTTTAAGTCTTTCCAATGCTTGGGCGACTATAGCGTCCTCGCAATGGCCTTCAAGATCGATAAAAAAAACATAATCCCATAAACCCTGACGGGAAGGCCTGGATTCGATATTCAACATATCGACACCCAACTGAGCAAAAGGCTCAAGAATTCGATGTAATGTGCCCGGCTTGTTGTCGGTTGATACCACTAAAGAGGTTTTGTCATGGCCTGTAGAAGAGGATGTTTGTTGACCAATAATGAGGAAGCGCGTGGTGTTGTTTGGCTCATCTTCAATATTTTTTGCCAATAAGCTCAGTCCGTACAACTCAGCCGCAGCAACACCGGCAATAGCAATCGCTTGTGGATTGTCCGCCGCCAACTTTGCCGCTTCGGCATTACTGCTCACTGCAGTTCGTTTGGCTTTTGGCAAATGTTTATCCAGCCATTCTCGGCATTGTGCCAACGATTGTTGATGAGAAAAAACTTCCGTGATTTCCTCAAGGTTATCAGTCTTTCCCATCAGATTTTGATGCACCCTGATTTCCACTTCGCCGCAAATTTGCAACGGCGAACTCAAAAATCTATCTAAAGTATGACTGATCACGCCTTCGGTAGAGTTTTCAACCGGCACTACGCCAAACTGAGATTGACCGCCTTCAACAGACGCAAAAATCTCATTAATGGTAGCGGCAGGTAAGGTCTTAACGGCATGACCAAAATGCTTAAATGCGGCTTGCTGGGTAAAGGTACCTTCCGGTCCCAAAAAAGCTACTGTCAACGGTTGCTCCAGTGCCAAACAAGAAGACATCAGCTCCCGAAAAAAACGCATGGCAGTATCGTCAGACAACGGCCCCTGATTTAATTCTTTGATGCGCCTTAATACTAAAGACTCACGATCCGGACGATAAAAAGTGCCTTGCTCGCCTGCAGCGATTTTGGTTTTAGCAACTTCGATTGCACATGAAGCGCGTTGATTGATGAGTTTAAGAATTTGCTCATCAATCGCATCAATAGTTTTTCTCAGCTCGGACAACGGCGTGACAGAAGTCATGGCAACAGCTCTTTTAGTTACGGGTTGTAAATATTGAATGACTAATGAGTTCTTTCAAACTCAGCCATAAAATCGATCAACGCTTGCACGCCGGCTTCCGGCATTGCGTTATAAATACTTGCGCGCATGCCGCCTACCGAGCGATGGCCTTTTAATTCAAACAGTCCACTGGCTTCTGAGGCAGCAATAAAGGCTTTATCAAGCTCTGCATTGGCCAGAATAAACGGTACATTCATTCGTGAGCGAAATGGCAGGTCCACTGGGTTTTGATATAGCGACGAATGATCAATGGCCTGATACAACTTTGCCGCCTTAGCGATATTGCGTTGTTCAATGGCTGCGACACCGCCTTGCGCTTTTAACCATTGCAACACCAAGCCGGTCAAATACCAGTTATATGTTGCCGGTGTATTCAACATTGAGCCATTTTTTGCCTGTTCGGCATAATTAAATACTGGCGGCACTGTATTTGGTGCATTACCAAGCAAGTCTTCTCTGACGATAACAATCGTCACACCCGCAGGCCCCATATTTTTTTGCGCACCCGCATAAATCAGCCCATAACGGCTGACATCGATGCTGCGCGATAAAATATTCGAGGACATATCGCACACCAACGGTAAGCCTTTGCTATCGGGCACATCAGAAAACTCAACGCCGTGAATGGTTTCATTCGAGGTGTAGTGCAAATAAGCTGATTGTTCGTCAATCTGCCAACTGGCGCTGTCCGGAATCGTGGTGAATTTAGAATTTTCAGAGCTAGCACTGACCTGTACTTCGCAATAAACTTGGGCATCACTAATAGCCTTCTCTGACCAGGCGCCGGTCTTTATATAAGAAGCTTTGCTTTTGCCATTCAGCAGGTTTTGCGGAACCAAGGAAAATTGCGCCGACGCACCACCTTGCAGGAACAGCACTTTGTAATTAGCCGGGATTGCCAATAGTTCGCGCAAATCGCTTTCTAATGCGTCGGCAATGATCGAAAAATGTTTGCCGCGATGGCTCATTTCCATCACCGACATGCCGCTATCACGCCATTCCAATATTTCTTGCTGTGCTTGCTGCAATACTGACTCAGGAAAAGTAGAAGGGCCGGCGCTAAAATTGAAAATTCTGGACATTAGATTTCCTCTTCTGATTCCGAACCTGGCTCCAATCCTGACTCTGGCTCGTTGCTGTCGTCAGCCAAGTCAGTGGTTTCATTTTCATCGGATTCCAGGTCGTCAAGATCATCACCCTCTTCATCATCAACGCCAGCCAAACCTGCAATACTGTCGACACCAATCACTTTTTCTTGCTTATCCAAGCGAATAATGGTGACGCCCTGGGTATTTCTACCCACGACTGAAATACCGTCAACACGGGTGCGCACCAAAGTGCCGCCATCGGTGATCAACATAATTTCATCATTATCATTGACCAGTACGGCGCCGACAACATTGCCGTTACGCTCCGAAGTCTGAATCGCAATCAAACCCTGCCCGCCGCGCTTATGACAAGTAAATTCTTCAAGCTTGGTGCGTTTGCCGTAACCGTTTTCAGTGATATTGAGTACCGTACCTTCTGTCGAAACGATCAAGGAAATGACTCTTTCACCTTCTTTTAGGCGAATACCACGCACACCGGAAGCCGTTCTACCCATCGAGCGCACATCGGTTTCATTAAAGCAAACCGCCTTACCTGTGCTACTGAATAGCAATACATTTTGCTGTCCGTCAGTGACAGCTACGCCCACCAAAGTATCGCCTTCATGCAGATCAATGGCGATTTTGCCGCTGGCGCGTTGACGCTCAAACTCGCTGACTGGTGTCTTTTTAACGGTACCGGCAGAAGTCGCCATAAATATGAATTTATTGTCACTAAATTCGCGAATCGGCAACATGGCATTGATTTTTTCGCCCTGCTCCAATGGCAATAAATTCACGAAAGGCTTACCTCTGGACGCTCGACTGGCGATAGGCAATTGATATACCTTCAGCCAGTACACCTTGCCTGCAGAAGAGAAACACAAAATGGTGTCATGCGTGTTGGTGACAATTAATTTATCGACAAAATCCAGTTCTTTAGTCGCTGTGGCAGATTTGCCGCGACCGCCGCGACGCTGCGCTCGATAATCGCTCAATGGCTGCGCTTTAACATAACCTTCATGCGACATGGTCACGACCATATCTTCTTCGGTTATCAAATCTTCATCGGACAGATCCGAATGGTTTTGCATGATTTCCGTGCGACGCGGATCGGCATACTGTTCCTTAATCGCGACCATTTCTTCTCTGATAACTTCCATCAAGCGAACATCGCTGTTCAGGATGGCCAAATGCTCATCGATCTGTTCAAGCAATTGTCTATATTCATTGACTATTTTCTCTTGTTCCAGACCAGTCAAACGATGCAGACGCAAATCTAAAATGGCTTGAGCTTGGGTATCTGAAAGCCGATAAATACCTTCAAAAATGCCGAATTCTGCTGGTAAATCTTCCGGCCTAGAGCGGGCGGCATCAGCACGTTCCAATAAACTTGATACTAAACCTGCGTCCCAAGTCTTCGCCAACAAGCCTTCTTTGGCTTCGGCCGGATTATTGGAGGTTTTGATCAGCTCGATCATTTCATCGATATTGGCCAGGGCAACCGCCAGCCCTTCCAAAATATGCGCGCGTTCTCTGGCTTTACGCAGATTAAAAATAGTTCTGCGGGTAACGATTTCTCTTCTGTGATCAATAAACGCGGCCAAAATCTCGATGAGACTCATGCAATGCGGACGACCATCCAGCAATGCCACCATATTGATACCAAATACGGTTTGGAATTGCGTTTGTTTGTAGAGGTTATTTAACACTACCTCAGGCACTTCGCCACGGCGTAACTCAATCACCATACGCATGCCGTCTTTGTCGGATTCATCGCGTAAACCGGAAATGCCTTCAAGCTTGCCTTCCTTGACCAACTCGGCAATTTTCTCCAACAAGCGGGCTTTGTTAACTTGATAAGGTAATTCAGTGGTGATGATCGCTTGGCGACTGCTATCGCCAATGTCTTCAAAATGACAACGGGCACGCAAATAGATTTTGCCTCGGCCGGTGCTGTAAGCGTTATAAATACCGGATGCGCCATTGATAAACGCGGCGGTCGGAAAATCCGGCCCCGGAATATGTGTCATTAACTCCTGAAGAGTGACATCAGGATTATCGACCATCGCCAAGCAAGCGCTAACCACTTCGTTAAGATTGTGCGGCGGAATATTGGTCGCCATGCCCACGGCAATACCGGAGGAGCCGTTAATCAGCAGCGTTGGCACACGAGTTGGCAACACACGCGGCTCAGACTCGGACTCATCATAGTTAGGGATGAAATCGACGGTCTCTTTGTCCAAATCGGCCAAGAGCTCATGGGCGATTTTTGCCATCCGCACTTCGGTGTATCGCATCGCCGCTGGTGAATCGCCATCAACGGAACCGAAGTTGCCTTGACCGTCAATCAGCATGTAGCGCATTGAAAACGGCTGTGCCATGCGAACCATGGTGTCATACACGGCGGTATCGCCATGCGGATGGTATTTACCGATCACATCACCGACCACACGTGCGGATTTTTTATACGGTTTGTTCCAGTCGTTGCCTAACTCACTCATCGCATACAAAACACGACGATGGACCGGCTTAAGGCCATCTCTGACATCTGGAAGGGCTCGACCAACGATAACGCTCATAGCGTAATCGAGATAGGACTGTTTCATCTCGTCTTCGAGATTGACAGGAATTATTTCTTTAGCGAAGTTTGACATTGATCCCTATAAACACATGAATACCGGCCAATAGCTGCGGGCCGACAAATTTTTACTAACTTAAAAGACCATCTGTGCAGGCAATGCCTGTTAATCCATTATTTTCAGATGTGACTTGGTAACGGCGAGATTATAACAAACTGACTTGTTAAGGTCGAAGGCCATAAAGCCAATGTGTAACAGTTGAGGATTATCTGATAAATCTTTACACGAAATATCCTGATGCATTCGGCCATCCTCTGGGGCCTTATTGCTAAAAGCCAATGACACAAATTTGTTTTAAGCGAACACTTCAGCCAGAAAATTCTTCATGGCAAGCCAGGATCGTTTATCGGCATTGGCTTGATACACGGTACCGAATGCTGGGTCATTAGCCTTTGGATTGGTAAACGCATGCATGGTGTGACCATAAGTGTGTAACTGCCAGTCTGCACCGGCTTTGGTCATTTCTTGTTCAAAAGCAAGCACCTGTTCAAAAGGCCCCATCGGGTCATCATGACCATGCAAGGCCAGCACTTTCGCTTTAATAGCATTAGTCTCCAGATTGTCAGGTGCGCCCAGTAAACCATGAAAACTGACAACACCTTTTAAATCAGCACCTGCTCTGGCCAAATCAAGTACACACAAACCACCGAAACAAAAACCCATCGCGGCAATTTTACTGTCATCAACCCAAGGTAATAATCTGACGGCATACAGCGCAGCCTTGATGCGCTTTTGCAACAAGCCACGATCGGCCATAAACGGCTGCATCAACTTTGAATTTTGTTCAGGACTGCTGCCTCTTACGCCTTTACCGTACATATCAAGCGCAAAACCGACGTAGCCAAGCTCAGCAAGCTTATTGGCTTTTTCGGCAACGAAGTCATCACGACCACCCCAGGCATGACTGATTAAAACGGCCGGTCTACGTTCGGTAATGGCATCATCAAAAGCAAAATAAGCTTCTAACAGAACATCGCCATCAAGATAACCAATGGTGTTACTGACAATTGCCATGCTGGATCCTTATTCGTATACGGGCACTTGGCCGGATTGTTGTAGCGATTCCAAAAATCCGGCTGAGGCAGCTTCAGCCATATCCAGCACCCGCTCAAAGCCATATTTGCCGCCATAATAAGGATCAGGCACCTGCCGTTCTTGCAACTGCGGAGCGAAATCAAGAAAGTATCTGACCTTGTGTTGATGTTGCTCTGGACAAGCTGACATCAATACTGAGTAATTATCATCATCCATTGCCAAAACAAAATCGAAATCTTCAAAATCACCAAAAACGACTTTCCTAGCACGAAGATTATTCAGTTCAACACCACGGTCTCTTGCTGCACTTTGAGCCCGTAAATCAGGCGCTTCATCTATATGATAAGCATGCGTACCAGCTGAATCGATCACAAAATAATCGTCTAAAGATCTTTCCTTAATCAGCTTAGAAAAAACACCTTCCGCTGTGGGTGACCGGCATATATTGCCCATACATACAAAAAGAACCTTTATCTTTTCCATATTTACCCTCTCATCAAAACGTAATAATTCATCAATTATGCTTATTGTATCGTTCGACTAAGCAAAATGGCAGACAAGAATAACCAACTGCCGCGACCTCAATGCCCATAATTAAGGCAATTACGACAATTTATTTCTTAAATAACTATCGTCAGCGATTAAAATGCCAACACCAGATTTTTAACGGCCGTTAAATTAATGAAAGAGCAATTGTTTACCTTTGAACAAATTCACGTTGAAGTCGCCAGAAATGCTTCCGACGATTTCAACCTGTTTCACGACAAACACAAATGGCTGCAAATCACCCATAATCCGTTCAAAGGTCCGATTGTGCTGGGATTTCAACTAAATACACTGATCGAATACCAGATGCGTTTGTACCGCAAGGCAAACCATGAAGAGCAAATCATCGCTGATAAGAAGCTGCGTTTTAGTAATTACCAAATGATCTTCGTCAATGCGCTAAGGCCGAGCCAAGAACTGTCGCTGGAAATTAAAAAAACGCTGATTAAAACCATCCCCGATTTGACCCTAACTAACCGAGTTATTATCAAATCACAAGACAAGACCATCTTGCTGGGTTACAAAAAAGAGACCCAAACGCCGTTGTTCCTAGGCAATACTGACTTAAGCGGATTGCCGGATCTTGATACAGTAGCCGACGCAAGCCTGATTCCAGGCAGCGAGTTCTTTTTAAAACGCAAATGGATGCAAAACGGTAACGTTAAAAATTTCTTGTCGGGATCGCTGGCCGAGCAATCGGAATATTTTGATGAGCTGGCCCAGGTCGCCAATTATCCTGAGGTATTTCCTTGCAGCTTAACATCCGGAGTTTTACTGGAAAAAGCGCAACTGGAAAACCACGACTTTAAGGCCAACCCGATGGTCTACACCTCGCACGATATTTCGGTCGACCGTTTACTGATTAGCCAGTTAAAAGATAATGACAAGGTTTATATTCTGGTTAAGCAACTCCCCGAATCAGCGGAAAACACCCTCAATCACACCAGCATCTTATTACGCACTTACGAATGTTACGGCGTATTGCCGAACAAGGAAATTTTGTTCAGAATCAAGCTGAATCTGGTGCCATTGGAAGAAATCATCAAAAACTTGAGATTAAAAAGTTAGCAATTGTAGACAGTCATGACCAAACCATTCAAGAAAACTAATCCGTGGGATACCTAGAGTATCAGCCAAGGATTACAATAACTTTAAAATCGCTATTTAAGCGTCCTCTAATTATTTAAAACAGCACTCCATGCATAAACCCACATATCTACTAATCTCCATCTCCCTGCTGACCGTGACTGCATGTACCAGCCAGCCTGTCAAAGATGCACAGCCGGTGCCGGCTCCTCCTGCTATTGCAACACCAGCAACATCCGAACAAGCCCCACCGCTTAGCGAGCTTAAAAACGGCAAAACATTAAACATGGTTAGAGTTATGGACGGCGCCGCATGTAAAAATGACTTGCAAGGTGTGAAAGGGACGTTTCTTGTCTATGCAAATCCAGAAGATATTGAGAGAATCAAGCGCGAAAAAGGCGCGCAAATCTTTGCTGACTTTGAGATCAAAATTCAAAACTTAGCTACGGAGGCATTGCAAACAGCAACTGACGCAACTAATCTCGCTGAAGATCCCTTTGCTATTAGTGCGCAAGTAGTTCAGCAGAAATTAGCCAATCAACTGAATACAAATTTTCAGGACTCCATTGCTGCCGGTCTCAAGCGTTTTCAGCAAGAAACTACCTTATCAATTGATATTGTCCCATTCCCCCCTTCATTGATTTTTTATCAAAAAGATTGTGAAGCTACTCAACTGGAACCGGATGAGTCGCAAGCACCGCAGTAATGATCGCCCCCTTTAACTAACTACCCAAGAGGTATTCAGATGGCCTGGAGAGAACGTACTCACGAAGACACCTATACTGATGCTGAAGTTGAAGAGCGTCTCAAAGAAGAATTGCCGCACTGGTATCTGGAAAATGGCTGGATTCGCCGCAAATACAAAACCAGTGGCTGGAAAGCCACGCTGATGGTAGTTAATACCGTCGGACATTTGGCTGAAGCGGCTTTTCATCACCCCGACCTGACGGTTTCTTATGCGTTTGTCATCGTCAAACTGGTTAATCATGCCGCCAAAGGCATTACCAATAAGGATTTTGAACTGGCTCGCAAGATTGAAGAGGTTATTAGCTGGCAACCCGGCAAAGAAGGCGGTGCCTTGACCGGCACACCGGATGATCCGCGTTTTAAATATATCAAATACGATTAATAACTACACTTATCGCTCTCTAATCGATGTAATAAACCTTTAGAACACAACATGTCCAACGCAGCTGCCGTCTTGTTATCGAGAATTGATCCAGCCAACATTCCGACCATACCCCGGGTGTTACTGGATTTAATGAATGCCGTACAACGTCCAGACATCAGCATGACTGAGTTAGCCAAAATTATTGGTCAGGATGCCAGTCTTAGTTCGAAGGTACTGGCCGCAGCTAATTCTCCGTTTTACAGCCAGTTTGGGCAAATAAGCGATTTAAACCGGGTATTGCTAGTATTGGGTTTATCTACGGTCAAGACGATTGCCATCACCCGAGCAGTACAGCAATTTTTCAGCTCTTTACCGCAAACTCAGCAAAATCTGGTGGAGCTTATTTGGTACCGCTCGCTCAGCTGCGCACACTTAGCACGCAACTTAGCCATGTTGACGGCTTATGATCAGCCAGATGAAGCGTATCTAGCCGGACTATTGCATCGACTTGGACAGCTGATTTTATTGAGCGGTTTTCCCAAGGAATATCCGGAATTTTTATTAACGCATTTTGATGGTCAGCATAATCAAGAAAAAGAGCAATTCGGCGTTTTTCATAATGAAATTGCGGCACAATTAATTGCTGGCTGGAAACTGCAATCTTTTATAGCCGATGCGGTGCTTTATCAACATCACTCGCAGGCAGCCGTTGCCGATAGCGCCAAACTGGTCAAGATTATTCATTTAGCAAGTCAACTCAGTGCAATTAATAGCTCCAACAAAACGACTGCATTAGTCCAAGCGGGAGAGTTATTTAACCTGAACCAAACACTGCTTGAAGACATGCTGGCAGATATAAAACCGCTTATGGAACGGACTGCGGGCAGTTTAGGGATAAGCATCTCTGACCCTGAAAAAGGCACTATTAAAAACCTGACCACGCCCGTACAAAGACAAGCTGTAAACAAATTGCTAGGCGAAAATATTAAAAATTTCGCACTCAGTGCAGCAGTACAACAACAGCTTCAAGTGACTTCAGAAGTCAGCAGCGTTGTCGGTATTATTCAGCGCGACCTGCAACTGCTATTCGGATTTCCAGCGGGCGCGATATTTAGTTATAACGCTGACAGCGAAACCCTGGACGGCATTTCAGTTAATGACCAGCAGCACGTTAACCTTTGGTCAACACTGTCTATCAATATCAACTCCGGCCAAAGTTTATTGGTACAAGCGTTCCTAGAAAAACAGCAAAAAACAACCTTCCCTATCGGTTTAGACGCATCAACACCCTTGGTTGATCAGCAAATTTGCCGACTATTCGGCACAGAAGGTCTGCTGGTAATTCCTTTAATTACCGAGCAACGCTCCGTGGGTGTATTGGTCGTAGGACTTGATCAAAATGCATTTGAGCGCCTCAAAGCCAGTGCGGATTTTATCGCTTTGTTTGCCCACGAGGCCGCTGTTGCGGTATCAGCGGCGCTTTCCTCAGTTGCGCCATCCGAACCCGGCACCGTGGCTGATTTGCGGTCTGATTATGAATTGCACACCAGAAAAATGTCGCACGAAATCAGTAATCCGCTCAGCATCATCAGCAACTATCTGTATTTATTGGGCCAGCGCCTGGGCAATGATAACGCCACCGAAATAAAGCTTATTCAAGAGGAGATAGACCGGGTCGGTGAAATCCTTATCAGACTGACTGATGCGCCAGATAGCGAAAATAAAGAAGATCATGGCCTGGTTGATGTCAATGGCCTGATCGTTGACTTAGTTAAACTGTTTCAAGTGGGCCTTTTCAAAAGTAATAACATTAATATCAGCCTAACGCTTGATTACAGCTTGCCGGAAATTTCCAGCAGCCGAAACAAGCTCAAGCAAATCCTGATTAACTTATTAAAAAATGCTTCAGAAGCCATGCCTTCTGGCGGCAACATTTGCGTTTCAACCAAGGATCGGATTTATCTGGGTAAAAACTGCTATGCCGAAATTCAAGTCCAAGATAGCGGTCCTGGTATACCCGATGCCATCGCCAAACAATTATTTGTTCCTGTTAGTAGCAACAAAGGTAAAAATCATCAAGGTTTAGGCTTAACCATCTCTAAAAACTTGATTGAAGAACTTAGCGGCACGCTCAGTTGCAGTTCTACGCCCGACAAAGGAACGAGTTTCAAGATTTTTCTGCCTCGAACGGTAGAAACTAAATAAACATAAGGATCGACCAACAAATGTTATGGACATCGACTAACTCCTCTCAAGCAACTCCAAAACCCGGTCCGTCGATAGATATACTTTTAGTCGACGATGAAGCCAGGCTACGGGAAAGCTTAGCTAATATCCTTGCTCTTTCTGGACATCAAGTCATCACTGCCGAAGGCGGTATCGCCGCCATCAAGCTGTTAAAAAGTCATAACGTACACTTGATGTTGTTGAACCTAAACATGCCCGACATGAATGGGCACAGCGTGCTTGAGTATGTCGCTGACCATAACCTCACTACACAAGTCATCATTATTAGTGGGGAAGCCACTTTTGCTACCGCAACAGGGACATTGCGCTATGACTTTGTTCACGACTTTATTAAGAAGCCCTATGTCGTTAAAGAGTTGCTGCAGTTAATCAGTAACACTAAAAAAATCATCAAGATCAAACAACAAAGCCAAGCAATACAGCTGCAGCTCAATCAATCTGAGCAGATGCACCGGTTTTTTGTTGAAAGATCTCCAGACATGATTTATTTGCTCAACCAACAAGGCCAATTTACGTTTCTAAATAATGTAATTGCCGATTTATTGGGGTATTCCGCTGCGGAAATGGTCGGCAAACATTACTCTGCGCTGGTTCACGCGGATGATTTAGCTAAAGCTGAGATTATATTTAACGTACCGGACACCACACCTATCCAGCCACGCAATGCTGAGCTGCGCCTCTATTGCAAAGATTCCGAGGTTATCAAATATGTTGCAGTCAGCGCCATTGTCATTGCTCTTGACGCGTTGGATATATTTAAGGCCGACGAACAGTCATTCGGAATTTTCGGCATCATCAGAGACATTACTGAGCACAAATTAACCGAAATACATCTGCGTAAATTAAATTTAGCGATGGAGCATAGTCCAAATCTAATATTCATCACCAATCCAGCCGGAACTATCCAATATACCAACCAGCAACTCACTGCAACCACTGGCTATAGCCAAGAAGAAGTATTGGGGCAAACCCCCCATATTTTTTCTTCCGGCGACACATTGCAAGAGGTATATCAAGACCTTTGGCAAACACTATCTGCTGGTCAGGTTTGGCGCGGTATATTAAAAAACAAAAAGAAATCCGGGGACATTTACCTGGCACAGCAATCTATCGCGCCTTTAGTGGACGATGCCGGTGTCACAACCCACTATGTGGCAATTCAAGAAGATGTGACCGAAGCGTCATTGCTTAATGAAAAACTAAGCTATCAAGCCACCCACGATCCTTTGACCGATCTTATCAATCGTAATGAATTCGATCGTCGCTTGGAACGAGTCATTATGACCGCACGCGATCAGGATTCGGAACATGCACTGTGCTACATGGATCTGGATCAATTTAAAGTAGTCAACGATATTTGCAGCCACACCGCCGGCGATGAATTATTGCGACAAATCAGCGCTCTGCTATCACAGGTAATCAGGCGCAGAGATACCCTGGCGCGACTGGGTGGTGACGAATTTGCGATTCTTATGGAGCATTGCTCATTGGAACAAGCGCAACGTACTACCCAAAAAGTCCACTCGATAATAGAAAAATTTCAATTTCAGTGGGAAGGTAAAAGTTTTCGAATCGGCATCAGTATCGGCTTGATTGTTATCAATATTCACAAAGGCGGCGCAGATACCCATCTAAAACATGCCGACATGGCTTGTTATATGGCGAAAGTTGCAGGGCGTAACCGTACCCATATTTATCGCGAAGATGATGCGGCAATTGCCCAACATCAAGGCGAAATGAATTGGCTGGCTATCATCAATAATGCCTTGGATAACAATCAATTTTGCCTGTATACCCAAGCTATTGTGCCGCTGGGCATTGCCGAAGGTGAACATTGTGAAATACTGCTACGCATGAAAAACGATAACGGCACCGTAACAGCACCTGGCGCGTTTTTACCGGCCGCTGAACGCTATCAGTTATCACCAAAAATTGACCGCTGGGTGATACAAAACACCTTTGCCAGCTTTACCGAGCAGATCGAACGATTGGAGTTATTATCAATGTGCTCAATTAATCTGTCCGGACCCAGCTTAAATAGCCCTAATATGCTGGCTTTTATTGAAGAACAACTGGAAATTACCGGGATGCCGGCCGACAAAGTCTGCTTTGAAATTACCGAAACAGCCGCTATCGCTAATTTATCCAGCGCAACCGAATTTATTACTCAACTTAAAGCATTGGGCTGTAAATTCTCTCTGGATGATTTTGGCAGCGGATTATCTTCGTTTGCGTACTTAAAGAACCTGCCGGTAGATTTTCTTAAAATTGACGGTTTTTTTGTCAAAGATATTGAACATGATCAAGTTGACCTGGCCATGGTCAAATCCATCAATGACATCGGCCATGTGATGGGCAAAAAAACCATTGCCGAATTTGTTGAATGCGAGCCAGTGCTGCAAACGCTGATGGCGATGAAAGTAGACTATGCGCAAGGCTATCACACAGGCAAGCCTAAACCGATCAATGACCATTATCAGATGTTGGTGGTTGTCTAATAGCTAAATGAGTTACAACGTCGTAACGCACAATCATTATCAGCAGCTGCGTGATGCTTTCAGAGTGGGTTTTTTCCATAATGTGCGCTCTATGCACTTCTACCGTTCTGCTGCTAATGCCCAAAACACTGGCAACCTCTTTGCTTGAACAATTGTTTACTATCAAGTGCAAAACTTCCTTTTCGCGAAGAGTCAACTGATCAATGGAGTGCATTAACTTCAGCTTCTCAGCATATTCTGTTCGCGTGTCTATATCCTTATTAAGGGCTTCTTCGATACGTTCCAGTAAGACCAAATTATCAAACGGCTTTTCAATAAAATCCACCGCACCGGCTCGAAAAGCTTTAGCCGAGTCGGATACTTCGGCATGACCGCTGATAAAAATAATCGGTATATCAATATTGTTTTTTAAAAGTACGTCTTGCAGATCAAGCCCACTCATTACCGGCATTCTGACATCCAGCAGCAAGCAACCGGGCTGCTCCTGATCGTAGGCCTGTAAAAACTGCTCCGCGGATTCAAAACTTTTTACGGCTTGCCCCGTTGATTCAATAAATAGACTAAGCGAATCTCGTATAGCAAAGTCATCATCAACCAGGTAGACCAGACCGCCCGGCTTCTTAGTCGGCATAAGCTGTCCTCATTACTGGCAACGTAAAATAAAAAGTGGCGCCTTTCCCTGGAATACTGTTAAAGCGCAGAGCACCATCATGGGCTTCAACTAAAGAGCGACTGATAGACAAGCCCATACCCATACCTGATGATTTAGTGCTGTAAAATGGCGTTAATATTTTTTCTCGTTCGGTTTGGCTGATGCCGGGGCCATTATCTTTAACTCGAACTTCAACAAATTTGGCGGGGTCTACATGGGTCTGGATACACAGTTGTCTTGGCGCTTTTTCCGGTAGATTTTTCAGCGCGTCAATACTGTTTCTAATCAAGTTTAATAGTACCTGTTCTATTTGCACATCATCGATATAAACAACCGGTAGATTATTCGCCAGTTCAAGACGATGAATAATATTGCTGTATTTTAAATCTGCCGCGCACATCGCCATGCTATCAATTATCAAATTATTGATGTCAACATTGGCGCGCTGCATGGTTCTGGTTTTCACAAACTCTCGCATGCGATGAATAATCTGACCGGCTTTTATGGCCTGTTGGTTCGCCTTGCGCAAAATATCAGACAGCTTTTGTAAATCAATCGTTTCAGCATCAATAAAATTAAGACAAGCTTGTGTGTAACTGGCTACCGCTGTTAATGGCTGGTTAACTTCATGGGCAATTCCAGACGCCATTTCTCCCATTAAGCCCAGCCGGGTGACATGCGCCAGTTCTTCAAGATGTTCTTTATCGTAGCGTTCATGAAGTTTACGCAAACTCACATCACGCACAATACCGGTGATATAACTGACACCATCAATGGAAAATTCGGCGCTTGATAATTCCAGTGGCAGCTTCGTACCATCCTTGCGCAATCCTTCAATCTCACGGACGCTGGCAGTAAATTTGGCGGGCTGTTGTTGCAGGAGGTAATGGGGTGTTTTCTTTGGGGATTGTATTCCTGACACAGGTAACAGCTTGGTAATGTGACAGCCGATCAACTCCTGTTCCGTATAACCAAAAATCGTCTTTACCGCCGCATTTACAGACACGATATTACCGATGTTATCAATGGTAATAATACCCTCCATGGCTGCATTAAAGATGCATTGAAGCTTTTCCTCTCGCTCCAATATCTGCCGCTGGGAATGATTAAGCTCAACAACTTTTTGAATCAATGTTTGGTTGGTAACAACAAGATCAACAGTTTGCTTTCGAAGCATCTCCGCCAATTTTTGATTTAGGCATGTAGCTGTTTCCTGGGCATATTTATGTTCGGTCACATCATGAATCGCCAGACATATTTGGTCTTTATTGATAGCGCCCTGACATTCAACATACATGCAGGGCGAGATGTATGCACAATCTTTAGATAAACAATGACACACAGAAAATCCCTGGCAACTTGAAAAAATTGCGGCATTGCCTGGCTGGTGAAGCTTAATAACTTGTGTAGGAGGGGAATAATTGGCGGCTAATTGATCGATAAAAAAACGGCTATTTTCGCGGTCATCAGGATGCACAAATTGCTCAAATTGCACACCTACTAAATCATCCACCGCACAGCCCATCAGCGTTGCCGCCGATAAATTGGCTTTTTGAATAACACCGTGCAAATTTAATGACAGATAACTAACCGGAGATAAATTAAACAGCCCGGCAAAATCATCATGAGAGACGCTTAATTCTTGCTTGGCTTGTTCAAGCTCCCGATATTGGCGTTCTAGCTCAGTATGATTTAACTGGCATTCACGCAATAATTCATGAATGTGTTGAGCGGATAATTGAGAAATATCCGTATCGGTGGCAACTGTGTGGTTGGATGGAGATTCAAATTGATCAAACTGCAGCGCTAACTCCTGCTGAACATCGATGTCTTTATTAGAATGATGCCGCATGAATCACCTCGGTTTCTGCAGTTTTTTTCCTGTTTTACATCATTGTGCCGAAGATTGACAGATTACTGTTGAATTACATCTTTGAAGAATCATTACAACCTCCCCTTAACAAGTTGATAAATCTCTTCTGCAGCAATATCTGCTCCGTTCAAAATTACTTCAAGTTCTGCTAGCCGTGCGTCTGCAAAACTTCTGTCTTTAATGCTACCTGCGTTAACGTAAACATTTAACGCCGCGCTTTTTAAAGCCGCATAGCCCGCCATCACAGCAACACCGGCATCACTAATCACACCTTTATTACCTTTATCTGCAGCTATCCGACTCAAGGCAATGGCTTCGGCACAGGCGCGCGCGCAAGCCAGCGGCACATCGGTCGCATCTTTCAAAATGGATTGAATGGCAGCACTACGTGAGGTTTTTTGTTCGTCTGTTTCTTTGGGCAAACCATAAGCGGCCATCAGGCGATCAAAAACATCAATATCAGCTTTGATCATGCCGGTAAGTTGCTCTCGTAATGCCTCTGATTTTGTCAACAATGCCCGCATTTCGGCATCCACTTCGGCGTAAGCAGGCTTACCGATGGTTAGGTTACAGACCATGCTGGTCAACGCCGCAGATTGGGCCCCCATCACTGCGGCAGCACTACCGCCGCCGGGTGTCGCTGCTTTACTGGCCAGTTCATCAAGAAATGTTGCAACTGATTTATCTTTAATTTCGCTCATGGTTTTTCTGGGTTAATTTTGGATTCTAAGAGTTAGCAAGAACATCATTCACGTCGCCAGGTAGTCAAGCCACTGGGGGCATCTTCAAGAATAACGCCTTGTGCTTTAAGTTCATCACGAATGCTATCGGCTTGGCTCCATTGTTTGGCTTTTTTGGCATCCAGACGATCCTGGATTAATTGCTCAATTTTTTCTTCCGTTAGAGTGTCACCGGTAATAACCCCATCGCTAACCGCTTCATGAACAATACCGCCCTTCAAAAAGGTTTCAGAATCATCTTGTAATAGACCCAACAATGCTGCTAATTTTTTTAAAGTTGCCGCCAACTGTTCGGCCTTATTTTGGTCAATGTCTTTGGTTTTATTGAGCTCTCGTGCCAAATCGAACAGCACAGCTATGGCCACCGGAGTATTAAAATCATCGTCCATGGCTTGTTCGAATCGAGCTTGATAGCTTGCATCCAGAGGCGCATCGCTGACCGCTAAGCCGCGCAACGAAGTGTAAAGCCGCGTTAGCGCTACGCCTGCTTCATTAAGATGTTCATCAGAGTAATTAAGAGGGCTGCGGTAATGGCTGCTTAAGATAAAAAAGCGTATGACTTCGGGCCGATAACGTTGTAATACCTCGCGCACGGTAAAGAAATTGCCCAATGATTTGGACATTTTTTCTTCATTGATCCGCACAAAGCCGTTGTGCATCCAGTAATTAACATAATGCTCACCGGTAGCACCTTCAGACTGGGCAATTTCATTGTCATGATGCGGAAACTGTAAATCCATGCCGCCGCCGTGAATATCAAAGTGATTGCCTAAGCAGCAGGTTGACATCGCCGAGCATTCGATATGCCAGCCGGGCCGTCCCAGTCCCCAAGGTGAATTCCAGGCAGGTTCATCGGGCTTAGCCATTTTCCATAACACAAAATCCAATGGGTTGTGTTTGGCATGGTCGACATCGACACGTTCACCGGCTTGCAGGTCGTCTAAATTTTTTCCTGATAGTTGACCATAGCCAGGAAACTTAGTCACCGCGTAAAAAACATCGCCATTAGTACCCACATAAGCTAAACCTTTGCCGATCAATGCTTCGATCATGGCAACTATATCGCCGATAGCTTCAGACGCTTTAGGCTCTCTATCAGGCGGCAGCACGGCCAGTGCGCGCTCATCTTCGTGCATTGCATCGATAAATCGTTGTGTTAACGCAGTGAATTCTTCACCATTTTGATTAGCACGTTGAATAATTTTGTCGTCAATATCGGTAATGTTGCGCACGTAAGTCAGGTCATAACCTGTATACCTTAAATAACGTGCGACCGTATCAAACACCACCATGACTCGAGCATGACCCACATGGCAGTAATCGTAAACAGTCATGCCACACACATACATACCGACTTTACCCGGCACCCTTGGTTTAAACAGTTCTTTTTCCCGGGTCAGGGTGTTATAGATTTTCAACATTATTATGGGATTTAGCAGTTAAGCGCGGTTTGCGCATAGGGTTCATTCGATGAACGATGATTAGTAAAGGCTAGAAGCCCTCGTGAAAAGAGAGCCAATTTAGCAAGATTACTACTTCTCTTTCAAGATAAAAACACATAGAATTCGGGCTCGGATTCACTTCTTAGTAAATCAATATGCGCTTATTTATTGTTTTTTTAATGCTTCTAATAACAGCAGCACCCTCATTTGCAACGGAAAAGAAAATGCCTGATAAAGCTTCAAAAGTTAAATTAACTACCTCGCTCGGCAACATTGTAATTCAACTAAACACTGAAAAAGCACCGATTTCTTCGGCTAATTTCCTTAGTTATGTTAAAGAAGGGTTTTATACCGACACTATCTTTCATCGCGTTATTCCTGGCTTTATGGCGCAAGGTGGTGGTTTTGATAGTTCATTCAGCCAAAAAACAACTCACGCCCCGATTAAAAATGAAGCCGACAATGGCTTAGCCAATACGCGTGGTACGCTGGCGATGGCACGCACTTCAGATCCTGATTCTGCAACGGCTCAATTTTTTATTAACTATAAAGACAATGCTTTCTTAAACCACACCAGCCCAACCACCAGCGGCTGGGGCTATGCTGTGTTTGCTGAAGTTATTGAAGGCATGGATGTAGTAGATGCCATGGCTAAAGAAGCTACCGGCAATCGTGGTCCTCATCAAGATGTTCCAAAAACGGACATCGTCATTCAAAAAGCGGAAGTCGTGGAATAAATCGACATTGTCTTCCAATTTAGTACCCAATAAGTCGTTGAAAAACGATGTGCTGTTCATCTCTGACTTACATATCTCGCTGGAAAAGCCGGAAATCACTCGTCGATTTCTAAGGTTTCTCAGCGAGAGAGCTCCTCAAGCTACTGCTGTTTATATTTTGGGTGATCTTTTTGACGCTTGGGTAGGCGATGACGACCCAAGCCCACCCAACAATAAAATCCGTAAGCGGCTCAAACATCTGACAAGCCTAGGTACAAAAGTCTATTTGCAGCAGGGCAATCGTGACTTTCTGTTGGGTGATAAATTTTGCCGCGATACCGGCGTAACATTGTTAGCTGATTATGCGGTGATCGATCTACATGGCACGCCGACTTTGCTGACACATGGCGATTTACTCTGTACGGACGATTTGCCTTATCAAGCGTTCCGGATTAAATCACATTCTGCCGAATGGCAAAACAACGTACTCTCTAAGCCGTTATTACTGCGCTTACTGGCTGCACGTTGGTATCGATTTCGTAGCTATCTGCATAAGCGCAAAAAAACTTCGGACATTATGGATGTTAACCAAAGCACCGTAGCATCTGTTATGCGCGAACATAGTTGTTTACGTCTTATTCATGGACATACTCACCGTCCGGCAATTCATACTTTTACCTTAGATGGCGAATCTGCACAGCGTTTTGTACTTGCCGACTGGCAAAAAGATAAGGCTGAAATATTATGCTGGAACGCTGAAGGCCATCACCATGAAGTCATTTAATTTAACCATTATTCATGTCTGAATCCCTGAGCCTTGCCTCCGAGAAATCGGGTTTGCCGCCCGGCTCATTAGTGCATGTCGGTGAAGTGCATTCAAATGAAAATATCATCACCGTCATTGACTACAACAAATCAGTTTTAACCAAACAAACAATAAAAACCATTGAAGAGCTACTACCTTTTAAAAATACTGACACAGTAACCTGGGTCATTATCGATGGCTTACAGGATGTCTCTATCATTGATGCTATTGGCCGATATTTTGATATTCACGCTCTTGCCCTGGAAGACATTCTTAACACGCACCAGCGGCCAAAATTTGAAGAATTTGACGATTATTTATATATCGTTATCAAGGCATTAGCACTTGAAGAAGTTGAATTTAATATAGAGTACGAACAAATCAGCTTATTGCTGTTAGATAAATTCGTCTTCACATTTAAAGAAAAACCAGACCAAGTCTTTGCCCCGATAATCACCAGGCTTAACAATGATAAGAGTCAGGTCAGAAATCTCGGCACCGACTACCTTACCTACGTGATTATGGATACCATCGTCGATAAGTATTTTGCGTTACAAGATGCGTTTGATGAACTCATTGAAGACGTTGAAGACCAGTTACTTGCTAACCCCTCTTATCAGACGCTTAGCACCATCCAAAAAATCAAACGTGAATTAATTTTTTTAAGACGCACTGTCTCACCATTGAGAGAATTACTCGCAGCAATTCAACGCAGCGAATCAACCTTGCTTAAAACGCATACCAAACGGTATTTTGGTGATATTTACGACCATTCCATTCGCATCATCGAAGCTATGGAATCTTATCGGGATTTAATCGCAGGTATGTTGGATATTTATTTATCCAGCGTGAGTAACAAAATGAACGAAACGATGAAGGTGCTGACGATATTTTCATCCATTTTCATACCGTTAACCTTTATTGCCGGCGTTTACGGGATGAATTTCGAGCATATGCCAGAGCTGCAATGGAAATGGGGGTATCCCACGTTGTGGGTAGTATTTATCGCTATTTCGGCATTTTTACTGCGGTTTTTCAAAAAGAAGGACTGGCTATAAAATCCCTAACTCTTTGAAAACTAGCGACCATCGGAATGCTCCGCCAATAGGCTTCTCACTGGATTAAAGGTTTTTCTGTGTATATCCAAAATACCGAACCGCTCAATTTCAGCAATGTGCTGTTTGGTACCATAGCCTTTATGCCCCCCAAAACTAAAATCAGGATATTGCTCTTGATATTCAACCATCAGCTTATCTCGCTCAACCTTTGCCAAAATTGAAGCCGCGCTAATCGCTTGAATTTTACTATCGCCTTTGACGATTGCTTGTGCCGGCATGGCTAGGTTCGGCAGTCGATTGCCATCAACGAGAACCTCATCAGGTGTTATGTGTAAATTTTCGACTGCCCTTCGCATTGCCAGCAAGGTCGCTTGCAGGATATTGAGCCGATCGATTTCTTCGACACTGGCTTGTGCAATAGCCCAACTTAATGCTGCTTCCTTAATAATAAGGTAAAGACTATTGCGCTTACTTTCACTTAGGATTTTAGAATCCGCCAACCCAGATATTGGTCGATCCGGATCAAGGATAACGGCAGCAGCAAATACCGGACCTGCCAGCGGACCGCGCCCGGCTTCATCAACACCTGCAATCCGAATGACTGTATGGTGAGTATTCATAGGATGTATTTGGAATAGATGGTCTTCTACTCAAGGCGAGCAGAATATACGGTTTTAGCGAAGAATGCCTCTGCGCACGTTACGTAAAAAGCTAACCATATCGGATAACTCTTTACTATCACCGGCGAGTAGTTCAATTTGTTCGATGGCATCTTCAAGCCGGAAATTCATTTTATAAATGATTTTATAAGCTTTTCTGATAAGCCGAATGTCTTCGGGAGAAATGTTGTTGCGCTCCATCCCCACAGAGTTAATACCATGTGGTTTGGTAGGTTTACCGCCAACCATTACAAATGGAGGAATATCCTGAGTAATAGCACTACCCATGGCTGCAAAACTGTATTGGCCAATTTGGGTAAATTGATGCACTAAGGTAAACCCACCCAAAATAGCATGGCTGCTAAGATGTACATGTCCCGCCAAGGAAGCGCCATTAGCCATGATTACATGGTCACCAATGACACAATCATGCGCAACATGCGTGTAGGCCATAAATAAATTATCACTGCCTATTTTAGTAACGCTATTATCCTGCTTGGTCCCTCGATGCATAGAGGTAAATTCGCGGATAGTATTTCTATCGCCAATCTCAAGCCGAGTAACTTCTGAGGCGTATTTCTTATCTTGCGGATCTTCACCGATTGATGAAAACTGATAAATACGATTATCTTTACCAATTGAAGTGGGACCATTGATAACAACGTGAGAGCCGATGACAGTACCCGCACCAATCTTTACATCGGGACCGATAACAGAAAAAGGCCCTATTGTTACATCGGCCGCTAACTCGGCCTTATCATCGATTCTTGCAGAAGGATCAATCAAGATTATTCCACCACCGCAGCACAGCGAATTTCGGCGCTGGCGACAAACTCACCATCAACCTCAGCACGGCATTCAAATGCCCAAATATTGCGTTTGCTTTTCACAAATCGCGCTTCCAGCATAAGTTGATCACCAGGCACAACAGGCCTTTTAAATTTTGCTTTATCAATGCCGACCAGGTAATAAATCATTCCTGCCAATTCATCCCTAGCTGTTTCAGAAGCTAGTAGGCCCGTAGACTGGGCTAATGCCTCAAGAATTAACACGCCTGGCATAATTGGTTTCTGTGGAAAATGACCCTGAAAAAAAGGCTCGTTATACGTAACATTTTTAACTCCCAACAATCTGACGCCGGGCTCACACTCTATAACCTTGTCAACCAATAAAAAAGGGTACCGATGGGGCAAAAAATCTTGAATCTGCAAAATATCCAGCTTAATAGACATGGTTTGGCGTGCTGTGTTGTGGAGTTAAAAAAATTTTGAGGGGGTAAGGATAAAGATTTACTCAGGCAGAGTAGCCAGTTTCTTTTGAACTTGTTCAGTTATGTCGATTTCTTCATTAGAGTAAATAACGCCGTCAGTCAGCAATAAATCATAGCCTTGTTCTTTTGCTATTCCTCTAATTGCTTCGACGATACGACGTTGTAATTTGCCTAACTCTTCATTACGACGAACATTAAAATCTTCGCTAAATTCTTGTTGGGCTCTCTTTGCATCACGTGCTTTATTAGAAATATCTCTTTCAAGATTAGCGCGCTCAGATTCGCTCATTACTGACGCATCTTTAGTTAGTTTTTCTTGTAAAGTCTGAATTTCTTTTTGCTGAGCTACCAGTTGTTTATCGCGAGGAGAAAACGCTTGTTCCAAACGTTTTTTAGCTTTTTCTGCTTGCGGTGCCTTTTCAAGGACGGCAGGAATATTAACAAAACCAACTTTCAAATCTGCAGAACTTACATTCGCTGCAAGCAATAATCCTAAAAATAAGGCAATTTTTGTTTTCATTGTTTAAAAAACTCCGGTTAAGTGAAATAAGATAGGGGTTAAATGCGACGCAGCGCGAAATTATAGGGGATAAGGCAGCAAACAAAAACAAGTTATCAAAAATTCTGACCGAAGTTGAATTGAAACATTTGTTTTTGGTCTTTTCCAGTAACCGTTTGATTATTATTATCAACATAAGTGTAGCTACCATCATTCAACGGTAATGCCGCACTCACCGACAAAGCTCCGAATGGAGAGAGCCATTCACCAGACAAGCCTGCAGAATATTTCATATTATCTACATTCAAGCCGTCGCTAATATTTCCAGCATCGAAAAAGGTGCCTAATCGTACAGATTTAGTCTCTGACAAAAACGGTACTGGAAAAAATAATTCAGCATTACCGATAATTTTACTGGAGCCGCCAAACGGATAACCATTAGAGTCTCTTGGGCCTAAGGTATTATTTTTGTAACCACGAACAGAGCCTGTCCCGCCACCAAAATAATTTTCGAAGAAAGGCAATGTACTCGTTTTGTCATAGCCATCGCCATAAGCCGCTTCCCCATGCAATCTAAAGGTAAGATCCTTAGCGATGGGTAAATAAATCTGATGTTTGTAACTGACTTTGTAATATTCCAAATCGCTACCAGGCACAGTAGCTAAAGCGGATAAACGTTGCTGCCCACCTTTGCTAGGGAAAATAGCTCGATTAAGCGTATCGTGCGTCCAGCTTACAGCTGGCGCGAAGGTTAAAAATGTATCGCCTTCTTTATTTATAAAATCACTAATTTGCGTAGACGAATAAGAATTGGTTTTTAACTCTGTATTTTTGGCATCAAGATCAAACCGTAATTGATCAAATTCATTAAGAGGAATACCAAAATTTATACCGGCATTCATTACATTTGTTGAATAGTTGGCAATATTGATTTGCCCTGCATTTCGTTTGGTATAACCAAGGTTGTAACCTTGACTAACCCCATCAACTGTAAAATACGGGTTATAAAATCCCAACTGGTAATTTGTGGAATAACTACTGTTATTAAACGCTAAATTGATGCGTTTACCGGAACCAAATACGTTGTCTTGAGAAATATTGGCATTTAAAACGATACCCTGAACCTGGGAAAAACCCACGCCGGCCATTAAATTTCCAGATGGCTTTTCCACGACAGAATAATCAACATCAATCTGATCAGCAGTTCCTACAACGGGTGGGGTTTCAACATTCACTGTTTCAAAATAACCCAAGCGCTCCAGTCGGGTTTTAGATCTTTCAATTTTAGAACTTGAAGCCCAGCTGCCTTCCATTTGGCGCATTTCACGACGTAACACTTCATCCCGAGTTTTGCTGTTGCCCTTCATGTTGATACGCCTGACATAAACCCGTTTGGCAGGATCAACAAAAAAAGTCATGGCGACAGTTTTGTTAGCCTCATTAATTTCAGGGACCATGTTGACGTTGGCAAAAGCATATCCATCATCACCTAAACGATCTGAGATGGCTTTTGATGTTTCAGTAGCACTTTTTCGGGAAAAAATCTCACCTGGACCGACTTTGAATAACTTGATTAATTCTTCAGGCTTAACGACTAAATTACCGGCAAGTTTTACTTTATCTAACTTGTAAACATCACCTTCTTTGACATTTACAGTTACATAAATATCTTTTTTATCCGGCGTAATCGCTACTTGCGTGGATTCGATGTTGAAATTTATATAGCCTCGATCAAGATAATAAGATCGAAGAGTTTCCAAATCGGCAGATAGCTTTTGCTTGGAATACTGGTCATCCTTGCTATAGAACGATAGAAGATTGGAGGTGCTTAATTCGAACGTTTTCAGCAAGGTCTTGTCATCAAAGGCGTTGTTACCAACGATATTGATCTCCTTGATTTTAGTTACCCGGCCCTCAGAAATCTTGATATGAATCCCCACGCGGTTGCGGGTAAGATCAGACACTTCGGTCTTGATTTTTAAACCGTATTTACCATGACTGAGGTATTGTCGACTAAGTTCTTGCTCAACTTTATCCAATACTTGGCGATCGAATACGTTACCTTCAGACAGGCCGATTTTCTTTAACGCCTTCGTTAAATCGTCCTTGCTTAAGTCTTTATTACCTTCAAAAACGATTTTTGCGATAAATGGTCGTTCCACGACATTAACGACCAAGGTTGAGCCATCTTTTTCCAGCGATATGTCTTTAAAAAAACCGGTTTTGAACAACGCTTTAATGGCTGGCCCGACATTATCCAAAGAAAAACGCTCGCCAACATTAATAGGCAGATAGTTATAAACCGTACCGACCGATATACGTTGCAGGCCCTTCACCTTTATGTCTTCTACAACAAATTCTTCATCGCCTTTAGCTGCTGAGGAAACAAGCAAACAAAGCAATAATAAGCGAGACAAAGTATTTGATTTCATTTAAGCGAAGTCTAAAAACATCAAGGAATTAAGTGATAAAAGTCGAGCGATTGTAACACGTAAATGCGTTAAAAGAGTCATGCCCTACTCACTGAAAAGCTGAGGACTTCTTTAATTGAACTGCTGTTCGACAAAAGCATAAGCAAACGGTCTATCCCTATAGCAACGCCAGAACAGTCCGGCAGTCCTGACTCTAAAGCGCTAATAAGCCGCCAATCTTTGTTTACTGAAGGGAGATTTTTTTGTTGCCTGATAGCGATTTCATTATCAAATCGTTGGCTTTGTTCATCAGCATTTAGCAGCTCATAATAACCATTACCCAGCTCAATGCCATTGATAAACAACTCAACGCGCTCGACAACACGCGCATCATATTTATTAACTCGGGCCAATGATGATTGACAAGCCGGATAACCATATACCATTGATAAATTATGAGCACCCAGATGGGGCTGTACTTTGTGGCTGAACAGAAAATCCAGCCATGTCGCGTGGTCATATCCACAAATACTGACCGCTTCCGGTAAATTATTCGCCATGGAGTATGCGCAATAATTTTCATAATGAAAGTCCAAGGCATCCAAGCCGGTAAATCTTAGAAAGACCTCTTGGTAACTAAGACTCTCAGTGTCTCCAGACAACTTGCCAGCGAATAATACGCCAATCAAATCAGTAATTTCAGCCATCAATTGCCGCAAATCAAAGCCCACTCGATACCATTCCAACATAGTAAACTCAGGATTATGAAATCGTCCTACTTCGCCATTTCTGAAAGCTTTACATATTTGATATATGGAGCCACTGCCTGCTGAAATTAAACGCTTCATAGCGAATTCTGGGGAAGTCTGCAAAAACAAGTTTTGTTGCGAGGGGGGCAAGAAATATTTCGTGGTGAAAAACTCCAGTTGCGGATCCGTGCCGATACTTTGTCCTAACAGAGGAGTTTCCACTTCAAGAACGGAGCGATCAGCAAAAAATCGCCGTATATTCGCGAGCGTTTGCGCCCTTAGACGCAAATGCTCAATAGAACAATCAGGCTGCCAATCAACCTGCACTATTCTTTTACGCGGGAAACATATTCGCCGGTGCGAGTATCCACTTTAATAAGCTCACCTTGCTGCACAAATAACGGCACTCTAACCACAGCACCGGTATCCAATTTTGCAGGTTTACCACCACCACCTGATGTGTCGCCTCGTACACCCGGATCTGTTTCCACAATGTTTAAGTCAACAAAATTAGCTGGTGTCACCGCCAGTGGCGCATCATTCCATAAGGTAACAGTGCACATATCTTGATCTTTCAACCAACGACCGGCATCGCCAACTACTTTTTCATCAGTCTGATACTGCTCGAAAGTGTCCAGCACCATAAAGTGCCTGAAGCTACCGTCATTATAAAGATACTGCATTTCTACATCGACAACGTCTGCGCCTTCAAGTGACTCACCTGATTTAAACGTTCTTTCGATCACCCGGCCTGTTTTGAGATTTCTGATTTTGACCCGATTAAACGCCTGGCCTTTACCCGGTTTAACAAATTCATTTTCAATAATCGCGCATGGATCGTTATCCAGCATGACCTTTAACCCGGCCTTAAACTCATTAGTACTATAAATAGCCATTTTATCCTCAAGGTGACAAACAATGTAAAAGCGCGCCATTATAATGGAGGCCTTAATCGATACAAACCATAAATACCCTAAATCATGTCAGACCAACACGCCGAAGCTCAGCATTTCAATAAAAACTGGCAGCAACAGCTTAGCGAAGCCTTTAATAGTATTGAAGACTTGTGCCATTACCTACACCTGCCCATTGATGCGTTACCCGTATCAAATGTTGCTGCCACAAACTTCCCTATTCGGGTGCCTTTGAGCTTTGCCGCCTGTATGGAAAAAGGTAATCCCGATGACCCCTTATTGAAACAAGTGCTTCCGACACAAGAAGAACTTATCGCCTACCCGGGTTTTAATAACGACCCGGTAGGCGATCTTCAAGCTACCGCCCAAACCGGTGTAATACACAAATACCATGGCCGGGTTTTATTGATTAACACGGGTAGCTGCGCCATTAACTGCCGCTATTGCTTTCGCCGGAACTTCCCTTACTCAGAACTGCAACTTAGCAAGCAAAGTGAACTGGCCGCTATCAATTACATTCGACAAGACCGTAGCCTCTCCGAAGTCATATTAAGTGGCGGCGATCCCCTGCTGTTAAACGACGCTCGCCTGGCCAAACTGCTGGAGCAATTAGACGGTATTGAACATATAAAACGCATTAGAATTCATAGCCGCTTGCCCATTGTTTTACCCGCACGCATCACTGATGAATTCATTAAAACATTACAGAAAAGCTCAAAACAGATCGTCATTGTCGTTCACTGCAATCATGCCAATGAAATCAACAATCGAGTCATTACCGCTTTTAATACCTTAAAAGCCCACGGCATTACTTTATTTAATCAATCCGTATTATTGAAAGGCGTGAATGATCGGGTCGATACCTTGTGCGCCTTGAGTGAAAAATTATTTCACCACGGAGTTATTCCGTACTACTTGCATCTGCTGGATAAAGCGGCCGGGACAGGACATTTTGAAGTCGCGGAAACGCAGGCTGTGGAGCTTATCAAAGAGGTTCAAGCTACCCTGCCTGGTTATCTGGTGCCCAAATTAGTTAAAGAAGTGGCGGGGCAACACTCTAAACAAATCGTTTTATAAGTTTTTCAGATTGGTAATGCCATGTGGCACATGCGCGGCTGCCACATGCTGAGCGGCAGATTCACAGTGGCCTTGTTGATCGTCAAAGAAAATATCCGCACCAAACGCTTTAAGAAACTCACCTTTCGGCATGCCGCCCAAAAATAGCGCCTCGTCAATACGAATACCCCAAGCACGTAAGGTGCGTACCACCCGCTCATGTGCAGGTGCAGCACGAGCCGTAACCAGAGCGGTCCGAATTGGCGAAACTTTTGTCCCGCTCTGCGTCTGAATATGATGCAAAGCGCTCAAAAAATCCTTAAACGGCCCGCCTGGCAACGGCTTTTTAGCTTCATTACGCTCATTTTCAGTAAATGCCTCCAAACCTCGCTGCTGATAGATTTTCTCCGAGTCATCAGAAAAAAGTACCGAGTCACCATCAAAAGCAATGCGTAATTGATCGGAATGACTCGCTGCCTGCGGCCCACACAGAATAGTTGCCGCTGCAAACCCGGCCTGCAGCGCCTTGGCGACATCATCGGCATTGGTTGATAAAAATAGATGCGCGCCAAATGCGGGAATGTAGCTATATGGCGACACGCCGCTGGTAAATGCCGCTCGAATGATATTTAACTGATGATGCGCAATGGAATTAAATATTCTCAGACCGGTATCGGCACTGTTTTGCGACAGCAAAATAATTTCCACCAGCGGATCTTCTGGATTTAAATCATTTAGTGCCAAAAATTTTTTAACCAAGGTAAAGCCATACCCCGGAGTTAACAATTCATCTTCGTGCTCAATTTGATAACGGCAAAACGCTTCCTTGCCTTGCGTTTCAAAAATCGCATGAGATTCATCCAAATTGAATAAAGCTCTGGATGAAATGGCGACAACCAACTTTTTTTTACTCATTCAACAAGCCTTTGCTTTACACATCAATCTAGCCAATTTAATCATCTGAAGTCTTTTTGCGCCAAATATAAACAGCAGCGCCGACTGCAGCCACCACTAGAAGCAACATTAAAATCGGATGTTCATAAAACGTATCAAAAAACGCGCCCATACCTTGTGATGTTCCTCGATAATACGGCCCCATAATTCACTCCTAAGTAGTTACTAAAAATAAGCATTATCGACTTGGCGACCAAGCCAAAACCAACAAATAGAATTATCAAGCAGCTTACTTTAGAAAAAGGCCCTGTCCAGCTCGCCTCAACATAATCTTAAAAACCGACCGTCTTACTGGAAAATTATTCAGTTTATAGCCACTGATTTTGATGCGTTTCTCTCATCAACCATACCGCAACCAAACTGATAGCCGCTGCCAATGAGACATAGCCGCCAACCCAGGCCAGACCGCCTTCAGCCACTAATCGCTGCGCTATATAAGGGGCAAAAGAAGCGCCGAGAATACCTCCTAAGTTATACGCAGTGCCGGCGCCGGTATAACGCAACTCAGAAGGAAACAACTCAGGCAACAAGGCGCCCATCGGCGCAAAAGTGGCGCCCATGAGTAATAATTCCAGTGACAAGAACTCAGTAATGATCACTGGTGAGCCACTTTCCAACATGGGTTTTAATAGAAAACCCGATAGCAATGCCGCGCTGCCGGCAATAAGCAACACCGGTCGCCGTCCAAATCGATCACCGGCCCAGGCCGATAACGGCGTGGCGGCAGCCATAAACACTACTGCCACGCACAACATACCGAGAAATTGCTGGCGTGGAATATGTAACGTCGTAGTGCCATAGCTTAATGAAAACACCGTTGAGATATAGAACAAGGCATAACAAACGACCATCGCCAGCGCACCTAAAATAAGCGGCGCGAAATGCGCTGACACTATTGCCTTAAGCGGCATCGCAACCTGCTTATGCTGTTGTAAGACTTTGGCGAATACAGCAGTTTCAGCCAAGGCCAGGCGCACATACAAACCGATCATGACCAGCACCGAGCTGGCCAGAAACGGCAGGCGCCAGCCCCACTCTTTAAATTCTTGTTCAGTCAAAAAATTCGCAAGCAACAGAAAACTGCCGGTCGCTAATAAAAAACCCACCGGCGGCCCTAACTGCGGGAACATGCCGTACCAACCGCGTTTGCCAGCCGGTGCGTTCTCGGTTGCCAGCAATGCCGCGCCGCCCCATTCGCCGCCCAAACCGATGCCCTGTCCAAAACGCAACAGGCACAATAAGGCTGGCGCCCAGGCACCAATTGCATCATAACCAGGCAACACACCAATTAAAGTGGTGGAGATTCCCATCACTAGCAGCGATGTAACTAAGGTGGTTTTGCGCCCGATGCGATCGCCAAAATGCCCGAACAGCATCGCACCCAATGGCCGTGTTAGAAACGCCACGGCAAAGGTAAGAAAGCTACTCAATGCCTGCGTGGTCGGGTTACCACCGGGGAAAAATACCGGCCCAATCACCAACGCCGCGGCCATACCGTAGATATAAAAATCGTAGAACTCGATAGCGGTACCAATAAAACTGGCTAAGGCGATGCGGGTCACGGAAGGTGATCGGGTAATTTGAGTCAAATTCGAACCTGCTGCGGTATAATTTGGAGTAAAGAAGAATTGAAAAAGTTGATTTACTTTATGCACATACGATAAGGCTATAAAAATGGCCCTCTCGTCTAAAAAACGTTTTAATCGATCGTAGTAACTTCAACATCAGCAATCCAGCCTTCACTGAGCCATGTTTGTAAAAACCCGGCAGCATTCAACACCACTTGCTCTTCATCCAGCCATTCAGCTAATCCGGCACAGACTTCCGCAAAACATTGCCCTTGTAAAAACGCGTCAATAGCAAACGCCTCCTGAACTGATAAAGATCTAAATAACAGTTTGAGCTGTTGCCGCCAGATCAGCCAGGCTTGCGGTTCGGTATTGTTTATAAAAGCAGGTAGATATTCTTGCTGATTCGATGCCTGCCAGACTTGCGGTGCGTTGTAGTTCAAATCAATACGCCGTAAGGAAGGATGCAACTTTAGCCTGAGAGACGGCCAATGCGCCGGCACTATTGCAGCCAAACAACTGTAATCAATCACCGTGCTATCAGGCGCATCGAATGCCTCGCTAAGTGCCCATTCGAAGTTCGCCAGTTCGGCTATTCCGGCTTGCTCGGCATAGGGCGATGTTTCCGCCAGAAAATGCGGCAGATGACGGCCAAACCAGCGGATGGAAAATTGATCAGAAGGCGATGCATCGATATAGGCGCGGCCCATAGCATCGAAATCCTCGGCACCCAATAGGTTCTTCAAGCCTGGATAATCGGCGCTTAAGGCTTCGATCAGGCGCAGGCGATAGGCTTCGGTATAGACCGTAAAGCGTTCTGTGGATGAAGCCTGGTCGGTAGCAACGATAAAATCGGGTGCCGTGTCCTGCAAATGCAGCACAGCTGTTTGAAAGGCCTGTTGCAGGTCGGCCAATGTAAAAATAGTGGTGGTCATGCGGCTAACTCCAAAGATCCGGCAATTTGCCGAGCCATCTCCAGCTCCGCCAATAATTCTGCAAAAGGCGGAATATTGTCGTCACGCTCGATCATCGTAGAGACCGGCCCGAATCGACGCAGTGCCGCTTCATAAAGCGACCAAACCGGATCAATCACCGTATCGCCATGGCTATCGATAATAATGTTGCCAAGATTTAGATGCCCAGCAAGATGAAACTGTTGCACGCGCTTTGCAGGAACATTATTCAAATAAACAAGCGGATCAAATTGATGGTTATGGGCGCTGACATAAATGTTGTTGATGTCGAGCAAAATCAGGCAATCAGCGCGTTCAGCAACGGCACTGAGAAATTCCCACTCGGTCATTTCCGAATGTGCGTAAGTGACATAGCTGGACACATTTTCCAGCAAAATTCTGCACCTAAGAAAATCTTGCACAGTCTTGACGCGATCAGCCACATGTTGCACCGCTTCTTGCGTGTACGGCAATGGCAAAAGATCATGCAGATTAACGCCATTAACGCCGGTCCAGCACAAGTGATCAGAAATCCAGGCCGGTTCTATGCGCTCCGCCAATGTTTTAACTTGGTGTAAATAGTCCAAATTTAAAGGATCTGTGCCGCCGATAGAAAGGGAGACGCCATGCATAACCAGCGGATAATTCGCACGAATGCTGTCCAGATAATAAAGCGGCTTACCGCCGGGGACGAGATAATTTTCGGTAATGACTTCAAACCAATCGACGGGCGGTTTTTCAGCCAGAATGGTTTCGTAATGAGCTGTGCGTAAACCCAATCCGAAGCCAAGATTGCGCTTATTCTCTACATCAGACATTGGCTTGCCTCCTCTCAATTACTAAAAAACAAAAGGGCGGATTGCACCGCCCTTTTGCAGTTAAAAACAAGCCTTTTACATTGATGGCTTTGCTACAACCTTACCGCCTTTTTCGTCACATTCTTTTTTAGTCGTGGTGATAACGCCTTGACCTTTACAAGCGTTTGCGCCTTTACATGAGCTAGTTGCAGTAGCGCACTCAGACTGGCCTTTGCAAGCGTTGATGCCGCCACAACTAACTTTGGCTTCTTGTGCTGCCCCCTGCTCGGCCGCCGTCACGGTTCCGCTCATGAATAATGCAGCGACTGCAGTCGCTAATAACACTCCCGATGTATTGTTGGTATTTTTCATAGTTTTTCCTGATTAGATTAATTTAATGAAACACATCCGCCGTAACCGCGTCCTGTCTAACGGCACCAGAAGCCCGCTTCTTCACAAAGGGCAATAATTTGTACCAATGCTACTTGGCACACCCTATCGCTGCGGTCCGTGCATACGACAGCGGTTGGAAAATAGCGAAAAAACTCTTTAACGCTATTGATAACGAGCACCTAAAAAAACCATAGCCAAACATGTCGAAATAGGTACATTTAATAATTAGGATAACAACCTTTATCATCTATTCTGGGCCAAGCGGTGAGCACGGCTTTCACTACCGTCGCGAGCGGGATAGCTAAAAACACCCCCCAAAAGCCCCACATACCGCCAAACAACAGAATGGCAACAATAATGGCAACAGCATGTAAATTGACCGCTTCAGAAAACAAAACAGGCACTAATACCACGCCGTCCATAGCTTGAATGACCGAATAGGCAATAATAATGTACATAAACTCATCGACACCAAATCCCCATTGCACATAAGCAACGCCTAACACAGGAAATGTCACCAGCGTTGCGCCGACGTAAGGAATAATCACCGACAAGCCCATCAACACCGCTAACAATAAGGCGTAATTTAACCCCAGTGCTGAATAAGTGGCATAGCTGATGGCCCAAAGGATAAATACTTCGGCAATTTTACCACGCACATAATTGCCGATCTGCTCATCAACTTCCTGCCAGACACGTACCGTCAGATTCCTATCTCTGGGCATGAATTGAATAAACCAGGACACCAATATAGCTTTGTCTTTTAAAAAAAAGAACACCATCATCGGCACCAAAAACAAATAAATCATGGCGCTTACCAAACCAATTACCGATGCCGCCGATAAGCTCAGCACGCTCTGGCCATAGGTAAGCAGCTCTCTTTGAACAGCAAACATAAAATCTTGAATTTTGCTTTCAGAGATAAATTTTGGATACAGTTCCGGCAAGCGCAGGATGCCGATGCGCGCCCTATTAATAATATCGGGAATTTGTTGCACCAACTCGACGGCTTGCTGGGAAACGATAGGCATCAGGTAAAACAATAAAAAACCCAAGCAGGTCATAAATAATGAAAACACCAGATAAACTGCCGCCATTCGCGGCATGTTTAAACTTTCGGCTTTTATTACCAGGCTTTCCAGCAAGTACGCCATAACAATGGCGATATACACGGGCATCAATAAATCAGCCAGTGAATAAATCAATACAAAACTGACAATTAGAATGATGGCTAATGAAACAGCTTGTTCATTGGGTAAAAAACGTTTGAAGGCGTCTTTAATAAAACGGAAACTTATAAACTCTACTTGGCTGGTCATGAATTAAAGGCATTAATTTCTAAGGAGGACTAAAGAGTACTGTTATCGCAAGCGTTAACTCGGTTTTACGCTATTTAGCCATCCTGCCCATCTGCCCTGACACTTGTTAATATTGGTGAATAAACAAACACAAATAACGAAAATGCCGCTAACCAAGCGAATGTTGAAACATACACCAGTAGGTTGTACCAACCCGGCAAGACAACCGGCAAAAGCACTCGGCACAAAGCAGCCATATTGATAAAAACAAAACTAATCGCCATTGCGTTTGACACTCTCAACGCCCGACCGGTGTGTCCCAATGACACCCTTGCCATCATGCCCAAGGTCAATACACCAATACCACCTATCGTAAATGCGTGCAGCGCCAACGACGACGCTATCAACTCATAAGCTGAGAAAACGGTTAGGCCAAAACCCAAAATAATCCAGCCATAGCCGACGTAAAGCACCCACAACAACGGCACATACCAAATCTTTTGCACATACCACCCTGATAATCGAGCAACATTTGCAACAACAGCAAACAGAGCCGCCAGCGCCAAAATAGTTCCTGATATGTCGGCCAATTCCAACGCAAATACCAAGACCGCCGAAACTATAGATAAGGTATCGAACAACGGATTTTTGATTGTTAATGTGCCCGGCAAGCCTCTTTCAGTAAAAAAAGGAAATACGCGACCGGCAATCACCAGAATCATAACGATAATAGTCGCAACTACCAGCTCAATACCCAGCCATGCGGTGTTTTCCTGAAAGCCAAGGATTTCCGCATGGACCAACCCATTACCTAGAGCCAACACCAGTAATAGCGCAACAAAAACTAAATTTCGATATTGACCGACTTGAAGAATGGGTTTGATTATTTGATAAGCCAATACCGGCAAGAAGGCAAAGTCAATCAGGGCAATTAATTCATTTGGTAACAAGCCTTCGTAAAAAGGCACAATACGACCATATAACCAGAGTAAACAAAGCCCAGCCAACTGATCGCCGGTTAAGGTGGGTTTTCCAGTCCAATTTTTTACTGCTGTTAATAAAAATCCTGCAATTACCGCAACTGAATAGCCCAACAGCATTTCATGGGCATGCCAGTAATTTTGGCTGAAATAATTTTCGTGAGCCAGATCGCCTTCAATCATGGCGCTCCACAGCACGATTAGGGTCAATGCCGCAAATCCCGCCAAAGCAAAAAAGGCTCTAAACCCCAGGTTAAAGAGAGGAAGGTTAAAAATGGGTTGTAATTTCATTACGATAATTCCAGCGGACGCAGTACAAGATGTCGATAATTATACGCATATCTTTATCAAACCGGCCTGTTGTATCGTCATCACAAACATGACAATGATCCATTCCGCAACATCTGCAGGCATAAAAAAGCCGGTGTATTGATAACCAATACACCGGCTTTTAAGTCACTTAGCTAACTAAAAATCACTGCTGATCATTACGTCTAAGAGTTATTAACCAAGTGATTTAAGCGTTTCCTTAGCTTCGTTCAAACCAACAAACTCCTGGTTTTTATCGACGGCTTTTTTCAGATATTCACGGGCATGTTCTTTATCGCCTTTTTTGAAATACACCATACCGATGTGGTAATTAACGATCGCCGATTCCGGGTTTACAGCCAATGCCTTCTGCAAGGTAGGCAAGGCTTTGTCGTAATCACCTAATTTATAATCAATCCAGGCAACGGTATCGAGCATATCCGGGTTATTCGCTTTCGCCAATGGCTCAGCTAATTTTCTGGCTCGCTCCAAGCTTGCGGCATCCGTTGCATAATCGGCTATTGAGCTGGCCAAATTATTAACAATCATTGCCGAATTCGGGTTTTGCTTATAGGCATCTTCGTAAAGCGCTAATATTTTTTGTTGCTCGCCGTCTTTTTGATAAATCATCGCCAAGTCCGTGATCAACTCCGACGCACCCTTGGTTTTTTCAATACCGGTATTGAGTAACTTGATCGCCCCATCTTTGTTCTTTTGCACGTAATAAATTAATGCCAGATTACGATAAGGATTTGGCCAATCAGGTTTGAGTTCTATGGCTTTACTGTAAGCCTTGGTCGCCTCATCCAATTTTTTCTCATTGCCATAAACACTACCCAATAAATTATAAGCAACAAAGTTTTTAGGTTGTGATTTGATTACTTCGTTAAGTTTTTTTATGGCTTTATCAGGCTGCTTTAATCCTAAATAACTTTTAACAAGCTGTACTAATGGCTCAACAGTTTCCGGTTGTTTGGCCAATGCTTGCTCAAAACGAGGGATGCTTTTTTCCAGCTGACCTTCGGCTTGATAGGCTATTGCTGATAAATAGGCGCCGGTTGCTTCCTCTGGGAACGTTTCTTCGACCTGCTTAGCGACTTGTTGCGCTTGCCCCCACTGTTTTTGCTCCAAATAAATTTTTAACAAAGCTTCCAAACTGTTTTTACTTTTTGGCTCAACCTTCAACATGTCATTGAGTTGTTGAATTGCCCTATCTTTGTTACCCGCCTGCATAAACAATCTAACTAAATCAAGGCGTGCAGGCTCATCCTTAGGATCTATCGTAACCACTTTTTCCATGTTTTCACGAGCTAGATTTTCATCTTTGTTTGCCAAATGCGCTGCACTAAGCAGTTTTAATACCCGGGTATTTTGCGGTTGATCAACAAGCACAGAGCGGAAATCACCAATAGCTTCGGGGAATTTCTTGTCAGCCAACGCAAACTCACCACGTAAAGTTAGCGCTTCAATATCCCTGGGATTTTCTTTAAGCACTTCACTAACCAATACTTTTGACTCATCAATACGATTGGTTCCGGCATATAAACGAGCTAATTTGTCACGAGCAATAATTGCTTGCGGACCGACTTTATCAAGCTCGACCACTGTTTTTAGGGTTTGTTCAACTTTATCAAGCTGCTTTTGCGCCATTTGCAACTCAACAAGTTTGAAACGCAACGTATAGTCTTTCGGCTTTTGCTCAATCATTTTGTTGAGTTCGGCTGTGGCCACTTCCGGACTACGTTTAGTGACTAAAAAGTCTACCAACAAAATTCCAGCCTGTTCATTTTCAGGTAAATCTGTGATTGCAGTACGGAGGACAGCTTCAGCTTTATCTAACTGATTATTAGCCACTTGAAACAGCGCTAAACGTTTGCGATGTTCCAATTCTTTAGGCTCTATCTTCGCAATCGAATTCAGAACTTCTTCGGCTTTATCAAACGCCTTGGTTTGAATATGCATATTGACCAGCATCAACAGCGGCGCGGTCTTATCTGGATTTTTTTTGCTGTTTTCCTCCAACAAAGCAATAGCTTCCGGTAACTTGTTGTCACTGGCAATCAATGAAGCCTTTAGCAAGGTTGCGGCCACATCATCGGGCTTTTTTTGTAACGCTAATTCAGCCTGAGCCTTGGCGCCGTCTTTATTGCCTTGAGATGCTTGAATACCACCCAACAAAACAATCGCTTCAATATTGTTTGGATCAATTTCAAGAGCTTCTTTAGTCAGTTTTTCGGCTTCAGGAACGTTTTTTACCAATAAGAAAATTTGCCCCATGCGCACCCGTGACATCACATGCTTGGGATCAAGACCAATCACAGCTTGATAATGTCCAACGGCGCCTTGAATATCGCCGAGTTTACTTAGCGCTTCAGCCATTTGATACCGGCTTTCAACATCTTTAGGGTCAATCTGTAAGACATTTTTAAACGCCAAGCTGGCTTTTTGATAATTGCCGGCGGCAAACAGCTCTTTGCCTTCTTCCATGTATTTAGCTTTGCGATCTTCCTTGCCGCCGCAGGCCGTAAGTCCAGCTACCAAACACAATAGCGCTGTATGTTTTAAAATTTTCCGGGTTGACTTCATAAGGTAAGATCCTGTTTAGATTGGTTTTTTCGGTAACATTATAAAGAGGGAGATATGACAGTGAGTATATCCGGGAGATTTGGATATATCGACTAAGAGCTGTACCGGGCGGCATTATTCGGCAAAGTGCTATTAAAGGCAACCTTATCCGTTTGCACCTGAAGCAAAAAATAGCTGCCTTAACCATATAGCCAAAAAGATCTCACTACGAACGTAATCAACATCCTAACGATCGTAATGAGCATTTATAGGCATAACATCAAATTATTATTGGCTTACTTTCCCAAGCGATTTAAATAAGCGATCAAATACGCGTAAATGGATAAAAGCAACTATCCAACCAAATAAACCAACAATGGTCCCTATTAAAAATCGTCTTGGCAATTCACGGTAATCAACCAAGCCACTGAATAACCTCGCTTCTTTACTGCCAATTTTTGCAGCGATGATATTGCCTATTAACAAAATGGCGATAGTAGACAAGATCATGTTGATAGTGATGGCATTGCCAAATTGATAGAGGACGTTATACAAAGGCTTCCAGCCGGGATGAGTCCACCAAATAAACAACAAGGCAAATACCAATAAAGCACCTATGATCAGCAATGCATTTTTTAGCGGCTGATAAAGTTTCCAGACCTTGCCGAATGTCATGGAAGCGACTTCCAGATGCGTTTTTAACTTCTCAAAGTCCGGACCGACAGGTTCTGGCTGTTGCAGAATCGGTGCCACCTGCAAAAACTTCCAATCCGGCTTGGCCGCCTCAGTCAACGGAAAATCCTGCAGATACTTTTTTAATTCCGGTTCAATTGCGTAATATCCACTGGTCATCAAGGCATAGGCTTCCAGCTCGGAAAATGAGTCCAGATCCGTTCTTATTCCAGCCAACAAGCGCTGTAAATCCTGACGTATGCCATAAGACGTAAAGGCATTGGGATCAGGTTGAGCAGATTGGGGCTCGTCACTATTAAGCCAATCGACAGTCTTGCTTTCTAACCCTTGTTTAAGATGCACAAAAGCAAAGCCTTTGAGTATTCCTGCTCTGGCCCTTGCTTTTAAATCCTGGTATTGGCTATTACGTACCCGCTGCATCATGGTGCTATTGGAACGCAGCAAAGGTTTGACGACACCACCTCCCGGATCATTTTCAGTATTCAATTGCCCGGTAGCATCGCTGGAAATGATGACCGTACAATCTTGCTCCAATAAACTGGCAACGCCCTGATTATCATGCACCCCGCCATCGACCAGCCGTATCGTCGTATCTTTGTAAAGTCCTGAAAGTATCAACGGTTCAAATAAGCCAGGTACGCATGATGATGCTCCAACGGCGCTGCCTAAACGTACCGCTTTAAATGGCTCTGGGGCTTCTTCGTAATCGGTTCGGCGATAGCGATCATTGCTATCAACATCCGTGTCAATTGTCGCCGGCGACTCACCCATCCAGGACGCGGTAAATTGCCAGTTATGTCCGCTATTCAGCGTGGTGGCATTAAGTATCAGCTCAGGCACTTTATTGAGCCTTGCCCAATTATCTCGCCGTGGAAAAAACGTCTTATTGCCTTCAGGGTAGATATATAACTGGTTTAGCCAACGTTTTTCTGAGCCTTCATTATCTTTAATCCGGCTGTAAATAAGCTCTTCATATAATTCACCTATCCGTCGTGTGCGCGTATAGGTTGGTGAAAATATCATTTTGAGATTTGTTAATGGATTTGCCATTAACCTGACTCGGGGATTTTCTTGTACACCCGCCAGAAAATCATCCGCCATGACTTGCACAAGATTGATGTAATCCTCCCGATTAATCTGAGCGTCTTTTTTATTTTCCTGCTGCAGCAACCGCCTAAGTTCCAAATAATAATGGGCACCGACAATTGAGCCCCCGGAAACGCAGGACAGCACTTCAATGTGTCTTAGCATGTCCAGCTCAGCCAGCTTGGCGAACACCCCTAAGTGATATAGCGACGCTCGAAAACCACCTCCGGACAGCGCCAAACCGACTTTACCTCGAAACATTGAGCGTAAAGCATGGGCTTTATCACCAATAAACTCATACAACACTTGCCAGCCCGGCGTATTTTCAAACGCCTCATCAGAAGTATCAGGATCAGTTTGATTTTTAAGCAAGTAAATCAATCGCCTGGCAATATCAGCTATTTCCCAATCAGCAAGTTCATTGATTTGGCTAATCTTTGCCAACCATTTACCGGCATCTTGATAACGCTCCACACCAAAATAAGCTTCCGCAAGCCTTGCGATAACAGGCAAGTCATTTTTATCGGGCTGACTTTGTAACAGTGGTTTAAGTTTTTCGGCTAAATGGTCAATTACCGCTGTTCTAATATCTTGCGCATCATTACGACGCGCATAAATCGTATTGGCCGCCCCCCAACGTTCCTGTTCAAGTGATGCCAGCAAGTCCAACACAAAAGCCGCATTAATTGCAGTTAAACCGTCATCAGACGCTACGCCTAATTGATAACCGCGGTGAAAATAATCAAACGCTTGTTCAAGATTGACGATGACACCAGTCACTTCCCATTTTCTTTGACTGATGGCCCCGGCCAACTGCAAGGTTTTTTGATTTTTTGTCGTTTTTAGATTGAATGCTGCATCCAGAATATCCCGAGCTAAATCCAATGCCAATTCACGATTGAGTTGATTATCGTTAAAGGTCGCCTTTGCTCGTGTCTGTGCAACATCCTGATTAAGTTGCTGATTATCTATGCCTTGTTTAACAGCCAGATCCAAAAGCTTTCTAGCCCAAGAGAACTCTTTAACATCAGTTAATTGATTCGCTAATAATAACAACGCTTCTGTTGTTGCGGCGGCCCCTTTAAGAATGCTTTTGGCTTGGTCGATAGTTTCTTGTTTTTGCTTGTCCATGATTTTCTCCCCTGGGTCATTAAGTACCCGACAGTGAATCCGGGTAATGTCTTAAAAATCAATCAATCACATTCACACCATTAGCAACAATAGGGATTTTGGCTAAGGCCCAATTGTCTCGGGCAATCTCATTTTTAAAACATTGCGTTCGATAAATCGTACCCTGCAATATTTTTTTACTGTGTTGCGATAACCATTCGTGGCGTGTATCGACATATTGCTTGATCCAGTCTTTTTCTACACCATTTTTTACCGGCAACGTAGCAGGAAATCTTTTCCGCAAAAAATCAGGAATGGACCCGCTATGGATAAACGAATCATAAATAACCAATGCTGACAGAGGCTGCGTAAAGCCGCCCGCATTTGCCCAAGCCATCGCCGGCTGAAAATAACGTTTATCGAAAAATTCATCTTGGACTTTACGCATCAAAGAGTCTTTTTTAGCCGCATCGCGTAGTAATTGCTTAAAGGTGGCATCGTCAAGCAATGGCGTCACGCCGATTTTGGCAAGATAAGGCTTAAGTTGCGCACTGTATAAGCCATTACTATTGACGTACATTTCGATAAGTTCTTCAAGATTGCCGTATTCAGTGGTTTGTGATCGCCCGTAAGTGACTTGTTTCACGCCGTGCGGGCCGTCGGCATAAATCGAAATAGCGGCATAATTACCTTCGATACTACCGCTTTCAAAGACATTAATGACATGTTCACACAGTCGTTTTTGTTGATCTGAGAGTTTCATTGCTGCTTCTCCTGAAATGGCACATGGTTACCGGTGCTTGTCACCGCGTTGCTGTAAGTCCTTTAGCCTTGCTTCCGTTATTTCAATAAATGCATCGTTGTACTCCAGCGGCGCTAGTGAGCCGCCTTTGGAGATAATTGCGGCACTGGCATGCTGTATTCGAGCTTCAAGCCAAGCTTGTTGCTCCTTAAATAAATCTGATCGTTGCTGTTGATCCAGTCGTTGCATAAGCTGTATGTAGCTAATAAACAACTGTGCATCGGCAACATCGGCCATGTTCTGGCTGCTCTGGCTAAGCTGTTGTTGACTGACGGGAGCAGTCTGATTGGCTAAGTTGTCAACTTGCTCCCTAACCTGCTCCAAAGATGGCTTCCAATTCTCTGGAATCCATAAATCCGGCTGCGACTGACTGCAAGCAAGTAAAAACCAAACACCAGTAAACGAGCAGATAGCTTTAATACAACGCGGCAGCATGGCGTTAGTTGCGTTTAAGTTCATGCACATACAGTGTTGCCGCTATCACTGCCACTGGCGCCACGATGATGTTTACCACCGGCAAAGTAAGTCCAAGCGCTACCAAGCCGCCAAAACTTAATGCCCCCAGCTTTACACCTTTAACGAGTTGTCGTTGTTCGCCAAACAAAACGCCTTCGTTTTCCAACGGATAGGCTAAATACTCTAATGCCACACCCCAGGCACCAAAGAATCCCCATAAAAACGGCGCCAGTAAATTAACGCCCGGAATAATCGATACTATCAATAAGGGTAATGCACGACTAACAAAATATCCGGCACGCCTTAACTCGGCGCTAACGACTTTAGTGACGGGTTGTTCAATCACATTAGCCGTTTGCCCACCAGAAATGGCTAACGTTTTTGCCGCCAGCTTGCCGTAAAAAGGTGCCGACAAGATGTTTGCAAACACTGTAAAGGTAAAAAAACCGACAATGAAAAAACTGATAAAAAATAACGGCCATAACACCCAGCTTAACCATTGCAGCCAACTGGGAGTGAATTGCTCAATCAGTTCGCCAACGTAGTGGTAGCCCAAAAATAACATGATGCTATAGAGCAATACATTAATGGCTACCGGAATAAGCAAAAATTGTCGTAAGCCCGGATGCGCTAATAATTTAACGCCTTTGAGTAAACAACTCACCGCCAACACTGGGTTGTTGCCTTTTTTATCAAATTGCATGTTTTAAGCCCCCTACGCCATGTGCAGCGGGATTCAGCACCACGCCGCGCTCGGTAACAATTGCATCAATCAGTTCGGCGGGAGTGACATCGAATACCGGATTCCAAGCGCTAACCACGCCTTGGTATTGGTTATAACACTCAGGTAGCAGTTCGCTTTGCTGGCGTTGTTCAATTTCGATATGCTCGCCGGTCGTCATATTCCAATCTATGGTCGTCGTCGGCGCCACCACCATTACTTTAACACCATGACGTTTGGCCAACACCGCCAACGAATAAGTGCCGATCTTGTTAGCGGTATCGCCATTAGCGGCAATGCGATCAGCGCCGACTATCACCCATTCCACCGCGCCGGTTTTCATCAACCACGCGGCCGCAGAATCGGCAATCAAAGTGACCGGTATATTATCTTGCGCCAGCTCCCAAACCGTTAAGCGCACCCCTTGCAGCCACGGCCGAGTTTCTCCGGCATAGACTTTTATCGGGTTTCGACGATAACTACTGCGAATCACTCCCAACGCCGTGCCATGACCACCGGTAGCCAGTGCGCCGGTATTGCAATGGGTTAACACACCTTTAACACCTCTTAATAAATCAGCCCCTAGCTCGCCCATCGCTAAGTTAGCGGCAATATCATCGGCATGGATTTTTTCTGCACAAGATTTAGCGACTGCTACCGGATTATCATGCTCACGATCTAGCGCATCGGTCATTTGTGCCAATGCCCAAAATAAATTAACCGCCGTCGGCCTCGATTGCGCCAGCATCTCAACATCTGCGTTCACTTGCTGACGCCAGTGACTGGAGCTTGTGTAATGCTCGATAACCGAAAGCACCACACCATAAGCCGCCGCAATCCCTATCGCCGGGGCGCCACGCACACGCATTGAGGCAATCGCTTCGGTCACGCCCGCTGCATCGGTGTATTCATCGTAAATAATGTGTTCAGGCAATTTGCGCTGATCCAAGACTTTTAAGCTTGTGCCGGTCCATTGCAAGGCTTGTACTGTGAGCGAGTTTTGTTCAGTCATTTGTTCAAATATCCAGGGTAAAAGTTATAATCCAAAGCTTGCCGAGCGGTAAACCGCAAGCATGACCCATCATAAATAGGCCATAGCAAATACTTACACAGGAACCTACATGCAAGTCGATACCCTCATTCATGCTCGCTGGATTATACCCGTGGAACCAGCATCCGACACCTTAGAACACCACAGTCTGGTAATAGATGCCGGCCGAATTATTGATTTGCTGCCTACGGAATCAGCCAAGCAAAAATATCAAGCCACCAACACCGAAAACCTGCCAGACCACGCGCTATTACCGGGTTTTATCAATAGCCATACGCATGCAGCGATGACTTTACTGCGCGGTGTTGCCGATGATTTGCCGTTGATGGACTGGTTGCAAAACCATATCTGGCCATTGGAAAGTAAGTGGGTCGGCGAAGCCTTTGTAAAAGACGGCACTGATTTAGCCATTGCAGAAATGATTAGGGGCGGCACCACCTGCTTTAATGATATGTATTTTTTCCCGGACATCACCGCCCAACAAGCTATACACCATGGTATTCGTGCCTGCGTTGGTTTAATTGCTATTGATTTTCCGACCGTGTGGGCACAAAACAGCGATGATTACATTGAAAAGGGCTTGGTCTTGCATGAGCAACTCCGCCATCACCCCCTAATCACCACTGCGTTTGCCCCGCATGCTCCCTACACGATTTCTGACGAGCCTTTGCAAAAAATCCGCACTATTGCCGATGAGCTGGAACTGCCCATTCACATGCACGTTCATGAAAGCCAATTTGAAGTAGACTCAGCCCAGCAGCAAACCGGCAAACGGCCTATAGAGCGTTTGCATGGTCTCGGCTTGATCAACCCTTCATTTATTGCAGTGCATATGACGCAGCTGAACGACGCTGAAATTAACCTTTTTGCCGAAGTAGGCGCCCATATCGTGCATTGCCCGGAATCAAACCTGAAACTGGCTAGTGGTTTCGCGCCCATCGCGAAGTGTCTAGCCGCCGGTATTAATGTCGCTTTAGGTACTGACGGCGCAGCCAGTAATAATGACCTGGACATGCTCGGCGAACTGCGCACGGCAGCACTGCTTGGTAAAGCGGTTGCCGGTGATGCCAGCGCCATTCCGGCTATAACAGCCTTGCGCATGGCGACTATTAACGGCGCCAAAGCCTTGGGACTAGATGACGAAATCGGTTCTCTAAGCATCGGCAAAGCCGCTGACGTAATCGCCATTGACTTATCGCAAATCGAAACTCAGCCGTTGTTTTGCCCAATTTCACAAATCGTTTATGCCGCCAACCGGCAACAAGTGTCTGACGTTTGGGTAGCTGGCAAGCGTTTACTCAAACAGCGCCAACTAACGACATTGAATATTGATGACTTAAAAACAAAAATTGCCGACTGGCAACAGCGCTTATCAAACTAATAGTCACTTATAACCATACATAGGCAATACATGAGCACACAACTACTCAGTCCGATTCAACTTGGCCCTTATCAACTCCCCAATAGGGTCATCATGGCGCCGCTCACTCGCATGCGTGCGCCGAACAGCATCCCTACCCCACTCATGGCAACCTACTATGCGCAACGTGCATCAGCCGGTTTGATTATTTCTGAAGCCACCCCCATTTCACCGCAAGGCGTTGGCTATCCATCAACACCCGGCATATATACAACGCAACAAATTCTGGCCTGGCAACAAACCACCGACGCTGTACATGCCAAAAATGGTCATATTTTCTTGCAGCTGTGGCATGTTGGACGAATTTCTCATCCTGATTTCCATAATGGCGCGTTACCTGTCGCCCCCTCGGCAATTGCCCCTGAAGGCAATGCAATCACCCCCTCTGGTTTAAAACCGTTTGTCACCCCACGCGCTCTGGCAATCGATGAATTACCGGAAATCGTTAAAGATTATCGCCGCGCTACAAAAAATGCCCTTGCTGCGGGATTTGATGGTATAGAAATTCATAGTGCGAACGGATATTTATTAGATCAATTTTTACGCGATGGCAGCAATCAACGCACCGACAGTTATGGCGGCAGTTTTGAAAATCGCGCCAGATTGTTATTGGAGGTCACTAACGCCGTGATTGAAATTGCGGGGGCAAACCGGGTTGGTATTCGTTTATCGCCCAGCGGGGCGTTTAATGACATGACCGATTCTGATCCGGAAGGCATGTTTGTTTACTTATTAAATCAATTCAGCCATCTGAACTTGGCATATTTACACATTGTCGATGCTTTGGAAGGCGATATCAGACATGGTGCCAACATCGTCAATCTTGAGGTTCTGCGGCAAGCTTATTCAGGAAAGTTAATTGTCTGTGGCGGCTACGATCAAGCCCGCGCCGAACAAACAATTGCTCAAGGTAAAGCCGATGCGGTGGCTTTTGGCCAACTCTATATCGCCAATCCCGACTTGGTGGAACGTTTCAAACTCAATGCTCCACTCAATGACGCAGATACCAGCACATTTTATGGCGGCGAGGCTAAAGGCTATACCGATTATCCCAGTCTGAAAGGATAAAAATCATTAGCTTTTGAACGTCTAATACCGGGACTTTAATTCGTTGTATTTTATTTTTACAGCGCACTAAAAATTAGAGTTCCATCACAAAATAACTTTTCGGCGTCTACTAATCTTCAACGCATCTGAATTATTAGATGACTTCATATCCGTAAAATACGGTTTTTTAATAGGGCTAAAACCCCATGTACAAGTCTGCAAGTTGGCTCGGTTGGTGTGCTTGCAAAAGACTTTTTAAACAAAGGTGACCGAAATGAAAACTCAATACACGCTTATTGCTGCGGCGATTTTTGCTGCATGTTCATCCAATGTTGTTGCTGATGACAGCAACAGCCTTATCAAAGAACAGCCCCATCAAATTTATCACGTAGTTAAAAACAAGAGCTTACTAGAAACCACCAATCAGTTATCCAACCGCACCGGTATTACCTTCAAGATCAATCCTGCTAATCAGGCTGATATCATCAACCAAAAATTGGCTGCAGAAGATTGGAACACCGCGCTGAAACAGCTGTTACATGGATACAATTACACCCTCGTGTCCAACAAAGGAAAAATTAACACGGTAGTTATCACTGGGCGAAATGGCGACGGTTATGAGGCCGTAACAGCTTCAACACAAGAGGCTAATTTTGTAGTGGTCGCCCCGGACGCTTCCAAAAAATTACCTACTAAATACAAAAATTTTAATGCCGGCTCAGTGATGAGTGTCAATCTGCCAATGGATCAGTTGGCAAATATTGCCATTGGCGATTATGTGACTTTGGATCTACCAATCGGACAATATAAAGTCAAACATGATAATTCAGTCCAACATGACGACAACAGCTCAACCTGGGTAGGTTACTTGGATGAAGAAGGTAAAGGCTATCGCATTTATCTCTCTCAAGGCGAAACAGGAGTCATCGGCAATGTCTACACTCCCGATGGCGCTTACAACATAGAAACCGTTGATGGACAAACAGTTGTAGTTGATATCGACAAATCTGGTTTGACCACGGCCGGCTATGAAAATGATGAAATCCATCCTAGCGCAAACGGCCTGACTTCCATGAATGCTGCTGCGGCAAATGTTGACCCACTAGCTATTTTAAAGACAGCGGCAGATACAGCTCGTGCAACTGTAACCGCACTAACTGCTCAAGCTAATGATTTATATGCAAAATATACTCAGGCTATAACTACGACTAACAATGCACTGGCTCTAGCCAATAATCGTAGTGCAGCCGCTGCAAATGCTAAAAATCAATATAACGCGGCTCAAGCAGCCGTTACCAAGTCCCCAAAAAACGCCGCCTTACAAGCTAATCTAAAGGCTGCCAAGCTAACTTTAAATTCTGCAAATATTGCACTAAACAACGCAATTGCTGCGTACAACTTGGCAGTTAAAAATACAGCGGCAACCCAAGCCGCTTATGCAAAGAAAGCTACTGAATTGAAAACTGCAGAAGCTAAGGCAAAAACAGCAGAAACGGCCTACGCTACTGAGCTGGCCAAAGCAAAAACAGCTGTAGCTACCAGCTCATCAACTGCAAGCACAACAATTGATTTGATGGTTTTGTACACCACCACTAATCAAACAGCTGCGTATGCCAAACAGCGCATTCAGTATCTAGTCGATGTCTCTAATCAAGCCTACAAAGACTCAGGCATTAATCTAAAACTACGATTGGTACATACTCGGGCAACCAGCTATGTTGAAAATAATGCCAACGCCCAAGCATTGTCTGACTTAGCCAGTGATAAGGGGGCATTTGCCGGCACTGCAGCACTACGGAATCAATACGGTGCCGACTTGGTCGCATTATTTAGACCATTGTATGCACAAACCGCCGGAAGCTGTGGCACGGCTTACGTTGGCTTTGCTAATGGTAGTGGCGCGAATGCCGGCATAGGTTTTGGAACAATCGGCGATGGTTACTCTAAAGATGCCTTGTCCAATTATTATTGCGGTGCAAACACTTTCACTCATGAAATTGGTCATAACCTAGGCAATGTACATGATCGCGAATACAGCAATGTCGCTGGTAAATTTGCTTACTCTTATGCATGGGGAATCAATAACAAATTTGGCACTATCATGAGCTATTACGGACCATCAGTGATGCTGTTCTCAACCCCAAACTTGGCAACACAATGTGCAGGCGGTCCTTGTGGTTTTGCAGAAGGCAATCCCAAAGCCTCTGACCAAGTCAAAACCGTTAATTACACATCTCCTTTCATTGCAAACTATCGCAACTCCACTGTGACTACACCCGTTATCCAGTAGTTTTATCAATAACGCTAAGGATTTAAATCTCCCTCGGTTTTACCGGGGGAGATTTTTTTTAACCGTTTAGAAATATTCCTACTATCGAAAATGTAATAATCGCAAGCACCATAACCCCGCCATCAACACCAATACATCCCTCAATCGCATCAACGCGATCAGACCTATGGCCGCCTCCGCAGGTAAATTGAGATATTGAAAAGCCCAAAATAGCGCCGCTTCCAGCGTACCAATGCCGCCGGGCAAGGGTAATAAAAAAGCCAAACGCATGGACACCAGAATCACCAAAAATGCCGAGAAATCGAACGCTAAATCGAAAAAACTCAGCAGCAACCATAATTCGCCTATCAGGCCAATCCAGCCTGCAAGAGAGAGTATAAAAGCCAGAAACAGCGCCGACTTTTGTTTCTGGATCGCCAAATTTAAATCGCTACCAAGCTGCTGCCAGTGAGTCTTAATGTGTTCCAATCGGGGATGATGTTGCCAGCGGCGAGCTACTCTCGTTATCCAGCGCAACACGCGCTCGGGCTGCTTAACCAAAAGCCAGACAAGCATGGACATCATCAAAAGGAGTAAAGCCAGGAGAAACGATATTTTCTGCCAGTTGACGCCAGCAACTGTCGGGAAAATCAGCAGCAGAAGTACCGCTAATAACAGAATACTAAAATTTACCCACAGCTCATAAAACCGGTCCAGCCCCACCGTCAGCAGAGCTTTGTGTATGGGCAATTGATTACGCTTGTACAACCAGAAAATCTGTAATGGTTCACCGCCGAACTGCGGACCTGGCGTGATAAAATTCATCGCTTGACCAGCTTGGCGAATCCTCAGTAACTCACCGAAGCCCACGGGCAATTTCAACATGCTGGTGAGTACCCACCAGCGTTGCGTCGCTAGTAAAATGATCCCCAGGTTTAGCCCTATCCAAGCCAACCACTGTCCGAGGGAAAGTGTGCTTATCGTTTGGGCAATGGCGGCGAGCGGTAACTGACTAAGTATCCAGCCAACCAAGATAAAAGCTGCCAGCCACAGCAGCACAGGTATTGCTTTAAGCCAGGTCATCAAGCACTGTCATAGCGCGCAACCCACTCATCGCCCCATTGCCAGAGACTGTAGCGTCCGGTTCCCAGCAACAATATCCAACTGGCAGTGAAGATAAGGACATAGTCGAAAAAATGCCCCCCAGTGTCAGGGTATTGCCAGCCCAACATCATGATCAACACAAACGCGCCCAACCGACCGGCAAAACCAAATAGAATAAGACCTGCGCTGAAAATAAATACCAATTCACTCATATCCGCCGGCCAGAGTTGGCCGGAATTGCGTATAGCCAGAAACGATACCAGCACCAGCAATACTCGCAGGACAGGTTGAAAAAACCTCCAGCTAAGTAAATCTAAGGTAGTCAATATCTGTGCCGGAAACCTGCCGCTAACAATCAACCAGTCCACCACAAAACCGAACAGCACCGGCAACATAAAACTAATGCCAGCTATTACCGTCAGAGACGAGCTAAGTAGAGGCCAAAGCACTGCCGCAATAAAAGCCATTTGAAAGCCCGCTAACGTGCGCCGCAACGGATTCGGCGGCAACGCATAAATGGGTAATCCTCGTCTTTGTCGGCGTAGCAAACCCCACTGATAGATATAGTAGGCCACGCTTAACATGAGATAAGACCAGTGCAGTTTCCCCAAGCCGATTGCCAGCAAGGGCGCAACCACCAGTCCCAAAGCGTCAAAAGTAATATCCAGTTCGTTACCTAACAAGCTCACCTGCTGGCTACGGCGCGCCACATAGCCATCTAGCCGATCGAGAATGGCAGCTAAGGTATATAAAATTGCGGGGAGTAAGACATTGACAGCATTAGTCTGCTGTTGAAACAGGAAGCCACCGGTTAAAGCAATCAACAAGCCACGCAGAATAGTTAGGCGGTTGCCCCAGCCCAAATTACTGTAAAGAGGTGTCTCCGCATTGGCTCGATTCAGCGCGAGCCTTCGCCAGATATATTGCACAACTAATCTCCACAGTAGCGTGGCTTGCAGCAACCATTGCCCGGCAACTAACCAGTTTTCGACTAACCCTAATAGACAAAACCCGGTAAGCAGCAGGCTGCAACCGAGTATTGTTATTGCTTGTAATTCATGCTTCATAAAATTGCTGTGAAAATCATAGTTAGCCGCTTTTTCTCTTAATATCCGTATACATAACAAGGCTTGAAGGCCGCCTGGCAATTTCAGAAATTGCGCTGCGATTATTCGGCCTTGGCCTAATTTTTTAAAATCTGAATTTGCGCGCATGGTACCAGAGGCAATTTTTATTGGTACTATGCCGCCCAATTAAACTTTAGAGCCAGTTAAGGGCAATTCGGGGAATCCATACATGGTGAACAATAAAATAATTGATTCTGGCTTCTTGGGGCGACGGATGAAGATCGGCCTAATTGTATCAGCCCTGATCTTCATTTTTATTGCCATAGTTATCCCAAATCGCATCAACTTGATAACGCCATCAGCGTTTGCGACTTTACCGCTGGAGCTGTTTTTACTCGGGTTGATCTTGCTTACTCAAGGGCAATTCGGGGTTATTATCCGGGCTATCGCGGCTTGCCTACTGTCGATAGGAATAATCTTTAAGATTGCCGATATAGGCACCTATCAGGTATTCGACCGCCCGATCAATCCAGTGCTGGACGCCCACTTTTTGGCAAACGGGATGAACCTTCTGCAAGGTGCCCTCGGTCACTTTGGCGCATTAATCGTCGCACTTCTGCTGGTCGCATTACTGGTGGGAATTGTTTGGCTGGTTTATAGGGTGCTGGGGGCTATCCAAGCGCTGCTGAGAGTATCGCCAATCGCATACGGTAAAGGTCTTATCGCGGGCGTGTTTGTCTGGACAGTGTTGTCATTGGGCGGCCGGCAAATAGCCACAATGCCATTTTATGATCTGGCGACCAAACACGTCAGCGACACTTTGAGTAGTATTGACGATCTCAAGGTGTTTAGCGAAGTTGTTAATGACGATCCTTATGCAGACGTGCCCAACGATAGCCTGTTTGACAAGCTTAAAGGTAAAGACGTGCTGGTCGTATTCATTGAGTCTTACGGGAAAACCGTGCTCGATAAACCTGACTTTGCCGAGCATATCCGCCCATTGCTGAAACAAAGTAGCGCCGATCTTGCCGCAAAAGGACTGTCTGCCCGCAGTGCTTACCTAACTTCGCCCACCTATGGCGGTATCAGCTGGCTGGCGCACGGCACATTGCTTTCAGGTCTGTGGATTAATAGTCAGACGCGCTACGACCGTCTGGTGATGAGTACACGTCCGTCGCTTAATCGTCTTTTCCAGCGGGCGGGATGGCGAACCATTGCAGTACAACCAGCGCATACCATGGCTTGGCCGCAGGGTGAGTATTTTGGTTATGACAAGATCTATGCTTCTCAGGATTTAAATTATCACGGCCAGTCTTTCAACTGGATAACCATGCCGGACCAATACACGCTGTCAGCCTTACAAGTGATGGAGCGTAAACCGAGCCCGCGTCCCCCAGTAATGGCGGAGATTGCGATGATTTCATCCCACGCTCCCTGGACGCCACTACCCAAGCTAGTCGACTGGAATCAGATAGGTAACGGCTCTATTTTCAACGAACAAGCCCGCGAAGGCGATGCACCGGAGGTAGTTTGGCAAAATACCGGACTAATTCTGGAGCAATATCGTAAGTCTATCGAATATGCTCTTAGCAATATTGTCTCTTATGCCGCGAATTATGGTGACGACAATCTGGTCATCTTGGTATTAGGCGATCACCAGCCCGCGTCTTTTGTCACTGGCGAGCCGGAGAATCACGATGTGCTGGTGCATTTGATCAGCCGTGATCCCAAAGTGATGGCAGAGGTACAAGACTGGCAATGGACACAAGGTATGCTGCCAGCTACCAACGCACCGGTATGGAGTATGGATAAAGTGCGAGACCGCTTTATAGCTGCCTTTTCTACTCAATCTGCAAGCTTCACACAGCTTGAGAAACGCTGACCTTTTAACAAATCCAAACATTCAAAGAGTAGTCAACTCGGCGTTTTTCCAACTATATCCAAAGCCACCGCTTCGGCCACTTTGATTCCATCAACCGCTGCCGACAGAATACCACCAGCATAGCCCGCGCCCTCCCCGGCCGGATACAATCCTTTGGTATTGATGCTTTGGTATTGGCTATTGCGTTTGATGCGAATGGGCGATGAGGTACGCGTTTCAACGCCGGTCAGCACCGCATCAGCCATCGCGAAGCCTTTTATTTTTTTATCAAACGCAGGCAGCGCTTCGCGGATGGCTTCAATGGCGTAATCAGGCAAAGTTGTACTCAAATCGCCCAAATGCACGCCGGGAGTATAAGAAGGCTGTACCGTACCAAATGCCTTGGAAGGCCGCTGAGCGATAAAATCACCAACCAATTGCCCAGGCGCATCGTAGGTTTCCCCACCCAATTTGAAGGCACGCGCTTCCAACTGCCGCTGAAAATCGATACCGGCCAGAGGATGTCCTGGGTAATCTTCCGGGGTAATACCAACCACAATCCCGCTATTGGCGTTACGTTCATTTCGGGAGTATTGACTCATACCATTGGTGACCACATGCCCTGCCTCAGAGGTTGCAGCAACCACAGTGCCACCTGGACACATGCAGAAACTGTAAACGGAACGACCATTTTTACAATGGTGTACCAGTTTGTAATCGGCCGCACCCAGCAAAGGATTCCCAGCATTGCTGCCGTATCGACAATTATCTATCAGCGATTGAGGGTGTTCTATACGAAAACCAACAGAAAAAGGTTTAGCTTCAATGTAAACGCCTTGGTCATAAAGCATTTTAAAGGTATCCCTGGCACTGTGACCAACCGCCAAGACAACATGATCGCAAACCAAAGTTTCACCATTAGCTAGTACCACAGCACGTACTTGATTATTGTCGATGGCGATGGTATCCACACGGCTTTCAAAACGAATTTCTCCACCTAATGATTCAATTGTTGCCCGCATTTGTTCAACCATTGTTACCAATCTAAAAGTACCAATATGCGGTTTGCTGACATGAAGAATTTCTTCCGGGGCGCCAGCTTTAACAAATTCAGTGAGTACTTTACGACCGTAATGATTAGGGTCTTTGATTTGCGTATACAGCTTGCCATCAGAAAAAGTACCCGCACCGCCCTCGCCAAATTGAACATTCGATTCGGGGTTAAAGACTCTTTTACGCCACAGGCCAAAGGTATCTTTGGTACGTTCACGCACTGCTTTACCGCGCTCTAAAATGATCGGTCGAAAACCCATTTGCGCCAAAATTAATCCGGCAAACAAGCCACAAGGTCCGGTACCAATCACGATAGGTCGATTGGTTATTTTTGCGGGTGCCTGGGCAACGAAGCGGTAAGAGGTGTCAGGCGTTACCGAAATATGAGCATCATCTTTAAAACGCGTTAAAACAGCATCTTCATCTGCTGTTTCAATGTCTAGTGTATAGACAAGCAAAATATCATTTTTCTTACGCGCATCATGACCGCGGCGAAAAACAGTATAAGTAACCAGTTGATTGTCGGAAATGCCAAGCCGCTGACAAATGGCCTGTTCAAGTTGAGCTTCTGTATGGTTGAGAGGAAGTTTGAGTTCGGTAATTCTTAACATGACATCTTTGTGTTTTTACTTGGGATAAGTTCAAAATATCTGGCTATATTACGCTAAGGTCGTAATCCACGGTTAACCACCATCGTCATTTATTGATAGTTAATAGCTAAAATACACCTTCCAGCTGTTCGACAAAACTGCCTTGCACATAATCAAAAGAAATCAGCGAATAACCATTAGCAGTTTGATATATCAACAACTAATGATGAAAAAAAATTTGTCTTTATTCCATTCACATCTATGCTTATGTTTAGTATTTTTTTAACTTTACCTATGAATTGTATTTTGAACAATTCACGTCTAGGGACTGCATATTAGGGCTTTGTTAAAAAAATCTTTGAAGTTGAATGGCAAGCCCAACACTGAACAAACTCGGAATAAAAATGGAAATATCACAAGAACTATTACAAAAAAAAATTCTGATTGTCGATGACGCTGCATCAATGCGCACCTTGACCAAAGCTATTCTGCGCGAAGCTGGATTTACTCATGTTTTTGATGCTCCTGGTGGGCGCGAAGCATTAATGATGATGAGTAAGGTCAGGGTTAATATTGTAATTTGCGACTGGAATATGCCAGGTATGACTGGTTTGGAATTATTTAAAGCCGTGAAGGAAGACCCTAAACTGCCTACGCCACCGTGGATTATGCTCACTTCGTCATCAGAAGGCGAAAAAGTAAAAGAAGCAATTCTTGCTGGCGTGACATCTTATATCGTCAAACCTTTTAAGCCTGATAACTTAATTAAACAAGTTATCAGCAAGCTCTCATAAGTAATTCCTCTTAACCGCAGCGGACAAAGTATCTATTCTGTCCGCTGCAAACACCTCTACTCCGTTTCTGCCGCTTGTTCTTTTTGCTTAGGTACGCGGCGCTTACCAATATTCTTCTTATCACGCTCCCGCACTTTGACCTTTTTTGCGGCCGCTTTTTTGGGTTCTTCTTTCTTTTTAGATACTGAAGACTTTCCCGACGCTTTAATTTTCTTTGGACCGTTATATTTACCTTGCAGACCCTCAATAATTCTGCGATTGAACTTTTGCTTCAGAAACCTCGCTATGCCGGAAATAATATTCCATTCGGTACTGTTGACCAAAGCAATCGTCCGGCCGGATTCCTCAGCACGACCAGTACGGCCAATTCGATGAATATAATCAATGCCGTTCCTGGGCACATCATAGTTAATTACCAGATTAATCCCTTTCACATCCAAGCCGCGCGCAGCAAGATCGGTAGCCACAACAATATTAATTGTGCCTTCCCGGAATAACTCCATCATTCGGTTGCGATCTTTTTGATCCATATCGCCATGCAGCACACCCACGCGCAGTTTATGCCCACGCAAAGGGCCGCGAAGTTCATCTGCTTTTATTTTGGTATTAGTAAACACCAAAGCCTTATCGTAGGTTTCATTCAATAACAACCAAGCCAACAGTTTTTGCTTATGTTCATAGTCATCGGCCAACACCATTTGTTGTTCGATATTATCGTGCCCATCATGCAAGGTATTGAGAGCAATCGTTTTATGGTTTTTTAACACCTTGTCAGCCATTTTGATGACACCGTAGTGGGTCAATGTGGCCGAAAACAACAAGGTTTGCCGTTGCTTATTACATTGCTCCACAATAGCAAGTACATCATCACTAAAGCCCATATCAAGCATGCGATCAGCTTCATCAAGGATGAGTACTTCCAAATGCCTGATATTAATCGAATCTTGCGCGATTAACTCCAACAATCGACCTGGCGTTGCCACAATAATTGCCGGATTCTTTCTCAATAGAGATTGCTGTTTTTTAAAATCTTCGCCGCCGGTAATTAACCCCGAAGTAAGATCGGTAAATTGACTCAATAACTGACATTGGCTGAAGGTTTGTTGAGCCAGCTCCCGCGTCGGTGCCAATATCAACGCACGGATACCAAATTTTTCCGAAGGCCGGATTAACAAATTATGTAAGGTTGGCAACAAAAACGCTGCAGTCTTACCGCTACCGGTTTCAGCACTAACTAATAAGTCTTTGTCTTCTAGTATGGATGGGATGGCTTGAATTTGAACTGCAGTAGGCTTCTCATAACCTAACTGAGTGACTGCTTTAAGAAGTTGTATATCCAGTATTAACTCTGAAAATGAAACAGGATTTGCTTGTGTAGGTTGCATGAATTAATTTAATGTCTATGCTGTTAAAAGTGACGGAATATTTGCTTTGCGGCATTATAGACCTTTTAGACATAATGTCTGGACCTTCAGATTTTGGTGATCATGTTCTATTCAATTAAAGACAAACTCAACAGATACCGGTTTTCTCAAGCTTGCAAACAGATAACCAATAGCCCACCCGTGTCTGCAACCACAGATCAACCTATAGCTGTTTTAACGCAGCTGCAGCATAAAGACGTAACGATGTTTTTGGTAGCGATCAAAACTTTCGCCAGACAAGTACCGTTTGCTAAAATATTTATCATTAACGATGGCAGTCTTAACGATGAAGACATAGGTTTGCTACGTAAGCATTTACCCATTGCCTCTTTTTACGATACAAAAGAGTTCACCGAATCAAATTGCCCAACAGGAGGGTGCTGGGAAAGATTATTAGCCATTGCAAATTTTGTCAGCGATTTTTTTATAATTCAACTCGATAGTGATACCCTCACCTTGTCAGCACTTAGCGAGGTAAACAATTGCATAAAGGAAAATTCTGGATTCGTCATTGGCACATGGGATAATCAAAAAATTGAATCCATGATCATTAACTCTGAGCGCGTACAAAAAAATGTAGCACCTACAATTGATGCCCATGTGCAAATGGTAGTTGAAGCCCGTTTTATTTACTTAGAAGATTGCAAAAATTTGCGCTATGTTCGTGGATGCGCAGGCTTTGCAGGCTTTCCCAAAGCTTCTTTCAACAAAGATTTTATTATCAATTTTTCGCAACAAATTGAAAAAGAAATTGGTCAAAAATGGCATGAATGGGGTAGTGAACAAGTGATGTCCAACGTTGTAGTTGCAAACCTCGAAAAATCGATAGTATTGCCACACCCCAAATATACCGATTGCAATAACATGAGAATTCCTGGCACCAATTTTATTCATTTTATTGGCGAATGCCGATTCACAAATTCAAGGTATGCAGAAATGGCAAAAAAAGAAATTGTAAAAATTTTATCCTAGTTTTTACAATGAATAATTTTTATATCTTGCCTGAATTTTTATTTAAGAGCAGCAGTATTTATTTCCACACAACAGTCACTGTATTAAATATACACTAATTAAGTAATCGATCAATATCCATAATATTATCTATGATTAAAATCTTTAAGGACCTTTACCAATATCGCGAACTAATAGCGGCTCTTGCTTGGAAAAATATAGTTATCCGCTATAAACAATCCTATTTAGGTATTCTATGGGCAGTGCTAAAACCAATTATGCTGATGCTAATTTTTACCCTCGTCAGAAGCTTTGTCGGCATTGAAAGCGATGACATTCCCTACCCTATTCTTACTTTTGCAGCCCTTATACCATGGGTATTCTTTCAAGAATCAGCTTCAGAAGGCGTTAGTAGCGTCACATCAAATGCCGCCTTGATCAAGAAAATATATTTTCCGCGCGAAGTATTCCCAATCACAGCTATGGTCACCAAAACTGTAGAATTAGCAATTAGCTTTGTAATATTGGCTGGCATGATGATTTACTACAAAATGGTACCGACCGTTTACGCGTTGTGGGTACCCGCTATAATCTTCTATACCATGATCGTCGCCCTGGGCATTAGCTTTTTTGGTGCTGCGGTAAACGTTTACTATCGCGACATGTCCCAAGCCCTACCGGTTGTGCTATCGTTATTAATGTACGGATCCCCAGTCATGTACCCACTTAGCCTGGTCCATAGAAAACTGATTGACGAACAAGCAGCTGGTACTTGGTCAAATGACTTATATACACTTTATACACTCAACCCTTTAGCCGGGATTATTGATACTTTTCAGCGTGTATTACTCAAGGGAACGCCGCCTGATTTTAATGCCTTGTATCCAGGGACCATCCTGACATTAATCATGCTACCGCTCAGCTACATATTTTTCAAGCGCGCAGAAAACTGGTTTGCAGATGTTATTTAAACACTTTAGAGCATTCGTAAATTTATAAAAGACCTTACGCACAACCTTATTTAATAGATACCATTTAAACCTATAGACAACATATATAATAATTCATTGACTACCTATAAAATAACCAACTATATCTTTAGAATAAAATCATGAAATACTATCAACTAATAATATTTTCATTTTCACTCTTTATCAGCATAACCACATCCGCAAAAGAACCGTGGGATAGCGCCGTTAAAAAAATAAATTATAGAGAATCAACAATAGTCCCCCCATTTTGCGGAAGTTCCAAAACCCCCTCAAGATACATTGGTATTGACTGGAAAAAGAGATATGGAGAGGAGCTGGTTTACATAAACCATTATTGCGATGCGAAAGCAAAAATACCTGTTTGCTATGAATACCCGGAAAAAGAAAAAAACGACTGCTTATCCAACATGTTAGAAGGGACAACTTATTTCTTTAAATCTACCAAAGGAATTTCCCCATTAAACCCTTTCTTATATACAGAACATGGCACACTTTTAAAAGAGATAGGAAGATATAGCGAAGCTATCCAAGCCTTCAACACAGCCATTCAAAAAAACAAAACGTATATACGTGCTTACGGTATGTTAGCTGACACCTATATTTTGACCAAACAATATGATGAAGCTGAGAGAATAATCAATGAAGGATTAAAATATAAAAAAAGCAATGCTCTATATAAAAAGTTAGAAAAAATAAAGTCCTTAAATAAGTAGAATTATTTATCTATAATCGATACCAATAACTGAGTTGTGTTTATTTTTTACCAACAGAAACGACCTGAAGCGGAATCAAACAACCTACAAACAGGCGTCTATTTAATAATTTAGCATTTAAATCACTACTCTAATGCCTTACCAATGAAACCAATAATAGAAGTTAATCACTTAACCAAAGAATATCAACTTGGCCATATCACCAGCCTAAAGGAGAATGTACTTAATACATTTAGGCTCTTAGGCGGTAAACCTTCTCAACAAAGAGAAAACTTTAAAGCCCTAGACGATGTCAATTTTACTATTGAACAAGGCGAGGTAGTTGGCATTATTGGTCATAATGGAGCAGGCAAAAGTACGCTATTAAAACATTTGGCCAATATTAGCAATCCCACTAAGGGCAACGTTATCGTGCGAGGCAGCGTTGCCCCACTAATTGAAGTCGGTGCCGGTGTCAATCCAGAACTGACTGGTCGAGAAAACATCTTTTTAAACGGAGCCATTTTAGGAATCCCAAAAAAAATCATTCAGCAAAAACTCGATGAAATTATCGAATTTTCAGAACTGGAACAATTTATTGATACACCTGTTAAGCGTTACAGCTCAGGGATGACGGTTAAGCTTGGGTTTTCGATTGCGACGAGCATGGAAGCAGATATTTTGATTGTCGATGAAGTGTTGGCTGTAGGCGACATCATGTTTCAACAAAAATGTATCGAGCGAATGGAGCATTTAATAAAACGTGAGGGGCGGACTGTACTAATTGTGGGGCACAACATTAGACAGCTTGAGCGTATTTGCTCTCGAGTGATGCTGATGGATCATGGTCGAATATCGAATGATGGCAATCCGTCAGAAATATGTAGAATTTTCTTTCATGAAGCCCAAGAGAGAACACTAACCCGCCAAAAATCAGTTAAAGGAATAATTCCACCACAATCTGACGCCGGGGTGATACAGGTAAAAAATATCGAAATATTAGATCTTGGGGGGAATTGTTCAGAGCATGTCAATTTTCATGAAGACCTTACACTTCAAATAACCTTTGAATGTTCAAAAACACTAATTCGTCCTGAAATTGTAGTGGGCTTACATACTTCTGATTTTGTTCATATACTTTCTGTTAGCAATGCGTTACCGAATATTCGCCCAGATCTTGAAATGGGCAAGCATCAATTAACTTGTCGTTTATCAGATATTCCACTTCGCCCATCATCTTACAACTTAAGATTGGCTTTTATCGATCAACACCGACAAACCCTATGGTATGCGGAAAATATTATGCCTGTGACTGTCCTTGCAGGCCGATTTAATATAGCAAGGCTACCAGAGATAGGTTTAATTGATATCGCTACAAGTTGGGATTTTAAAACCTTACCTCATATCAATAGCTTAGTATAATTTTTTGACAAGCTAATACTGCTATTAATATTTCACACTGACAACCCACCAAATAAAAATGACAATCATATTTTCATCAGTTGATAGGCATAATTATGGTGACTTACTATATCCAATAATAATTAATAAATTATTAAATGACAATTATTTAGAAAAAAATATATATTCTTTTTTAGAAGTTGATTCACCTGGAAAAAGTGGTTACAAAGTAAACAGAATATCTAAATATTTCATGGTTGAAGAGATAAAAAATGACAGCATTATCATTGGTGGAGGTGACTCATTAAGAGTTGACAGAGAGGCTCTTGCTGAGCATTGTGCGAGTATTTATAACAAATCAAGAAAAACATCAATATTAAAAAAAATAAAAGAATACTTTTTTGATCAAAAAGACTTTGCTAAAGAATTTATATCAAAGTTCATGAATTACGATGCACCTGGGCCGTTTATTATAGATAAAGATCGCTTTAGTCAAATTAATCAAGTTATTTACTGCTCTTGTGGAGTACCATTCGAATTTTCAAATGAAGTTAAATATTCTGTTGCAAGCGCCTTCAATAATGCATCTTTTATTTATCTACGCGATGAACAATCAAAACAAAAGTTAATTAATATTGGCGTAAAAAAAGATATATTTGTTGCACCTGATATTATTTGCACAATAAGTGACTTTTTTGAAATTGATACACATAAACAAAAAGGATTTGATATTTTATATGCTCATGGTTTGCAAAAAGGAAAGGACTTTTTATGTTTTCAAGCTAACCCCTCATGCCAATCCAATATTGACGAGATAATTAATCAATTAACTAAAATAAAACTCGAGCGAAATATTGACATTGTTTTATTACCGATTGGATATTGTCATAATGATGACATTATACTAAAAGAAATAAACAATCGATCAAACAATCAGTTTATTTATGCTGATGTTTATTCAATTTACGACATACTTTCTATCATTACAGCTAGCTCAATATTTATTGGTACAAGTATGCACGGCAACATTACAGCTTTTTCCTATGGTATACCTCATTTAGTAGCCCCGATTAATGTTGATAAAATAAAGGGATTTTTAGATGTTTGCCACTTAAGTAATAACCTCTTATTAGATTCATGGACGGAGATATCGGAAAAGATCGATTATTTAGACACATTAGAGAAAGACTATTTTTCTTCAAGGGCTATAATTGCTAAAGAAAAGATTTATAACGCCATGAGTAGCATTTCAAAACTGATATCCGACAACAATTAAATGAACACTGAAAAACCTATAATCAGTATCTGTATTCCAACATACAATGGTGAAAAATATCTTGAAGAGACACTGAATAGCATTAAGTCACAAACATATACTGATTATGAAGTTATTATTGTTGATGATCAGTCATCAGATTGCACATATACCATTGCAAAGATTTTTTCAGAAAAAGATACTCGTGTGCATTTGTATATTAACGAAAAAAACCTGGGACTCGTTGGAAATTGGAATAGATGCATTGAATTAGCCCAAGGCGATTGGATTAAGTTTGTTTTTCAGGATGATATCATCAACCATAACTGCTTATCACTTATGATGAAAGCAGCCGATCAAAACAATCCAATTGTTTTTTGTCGCCGGGATTTTTTCTTTCATTCTAAAATCGACGATACAAGCAAAAGTTTCTATATGAGCATTCCTCGGCTTGATGAAATATTTCCTGATGCTAATTTCATTAGTCCTACGCAAATATGCCAAGCAGTTCTAACCGACTTTCGAAATTTTTTTGGCGAGCCTACGTCTACGCTAATACATCGCTCCATTTTTGAGCGCTTCGGTCTTTTTAACCCTGCAATGGTGCAACTTTGTGATTTAGAGTATTGGATTCGAGTAGGTATACATACGGGTATTAAATATGTACCTGAATCTTTAGTTCAATTCCGCGTCCATCCTTCATCTACCAGCTCAACAAATAAAGATACTCAAAACTATCGTAGTAGCCATATGGATAGGTTAATTCTTTTACATGAATTTACTTACAATTCTTTTTATGAGCCACTTAGGAAATTTACTAAAGAAGTCTATCCAGACCGCAATTTCAAAAAAGAATTGGCAGACAAAGCATTTTGGTTAAAAAACCTGGCTAATGTTACATCATCGCCAGAAAATAATAAGCTAACTCCAAAAGATCACTGGAAACATATAGCAACACTTTATCCAAAAATAGAGTCATCATTTTATCTGCTACCTTATAAAGTTAAAAATTGGTTACACAAAACTCTGCTTTGGCGATTTAGCAAAAATTAGCAATGTCATCTTTCATGAATAAAAAACAGGTTTTTACTATTGTTCTAAATTGGAACGGATTTAAAGATACTATTGAGTGTATTCGATCATTAGAGAAGATTACTTATCCAGAACACAAAATAATTATTATTGACAATGCGTCATCAGATAACTCTGTTAATGAATTTACCAATCAATTCCCTACTTACCCACTACTAATAAATACATCAAATTTAGGCTTTGCTGAAGGCAATAATGTCGGTATTCGTTATGCTCTTGATAATGGTGCAGATTACGTCTTTTTATTAAACAATGACACTACCGTTGCTCCCGACATCATTGAGAGTCTTATTGCGCTTGCACAACAATATCCAAATGCAGGTTTGCTTAACCCTAAAATTTATTTCTATGATGATCCTGGCAGAATTTGGTCCGCAGGTGGATATTGGGACAACAAGGCCAAATGTTTTGAGCAATTTGGAGAAGGCGAATTAGACAAAGGCCAATATGACACTGTAACACCAATTGAATTTGCTATTGGCTGTGCTATGTTTATTCCTCGTGCAGTAATAGAACGAGTAGGTTTATTAGACAATACATATTTTCTTAATTACGAAGAGATTGATTATTGTTTTCGCATTAAGCATACGGAGCTTGATGTACTTTATGTGCCGGAAGCAAAGGTATGGCACAAAATATCAGCCTCATTTGGTGGAGAATCATCCCCATTAAAACTTTATTATACATTCAGAAATAGGCTGCTTTGGGCGCAAAGACATCTAACTTTTTTTAAAATATTGCTTATCCACGCGTCTGTTTACAAAATAGTTTTCAAACAGTTTTTTACGCCATTAAATTTTTCTCACCCTAAAAAACTTTTATGGTCGATAGCAAGCTCATTTAAAAATCCTATTGCACGTGCATCTCTGAAAGGCGTCATCGATTATTGGCAGAACAAGTTTGGCGAATGTGGAAAAGATATTTATTTACTCCAATCTCATTGGAAAAAAACTCAATCCGATTATAAAAAATAGCATTTCTTTAATAAATTCTAATATACGAAATAATAAATGTATTTGATTTCAGATTTTTTTTCAGAAAAACATTCCTCTTATTCTATGAATGTTTTGGGTGCAAATCGATTAAGTCAACATTTGGATAGCGGCCAACTCATTAAAGACAGCTTTAATGCACATGAATGCGTATTTATTCAATTGGAGGGCGATAAGGAATTTGTGCTTACCAGTGATACTTCTTATTCAATATTGCAGATCAAATCAGGCGGATTTTTAGGTAAGCCATTACAGCCTGAATTGCCCATCATATGGATACCCTCCCCCGCAATAGTCAGACAAACCAATAGCAACAACCAAATAGTTTCTGAAGAGTTTATTAGCATTTCAGGATTGACATGGGACAGCAATGAGAACATTAGTTTTATATTTAAACCACCTAAAAATACAAACCTTGAGCTAGTTATTTGGCGTTTGCCCGCATATTTCCCACTTGAAGAGCTCTTTTCTCTTAAGCCTATTGAAACTGAAGGATATTTTCTTCAAGGCTCACACGGTTGTATTCACAAACCCGCCGACCTATATCGCCATCTCATTCATGGCGCAGTCTATGACCTTCGTTACTCCTGGCCACACAATAAAAAATGTTTCTCTGAAAACGAGGCGCATGCGCTATATACGATTTTTTCAGGCTTAGAAAAACAAACCAGCAAAACCATTTACCGATATTTCCAATTACAGCTGGTACTGTCTCTAATTCAACGCCAAGCTGATGACGGCGGCTGGTATCACGGCATGTGGACTGATAGCTCTGAATGTCACTACCGCTTACATACCAGCGGCGTACATTTATTGATGGATGAATTTCAACGAACAGCTTGCCCTCAAGTTAATTTGTCGCTTGAAAAAGCCGTATCTTTTCTTTCCAAAACAACAGATACATTAAATTGCGGCACTTGGTTTTTACATGATTCGCTGGAATTATCCGAGCAGGCCATGAATAGCGGCCCCTTTAAATGGATAGAAAATAAGACATTGGGCAAAAGTATTTCCAATATGTTGGTATTAAATACTCATCTTGACACCTCGATCGCTATAAATCGTTATGGAAGAATAACAGGAGACGTTCAATACCAAAATCTGGTGGTATCAGCATTAAATTCAACTCGCACAATCTTGGGCTTAAAAACAGCTGATTGGCTGTATAAGCCTTTATTTTGGGCTATTGGCTTAACAATGTTGCCTACTGAAAAAGCAAGTAAATTGCCTTTTCCAATAAGAGCTGTAAAGCGCTTTGCTTGGCAAACATTAATCAAAATACTGCCCGACATTAAATCGCGCTTCCCTCGTTTAGTGATGCCAAATGGTTATATAGATAGGGAATTATCACTTAGAACCTGGGCTATTGATTACCAAAATATTAATTTGATGGATTTGGCGCGTCATGCGCATGCGTTTCCCAATGCTTTTGATGAAACCATTCTGGATAAAGCAATGGAATTTACTCAAACTAGTGGCTTGATTAAACGGTATAGAGAATTATCGCCTGACAAACAATATTCTGTGGGATTTTGGTCTGAGGCACTTTATTACCGGTGCCTATCCAAGCCAGATATTAAATACCGTCAATGGCTGGCAGAAGCTATGTTGGAATGTCATGATCTTAATTTTGGACTTTCTCCTTCATTATTGGGCACTAATGGTGAAGCATTACCGTTCGATCAACAAGTTTCGATGCCTTTAGTTGATAATCCTGAATTGATAATGGCTAATTTAGCCGTTGGCGTAAATAAAGAGTTTTTGCTCGTAAATACCAGCGCAAATCCTATATCTGTTTCCTGGATTTCAACGCCTACCTCTGAATTAGAATGGCATGACTCAGGGGGGAATTGTTTATCCAACAACACGCTGGTCGTAAATAATCGCGACTGGATTATCGGGACCCATCAAGGTTAATTATGCATATCGGCATTGTCACTTCTGAATTCCCCCCAGATATTGGCGGGGTAGAAATTTATGCTCTTGAATTTGCCCAAACGCTAGTCACTCTTGGGCACCAGGTCAGTGTATTTGTTCATACTCATCACCAATCTGCCTTATACGGCGACGGCATCACTTTATATCCGGTTTTAAAGTTTTGTCGCCGAGTGGATAGGGAAATTTTGAAACAATTTGAGGTGGATGCCTGGCACGTAATGAATGCCGCCCATAGTTGGTTAACTTTGGAAACTGATAAACCAGTGGTGGTATCCATTCATGGCAATGATTTTCTCAATCCCTATCCATTGACGGGCACACCAGCCTTAGCAAGTTGGGGACCGCTTTGGCGCTGCTCTCGATTATTAGCTCCACTAGATCACTGGCTAGGCAAACATTTAACTCCTGCCTACATGCGCAAAGCGCTACCTAAAGCGCGTATTATCCTTGCTAATAGCAAGTTCACTGAGCAGGTATTTCTAGACAATTTTCCAGAATGCGCAGGCAAAACATTGGTTGCCCAAGTGGGCGTCGGCGACAATTTTCTGACTTCCCTGTTAACCCCAAAGCACAACACTATAGCCGAGCTAGTAACTGTTTCTCGCTTATCAGAACCCCGTAAAAATGTCGATAAGATAATTAAAGCCTTAGCTCAATTAAATGCTGACACTGATTTTCGTTACAGTATTATTGGTGATGGTGCTTTTAAGCCGCAATTGGAAAACCTGGTAACTAGCCTTGGCCTGGAAAATAAAATTAACTTTCTTGGTCGACAGCCTACAGAACAAGTCATCGAGTCAATGCGTAAAGCCGATTTGTTTGTCTTGCCGTCATCGACATTGCCTGACAGCCATGAAGGTTTTGGCATTGTTTACTTGGAGGCCGCTGCTTGCGGCACGCCTTCGTTAGCAACACGACAAGCCGGTGCTATTGAAGCCATTGACGATGGTAAAAGTGGTTTTTTTGTCGACGATCCGACCATCGACAACATTAAAGATGCATTGAAGGACTTTCTTGATGGACAGGTCAAATTTAATATAAAAGATTGCCGACACTTCGCTGAACAATTCACTTGGCAAAAAGTGGTTGAAAATGCCCTGCCATACTATCTTCCGACTAAAAACTCATGAGTAGTAGACCACTTATCTCAATCATTATGCCTTGCTATAACGCAGAGGCCTATATTGAACAAACTGTAATAAATGTATTTGAGCAAACCTATGGCAACGTTGAACTGATTGTTGTTAATGATGGATCTACGGATAACAGCCCGGCATTACTAACAAAGTCTGCACAAAATTATCCAGGCTTAACAATATTGCATCAGCCTAATAAAGGCCCCTACCCGGCCCGTAACTTGGCTCTGCAACATGCCAAAGGTGAATATATAGCCTTGCTTGACGCCGATGATTACTGGTCAGCAGATTGCTTGGAAAAACTCTATCGCACTTTAGTGATTGCCAATGCCGACGTAAGTTATTGTGGTTGGCAAAATATCGTTGAAAATGGTCAAGATGGTCCTCCATATATACCGCCAGCTTATGAGCAATCAAATATTCATGAGGCCTTTTTAAATGGCTGCCCTTGGCCAATCCACGCCGCGCTTACCCGTAAATCCGTTGTCGATAAAGTTGGTGGTTTTTCTGAGCGACGCTTTAGTGCAATGGATTATGATTTTTGGATTCGTATTTCAGCTGTCACTCAGAATATTGTGCTTGTGCCGGAAGTGTTGGCTTTTTATCGCTGGCATCAACATGGTCAGATTTCATCAGTTAAATGGCGTCAAGTTTTGGATGCGTGGCAAGTAAGAAAAGATTTTGTTGCGCAGAATCCATCTTTATTTAGCCAGATAAAACCCTCCTCATTAACTGAGTTGATTAACGGGCCGGTTTTAAAACAAGCAATTGAAGCATTCTGGAAGCGTGATTTGTTGTCCGCGCAAAAATTATTTCGGACTATACTGCTTACATCTTATTGGCAGATAAGAGATCTTAAATATTTACTGCCAGCAGCATTATTACCACTTAGTCTATATCGACAAGTAGTGCGTCTCTTAGAGAAAAGTTAAACCAAGGTATTCATGAGTCGTTTTATTATTTTGATGTACCACATGATTTCTGAGCCCCAAACGGCGGCAGAAGTACGATTCGCTTGCCCACCAAAACGATTTGAGAAACATCTGCAATTGCTTTTAAAAAAAGGCTATACACCCGTCAGTGTTAATCAAGTCAGCAATTACTATACGCAAAACATCCCACTCCCGGATAAAGCAGTTTTGATTACTTTAGATGATGGCTTTGAGGACAATTACTTAAACGCCCTGCCTATTTTTCAACGCTACCAAATTCCAGCTGTAATTTATTTGGCAACCGGAGTTATAGGTAAAACTAATGAATGGATGACTGCCCCAACATTCTCTGAACGCAAAATGCTCTCTTGGCCGCAAATCAAAGAAATGAACAATCATGGCATAGAATTTGGCTCACACACAGTTTCACATCCGCGATTAAATGAATTGGATGATCACAAAGTTGAACAAGAACTTATTATGTCCAAACAAACTATTGAAGAACATTTAGGTAAAGAATGTGTGCACTTTGCCTATCCTTACGGATTGTTGACCGAAAGCACTCGGGATTTGGTACGAAAAACAGGTTATAAAACCGCCTGTTCAACTCGCTCTGGATTTAATAATGTCGAGCGAGATCGTTTAATTCTGCATCGCATTGAAGTATACGGAAATGACCCAGCCTGGAAATTAGGCCAAAAAATCAACTTTGGTTCTAACGAAGCAAGCCTACTGTTTCCGTTGCAATATTACGCTAAAAGACTAATATCACGATTGGGATAATCAGTATGGATATTAGCATCATCATCTGCACTTACAATAGAGCTGGCAATCTTCAAGAGTGTTTTGATTGCCTTGCAACTCAAGAAACAAATAGTGGTTTTTCTTGGGAAGTTTTACTCGTTGATAATAATTCAAGCGACCACACAAAACATTTCACCGAAGAATATTCAACTGATTGTAATTTTCAACTTAGATACACTTTTGCCTCTCAGCAAGGTCTATCGTTTGCCAGGAATCATGGAATAAAAGAATCCAAAGGTAGTTTTCTCATTTTTATCGACGACGATATTCGTGTGAGTAAAAAATGGCTACAGTCTATTTATAATACATTTATTACCTATCAATGCGATGCTGTAGGCGGGCGCATACATATAGAAAGCCCTGCTAAATTACCCAAATGGATTACTCCTGATATGTATGGTTTTCTTGGGCATCAGGATTTTGGAGATCAGGCTCATCCAATGGATGGCTACAAAGAATATCCGTTTGGTGGCAACATGGCCATTCGCCATTCAGTAATAGACAAAATAGGCTTATTTAATATAGAAATGGGGCGTAAAGGTGAAGGTCTAAAAAAAGACGAATTATTCAAAGGCGAAGAAACTGATTTTTTTCACCGTCTAAAAGACGCAGGTGGTAGTTTTTACTATCAACCCGAAGCGTTAGTATTGCATAAAATCCTCCCACACCAATTAAAGCCAAGTTTCTTTTTAACTTTGCATTGCAATGCTGGTCAAGTTCAAGCTTTTAGAGACCCTGAAAAATATAGGCGTACCTTGGTTGGCATACCGTTGTTTATATTTATGCAATTTATTAGGTCAATAGGAAAATATATGTATCAATTAGTGTTCAATGGAGCTGATATGTCTTTTCGACAACTAATGAACGTTTATTATTTTTTTGGGATGATATGTAGCTACCATAAAAAGTTTTTATAAAAAATATTTCAACTCAGCTAAATGAAAATAATTATTGATTTTTTAGAATTACTTCAAAAGAATGTCAAAGCGATCATTAACTCCCATGGGTATAAAATAGTAAAAATAAAAAGACCTAACAAAAAAATAACAAAACGACTTGTTAACCAGACCGAAGCAATCGCTGCATATTTTGATGACGAAGATACTCATAAATTGGTTAACAAAAGTAAGTTTTTCACTGTCCAAATAGATGCTAAGCCTGGAATAAACCATCTAAGAGAAGCTTTAAACTGGCTCGTGAGAGAATCTATATCATTAAATAGAACTCCTCTTGTTTTTACCCCTCACTTCGACAGTCGCCATAACTTTGATATTGAAGTACAGGCCAATTGGGATAAGTACATCAACCTAAATAATATTCAAATTATCAATAAACCAACGGGCAATGCCATTTCAATTCAGGCTGTTATGGAAAAAGATATTGCAGGCTTCGATGATTTATCAGTGCTATGGATAGAACGCGACCACATTATATCTGACAAAGAAAATTCAGAGTTCGACCTTATTATCAGGCACAACAGAACAGGCTTAGAGATTAGCAGCATTCATAATGGCATCCGTGGCTTGCCGGAGTATTCAGTAGCCTTTTTACCTTCAGCTTTTGTTTTAGATACTTATAATCAAGTATGTAATAAGACCGAAAACTATTGTGCAATCCACGTAAGACGAGGCGATATGTTAAGTATGGTTGAAACATATCCCAACCTTAAGCATGACACTCATCCTGACCAAATAATTGCAACTATTTCTAAGGTCCTACCTAGAAAATCAAATGTCTACATACTCACTAACGAAAGAGATAGAAACTATTTTAATCCACTAAAAAAAGATTATATCGTATTTCAATATTTCGACTTTCCGGAACTAAGGGAGCTACTTGAGTGTGAAAAACCAGACAATTTTCTTTTGTTCGAAATAGAAAAGCTAATATTCGAAAATGCGAATACCAAGATATATACGTTCACCCATCCAGAAGGAGGAACCCGTATAAGCTTATCTAAAGATCTGGGATGGGCATAGGCACTTACCTAATTATTTCAATTATTAAAAAAGCGTGTTAGCTAAATAGTTTAATATAATGAATAAAATTACTTTTATAACTACCGTTTTAAATGATGAAAAAGGTATTAATAGCCTTTTTGACGGACTTCTCGAACAGAGTACTCGACCTGATGAAATTATCGTTGTCGATGGTGGCTCAAAAGATAATACATTAGCTAAACTCGAAAGCTACATTGATAAATTCACCCTATTTAAAATTATACAAGCACCCAATACAAATATTTCTCAAGGTAGAAATCTTGCTATTTTAAATGCCTCCCATCCAATTATCGTAGTCACTGATGCTGGCTGCCGACCGGATAAGAATTGGTTATTTGAAATAACAAAACCGTTATTAGATGCTAGCGAAATTGACGCCGTCTCTGGAAAAGTAATTGCTGAAACTAACTCTGTGCTTGAACATTATAGTGGCTTACTATCCTTACCTGATCACACCACAAAAGAACAAGAAGAATTATTTTATGGACGAAACTCGGCATTCCGAAAAACGATATGGGAACAAGTTGGTGGCTATCCTGAATGGCTTTATACCGCAGAAGATTCTTTATTTGCTTTAGCGGCAAAAAAACGTGGTTTTTCTATTATACATAACCCCAAAGCCATTATTTTTTGGCGACCCCGCAATAGTTTATGCAAAATTGCGAAAATGTTTTATCTATATGGCAAAGGTAATGGTCGTATAGCTTGGGGCGGTGAGATTAAAGGTACTTTATATTGGTTACGAAATCATGGATTGTTGTTCTTAAGCTTTTTATTAGGTTTCATTTATCCATTTGTTTGGTTAGCAACGACTTGTTTAGCATTATATTTATATAAATTAATTGCTCTACCTTCTCTAGCTAGAATACGAAAATTTGAAACCGATTGGCGTCGGGAACTTTACGTCCCTTTAATTATCTTTATACGTAATTTTTCCTCTAACCTAGGCTATCTATCTGGCTTCATAGAATATAAAAGAAATCCTATCTTCAAAGAAAACCTAGATAAATATATGGAAAAATAAAGGGGCGGATTCAAAAGTGAAGTGCAACAGCGCAATATTAATGAATTACACCTTCGTCAAGCTGAATATTAACAGTTTATAAATAGATATTTTTAGCTCCCATTAAATAACTCTTACAATTTAAACTAATACTCAAAGCATGCGCGATATTGTTGTACTTATTTTTCTTTCAGGCTGCATTATTGCGGCACTTAAACAACCCTGGTGGGGAGTATTATCGCTAGCTGTTTTTAGCTATTTGAATCCTCACGCCTATGCATGGGGATTTGTGCGCTCCCTACCTGTGTACTATGTATTATTTTTGATCGTTGCTTTTCGCACTTTTGTAGCTAAAGACAAGCAACTGCTTCCTAAAGATTGGCGTATAACTGTTTTCATTTTGCTATGGCTGTACTTCGGTATCACAACAACTCAAGCCTACATGCAAGATGATGCCTGGCGAAAATATTTAGAGGTCACAAAAATATACGCCCCCTTCTACTTCACATTAGTTTTAATCAATACCCGCCAAAAACTTTATTATCTAATTGTTACTATAGCCGCATCTATTGGTATCTTAGGTGTAAAAGGCGGATTATTTGCTATCTTGAAGGGTTTCTCTGCGCGTGTATATGGCCCACCCAACACACAATTCGAGGAAAATAACGCTTTTGCTATTGCCGTATTAATCATTATCCCCTTGATATTAATTTGGCAAAAAGAGGAGCTCCAACCTTGGCTTAAAAAATGTCTTTTATTTGCCGTACCTCTACTTTACGCCTGCTCGCTATGTTCTTGGTCTCGCGGTGCTTTGCTAACCATGATTGCTTTAACCAGCATGTTAATTTGGCAAAGTAAACGCAAATATCTCGGTATTCCTCTAGTCTTTGTTGGTGCATTTTTTGTCAAAGATTATTTGCCGCAAGAATGGTTTGGACGTATGGAAACACTAGAGACTTATGATCAAGATGAATCAGCAATGGGTAGAATTGAAGCCTGGACAGACGGCTGGAATCATACCTTAGAGCACCCTTTTGTTGGCAGCGGCTTTGACGGCTGGATGTTTGTTACTAACCGCGACTGGCACAGCGCGTATGTTGAAATGTTTTCAGAACACGGATTCATTGCTTTTGGGCTTTGGCTATCATTGATTTTAGGTACTGTGATTAACCTGACTAATTTGCCAAAAGAGACGCGGGGGGTTGAAGGTATGGAATGGGTTACTCATTATTGTTTTATGTTGAGGGCATCACTGATTTGTTACATGGTCGGTACTGCGTTTTTAGGGCTATCTTATTGGGATTTACTCTATCATCTAATTTTTATTGCTGTTCTATTGAAAAAGTTTACTCTTGAAGAACTAGCCGAAAAAAGAAGCGCCCGCTGAGATTCATGGAATGCACCGAACCGGAGTCGGAAGGTGCGTGAATCTTAGTCCCCGGTAGCTATATCGTTCCGGCGTTTTTTCGAGCACGCTGTTTGCGATGGAAAAATGCAATCGGTCGATGCCGATAGCGTAACGTCATTGCTGCGATGTTTAGCCACCTTGTCGTGGATAAACGATATTGGAGCAGGACAGCCGGGGCTTGCGTAGCAATCTAACCGTCGCTAAGTTTTGATGATTTCACGCAGGAGCAAGGAAATTACCCTTCAAAACTTAGCGACTCGCTTGTCTTCATTAATACGACCTTCAATAACAACCAGTCGATCAAAGATAAATTCCCAAGGTGTCTTACAATTACAATCAAAAAAGTCTCCCTCCTGAATTTCTAACATTTCGCGCAACTAAAATAACAATATAAAGCTTTTTTGTATTTTCCTTTTGGCCTTGATTCTCGCTGATCGGCTTTTCAATCAATTCATTAACAGAAAACCAGGCTATGAAGATTATTCAGCCCATGTATTCATCTGACTAATCCAGGCATCTGAAAGACTTTCACTACTGTAGCAATTAAAATTGTTAATGACCAAAACGGCATAATCTCGTAAAATTGTTTAAGTTTTGTTTTCTTTAACGGGGTGAGTCCTTTGCGGGGCTCATCCCGTTTTGTATATTTGAGGTGACGTGTTTGATTAAGTCCGCAGTATTGGTTTTGGAAGATGGAACAGTATTTAAGGGAGTATCGATTGGTGCCGAAGGGTGTTCGGTGGGCGAGGTTGTGTTTAATACGGCGATGACCGGCTACCAAGAAATCCTTAGTGACCCCTCTTATGCAAGGCAGATTGTTACTTTAACGTATCCGCACATCGGCAATACGGGAACTAATGACGAAGACAATGAGTCTGTCGGCGTATTTGCCAGTGGTTTAGTCATTAGGGATTTGCCATTGCTGGCCAGCAACTGGCGTAGCGAAAAAACTTTGCAACAGTATTTGCTAGATCATAATGTTGTTGCAATTGCCGATATTGATACTCGCAAATTAACCCGTTTATTGCGTGATAAAGGCGCTCAACGCGGTTGTATCATGACTGGAGATTCGCTGGATCTCGATGCAGCGAAAACGGCTATTGCCGGTTTTCCTGGGTTGAAAGGAATGGATCTTGCTAAAGAAGTTACTACTTCTCAAGCCTATGAATGGACTGAAAACACTTGGGATTTAGTAAACGGCCATGCTCAAGCAGGTGTTCTAACCAGGCACGTGGTTGCTTATGATTTTGGTATCAAACGCAATATTCTTAGATTATTGGTTAATCGCGGTTGCCGGGTAACCGTAGTGCCCGCGACTACAAGTGCGGAAACAGTATTGGCAATGAATCCAGATGGGGTCTTTCTATCCAATGGCCCGGGCGATCCTGAGCCCTGCACCTACGCTATCGAAGCCATCCAAAAAATTCTGGAGAAAAAACTTCCGGTGTTTGGTATTTGCTTAGGTCATCAGCTATTGGCCCTTGCCAGCGGTGCTAAAACCGAAAAAATGAAGTTCGGCCACCACGGCGCCAATCATCCAGTGCAGGAAATTGCCACTGGCCGCGTAATGATCAGCAGCCAAAACCATGGCTTTGCCGCTAATGAAGCCAGTCTGCCTGCCAATGTTGTTGCCACTTATCGCTCATTATTTGACGGCAGCCTGCAAGGCTTAAGGCGCACGGATTGCCCAGCATTCAGTTTTCAAGGACACCCCGAGGCCAGCCCAGGGCCCCACGATGTAGAATCTCTATTTGATGAATTCATCGAGATGATGAATAACGCAAAAAAACATTAACAGACTAGCTAATTCAATAACATGCCAAAAAGAACCGACATAAAATCGATTTTATTACTCGGCGCAGGCCCTATAGTGATCGGCCAGGCCTGTGAATTTGATTATTCGGGCACACAAGCTTGTAAAGCACTGCGTGAAGAGGGGTATCGCGTTATCCTGGTTAACTCCAATCCCGCAACTATCATGACCGATCCCGATATGGCCGATGCCATTTACATCGAGCCGATCGACTGGCAGACTGTTGAAAAAATTATTGCCAAAGAGCGTCCAGATGCCATTTTGCCGACAATGGGTGGACAAACGGCGCTTAATTGCGCGTTAGATTTAGACGCTAATGGCGTACTCGAAAAATATAACGTTGAAATGATTGGCGCTAGCAAAGAAGCCATCAATAAAGCTGAAGACCGCGAATTATTTAATCAGGCGATGCGCAAAATCGGCTACGAAGTGGCTAAATCGAAAACTGCGCATTCCATGGAAGAAGCGTTAGCCGCACAACAAGAAGTTGGCTACCCAACCGTTATTCGCCCATCATTTACTATGGGCGGCAGCGGTGGCGGTATTGCTTACAACAAAGAAGAATTTATTGAAATCTGCGAGCGCGGCTTGTATTTGTCACCTACCAACGAATTATTGATTGAAGAATCAGTGTTGGGTTGGAAAGAATATGAAATGGAAGTGGTGCGTGATTCAAAAGATAATTGCATCATTGTTTGTTCCATTGAAAACTTTGATCCGATGGGCGTGCATACCGGTGACTCCATCACCGTAGCGCCGGCGCAAACCTTGACTGACAAGGAATATCAAATTCTTCGAAATGTGTCGCTGGCAGTATTGCGGGAGATAGGCGTTGATACCGGCGGTTCTAATGTCCAAGTGGCCATCAATCCGGTTGATGGCCGAATGATCGTTATCGAGATGAATCCGCGAGTTTCGCGTTCCTCGGCGTTGGCATCGAAAGCCACCGGATTTCCGATTGCTAAGGTTGCTGCCAAGCTGGCGGTGGGCTATACCCTGGACGAGCTGAAAAACGAAATCACCGGCGGTGCAACCCCTGCCTCTTTCGAACCGACGATTGATTATGTCGTCACAAAAGTGCCGCGTTTTACCTTTGAAAAATTCCCTCAAGCCGATGATCGGCTCACTACGCAAATGAAGTCGGTTGGCGAAGTGATGGCGATTGGTCGTACTTTTCAAGAATCTTTACAAAAAGCCCTGCGCGGCTTGGAAATCGGTATCAGCGGTTTGGATGAAATTATTGATATCAATGCTGAAGATGCGCGCGAACGCATGCAACGTGAAATGCGTCATCCGGGACCTGATCGTCTGCGCTATGTAGCGGATGCGTTTCGTAGCGGTATGAGCTTGGCCGACGTGAATGAGGCCAGCAAAATTGACCCTTGGTTTTTGGCGCAAGTAGAAGACTTAGTATTAACCGAACAATCTTTGGCTACCAAAACTCTGTCGACTCTAAAAGAAGGCGAGCTTTTCAAGTTAAAACGTAAAGGCTTTTCTGACATCCGCATCGCTAAGTTGCTTGATGCCTCTGAAATTGAAGTACGTAATGTGCGCCATAAGCAAGGTATACGGCCAGTTTACAAGCGTATTGATTCCTGTGCGGCCGAATTTTCATCGGACACCGCTTACCTATATTCGACTTATGAAGAAGAGTGCGAGGCTCGGGTTTCCGATAAAGAAAAAATTATTATCTTGGGCGGTGGTCCTAACCGTATCGGCCAAGGCATAGAGTTTGACTATTGCTGTGTCCATGCGGCATTGGCGTTACGCGAAGATGGTTATGAAACCATCATGATCAACTGTAATCCAGAAACGGTATCTACCGATTTTGATACGTCAGATCGGCTGTATTTTGAACCATTGACGCTCGAAGATGTGCTAGAAGTTGTGCAACTCGAAAAACCAAAAGGTGTGATTGTTCAATATGGCGGTCAGACACCACTAAAGCTGGCTAGAGCCTTAGAAGCAGCCGGCGTACCGATTATTGGCACATCACCTGACTCAATTGACTTAGCTGAAGACCGCGAGCGTTTCCAAAAGCTGTTGGAACGCTTAGGCTTAAAGCAACCGCCTAATGCGACAGCGCGTTCTGTTGAACAAGCCATTAATGCTGCTAAAGAGTTAGGCTATCCACTGGTTGTGCGCCCATCATACGTATTGGGTGGTCGCGCCATGGAAATCGTGTTTAACGAAGAAGGTTTGCATCGTTACATGAAAGAAGCGGTTAGCGTATCTAATGATTCACCGGTGTTGCTGGATCGCTTTCTCGATGATGCCGTGGAGATGGATGTTGATGCCATTTATGACGGCGAACGCGTGTTAATCGGCGGCTTAATGGAGCACATTGAACAAGCTGGCGTGCATTCAGGCGATTCTGCATGTTCATTACCGCCTTACGAGCTACCGATAGCAATGCAAGATCAATTGCGTGAGCAAGTAGCTAAAATGGCTGAGGCTTTAGGGGTGCGCGGCTTGATGAATACCCAATTCGCGATTCAGGGCGAGGACATATATGTGCTTGAAGTGAATCCAAGGGCATCAAGAACGGCACCTTTTGTTTCTAAGGCGACAGGTTACCCATTGGCAAAAATAGCCGCACGGGTCATGGTAGGCCAAACATTAGCTCAGCAAGGTGTGACGGAGGAACGCATTCCCGATTATTTCTCGGTCAAAGAAGCGGTATTCCCGTTTGTTAAATTTCCTGGTGTCGACCCGCTATTGGGACCCGAAATGAAATCTACCGGAGAAGTAATGGGTGTAGGTAAAACGTTTGGGGAAGCCTTTGCTAAGTCACAGCGTGCGGCAGGTGTAGATTTAAGCCACAGCGGCAAAGTGCTGATCAGTATTCGCGACGCGGACAAGGCTAAAGCACCTGAAGTTGCGAGAATGTTGGTGGAGAAACAATATCAAATCGTTGCCACCAGCGGCACGGCCAAATTCCTTAAGGAAATGGGTATTCCCTGTGAAGTTGTCTACAAGGTCAACGAAGGCAGACCAAATACTGTTGATATGATTAAAAACGATCAGATCCAACTCATTATTAATACATCCGAAGGTAAAAAGGCCATTTCAGATTCATTTACCATGCGCCGAGAAGCGCTGCAGCACCGAGTAACTTACTACACAACAATGGCCGGAGCCAAAGCCGCATGTTATGCACTAGGTGAGTTAGATGCAGGCGATGTCAATTGCCTGCATGATTTGCATAAAAGTCTCAAATAAGATGCAAGATAATAATCTTGTGATCACATTGTTATTAGTTGGAGTTGTTGAATAAATGATTAAAGTACCTCTTACCGTAACGGGTGCGGAAAAATTACGGGCAGAATTGGAAGAATTAAAATCTGTTGTACGTCCGCGAATTATTGCTTCTATCGCCACTGCACGAGCACATGGTGATTTAAAAGAAAATGCCGAATATCATGCTGCAAAAGAGCAACAAAGTTTTGCAGAAGGCCGGATTGCTGAAATTGAAGGTAAGCTTTCAAATGCACAAATTATTGACATAACCAAGGTTAATGCAAATAACAAAGTGGTATTTGGCGCGACTGTTGAAATTGAAGATATTAATTCAGGCAAACAAGTGACGTATCAGATTGTCGGCGAAGACGAAGCTAGTATTAAAGAAGGGCGCATATCAATAGGCTCACCGATCGCCAGAGCATTGATAGGTAAAGAAGTTGAAGACGTGGTGACAGTTAAAGCACCTGGTGGCAACATTGAGTACGAAATTATCTCAATCAAATATGTTTGACTAAAATAAGGTGCAAGGCAGAATGTATGAGCTCCTTGCACCTACGGATCATTATTTTTTGAGATTTTTCCGGAAAATAACCAAAATTTGACCAATAGTTTGTATAAGTTCGGCATTCGTATCGCTACAAATTTTTTCAGTAATTAGTTTGCGATCATCACGTTCAGCACGAATTCGAAGTTTTATAAGCTCATGATTATCAAGAGCAATTTCAATTTCTGAAAGTACTGCAGCGGTATATCCGGATTGACCAATCATTACTATGGGATTTAATGTATGAGCTAAGGCCTTAAGTTTCTTTTTGTCAGCAGCTTTCACGCGTTTTCCTAGATTTAAAATATTAATTTTACACTATTTAAAATAGCAATGGCTCGAAGTAAAAGCAGTAACCGCTGGATGCAAGAACATTTTCAGGATGAATATGTCAAAATGGCCCAGGCTCAAGGGTATCGTTCGCGGGCAGTCTTTAAATTGAATGAAATTCAAGATAAAGATCAAATCATAAAACCAGGCATGAATGTAGTCGACTTAGGGGCTGCTCCTGGTGGGTGGTCTCAACGTACACGGCAATTATTAGGAAAAAAAAACCGTATCATTGCTTTGGATATTTTACCTATGGAGCCTATAGAAGGTGTTGATTTTATTCAGGGTGATTTTCGCGAAGAGAACGTCTTAAATAAATTGAAGCTTATTCTTGATGGAGCCAGTATTAACCTAGTTATGTCAGACATGGCACCAAATATGACTGGAAATAAAGGCGTTGATCAACCCAGAGCAATATATTTGGCTGAATTAGCACTGGAAACAGCAACAGCGACATTATCAAAAGATGGATCATTTTTGGTCAAACTATTTCAGGGTGATGGATTTGACTTATTTTTTCAAAATGTTCAGCAACATTTTGTTAAAACTGTAATAAGAAAGCCAAAAGCGTCAAGACCAAGAAGCAATGAAGTATATATTTTGGCAAAAGGCTTTAAATAATCCATTTTGCCTTCATAGTAAGAAGTGATGTAATTTATAATATTTTTAATTCCCATTAAAACAGTCAGGATTATTAAGTCCTGATATAATTCAAGCAGTTTTTTAAACCGAGAGCCGTTCAGGCCCAGGATGTGTAAATTGAACGACATGATGAAAAATATAATCCTTTGGGTCGTCATTGCTGTTGTATTGATGTCTGTTTTCAACAATTTTGGCCCTCAAAATGACCGTGCAGACTCCTCGCTATCGTATTCTCAATTTATTGATGCGGTAAAAGCAGGACAAGTTCAGCAGGTAATGATCAATGAGAATATTATTAAAGGCAAAATGCAAGGTGGCGAAATTTTTAAAACCTACGCACCTTCAGACCCTCATTTGGTTGATGATCTTTTAGCCAATGGTGTGGAAATTAAGGTTGTTCCACCAGAACAGCCCTCCATGTTGATGCAATTATTGGTTTCATTTGGCCCTATGCTTTTATTAATTGGCGTTTGGGTATTTTTTATGCGGCAGATGCAAGGTGGCGGCGCAGGCGGGCGAGGAGCCATGAGCTTTGGTAAGAGCAAAGCGCGTATGCTGGAAGAAGATCAAATTAAAGTGACTTTCGCCGACGTCGCTGGTTGCGATGAAGCTAAAGAGGAAGTCGCTGAGATGGTTGATTTCCTAAGAGATCCAGCAAAATATCAAAAATTGGGCGGAAAAATTCCTAGAGGCGCTTTAATGATAGGCCCCCCGGGAACAGGTAAAACGCTATTGGCTAGAGCAATTGCAGGTGAAGCTAAAGTACCGTTTTTTACAATTTCTGGTTCTGATTTTGTTGAAATGTTTGTCGGTGTTGGCGCATCAAGAGTGCGCGATATGTTTGAACAAGCTAAAAAACATGCGCCATGTATTATCTTTATTGACGAAATTGATGCTGTCGGTCGTCAGCGTGGAGCTGGTTTAGGTGGCGGCAATGATGAGCGCGAACAAACATTAAATCAGTTATTGGTAGAAATGGACGGCTTTGAAGGTAACGAAGGAATCATAGTGATTGCCGCTACCAACCGGCCGGATGTTTTGGATAAAGCCTTATTGCGTCCTGGTCGATTTGATCGTCAAGTAACAGTAGGCCTCCCCGATGTTAGAGGTCGTGAACAAATTCTTAAAGTCCATTTGAAAAAAGTACCGACTGCAGATGATGTGACTGTTAAATACATCGCTCAAGGTACGCCTGGCTTTTCAGGTGCTGATTTAGCTAATTTGATCAATGAAGCCGCACTGTTTGCTGCGAGAATGAACAAACGCATAGTCAGCATGGTAGATTTAGAAAAAGCAAAGGATAAGCTGATCATGGGAGCTGAAAGGCATTCTATGGTAATGAGTGAAAAAGAAAAGAAAATGACCGCTTACCACGAAGCAGGTCATGCAATAGTCGGCAAAACCGTCCCTGAGCATGATCCTGTTTATAAGGTCAGCATCATGCCAAGAGGCCGTGCATTGGGTGTCACGATGTTCTTGCCAGAAACCGATCAATACAGTGCGAGCAAACAAAAGCTTGATAGCATGATTTCTAGTTTATATGGTGGTCGTATAGCCGAAGAAATGATTTTTGGTTGGGAACAAGTTAGTACAGGCGCATCTAACGATATTGAACGTGCTACCGATTTGGCTAGAAACATGGTTACTAAATGGGGGCTTTCCCAGCGTTTAGGCCCATTGGCTTACAGTGAAGAAGAAGGTGAAGTTTTTCTTGGTCGATCTGTAACTCAGCATAAATCAGTCGCTGAAGATACAGCAAGGGTAATAGACGAAGAAATACGTTCTGTAATTGATAAAAATTATGAGCGTGCAGAGTCCATTCTCAAAGAGAATATCGATATATTACATGCAATGTCTGATGCATTAATGAAATATGAAACTATTGATAAATATCAAATCGATGACTTGATGGCTCGTAAGCAAGTTAGAGCGCCTGAAGGTTGGGATGATACTCCGCCTCCGGAGTCTGCAAACGATACTTCTGTAGAAGAGCCAACCCCCAAAGAAGACAGTAAAACCAGCAAATCTATTGGTGGAGCTGCAGAACAGGGTTAAGTTCTACTGAAATTTATTAAAATGGTCAAAAAAGCGGATTACGAAAAATCGTAATCCGCTTTTTTATTTAAATCCAAAGTGCTCATCTCATCACTCAGCCCTTACCTCTGAGCCCTAAGATACATATCACTTAAGCGCATTAACCGCCCCCTTCCCTCCTCGACAACAAAACCGCGACCCGGCCCCTAAGAAGCCAGTTCTTCTCCAGGCATTCGAATCGAGCTAATGCAATTTTCGACCGAATCATTTAATAGGCTATCGGGATAAAGGCAAGATACTTGCAGAGCGGCATCTGAAGCGGATATTCAGTAAGTGATAGCAATGCTTTTTAAGAACATAAGTTTGATGCTCTATAATGCCATACAGTTTAACGCTTCAACACCATCAACTGTGGCAACCTGCCTCTAGCTTATATTGCGTTTTGGTATTCAATCGCTTTGGCTAGCGTGAAACATTGAAAAATAATCTGATATTAAATTGAACTCCAGCGACCTCCAGAAGATATTTAGGCGATATTGCCGATTAAGCTGGTGTAATACTCGAGCATTTGCACCAAAAATTTAATCACAGCATCAATCTCGTTTTTTATGTCGTGGATAAAATTATGATGCTGGAAATTTTCGGCCACATAGAACGACATGCCCATATAGATAGTATTACTGCCCATTGCTATCATAATTAATGCCGCACACTTCAACATTAAGCCTCTGAAACTGGCACTCATTTTACCAAAGGCAACACTCACCAAGAGCATTGTCGGTAACGTTCCGGCACCAAAAGTCAGCATTAACAAACCGCCTTCTAAAATTGTAGTTGCCGATGTTGCCTTTACTGCCATTGCAAACGTCAATGGGCAAGGCATTAATCCATTCAACAATCCGGCAATGCTTGCCCCTAAAAGCGGACCTTTTGTTCTGGATGCCGAATAACCTCTACGCAACAAGTTCATTGGCAATAACCTGATGGATCCCTGAAAAGGTATCCATCCCAAAATACCAAGCGCCAGAATGATGACTACGGTACCTATGAACATTTGCAAAATACTTTGTACTTTGCCAAAAATGCCGCTAGACACCAGTACAAACCCAAGTGCTGCCGCAGCAAAACCCACCAAGGTATAAACAAATATCCTGGCAAATTGATAAAGTAAGTAAGGCCAATAACTTTTAGATGCTCCTGAATTCATAAAATAGCCGGACACTAATGCCCCGCACATACCTAAACAATGCCCGCTGCCCAGTACACCTGCCATAAACGCCAAGCCATAATCAAAGCCACCGGCTGTAGCCATCACATGCATGCTGTGATCCATCGTTGAATGATCCATGCGTCTTTATGCCTTATTTAATCGTAATGAATTAACAATGACAGATACTGAACTCAACGCCATAGCAGCCGAAGCAATCATGGGATTCAGCTTTCCAAGTGCAGCGACAGGAATCGCGATAGTGTTATAACCAAAGGCCCAAAATAGGTTTTGTTTAATAATTTTAATCGTGTCGGTACTTAATTGAATGGCCTCTGTCACTTTGTTAATGTCGCCATGTACCAGCGTCATGTCGGCAGATTCTATCGCCACATCGGTCCCGGTCCCAATTGCAAAGCCGACATCCGCAGCCGCCAAAGCGGGCGCATCATTAATGCCATCACCGATCATGCCGACTTTTTTTCCTTCCGATTGAAATTGGTGAATGATGGCCAATTTTTGTTCCGGCTTGGCGTTGGCGATAACCGTTTCAATACCGACTTTTGCCGCGATATAGAGTGCAGTTTTTTCAGTATCGCCGGTTACCATTAACGTTTGCACACCCAGTTTTTGCAATCTCTGAATAGCTTGAGCCGCCTGTGGCCTAGGCTTATCGGCGACGCCAAACACAGCCGCCTCTTTGCCGTCTATCGCCATGTAAACCGGCGTTTTGCCTTCACCGGAAAACTTGCTGGCAACAGTTAACAAGCCATCAACCTTGATACCTTGCTCAATCAACCAGGCTTTGTTACCTAGAATGAGCTTTTTTCCATCAATCTCGGCAGTTATTCCAAGCCCGGTTTCACTATAAAAATATGCTGTAGGCTTAAGCTCAATGCTCAGTTCTTTTGCATACTCGACTATGGCCTTACCTAAAAAGTGCTCAGAATTATGTTCAGCTGATGCCGCCAGCATGATGATTTTTTCTTCACCCAATCGAGACACTTTGAAAAAATCGCTAACTTTAGGCTTGCCTTCGGTTATCGTTCCGGTTTTATCAAAAACAATAACATTCAGCTTGGCAGCGGTTTCAAGACTTTCACCATTGCGAATATAAATACCTTCACGCGCCGCGTGCCCTGCACCCACCATTATCGCCGCAGGTGTTGCCAAGCCTAATGCACAGGGACAAGCTATCAGTAAAACCGTAATGGCGTTACCAAAAGCAAAACCAAAGGGCGCCCCAACCACTAACCAGCCGGCCATTGTGGCGGCAGATAGCACCATTACAGATGGCACAAATACCGCCGAGATTTTATCAACCTGTTTTTGAATGGGTAATTTAGTCGATTGCGCCTGGTCAACCATATGCACAATGCCGGCCAATACTGTATCCATACCAACCGCCGTAGCGCGAATACGCAACGCACCATTGCCATTGACACAACCGCCCAGTACTTTATGGCCTGCATCTTTAACTACAGGCAAACTCTCGCCTGTCACCATGGATTCATCAACCGTTGAAACACCTTGAATGACAATACCGTCAGTAGGAATTTTCTCCCCAGGCCGCACCAGCAACTCATCGTCAACGACGATAGCATCAACATCAATCACGTACTCCTGACCATCTCGAATGACAGTTGCTGTGGGCGGCTGCAAATCGACGAGCTTACGAATCGCCTCTCCTGCTTTACCTTTGGCGCGTTCTTCTAAAAAGCGCCCCAGCAATACAAAAGTGATAATGGCAGCTGCTGCTTCAAAATAAAGATGCCCTTTGCGTCTGAATAATGACGGTAAGCTATAACCGTAAGCAGCACCGACCCCCAGCGCAATCAATGAATCCATATTGGCTGTGCGTTGCTTTGCTAAGCGACCGGCTTTAGCAAAAAACGTCCACCCCGAACCAAAAACAACCGGTGTAGTGAGTGCAAATTGCAGCCAATGCAACCATCTTGAAGTTGGCATCGTCATTCCAACCACAATGACGGGCAAACTTAATATTGCCGACCAAACAAATCTCTGGCGTGCTTTAACAATCCGCTCATGCTCCCTACCAATCAATTTTTTACGCTGAGATAGCGTATCTGTCGCAAACGTTTGGTAACCCAACTCATTTACTTTTACAGCGACATCTTGCTTTGCTAATTGTCCAATAACGGTGAGTGTTGATGTCCCAAAATTTACGCTGGCTTGTTTAACTCTATCATCGCGCTTTAACACCATTTCTATTAATAACGCGCAAGAAGCACAACTCATACCCTCAACAGCAAGGTCAATTTCCTGCATGGGGCCATCAAACTCTTTTTTCTGCTGCTTATGTTGCTCAACCTGGGTATGGGCAATATTTCCTAACACCGCATCCAACAAAATCAATAAATTTCTTTTAGGAAGCCCGGCTGGATCAAATTCAATAACAACAGAACCAAGAGCGTAAACAGATCGGACTGTTTTTATTTCCGGGCGTTTTTTTAAAATAATTTCTAATATGTAGCAGCGTTCCTGATCATTTTTCAGAACAGGAGAAGTAATTCTGATACGCCTTGATAATTGATGAATAAGATGAAAGTTTTTCGGGGCTGGCATAAGTGAATCCGTAACTAGAAATGTCTTGAATCTAGGCTAGCAAAACAACGATTTTTTAAAGATAACGATGCAGCCAGAAAAAATCACAGCCAGCCGCATCTTTAAGATATAAGTGTTCACTCACACGTGGTTTTATTTAGGCTTACGTGAACGAACCAATAAAAACACCATATAAAAAAGCGCCATCCATTCATAGCGATGTTTTAAGGGTTTTAAAATCCATTGTTGCGTAATCGCAGTCCAATGTAATCTTATGAGGTACAGCACAAGAACATCATTTAAAAAATCAATGATGGTTTTTTCAGGATCCTTAAGCAGGCCATTTTGCTTCTTTAGACCCATTTTTGTAATAATCTTTGCGGCCTGTAAGGTTTCTTTTGTATTGCCATACTTTTCTTTAGCCCACCTGGTCAGTTTGAAGCCATCCATTTTGGCTTTAACCTTCTCTTTCCATGGAGAGAGTCGACCTGATTTCTCAACCGGCCTAGGCTGCAAAGCACCTTGCTTTTCCAACTCTGTTATCAAATCAAATAACTGTCTGGCTAACACTTTAAAATCGCAAATCGATTCTTGATACCTAATCGATAATTTGCGCTGCCCACGATATAAATTGACTCGATAAACACCATCAAGCGCCAAAATACTATCGGCAACTACTTTGGCTACCGCAGCATCACAAATTTGTGCAGGTATCTGGAACCTCACATGCCCATCATCGTGATGTCGCAACACAAATTCTTTTTGGATAGTCATTCTTTTATCCTAAAAACAAAACGGGTGAATTTCGCTTATCTAGCGAAATTCACCCGTTGAAAAAAACATGAATTCGATCAAAAAATAAACCGACTAACCTGTATTTCTTATTCTTTTGTCTCAGCGACTATGTCTTCCAAGTTTTCCTTTTGTTGAAGGACAAAATCCCTGCCAGCATCAACTGCTTTGGTGGTATTAGCGATGATTTCTTTTCTATATTTATGAACGAAAAAACCTGCCACTACGCCTAAACCAAAAACTAAAACAGGATGCTTGATAACATTACTCATAATTTTACTCCCACTGTATACGACTGCCGAGGCGATAGAGCCCTTAAATATTTCCTTAGACATTGAACCGTTTTCTTGCTGCAAATGCTTAGCATGTGCATTTTTCATAATTAATGCTTCCCAAGATAAAAATTCGATTTGACTAACTATTGTTTGGATTCAGGAAGGATCTGATCTTCATGCAACATTTGATAGATACCCTTACACCCCTCACAACAGAACGATTTATCACCATCTTTGGTGACCAAATTGAACCCTGGAGTTTCTATGGATAATCCACAAAGATCGCACACTTTTTTAATATCATTCATCGTAATTCATCACTTACTGTGCCCAACACGGCGGCAATGCTAGCAAATTAGGCTAGTCACCACAACATAACTTCGGCTTCAAGCCCGATCATATGAAGGATTTTGATCAAATTAATCGTGAATAATTAGCGAGCAGTACATGTGTACTTTAACTTTGTGCCCCGGCAATAAAACAACATCACCAAGCTATAGAGTAAGCACTTTAACGGCACTGTCAAAAGTTGATTTTGTAAACGGTGGGCGGGCTAATTAGTCTCTTCTCAATCAGCCTCGCCAATGAAGCCAATTAGCCGAACTGCTTTTTAGTTCCACAAACAGCCTTAGTCGATGCCTTCATCAAGGCAATTCTTAACGCCCCTGTTAGACTCGCTCCCAATCCCATTCGCATAGCGAGAGCGGGCAATAAAATCATTGATGCTACGGCCAAACTTGTACCTAACAGCAAAGAACCGCTAGTTTCATTTGAGTCTTCAGTACGTGCTAATTCCTGATTCATTTCAACACCTATCAACAAACATTTAGGGAAATACTCTTGAGAAATAAATGCAGATTTAATGCCAAAACATAACATTCTGATTTTATTGGAAATAATTACACACCTTCTTCAATTTATGAAAAAAGTGTGTGATATGACTTATTTTTAATAGGTGATATCACGCACTTTTTTAATCTATCTTTGAGCAATAGCATTTTTCGCACATTTGAGATGAGACCATGTAGAATTGCAGGTCTATATCTTTTAGTCAGGGTTATTAAAGTGTTTAGAGGAACAACCATACTTTCGGTTCGCCGCGGCGATAAAGTTGTGATTGGTGGCGATGGTCAAGTCACCTTAGGCAACACGGTTATGAAGGGCAATGCTCGTAAAGTGCGTCGTCTTTATCACGATAAAGTTATTGCTGGTTTTGCCGGTGCAACAGCCGATGCGTTCACTTTGTTTGAACATTTTGAAGGCAAGCTAGAAAAACATCGCGGCCATCTAACCCGTGCCGCCGTGGAAATGGCTAAAGATTGGCGGACAGATCGAGCTCTGCGCAAACTGGAAGCCTTACTGACTATTGCTGATGCCAAAACTTCATTGATTATCTCCGGCACAGGCGATGTCATTGAGCCCGAATACGATTTGATGGCAATCGGCTCCGGCGGCGCATTTGCTCAAGCTGCTGCGCGTGCGTTACTGGAAAATACCAACCTAAGTGCTCGCGAAATTGTTGAAAGATCATTAAATATCGCGGCCGACATTTGTATTTACACTAATCACAACTTGCGCATTGAAGAACTCGACGCAGAACCCAACGAGTAAACCCATGACCCAGATGACACCCAAAGAAATCGTTAGCGAACTTGATAAACACATCATCGGTCAAGCCAATGCTAAACGCGCTGTAGCTATCGCTTTGCGTAATCGCTGGCGTCGTCAGCATGTCGACGTAAAACTACGCGATGAAATTACTCCGAAAAATATCTTGATGATTGGCCCAACAGGGGTCGGCAAAACCGAAATTGCCCGTCGCCTTGCCAAACTTGCCAATGCCCCGTTCATTAAAATCGAAGCCACCAAATTTACTGAAGTCGGCTATGTCGGCCGTGACGTTGAATCAATTATTCGTGATTTAGCCGATTCTGCGGTAAAAATGACTCGTCAGGCAGAAGTAGAAAAAATTCAACACAAGGCCTATGAAGCGGCTGAAGAAAAGATATTAGACATTTTATTGCCCAGAGCCCATGGCGGCATGCTATCGGATACGGAAGAATCCACCCGGCAAAAAATGCGCAAAAAATTGCGTGAAGGTGATTTGGATGACAAGGAAGTGAAAGTTGACGTGCCTGTGTCACCGGTAGGCGTTGAAATCATGGCGCCCCCAGGCATGGAAGAAATGACCAGTCAATTGCAGGGCATGTTTCAAAATATGGGGCGCAATATCACAAAAATGCGCAAGATTCCTATTAAAAAGGCTTTAAAAGCATTGCAAGAAGAGGAATCCTCAAGATTAATTAATGAAGAAGACATTCGCGCTCGTGCGTTAGAAGCTGTGGAGCAAAACGGCATTGTCTTCTTGGATGAAATTGACAAAATCTGTAAACGCTCTGAATTGGGCGGTGGCGGCGGCGAAGTATCGCGCGAAGGTGTGCAACGTGACCTGTTACCTCTGGTTGAAGGCAATACTGTTACCACCAAATACGGTGCAATCAAAACCGACCACATTTTGTTTATAGCATCAGGCGCATTTCATCTGACCAAACCTTCGGATTTGATCCCTGAATTACAAGGCCGATTTCCAATACGTGTTGAACTTGGCGCCCTTTCAGCAGACGATTTTGTTCGCATTCTGACTGAACCGAATGCTTCGCTAACCGAGCAATACTCAGCATTATTAGCCACCGAAGGCGTTTCATTGAGTTTTGCAGCTGATGGCATTAAACGCATTGCTGAATTAGGATGGCAAGTCAATGAAACCACTGAAAACATTGGCGCAAGAAGGTTGCACACCATATTGGAACGACTACTAGAGGAAATCTCTTATAACGCATCTGATCTAACTGAAAAAGCCATCGTCATTGACGCGGCTTATGTCGATCTACACCTGACTGAGTTTGTCGAAGATGAAGATTTAAGTCGTTATATTTTGTAACTGACTAGATTAACCCTTCGAGGTAAGGCTTTAGAGCAAACCCTAAGGGTTATATTGTAAAGTTAAGCACTATCATTTGTTTTATATACATACTCTGCAATATCATTATTAAAAGATGGCTTAATCGCTCATTAATTTAAGATTTGATGACCATTTTTCAACCATCTGCTAAATCAATACTTTTTTACTATGCGCCTAACTGCAAAACCCAGTAACACCCATCCTACCGAAATAAAACTACATCAGCTTTCAAATTTACTGGAAATCAGTTTTGATGACGGCAGTGTCTTTACCCTGCCGTGCGAATACATGCGCGTTTACACACCCTCTGCAGAAGCCGTTGGCCATGCTCCTGGGCAGGAAGTACTGCAAGTTGGCAAAGAACATGTCACTTTTGTAGAAATAAAACCGGTCGGCAATTACGCCATCGCGCCGGTTTTTAGTGATGGTCACAATACAGGTATTTATACCTGGGATTTGCTTTATAAACTGGGTTCAGAGTACCCGGAATTATGGGCTAACTATCTGACAAAACTGGAAGAAACCGGTTATAAACGTAGCGAAAATTTACACTCACGGAACCCACATGACAAACACTAACACCACCCATTTTGGCTTCAAACAGGTCGCCAAAGAAGACAAAGTTAAACTGGTTCGCGGCGTATTCGATTCGGTTGCTGGTCAATACGACATCATGAATGACCTGATGTCGTTAGGTATTCACCGTATCTGGAAACGAATCGCCGTGCAATTAAGTAATGTCCGCAAAGGTGAACATGTCCTTGACTTGGCTGGCGGCACAGGCGATTTGACGACTTTGTTTGAACAACGTGTCGGCAAAGAAGGCCAAGTTATCCTCGCGGACATTAATTCCGAAATGCTTCGCACCGGTCGTGATCGCCTGATCGACAGAGGTTTGGTTGGCAATATCCGCTATGCTCAAGTTAATGCCGAATGCCTGCCATTTGCCGACAACAGCTTTGATTGTGTATGCATAGCCTTTGGCCTGCGTAACGTTACCGACAAAGATGCAGCCTTACGCTCCATGTATCGCGTATTAAAACCAGGTGGCCGGGTAATAGTGCTGGAGTTTTCGCACCCCACCGACAAAATTACCGAAAAGGTATACGATTTTTATTCTTTCAGCCTGCTACCCAAAATTGGCAAGATTGTCGCCAAAGACGAAGACAGTTATCGCTATCTGGCCGAATCTATTCGCATGCACCCCAAGCAAGATGAATTAAAACAAATGATGGAAAACGCAGGACTTGAACGCTGTGAATATTTCAATTTAACGCAAGGTATCGTTGCCGTACACAGAGGTTATAAACTATAAATTATGGTGATCAAACCGCTGCTGATTGGCGTACTGGAAAGCGCACTGAACAAGTATATTTTATTAGACCAAAACTCCAGTCTAATGTTGACGCCTTTGGCTGGCAAAGTGATTGCCATTAATGTCCAGCCATTTGACGAAACTATTTATCTTTGCCCCAGTAAAGATTCAATTCAGTTACTTGACCAATTTCCGGATCAGCCTGACACAATTCTCACGGGTTCATTATCGACACTCGGCTTAATGGGCTTAAGCGCCACACCTATGCGAGCGCTTTTTTCCGGCGAAGTAACAATTGAAGGCGATATACCTACCGGACAGAAGTTTCAGGAGCTATTCGCTAAATTAGATATTAATCTTGAACCTCAACTAGCAAAATTTACTGGCGAAACAATCGCCCATAACATCAGTCAATTTTTCCGCACCGGCAAAGAATGGAGTAAAGAATCTCTGGACACTTTCCGGTTAAATACCGCTGAATTTTTACAGGAAGAAACCCGCGACTTACCGGCCAAACCGGAAATGGATATTTTTTGTCAGCACGTTGATATATTGCGCACAGACTTTGATCGGCTACAAAGCAGAATCGAGCGCCTGGAAAACCTTCAAAACCAATAATCATTCAATATCACAAAATCGCACAGCAATTTCTCAATAATGCATAAACGAGGAAACAAAACGTTTCTTAATAGTGTGACAACAGACACTAGCCAATATTGCATAATGAACTTCGTTCTTGATTGAAAAACAATCGCCAGTAGCAGTTTCAATTCTTAACTCTCACCTTAAGGAATTCCGCATGCTAGAACAATACCGCCAACAAGTTGCCGAACGCGCTGCTGAAGGCATACCGCCCAAACCCCTGGATGCGGAACAGGTCGCCGCTTTAGTCGAATTGATCAAATCTCCCCCCGAAAATGAGCAAGAATTTATCCTGGATTTGTTGACTAATCGAGTGCCGGCTGGGGTAGATGAAGCTGCTTATGTTAAAGCTGGATTCCTTAACGCCATTGCCAAGGGCGAAATCAGTTCGCCGATTCTGACTCCCACGCGCGCCACTGAATTGCTGGGTACGATGCTCGGCGGCTATAACGTCGCACCGTTAATCGACCTACTGGACATCAAAGATTTGGCACCGATTGCCGCCAAAGCCTTATCCCACACGCTGTTGATTTTCGATGCTTTCCACGATGTTCAGGAAAAGGCCGATGCAGGCAATAGCTATGCTAAGCAAGTATTACAATCATGGGCCGACGCTGAATGGTTTACTGCTAAACCCGAGGTACCGGAAAAACTCACTGTAGCCATTTTCAAAGTGCCTGGTGAAACCAATACGGATGATTTATCGCCGGCACCTGATGCTTGGTCGCGTCCCGATATTCCATTGCATGCCAAAGCCATGTTGAAAATGCCTCGTGACGGTATCACCAACGCGCAGCAACAAATTGCCGACCTAAAACAACACGGCTTTCCGGTCGCCTATGTGGGGGATGTAGTTGGAACCGGTTCATCACGCAAATCGGCTACAAATTCGGTATTGTGGTACACCGGCGATGACATTCCGTTTATCCCCAACAAACGCGCAGGTGGCGTCTGTATCGGCGGCAAGATCGCACCAATCTTTTTTAATACCATGGAAGATTCCGGCGCCCTGCCTATTGAGTGCGATGTCAGCCAGCTAAGCACAGGCGATATTATTGATATTTATCCGCATCAAGGCGTAATTAAGAGGCACAACAGTGATGACGTAATTACTGAGTTTGCCTTAAAAACCGATATCATTCTCGATGAAGTTCGTGCCGGAGGAAGGATTCCGTTGATTATCGGACGTGGCCTAACCGATCGTGCCCGCAAGGTATTAGATTTACCAATATCAACAGTGTTCAAACGCCCAAGTGCTACCACAGATAGCGGCAAAGGCTACACCCTGGCACAGAAAATAGTCGGCAAAGCTTGCGGAGTTACCGGCGTTCGCCCCAACACTTATTGCGAACCGCACATGACTACCGTCGGTTCTCAAGATACCACTGGCCCAATGACCCGGGATGAGCTAAAAGATCTCGCGTGTTTAGGATTTTCTGCTGATTTGGTGCTGCAATCATTTTGCCATACCGCCGCCTACCCCAAACCGGTCGATGTCACTATGCAACATACCCTGCCCGATTTCATCATGAATCGCGGCGGCGTGTCCTTGCGTCCCGGTGACGGCATCATTCACTCCTGGCTGAATCGCACGCTATTGCCTGACACCGTCGGTACCGGCGGCGATTCCCATACCCGCTTCCCGATTGGTATCTCCTTTCCGGCCGGTTCCGGCTTGGTAGCATTTGCTGCAGCGACCGGCGTAATGCCGCTGGATATGCCTGAGTCAGTATTGGTGCGCTTTAAAGGCAACCTGCAACCCGGCATTACCTTGCGGGATTTGGTCAACGCCATTCCTTATGCCGCCATTCAACGCGGCTTGCTGACCGTGGAAAAGAAAGGCAAAAAGAATGTCTTTTCCGGACGCATCCTGGAAATTGAAGGTCTGCCTGATTTGAAAGTGGAACAGGCTTTTGAACTGTCCGATGCCTCTGCCGAACGCTCGGCCGGTGGTTGCACAGTCCGTCTTAACGAAGCGCCGATTCGCGAATACCTCACCTCCAACATCGCTTTATTGAAGTGGATGATTGCTCAAGGCTATGGCGACGTTCGCACCATTGAACGCCGTATCAAGGCCATGGAAGCATGGCTGGCTAACCCAATATTGTTACAACCCGATGCGGATGCCGAATATTTCGAGATTATCGAAATCGATTTGAATGAAATCAAAGAGCCTCTATTGGCCTGCCCCAATGATCCGGATGACATTAAACCTTTGTCGGCAGTGGCGGGAACCAAAATCGACGAAGTATTTTTAGGGTCTTGCATGACCAATATTGGCCATTTCCGGGCCGCGGGCAAACTGCTGGAACAACAAAAAGGCGAATTGCCTACCCGACTGTGGGTGGCCCCTCCCACCAAGATGGACCAAAGCCAGCTCATCGAAGAAGGTTATTACGGCACCTTCGGTAAAGCCGGTGCCAGAACGGAAATGCCGGGCTGTTCGTTGTGCATGGGCAACCAGGCGCGCGTGGCGGAAAACTCCACCGTAGTGTCTACCTCGACACGCAACTTTCCTAATCGCTTAGGCAATGGGGCTAATGTTTATTTGTCTTCTGCGGAACTTGCTGCGGTATGTTCTATTTTGGGCAAAATCCCAAGTGTTGAGGAATATATGCACTATATGGAGCAGATCAATCAAAGTGCGGACGATACCTATCGTTATTTGAATTTTGATCAAATCGCCAGCTATCAAAATAAAGCGGATACAAAAACAGTTTCCTTATAGCGTTAGAAAAACATTCTTTCCATGCCTGGGTTACTGGAAAAAAAATACCAGGAATTGGTAACGCTGGGTCGTATCGATTACGACCCAGCACAACTCGTTGCCCTGCAACAACTTCAAAAATTACAAGATCAGCTGTTGGCACATGCTGAATGTAAACAAAAACTAACGCTACGAAAATGGCGCTTACCACCAATATGCCGCAGTCTGTACATTTTTGGCGAAGTCGGCCGAGGCAAATCCATGCTAATGGATTTGTTCTATCAAACTTGCTCCATTAAGCAAAAGCGCCGCGTGCATTTTCATGCGTTTATGTTGGAAATTCATAATTTTGTCCATCAATGGCATCTGCAACATGACTCTGATGCTATATCGGCATTGGCTCAACATATCATCCAGACTCAGCAGTTACTTTGCTTGGACGAATTCCATGTCACCGATATTGCCGATGCCATGCTTATCGTTCGACTGTTTGGTAAGCTGATTGACTTGGGTTTAACTGTTGTAACCACATCCAATTACCATCCCAATGAGCTGTATCGAGGAGGATTGCAAAGGGAGTTATTTTTACCTTTTATTAAGCTCTTACAAGAAAATACCGATACCATTTATCTGTCTGGCAATAAAGATTATCGATGCAGCCAGCAATCAGCAGTAAACACTCGCTTTTATTTTCCGTTAAATGAATACGCGTCTGAATTTGCTCAACAACATTGTAAGCAACTGACCAATTACGCACCAATGCACGCCATTACACTACACGTATTAGGCCGACAACTTATTTTATCAGCAGCCTCTGCCAAAATAGCCATGACATCTTTTCATGAGCTGTGTGTCCAACCTTTAGGACCTAGTGATTACTTAACAATCGCCAGCTATTTCGAAACCATTATCCTGACCGACATCCCCAGGCTAAATTCAGATTTACGTAACGAAACCAAGCGTTTTATCACATTGATAGACGCACTTTATGAATATAAGGTAAGGTTGATATGCACTGCTGCCGTGCCGCTAAACGAACTTTGTGACACTGATGACGTTATTGATTTTGCGCGCACACACTCAAGACTGTTAGAGATGCAGTCAGCACGTTATCTATAAAACTAGCCACCACTTCAAACTGAGACCCTCATTAATGAACAACAAAACCATATTACTAGCCGGCTCAATAACCTTAATCACAGCAATATCTGGCAATGCCAATGCTAAAAGCTGGAAAGATGTATTGAATACAGTCAAAGAACAGGCCAGCGCACAATCATTAAACTCCGCAGCTACACCCCAAGTCACAAACGCCACACAAGAACTAAAATCGGGTAGTTTGACCGACCTATTAATAAAACGCGTTGGAGTAACTCAAGCTCAAGCCGAAGGTGGTGCAGGCGCATTATTCCAAGCTGCTAAGGGCAAAATGAAAGCCGATTCATTTTCACAACTAGAACAAAGCGTCCCAGGAATACAATCATTGTTGGAAGCAGCTCCTATAGCAAGTCAGACTTCTACACTAGGAGGTGTCTCGGGTGGATTATCTTCATTAACCGGAAGTTCTGGAGGAACTACAGGCAATTTGCTGGCTGTAGCATCAGCCTTTCAACAGCAAGGAATGTCGCCAGCAATGATTCAGCAATTTGTGCCGGTAATAATCGAATATGTCAAAAGCAATAGCAATAGTGCTTTGGCAAATACACTAAGTTCAGCATTACTTGGACAATAGAAAAACTTCCATCTCAAATTTTCATTTACACAAAAAAGCCATCAGATCTTCAAGATCTGATGGCTTTTTTAGTTGGTTCAAGCTTTACCTAAGCTTATAGATTTAGGTAGTCCGATTGCCTGCACTTAGAATAACTTTAATTATTTTTCCTGGTATTAGCGCTTTACTTGCTGCAGGAGGATTCCATTTACGCAAATCAGTCATCGAAACATTAAATTTGCGGGAAATTTGCGCCAACGAATCGCCTTGTCTGACTATGTAGCTAATTGAACGAACACTGTTAGAAGCAGCTAAGGTTGGGGTTGTTGCTGCTAAAGCTTGTTGGCCTGGCGTTTTGATTGTCAACTTCTGTCCTGCAAGCAGAGCTGTTTTCATATTCAGTTTATTCCACTCAGCAATATCCTTTACTGGTACCGAATAACGCTGAGCAACATTGAATAACGTATCACCTTTTTTCGCTACATAAAATTGCACAGCAGCGGATTTTTCAGTCGTTGTTTTAGGTAAAAAAGGTATGCCAGTTACTTTGTTAGACGCAATGTTAGAAGCGGGAATTTGTAATACCATCCCTGCACGAACTGAACTTGTCGCCAAATGATTGGCTTTACGCAACGCCTCAATTGTCGTGTGATTTTTGCTTGCAATAGCAGTCAATCCTTCGCCGGATTTGACTTTATAAAGTGTTGTTAACGGTCTTTTGAGCTCAGACTCTTCCCGTTTGGCTAATACATTGGTCTCACGCGGGTAATATTTTTGTTTGACGCGTTCATCGTAAGGTAGTTGCGCTAGATTTTGTTTAAATGCTTGCACTTTATCTACCGGAATCAACAACTGATGCGGGCCCTGAGGGGCCGTAGTTGCGTGATTAAAGCCAGGATTTAACTTTAAAAACTCATAAAGAGGGGTATTGGCAAGTTCGGCCGCTTTAGGCAAATCCAACTGAGAATGAACGTCGACAACTTCAAAGTAGGGTTTATTGGGAATGTGCTGCAATCTAATATTATATTCTTCTGCATTGGCAAAAATTTTCGCCACTGCCAATAAACGGGGAACGTAATTCATTGTTTCTTCAGGCAGGCTTAGCGACCAATAATCTGTAGGTAGATTTAGATCTTCGTTACGCTCAATAGCTTTTCTGACATTACCTTTACCGTAATTGTAAGATGCTAATGCGAGTAACCAGTCACCATCGAATGTTTCACTTAGCTGTTTGAGATAATCGGTTGCAGCTTTGGTTGAGGCATACACATCACGGCGTCCGTCATACCAATAATTTTGTTGTAAGCCGAAATCATTTCCTGTGGACGGAATAAATTGCCATAACCCAGAAGCATCGCTCTTTGAATAAGCATCCGGCAAAAAAGCACTTTCGACAATAGGTAATAACGCTATCTCACCAGGAAGATCCTTCGTTTCGATTTCTTCAAGAATATGATGTAAATAAGGTTGAGCACGTTGCTGAATGACTGCTAGAGAAGCAGGATGCTGTAAATACCAGTCGACTTCACGATCAATGCGTTCATTATCGATCTCTGGTAACGAATATAAAGCCAACATTCGCTCCCAAACGGTGTTTTTATGAGACGATGCTATTTTAGATTTGTTTTTTTTGAAAAAAGACAGTTTGTTGCTCGGGTGGCGAACATAACTATTATCTTGACGATTTGATTCTGGCGGCCTGTCATTGACGCTAAGAGGTGCCCTCGATGTATCGGAGCAACCGATAAACATTAGAGAGATCAATAGTAATAAAAAATTAGCTGACCTGTTAAAATTAACGTGCATTATCTGAGCCTTAGCGTGTGGTTTTACCAAAACGCTTTCATTATAGCTTGTTTGTTTCGGAAATCACTAAAGTCGCGTCCTTAATATGGTTACTGATCAATGAAACGTAATTTTTTATTCTCCTGGTACCAAACACCACGGGGCAAACTGCTTAAAGAACTGGAAGTAGATTATTTGCAGCGCGCCATCACTGTCAGTTGCCAGCAAACGATACTGCAGATTGGCGGTCTTGGCTGGGAAAATGAGTTTATAGACAGTACGCTCTATAAAAAATTTGTAATCCTTGACTCCAAACAACTAGGCTCTTGCCCGGCAACAAAAATTCAAGCCAAATCTTATTTACTGCCGCTACAAAGCAACAGCTTTGACATGATTTTGCTCCCGCATTTGCTGGAATTTGATGAATACCGTTTTCAAACGATGCGAGAAATTGAGCGCGTGTTAAAACCAGAAGGTGTTGTCGTGATAATCAACTTTAACCCATGGAGCCTATGGGTTAGATATCAATTTTTATGGGATAAGAAAATGTCTGATTCCTGGCGGGGCCACTTTATATCTCAATCAAGAGTTTTAGACTGGTTAAAATTACTTAATTTTGAAGTCACTACCGCATCAGGCTTCTATCTAAATTCTGTTAAGTCGGCACAAGGTAAATCTATCAGGAAAAACTGCACTATTTCAGCCACCGCCTATGGAATAAGAGCAATCAAACGACGTTACAACCTAATTCCATTAACGCCAATTAAAGCTGGCAAACCTCGACTCGCAATGGCTAATACAATTACATCGACTAAACAAATACATAAATGATTGAACAAGTAATAATTCATACTGATGGTGCTTGCCGTGGCAACCCCGGCCCGGGCGGCTGGGGAGCTTTACTTGTCTACAAAGGAATCATAAAAGAACTTCACGGCGGGGCACCAGAGACTACCAATAATCGCATGGAGTTAATGGCCGCAATCCAAGCACTTGAAACCCTTAACAAACCTTGCTCGGTCAATTTGAATACCGATTCCAAATATGTTTTACAAGGCATCACCGAGTGGATGCCAAATTGGAAAAAACGCGACTGGAAAACCGCTTCCCGCCAGCCTGTTAAAAATGAAGATTTATGGCGCAGATTAGATGCCGCCATTCAACGGCACCAAATCACTTGGCAATGGGTAAAGGGTCATAATGGCGACCCAGGTAATGAACGGGCAGATGCGCTCGCTAATCTGGGGATAGACTCCTCAGCCCTTCCCAGCAAATAAAGCTATTTTTTTTCCATTAAGGTTTTCAATGCGGCAAATGGATTATGCGTTGATTCCGGCGACGATGATTTACTGACTGACTGACTACCAAATCGCGTTTCTTCATAACGCGCATGCTCATTATCATGGCAATAAAGACACAACAATTCCCAGTTACTACCATCAGAGGGATTATCATCATGATTATGGTTTTTATGATGAACGGTGAGTTCGGCCAAATTTTTGTGGTCGAATTCACGCGTACACCGCCCACAAACCCAAGGGTATAATTTAAGGGCTTGACCACGATAAGATTGTTCTCTTAATTCTTGGTTGCGGCGAGCATCAGCAACAATCTGATTAAGCTTAGCCTTGTCGGGCTGTATTTTTTTTATAGTCATTTGTAAAATCCTGTCTAAATTCAGCGTTAAAAATGCATCTAACATTTATAAATTATAAGGGAACTCCGTGAATAATCGAAAATTTGCAGATCGACTCGTTGTTCTGGACACCGAAACCACCGGCCTGAATCCTCAGGAAGGCCACCGAATCATTGAGATTGGTTGTGTAGAACTGATTAATCGCCGACTGACGGGTAATCGCTTTCATGTATACATCAATCCTAACCGAATAATTGATGCAGGCGCCATAGAAGTTCATGGTATTACTAATGAATTTTTAGACGACAAACCACATTTCAACGACATTGCAGAAGATTTCATAGGCTTTATAACTGGCGCGGAGCTAGTTATCCATAATGCACCGTTCGACGTCGGTTTTATTAATCACGAATTCTCTCGCCTAGCCAATGTCCAAGAAGTCAGCAACTACAGCAAAGTTTTTGATACGCTCACTTACGCCAGAAAAAAGCATCCAGGACAGCGCAATAGCTTAGATGCTCTTTGCAAACGTTATGGCATTGATAATAGCCATAGAGATTTACATGGCGCGTTGCTGGATGCTGAAATACTTGCAGAGGTATTTTTGCTAATGACTGGCGGACAGGCTTCGTTGCTTGAAGATAGCCAGCAAAAACCTGAAAACACCAAAACGGACGTCAAGAAGCAACAACTAATTGTAAGTAATCGCCCTACGTTAAAAGTCATCCACTGTAATGAAGATGAAAGGGATGCACATCAGCAGCGTCTGGAAGCTATTGAAAAATCGAGTGGGGGATGTATTTGGAGCAGATAAAAAATTCCCGGGGCATGCCCGGGAATCAATTTAGTTTTTAAAAAAACAAATACTATTCAGCTTTAGGCTTTGCCTTGATTGAAGTAGAACTCATTCTTTTTTTGCTTTTGTCTTTCTTTTTATCGCTATCGTCAGATCGCTCGTCTTTACCTTCCATTCTGGAAATATTTAGTTGCTGCCCCACAACCCGCACTTTTTTCAACTCCTGAAGCAATTCCTTCGGCATTCCGGCAGGTAACTCAATCGTGCTGAAATCGTCTTGAATTCTAATTCGGGCAATATGGTCGCCATCTATTCCTGTTTCATTGGCAATAGCACCTACGATATTACCTGGCTTTACACCGTGATTATGACCAACTTCAATACGATAAACTTCCATTTCAATATCGGCACCAAAAGAGCGCTTAGGTTTTCTATCCCTTTGCGGGCGATCTTCTCTTTGTGGACGATCAGATCTTTCCGAACGCTCTGATCTATCACGATCATCCTTGGGTCTTTTCGGCAGATTTTGCAACAGCAACGGCGTCTCACCCTGCACTAATTTTGCTAACGCCGCCGCAATTTCTAATGAGGAAACATTGTGTTCTTGCTCGTACTGTTCAATTAACTGAGTGAAAAAGCCGAGTTCTTCAGCCGCTAACGTGTCGGTAATATTTTGCTTAAAACGCGATATACGTTTGTTGTTGATGACTTCAGTTGAAGGCAAGCCCATTTCTTCGACTTTTTGCTTGGTTGCACGCTCAATGTTACCTAATAGCTTTCTTTCTCTAGGTGCAATAAACAAAATCGCATCGCCGGTACGGCCTGCACGACCCGTTCTACCAATACGATGCACGTAAGATTCGGTATCGTAAGGAATGTCGTAATTGACCACGTGGGTGATACGGTCGACGTCCAAACCGCGGGCGGCAACGTCAGTCGCAATTAAAATATCCAGTTTGCCATTTTTGAGATTGTTAATTGCCCGCTCACGCAGTGCTTGAGACATATCTCCATTAATAGCAGCAGCAGAGTAGCCTCGAGCTTCAAGCTTTTCTGCCAATTCAACGGTCGCAGTCTTGGTGCGGACGAAGATAATCATGCCGTCAAAAGTTTCCGCTTCTAATATGCGCGTTAATGCATCCAATTTATGAACGCCGCTGACGACCCAAAAGCGCTGGCGAATGTTTTCCGCCGATGCGGTAGTCACTTTAATCGTGACATGTTCAGGCTCGTTTAAATACTCATCGGCAATTTTACGAATCACTGACGGCATGGTCGCTGAAAACAAGCAAATCTGTCTCTGTTCGGGGATTTGCTCAAGAATCCATTCCACATCATCGATAAAGCCCATACGCAACATTTCATCGGCTTCATCCAGCACCAAAAAGCCAAGTCCGTTCAGATTTAACGTACCTTTGCGCATGTGATCCATAACTCGACCAGGAGTACCGACAATAACGTGAGCGCCACGCTTTAGTTGTCTCAACTGGGTGCTGTAATCTTGTCCACCGTAAATAGGAAGAACATGAAAACCTTTTAAATGTGCGGCATAGCGCTGAAATGCTTCCGCCACCTGTATAGCAAGTTCGCGAGTAGGCGCTAAAACAAGAACTTGAGGATCTTTTTTATTAAGATCGATACGAGACAAAATGGGCAACGCAAAAGCCGCCGTTTTACCGGTACCTGTTTGGGCTTGCCCAAGAACGTCTTTACCGGCCAGAATTAGAGGGATGGTTTGAGCCTGAATAGGCGAAGGTGTTTCATAACCGACATCATTCAGCGCTTTTAGCACCGGTTCGATCAGAGCTAAATCACGGAAAGAGGGTAATGTAGAAACATCATTGGACATGGATTTACCTGTTTGGATATAAAGGCGCAGAAAGCGCTAAGGAATTGTTTTACTGAGTTATTATATCTGATTAGCTGGCTTTTTGCAGCATATTCAGGCTATGTTTAGATTTACCAAGTACTGGAGAATCTCTTGTTTCTCGCAAAACCAAACTTATTTGATAGTTAATTAGCCATCATCTGCAAAAAATGAGCTATGTACCTTTTATATTCGATAACAATAAAGCTTGGTTTTACGCTTGTCCGAAAGTTGAATCACCGATTCAGGATGCCAATCCGGCACTGAAAATGATGACGACACAAACAGGCTACCGGGATGCATTTCGCGCCGAACTTTTTCACCCAATTGATCCATAAACAAGGGTGACAAAAATGCAAACACCAGTTTTTGATTGGCTAAATTACAATCCCATAAACTTTTATTCTGAACAGTTACGTTAATCAATAATCGGCAACGCCAACGCAATATTAACCAAGGAAGTGGCGCCCGTTCAATCGCTGTAATGTTTAGCAAAAATAAGCGTTTTGCTAACGGCACAACAACAGAGCCAAGACCCGCACCAAGCTCGACAAAACTATCCGCATTTTCCTGTTTAACCAAAGAAATCATTGTCTCGGCTACTGCCGAAGAGGATAAAAACAGCGGCACATCACCTTTAGCAGTACCCCAAAATACTACGATCAAGACCAACAACGTCAAGAGATATAACCATGAGGGAAGATCAAGAGCTGACAGACCTAACGCTGCCGGCAAAAACAACATGTGAATGGGCATCCACCAAATGGCTTGATGGAATAATCGAGAGATCGCTGCTGCTATTATTCCTTGAAAAATAACAACAAGCCAAAAGCTAAATACTAACTGAGGAACATTTCTGGCTAACAAAATAGCCGTTATTAATCCTATACCCTGACAAGCCAGCGCTTTAAGTAATGACATCAATACGGGCGATTATCGATTCAAAAAGGTCGGCTCAATCAGGTACTTTAATCTTTACGGCGAAGTTATTTTGGTATTTTTTTGCACATTTTCAGGCATTTTCGGCAAAGTTGGCGGCTCTTGTTGCTCGCCACCAGCTTCTTCCAATACCTGTTTTTCGGCTTTTTTGTTCATTACAATAATAGATATTCGCCGGTTCATAGGATCCGTTGGATTTTCAGCTACAAAAGGAATGCTTGATGACAAACCAACCACTCGCAACACTTTATCTTCATTAAAACCGCCCTGAGTCAATTGTTTGCGAGCAACATTTGCCCTATCACTAGAAAGCTCCCAGTTAGAATAACCTAATTGATTGGCAGGAAATGGCAACGCATCAGTATGCCCGTTAATCGTGATTTTATTCGGCAGTTCATTAATCACCGGTGCTAACTCTCGTAAAATCATTTGCGCATAAGGCTCGATTCCGGAACTTGCCAATTTAAACATGGGCCTATTTTTAGCATCAACCACCTGAATTTTTAAACCTTCGGGTGTTGATTCCAGCCTGATTTGCTCCTTATATTCATTCAAATTTGGATTAGCCTGAACCATTTCCTGGATTTTTTCCTTTAGCTTTTCTAGCTTCTCTTTCTCCATTTGCTCAGCCCGGCGTGCCAATTCTTCTTCGCTAACTTCTTCAGAAGTAATGGCTTGCCCCTTATCTACCTGACCTTGATCCTTGGAAGTTAAATCATCTCCGCCTCCTTGAACAAGACTAGTCCGATCACCGACCCCTTCACCACCATTGAGAGAAACCTTATATGGATCTTCGAAATATTCTGCGATGCCTTTTTTGGTAGCCTCATCGGTCGACCCTAACAGCCACATTAATAAGAAAAATGCCATCATCGCGGTAACAAAATCCGCGTAAGCAACCTTCCAGGCACCGCCATGATGGCCGTGCCCGCCTTTCTTTTTTATTTTTTTTATGATGATTGGTTGTTCGGCCACAACATTATCCTTTAGCTGCTTTCATTTGTTCTTCCATTTCGGCAAAGCCCGGACGCATTTCAGACACAATCACATTACGCATAAACTCTACTGTCATCGCCGGCGAAGTGCCTTTTGCGCAATTCAACAAACCTTTTTGCGCACACTTATAAGCGTTACCCTCTGCGTCCAAACGATCTTGCATTACTGCAGCAACAGGGCCGACAAAACCATAAGCTAACAAAATACCCAAAAAGGTTCCCACCAATGCCGCAGCGATCAACTTACCTAACTCGGCTGGCGGAATACCTACTGATTCCATAGTATGCACAACCCCCATTACCGCAGCAACGATACCAAATGCGGGCATACCATCACCCACATTCTGAACCGCTTTAATGGGTGCATGACCTTCTTCATGATGTACTTCAATCGCCTGATCCATCAGATCCTCTAATTGATTAACATCAACACCTGTGGTGATTAAGCGCAGATTGTCACAAATAAAATCCATCAAATGATGATCAGCCAGCACTTTCTCACCAAACACCGAGCTACTTTCAGGATTTTCAATGACCGCTTCCAAAGCAAGTAAACCTTCGCGCCGCGCTTTTTGACTTAGTGCATTAAAACTTAACAGCAATTGAACATAAAAATCCTTGTTAAATTTATTGCTTTTCATCGTAGCAGTACCGCCCGCCAATGCTGCTTTAACGGTATGCATAGAGTTACCGGCAAGAAAAGCACCAAATGCCGAACCGCCAATAATAAGCACCTCAACAGGTTGCATTAATACGCCAAGATGCCCTCCCGCTAGTAAAAACCCACCCAAGACGCACCCTAAAATAATTAGGTATCCGATAATTACAAACATAGCGCTCTCATAAAGTAAGAATTGAAAAAATTAATAGTATTTTGAACGTTGGAGTTTCAATAAACCAGAGAGGTACCAAACTCAACTTACACCTTTCAACATCATGCGAAATATCAGGATGCTGAATCAAAAATGTGAACCAAGTATAGTTTGTTATAAAACTTCTATAAGGGGCGGGAAGCTATAAAAAGACATTTTAAGCCCGGTCAGACAGGTCAAAAAAAAACATAATCTATTGATTTTAAAGTTTAAATAATCACCTACTTACCAGAAAAAAAGCTCAAAATTTTCAACTTATAGCTTTCATTTAGCGGCGAACTAAGCGCATTTTGTAGTGATTTCTACAAACAATCCCCGATCTCCATAATTAACAACCGGCAGTCGAAGAAGGTATTCGGATATTTTGTGCTGATAATAAATCGCAAAAAATACTCCAAAAACATAAAGACCGTGATGGTACGTGCAGCACCACTAAACAACCTATATCGCGAATGAACAGAGCAACGCCACACTGAGGTCGTCCACCAAATAATCGGTAACAACAACATCAGATGTACAGTCTTCCAACTGGCGATCGTGTACGTTACATTCGCAACCCGGTAATCGACATAAAATAGCGCTGCATTGACAAATACAAAAAACGGCCAAAATGCATACGTTAATGATGCCTTACCGAACCACATGCCTCGTAAGAAAAAATAAACATTTTTATACTGAGGTTGGATCCAATATTTTTCTACTGCCGGCGTGTTGTAGTAGACCAGCAAAAAAATCGACGTCAAAAAAATACCTATTTCAAGCTGATTAAATAAATGAGTAAACGCAAAAATAATAGGCAGGGTATTTATAAACATGACCGTAGACGTATTTGTGGAAATGCATTCATTCTATAGCTGACTTGCATCCGGTCAAGGACGCATCAAAACGTTACCCCGATAATCGCCTGCGTAAAAACCACCAAGCTGCCAAAACTCTTCCTAACATTAAGCTAGTTGCGATCTATTCCAGGCAAAATGCAGCCTTGTAAAAACAAGCCGATGGTTTGACGCACCCAAACATCGACTTCAGCTTCATCGGGTGTCGGCTCTAAACCGAGCTGTAATCTTTGAATACGTTCGCCGCGCAATGCACTAATAAATTGGTCAGCAAGAAAATCAGGATCGATAACCGCAATACGCCCAGCTTGTTGCTGACGACTAAAAAATTGGCTGAGATGATCGAGCGTGCGTCTAGGCCCTTGTTCGTAAAATTGAGTAGCCAAATCAGGAAAACGCGGCGATTCGCCGATGAGTATCGCCCGCATTCTCAACACATCCGGACGAGTAATCCGATACAAAAATTGCCGCCCGAACACAACCAACGCTTCCTCCAATGGAAAATCGTCAGACAGACTGCCGATAAATTGATCACTGCAACGCCTTATCAGCGCTCCAAACAAACCTGCCTTACCGCCAAACTCGTTATAAATTGTTCGCAGCGACACGTGCGCATCTCGGGCAATAGTTTCCATACTCAGGTCGCCGTAACCGTGTTCGAGAAAAAGCTGCAACGCAGCATCGAGTAATCGATCCCGACTTAGCTGCTCTTTACCTTTACTGGGCCGCCCGCATTTGATCATGGTGTAGTGCTCGGAAAATGAATTGACTTGAGTAAAGATGATACCCTAGACTAAATGGTAATATGAATTACCATTTTATTTTTATATTTTTAGGACGCTCACGAAATGGAACAAAAAACTGTCGTACCTGCCATTGCTAAGCAAGGCATCCTGCTGGGCATCCTGACATTGGCAGCACAACTGCTGCTAACCGGATGCAACAGTACGACCGATACAACCCAAGCAGTGGGACCACCGCCCAAAGTAAAAATTGCTCAACCCAAAGCGCAAGAAGTCATTGAGTGGGATGAATTTACCGGCCATATTGAAGCTGTTAACTCGGTAGATATTCGCGCCCGAGTCAGCGGTTATCTCGATAAAGTTAATTTCAAAGCGGGTGATAAGGTTAAAAAAGGTGAACTCCTATTTTTAATTGATCCTAAACCTTATCAAGCGCAATTAAACTATGCCAAAGCAGAACTAGACCGAGCTAAATCCCGGCGCGATTTGGCAAAAAATGATTTGGATCGAGCAGATCATTTGTTTCAAGCCAAAGCAATTTCCGCTGAAGAACATGATGCCCGCAGCAAAGGTTATCAAGAAGTCTTAGCCGCGGTTAAATCAGCAGAAGCCAGTGTCGATACCGCTCGCCTTAATATCGAATTTACCGAGATTCACTCGCCAATCGATGGCCGAGTCAGCCAGGAATTGATTACTGCCGGCAATCTGATTAACGGCGCAGGCTCTGATGCCACGCTGTTAACGACTGTCGTTTCCACCGACCCGGTTTACGTTTACCTCGCAGCCGATGAACGCTCGGTATTAAAGTATCGACGAGAAGCGCAACAGCTTCACCACCACGATGACCTTAAGGGTACGCCGGTGCAACTTGCGTTGGCTGATGAAGATAATTTTCCCCATCAAGGCCAGATCGACTATGTTGCACCCCGCGAAGACCTTGCAACCGGCACCATCACCTTGCGCGCGGTATTTTCAAATCCCAATGGCATGCTAAGCCCTGGTTTCTTTGCTCGTATCAGAGTACGTGGCAATACTCCATATTCAGGTCTACTGGTTCCTGAACGGGCTATTGGCACAGATCAAGATCAACGTTTTGTATGGGTAGTCAATAAGGATAATCAAGTGCAAAAACGCAAAGTGATTTTGGGTGCTCACATTGAAGAGTCCAGAGTCATTAAAGAAGGCTTACACGCAGACGAGTGGCTAGTCATAGAAGGTCTGCAAAAGCTTAGACCTGATAGCAAGATTGACCCTGAGCGCATCGCTAATGTTGATAACGAGCAAGAGAAATAGAGCATGGATCGTTTATCGCATTTTTTTATCGACCGCCCGATCTTCGCATCGGTATTATCCATCGTCATCGTGCTGCTCGGCGGCATCGCGCTAACTCAATTGCCTATCGCGCAATACCCTGAAATTGCACCGCCTACTGTCCAGGTCACCACTGTTTATCCCGGCGCCAGCGCCAAAGTGGTTGCCGAAACCGTCGCCACGCCCATCGAGCAGGAAGTTAACGGCGTTGAAGACATGCTGTATATGTCTTCCGACTCTACCAACAGCGGCAGCATGTCGCTGACGCTGACTTTTAAGCCCGGCACTAATCTCGACAAAGCACAGGTATTAGTCCAAAACCGCGTGGCGCTTGCCGAAGCCAAGTTGCCTGAAGAAGTGCGTCGACAAGGTATTAGCGTCAAAAAACGTAGTCCGGATTTGAGTTTGGTGGTCAACATCGTCTCCCCGGACAAACGCTTTGATAGTGTGTATTTAAGCAATTACGCGCTGTTACAACTTAAGGACACTCTGGCTAGATTGCCCGGTGTCGGCGATATTCTGGTGTTTGGCGCCAGAGATTACAGTATGCGTTTGTGGCTGAATCCTGAAAAAATTGCCTCTCGCAACCTGACTGCCGGCGAAGTCATTAGCGCAATCCGAGAACAAAACATCCAAGTTGCCGCAGGCGTCGTAGGTCAACAACCCTCCCAGAATAATGCTGATTTCCAATACACCGTCAGCACCTTAGGCCGACTGACGCAACCCGAACAATTTGCTGAAATCGTCATCAAACAAGGTAGCAACGGACAAATCACGCGCCTTAAAGATGTTGCCCGTATCGAACTTGGCGCTAAAGATTACAACTCGGGGTTGTTTTTGGATGGCCAGCAAACGGTGGGGCTTGCCGTCTTCCAGTTGCCCGGTTCCAATGCATTAGAAACCAAAAAAGCCGTTGTCGAGGCGATGGAAAAGTTAAAGCCTAGCTTTCCTGAAGGCCTCGATTACTTACTGGTTTACGACACCGTGGTTTTCATCCAGCAATCGATCGATGCGGTAGTAATGACCTTGTTCGAAGCCATTTTGTTGGTCGTACTGGTAATTGTGATTTTCCTGCAAAACTGGCGCGCCGCGGTGATTCCTTTGCTGGCAGTCCCGGTGTCTCTGATCGGCACCTTCGCAGTCATGGCCGCTTTTGGTTTATCGCTAAATACCTTGTCGTTATTCGGTCTGGTATTAGCCATCGGGATTGTTGTCGACGATGCCATCGTTGTCGTGGAAAACGTCGAGCGCCATATTGGTTTAGGTTTATCGGCGCGTGACGCCACTCGGAAAGCGATGAGCGAAGTCGTCGGCCCGATTATCGCTACAGCCTTGGTATTGCTGGCGGTATTTGTCCCGACCATTTTTATTACCGGCGTATCTGGTGCCTTTTACAAACAATTTGCGTTGACCATTACCGTGTCGACGCTGATCTCAACTTTCAATTCATTAACCTTAAGCCCTGCCCTGTGCGCGCTGCTGTTGGATGGTGCGCATCATGGCAAAAAAGACTGGTTCACTCGTGCCTTTGACCGCCTGTTGGGTTGGTTTTTTGTACGCTTTAACCGATTTTTTGAGCGTTTCAGTAATGGCTATGCGCGTCTGGTCGGAAGATTAATCCGCGTGGTCACGATAGTTTTAGTCGTTTATCTCTGCCTCAATGGCCTAAACCTGTTGGCCTTTGAAAAAGTACCCACCGGCTTCATTCCGCAGCAAGATCAAGGCTACCTGATTCTGTATGCACAGTTGCCGGATGCTGCATCACTGGCGCGTAGTAAGGACTTAGTCCAAGAGGCCACTCGTATCGTTCTCGATACTGACGGTGTTAAAAACGTCAATGCTTATGCAGGTTGGTCATTATTAACCGGCGCCAACCAATCTAACGTGGCAACCATGTTTGCGCGCCTGGATGATTTTGCCGTCCGTAAAGGCCATCCGGAACTGTATGCCGATGAAATCGTCAAAAAACTGCAGCAACGCCTTGGCAGTATTCCCGATGCTCGCATCGGCGTATTCGCGCCGCCACCGGTTCGAGGCATGAGCTCCGTCGGTGGTTTTAAACTACAAATTCAAGATCGCTCCAATGCTGGTATCGAAGAACTCCAGCGTGTAAACGCTGATCTTGTTGCCAAAGGTAATCAACAGCCCGGATTAGTCGGTTTGTTTTCCACTTTTCGTGCCGACGTGCCGCAGTTATTTGCCGATGTGGATCGCATTCGCGCCAAATCTATGAATGTGCCGCTAAAAGACGTGTTCGATACTTTACAGATCTACCTGGGTTCGCTGTATGTGAATGATTTTAATATCTTCGGCCGGACCTATTCCGTAGTCGCCCAGGCCGATTCACAATTTCGCATGCATCCTGAAGACATCGCCAAATTAAAAACCAAAAATACTCAGGGCAATATGGTACCGCTGGGTTCGATTATTGATGTTAAAGAAATCACCGGTCCGGACAAAATTACCCGCTACAACATGTACCCGGCGGCGGAAATCAATGGCAGCACCCTGCCCGGCATCAGTTCCGGTCAAGCCATTAGCGAGATGAGTAATCTGATGAAATCTGAACTCCCGCCAGGATTTGACTTTGAATGGACCGAACTGACACTGCAACAGGTCTTAGCCGGCAACGTTGCCTTTCTGGTTTTTCCATTGAGCGTAATTTTTGTATTTTTGGCGCTGGCCGCCCAATACGAGAGCTGGTCGTTGCCATTGGCAGTTATCTTAATTGTGCCGATGTGCATCTTGTCTTCGATGACTGGCGTCTGGCTCAGCAACATGGATAACAACATCTTCACGCAGATTGGCTTTATCGTGTTGGTGGGTTTGGCCAGTAAAAACGCCATCCTCATCGTCGAATTCGCCAAGCGCCGCCAAGAAGCGGGACTTGATCGATTCGATGCCGCCGTGGATGCTGCCAAAACCCGACTAAGACCCATTTTGATGACGTCATTTGCCTTCATCATGGGGGTATTTCCATTAGTAATTGCTGACGGTGCAGGCGCAGAAACACGACGTATTCTGGGTACTGCCGTATTTAGCGGCATGATTGGCGTGACCTTGTTTGGGCTATTGTTGACACCGGTATTTTATGTTGCCGTGCAAGGCCTGGCACAACGTCGACAAAAGCGCTCTTCATAAATATTGAATGCTTATTCTCGTAAGAGCGGGCCCATGCCCGCGATTATTTAAATACGCGGGCATGGCCCACTCCTAGATGATTGCAGAGCCTAACTTATCCAAATTTGGACTTAACAAATGTGTATTACTAAAACACCACGCCGGATTTTGACAATAAGCCTATTGGCGCAATGTCTCAGCGCCTGTAGCGTTGGCCCCGACTTTAAAACGCCGGAAACACCGACTCCCGAAACATTTACTTCTGTCGGCCAGCCAAATTTTTCGGCAAAAAATATTGAAGTCACTTGGTGGAAATTATTCAATGACAGCCAATTAATCGGATTGGTTGATCAGGCCATCGCCCATAACTATGACTTAAAGACGGCTGAAGCCAACCTCCTTGAAGCGCGCGCGCTTTATCTTGATGCGGGCTTAAATCTGCTGCCGACCGTCACGTCGCATGCCAACTACACCGAACAAAAACGCAGCCTTGGCTCACTGAATAATCGAACATTCGTGCCGCGCGAGCTGAAACTGTATAACACCGGTTTCGACGCCTTTTGGGAAATTGATTTGTTCGGCCGGGTGCGTCGTAATGTCGAAGCCAGCAGCGATGAAGTCGATGCGCAAGAAGCCAGCTTACGCGATCTTACCGTCAGCTTAATCTCCGAAGTTGCCCGCAATTATTTTCTAGTCAGAGGATTGCAGAACCAATTGGTCGTTGCTCAACAGAACGTCGACAATCAAACGCAAACGCTCGACATCACCCAAGTTAAACTCGATAACGGCCGCGGCACCGAATTTGATACCTCCCGAGCATTAGCTCAACTTAATAGCACTCGCGCCATCATTCCCCCCATACAAAACGCGATTAGCCAAGCCATCCATAGAATTAGCGTACTCACCGGACAAATACCGGGGGCGTTAACAGAGCAACTGTCGCAACCTAAAGCACTGCCAAAAATGCCTGAGATTATTCCAGTAGGTAACCCGGCGGACTTATTACGGCGGCGCCCGGATATTCGTATAGCCGAAAAAACCTTAGCCGCATCGACCGCACGCATTGGCGTGGCAACTGCTGATCTGTTTCCAAGAGTGACCTTCGTCGGCACATTGTCACTTGAAGCCAGCACACTGTCAGGCCTCGTCGCCCCAGGTGGAGAAACTTTTTCAGTCGGTCCAAAAATCAGTTGGGCCGCACTGGATTTAGGTCGTGTTTATGCGCGCATTAAAGCCGCCGATGCCCGTGCCGAAGCCAGTTTGGCGCAATATCAACAAACCGTATTAAATGCTTTGGAAGAAACCGAAAACGCGCTGGTTAATTACAATCAGGAACGTGCTCGTTATGAAATACTGCGCGACGCTGCAAAAGCCAGCGAAAAAGCCCACGCATTGGCGCATTTACGATTCTCTGAAGGTGTATCTGATTTTCTTACCGTGCTAGATGCGGAACTACGATTACGACAAGACCAAAATCAACTTGCCGCCAGCGAAACGGCATCAGCAACTGCATTAGTATCACTTTATAAAACCTTGGGTGGAGGTTGGGAATCTAAATAACTGCTAGACTTACCCGCAACAGCAAAGCCTCGCTTCACTGCCACTCAATTAAAACCAACATTCGCATTAGCGGGCCATGCCCGCGAATGCTTGCTATAGTTCGCAGCACGCTCGTTCCCAAAAACTATATCTCCGCATGACGCCCTGTCCTGACCTAGATTTAGTGCCTGGATATTTCAAAAACCCAATTGTAAAGAAATTAAACAGTATGTCTCGATTCATCAACCTGATGATGCTGATAGCTTGTCTGACAAGCGCAGCAATTTCCATAACGCCTGTCTACGCTGCCGAACCAGTCCGCATTGGCATACTTGCATTTCGTCCTAAACCGCAAACCCTGGCGCAGTGGCAACCGCTGGCAGTGGCTTTAAAACAGGCCATACCGGAACGTGATTTTGTCGTCGAGGCATTCACCTTACCCGAACTGGAATTAGCCGTTGCCAATAAACAATTGGATTTTGTCTTAACCAACCCTGGGCATTTCTTATTACTAACAAGGCGTTATGGTTTGTCATCCCCACTTGCCACACTGGCCGCCACTGACAGTGAACCCGCCATTTCAGTCTTTGGCGGCGTAATGTTTACGCGGGCAGGCACCGCCAACATCGACACGCTGCAAGACGTCAAACATAAAACGGTTGCCGTCACGAATACCGAATCTATGGGTGGCTACATGACGCAGGCTTATGAACTCAGCCTAGCTGATATTCATCTGCCGCAAGACATCAAACTACTTAACACCGGCATGCCCCATGATAATGTTGTTGACGCCGTGCTGGCAGGTCATGCCGATGTCGGATTTGTGCGCAGCGGTGTGTTAGAAGACCTAGTTAACGAAGGTAAGCTGGACATCACCCAAATTAATATTCTCAATCGACAAAATTCACCGAACTTCCCCATGCAAATGTCTACCCGGCTATACCCGGAATGGCCGTTTGCATCACTGCCGCATGTTGATGAAAATCTGACCCGCCACGTCCTCGCCGCTCTTTTTCTACTGGAAGAAAACACCACAGCCACGCGCGCAATAGGCATACACGGTTTTGTGGTGCCTGCCGACTACACGCCTGTGGAAGATTTACTCCGGCAACTGCGCTTACCGCCTTACGAAGGCATCCCGCAATTTACCTTACAAGATGTATCGGCACGTTATCAATGGCAAATCATTGGTAGCGCATTGATTATTGGCTTAATTTTGCTACTGATTTTTCGATTATGGGTTACCAACCGAAAACTCTGGGCCGAACAACAAAAGGTGCTGCAACAAACCCAACAATTGCAAGAAAGTGAACACAAACTAACGGTGATTTTGGAAAACGTCGAAGCCTGTATTTATCTTAAAGATCGGCAGGGCCGCTATCTCTACGCTAACCGCCAAGTACGCAAGTTATTTGCTGCGTCGATGAATGAAATAGTCGGACAACGCGATGAACGATTCTTTGATAACAAGACAGCTGAGAAATTACATCTTAACGACCGCTTGGTATTGGAAGATGGGCTAACACTAAGAACAGAAGAGACTAATAGAAATACCCATGACAATCTTACTTCCACTTATTTAACGATCAAATTGCCGCTACGCAATGGGGCGGGAGAAATCTATGCGCTGTGCGGTATTTCCACTGATATTACTGAAACCAAAAAAATCGAAAAGTATGAACATTTTCGTAGCCAAACGTTAGAGCTGTTAACAGGCAATACTCCGCTAGCGCAAATTCTTGAAGCCATTGTGCTCGGTGTGGAACATTTAAATCCCGAGATGTTGTGCAGCATTTTGTTATTGGATAGCGAAAACAAACATCTCAATAATGGTGCCTCACCCAGCCTACCTGAGTTTTATACTGCTGCTATCAACGGTGTGGAAATTGGACCGGGCGTCGGTTCCTGCGGCACGGCTGCATTTACCGGTCAGCGCGTTATAGTTGAGGATATTTCCTCACACCCTTATTGGGCGCCTTACAAAAAACTGGCAGCGCGCGCTGGATTAAGCGCCTGTTGGTCCCAACCTATTCTCTCGGCTGCCGGTAATGTGCTTGGTACCTTTGCCATTTATCATCGAGATGCTCGCCACCCCTCGGAAGACGATATTTTTATCATTGAACAAACCTCCCGTTTAGCCAGTATCACCATTGACCGTAAACACTCGGAAAATAAGCTGCGCACAACTGAACTCGCCCTAAAATCAGTGTCCCAAGGCGTACTCATCACCACGCCGGACCAAAACATCCTTTGGGTCAATGATGCCTTTTTGTCGATCACCGGCTACAGTAAAGCAGACATCTTGGGACAAAATTGTCGTTTCATGCAGGGCCCGGCGACTAACCTACAGACCTTGGAAGAATTACGCATAGCCCTTGAACAAGGCCACGAATTTTCTGCAGAGATTCTTAACTATCGCAAAGACAGCAGCAGCTTCTGGAACGACTTGACGATCTCACCTACACACGACGAGCAAGGCCAATTAACTCATTTTGTCGGTGTCACCCGCGATATTACTGAGCGTAAAGAGGCAGAAGAAAAACTCCACCTGGCAGCCAGTGTGTTCACCCATGCTCGTGAAGGCATCATGATCACTGCACCCGACGGCACTATCATTGATGTCAACAACGCTTTCTGTCGCATTACCGGTTATCTAAGAAAAGAAGTTATTGGTCAAAACCCAAGCCTATTAAGTTCTGGACACCATAACAAAGAGTTCTACTTTTCTTTATGGCATGACCTGATCAAGAAAGATCATTGGTACGGCGAAGTCTGGAACCGTCGCAAAAATGGCGAGGTCTATGCCGCCATGCAAACTATCAGCGCCGTTACCGACAATCACGGCAACACGCGTCACTACGTGGCATTATTTTCAGACATCACCACCCTGAAAGAACATGAAAAGGAATTGGAACACATCGCCCACTACGATGCGCTAACCAGCTTGCCTAATCGTGTGTTATTGGCGGACCGGTTGCATCAAAGCATGGCCCAGGCACAGCGACATTCACAACCACTAGCGGTGGCCTATCTCGACCTTGATGGTTTTAAGGCAATTAACGACAACTATGGGCATGAAGCCGGCGACCAGTTACTCATCGCCGCCACCGCCAACATGAAACATGCCTTACGTGAAGGCGACACTCTCGCCCGTTTGGGTGGCGACGAATTCGTCGCCGTCTTACTAAATCTACCGGACATCGAAGCTAGCGTACCGGTTCTACTCCGCCTGCTTGCCGCTGCCGCTGAACCTGTATATGTCGGCGACCTTACCTTACAAGTTTCGGCCAGTCTCGGTGTTACCTTCTATCCGCAGCACGAGGATATTGATGCAGATCAATTACTGCGCCAAGCCGATCAAGCCATGTACGTCGCAAAACAGGCCGGTAAAAATCGTTACCACGTCTTTGATGCTGTGCAAGATAGCAGCATCCGTGGTCATCATGAAAGTCTGGGGCACATTCGCGATGCCCTGACTAAGCGCGAATTCGTGCTGTATTACCAACCCAAGGTGAACATGCGCACCGGCACCGTGATCGGCGCAGAGGCACTCATCCGCTGGCAGCATCCGGAAAGAGGCCTATTGCCGCCAATAGTCTTTCTACCGGTCATCGAAGACCATCCGCTGGCCGTTGAACTTGGCGAATGGGTCATCGACACCGCACTGACGCAAATGGAGATCTGGCATGCCGAAGGCTTAACTACCCCGGTCAGCGTCAATATCAGCGCCCGCCAATTACAGCAATCGGACTTTGTCGAACGCTTGCGAGAAATTCTGGCTGGGCATCCTGACATCATGCCCAGCAGTCTTGAACTAGAAGTGCTGGAAACCAGCGCTTTGGAAGATATGGGCAAAGTCTCTCGAATTATTCATGACTGTCGGGAAATCGGCGTTAAGTTCGCTCTGGATGATTTCGGCACCGGTTATTCGTCGCTGACTTACTTAAAACACTTGCCGGTAACACTGCTCAAAATCGACCAAAGCTTCGTGCGTGATATGCTCGACGACCCGGACGACCTAGCTATCGTCGAAGGTGTGCTTGGCTTGGCAACGGCTTTCCGCCGTGACGTGATTGCCGAAGGGGTAGAAACCTTGGCACATGGCGAACTGCTGTTACAACTTGGTTGCGACTTGGCTCAAGGCTATGGCATTGCCAAGCCTATGCCGCCAGACCAGTTACCACACTGGGCGGCGACTTGGCGTCCAGACCCGGTCTGGATAAATCTACCGTCAGTAAACCGCAACGATATACCATTGTTGTTTGCCAGCGTCGAACACCGCGCCTGGATTGCCGCCATAACCGCCTACGTGACCGGCGAACGAGAGCTCCCGCAATTGCTTGATCACCACGCATGTCGCTTCACAGCCTGGCTTGAAAACAGCGACAACAGACTACGACATGCCGAATTACCTGCTTTTCAGACTATTGAATCTTTACACCGGCAACTGCATCTTATCGCCGATGAACTAATGGACCTTCAAGTTCAAGGCTATCATTCAGAAGCGCTGACAAGACTAGGTGAACTTCAAGCGTCAGGCGATGAATTGCTTGAACAGTTAAAAATCATGGTGCAGAAAATCAATAAGTAATGCTATGAAAAGTAATCATTCCAATGACCTCTCTCATCACATTCTCCCCAACTCCGCGACGATGGTGGGCGTGTGTATCATGGTAATCAGTATCGTTAAAAGCCAACCTTCAGATTTGGTGAGTTACCTGATTGATAAAGCGCTGGCTATCGACAGCGTGCTGTTTACCGTCAGCGCCCTGCTGTCATTTTTGTCGATTCGTTTAGAACGCTCCACCGTCCATCTGGAGCGGTGGGCAGAAGTGATTTTTATAGTGGGCTTGGTATCGATGACACTGATTGCGGTGATTTTTTCTTTTGAAATCGTTTGATTTAGCTTTCGGGAACCTCTAAAAATTATCCATTCATGCCCTTCGGCTATACTCAGGACAGGCTTTGACAGGCTCTCGGCAACTGCTCCTGCATTGCTCTACCTCCTGCATCCATGCAGTCGAGCACGAACGGATAAGCAATTGATTTAATAAGATAACCGTTCGCATTTATGCCCTGTGGGTACTGAGTTTATCGAAGTGCAGGGTTTTTCGAGGTACCCAACAATGTGGTGAGGAAGCTGCGGTTCTGTATAGCCCTCAAATCCAATCCATTTTCCCGGTTTGTGCAGAAATCGGGTTTTTTATAACCAGCCTGCCTTTGCTCGCTTTGTCAAAATACTCTTCTTGTCATTCTTTAAACGGAAGACTCGTCAAACACGTTGTTTATTTTTCTGGTAACGCCCTTGTAGGAGCGGGCCTTGCCCGCGAATTAACATGCACCAACGCCCAAGAATTGTTACCGGCATTTCGCGGGCAAGGCCCGCTCCTACTCTTCATGTATCGGCAATTTGCGGCGTTTTGATGTGGGATTTTTTGCTTCCTGCGTGCTGGCGAGTTGTTGATATAGCTCGAACAGAAAGGCCACGCGGTCGCTGTCGCCGGAAAATTTCTTTTTGGAATAGGCTGCGTCAACGGCAGCATCGAGTTTGTGGTGGGCTTTGACCAGTTCCGGCGGCATGGATAGGGGATCGTAAAGATCGGCCAGCGAGGAATTCGGGTAAAGGGCGCGGGCATCGAGCACGGCTTGGGCTGCCTCCTCAATGGTTTGTTTTTGTTTGTCGGTTACCGCTTCCGGCCAAGGGAAGGTGTTGTAAACAATAACTGCTGAATAACGGTAATCGCTTTTAAGACGACCACAAACACTTCGTACCCATGCCATGTGCATTACTGATGTCAAAACACCAAACTGATAAAAAGTTGCATCAGGAACAGTAAAAACAAGGTTACTTACAATTACCTCTGGTTGAACAAAGCCGATTGGAATGTAATGCCGCATTTCTGAAGATACACTGGGAATAAGCAGGTAAGGCGTAGTCGGTTGGCGAATTTTCTGAAATAGCGTCGGCGTTTCTGCATCCTTTTTTGTTTGACTATCAGTGCTGTCGATTCTCATTTTTCGAACCGCTTCAACACGCTTCATAACTGCTGGCATTTTTCGCAATTGCTCTGGTGTACAACCTTTAAGCCACAAACACCATCGCTCTCTGCTATTTATAAATTCCTCGGCTCCAACAAAACGCCGAAGCCAGTCCGTGGCTAAAGGTTCTTGCATAAGAAATGCTGTTTTTTCTTCATCTGATAAAAGAAGATTTCCTCCGTCTGTGGGCTTGCTTCCATTTATCATTTTGGACACTGCACAAATCGGCGTAGAACGAGGAATTACAACGACGTCAGGCGCATCTACCAAATACGGATTTATATTTTTGGCTTTTACTGCGTGAGCTTCAGCTTGAGGCGTTTCATAATCAAAAATGGTTTTTTCCAAGTTGGCATAATCCGAACCAACGTAGGATGTGCCGACGCTAGGAGGCGCACTTGTGCCCCTGAGGGTATCGGTCGCGAATGATGCGCTTCGTACCTCAGCACATCCTACATTTGGCAACGGGTACAGGGCAAATCCAATGATGACGCAATGCACGGCGGCCTTGCCCTTGGCTTCGCTCGACCATTGAAAAGTGCGATGCGCAAAATGGATTTTAATACCACGTTTGAGCAAGTCAGCCCACAACACACCGACTTGTTCGCCTTGGGTGATCGAGTTGGTGGAGACAAACGCGGTTTTTATGGCGTGATTTTCGGCCATGTAATCAGTAGCCTTGCGATACCAAGCGGCGACAAAATCCAATAAACCCGCCGATTTAACGTCATGAAAAACCCGCGCCAAATCCTGCTTTTGTTCGGCGGTTTGATAGGTTTTGCCTAGAAACGGCGGATTACCCAAAATGTAACTTAACTCTTCCGGCTTCACGACCTCGCGCCAGTCAATCTGCAGGGCGTTGCCATGCACGATGGTGGCTGATTTCTTGAGCGGCAGGCGGACGAAATAGTTACCGAATTCTTCTGAAATCAGCATGTTCATTTGATGGTCCATCAGCCACATCGCGGTTTGGGCGATTTGCGCGGGGAATTCTTCAATCTCGATGCCGTAAAACTGGTCGACATCGCAGAGGATGTTGATCTCGGCGACATCAAGCGACAGGTTGGCGGATTTGCCGTACAGCACGCGCAGAATCTCCAGCTCCAGCAAGCGCAGTTCCCTGTAGGCAATTACTAAAAAGTTGCCGCAACCACAGGCAGGATCGAAAAACTTGAGCTTGGCGAGTTTCTGGTGAAATTCATAGAGCTTTTTCGGCTGGCTTTTGACGCGCTCAAACTCTGTCCACAGTTCATCCAGAAACAGCGGGCGGATCAATTTGAGGATATTTTTCTCGCCGGTGTAATGTGCGCCAAGATTGCGGCGCAGTTTTTGATCCATCACCGATTGAAACAACGCGCCAAAAATGGCCGGGGAAATGCGGCTCCAATCCAGCGCGCAGCATTCCAGCAACATGTCGCGCATTTCCCGGTCGAAGGACGCCATGCCCAGCCGTTCGGCATAGAGGTTGCCGTTAACATAGGGGAAAGCAGCCAGTTGTTCATCCAAAGTTTTAAGGCGTTTTTCGTGCGGCGTGTTGAGCACTTCAAACAAATTTGCCAGCCATTGCGCCAAGTCGCGGCCGTCTTCGGCAGTGCTTTGTTCGATGAGTTCTTGAAATTGGCTGCGCTCGAAAATACTGGTGTCTTCACCGAACAGGCAAAACAGCAAACGCACCAGATAAACTTCCAGCTCGTGGCCTTCGTAACCGATGGCCTTGAGCTTGTCATGCAGCCGCCCCATGCGTTCAGCGGCTTTGATGTTGACGGCGTCTTGTTCTTTAAACGAGGTGGTTTGATAACCGGCGATAAAACCGAACAGCCGAACGTGTTTATAGAATTCTTTGAGTGTGAAATCGTGTTGTTTATCTTCCTCAAGATCATAAAGCCGGAAGCGCTCGAAGTCGGAAACCAGGATATAGCGCGGCACGTCGCGATCTTTTAAGCCGGGAAAATAGTCTTTGGCCTGTTGAAAGGCACGGTCCAAATTTTTACCGCGCGATTTATGTTCGACGAGGAGAATGCCTTTCCACAGTAAATCGATATAACCGTCCCGCCCATCGAGTTTTTTGACGTGCTTTTCGAAGCTCGCAACCCGCTTGCGGGGCACGCCGAAGACGTTGAAAAAAGCATCTAAAAACGATTTGGCTTCGGCATCTTCAGAAGATTCATCCACCCACTCGCGGGAAAATTTTAAAGCACGGTCTTTTATTTCATTCCAAGATAAAGGCATGTTCCCTCATGTATTTTTGATTTGCTGATTTATTTACTATCGTTCCCTCGCTCTAGCTTGGGAACGATAAATTTAGTTAAGCCGTTCCTGATCGACTGCACGGATGCAGGAGGTAGGGCAACGCATGGAGCAGTTGCCGATATTTTATCAAACGCTCTCCTGAGCGCAGTCGAAGGGCATGAACTGCTTAACGGGGCTTAGGATTTTTCCATTCACCCTTCGACACGCTCAGTAAGAACGGAAAAATCCTTAACTTTATGTTAGTGACGCGTGTGTGGGGTATGGATTCATTAATTAATCCCATGTTGCTGATACACATCCAGAATTTTCCGGGTTAACTTCGGATAATCCTCATCGAAATGATGGCCTCCGGGTAACTCCAGAATATTGGCTTCGGTATTCAGCAGACTGGTACAAGCGGTTTCGGCAACTTCTTCTTTACCGTAAACGCACAAAATCTTGTTTTTGGGTATGTGTGCCAGCTCCGGTGCCAATGGCAGTTCGGCGCCGCTTTGCCCCAGCCAGCCGGATACATGGATTTCAAAATCGGCATGGTTGGCCAGCGCTATTAGTGCCAACAACGGTACGCTGTCTTTATCCTGTTGCGGCAAACGGTTGTATATGGCTGGCAAGATGTCGGCGCCAAAGGAATAACCGGCCAGTACAAACGATTTTACGCCCCAGTTTTTGCGGTAATAAGCCATCGTAGCGGTTAGGTCAATGGCGGCTTGCTCGGGCGTTTTGTGTTCCCAGAAGTAACGCAATACGTCGACACCCACCACGGGATAATTCAACGCGGCCATTTCTCCGGCAATGGTTCTATCCAGATCCCGCCAGCCGCCGTCACCGGAATAAAATAGCGTAACGGTATCGCTGTGTTTGGCTACCGGCACTTCCACCACCGGCATCGGTGCCGAAGAGTCTCCCGAGTGACCAACAGCGGCATTAAGTTCATTAAGCAATAACGTATCAAGCGGGGTATCGTAAGCCGCAATTCGGGTATCGACGGTGCCTAAACTTTTAATAAAAACGCCCGTTTCGGCGGTGGGCTGATCGGTCCACACGGAACGCCATTTGCTTTTGAGCCCGGCATCGGAAATCAGGTTAATTTTTTCGTTGTCATTTTGAGTGGATAACGGCGGGCACAAGGCTAAATCGGTAGGCAATTCAATCGAAAATCCGATAGAAAGATTAGTGGCATTATTTTGCCCTTGCGCATTGATAAACGGGAGCAGCGCGCCTTCGGCAATACCGGTAACAATGAGACGGTTTGCTGCATTGAACGGCAGGTATTCTGCAAGCGAATCGGGAATCAAAGCAGATATTGGCAGCTCTTTTGTCAGTGCTTTTATCGATTTATTGATAAATTGATAATCCAAACATTGATTGGTTTCAAAATTGAAATTATTAAGCACCTGCCAACTATCGATAATGGCTACGGATAAGCCGCTTGCCGCTACACGCTTGGCAAGTTCGCGTGCAGGGAATTTTTGGGTATCGACAAACACCACCGCCAAGCCTTGTGAGCCCCAAAGCGGTTCGACGATGGTAATCCCTTCCAAGTTGTCGGTATCAATAATTTTTTGGAGGATCGGCGGGTTGATATGCGGCATCCACCAAAATCCAAGTGTTGCAGCCCCCACGAAGAGACCGATAAGTAACAATGATTTTTTGATTTTCATAGGCCAATAATACAGTGAATGAGCCAAGGTAGACTGGATGTTGTTTTTATACTTTTGTAGCTCAAATTTCGTTTTTTAAATCTCCTCACCCCAGCCCTCTCCAGCAGGAGAGGTAGTAAAGGCACCAACATTTGATGTGAAATGGGTATAACTTAAGCGAGATTAAATCGGACGCGGGATATTTAAAAACTCGGCAATCAATGGGTTGACCTTCGCAGCATGGCTAATATGCGCGGAGTGGCCCGCCCCCATGACAATTTCAAGTTTGCTGTTGGTCAGGTTTCTCGCCAGCTCGATGGTATGGTCCGGATCGATCACATCGTATTCTCCGGCAACCACTAGGGTTGGGGCAACAATCGCCTGTAAATCGGAATGTTCAAGCTGGGGGGCGTTCTGCCATAGTGAATAGATCTTTTCTTCGAGAAGACCATCGTTTTTATCCGACCCTGTCCACCAGTTCTGCAACCAGGCGATGACTTTGTTTTTGAATGTGGCGCGCGCCTGATCATGCGCTTCGGCGGCAGAAAATTGTAAGCCCGATGACTGAAAATTAGCACTGATCGCAACGATACGGCCCACGCGTTCGGGCGCCTCTCGCCCCAAAATCAGCGCAATGATGCCGCCGTCGCTCCAGCCGATAATATCGGTGCGTTTTATCTCCAAGCGATCCAGTACTTGTAGAGTGTCCTCGGCAAACACATGATAATTAAGCTCGGCATCTCCGTGGGTGGAATCGCCATGACCGCGGGTATCGATTAGCACAACTCTGCGCCCAGAAGCCACCAACCAGGGTATTTGCGCAAACCAGCTGAGTTTATTACTCAATCCGCCATGCAACAGTAATACCGGCTCGCCCTGACCATAAGCAACATAATGAATATGGGCACCACGAAATTCGATGTTGCCCTTTTCGGTTTTTGTAGACGCTGAATAGGCCCAAACCAGGTATTTAAGAAAACTGACCGACACCGGTTGTAACCAGAAAAAAACCACCATGAGTGCCCCAACTATCGTTGCGATTGCGTATTTCAAAATCATGAATCAGCCCCAACTGTGTAAATGCCCGACTTCTGGTGCTCCTCAGTAAACTTAGTTATTTATCTAATGACTCACTCTGTCCAAACTCCTTAGCAAATTCATCAAATTCCTTTTTCCAGACCTCTTTGTTATAGCCCCAATTGCCCTCCGCCAGTAGCTTCTCGCCGATCGCGAATTCCGCCTTTACCCGGCTTACAGTAACTTCATTACCTTCATCATCCCAAAGCGCTTGGGCATAAAACAGGTGATTGAGCGGATGTTTGGGGTGATTGTTGACTGCTCTTACCAAAAGATCCAGTGCCTTGTCGCGGTCGCCAATGCCGTTGGGCCATGCCGGGGCTTTAAGATAAAGCATGCCTAAAACGCGAAGCGGCCCGCTATCGTCGAGGTCCGGACTTAATGCTACCGCTTGCTTTAATTCATCTTCCAAGCGGGCAAGGTTATTGATAGCCAGGGTGATATGTTCACGCACTTCAAGCCCCAAGTTGGCAGCTAAGTAGTAATGCACTCCGCCATCACCAGTGCCCCCCAGCTTAAGGGCGGTTTCGGCAAAACCCACGCCCTCATCGGCAAGTTTCTCGCGCTTATTCTGATCTGTTTCACGTTCCGCCAAATGTAAGCACAGGCGACTGGCGAATGCGCTGCGCCGCAAGGTCACGTCTTCGGTTTTGCGCAATGCAGTTAATGCGCAGGCTAAGGTGTCGGTTTTGCTCAGGTACCCGAGTTGATTTTGTGCAGCCAGCAAGTTTGCGGTGGTCTGTTCCGGGCAGTTAAGCGTTTCGTCAAACTGGACATAGTCTTTCTGAAACAAGGCGCAGCTGTTCAAAAAGACGAGTAGTGAAATAGTGAAAAACAGTCTTAGCTTGTTCAATGTCTTATTTCCCGTCAGTCCACAATTTAATCATCGGTTCGAATACCGCCGTATCGACGCTGGCAAAGGCTTCCACGCCAAATAAATCGCATAGTTTTTTGCCTTCACTATCGGCACACATTCCTTCCAAGGCTTGCCCAAAGCGGAGTCGTTCTTCAGTTGTCGTAGTTTTGCTGTTTGCAACCACGCCCATCAACGGGATCTGCTCGGAGGTAAAGATGGCCTCAAGAGGTTTGCTCATCTGAAGCGACGCCAGGCCGTTGAACTGTTGCTCGTTTAAAATAACCGCGTCCAATTCGCCTTTATCCAAAGACCGCAACGCACGGATGGCCTGATTAGATGGTTTTAAGTTGAAGCCAGCAAGGTCATATTTACCGGCAAGCACGATTTTGCTGATAAAAGACGGCTCTTCCAATACCGTGCCACCAACCGCTTTGCCTTTCAGCTGGTCCAGGTTCTGATACTTGTCCTTTTGCACCATGACCCGGTAACGCTCACTGCTTTGGCCTTTGATTTTGGGTTGAACGACCGGCACCAAGTTGTGCTGGCTGCGCAATTCCAAATACAAGCCTAGCGAGGTGATCGCAAACTTGGGGTGTTTATCGGCTATTTGCTTTTTACATTCATCGGCTTTAGCGGTGAAGAGGCTTGTAAAGCTATTTTCCGGCCACTGACTAACGCGCTCGACCACTCGTAACATGGAGCTCATTGCCGCGTTGGCGTCCTTGGCATTAACCGCCCCGCCCGGATAACACACCAAAATCATTTCGGGATTTGGTGCTGCGTTTGCCGTTAAGGAAGCCAGCAAACTGGTAACAATCAGATAAGTTTTTCGCATTATGGTTTTCTCTTGGAATCTAATAATTGACCGATGGCCGGTGCCACCACCAGGGTTGCAACCAAACAACACACTAGCCCGATGGTGATACTCACGCCTAACGAGGACACGCCTCGATAGCTGGCCAGAGTGATAGCTCCCAGACCTGCCAGCTCGGTACCTGCGGCCAGTCCGATCACTTTGCCTGCGGCCATGCTGACTTGCAAAGGCGTTTGATCTTTCAATTCGCGCCAGCGATAGCTGAACCACACGCCGTAATCTACTGCTAACGCAATCACCATCGGCAAGGCAACAATGTTGGCGTAATTATATCGAATACCACCCAAAGCCATCAGCCCCAGCATCCAGCCTCCGCCTATCAATAATGGTAATGCAGCGAGCGCAAAGCCGCGCACACTGCGTGTTGCCGCCATGACCCAGAGCAGGCAAAGCACTAAGGCTAATTGTGTGCCGCTGGTAAAACTTGCAACCACGGCCTTGGAAAATGCTTGATGCGTGGTTGGGAAGCCTGTTGCCTCTGGCGAGACGCTATAGACATCATTGATTAGTGCATCGAGATTGTCAGGATCGTACACGGTTTTTGCCGGGAAGCCGTAGATAGCAATGCTACCGTCGGCGCCAAAAAAACGATTGCGCAAAGCTGGCGGCAACTGCTCTGGGCTTAATGGTTGGGCCTGTTGCCAGCCTTCTATGATTTTGAGTCCGGCATCCGCATCAAACAGTAACGCGCGCAAAAAATTCTCGCTACGCACTCTGCCCTGCTCACCGTCTGCCGCAAGCTTGCCGGAAATAGTCACAAGTTGTCCGCGCACTCGCTCCAAACTCTCGACCACAGTGGTATGGCCAGCCGAGAATGCTTGCTCTTCGGCATCATCAATAATCGCCGTGCTGTTTTCTAACAACACTCGCAATAACTCGAATGATTTTACGGATAAGCCCGCCCGAGCAAGTTCTGCGACTTGTTTGTCATAGCCTGCCTTGGAAAACGACTCGCCTAAGCTCATGGCTTTGTGAAGTCGGGCATCCGCATCTTCAGGAAACAGGTTGGTCAATGACTGTGCCTGGGCAATGGTTTTGAGCTTACCGGCCTCGGTGGTGATGCGCCGAGCTTCGGCCATGTCCTTGGCAGTAAAAATAATGACTTCTGACTGGTAGTCACTCTCTGCCACCATGCGGCGCTGGTAATAGGCCGCCTGAGAATCTTTAGGCAGCATAGACAGCACATCGTAGTCGAACGGGATTGATAAACCTTTTATTCCACCGATGACTGCGCAGATTAAAGCCAGCAGGACAATAACCAACGCGACCGGCATTGGAAACCGGCCGTTCTTTCCCGTTTCGTCCTTCTGTGCTCGCACGGTGGTAGAAGCAGGAGACGGTTTGATGTCTCTTAGCTTTGGCGGCAATAAAGCATACAGCGCAGGCTGGACCATCCAGGTACTGATTAAGATCATCAGCACGCCTTTCGCAGCAACGACACCCAGTTCGGAAAAGCCTGGGAAATCCACGGTGGCTAAGGCACTAAAAATTAACAGCGATGCGCCACCCGCTGTTAGCACTGCGATAAATGACGAGCCGATACCGGCGCCGATAGCTTCCACCAAGGGCTTGCCGGCGCGACGTTCCTCGTCAATACGCGAAGTGGTAAAGATGCCGTAGTCCGCTCCCAAGCCAAATAGGATGGCAATAAAAGCGGCGGTGATGATGGTCAGATGCCCAACAGTAATCAGTGCCAGCCCTAAACTCCACAGCACCCCGAGCCCCATTGGAATAAAAATCAATACGGCCCAGCGCACACTGCGCACTACAAGTAGTATCAATGCACCGATGAGGCCCGCGGAGGTAAATATCACCAAAGTAATATCTTTGCGGATGTTGACGAATTCTTCGTATTCAATCGCCGGTAACCCGGTCAGTCCCACGCTAGGAGCAGCCTGTCCAGAGACTTTAACTTGCTCAGTCAACGTTGCCGATACTTGTTTAACCTTGTCGACGAATGGCTCAAGATTCTGGAAATCCCCAGAAGCGTTTTTCGGATGCACAAATAAAAACAACATACGCCCATCGCGGGACGTAAAGTAACCGTCATTCATACCGCTTGCGCCGCTGTTGGCCAATAGCCGATTCCACTCTAAACCAGTAGGAACCGTTTCATCTGACAACCAACGTTGCCATTCTTCCAGAAAAAACCCGACCAAATTCAAACCTGCTTCAGCTGTTTTCAGGTCTGTGTCGGTACCGCCTAGCTGTGGATGATCTTTGCTCCAAGTCACCGCTTTACGTAGGTTTTCTTCAAGCCCTGCCGTCAGAATGGGCTGGTTTGCCATTTCAGCAAGCTTGTCCAAGCCTTCAAGAGGCATCAGTAAATAGGCATGGTTTAAAAAAAATGCCATGTCGAGTCGAGAGGTCGCCAGCCCTATCTCAGGTTCCACCTGAAGCTTTGCCGCCAAATCGTTAGCAAATGACTCCAACTCACTGCGTGGCGCGCCCTCTAGGACGATCATTAAATCCGAGGCTGCGCCAAAATTTTCCAGAAAGTGATTAAAGCGATTTGCCACCGCCGTATTCTGAGGAAGGAGCGCCTGTCGCGAGGTATGAATCGGAAGTTGTACTGTCGCCCAGCCAGCCAGAATCGAGAAAAACAAGGCCAACCCTAAAATCCGCTTAGGGTTTCGGGCAAAATATTCTGCAATCTTGGCGGCGCGATGGTTAATTTTCATAAAAAAGGGATTGATGAATTAGCGCAATCTGATAGTAAGCGCGAATGTCGATGACAGTTGTATAAGGCGATATTGCTAGCGTTGAATCAATTTCGGATGACAACCGTTGATGACTCAATAGATTTTAAAACCTCAATTAGGGTCTTTGAATCTTTGCGGTATAACTTAACGGAGGAAAATATTTTATTTTCGAGAAGTAAGAATTAGCAAACGCAAATAAATTAATTTCATTTTTTATCAATGGCTTAATAATAAAAAACGCATCCCAAAGAAGCTTTATTGCCTTGGGTAAATTTAAAATTTGTTCACGTACCAAATCGAACGCGCCAAAAAACGCTAAAAAGCAGAATTGTTTGATTAACGAAGAATGTTTCCGGTTTAAACCTGCCAATATTGAAATTGATTCCTGGGCATTAGCACCGCCACATTGAAGAAATTTGAATACTGCTTTTTTCAGTAAATCATTCGACATAACGGCATACAGTGCGTTGGCGAGAATATTCAAATTGGCATTAGCACTTTGTCTATCTCGATAATACGCTTCGATTTTTTCGTGAATCAAATCGGTATTATTAAAATCAGGCATAGCCAATAAATGGCTACTCAAAATTTGAATATCCGAAAATACCGCCGTTAAACCACCACCGGTTAAGGGATGACGCATATTTAGCGCATCGCCTAACATCACTGCGCCTTTCCTTACTATGGGTTTTGCAGCCATGTAATGATTGGGCATCACCTTAAAGCCACCTTCTTGTAAGGCCTGCGCATAGCTGTTGCTCATACATTCAGGAATATATGGCGTGACATTGGTTTCTAAATGGGCCTGTAAAAGATGCTTTCTAGGTAATTGGTCACCCGGGAAATCAATTAACAGCCTGACCTCATTATTGGAAATCGGATAACAAATAAACGGCGTCGGCCCTGATAAAAACACATGTCCATGCTTTGGAAACGGCATGTCACAGTTTTGTAAAATGACGCCTATAAAGTAAGACGTCACCGTTTTTTCGTTATTACTCAGATCCGCTCTAAAATTTGAAAAGAATCCATCGCTGGTAATGGTTAAGGGTGCATAAATAGACTTTATCTGGGACGACAGTGAGTCACGGTAACTTACGCCAACGATCTCATTCCTTTCATTTTCAAGGAGTTGCAGTGCCTTGCCATGTATTTGCGTAACCGATCCGTTTTGCAATGCGGAAGCTCTGATTTGCTGCAAAAACCGACCATTATGAAGACCCACGCCCAAATGGGGATCAGGATAAGCGATGGTGGTGCTTTCATTGCCTTGTAATAATGCATAGCCTTTTACGGTTTGCGCCTCAAAACCTTCCAGTAAATGGCTTAAACCCATTTCTTCAAGTGACAATACTGCGCCTGGTTGCAACAGTTCACCGACGATACGTTTTTTCTCTTTAAAACAATGATCGATTAACGCGATTTTAATGCCTTTGGGGGCGAGATAAGCAGCAATGGTTGCGCCTGCCATGCCGGCGCCGATAATACAAATATCGAACTCTGATTTCATATTAAGCCACTTGCTGCTGATTTTTTAAACTGGGTTGATTGATTAATCATTTCGAAGCGAACCGTTGTCGGTATCGACTTAACGCCCAGATAGGAAATATGTTTCTGTAATTTGCGTAAGTAATCATACAGTTATAATTAAAAACGCCAGAAATGCTTTCTTGTGGCCAATCGCCACTAGCGACTTGCTTATTTAGTAACACATTAATCCCCATTTCAATGACTTTATTATCGCCATACTCGGCCGCCATTAATGTCAATAATGCCCATGCGGTATTAACCACTTGAGAGTCAGCCGCTTCGGAATAGACCAGTTTTGAACACGATTCGAAGGTTTCCCCCCAGCCGCCATCGGCTTTTTGATGATCCACTAAAAAACTGCTGGCTTTATTGATGCTGGTCATTAAAACTGCATCATCGTAATAGCCTTTGCCCTTGGCTTTACTGATCGCTTCAACGCCAAACCAGGTAGCGTAAGTAAAACAAACTGCCCAGCCACCATACCATGAGCCATCAGGTTTTTGCTGATTAAGGATAAAGTCAATTCCTGAGCTTATAGCCTTATGTATTTCGTTACTTTTATAGGCCGGATAAGTTTCCTGAATCTCCAGCAATGAAATAACGCAAGCTGCAGTACATTCAGTCCATGAATAATCGATCATAATATCCGCAAATACTTCTGATGGGTTGAGTTTTTCCAACCATTTCGGTGCACGGCTTAATTCATAAGTTGCCCAGCCGCCATCGGCATTTTGATAAGACAGAATAACATCAACGGCTTGTTGAATACGTTGCTCATCAATTATCGGTTTAACCAGTCCTGAATGATTGATAGCTAAAGTGGCGCTTAAGCCCTCTGCGGTGCAATCGGCGACCGGCCAACCATTTTCTGCGGTAGAAAACGGCCAACTGCCTATCATCGGATGACGAAAAAATTCCGCGTGCGTTGGGTGTTCCGCTTTGATTTGTGACAGTTCGATAAACTTATAGCTTTTTGCAATAGTGGACGGAAAAAGCTTACCCACATCACTTTCCAGCATAGCGCGAGTTGCAAACGCGGTATCCCAAAGTTGCGAGCCGTTGTAGCCATTCATTTTCATGCCATCTTCGGCAACCCATAAATAGTCAAACCAACGCGCCACATGCTTTTTAAATTGCTCGGAGTCCTTACCGTAAGCGTGCCAGATGCTGATAGAGTTAATCGCTTTATTAACGGGGCCAATGTTGATGTAATCGGTTTGCGCATCTTCTGCATTCAGATACGTTAAGAGGTAGGCGGTGGCTTTTTCTCTTAGCCAATTAGATTTAAATTTTTCGTAGGTATTAGTGAAAAAATTCATCCACTTCAGTACCGGCGAAAGCTGGGTGTAAGAATCTTTTTCGCAGAGAGCATTGCGTTGTTTCGGCCAATCGATGGACGCGAAATCTTCGTTAAAAAGCTCTTCTCTTAGCGATAAAATCAACGCAGTTTCGGGCGCTTTGATGCGCTGTGCATAGCAGTAAGCCATTGGTAAATAAACCATACGGCTATGGCACCAATAACGCCACGGATGTACCGGCAGCCATTTTGGAAACAGCCACATTTCAGGAAAAAGACTGTTAAATCCTTGCCAGTCATAGCAATTTAAAATGGCTAAATAAAACTTTCCCCAAGAAGGAATGCCGGTTGCACCACCATTGTTTTTGATCCACACCCTGGCGCTGGCAAGTTGTTTATTATTTTTATCAACACCCAAGAGTCGCAGCGACACGTATTGCATCACCGTGCCGAACATGGTCGACTCACCTTCAATATGCATGCCCCAACCGGCATCACTATTTTGATGATTGAATATATAAAGCTTCATCATTTCCTGATGCGCTTTTGGGAATGGGGTGTCCGTAAGGTAAGAAGCAATCAGTAACCCCGGCAAAAGAAATAACGGGCCGCCGTAATCGCCAGGCCAATGCCCGTCTTCACTTTGCAAGTATGAAAAATAGTTAATCCCTTTAACAAGCGCGTCCGTCACTTGTTGCTGGTCAGCATTGTTTTCCTGAGGGTTTTGTCCGGAGAATTCCTGGAAATTCGCATTAATAGCTGCGTGTCTAAAAACCTTATCGCCGGAATTGGGATTGCTGGATTTATCAAACTGAAAATCTTCAGCAAACTGAATGATGTCCTCATCGGTAACACTAGCAACGTTTTGTAAATGCTCGTTGATGTTATTTGACTTGGGCTTAAACGCCCAAATCTGCCGTCCCTTTTCAGTAAGGAGTTGCCAGCTTTTCCAACTCGGTTTTACATTCAGCATAGATTCTTATCAGGGTAACTTTTAGCTAAAGAGTGACAGCCATTTTATGTGTTAAACAGCGCAATGCGTACCATCGCCAAAAAACCTTTCAGTTTTTTCCATACACTTGGCTGCGCGCGCAAACGCTCATGACCGGGAAGCAACTGTCCTTTGGCTAGTTTACCGATCTTCCTTTTCACGGCAGGATCAAGCTTTCCGTCGGCAGCTAATTCAAAAAACAAGGCTTTGACATTGCCTAAATCAAAAAAGTCGCGTTGCCATTCCCATTTATAGTTGCCGCCATAACGAAACCAGGAACCACCGATGCCTGCTACTTCGTAATGTGTGCCATCTTCGCGTAATGCAGGCGATACCTGACGCCATAAGCCTATGACTTCACCTTGTTTTTCATCGATTAAAATCCGGTGATATGGATAACGCCATTCCTCAAAGCCTTCCATTTGCACACCTAGCGCCCATTCTTCTATCTCTTTGCGACTGCGTGCGACAAATTCCTCATTCGGGCCAATATTCCAGCGATACTCGGCCGTCTCGGTATACATCGCGCCCAAATATTTTGGCCAATTGCCTTCTTTTTCAGCGTCACGATTGGCTTGTAACCAACGTTCAACCATTTCTTCAAGTTCTGCTCTGGGATATTCAGCCATTATTTGTTTTTATAGGTAAGTTCAGTTGATTTCGATTTTAATTGCTTTGGTGGGGCAGTATTTTTCCGCTTGCTGGGCTTTTGTCAACAAAGCGAGGGATGGACGTTCTTGCAAGACGGTTAAATTGCCCGCCTCATCTACCTGAAAAAGCTCAGGCGCTTCAGTCATACAAGTCGCATGACCTTGGCAAAGCTCCCTGTCGATTTTTATTTGAAAGCTTTTACCGGCTTGGATGTTTTCTTGCGCGTTACTTGTTGTTGACTCAGTTGCAGCTTCTTTAATGAGCGTGCGTTTTATATAACGAACACGGCAAGGCGATAGTGGCTGCACCACCATTTGGGTGAAATCATCCTGATACTTGTCTTTATCATCGACCAATTCAAAGGTATAGCGACGCAACAGTATGCTAAAAATGGCTTTTAATTGCAGCATGGCAAACGCATTACCGGTGCATTTATGTTTGCCACCACCGAAGGCAATCCAACTAAAGGGCTTGGCATCTTCCTGACGTGATTCAGAATAGCGTTCTGGGTCAAACTTTTCCGGATCGGGAAAAACCTCGGCAATACGGTGCGATACTCGCGGCGAAGCACAGACGTATTTTCCTGCCTTAACCGTAACACCTTTAAAGTGAAAATCCCGCATCACTTTACGAATTAAAAATATTAATGGCGGATGCAAACGCAACACTTCTTTTACAACATTTTCCAGTATCGGAATTTCGCGTAACGATTGAAAAGTGACTTCACCATCGACACCAAAGTGCGTATCGAGTTCAGCCAATACTTTAACCATAGCCTCAGGACGACGCGCCAATTCCAGCAACGTCCACGCTGCAGTTCCGGCTGTTGTGTGATGTCCGGCAAATATGGTGCCGATTAACATGCCGGTTATTTCGTGAGCAGATAAACCGGTGCCGTCGTCATATTTAGACTCAATGAGTAACTGAAACGCATCTTCACTTTTTTCTGATTTATTGGCGCGTTTGGCAATAATATCAGTGACTAGCTCTTGCAATCTGGCTCGCGCTTTATCTCGACGGCGAAATACCGGTAATGGCAAATAAGGGAAAACAAAGGCCAGTGGATTCACGCCTTTTTCAAGGTCATGATAAATTTTCGCGAATTCTTCATTGAGTTCATAACGAAATTCATCACCCAGCAGGCAGTGGCTGGAGGTGTAAATGGTGAGTTCTTTCATAAACTCAAGTAAATCAATTTCACCTGTGTCACCCCAGTCAGCAATCATTTGCTCAACTTCCTGAACGATCACTTGCGCATAGCCGCGCATGGGCTTATCGCGCAATACCGGCATGAGCATTTTAAGCTGTTGGTCTTTTTTATGCGGTGGTGCATCAAAAACCACGCCTTTACCAAAAATCGGCGTCATGATTTTATAAGCTTGGCTTTGATCTAACTGATCATCAGGCGCTCTAAAAAAAGCTTCATTCGCTTCAGGCCCTGTCATTAACACCATTTTTTGATGAAACATACGAAATTCACCGATTTCTCCGAGTGTGTTTCTTAGCTTCACCATGTATTCAAAGGGATTTTTACCAAACTCAAGCATATGTCCGATGAACGGTAATGCTGAAGGCATCTTAGGTGGTTCTTTAAATGTCGAAACAGCGTTGTCGTTGTTGGCAGGAGTCATAACTTAAATTATAAATTTATTAAGGAACATCAATGAAATGGCACGACAAAGGCGATCGACTGATTGTTGAAACGGCCTCGACAATTAAATGTAATTTACTAGAAGTTGATTTTCTTGAGCGTTTGAGAGCCACTATCAATAAACATCGATATACCGACTGAGCTCTGTATTCGATCAAGAAAACCACCAAATCTCTATTGAGTTTGTCATTTAAATTCTCTCGGCAATACAGAAACGTTGCCAAGAAGCATCTAAAGGAGGAATTTATTGAAATTGGATTTTGGGGGCTGGTAATTTGTATTACCAGCTAGTTTTTGCAAATTTCGAATAATCGAAAGCTTAGCGATCAATAAACATCCCTAACGTAACGCTTATCTTTTTTCAGTTGATTAACGTAATCAATGGCTTGTTGCTCAGACAATTTACCATGAGTGGCAATAACTTCATGTAACGCTTTGTCGACGTCTTTAGCCATTCGGTAAGCATCGCCGCAGACGAAGAAGTAACCGCCCTGCTCCAGCCACGCAAATAGTTCTGCGCCATTTTCCAGCATACGATCTTGAACATAAATTTTCGCGTCCTGATCTCTGGAGAACGCCAAATCTAAACGAGCAAGCAAGCCGCTTTCTTGCATAGCTTCGATTTCTTCACGGTATATATAATCGGTTGCGGCATTACGATCACCAAAGAACAACCAGTTTTTGCCTGCTGCTTTGCGAAATTGGCGTTCTTGCAGAAAGGCACGGAACGGCGCAATGCCGGTACCGGGGCCGACCATAATCATCGGCAAGCTGTTATCTTCCGGAACTCTAAATACCTTATTCGGTGTAAAGAAGCTGCGCACTTCGGTATCGGCGTTGACCAAATCGGCAAGAAATGTCGAACAGACACCTTTATGTTGACGACCGTGGCTGTCGTAGCGAACGCTGGCAACGGTTAAATGGACCGTGTCAGGGTGCATTTTGCCGCTGGAGGAAATGGAGTAAGCGCGATGCTGCAAGGGTTTTAGTAAAGCTATAAATTCAGCGGCAGCAAACTCGCAAGCGGGGAATTGCAGCAACAAATCCAGAATATCGCGGCCCCATAGATAATCGGACAATTTGTCTTTATCGACAGCACTCAGCAAGCCGTTGAGTTCCTGATCACCTGAACGCGTCGCTATTTCTTCCAACAACTCCTTACTAGGCAATTTTATTTCAAAGTGCGTGCGTAAAGCGTCTCGTAACGATATTTGCTCGCCATTGACCGGCTCAACCTCATCACCGGTACAAGCCAAAGCTTTGATTATGTCATCGACCAGTTGCGGGCAATTGGTCGGTACCACGCACAAAGCATCGCCAGCTTCGTAGCTTAATCCTGACCCGGCAATGGATATTTCATAATGCCGAGTTTCTTTGGATGAAGACGGCGCAGTTAACAAGCGATTGACTTGTAGTTTCGCCGGGAATGGATTTTTTCGGTTGTATTGTGACTTTTCAGCAGCCGGTGCGCCTGTTTCGACAATCACGGTGCCTGCTGCGCCTTCCGCCATGTGCGGAATGACTTCCTTAATCCAAATTTCGGCCGGTTCTTCAAAAGCCGTATCGCAATCGACACGATCAAAAAGACGCGTTGCGCCTAGTTCAGCCAGCCTGTTATCCCAGTCGATGCCGGCTTGGCAGAATAAGTCATAGCTGGTGTCGCCGAGCGCGAGCACCGAGAATTTAACATTGCTAAGCGTGGGCGCCGTGTCTGCGCTAATCGCATCCCAGAGCAGCTGAGCATTGTCAGGCATTTCGCCTTCACCATACGTGCTGGTAATAACCAGCAAATAGTCCATTGCTGAAAGCGCGCTAATTTCAACTTCATCCATGCCTTTGACCACAGGTTTTAGTCCGTGTGTCTTAGCGACAGCTGCAGCGTCATTGGCAACAGACTCAGCGCTACCAGTCTGACTACCGTAAAGAATATTGATGATCCGAGCATTGGTTTGATTGACAGAACCGGCGCTTTGCACCAAATGCGTGTGCAGTCCGGCAAAAAAACCGTTTAACCAAGCACGTTGAGTTTGACTGTAAGGAGCGTCTAATGGAAGTTGAGGTGTTTTCATGTATGTGACTAAGTAAATCTATGTTCTCGTTAACGCCCCGTCTGTGAAATTCAGACAGGGTGCTAAGCGAGAGTAGTTAAGGTAATTAAGCTACGCTTTGACTCATCATGCTTTGAGCAATATCCAGTCCAACCAATGCGGCCAAGTATTCTTCAATGCCTGGAATGCCAACCAGAGCTTGCCTGTTAATCTGGTCTTGCTCAATAATCCAAGCTGTTGAACCTATGGAATAAATGCTTTGTACAGAACGATTAATTAACGCAGTTTTGTAATCATTCAAGCGTTTAGAAGCCAGCAGTATCGCGAGGTGATCATCGCTGTAATTGCTATATGCTTCACGGGTGTTTTTAACCAGCGCTTCCTGCACTTTACGTGGTCGCTCAGTAATTAGCTTACGCGCCGCTCTATCAATATGTGCGGCAGAGCGCTGAGCTTCAGGTACTACTTTAAGCATATCTTGAGCGATTTGCTGAGCTTTTTCCAGAACGGCATAGCTATTAACCAGTTTGTAGGTCAAGTGGGTATCTACCTCTCCCACCCCAGGAATAGCTCCATCGAACAGAGGTTTTTCTGTTTGATAGGCGTGTTTTACCTGCTCGATTTGTTGACGAGCTAATTCAACCGACAATTCTTCGATTATTTCCTTACGATCCAGGGCCTGCTGCAAGTATTTCGCGGTTTGCGTTTTGTACAGCCATAACGGCAACGCGAACTTGAAGTACTGACGTTCAGAAGCCCAATTATTAATTAGGTTTCTGGCTTTGCTGGAGTTAGCGTATTCGGCGTGTTGCTCAAGCATATGCAAAATAAATTGCTCGTGAGCGCGCGCATTATCAGTGTCTTCGGTCAGGCTATGCAGCTCAACAGATGTTTTGTCATACAGATTTTCCAAACGATTTTCAGGATCATACTGGTAAGCATTACCGCCTGACATACCATTGCAGAAGCCTTTACCAAAGCCACCGATGTTTAACACCGCGCCATTGGTCATGTATTCACAAGCAAAATCACCGACGCCTTCGACAACGGCCATTGCGCCTGAGTTTCTAACTGCAAAACGGTCACCGGCTTCACCATTGATAAAAGCTTTACCGCCGGTGGCGCCGAATAACGCAAAGTTACCAATCAAAACGTTATTGCCGGGCGTTTTGATGCCGCCCCCTGGAGATTCGACAACCAAGGTGCCGCCGCAGGCTGATTTACCGACGCCGTCATTACAGGTGCCCAGATGTTCCAGTCTCATGCCGTCGTTTAAGAACGCAGCATAACTTTGTCCAGCCGAGCCTTTGGTACGAATCACTATGCTGTCCGGTGCCAAATAACGGCGACCGTGCTGATTGGTGTAAATGATTGGCGATTTGGCCAGTTCTTGTTCGCTAAGTTGGTATGCCAGCAAGCGTTCAATATCGATCGCAGTTTGGCCGCCTACGGTTTTGGCGCAATTGCTTAGCTTAAAGCCGTCACCTTCAATAACAATTTGTCGTTTACCGGCCAAAAGCCCGGCTTTGACTTGGTCAATGACTTGGTTGTCGACGCTGAAATTAGCTTCCAGATAGATAGGTTTGGCAATCTTAACTTCATTAACCTGAGCCAACATCTTAGTCAGGTCAAGCTGGCCGACCATGGTCGGATGATTGATTAAATGCAATAAGTCAGTTTTGCCACGAATGTCACGCAAACTTTTGTAGCCCAATGAGGCCAGTATTTCTCTGACTTCGTGCGCCAAGTTCATGAAGTATTGAGCCAAGACACGTGGATCGCCTTTGAACTCTTCATGCGCAGTCGTTAAACCAGCTGGACATTTAATGTTGCAGTTTTTCGCCATCACGCAGCGCAGCATCATTAATGCCGTGGTACCGAATTCGAAAGAATCCGCACCCAGAATGGCGGATTTAACGACATCCGTGCCGCTCTGATGCGCGCCGCTGCAACGTAACACGACTTTATCGCGTAGGCCATTGACGGCTAAGGCCTGATGCACTTCGGCAATACCAATTTCCGGTGAGCGGCCACTGTTTTTCAAGCTAGTTACTGCGGCGGCACCTGTACCACCGGTATTACCGGCGACATTGATTACATCTGCTCCGGCTTTGGCGACGCCGACAGCTATCGTGCCGATGCCTTCGGAAGACACCAGTTTGACGCCAACTTTAACGCGTGCGGCTTTGGCATCATGAATCAGCTGACCCAAATCTTCGATGGAATAAGTGTCATGATGCGGCGGCGGACTCACCAGCTCTACTTTCGGTGTACCGCCACGCAACGCAGCAATTTCAACTGACACTTTCGCCGCCGGCAATTGCCCGCCTTCGCCGGGTTTTGCACCTTGGGCAATTTTGATTTCAATTTCTTGAATGGTGGGGTCTGCCAGAAGACCGGCCCAAACGCCAAAACGGCCTGAAGCAAATTGTTTGACTTTGCTGGAGCGTAAGGTGTTAAAGCGGCTGTGATGCTCACCGCCTTCGCCGGAATTGCTTAAAGCGCCAACGATATTAGTACCTTGGGCAACCGCTTCGTGAGCTTCGGCCAATAAGGCACCATGACTCATTGCACCTGAGGCCAGCGTTGTAGTAATTTCATGAGCCGGCTGAACATCGGCCAACGCAATGGGGTCCGATGCAAGTTGGCTATGCGCTAAATAATTGGCCAATAAACTGTCGGACTCACTGACAGTAAGAGTGATGACATCATTCGCAATGGCAATATTGAAGCTGGTATCAGCAAAACGTTTTTTGTAGTGCGCGGCCAGTTGCTCCAAGCGTTGGCTTGATGAACTTTCTGTCAGACTAATCCTGAAAGTGGTTGCATCTATTTGACTAACACTTAAACCACGAATCAGATAATTAACATTACCACGCAAGTTTTGTTTGCCTAAAATACGGTCGAAATCTTCGGTGCTTTGGGCATGAGACACATCGGCCGGAAAGTCCATAATGTCACGCAACGCCGCTGGCCTGTCATCACGTTCAAGATATAGATTTTTGGTGAAGCTGCGATAAGCCGGAGTAATGCCAAAGCTATCTAATTGTTCCGGCGTGCGTTTGTCGTAACCGAAATCAAGGTAAGCGGTATCACTGGCTTCTGGCGCGTGTTCAGGGATATACAGAATCGCCTCATCGGTCATATTGATATATTCCCGCACGGCGGTATTGCCGTATGAATGGCCGGCGCCATCTTGACGTTCCTTGAATAAACCTAGGAATGGAATGTCTTTTTCTTCCTTTACAGCCAAGGCTTTTTGATGCCACTCGGCAGCACTGGCAGCAATATCGGCATAACGCACACCGCCTACTGAGGCATGAATGTTTGGGAAGTAAGGACGCAATTTAGGTTCGTCAGTATCCAAATAGTTGGATTCAAAAAACTCGCCGCCAATATAACTTTCTACCGTACACAGGCCGAATTTGCCCATAGTTTTCATCAGCGATTTTTCAGCGCCTTTTTGGTAGTTGTAGAGAATTTTTTGATGTTGGTCGACTGGGTAGTGACTCAGTACACGGTTATGAACGGTTAGCGGGCAAATAGCCGACGCCCCAAAGCCTAATAAAGTCGCTACGTCATGCGGACTGGCAACTTGTCCGGTTTCGGCAATCAATGACGAGTTAAAGCGTAGGCCTTGTTTAACAAGATGTTGATTAGCGGCGGCCATCATCAATAAGGCAGGTATTGCTGCTTTATCTTTACCGATATTGATGTCGCTTAAAATGATAATACCAACATTATCTTTGGCTGCTTGCTCGACTTGCAAGCATACCGCCTGTATGGCTGCTTCCAACGCATTTTCGTTGTTAACGGCATTATCAAAATCAGGCGTGTACAAAATATCGAAAGTAACGGTCGCAACCGATGACTGTCTGCGAACTTGCTCCAATTGAGTGCGTTGCAAAATTGGAGTGTCGATGACCAATTGTTTGCTGTCGCCAGCTGCAAAAGTGGGTTTTGCGCCCAAGGCCACACGTAATGTCATACCATCGCTTTCGCGGATAGAGTCCAGCGGCGGGTTGGTGACCTGAGCAAAACGCTGGCTAAAATAGCGCGACATGCCGCCTTCCGCGCTGTACAAGGCATTAGGCGCCAAGCCATAGCCCATCGCGGAGACTTTTTCCATGCCGGTGGCCAGCATTGGATCAAGCAAAAATCTAAAGCTTTCCTGGTTGAGCGAGTAAGCGGTATGTTGTTGATCTATATTGAAATCGTGATTGTACTTAAGTTCAGATGGATCAACTTTCGGCAGACTGGCAAGATGCAGACTGCGTTGCGCGAGCAGAGCTTGATAATCTTTTTCTTTGGCTAACCGTTCCATCACTTGATGGCTGTTGTAAGCCTCGCCGGTATTGTGATCAAAGTACAGCATGCCGCCGGCTTCAATACGACCGCGTTTCAACACGTCTTGCGGCGGAAAGTCGATTTGTCCCGCTTCTGACATTACAGCCAAATATTCATGAGTTTCAATTGAGCGTAATGGGCGTAATCCCAAACGATCAAGACGCGCACCGACACGGATGCCGTCATTGAAAATTAATGCTGCCGGGCCGTCATTTTTTTCTTCATAAAGACTGAAATACTCCAGCATCGCCCGGACTTCGGGTGACAGCGTGGTGTCATTTTCCCAGGCTGGAGGCATCATCGCCAGTACCGCGGTAACGATGTCCAGATTGTCTTCGTTGATGCGGCGAGTCAGCGTTTGATCCAAGCGTCCAGAATCAGATTGGCCGCAAGGGAAACAGATATTCTTGTTATGTTGGCGAGCGATGGCATTTTCGCTCAAGCGGTTTTTCTTGTCGGTATTCAACTCGCCGTTGTGCGCCATATAACGGAATGGCTGGGCCATCATTGTTGCTGGGGCGGTGTTGGTGGAAAAGCGGGTGTGGAAAAACAGTGTGTTGATTTCGTGGTCGGTATCGTAGAGGTCGATAAAGTAAGGGATGACTTCGAATGAATTCAGACGGCCTTTATAAACTTGAGTACGCGAACTCATAGACAGCGGGTAAAATCCGGCCAGTTCAGGACGGGTAAAGCCTTCAACTTCAATGTCCAAGAGTGCGGCTTGAATATGGCTTTCAAATTCGCTGTGGCTGGCATTTTTCAAATGTTCAGGTCGACCAAACACAACTTGTTTGATTGGAAATTGAGCTTTGGCGGCAGCTGCATTGATAACGGAAGTATCCACCGGCACATTGCGCCATTGGATGATTGGTAATCCGAAATCTTTAAAATGACGTTCAATCAGCTCATTAGCGGCAGAATCGAAATGATCATGATCTTCCGGGAAAAAGAAGTTGGCGACACCAAATTGACCTAGTTCAAGATCGGCTTTGCCAGTGACTTTGCGGAAAAACTTTAGTGACAAATCAATATTAACGCCGGCGCCGTCACCGATACCTTCTGCACTCATACCACCACGATGTGGAATGGTGCATAAAGCTTCGTGAGATTTGAGCAACAGGTCGTGTGTTTGTTTGCTCTGTTTGTGGGTAATAAAGCCCACGCCGCAGCTGTCCTGCGATTGTTCAGCGTTATAAAGCATAGGTTCTTTGTTATCCAAACGGGAATATGCGTTCATCGATTAGCCCCTTCCAATCATGCCGTAGGCGGCGTTTATAGGTCGTTTTTTGCGCCAATGCGTGTTAGAGTCGGGCGGTTAATCGCACCAGTGCATTGATGTGTTACGAAATCCTATGTAATAAATTCTTTTAGTGAAACCTATTAATGGTAACACGATAGATGTTTACTGTCATTTCTGTACTGGCCGCTGTCTTGAACTCAATTTTTTGGCTGATGAGTATGAAAGAACATTTTGATGTTGTGATTGTTGGCGGCGGCATGGTCGGAGCAGCTGTTGCTTGCGGCTTGGGCGGTTCAAAGTTAAAAGTCGCCGTCATTGAGAACTCGCCTCCGCAAGCGTTCGCGCCAGATCAGCCGCATGATTTGCGCGTTTCTGCATTAAGCATCGCCTCAAAAAACATTTTGGAGATGGTCGGCGCATGGCAAGGTGTTCTCAATCGACGCTTTTGCCCCTTCCGGCGCATGCGAGTTTGGGAAACGGCCGGAGATACTGAGTTTTGCAGTGACAATATTGATTATCCAGAATTAGGTTACATTGTTGAAAACCGCATCACTCAGCTGTCGTTATTGGAGCGATTATCGGCTTTTGAAAATATTGAATTAATATGCCCCGCCTCAATTAAAAAAATAAATTATGCCGTTAGTGGAGCCAGCGAGATTGAACTGGACGGCAGCCGAACTTTATCTACGCGGGTATTAATAGCTGCTGACGGCGGGCAATCCAGAGTCCGACAGGCAGTGGGATTAGGCGTGACCAGCTGGGATTATAATCAGCATGCCTTAGTGATTTATATCGAAACGGACTATGAACAACAAGATATTACCTGGCAGCGTTTTGTTTCAACGGGCCCGCAAGCATTTTTACCTTTACCAGGACACTACGCTTCTTTAGTTTGGTACCACTCGCCCGATGAAGTGCGTCGCTTACAAGCACTGCCCCATGAGCAATTAAAACAAGAATTACTCTCAGCATTCCCTGATTGCCTGGGTAAGATCAAAGCAGTGTTAGGCGTGGCAAGTTTTCCATTGAAACGCCAGCATGCCCAAGCCTATGTCAAACCAGGCGCGGTCCTGGTAGGTGACGCCGCCCACATGATTAATCCACTCGCCGGACAAGGCGTGAATATTGGTTTACTAGACGCCGCTGCGTTGGTGGAAGTGTTAATCGAGGCTGATAAACAAGGCGAAGATATTGCGAGTTTGGCGGTGTTAAAGCGTTATGAAAACATGCGTCGCAACGAAAATCTAAAAATGATGACCGTGATGGATGTGTTTTATCGGGTGTTTAGCAATGAAGTGTTGCCAATAAAATTTTTGCGTAACTTGGGACTAGGCCTAGCCGAGCGCATTTTGCCTGCTAAAAACAAGGTTATGCGCAGCGCAATGGGACTAGAAGGGAAACTGCCTAAGTTGGCGCGCGGCGAGCCGGTGATTTAAAAAACTCCTTACACCGAATCCTAATGCTTCACTCGCCTACCAACTGACCATCTTCGCAAGAAAATATTACGAAGCGCAGAACTTTTAGAACTAAGTCAATGCGCCTGCACAGCTGGAACCCTGCCCTGCTGTGCAGCCAAAACAATGTTCAGCAACACTGATTTTTGTAGCTTCTAAATCTTGCTCAAGCAAATCCTTTAAATGCACCTGGGTACCGCCTGCCAAAGGCAACTCAAGCATCTGATTAAAATCGCAATCGTAAACATAACCTTGCCAGTCCACGCTCACCAGGCTTTTACACATCACTTTACTAAGATTTTCCGGCTGGTAAGCATCTTTCAACAATTGTAAATACTGATCGAACACCAGACTTTGCTGTTCATGCTGCTTACCCTTGGCAAATAACACGGCGCCGAAACGCTGAATAGGCATATTGACCAGCGCGAACAGCTGATTGAAGCGTATATCGAAATGCTCAAGCAAATATTTACGATAGTCGGCTTCCAACTGCTGTTGCGGCGGCGGCAAACTCGGACCTTGCGGATTAAAGACCAGATTAAGCACCAAGCCGCTACCGGCGTTACCATAGCCCAGCGCATTCAGTTTTTTCAACGCCTTAATGGAAGCAGCAAACGCGCCTTTACCGCGTTGCGCATCGACATTGCTTTCCAGGTAACAGGGTAGCGAGGCAATGACTTCTATTTGATGTTTCGCCAAAAAATCCGCCGCCCATTCATAGCCCGGCTCCACCAAAATAGTCGGATTGCAACGATCGATGACATGCAGACCTTGCTGTTTGGCGGTTTGCACCAGCCAGCGAAATTCAGGATTCATTTCCGGCGATCCGCCAGTCACATCCAGTTGTTTAATTTGCTGTTTTTCCGCAAATTGCAGGGCTATTGCCATGGTCTCGCGCGACATCAGTTCCGTGCGTTTCGGCCCCGCATTCACATGACAATGCGTGCAGCTCAAATTGCACAAATAACCCAGATTCATTTGTAAGGTGGTCAGCCGGTCGCGGCGAATTTGCGGAAAATGGCTGTTGAGCAATAAAGATTTAACGTTATACATAACCGAAACCTTTAAAAAAATTTAACGGCAAGGATTCTAAAAAGTGGATCAGCTCAAGTTGTTCCGGCATAGGGTCGCTTAAGAGACGTAGCGATTCGTGTAAATGAATCAAATCCTGCAGCTCATCGACATCTTGCAGCGGTGTTATTGTTTGCACTTCGCCCAGAGAATCGATTTTGTTTAAAAATTGCTGACCGGTATCGGCAACACTGTATGTGACGTCGGTCCAAAGATTGTGCGGCAAACTGCAGTTGCCGCCAAATAGCCAAAATCCACCGTCAACGCTCGGACCGAAAGCAAACCGGGCATGTTCATCGCGCGCCAGCCAATCGGCGGCTTTAAGCAAATGCGTCACCGTCATTTGCGGAATATCGGCCCCGACCAAAATAACAAAATCGTATTGTTTCAATAACGTTTCGTAAACTAGCGACATACGCTCGCCTAAGCCGCCTTCGCCTTGCCACAAACAGGGTAAGCCTTGCCAAAGATCATCAGCCAAGGCGGATTGTTCCGCCACTGCATAAACGCCCTGCAACGCAGCTTGTTTAGCCGAGGCGTTAATAACCGCCGCAACCGCACGGGCAGCCGCCAGATGAAATGACTCAGCAGCTTCAACGCCCAGTTCTTTAGCCAAACGGGTCTTGACCGGCGAAATTCCCGGTGTTTTGACAAACAACGCAATCGCACCGTACATGGTCATCAGCAGCAAGCCGCTCCGGATTTCGTCGACAGACTGGTATTGGGCGGCGCGCAATCAAACAAACCAAAATGCGTGCTTTTGTCGCCAATTAATTGAAAATATTCAGCGTATCGAGTGCTGCCAAGCATATCGGCAGTATTGCCGCAGACACGCAAAGGTTTGCCGGTTTCCAAATGATGATGGTCATCCAGGTCGAAGGCATGCGGATGTTGCGGCAACGTGCCTTTGTAGATGGCAATCTGGCCGAAGTCTTCGCAGCGGTCTTCCAGCGAAACTTTAAACGCCCGTACCGTAATCGAACGGAACGCGACCATGCCGATTTTGTTGGCAACTTCCAGGTCATCCAGCGTGATAGGATTTTCTTTAACGATACGCACATCAGGACAGCCCAAGTCTTGCATGATGCGGCGAAAATCTTCCCAATACAGAGCGCCGCCCAAACATTCGCCCAGCAATACAGGATCTAATTTGAGCGTTTGCGGAATACGCCGATCGGCATAGACATCGGAAAAATACAGCTCACCGCCAGGCTTGAGCACGCGGAAAATTTCTGCCAATACTTTGCGTTTATCCGGCGACAGGTTGATGACGCAGTTCGACACCACGACATCGATGGAATTATCGGCAATACCGGCGGTAGTCAGGTCTTCGATACGGCCAAGATGAAATTCGACATTAGAGCGGGCATAACCGTAACGCTCGGCATGCCAATCGCAGTGCCGTTTAGCAACGGCAAGCTGCTCTTCGGTCATATCGACACCGATCACCCGACCGTGCTCGCCGACTAGGCGCGACAACAAATAACAATCCCTCCCCGAACCACAACCCAAATCCAATACCGTATGACCTTCCAACGCAGGCGGCAAAGGCGAGCCGCAGCCGTAAAAACGGGAAACAACTTCAGGATGCAGGTCGGCAAGAAACGGCCGCAAATGCCAGGGCATGGCGTCTAATGTGCAACAAGCACTGGTTTTTAAATCATCGCTGGATGTCAGCACTTGCCCGTAATAATTTTGTACTGATTCACTAATAAGTGTGTCAGTCATGACGCCTCCAAAACACATGAAAATGTCTAAAAAATATAAAATAAATCAATTTACTCAAAAACTTGCTTACAAAATTATCTGTTGAGCAACCTTAAGCGAAAAAATTACTAGTAATAGTAAAATCGAACTTTACACAGTAAAAGTCGATTATTACATGACAACCTTACACAAAAATGCGATTAATTCTTAAGCATAATTATGTCGCTTTTGACTGACACATACGACGCTGAAGGAAAAAGTCGACCGCCATGTTAATGCATTGCAAGGCAGTCTAACCAATAACAGGGTGTGTCTTTTTGAGTGCTGCAGCTATACTGCACGCCATTGACCGTCTTTGCTGGGTGCGAACAGATGTAAGTTTTTCATCATCTTGCTACCTAACACATTGACCTCTACATAAAAAATCAAATCCATTCGCATTAACGAGGCGTTAAATCCATGACGAGAAAATATTTTGGTACCGACGGAATTAGAGGAAAAGTAGGCGAACCCCCAATTACTGCCGATTTCTTATTGAAACTAGGTTGGGCTGCTGGCCGGGTATTCGCCAGCGAAGGGGAAGGTTTTGTGCTGGTCGGTAAAGATACTCGAATTTCAGGGTATATGTTCGAGTCTGCATTAGAAGCGGGGTTAACTGCCGCGGGCGTAGATACGCGCTTATTAGGCCCGATGCCTACGCCTGGCATCGCCTACTTGACCCGTACGCTTAGAGCCCATGCGGGCATTGTAATAAGCGCATCGCACAATCCATTTTACGATAACGGTGTTAAGTTCTTTTCTGTGCAAGGCACAAAATTGCCTGATGAATTAGAACGCAAAATGGAAAAGTATTTAGATTCGCCCATGACCACGGTTGAATCAGCAAAGCTTGGTAAAGCTAAACGAATAACCGATGCGGCAGGCCGCTATATAGAATTTTGCAAAGGCAGCGTACCGACTCGTTTGGATTTTGGCGGTATGCGAATCGTCATCGATTGTGCCAATGGCGCCACGTATCACATAGCGCCACATGTCTTCAGCGAAGTAGGCGCTGAGGTGGTATCAATTGGCGTGGAACCTGATGGCATTAATATCAATGAAGAATGTGGCGCAACCAAACCAGAGAAGCTTGCCGCTACCGTACTGGCTTATCGAGCCGACATGGGTATTGCTTTAGATGGTGACGGTGATCGTTTGATCATGGTTGATCACAAAGGTGAAATCGTTGATGGGGATGAGCTTATCTACATTATCGCCAAATCAAGATTAAAAGCGGGACAAATGTCTGGGCCCGTAGTCGGCACATTGATGACCAACTTAGGCATGGAACATGGCTTGAAAAAACTGGGCCTTGATTTGGTTAGATCCAAAGTAGGTGATCGCTATGTCATGGAAATGTTAGTGAAACATAAAGGCATCTTAGGTGGCGAAAACTCTGGCCATATTATTTGTCTTGATAGAACAACGACTGGTGATGGCATTATCGCAGCATTGCAGATTATGGCGGAAATGCAGGATACGGGAAAAAGCCTGCATGAATTAAAATCCGACATGCAGAAATATCCGCAAATACTAGTAAACATCAAAACAGGAAAAAAGATCAATCCTGATGAAGATGAAGGCATTCAAAAAGCAGTGAAAGCAGTAGAAAAGAAGCTTGGCAACACTGGACGGGTATTACTTAGAGCATCTGGCACAGAGCCGTTAATTCGAGTAATGGTTGAAGGACAAGATCAAGAAACAGTTAAAAGCTACGCCAATCAATTGGCTGAAGAGGTTAGGAAAGCAATAGGCGCTTGAACAAAGGAAGGTAAGCATATACTATACGCGCTCTTAAATTCAGTTGGCACAATTGGTGTTACGTGCAGTAAAGACGTAATGTAACGTCGCTGATTTTTAGCAATCAACGGGTAGATTTTCGCAATATTAATGCGCTACCCATGCAGATTTATAATTTGGATTGGAAAAAGTTTAGACCTTGCTATGTATCAAGTAATCATTGTTATTCACGTATTGTTGGGATTGGGTGTTGTTGGTTTGATACTTATGCAACAAGGTAAAGGCGCAGACGCAGGTGCTGCATTTGGCACCGGCTCATCTTCCTCAGTTTTCGGTGCTCAGGGCGCTGCTTCATTTTTATCACGCTCCACAGCAATTTTGGCGACCTTGTTTTTTACAACAAGCTTAGGACTAGCCATCTTAAATGGTCAACGAGGCTCAGCGAACGATTTAATTACTGCACCAAAAACGCAGGATGAAATAACAACCATATCAGCACCGGCTCAACCCAAAAGCCCTGAAGACATTCCAGCGCAGCCAGCCACTATAAGTGAGCCAGCATCAGCTGTAGAAACACAGGTGCAGCCAAATCCGGTAGATACCGCAGTTAGCCAACCTGAAGAAGCTAAACCAGAAGCTCCTGTTGAAAGTGCACCAAAGATAATTGAAAAACCTGCAGTAGTTAAAGAAGCTAAGCCGGCGCAGAAATCCAAAGAAACTAAAACGCCTAAAAAGACTGAAAAATCTAAAAAAGCTCAAAAACAAACTGATTAAAAAATGAAGCCGACGTGGTGAAATTGGTAGACACGCCATCTTGAGGGGGTGGTGACGCAAGTCGTGGCGGTTCAAGTCCGCCCGTCGGTACCATATAGGGGTTTTAAGAGACCCAAAGAAGTACAGAAAGCCGCAATCCATAAGGGTTCGCGGCTTTTTTATTGTCCAACGAAATGCAGTAACATCCAATAGTATTCGACATTTTATGCAGTAACTTTTACAGTAACTCTAAAGCAGTAACAAAAGTTACTGCATTGTTACTGCATAGGAGTTGCTGCAAGTGGCTACAAATCTATTAACAGACCCAGTTTTAAAGAACGCCAAACCAGAATTCAAAGACAAACGCTTGCTCGATGGGGGTGGCTTGTATCTGCTTATTAAAGCGAATGGTTCGAAGTGGTGGCGCTGGGATTACACCCGACCCGATGGCAAGCGAAACACTTTATCAGTGGGCACTTATCCAGATACCAGTTTGAAGCAAGCGCGGGATAAAAGAAACGATGCCAGAAAACAGCTTGCAGAAGGTATCGACCCAGGCGAAATACGAAGCGATGAGAAAAAAGCCAAACAACTTACAAAGTTAAATAGCAATCGAGTATCTAATGGCTTGCCGATATTACCCGGCAATGGTTGGATTCAATCGCGCACTTAACCAGTGAAAAAACGCATACCAAGAAAACGTCAAGAATTGAGCGGCTGGCCTTCCCTCTTCTTGGTGATCTTGCAATCAATAAGATCAAATCTTCCGATGTACTGGCAAGCCTTAAGCCCATGATTGATAAATCACAGCTTGAGACAGCCCACCGCTTGCATGGCGAAATTAGCTCAGTGTTCGCCTATGCAATTGTTCATAACCTCACCGACTACGACCCGGCGCAAGCGGTAACAAAACAAATACCAGCACAAAAGAAAAAACACCGCGCCGCCTTAATCGACCCTAAACAGGTTGGGCAGTTACTCAGGGATATTTCAAACTATCAAGGCACGTTTGTTGTGCAATGTGCTTTTAGGTTATCGCCCCTACTCTTTCAACGACCCGGCGAAATACGTCAAATGCTTTGGGCTGATGTTGATTTGGTGGCTAGGGAGTGGCACCCTTATGTGTCAAAAACAGATTTTCACCACATTGTGCCGTTATCAACTCAAGCAATCGCCATATTAGAATTAATACAACCGCTTACCGGTGGCGTTCAGTATGTATTCCCGTCAAGCCGTGGCGATGGTAGACCAATGAGCGATAACACCATAAGAACGGCGCTTAAGTCACTGGGTTATGAATCCGATGTAATGACAGCACACGGCTTTAGAACGACAGCCAGCACATTATTAAACGAGCAAGGCTGGAGCCCGGACGCAATAGAACGACAACTAGCACACTCACCAAGAGACCAAACAAGAGCCGCCTATAACCGGGCTCAATACCTGGATGAAAGGCGCCGGATGATGCAATCCTGGGCCGATTACCTAGATCAGTTAAAAGCAGGGGCTCAAATCATACCGTTTCAACGACAAGCATAAGCGGAATTAGCCGAAAGCGAGGTACAACTGGCACCAGAAAGCGCATTTCTTGAAGCAGTAAAAAAGAAAAATAGTGATAGTAAAAGCGGTCAAGCGCCTTGAATTTTTTTATTTTCTGAGAGAAAAAGATTTTTTCTACGTTCCAGATGTTCCCAATGTGCCATTGCATCCTTTTGGTGGATCTGGAAACAAACTTCGCCAATTTATGCCAGTTGATTTTCGGCATACTGCCCATTTATAGAGGCTTGCAGCCGATACAGAGCGTTTACTAAAAAAACAAAAACATTCGTTTTTAATAAAACAAATTCAATTAAAA